>Ga0182739_1000026_pt1 | contig 412498 bp, 398 predicted proteins | sample eDN5th30CBELigBY_FD_128873 | JGI IMG/M metagenome (GOLD analysis project Ga0182739, IMG submission 128873) | Enriched backyard soil microbial communities from Emeryville, California, USA - eDNA 5th pass 30_C BE-Lig BY (version 2) (version 2) | ecosystem: Environmental > Terrestrial > Soil >... | reverse complement strand
TTCCAGAGACTACTCTCGAACCCAAGACCCTAAAACCGCCAATTCCTCAGCAATCCCAGCGCCTTAACCACCGCCCCGCCGCCGCATTTCCGCGCCGCCGAAGCGATGGCCGGGTTATAGATACGACCTGCCGGGTCGTCAATTGGAAAATGCATCTGCGTGAATGTTTTTTGACGACGGCATGACAATGGCCTCACCGCCAGCTCTTGCGCGCCATGGCAGTCGGCCCTGGCGCCGCCTGCAAATCCGCTTGGGAAATGCCGGCCCGCCGCTAGACTGGCCCCACCATCATCCAAGGATCTTTCCCCTCATGGCCGAGCATCGCTTCACACCCGACCATTATCACACCGCCCTGGGCACCTATCCCCCCGTGCTCGAGATCGCGCCGGGCGATCGGGTGACCACGACCACCGTCGATGCGGCCGGGCAGGACGCGGCCTATGCCTCGGTCGCGGCGCGCCCCAATCCCATGACCGGACCCTTCCACATCGTGGGGGCGGAGCCGGGCGATGCGCTGCTCGTTACCATCGAGGCCATGGTGCCCACCCGCCGCACCGGCTGGACCCGGGCCGTGGTGGCGCCCAACGTGGTCGATCCGCAGATGGTCGCCAGCTTGCCGCCCAACGGCAAGGTCGAATGGGTGATTGACGCAGCTGCCGGCACGGTGCGGCTCGATGCTCCGCCTGCGGCGCTCGACTATCTCACGCTGCCCTTCGAGCCGATGATCGGCTGCTTTGGCGTGGCGCCCACTTTGGCCCAGGCGATTTCCACCGCCACCAGCGCCGAGCATGGTGGCAACATGGATTATCGCGGGTTCGGGCCGGGCAGCACGGCCTGGTTTCCAGTCGCCGTGCCTGGCGCGTTGTTCTTTCTAGGGGACGGCCATGCCCGGCAGGGTGATGGCGAGATCGTGGGCACGGGCATCGAGACCAGTTTCGAGATCACCTTTTCGGTGTCCTTGCGCAAAAACACCGGCATGGTCTGGCCGCGCGGGGAAAGCGCCAGCCACATCTTCACCCTGGGCAATGCCCGCCCGCTCGACCAGGCGCTCCAGCACGCCACCAGTGAAATGCTGCGCTGGCTGAAGGCCGATTACGGGCTCGATGCGGGCAATGCCAGCCACCTGCTGGGTCAGGCCGTGCAATATGAGATCGGCAATGTCTTTGACCCCGCCTACACCGTGGTGTGCAAGCTCGACCGCCGCTTTCTGCCCCCTGCCAAGGTGTAAGCAGCGCTAGAACCGGGCAAACAGCCGCCCCAGCGCCGCCCCGACGACGACCAGCATGCTGATCGCCAGCGTGTACCAGATGGCCACGAAGAACGGGGAATCGTCGGGACAATGGGCGGCATAAAAGCTCGCGGCCATGCCGCCCGCCACCAGCCCCGCCACCGCCCCGGCCAGTCCCGGCCGGGTCGGGGCGCCTCGGCGCAGGGTCAGCAGCATCGCAATGAGCGGCCCGATGCCGATCAGCGGCACGAAGGTCAGGCACACCAGGCTATTGGTGCCCATGGCCACGCTGGCCCAGCGCGCCGGGTCCAGCACCAGCGCCTCGAGCGTTGCCAGAGCTGCCAGCAGCGCAGGCGCGCCCAACAGCACCAGCAGGTCGCGGCGCAGCAGCGCGCCGGGCCGCACCAGCCGGTCCAGCACGTAGAGCCCCGTCGCCGCCAGGATCGCCGTGATCACGAACTTGCTCAAGAACCGATAGCTCTGCACCGCCGTCTCGATATCGGCGCGCACCCCGATGGTGGCGAAAAACGTCAACGCGGCCAGAGCCAGCCCGGCGAGGCTGGCCCAGGCCAGGGTCTTGCCCATGGCGGGGCCGGACCTGGGCAGGTCCTGGGCCAGCGTGCGGATGAGATCGTCGGTTTTCATGATTTTTGTCCAAACCGGGCGGCGATCGCAGCCAGTCCGCGATGCAGCGCCACCCGGACTGCGGTTTCCTTCATGTTCAGCTGCCGGGCCGTCTCCCCGATCGAGAGCCCATCCAGCGTAATCGATTGCACCACCACCCGCTGGCCGGGGCTGAGCGTACCCAGCGCACGGGCCACCTCGCCCCCGCTCACCGTGTCCTCCTGCGGCTGGGCCAAGGTTTCCGCGAAATCCTCGATGTCCACATGCACGCGCCTGCCGCGACGGCGATAAGCATCCACGATCTTGTAGCGGGCAATGGCGTAGAGCCAGGGCCGCACCGGTTCGCTGGGCCGCCATGTGTGTCGCTTGAGGTGAACTGCCAAGAGTGTCTCCTGCACCACATCCTCGACATCGCTCGCCGCGCCCCCGGCCAGCTTGCGCCGGGCCACCGCGCGCACCAGCGGCGCCACGGCTCCCAGAAAGCCGGCATAGGCCTTTTCGTCGCCCGCCATTGCCCGCTCGAGCAGATGGTCAAGGTCCTCGTCCGTGGAGGTCACATACCTCTCCTGTTCGCGCGCCGGGCGCGATTTGTTACGCCACCGACCGCCGCCGTGTTGGTCACGAAGCTGTGTAGCAAGCCAGCGTAACAAACCGGCCCGTTCCAGCGAACTCCCCAGTGTCGGCAGGATGACCCTGCCAGAGCACCAAGGAGTATTCATCATGAACCAGATCGCCACTCTCGCCCTTGCCGCTTCGCTCGTTGCCGCCCTGGCAGGCACTGCCACCACCGCCAGCGCCCAGGGCGCTACCGAAAAGTGCTACGGCGTGGCCCTGGCCGGCCAGAACGATTGCGCCGCGGGCCCCGGCACCACCTGCGCCGGCACCTCCACCGTCGATTACCAGGGCAATGCCTGGAAGGCCGTTCCTGCCGGCACCTGCGTTTCCATGGCCCTGCCCGAGGGCCGCACCGGTTCGCTCGAAGCGCTGACCCGCGACGTCCCCGCCGCCTGAGGCTTCGGGCTCTGCCCATGGGGGGCCGGCGTGCCCCCCACCCTTTTTGCCTTTGCCTCAAGGAGCGCCCCATGGTTGCCCACCAGCCCCAAACGCACCTGCCTGCCCGCCCCGGCCTGGGGCTCAAGCCCGCCCATTACGCCCAGATCCTGGCCGAGCGGCCCGATCTGGGGTTTTTCGAAGTGCATGCGGAAAATTACATGGGCGCGGGCGGCCCGCCCCATGCATATCTCTCGGCAATTGCCGAGCATTATCCGCTCTCGCTGCACGGCGTCGGACTCTCCATTGGAGGCAGCGCCCCGCTTGACCGGGCCCATCTGGCGCGGCTTGCCGCGCTGGTCGAGCGCTACCGGCCGCACGCCTTTTCCGAGCATCTGGCCTGGTCCACCCATGACGGGGAGTACCTCAACGACCTGTTGCCCCTGCCCTATACCAAAGCCACGCTCGCAAGCGTCATTGCCCATGTCGATCAGGTGCAGCAGGCCTTGGGCCGGCAAATCCTGCTCGAAAATCCTTCCACCTATGTGGTGTTTGCCACTTCCGAGATCGACGAGATCGACTTTCTGGCCGCCATTGCGGATGCAACCGGCTGCGGGCTGCTGCTCGACGTCAACAACGTCATGGTTTCGGCGGTCAATCAGGGGCGCGACCCCTTCGCCTATATCGATAGTTTCCCCGTCGAGCGGGTGGGCGAGATCCACCTGGCCGGCTATGACGAAACCCAGGACGCGGCCGGGGCGCGCCTCCTGATCGATGCCCATGGCAGCCGGGTCAAGCCCGACGTGCTGGCGCTCTTTGCCCATACGCTCGGCCGGACCGGCCACAGGCCGGTGCTGATCGAATGGGACAATGACGTCCCCGCTTTCCCCGTGCTGCTGGACGAAGCCCATCGCATCGAAGCGCTGATGGCCGCCCATGTTCCCCTGCGGCGGGCCTCATGAGCGCGGTGCTCGACGCCTTCGCCCAGGCGCTGCTCGACCCGGCCCGGCCCGTGCCTCCGGGGGCCACCGGCCCAGGGGGCAGGATCGATGCGAACCGCTTTGCGGTCTATCGCAACAATGTCTTTGTCAGCCTGGTCGGAGCGCTCGAAAGCCGCTTCCCGGTCACGAGGCGCCTGGTGGGTGACAGTTTCTTTAAAGGCATGGCGCGGGTCTATTGCGCCACCCGCCGCCCGCGCTCGCCGGTGCTGCTCCATTATGGCGAGGATTTTCCCCAGTTCATCGCCGGCTTCCCGCCCGCCGCGCCCCTGCCCTATCTGCCCGATATCGCCCAGCTCGAAGCGACCTGGTCCAACGCCTATCACGCCGCCGACGTTACGGCCCTGGCCCCCGCCGCCCTGGGCGATGTCGCGCCCGCACAGCTGGGCACGCTGCGATTTGTGCCCCATCCCGCCACGGCGATCATCGTCTCGGATCATCCCGTGGGTGCCATCTGGGCGGCCCATCAGGCCCCAACGGTAGCGCCCATCACCCAGACCGGCGCGCAAACCGTGCTCATCGTGCGCCCCCGCGCCGAGGTCAACGTCATCGTCCTGCCCGCGACCGATGGCGATTTCGTCTGGCGGCTGCTTGCCGGGGAAGCCCTGGGCACCGCGGCGGCGCAACAGGGGCCCGGCTTTGACGTCGGCCAGGCGCTGGTCGGCCTTCTCACCCTGGGCGCCATGGCCCGTTTCACCTGCGGAGTTCCCGATCATGCTCACCACCCGATTTGATGCACGGCTCCAGGCCATGGCCGCCACCGCCACGCGGCTCGGCTCCGGCCCGGCGCTCCTGGCCTTGCGCGTGGCGCTGGCCATCCCGTTCTTTCGCTCTGGCCTCACCAAATGGGATGGCCTCAACCTCTCGGCGGGCGCGCACTATCTCTTCACCCAGGAATTCCAGCTGCATTTCTTCTGGGGCAGCCTGCCCTATCCCGCGCCAATCCTCATGGCCTATCTCGCCGCCATCGGCGAAATCGTGCTGCCCGCGCTGCTGGTGCTTGGCCTGGGCACGCGCCTCGCCGCCTCAGGCATTTTCGTCATGACGCTGATCATCCAGCTCACCATTCCCGACGGGCTGATCAATTTCCACCTGCCCTGGGCCGCCATGGCCCTGGCGCTGATCGCCTATGGCGGCGGCTGGGCCTCGCTCGACCGGCTGGTCTGGCGCCCCCGCGCCACCGCCCCCGTGCCAGGCCGTCCCATGGGCCTCAACCCCATCGCCTGAGCCCATCAAAGCCTCTGCACCAAGCGGCCCGGCCTCCGCCCTTCTCGGCGGGCGCCGGGCCGCCATGCATGGGCAAGGCTTGCCTCACCGATGCAACCTGCTTAAGACCGCAGCCGAGCAAATCTCGGCACCGCGCCCCCTGCGCCCGGCCCCGGCCCGCCCCCTTCAAGCCCAAGGTGTTTTGGAAACCGCATGATCCGTCTTGAAAGCATCGGCAAGCAGAACGGCAAGCAGATCGTCTTCATCGAAGCCTCCGCCGCGCTGCAAAAGGGCGAAAAGGTCGGCCTGGTCGGCCCCAACGGCGCCGGCAAGACCACCTTGTTTCGTCTAATCACCGGCGAGGAAATGCCCGATGAAGGCCAGGTCGCCGTCGATCGCGGCATCACCATCGGCTATTTCTCCCAGGACGTGGGCGAAATGGCCGGCCGGAGCGTCGTTGCCGAGGTCATGGACGGCGCCGGCCCCATCGGCGCACTTATCGCCGAGATGCGCGCGCTCGAAGCGGCCATGGGCGATCCCGACCGCGCCGACGAGATGGACGAGATCATCGCCCGCTATGGCGACGTGCAGCACCAGTTCGAAGAGCTCGACGGCTATTCCCTCGATGGCCGCGCCCGCGAAGTGCTCGATGGCCTGGGCTTTTCGCAAGCCATGATGGATGGCGACGTCGGCGCCCTTTCGGGCGGCTGGAAGATGCGCGTGGCGCTCGCCCGCATCCTGCTCATGCGCCCCGACGTGCTGCTGCTCGACGAACCGAGCAACCACCTCGATCTCGAAAGCCTGATCTGGCTCGAAACCTTCCTCAAATCCTATACCGGCGCCATCCTGATGACCTCGCACGATCGCGAGTTCATGAACCGCATCGTCAACAAGATCATCGAGATCGATGCCGGTTCGCTGACCAGCTATACCGGGGATTACGAGTTCTATCAGGGCCAGCGCCTTTTGGCCGACAAGCAGCAGCAGGCCCAGTTCGAGCGCCAGCAGGCCATGCTCGCCAAGGAAATCGCCTTCATCGAGCGCTTCAAGGCGCGCGCCAGCCATGCCGCCCAGGTGCAGAGCCGGGTCAAGAAGCTCGACAAGATCGACCGCGTCGAGCCGCCCCGGCGCCGCCAGACCGTGGCCTTCGAGTTCCGCCCCGCCCCCCGCTCGGGCGAGGACGTCGTCATATTGAAGAACGTGCACAAGGGCTATGGCGCCCGCCCCATCTATCAGGGGCTCGATTTCCAGGTCCGCCGCCGCGAGCGCTGGGCCATCATGGGCATTAACGGGGCGGGCAAATCCACCCTGCTGCGGCTGGTCGCCGGCGCCGCCGAGCCCGACGAAGGCACCGTCATGCGCGGCCCCAGCGTCAAGATGGGCTATTTCGCCCAGCACGCCATGGATGTGCTCGATGGCGATCTGACCGTGTTCCAGCAGCTCGAAAGCAGCTTCCCCCAGGCTGGCCAGGCGCCCTTGCGCGCGCTCGCCGGCTGCTTCGGCTTTCCCGGCGACGACGTGGAAAAAAAGTGCCGCGTGCTCTCGGGGGGTGAAAAGGCCCGGCTGGTCATGGCCATGATGCTGTTTGATCCCCCGAACTTTCTCGTGCTCGACGAGCCCACCAACCATCTGGACATCGCCACCAAGGAAATGCTGATCGGGGCCCTGTCGCAATATGAGGGCACCATGCTGTTCGTCTCGCACGACCGGCATTTCCTGGGCGCGCTCTCCAACCGCGTGCTCGAGCTCACCCCCGAAGGCGTGCACGCCTATGGCGGGGGCTATACCGAATATGTGCAGTCGACCGGCCAGGAAGCCCCCGGCCTGCGTAGCTAGGCGGTCTTTTTGCGCCGGGCCTTCTCGTCGGCCCGCAGCGTCAGCACCGAAACGCCCGTGGCGGTCACCGCCACGGTGTGCTCGAACTGAGCCGAGAGCGTGCCGTCCTTGGTCACCACCGTCCAGCCGTCCTCCAGCGTAACCACGCTCTTGCGTCCGCCGTTCAGCATCGGCTCGATGGTAAACACCATGCCCTCGCGCAGCGTCAGCCCCGTGCCCGGCTTGCCGTAGTGGAGCACCTGGGGGTCTTCATGCATCTCCCGGCCAATGCCGTGCCCGCAAAAATCCTGCACGATCGAATAGCCGTTGCGCTTGGCGTGGCGCTCGATGGCAAAGCCAACATCGCCCAGCCGCGCCCCGGGCCGCACGGCCTTGATCCCCAGCCACAGCGCCTCATAGGCCGTCTCGACCAGCCGCCGCGCCGCCGGGTTCACCTTGCCCACGAGATAGGTCTTGCTGGCATCGGCGATATAGCCGCCCTTTTCCAACGTAATGTCGAAATTGACGATATCGCCAGCCGCCAGCACCTCGCTGGCCGAAGGCACGCCATGGCACACCACCTGGTTGATCGAGGCATTGAGCACGAAGCCGTAATCATACTGCCCCTTGCTGGCCGGCCGCGCCTGCAGCTCGTCTACGATATGCCGCTCCACCCGATCGTTGATCTCGAGCGTCGAAAGCCCCACGAGCTCGGTCTGGTCCAACCGCTCGAACACGAGCGCCAACAGCCGCCCGGCCTCCGCCATGAGCGCCAGTTCCTCAGGCTTCTTGATCATGCCGGGTCCATTCCCAGCGGGTGGGCCGCAACGCCTGCCGCGCTCATTTCGCGCGCCATGATCTCCTGAAAGTTCATCCCCGGATTGGTCTCGCACAGCATTCCCAAGCGGATCCAGTAGGCTGCCTGGGCATTGATCGAGCGAAACGAACACTTCGCCGCCCGCCGCAACTGCTCGTGCAGTTCGTCCTCGATATTGACGATCCCCATGGGTCGCACTCCATATGATTCATATACGAACCATATAGAGCGTCATCCCGGTCAAGCCAAGCGCCTCAGCCCTTGAGGGCCACGCTCAACGTCCCGTCGCTTTCCAGCACCAGCGTTTCCACCTCATCGATCTGGCGTCCCCCGGCCGCGCGCACCGCGCTCAGTGCCTCGTCCTGGGTAATGCGCGCCCGTATCATGGCTTTTTCGCAATAGGCACCGTTGCGCGCCAGCAGCGCCGGCTCGGAGCGCAGCGCCTTGGCAAAGCGGGCCGAGCGCACCGACCAGAACGTCACCAGAAACTGCAGCCCGATCAGCAACGCCAGCGCCGCCGCCCCCTCGGCCAGGGCAATCGATTCCTGCAACAAGATCGCCGACAGCGTCGACCCCAGCGCCACCGTCACCACCAGATCGAAGGCATTGAGCTTGGCCAGCGTGCGCTTGCCCGAAATGCGCAAAAACAGCACCAGCGTCACATAGGCCAGCGTGCCCACCAGCAGCGTGCGCACGATGCCCGACCAGTTCTGAAACAGCATGCCCTGCCAGTCCACATGGCCCTCCTGTGCCTGATCCAGTCTCTGCCCCCAATGCAGCGTCTTCCATTTCGATCCCAAACCCTCACGCCCCCCTCTGCTCCTCCCCCTGTCAGGGGGAGGAGCAGAGGGGGTTCTCTCCTACCCCGGCCTTGGCACCCCTGACCTTGGCCCTCTCCCCAAAGGGGCGAGGGGACGGTAGAGCCGAGAGGATTTCGATAGAGTCAGAAAAGGCAGGGCGAACCGCCACAAAACCCCGCAGTTGGGCCCCCTCGCCCCTCCGGGGAGAGGGTGGGGGTGAGGGGCGCCAAGCCCCCAACGCAGAAACGGCGCTCAGAAGCCCAACACCCCCTCAGGGCTGCCCCATCGCCTTGCGCAGCGAAAAACTGCCCGCGCCGCGCTGGGCACTGTAATCTTGCAGCGAGAGCCGATGATGCTCCTCGCCCAGTTCCTCGAGCAGGTCCTCGATGCGGCGCAAGGCTTCGAGGGTGCCCGGCTCGGAGTGGCGGATTTCGCGGCGCACCACCGCGCCCATCTTGGCCAGCTGGTTGCCCACCCGATGGTGCAATTCGAGCAGCAGCGCATCCTTGTCGCGCGTGGCCAGATCCACCGCGCGTTCGAGCTGTTCGCGCTGCTGGCGCGGCGAGGGCAGCAAAGTGACCTGGGGCAATACCAGGCTGAGCGCGATGGCCGTGGTGACCGAGATCACCGCCGTGGCCACATGCACGCCGGTGCGCAGCGCCACCATCGGGTCGCCCACCCCGGCGGCGATGAAATGCAGGAGATGGGTCAGCCCGCAGGCGGCGATGAACAGCACGAAGCTGATCCACAAGGCCGGATATGGCAGATCGACCTTGCGGTTGCGGAACACCCACAGCATCGACAAAGGAATCGAGAAATAGGCCAGGGCGATCATCAGGTCGGCCCCTAGCGTGAGCATGCGCAAGCCACCCTCGGTGGTGCACAGCGCCATCAGATAGTCCAGCATTCCCACCCCATCGCGCCCGGCGGCTCTGCCGCACCGTGCCGGGTCGCACGACCATAGTGGAACACCCCGCCTCGACACAAGGGCGCCGCTCCCGGCTTGACCAGGCCGGCGCCCGGCGCCATGAGTGCCTTGCAAGGTCCGGCGGCCTGGGGGAAGCGACACGGCAGATGGGGCGGATCGGGATCATTGGCGGGGGACCCGCCGGGCTGATGGCCGCCGAGCTGCTCTGTGCCCAGGGCCACGCCGTCACCCTGTTCGAGGCCATGCCCAGCGTGGGCCGCAAGCTCCTGATGGCCGGCAAGTCCGGGCTCAACCTCACCCATGGGGAAAGCCATGCGGCGCTGCGCACCCGCTATGGCGCCGCGCCTCCGGCCCTGCTCGACGCGCTCGATGCCTTTACGGCCCATGACCTGCGCGCCTGGTGCGACGGCCTGGGAATCGAAACCTTCGTGGGGTCCTCGGGGCGCGTGTTTCCCACCGCCATGAAGGCCTCCCCGCTCCTGCGCGCCTGGCTCGCCCGGCTCGTGGCGTCGGGCCTTGCCATCAGAACGCGCCAGCGCTGGGTCGGCTTTGAAGGCGCGGCGCTGGTGTTCGACACCCCCGCTGGCCCTGCCGCCCACACCATGGAGGCCTGGGTGCTCGCCCTGGGCGGCGCCAGCTGGCCGCGCCTGGGCTCCGATGCCGCCTGGGTGCCCTGGCTGGCCGACAAGGGCGTGCCCATCGCCCCGTTCCGCCCCGCCAATTGCGGCTTCGAGATCGCCTGGAGCCCGGTCTTTGCCGAGCGCTTTGCCGGCACTCCGGTCAAGGCAGTCACTGCCACCTCCGCTGTCGGCACCCTGCCGGGCGAGTTCGTCATCGCCGGCTTCGGGGTGGAAGGCAGCCTGATCTACGCCCATGCCGCCGCCCTGCGCGATACGCTGCTGGCCACTGGCACCGCCGAGCTGGTGCTCGATCTGGCGCCCCAGCGCAGCGCCGAGCGCCTGGCGCACGACCTCGTCCGCCAACCCGCCAAGGCCAGCCTTGCCAATCGCCTGCGCAAGGGCACCGGCCTCGACGGGGTCAAGCTCGGCCTGTTGCGCGAGGTGACGCCCGATCTCTCGACCCTCGATCCCATGAGCCTGGCCACCCGCATCAAGTCCCTTCCCCTCCCCGTCACCCGCCCACGTCCCATCGCGCAGGCCATCTCCGTTGCCGGCGGCGTGCGCTGGTCGGGGCTGGACGACAGTTTCATGCTGTCGGCGCTGCCGGGGATATTTGCGTGCGGCGAAATGCTCGACTGGGAGGCACCCACGGGGGGATATCTCTTGACCGGGTGCCTGGCCACCGGTCGCGCCGCCGCGCGCGGCGTGCTGGCCTATCTCGGCGACGCGTGATTCCCCTCACGCTGCAACATTGAGCCACCTATTGCCAACACCGTGTTGGCAAATTCCGGAGTGTGTGGGTCGACCATTTTTAACGCGGCTCAAGCGCCCTTAGCCTGAGACAGGTTACGGAGCCAAGCCCGGTTCGTCGCGTTAGCGCCTGGAGATGGTTCGGGCGCCGACGCCCGGGACCGCCCCCATGCCAAAAGGACGACATCCATGCCGCCCCTCCGGACCCTGCTCCGAACCTCCTCTCTCGTGGCCATCGCCCTCGCCGCCCCCCCGGTTCTCGCCCAGCCGCAGGGCACGATCGGGCAATATTCCGACGCCACCGTCACCGGCTCGGTGCTCGAACCCAGGCCCATCGACGTCCCCGACGACGCCGAACTGGCCGGAATGATCACGGTGCCGGAAGGGTTTAGCGTACAAGTCGTGGCGCGCGAGCTGGGCAATTCGCGCATGATCGCCGTCCATCCCGAGCGCGGCGTCTACATCACCCGCCGCACCAATGGCGACGTCATCCACCTCGATGACGCGGACGGCGACGGGCGCTTCGAAGGCTTCACCCGCGTCGCCAGCCGCCCCGGCATGCACGGCATCGCATTTGATGGCGACACGGTCTATCTTGCGACAGTCAATGAGGTTTTCACCGCCCCGGTCAATGCCGACGGCGGTTTTGGAGACCTGGTCCGCATCATCGACGACCTCCCCGATGGCGGCCAGCACCCCAATCGCACCTTGGCGATCGGGCCCGACGACATGCTCTATATCAGCGCTGGTTCCACGTGTAACGCTTGCGCCGAAACCAATCCCGAAAGCGCCACCATGCTGCGGGCCAGCAAGGATGGCACCAGCCGCACCATCTTTGCCACCGGCCTGCGCAACACCATTGGCTTTGGCTGGGAGCCCCAGACCGGGGTGCTCTACGGCGCCGATCATGGCATCGACTGGCTGGGCGATGAGGAACAACAGGAAGAGATCAACAAGATCGAGCAGGGCAAGCAGTTTGGCTGGCCCTATGTCTATGATTTTTCGAAGCTAAATCCCCAGGATAACCCGCCCGAGGGCATTACGCTGGAGCAATGGGCCGAGCGCAGCGAAGAGCCGGTTCTGGGCTATACCGCCCATAGCGCGCCCATGCAGATGGCGTTCTATACCGGCGGGGCCTTCCCCGAGGCATATCAGGGCGATGCCTTCATCGCCATGCGCGGCTCCTGGAACCGCCGCCCGCCCAGCGGCTACGAGGTGATCCGGGTGGATTTCGAGAATGGCGAACCCAAGGCCATCGAGCCCTTTGCCACCGGCTTTCTGGTTGAAAACACTGACGGTTTCGGCTTTCTGGGCCGCTTGACCGGCATTGCCCAGGATACGGACGGCTCGCTGCTGGTCGTCGACGACGTCCAGGGCATCCTCTACCGCATCAGCCACGACGAGACTGCCGAGGCCGGTGCCGCCGAGGCCACCAATCCGCCCAACACCGTGCCGGCCCCGGCCACGTCCGAGATCGCCTTCGATCTGGTGGAGACCGACGGCGCGCTGGAAGTGACCGCCGGATTTGCCGATGGCGAGATGCTTTCGCTGGACAACTCGGCGGAAGGCCACAATGCCTCGCCCATGCTCGACTGGGCCGAAGGCCCGGAGGGCACGCAGTCCTATGTCGTGATCGCCGACGATCCGGACGCCGCCGCGCCCAAGCCCTTCGTCCATTGGGTCGGCTTTGACATTCCCGCCGACACTACCATGCTGCGCGAAGGCCTGCCCACCGAACCCAGCCTCACCGACCCCAAGGGCATGAAGCAAGGCACCAATTCGCGCGGCTCCACGGGCTATTTCGGCCCGCGCCCGCCGCTGGGCGATCCGGCGCACCACTATCATTTCCAGGTATTTGCACTCGATATCGCCCAATTACCGGTCGATCCGGGCGCGACCCGCGACCAGGTGCTGGCGGCCATCGAAGGCCATGTGCTGGCCAAGGGCCAGATCGTGGGGCTCTATGAGCGTCCCGAGCCCAAGGAACCCGTCAAGTAAAGCCGGGCCCATACAAAGGCGGCGCGTCAGGTGCTCCGGCGCGCTGCCCGCATATGCTCCAGGATATGGCGGCCCGACCCCTGGATATGATCGGCCACGGCCTTGGCCGCGCCATCGGCATCGCCATTCCTGATCATCTCGATATAGTGCCGGTGCTCGATCATGATCTCGCGGCGGCGCGCCGGCGCGAAGGGAAAGCGCCGTGCAATGGCCCGCAAGATCTCGCGGTGCCGCCACCACATCTCTACCGCATGGCGGTTGTAGTGGCGCTCGTAGACCACCTTGTGGAACTGGGTATCCAGCTCCGAATGCAGCACCTGATCGCGGAAATTGAGCGCTTCCATCTGGTCCTGCAAGGCCTCGAGCCGCGCGATGTCGGCCTCGGTGGCCATGGCGACGAACCAGCGCGTGAGATAGGGCTCGATCAGCGCCTCAACCTCGTAGATGTCGCGGGCGAAATCTTCGTCGATCGGCCGCACCCTGGCGCCCTTGTTGGGCGAAAACAGCACGAAGCCTTCGCCGCGCAGCTGCTGAAGCGCCTCGCGCACGGGGTTGGTGCTGGTCTTGTAGTGCTCGGCCAGCGCTGAGGCCTTGAGCCGCTCATTGGGGCGTAGCCGCCCCTCCAAAATGTCGTCCCGGATCAGCTCGTAAATGCTCACCGGCTCGGAAGCCTCCGCCTGGGGCTCCGATTGTGCTTCCCGCTCAACGATTTGGACTGTGTCGCTCATGGCGTTTCCTCTCGCACATTTTTCATGATGCGCCAAGATCGGCAAACACACCACACTTGTTGACAGATAATGTATGATCTGCGCAGTTTAGGGTATCGGCGACACGGTGAACATCGGGGCCGAACCGGCGGGGAAGGCTTTGGCCCATCCGACAGAATGGGAGTGGATCGGCCCCGAAACACGAGGACGCCGATAGAGGAGGTCTTATGAAGATGTTTAACGGCCGCGGCCTTGCCGCGAGTACGATGGCGTTCGCCTTGATGGCGACGACCAGCCTGGCCTGGGCACAGGAATTCGGGCAGGCCCCCATGCTGGATGCGCGCGTGGCGGCTGGCGAGTTGCCCCCCGTGGCCGAACGCCTGCCAGCCAACCCCTATGTCGAGACCATGGTCGACGGCGTGGGCAAATATGGCGGCACGCTGCGCACCACCATCCTGGCCAATGGCGACCACTACAATCTCACCCGCACCATCGCCAACGAATTGCTGGTGCGCTGGAACCCGCAATGGACCGAAGTGGTCCCCTCGCTGGCCGAGGAAGTGACGGCGTCCGAAGATGCCACCACCTATACATTCAAGCTGCGCGAGGGCCTGAAATGGTCCGACGGCCAGCCCTTCACCGTCGACGACATCATGTTCTGGTATGAGGACGTGTTCCTCAACACCGCGCTGACCCCCGACAAGAACCCCATTTTCGTAGTGGGCGGCGAACCGGTGGTGGTGCGCAAGATCGACGAGCAGACCGTCGAGTTCAAGTTTGCCTCGCCCTATGGCCTGTTCCTGCAGCAGCTGGCCTATGGCCAGGGCCACTTGCCGGTCATCTATCCCAAGCATTATCTCAGCCAGTTCCACGAAAAGTATAATGCCGAGGGCATTCCCGCCCTGCTGGCCCAGGACAGCACCGCCGCCGACTGGGTGGCTCTGTTCAACTCCAAGGTCTCGGTGACGTTCCAGCCGCCCTATTGGCAGAACCTGGAGCTGCCCACGCTCAATCCTTACGTCCTGACCGTGCCTTACGCGGATTCCGACCGCGTGGAAGCGGTGCGCAATCCCTATTACTGGAAGACCGACAGCGAGGGGAACCAGCTGCCCTATATCGACCAGGTCACCTGGGCCAAGCTGGACGATCCGCAGCTGATGCTGTTGCGCATGACCTCTGGCGAACTCGATTTCGCGTTCCGCCACATCAACAACTCGACCTACAAGTCGGTGCTGTTCGATGGCCAGGAGTCGGGCGACTACCACTTCGTGGACGTCAAGGACCTGCCGGCCAATGACGCCACGCTCCTGCTCAATCTCAACATCTCGGACCCGATCAAGAACGAGATCTTCAACAACAAGGATTTCCGCATCGCGCTGAGCCACGCGATCAATCGCCAGGAAATCATCGACCTGGTCTATGTGGGCCAGGGCGCACCCTCGCAGGTCGCCCCCCAGCCCGAGCACGAGCTCTACAACGAGGAAATGTCGACTCAATATACCGAGTACGACCCCGCCCTCGCCAACCAGATGCTCGACCAGATCATGCCGGAAAAGGACGCCCAGGGCTTCCGCCTGGGGCCGGACGGCAACCGCTTCACCATCAACTTCATGGTCGCGGACGTGTTCGGGCTCTCTTATCCCGACATAATGCAGATGGTGCAGCAATACGCGGCCGATGTGGGCATCGACATCCAGATCCGCACCACCGATCGGGCGCGGCTGAACACCATGTGGTACGCCAACGAGCAGGAAGCCTATATCTGGAACTGCGTGGGCGGCCTGTCGGAAGCCTATACGGACGTGCGCTGCTACATCCCGTTCCAGAAGGCGGACATCTTCTTTGCCTCCAAATGGTCCGAGTGGTACTCCGACCCCGCGACCGGTGAAGAACCGCCGCAGCGCGTGAAGGATGCCTATGCCGCCTATGACGCGGTCAAGGCAGCCGTGACCGACGAAGACCGTCTGGCCAAGATGCAGGAATTCCTCGCCATCAGCGCGGATAACCTCTTCACCATCGGCATCTCGCGGCCCATGCCCAAATACATGCTGGTCAACAACGACATCAAGAACGTCGTGCAGGGCATCCCGATCACCGGCAATCTCTGGCATCCGGCTCCCACTCTGACCCAGTGGTATTTCGACCGCTAAGCGGCTCCTCCCTGGCGGGGTGGCGTCCCTAACGTCACCCCGCTCCCCCGCAGAACGACCTTCTCCAAGAGGCCAGGGTGCTCAGCTTCATCGCCAAACGCCTGCTGCTTGCCATTCCGACGCTGTTTGCGGTGTCGATCGTGGCCTTCATCATCATCCAGCTCCCGCCCGGAGACTATCTGACGACCCTGATGGCCGACTGGGCCAGCCAGGGCGGCGCGGTGGAAGCGGGCACGGTGGCGGCGCTGCGCGACCGTTATGGCCTCGATCAGCCCATGTATGTGCAATACTGGAAGTGGATTTCCGGCATCGTGCTGCACGGCGATTTCGGCATTTCCTTCGAACTCAACCGCCCGGTGACCGAGATCATCTGGGGGCGGCTGGGCTTCTCATTCCTTCTGGCCGCCCTCACGCTGTGCTTTGTCTGGGCGCTGGCCATTCCCATCGGCATCCTCTCGGCAGTGCGCCAGTATTCGATCACCGATTACGGCGTCACCTTCCTTGCCTTCTTCATGCTGGCCGTGCCCGATTTCCTGCTGGCGCTGGTGGCCATGTATGTGCTCTCCACCTTTTTCGGCCAATCGGTGGGCGGGCTGTTCTCGCCCCAATTCGTGGATGCGCCCTGGAGCCTGGCGCGGCTGCTCGATTTCCTCAACCATGTCTGGCTGCCCGTGGTGGTGATCGGCATCGGCAGCCTGGCCGCCCTGGTGCGCATCATGCGCGCCAACCTGCTCGACGAGCTGCACAAGCCCTATGTCACCACCGCCCGCGCCAAGGGCATGTCCGAACTCGAGCTGTTGCTGCGCTATCCCGTGCGCATGGCGCTCAACCCGCTGATTTCCACCCTGGGCTGGATCCTGCCCGCCGTGGTTTCGGGCGAGATCATCGTCTCGGTGGTGATGAGCCTGCCCACCACCGGCCCGCTGCTGCTGCGCGCGCTCCTGTCCCAGGACATGTATCTGGCCGGTTCGCTCATTCTTCTCATCTCGGTTCTGACCGTCATCGGCACGCTGATTTCCGACGTGCTGCTGGCCATCGCCGACCCCCGGATTCGCCTGCAATGAGCCAGATCACGCAATTGCCGCCCTCAGGCATCGACCAGGCCGACATAAACCCCAAGGCCGCCGACATCGCGGTCGCTGGCCAGTGGAAGCTGTTCTGGCTCAAATTCGTCAAGCATCGCGTGGCGGTGCTGAGCCTTTTCGTGGTGCTGTTTTTATACCTGGTGGCGGCGCTGGCCGATTTCATCGCGCCTTACGACCCCAACCAGACCAATGCCCGCTTCACCTATGCCCCGCCCCAGGCGCTCGGGCTGCTGCTGGATGGCCAGTTCGACCCCCATGTCACGGGGCTGAGCATGACGCTCAACACCGAATCCATGCGGCGCGAATTTGCCCCCGATCCGGAAAACCCGGTGCGGGTGGGGTTCTTCGTGCCCTCGGCGCCCTATACGCTGCTGGGTTTCATACCCATGCAGCACAAGCTGATCGGCCCGGTCGAGGCCGGCCCGATGACCTCGATGTACCTGTTCGGTGCCGACCGGCTGGGCCGCGACATCTTCTCGCGCGTGGTGCACGGGGCCCGCATCTCGCTCTCGATCGGCCTGGTCGGCGTGTTCATGAGCCTGGTGCTGGGCGTCACCATTGGCGGCATTTCGGGCTTTTTCGGCGGGGTGGTGGATACTGTCATCCAGCGCGTCATCGAGTTCCTGCGCTCGATCCCCACCATTCCGCTCTGGATGGGGCTGGCCGCGGCCATTCCGCTCTCCTGGCCGCCGCTCCAGACCTATTTCGTCATCACCCTCATCGTCTCCCTGATCGGCTGGACCTCACTGGCGCGCGAAGTGCGCGGGCGCTTCCTGTCGCTGCGCAACGAGGATTTCGTCATCGCCGCGCGGCTCGACGGCATGAGCGAGATCGGCATCATCTTTCACCATCTGGTGCCCTCTTTCATGAGCCACATCATCGCCACCCTGACCTTGGCGATCCCCTCCATGATCCTGGCCGAGACCGCCCTGTCCTTCCTAGGCATCGGGCTGCAGCCGCCCATCGTCTCCTGGGGCACCCTGCTCCAAGAAGCCCAGAACATCCGGGCCGTGTCGCAGGCGCCCTGGCTGCTGTTCACCCCGGCCGCCGCCATCGTCATCTCGGTGCTCTCGCTCAACTTTCTGGGCGATGGCCTGCGCGACGCCGCCGACCCCTATGAGGCCCACACATGAGCGCCACCACGGACAAGGACCTGGTGCTCAGCGTCCGCAATCTCAAGGTCGAGTTTCCCACCCGCACCGGGCTGATCAAGGCCGTCGACGACGTGTCGTTCGACCTCCATCGCGGCAAGACGCTGTGCGTGGTGGGCGAAAGCGGCTCGGGCAAGTCGGTGTCGGCGCGCGCCATCCTGCAGATCGTGGACCGGCCCGGCCGCATCGTGGGCGGCTCCATGGTGCTCAGCCGCGCCGATGGCACCAGCGTCGATCTGGCCAAGCTCAACCCGCGCGGCGGGGAAATCCGCGCCATCAGGGGCCGGGAGATCGCCATGATCTTTCAGGAGCCCATGTCCTCGCTCTCGCCCATCCATCGGATCGGCGAGCAGATCGGGGAGGCGCTGCGTATCCATTTCAACACCCCCAAGGCCGAACGCCGCGCCCGGGTGATCGAATTGCTCGAACAGGTGGAAATCCCCCGCCCCCACGAGGCGATCGACCGCTACACCTTCGAGTTTTCCGGCGGCATGCGCCAGCGCGTGATGATCGCCATGGCCCTGGCCTGCAACCCTTCCATGCTGATTGCCGACGAGCCGACCACGGCGCTCGACGTCACCACCCAGGCCGAAATCCTGGCGCTGATCAAGCGGCTGCAGACCCAGCACGGCATGGCGGTGATGTTCATCACCCACGACATGGGCGTGGTGGCCGAGATCGCCGACGACGTGCTGGTGATGTATCGCGGCAAGGTGATGGAGCACGGGCCGGTCGAGCAGATCTTCCATGCGCCCAAGAGCGACTACACCGCCATGCTGATCGGCTCGGTGGTCAAGCTCGAAAGCAAGGCCGAGGGGCGGCAGGGGCGCGTGGCCCCGCAAATGGCGCCCAAAAGCCTGCTCGAGGTCAGGGATCTGAGCCTGACCTTCGGCAATGGGCTCAAGGCCGTCGACAGCGTGTCCCTCACCGTGATGCCGGGCGAAACGTTGGGCATCGTGGGAGAAAGCGGCTCGGGCAAGACCACCATGGGCCGGTGCCTGTTGCGGGTCTACGATCCCCAGCACGGCATCATGAATTTCCGCCGCGCCGACGGCACGGTGATCGATCTGCGCACCGCCCAGGGCGAGGACCTCAAATCGGCGCGCCGGGAAATCCGCATGATCTTCCAGGATCCGGTGGGCTCGCTCAATCCGCGCAAGCGGGTGGCCGACATCATCGGGGAACCGCTCAAGCTGGCCGGGCTGGCGCGCGGGCGCGAGCTGGACGAGCGCGTGGCGGCCCTGATGGCACAGGTGGGGCTCGATCCGGCCTGGCGCGAACGCTATCCGCACGCTTTTTCGGGCGGGCAGCGCCAGCGCATCGGCATTGCCCGGGCCATAGCGGTCAAGCCGCGCCTGATCGTGGCCGACGAGGCGACCTCGGCGCTCGATGTGTCGCTGCGCAGCCAGATGCTGGATCTGATGATGCAGCTGCAGGACGAGATGGGGCTCTCCTTCATCTTCATCTCCCACGACATGTCGGTCATTCGCTACATGTGCGACCGGGTGGCCGTGATGTATCGCGGCCAGATCGTGGAGACCGGTACCACCGAGGCGGTGACCGGCAGTCCTCAGCACGCCTATACCCAGGCCCTGCTCTCGGCCATTCCCAATCCCGACCCCCGCGACCGGCGCCTTGACGCCCGTGTGCGCTACCAAGAAGCCCTATCGTGAAAATCACCGACATCAAGGTTATCGTCTGCTCCCCGGGCCGCAATTTCGTGACCGTCAAGGTCATGACCGACCAGGGGCTCTATGGGGTGGGCGATGCCACCCTCAACGGGCGCGAGCTGGCCGTGGTGGCCTATCTCAACGAGCACGTCATTCCCTGCCTGATCGGGCGCGATCCGCGCCGGATCGAGGACATCTGGCAATATCTCTATCGCGGCGCCTATTGGCGGCGCGGCCCGGTGACCATGTGCGCCATTGCCGGCATCGACACCGCGCTCTGGGACATCAAGGCCAAGGCCGCCGGCATGCCGCTCTACCAGCTTCTGGGCGGCGCCTCGCGCGAGCACGTCTTGTGCTACACCCACGCCCAGGGCACCGACATCGCCTCCTGCGTGGATGCGGTGGGCCAGAGGATCGAGCAGGGCTTTCACGCCATTCGCTGCCAAACCGGTATTCCCGGCCTCAAGGACGTCTACGGCACCGGCAAATATTCGGTGACCACCAATGCCGCCGACGACACGCTGCCGCGCGAGGAAAGCTGGTCGACGCCCAAATATCTGAACTATGCGCCCAAGCTGTTCGACGCCGTGCGCGCCCAGTTCGGAGAGGACGTGCATCTGCTGCACGACACCCATCACCGCCTGACCCCCATAGAGGCGGCGCGGCTGGGCAAGGATCTAGAGCCCTATCGGCTGTTCTGGCTCGAAGACACGGTCGCCGCCGAACACCAGGAAGGCTTCCGGCTGATCCGTCAGCACACCACCACCCCCCTGGCGGTGGGCGAGGTGTTCAACACCATCTGGGATGCGCGGCTTCTGATCGAAGAGCAGCTGATCGACTATATCCGCATGACGGTGGTGCATGCGGGCGGAGTGACCCCCATGCGCCGGATCATGGATTTTGCCTCGGTCTACAATGTGCGCACCGGCTGCCACGGGGCGATGGACATGTCGCCCATCTGCCTGGGAGCCAACCTGCATCTGGACCTGTGGGCGCCCAATTTCGGCATCCAGGAATATTCGGGCTACCTGCCCGAGATGGAGGCGGTGTTCCCCCATGCCTGGACGCTGAGCGAGGGCATGCTGCATCCGGGCGAAGCCCATGGCCATGGCGTGGATATCGATGAAGCCCTGGCCGAGAAATATCCCTATCAGCGCGCCTATCTGCCGGTGAACCGTCTCGAAGACGGCACGCTCTGGCACTGGTGAGCTTTCCCCCGACCTCAATCAGCGCAGGCGCCTCATGAAGATCACCGCCATCCGCACCTATCCGGCCTGGATAGGCATCCGCAACCAGCTCATCATCAAGGTCGAGACCGACCAGGGCATTGTCGGCTGGGGCGAAAGCGGCCTGTCGGGCCGCGAGAAAGCCGTCGTGGGGGCCATCGAGCACTTCGCCGAATTCGTGATCGGGGCCGATCCGTTCCAGGCCGGCGCCTTGTGGCAGGACATGTATCGCAGCCAGTATTTCGAGGGCGGGCGCGTGCTGCAGGCCGCGATCTCGGCCATCGACATCGCGCTCTACGACATCAAGGGCAAGGCCTTGGGCGTGCCGGTCTATGAGCTGCTGGGCGGCAAGCAGCGCGACTTCATCCCTACCTTCGCCTCCACCTCCCTGCCTCCGGGCCCGGAAATGGTGGAACAGGCGCAAATGCTGGTCGATGCGGGCTGGACCGCCATGCGCCTGTCGCCGTCGGGCCATGAGAACGAAAAGATCTACGAGCCGCGCGAGCACCTGGCGGCCACGGCCAAATGGTGCATCAAGACCCGCGAGGCCCTGGGCGAGAACGTGGTGCTGGGCATCGACTATCACCACCGGCTGAGCGTCGCCGAAGCGGCCACCTTCTGCCAGAAAATGCCCTCGGGCACGCTCGATTTCCTCGAAGAGCCGATCCGCGACGAAGCCCCCGAAGCCTATGAGGCGCTGCGCCGGCTGACCGACGTGCCCTTCGCCATCGGCGAGGAATTCTCTTCCAAATGGCAGTTCCTGCCCTTTATCGAGCGCGACATCCACCAGTTCAACCGGCTCGACGTGTGCAATGTGGGCGGGCTGACCGAGGCGATGAAAGTGGCCGGCTGGAGCGAGGCGCACTACGTCGACATGATGCCGCACAACCCGCTGGGGCCCATCTGCACGGCCGCCACCGTGCATTTTGCCGCGGCGGTGGCCAATTTCTCCTGGCTCGAAACCCGGGCCTCTCCGGCCGAAACCCATCTTGGCTTCGACAATTCGGACTTCTTTCCCGTCCAACCCCGGCTCGAGCAGGCGCGCTACCCGGTATCGGACGCGCCGGGCCTGGGCGTCGAGGTCAATGAAGAGCTGCTGGCCAAGCAGGAATTCCGCTTCTGGCAGGCCCCCCGCCTCAAGCGGCGCGACGGCTCGGTGACCAATTGGTGACCCGGGCGCCGAGATTTCAACATTCTGCACGCTGAAAGAACCAGAAGATGAAGATCGTTTCGGTAACGCCCTACCTGGTCAAGGAATGGCGCACCATGCTGTTCGTCAAGATCGAGACCGACGAGGGCATCGTAGGGATCGGCGAGGGCGGCCTGACCTCGCGCGAATGGGGCGTGGCCGGCATCATAGAGGCCCTGGCTCCGCTGCTGGTGGGCCAGGACCCCATGCGCTCGGAACATTTGTGGCAGTTGATGTGGCGCAGCGGCTTTCATCCCTCCAACCAGGTGCTGACCTCGGCGATCGCCGCCATCGACATCGCGCTCTGGGACATCAAGGGCAAGGCCCTGGGCGTGCCGGTCTACCAGCTGCTTGGCGGCAAAGTGCGCGACAAGGTGGACACCTATTGTCACATTGCGGGCAATACGCTGGACGAATTGCTCAATATCGGCCGCCGCCGCGCCCAGGAAGGCTGGAACTGCCTGCGCTGGGACAGCGGCCCGGTGGGCAGCGGGCTCTATGAGCCGCATAAGGCGGTCAACACCACCATCGAGGCGTTCCGCCTGCTGCGCACCGAGCTGGGCCCGGACATCGAGCTGGCCTTCGACGCCCATACCCGCACCAGCGTGCCCGATGCGGTGCGGCTGTGCCGGGGGGTGGAAGACTATCGCCCGATGTTCATCGAGGATCCGCTGCGCATCGAAAACCCCGAATCCTATCGGCGCCTGCGCGAGCAGACCGCCGTGCCGATCGCGGCGGGCGAGCAGCTGGGCACCAAATGGCAGTTCCGCGCGCTGATCGAGGAAGAACTGATCGATTATGCGCGCATCGACATGTGCATTGCCGCCGGTTTCACCGAATCGCGCAAGATTGCGGGGTGGTGCGAGACCCATTTCATCGATCTGGCCGTGCACAATCCCATCGGTCCGGTGTCGACCGCAGCGTGCCTGCATCTGAACCTGGCCACGCCCAACATGCTGGTGCAGGAGCTGCCGCGACGCCCTGGGGAAAGCCTGGCCGACGTGATCGTAAGCAGCCATCGCTGGGAAGACGGCTGGCTGACCGCTTCGGACCAGCCGGGGCTGGGCCTGGAGGTCGATTGGGACGGGCTGGCGGCCAGATATCCCTTCACCCACGAAAGCCTGCCCCTGTTCCACCGCAAGGATGGCTCGCTGACCAATTGGTAGGCCAAAGCGGGCGCCCCCCTGTGGCGGAGCGCCCGTTTTTCAATCAATGACGAGCGTCTCGCGCAAGGTGACGAGGCTGAAGCGGCTGACGCGGATGTCGAGCTGCAGCTCCCAGGTGCCGGGAAGCGGAATGGTCAGCGGCTCGACCCGCCAGACCCCCTCCATGTCCAGCGCCGGCTGCACGATGGGCTCGATCCCCAAGGCGGGCGCCGACAGCGTCACCATGACGCCCTGGGGTGCCAGCGGCGTGTCGGCCGCATCGGTAATGGCCAGGTCGAGCCGGGCGACGCCCGGCGCCGCCGGATCGAGCGTCCCCATGGCCATCACGTTGCCTTCCATCAGATGGAGCAGCATGGGCTCGGCCGCGACCACCGGCATGGCGGCCAGGGCGCGCGGCGGTGGGGTGAAGCGCCAACCGGCCACCAGCAGCAAGATGACCAGGACGATGCCGATTTCGGCCCAGATGCTCGCCCTGAGGCGGCTCGTGGCCGTCCCATCGCCCGCCATGGCGGGGGCCGTGAGCTTCAGCCGGTTGACCAGCGCCAAGACAAAAAGCACGGCCAAAAGCCCGAGCTTGGCTGCCAGTATGGCGCCATAGAAAGTCAGCCACGAACGGCCGGGCAGGCCCATCTGGATCGCCGCCAGTGTCACGCCCGAAACCAGTATGAGCGCCACGGCCCAGGGAACAGCCTTGGAGAAGCGGGCCAGTGCCGGGTGGGATTGAGGGCCATTACCTCTGAGATGGAGTATCAGGGGCAGCAGCGCCCCAATCCAGAACAGCAGGCCACCCAGATGCAGGAACACTGCCGGTCGGGTGAGCCATTGCGGCTGAGCGGCGCTGGCATGCCCGCTCAGGGCCAGAGCCAGGGCACCCAGCAGCCAAGCGAGCCAGCCCAGGGCCCGCCAGGGTTTGGCCCGCGCGACGAGGGCCACTACAAAGGCCAGGGCCGCGCAGGCTGTCGTGAGACCGAAACTGGTCGACCATCCGGCGCGCCACACCGCTGGCGCGGCCAGGTCGATGAGGTCCAGGCCCACCGCTTCGAGGCCCTGCAGCCCCAGGCTCAGCGGCGCCAGCACCAGGCCCGCGCCAGAGAGGGCGATGAGAACGGGCCTGGCTGCGGCCGGCAACGGTGCGACCAGGGCGAAGGCGGCGCCGCCGACGCCGAACAAGAGCGCCACAAACAGTAAGGCCTTGGCTGCCCAGAGCGCGATCGCTGCCATGCTGTCGGCGCTGGTGGCAAGGGGCTGGGCCCCGGTGCTGTGCCCTATGGAAAACAGCAGCGAACCGGCAATAGGGTGGGAATCGAGCGACACCACGCGCCAGCTCAGCACATGCGTGCCTTTCCCCAAGCCGGAGGGCAGCGCGACGGTGATCGCTTGTCCGCTCGTGGTCGCAGCGAGCAGGTCGGTAGAGGCGCCATCGGGCGCAATGAGCGCCACGGCCAGGGCGGTGACCGGTTCGTTGAATTCGAGCCGGGCCTGTGCCGGCGCCGTGGCCAGGATTTCCGCCTGGGCCGGGCTGGTAGCCAGCAATTGAGCATGCGCCCAGGCGGGGGCGACTTGCGCCAGCATGATGAAAAACAGAACGAGGGCCAGGGGCCCGGCTTTGCGCATGTGCAACGCTCCGACGCTTTTATGTAACTGTGCCATGCGTCAGGCTGCGCAGTTCACGCCCTGCGCGAGCCAAGACAAAGCCTGAGGCACACGGGGAACCGGGCCGACAGGGGCCGACCCGGCGGAGCGTTGTTAGTGGCCGGCAGCGTCGGCGGGCAGCAGTTCCACCGCCGGGGCGGGCTCGTCGGCGCCCTCTTCACCGGTCACGTTGATCCAGGCAGCTTCGCCCGTGGCGCATTCCTGGATGGCCGGGAAGAAGAACTTCCCCGGCTCGAGCGAGGCGGCGAAGGTGCCGGTGAAGACGAACTCGTCGTACCACTCATTGGGCAGATTGCCCTCGGACCAGACGATTTCCTTGACGCCCTCGGTCACGGGCGTGCCGTGGTTTTCATAGGTGTTTTCGTAGGTCCCGGTCACGGTTTCCAGCTTCCAGCCGGCCTTGGGCATGGGCTTTACGGCAAAGAACCCTTCCGGGATCTGGACGCGTACGAGATTGGTGGCCTCGGTGCCGCAGCCATGGGGCACACGCAGCACGGCCTTGAAGCTCGAACCGATCTTGGCCTGGCGCACCTCGAAGGTGGCATGGGCGAAGGCCGGGACGGACAGGGCAAGAAGAGAGGCAGCAGCAAGCGCCGCGCGCGCGAAGTTGCGGGTCATGGTAGTCTCCAGATGAGGTGTTGGTCGGAAAAAAGCTGCGGCGAGAGCCGCGTGCAGTCAGACCAGCACTGGAGGCGCGCGGGGTTGGCCGGGCCTTGTGGCGCGGCGCAGGGCATGGACCGTCGGCAGCTCGCCATAGGAGACGGGCAGTGCGGCGCGCACGGGCACATGGAGCGGTGCGGGCGGATCGAGCGGAACGAAGTTGAGCTTGGCGACGCCCGCAACCGGGCATTTGGCCGCCGTGGGCGTATCGGGATTGCCGTCCTCATCGAGCACGGGCGTAATGCAGATCGTCCAGCTGGTGAGCGTTTCATAGCCCAGCCGCGCCAGATCGCGCTGCAGGCCTGCCATCTGGTGAAGCGGCGCCAGGAGCACCAGGAGATAGGCGGCCAGCACCGCAATGGCAGCACCCACGTCTCTCCCGATTTGGCCCCGACGGATCGGCATCCTGTACCCTCGCTCGGGGGGTGTCTAAGATAGGTCAAAGCAGCGCGCAAGCTTCCCACATGGGAAAGTTGACATGCTGGGGCCCGATGTCGCAGCCGACTGCCCGCATGGTCGGCTCATCCCTTGACAGATGGCAGAGCCCCGCAAACGGGGACGGTTGGCGCCCCATCCAGGCTGCATAGGAACGCGACCAACGCTGCGCGCGGTCTCCGAACCCGGTGCAAGCGGGAATTTGTGCATCACCCTACAACGTTCTTGCCTTGCCAGGAGTTGTAGGTGCGCGAACATGCGACGTTTTCGAGAATTGATCGACGATGCCCAGATATTACCTGCACATCCGCGACGGCAGTTCCTTCTACGAGGACCTGGAGGGCAGTGACCTCAAGGACCTGGACGCGGCCCGGGCGGCGGCGGCCGATGGCGCGCGCGAGATCCTGGCCGAGCGGGTGCGTATGGGGCTGTTGATCGACGGGCAGAAATTCGAAATCTGCGACGGGGCCGGCACGCTGCTGGCCACCGTGTCGTTCAAATCCGTGCTCAAACTGCCCGAGTAGGCTCGTTCTGGCGACGGCGAAAGCGGCTAACGCCGCTCCCCCTCGCAGCGCAGCCAGCAATAGCCATAGGGCGAGAGCGTGATGGGTGCGCCGGCGGCAAAGGGCTCCAGCCCCTCTTCGCTGTTGAGCAGCGGTACCAAACGGGTCACGTCCTCGAGCGACAGCGTCAGCGATTTGGGCTGGTCGGAGAAATTGTGCAGCGTGATGACGCAATCGCCACGCCACGTGCTGGCCAGGACCAGCACCGCATCGTCGCCCACATCGATCAGCCGCGTGTCGCCCCAGCCGATTTCGGGGGTGGAGCGGCGGGTGGCCACCATGTTCATGATGGCATGCAGCAGCGAGCCGGAATCGCGCAATTGCTGGGCGACGTTCACGGCCTCATAGCCAAACGGGCCCTTGGCGGTGGTTGGACGCACCAGGTCCGTGGCGGGAGCCATAGAGAAGGCGCCATTGGGTTCGCGCGACCATTGCATGGGCTTGCGCACCGCACTGCGTTCGGGCAGGGACAGATCCTCGCCCATCCCCAGTTCTTCGCCGTACCAAAATACCGGCGTGCCCGGCAGGGCCAGCATCAGCGAGTTGGCCATGCGGATGCGGGCCTGGTCGCCGCCAAGCATGGGGGCAAGCCGGCGGCGCAGGCCGCGCTCATAGAGCTGCATGGACTTGTCCGGCCCGAACTGGGAAAACACCGCCGCCCGTTCGGCCAGGCTCAGCCGCCCCAGGTCGAGTTCGTCGTGATTGCGCAGAAAGCTGGCCCACTGCCCCATGCCATCAGGCACTGGGCGCGCGGTCAGCGCCCGGCGCACGGGCGCTGCGCTGCGCTGGGCCAGGCCCAGAAACATCTGCTGATTGCCCACGAAGTCGAAGATCATGCTCATGCGGTCGCCGGCATGGAAATAGTCGTTGGCGTGCTCGTAGGGGATGTTGGCCTCGGCCAGGAGAATCGCTCCGGCGCGGCGCCAGGAGAGGAAATCGTGCATTTCGGTCAGCAAGGCATAGGGGTCGGCGGTGTGCGGACCCGACAGGCCCTTGGTCTCGATCAGGAACGGCACCGCATCGATACGGAAGCCCGACACCCCCAGCGCCAGCCAGAAGCCCATGATCTTGAGGATCTCGGCCCGCACGTCGGGGTGGGCGACGTTGAGATCGGCCTGGTGCTTGTAGAAGCGGTGGAGATACCAGGCCTTGGCCGTGCGGTCATAAGTCCAGATCGCGTCCTGCACGCCCGGGAATACCACGCCCTCTTCGATATTGTCGGGCTTGTCCTGGCTCCAGACGTACCAGTCGCGAAACGGGGAGCCGGCCGATGCGCGGGCCGATTGGAACCAGGGATGGTCGATGGAGGTATGGTTGACCACCAGATCGACGATCACACGCATGCCCCGATCCTGAGCGGCTTGCATGAACTCCACGAAATCGCCCAGCGAGCCATAGCGCGGATCGACGCCGTAATAGTCGGTGACGTCATAGCCGTTGTCGCGATTGGGGGAAGGATAGAAGGGGTTGAGCCAGATGCAGGTGACGCCCAGCCGCTCCAGATAGTCCAACCGGTCCGCCAGCCCCCGGAAATCGCCCACGCCGTCGCCGTTCGAATCCATGAAGGTTTCAACGTCGAGACAATAGATGATGGCGTTCTTGTACCAGAGGTTGGGCATGAAGCGTCCTTGTTGCAAAGAAGGACGAACGGGCGGGCCCGCCACGCGTTCCCAACCTGGTCCGGCCGGAAAGAGCTTGGGATTGGACACTAGGGGCAATGCCTCGCTCTTGGCGCTCCGAGCACGACTGGCAGAAAAGATTCAGGTAGCGCAGGTATCGGACAGCACAAGGCCAGATCACGCGTCGGTGTTGCGCTGCAGGTTAAATCCAAGCACCGGCGGAACGCATTGGACGGCAGGTCCTTAACCTACACTCCAGGCAGTCGCCTGGCACCAATATTGAACGAGGAGGATTTATCGTGCGGATCAACTTGATTCTGGCTTCGGCTACGGCCCTAATGTGTTCCATGGCGGGCGTACAGGCCCAGCAACCTGCTGCCACTGGTGGTGGTCAGGCCATGGGTGGCGCGTTGTGCTCTGATCTCGTTGCCATGACCGGTGAAGGCCAGCAGTCCTACCTGCAGGGCTTCCAGGCCGGCATGAACCACGCCATGATGATCGGGCACGCGGCCCTCGACGTAGGCGCGGATGGTGCCATGGCAGCGCATGGCGAAGGCGCCAATGTCGGGAACGCAGTCACCAATGCCGGCGCCAATGCCGATACCCCCGTGACCTCGGGCACCGATCCGGAAGCGGAAAACGCTGCGGGCGAGGCGCCGGCCAATGTCGCGCCGGAGGCCGGTGGCGTACCGGGCGGCGGCAATGAGACTGCGCCGAGCACGACGGAAACCGGCACCGAGACGGGCGCTGGCGCCAATGGCGCAACTGGCACGCAGGCCACGACAAACACTCCGGCGTCCAATGCCACGGGCGGGGCTATGCCCTCCGAGATGGTGGAATTTGATGCCGCCGCTGTCATTTCAGGTTGCGAGGCTTCACCCGAAACGCCGATCGCGTCCTTCGTGGGCGGCTCGACGGCAGTGACCAACCCCTAAGGAGCTGTGCCGGCTGCCTTAGAGAAGAGACGTAAACCTGGCCTCCCCCTGGGAGGGGGAGGAACAGGGCGGCAGGTGGAGCGAGATTGGAGCGCACCGGCGCTTTCAGGAGAACAGTGCCAGTGCGATTGCTCCTACGACCTCACCCCCTCCCATAGGAAGGTCGGGGGCATCTCCCGAAATCAGACATGGGCGTGCCCTAAACCCCGATCCTTCCCACAGAACCCACCCAACCCCGATTGCCGGCAAGTTGATCCTCGTCGGGCCGCGCTAATTAGATTTCCCGTTCCCACCAACGGGTCGAGCACGCAACGGCTTCGATCCTAGGATGGACCCAGAGTTCAAACACTTGGGGCACATTCCGTGAAACGATTGGTTCTGGCGCTTTCCTTCGCGTCTCTGGCATTTCCGGCTGCAGCGCAGCCGACCGACATCCTGAACGTCTCCTATGACATCGCACGCGAACTTTACGTGGCGGTCAACGAGGCCTTCATTCCGCACTATGCCGAGCAGACCGGTGTGACCCTCACGGTCAACCAGTCCCATGCCGGCTCGTCCACCCAGGCCCGCGCGGTGCTGGAAGGCTTGCAGGCCGATATCGTGACCTTCAACCAGGTGACCGACATCAACGTTTTGGCCCAGAACGGCTTTGTGGCGGCCGATTGGCAGTCGGCCTTCCCCAACAACGCCTCGCCCTATTATTCCCTCCCCGCCTTCCTGGTGCGTGCCGGCAATCCCAAGAACATCCGGGATTGGGACGACCTGGTCCGCGAGGACGTGAGCGTGATCTTCCCCAATCCCAAGACTTCGGGCAATGCCCGCTACACCTATCTGGCCGCCCGCGCCTATGCCAATGAAGCCTTTGGCGGCGACGAGGCGCAGGTCGAAACCTATCTGACTACCCTGTTCGGCAACGTTCCCGTGTTCGAGACCGGTGGGCGTGGCGCCACGACCGCCTTCGTGGAGCGCCAACTGGGCGACGTGCTGATCACCTTCGAGGCCGAGACCCTCGCCATTGCCAAGCTCCTGGCCGCCGATGGCTATGAGGTGGTGGTGCCCAGCGTCTCCATCCTGGCCGAGTTTCCCGTCGCCATCGTCGAACGCGTAGCCCAGGCCCGCCAGTCCACCGAGATCGCCAGGGCCTACCTCGACTTTCTCTATGCGCCCGAGGGCCAGGAGATTCTGGCGCAGAATTTCAACCGCGTGCATGACGAGGCCGTGGTGGCCAAATATGCCGACACTTTCCCCCCGGTGCGCCTCGTGACCATCGAAGACGCGTTCGGTGGCTGGGAGCAGGCGTCCAAGGAGCATTTCGCCGAAGGCGGACTGCTCGACAAGGTGTTCCTCAACCAGTAGCCCCTTCGACCGATTGGCCAGGGCGGGCGGCGCGGCCGGTTCATCGGCCGCGCCGCCCGGCTCGTGCAAGGACTGGCATACTCCCCACCATGGCTCACGCTGCAAAACCGCGCTCAGTGTTGCCGGGCTTCGGCCTGTCGCTCGGCATTACGCTCACCTATGCCACCATCATCATCGTGCTGCCGCTCGCGGCGATGTTCTTAAAGACCGCGAGCCTGGGGTTCGATGAGTTCGTGCGCATCACCACCTCGTCGCGGGCGCTTTCGGCCTATTGGATCACCATCTCCTCGGCGGCGCTGGCGGCACTGATCGATGCGGTACTGGGGCTGCTTCTGGCTTGGGTCATCGTACGCTACCGCTTTGCGGGCCGCCGCGTGCTCGATGCCCTGATCGATCTGCCCTTTGCCCTGCCCACCGCCGTGGCCGGGCTGACGCTGGTGACCCTGTTTGCCCCCAATGGCTGGTATGGCGGCGTGCTCGAGCCGCTGGGGCTGAAGGTGAACTACACCCAGATCGGTATCGTCCTGGCCATGGCGTTCACCAGCCTGCCCTTCGTGGTGCGGGCGGTGCAGCCGGTACTCGAATCGCTCGAAGCCGAGTTCGAGGAAGCGGCCCGCAGCCTGGGGGCGTCCGATTTCCAGGTATTCTCCCGGGTCATCTGGCCGGCCATCCTGCCCGCTTTCCTCACCGGCACGGTGCTGAGCTTTGCCCGCTCGCTGGGGGAATTCGGCGCCGTGGTGTTCATAGCCGGCAACATTCCGGGCCTCACGGAAATCGTCTCGCTGCTGATCTATATCCGGCTCGACGAATACAATTATCCGGCCGCCGCGGCCCTAGCCACGGTGTTGCTGGTGGCGTGCTTTGCCACGCTTTTGGCCGCCAATGCCTTGCAGGCCTGGCACTTGCGCTATGTGGAGGGCTCGCGATGAGCAGTATGACGATGGCACGCTCCAAGACACGCAGCACGGGCGAGCGCGCGCTGATCGCCCTGGCGCTGGCGACGGCGGGGCTGGTGCTGGTGGTGCCCCTGGCCCTGATCTTCACCTTCGCCCTGCGGCAGGGGGTGGATGTCTACCTCGCCAATATTCTGGAGCCCAACACCCGGCACGCCGCCTGGCTGACCATGCTGACCGCGCTGGTGGTGGTGCCGATCAATATCGGGTTCGGCATTGCGGTGGCGTGGCTGGTGACGCGCTTCCGCTTCTGGGGCCGCAATGTGTTGCTGACGGTGATCGAGCTGCCGTTTTCGATCAGCCCCATCGTGGCCGGCGTCACCTATCTGTTCCTTTATGGCGGCCAAGGGCTGCTGGGCCCCACGCTGCAGGCGGCGGGCATGCCGGTGATGTTCACCGTGTTCGCCATCTTCCTGGTCAGCCTGTTCGTCACCGCGCCCTATGTGGCGCGCGAGCTGATCCCGCTGATGCAGCAGCAAGGGCGGGCCGACGAAGAGGCCGCGCTGTCGCTGGGCGCCACGGGGCGGCAGATGTTCACATATGTGACCCTGCCCAACATCCGCTGGGCCCTGCTCTATGGTGCCATCTTGTGCAATGCGCGGGTGATGGGGGAGTTCGGCGCCGTATCGGTGGTCTCGGGGGCCATTCGCGGCCAGACCAACACGCTGCCTTTGCAGATCTCGCTGCTGTTCAACGATTTCAACGTGACGGGCGCCTTTGCTGCCGCCACGCTGCTGGCCTTCCTGGCCGTGGTGACGATCGTTTTGAAATCCCTGCTGGAATGGCGCGGCGGCGGCGGGCACTGAGCCCACCGCCCCCGTTGTCGGGGTCGGCGCCTGACGTTCAGGCGGGGAAGACGCGCCAGCGCTTGGGCTTGAAGGCGATGGACGAGGCATCGAGTCCTTCGATCCGGGCGGGCACCTCGATTTCAATGCGCTCGTTGGTGCCGCCTATGGCCAGCTCGAGCTGCCGCGTGCCGGCGGTGCGGCGATTGGCGATCACCGTGCCGGCAATGGCTCCGGTCTCGGGCGCTACCACCTCGACGTCGTGCGGGCGGAAGAACAGATTGGCCTGCCCGTCGGCCACGCCCAGCGCATCGAGCCCCAGCGGGGTATCGGCAAAATAGAGCTGGCCGCCCGAAATGCGTACCGGCAGCCGCGAGGATTGTCCGATGAACGAGAGCACGGTGGGCGAATTGGGCGCGTCGTAGATATCGTCGGGCGCCCCGACCTGCTCGATGCGGCCCTGGCTCATCACCACGACGCGGTCGGCAAGTTCGAGCGCTTCTTCCTGGTCGTGGGTGACGAAGATGGTGGTGTGGCCGGTGGCGTCGTGCACCTGGCGCAGCCAGCGGCGCAACTCCTTGCGGACCTGCGCGTCGAGCGCGCCGAACGGCTCGTCCAGCAGCAGCACGCTGGGCTCGATGGCCAGCGCCCGCGCCAGGGCGACGCGCTGGCGCTGGCCGCCCGAAAGCTGGCTGGGATAGCGCCCCTCGAAATCCTTGAGCTGCACGAATTCGAGCAATTGGCGCGCCTTGGCGTCGATGTCGCGCTGCGCCATCTTGGCCTTGCCGGTGCGCACCTTGAGCCCGAAGCCGACATTTTCGAGCACGCTCATGTGCCGAAACAGCGCATAATGCTGGAAGACGAAGCCCACATGGCGCTCCTGCACCGATTTGAGCGAGGCGTCCTCGTCGCCGAAATAGATGGCGCCGGCGGTGGGAAAATCGAGCCCGGCAATCAGCCGCAACAGCGTGGTCTTGCCCGAACCCGAGGGCCCCAAGAGCGCGATCAGCTCACCCGAGCCGATGTCGAGCGACACATCGTGGAGCGCGGCGAACGCATCGAAGGTCTTGCGCACGTTCCGGACTTTGACTTCCATTGCCCCATCTCCCGCCGTCATCGGACAAACTTGCTGGTTTGGCGGGGAGTGTAGCCGCTTCGATGGCCTGGCCGGAACACGCGGGACGCTGCGTTCATCTCAAAATGACAGCAGAAACGGACCTTTTATTGCGCACTAGCGGGCGCAATGAGTGTTGGGCAGTCCGGGGACGCCCCGCCCCGCAATGGAGGCCGGGCAATCAGAAGCGCCCCATCACCGAGAAGGCGCCTGCGGACGTGGAGCCGGCCTGATTGGCACGATGGCTGCCCTTGACCGCAATGTCGAGGCCCGGGCCCATGGTGAGGCTGGCCCCCACATCGAGCTTGAAGGTGTCGAGCGGGGCAGAAAGGCCTTCGACCTCCCACTCAAAGCCCGGCGCGGCCAGCGAGCTGACGGTGGCGGAACGGCCGGGGTTGAGTTCGCGCTCATAGCCGGCCCGGCCGGTGAGGGAAAGCTGCGCGGTATCGCTGACCGCCAGCGCCGCATCGAGCGCCAGGCCCAGATCGATACGGGCGGAGCTGACCACGAGCCCCTCGTAGCGATTGCCATAGGTGGCGTCGTCTTCCGACCAGGTGGGCTGGAACAGATTGTCCAGGTGCAGGGCGGCAAAGGGCGTGGCGCTGACGTTATCGACCTGCTGGCGTGCGCCCACCTCAAAGCTCGTTCCCAGACCATAGCTGCGGTAGTCGCCGGTCACCGGGCGCCCGAGCGCCAGCCGGTCGGCATCGTTGTCATAGGCGCCCAGCGACAAAATGGCCTTGCCGTAAAGGCCCATATCGTTCCAGGCCATGCCATAGGCGCTGGCGGCAAAGCCGTTGACCATGCCGCTCGTCCAGCGCTCCACCACGGCAAAGCCGGTCTCGCTGGCATCGAAGGCCAGGCCGTAGAGAGCCCGGGCCCCGGCACGGTGCTCGAACCCGCCCTGGACGGTGCGCCCCGACGAGGCGGTGGACGCAGTATTGGGATTGCCCTCCTGCTCGGTCTGGTAGCCCGACACGTCGAGCCAGACGCGGGTATCGTCCTCGCAATCGGGAATCTGGGCCGCCAGCGCCTCGGCCCCGGCGCAGAAGGCAAAGCCGTCCATGGCGCCAAGCCGCGCCGAAGCGCTCTGGCCGCGCTGGCCCAGCGTTGCCTGCTGGGAGGCCACCACGCCTTCGCCGCTGAGCGAGTCGTAGGCGTCCTGCAGGCCTTGCAGGGTGGGAATGCGCAGCAATTCGTCGGCGATGACCTGATAAGTGGGCACCCCAAAGGTCTGGATGCGATTGACCGTGCTGCCCACGGCCGAGCCGTTGCGGGTGAGCCCGGCCGGATCGTAATCGATGACGAATCCGAGCAGTTGGGTGTCATCCTCCACCCAGGTAGAGGCGCTGAACACCGCCGTGCGCGAGGCCGTGCCGCTGGCAAACAACGGATCGATGGCCAGGCCCGACCCGGTGATGCCGCCCTCGGCCGTCAGCACCGGAATGGTGAAGCTGCCCGGCTTGCCGGCGCCCGTCATGGGCTCGAGCGTGAGGTAACCATCCAGCTCGGCCGTGCCGGTTATGTAGACGAAGTCGCCACGGTCGAGCGCTGTGGCGCTGGTCTGGAAATCGATGTCGAGCACCAGGCGTCCACCGGCATTCTGGACGTAATCGCCGGTGATGGTGGTGATGCCGTTGGCATTGGCCGCCGACATGGAGGTGCCCAGCCCGCCGGGCGAAAAATAGCCCTCGTTGGTGAAGCGCCCGCCGCCCAGATCCACCGTGGTGCCGGAGTCATACCGCGATTGGGCACTGTTGAAGAGGCTGTTGGTGCCGGTGCCCAGCACCAGATTGCCCACCAGCAGAGCACCATCCAGATTTTCGATGGCATCGTTGCCCGTGGTGCCGCTGATGACAGTGTCGGCAATGCCGCCCGCCGTCCGCATCACCGCCCAGGTATCCTCGAACAGGCGCTGGTTGACCACCGTGTTGTCGGCGCCCGCCATGAGGGCAAGGGCCTGGCCGCCCGAGCCGCCCTCGATCATCCCGGTATTGGTGAGAGCCAGATCGCCATTGCCATCGGTGCCCTGGCTTTCCAGGGCCACCGCGACGCAGCCGCTGCCGGCACACAGGAAGGCGCCCGCATTATTGGCACCGACCTTGCCGGCCGTGCCGTCGGCGGCAATCGAGCGCCCCCAGATCAGCGCCTGATCCGAGATTTCGACCAGGCCGGCGATGCGTGCGCCGAGGTTAACAATGGAGACATCGCCCGCGTCCGTATCGGCATGGGTGGCAAGCGAATGGGCCAAGATGGCACTGGCCTCTGGCCCCACGACCTCGATGGCGCCGCCGCCATGGGTGACCGACACATTGCCCGCCTGCGCTGCACCCGCATCGGCCACGGCATCGACCCGCGCCGCTGCAATGATGGCCGAAGCGCCCGCGCCCTGGGCGCGAATGGCCCCCGAGCTGGTAACGGTGACATTGCCCGTGCTGGCCCCGGCAGCCTGGCTCAGCGCCAGGATGCCGGCAGAATTGGCACCACTGGTGGACAGCATGGCGGTGTTGGTGACGTTGACCGGACCCGAGCCGCCCGACTGGGCCCCCGTCGGCAGGCCGTCCCAATAGACGTTCTGCGCCACATAGTTTTCGAGGCCCCAGACCCCGCCCACGCTGAGGGCAGTGATGGCGTCCGAGCGCTCGCCCACGGTCGCAATGGCCCCCGAATTGACCACGGTCACGGCGCCGCCCGAGCCGCCGAGCAGGCTGGCCAGCCCCAGCTGGGTGCCGGCGGCACCGGCATTGCCAGCCGCCCCGGCCGCCCAGTCGATGGCGTTGATGCACTCGTTGATGAAATCGCCCACATAGATCGGATGGCAGACCGAACCGCCCGAACCGCCGCTGCCGCCGACGCCCCCGCCACCCGCCGTTCCGCCTTGGCCGCCAATGGCGCCCAGGCTCTGAGCCAGAATGCCCGAGGCGTGGCTGGTGCCCGTGGTGCGCAGGCCCTGAACGTTGCTGACCAGCACCGTGCCGCCGCTGCCGCCATTGCCGCCCGCGCCGCCGCCACCGCCGCCGACACCATTGCCGCCGGCCCCGCCATTGGCCGAGGTCGCCGAGCCGTTGGTGAGCGCCGAGGCGCCGCTGCCCTTGCCGCCCACGCCACCGTCGCCCCCGATGCCGCCCTGGCCGCCCAAGCCGCCAATGCCGCCCAGGCTCTGGGCCAGAATGGCCGCATCGGTGGCAACGATCATGCCGTTGACATCGGTAGTGACCACCGATGCGGTGCCGCCCAAGCCGCCAGAACCACCCACGCCGCCCGTGCCGCCCAAGCCGCCCAGACCGCCTGCCCCGCCGGCGGACGCCGCCGTGCGATCGAACGTGTTGGTGGCAGATTGGCCGTCGCCACCCGTGCCGCCCAGACCGCCGGTGCCACCCTGCCCGCCAGTGCCACCCGTGCCGCCGGCGCTGGTGGCATTAAGGGCAGTGCCGGTGGCGGCCAGAGTGCCGCCATAGGTGATCGACACCGCGCCGCCCAGGCCGCCCGTGCCGCCCACGCCTCCGGTGAAGCCTTGCCCGCCCGTGCCGCCCGCCGCGCCATTGGCATGGGCGGACGACTCCCCGTTATAGGTGAAGATCGAGGCTTCAAACGCAATGGCCGCGCCCTGGCCCCCGGTGCCGCCCTGGCCGCCCATGCCCCCCTGGCCGCCGGTGCCGCCCTGGCCGCCGGTGCTTTTCGCGATCAGCCCGGTGCCGACTTCGGCCTGATCGATATTGGCCAAAAGGTCCACAGCACCGCCCGTGCCGCCCTGGCCGCCCGCGCCCCCCGAACCGCCCGTGCCGCCAAGGCCGCCGCGATTGGCGTTTGCGGCCACGGCACGGGGCAAAAGATTGGTGGATTCGGTTTCGGCGATCGCCGCGCCGCCGGTGCCGCCCTGCCCGCCGGTGCCACCCTGGCCGCCAACGCCGCCCTGCCCGCCGGTGGACGCCAGATCGGCGATGGTGCCCGCAATGGCGGTGGTTGCGTCGAGGTCCAACCCGACATCGCCGCCCAGACCACCCAGGCCGCCCGTGCCGCCGGTACCGCCCTGCGCGCCGCCACCGCCAATGCCGCCCTGAACCCCATAAGAGGAGGTGTTTGGAATGATGATGGGCGGAAAAATGATGACGTTTAGGCTCGGCACCGTGCCCACCGCGGCGCTGCCGCCCGTGCCGCCCTGGCCCCCGGCGCCGCCCTGCTGGGCCGTGCCGCCCAGCCCGCCCACGCGCTCGAGCAATATGGCCGTTTGTCCGGCCAGGGCAATGTCGGAGACCGAAACCGCCTCGGCTACCGCGCTGGACGCGTTGCCGGCGGAGCCCGCCAGCCCATTGCCGATGGTCGTGCTGAGCGATTGCACGGAAATCGTGGAGGTACCCTCCTTGATCAGATCGAGCGCAAAGCCGTCCAGCGTCACGCTGTTGCTCGAGCCGGTATAGCTCTGCCCGTCGAACTGGTAGATCGCGTCCTGCGACTGAGCCCCCAGCGGGGTGCGCGGCACCAGCGGATTGTCCGGCCCTGCGGGCTGGGTGGGGTCCTGGGGCACGTTGATCGTGGCGGGCGCGGTAAAGCCCAGCCCGGTCACCGGGCTGGGGCCATTGATCGGATCGGTCCAGGTGGTGGCGATGGTGAAGTCGTTGCCCGCGCCCACGGCACCCACCACGGTGAGCACGTCGGTGGTCTGCTCGACCGGCGGCTCGCCCAAGCTGGTGGTGACACTGGCTATGCTGGCCTGGAACGAACTGCCCGCATCATTGATCGCCTGTGCAACGTCGGCGAGCGTGGAACTGGCGGGCATGGACACGGTCACCGGCGTGCCGCTGCCGGCAGGCGTGATCACCAGGTCGAACGCTTCGCCGCCATTGAGGATGTCGGCCTGCAGGATGCCGGTGTCGGCGCCCGTGCTCTGCTTCATGGCGCTGGCGAGCTGGGTCACCACCAGGTTGTAATTGCCCACCGTGGGTTCGCCGCTCACTGTGGCCGAAACCACCTGGGCATCGGAGTTCGTCACGCTGCGCGTAACGCCGCCGCCGGGGGCATCGGCACCAGCGGCTGCCGCATAGGTGGAATAGCTGCCAAAGCTGTAGAAATCGGCGCAGGCCTGGCCCCAGGTCATCTGGTTGCAATAGTAGCCGCCGGCAGCCCCGGCAGCGCCATCGGCACCCGAGCTGGCAACCCCACCAATGGGCGCAACCCCCGCCGCCGTTTCGGACAGGGCAACTGGAACGCTCAAGCTCTGCGCGTGGACCGGCACGGCCAGGAGCGCCAGCAGAGCGATGCGTGCACCAAGTGCGGCGAGGCGAACGATGGCATTGGGCATAGACAAGGCTCCGGCGGCACAGGCTTGCACGGCGGCCTTCGGGGCACGCCGAAGCGCAAGCGAATCTCTACGGAACTATCATGGGTTAAAGCCCTCTTTACCTAAGGGCCTAATGTTGCAAAGTGTTGCAGAGCCCTCAAAGCTGGCCCAATTGGCCGCGAAACACATAGCCACGGCCGCGCACGGCGCTGATCGGCAGCTCGGTTCCGGCCTCGGTACACTTGCGCCGCAGGCGCGACAACAGCACGTCGATCCCCCGATCCTTGGGGTTGTCGGAGTTGCGTCCGATCAGGGCGTTGAGCGCCGTGCGGTCACTGGGCTGGGCGCCTTGGGCCAGATGTTTGAGCACCAGATATTCGTTGCCGGTGAGGCGCACCTGCTGCCCCGTCGGCGCGATCAGCAGGCTGCGATCCTGCGCCAGCTGCCAGACACCCTGCTCGCCATCGGGCTCGATCTCGACTGGGGGCGCAGACGGCTCGGCCGAAGCTGGCGTGGGGATCGAGGCGGGTGCGTGGGTGCCGCCCACGATCAGGGCGCGCAGCACCGGCCAATTGAGCGCAATCGCGACTATCGAGGCCCCCACGGTTCCGGCAATACCCAGTTGCAGGTTGAGCCCGTTCATCAGCTCGCCATCGATGGGCAAGGCGGGCTGAGCCGCCATGACGCGCACGGTTTCCATCACCACCTCGATGCCAAGCACGGTGAGCGCCAGGGTGCGGCCCACGCCGGGTGGCGCGACGCGGAATGCGGTGATCATGCGCGCCGACACGATGACGATGCCGCTGGCCACGATGGTGACGCGCGCGTTCAGGTCTGCACCAAGGCCGTAGGCGATGCAAAAGAGCCCGATCAGCACGGCGCCCAGCGCCAGGTCGGGCGCAATGGTTCGCCCCACATGGCGGCTGGCTCCGCAGCTCCACAGCACGTGCCCGGCCAGCAGCACGCTATTGCCCAACAGGATGCCGGCAAGGCTGCCGACGGTTTCGCGCAGCACCAAGAGCAGCAGCCCCAGGGCCAGCACCAGGCTGCCCACGATCCACAACAACACGCTCTGGCTTCTGATTTTGGCGCGGAGGGCCGCGATCAGGCTGCCGCCGCATAAAGCAACCGACACAATCAGCAGCAGGGGAATCGCGTCGATGACAAGGCTGATCTTGGGCAACCGGCACCTGGAGCGGAGTTTACCAGCGTGCTGGTGTCTAAAGTAGAGGCGTGCACACAGCTCGAGCGCATCGACGGGCCTCAGGCACGCTTGTCGGCGTTCATGCTCCTGTGACGAATCGGTGGGTAACCGAGCAGCGCGGGGCTGTCCAGTCTCGGCATGGCCAATAGGGGCCAGATGCTCACGCCATGCGAAGCTGATCGGGGCGCACGGCGACGCGGGTCTGGGCGCCGATCATGTCCATCAGCACCCAAACGCGGCGGTCGGGCTCGATGCTTTCGATGGTGGCGACGAAATCGGCGAACGGCCCGGTGGTCAGGCGCACTTCGTCGCCCGGCACCATCTGCGCGGGGGGCAAGAGCTTGCCCGAGGCATCGCAGCGCAGCATCAGCTGAGTGACGACATCGAGCGGCACGGGCACCGGCTCCTTGCCGAAGCTGACCAGGCGGGTGACGCCATTGGTGGAGTTGATGGCGCGCCAATGACCCATGGTGGTGTTGAACGCCACGAAGATATAGCCCGGAAACACCGGCCGCAGCGTCGTCACGAAGCGGCCGCGCACCGTCTTGGTGGTGTCTTCCATCGGCAGGAAGGTGCGAAACCCCTGCCGCTGCAAGTTGCGCTCGGCGATGCGGGCGCTGTTGGGCTTCAACTGCGCCGCAAACCAGCGCGTGCCCCGATCGTGAAACGTCATGCGGTCACCCTGCTCAACGCTGAGCATTTGCCTCAGTTTGCACTGGGCAAGCAACAGATCTTTCGTGACGGTTTCATGTCACCGCGATCAGCGCAAGGGTGGCAAACGCATCTCGGCCCTGCATGGCTGGAAGCGCTTTGAGGCGGTGATCGGGCCGCTTTTATCGCGTTGCTTCAGCTAAAGCGGGTGCCCTAATGCAAAACGGCATCGCAAGGTCAAACCCGGTTCGACCATCACCGTGCGCCCCACCCTCACCCACCTGCTCTGTTTGACGCCGGCACCGGGCTGCGGATCAACTGACCTGGCATGCGGTCAGAACGCCACGCCCGCCTTGAATGTCAGTCCGGCCCCGAACTGGCCACCCCAGGAGCTGAGATCGCCGCTGAGGCCCAAGGACGTGCCGCCGGTGCCCGCATAGGTCATTCCCGCACTCAGGGTGCCGCGCGTGGTGCCGACGGCGGTTTCCAGGGCGGTGGCACCGTTGATGTCGTCGCTATAGGTGACGGACTGGGCGTCCCCCAGATCGCGATAGACCATCCCCGAGGCGAAGTAGCGGATCGAACCGCTGCCATCGGCGAGGTCCACCGTGGTGGCCAGTTCCAGGCCGCCAAAGGCAGTCAGCGCGTCGCGGTCGGCAAAGTCGATGCGGCCGCCCAGATCGACCAGTTCGATCGAGCCTGTCTGGGTACGCGAAATGCTGAGACCGGCGGACGGGGTCAGCGTTACGTTTGCAAGTTCATACCCATAGCCGATCGAGCCCATGGCGGTGATGCGCTGCGCGCTCGTCCGCTGACCGTCGATTATCGTGCCCGAACCACCGGCAATCTCGCCGGTGATGTCGAAATCGGTGCTGTCATAGCCAAGCTGGCCATTGGCAATAAAGCCCCCCGAGCGCAGCTGTGCATAGAGGCCGGCATAGCCGGTGGCAAACTGGGTGCTCGAGTGCAGCATGGCGTTGCCGGACAGGGTCTGCAGCTGCCACACGCCACCGGCAGTGTAGGCCCCCACCAGGCCAAGCTGGATGGTGGCGTCGCCCTGGCCGAGATCCAGGCACCCGAAATCGAGATCGAACCGGGCACCGCCATAATTCACCGTCACGTCGGCTCCAGCATGCAGGCCATTGCTTGCCGAGGTGGTCGCCGTAGCGGCCTGGGTGCCGCCCTGCACGGTGCCCGAGACGCCAGCCGCGCAGGTGCCGGCGGCACTGAGCGCTGCCGGGCGGGACAGAGCATCGGTAAGTGTCTGCACGCTGTGCAGGCCCGCAACGATGCCGCCGAGCGGGGCGGCATTGAGGCGGCCGGTAACATACCAGTCCGTGCCCTGCTGCTCGAGGGCGTAGCCGATGAGGCCCCGATCCTGCAGTCCGCTCGCCGTCGCCTGCAAATTGCCGTCGGCGGTCCGGATCACCAGCACACCATCGGTCAGGGCGCCGTAATGGGCGGGGTCGGAGCTGAAGCTCACCTGCACCGTGCCGGTGGTGGCGCCCAGCAGCAACTGGTCGGCGGCACCAGCCGCGAGGTCGATGTCGAGGGCCAGTTGACTGCCCGTGGCGCCGGTAAAGAGCCCGGCATCCGTCAGGTCGAGCACGTCACCGGCAAAGGCGCCGACTTGGCTAAGCGAGATCGTGCCGGCATTGCTCACGCCCGATCCGCCGCTCACCGCAAAGCTGGCCCCAGCGCCCGAACCGAACGCCGTCAACAGCCCGTCATTGGTGATGAGACCACCGGCCACCAGGTCGCCGTCGAGGGTGAAGGTGCCGGTCGCGCGATTGACGATCGCACCGGTGATGGCTCCGTGGGCCGTAGTGCTGCCGGCATTGTCCAGCGTGCCCTCGAGCGTGCCGCCCTGCAGCGCGAAGATCCCCGAACCTGAGGTGGCCATGGCGGTGGCCATGGTGCCCGGCAGGGCGAGCGTACCCTCGTTGACGGACCAGGCAGTGGCCGTGCCGGGTGTGCCGGTCAACGTCCAGGTGCCGGTGCCGACTTTTTCGAAGGTTTCAAAGCCGGTGAATTGGTTGCCCAGCAGGGCAGTGTCGAAGCTCAGGCCGGTGCTGGTGCCGCCGAGCCGGAACACGTCGGTGCCGCCGGCAGCCACGTTACCCACGACACTGGATGCGTCGGCCTGCAGCTCGAAGCTGTTGATGCCGCTGGTGAAGGTTATGGCATTGGCGCGGGTCAGGGCGTCGCCATTGAGGCCGCCGCTGATGGTGCCATCGGGGCCGAGCACGACGCTGAGGTCCGCGCCGACGATGCCGGCGCCGCCGGTGCCGTTGATCGCCTTGGTCGGGGTGTAGCCACTGGTGCCGCTTGCGCCCCCATTGCCACCCAAGACGATGCCATCGACATAGACCATGGCGCCGCTCTGGCTGACGCGCAGCCCGCTGCCGCCCGCACCGCCCGATCCGGCATAGCCGCCGGCGCCGCCATTGCCGCCGGCGCCACCCGTAATGCTGCCGGACACGGAGAACACGCCCGTGCCGCCAAACAACACACCGATGCCGCCCCCGCCACCGGCGCCGCCATCGGCATAAAGCCCGCTGCTGCCGCCGCCGCCATTGCCCCCAGCGCCGCCGGTGACCGTGTCTCCGGAAGCGACGCCGCCATCCGTGGTGAGGACCGACTGACCGCGACCGCCGCCGCCGCCACCACCACCACCCGACGAATTGGACGAAGAGGCGCCGAAGCCGCCGCCACCGCCTGCCTCCTCACCGCCACCGCCCGCAGCCGAAGTGATGGTGCCCCCGGCGCCACCGGTGCCGAACTCGCCATTGCCGCCCGCCGCACCATTGGCCGGCAGGCTCGTTGGCGAGAAGATATAATCCCTGCCGCCGCCGCCACCGCCGCCGCCAGTGCCCGCCGTGCCGTTGGCACCCGCTCCTGCGGCAGCCGCATCGGTCATCGGAATGCCGCCGCTGCTGGTGTTGCCGGCGCCATCGCCGCCAATACCGACCTGATTGCTGCCCACGCCGTCGGTCCCGTTGGCACCGTTGGCGCCCTGGATGGGGGCGGCCCCGACGGGGGAGACAAGGCCCAGAGCGAGCATCAGGCCCATCGAAGGCAGGGCGGTGCTCCAGAGGAGGCGGCTCCGGGCCGCTGGTGTGCCATGCAGAACTTCGAACATCGCCTCGACCTGTCTTTACGCGTCTCTTGCCGAGACCTAAAATCGGCTATCTCATGCAGGCTGCGGCGCCTTCAAGCGCAATGGCGCGCCTGAAACCTGGGGTTAAGGAATTGGGACAATGGGTAAAATCGTTGGCTGAAAGCCACGTCGCGGGATTGCGATGACCATCACGCGACCCGATGCGAACCGGGCCACTTTCATCGAATGCTATGAGGCCCAGTTCCGGGCCGGCGCGCGCAACGATGCCGAGGCCTATGCCAAGTTGAACCTGGCCGCCTTCGATTTCGAAATTCCGCCCTATGCAGCGCGCGACGCCTTTGCCGCCAGCACCGGCCTGTTCTTTTTGCCCGACGTGACCGTGTCCTGGGCCAAGGCCACGGCGACCCGGCTCACCCGAACGGTGCGGACCATTGCCGCCCGCGGCACCGACCAGATCCTGGTCGTGTGCTATCGCGACGGGTATTTCGACCTGACGACCGGCCGGCAGACGCGACGCGTCTTGGCCGGCGAACTCGCCTTTTTGGACCTGGCGCAGGAAATCACCATCGAGGCGCCCCAGGTGGACAATGTGAGCCTTGCCCTCTCGCGCCGGAAGCTCGAGGCCCTGCTGCCATCGCTGGACGGTGCCAATGGTTTCGTCCGACCGGCCGATGCGCTGGCAAAACTTTTGCGTACCATGATGGAAAACATCGTCGCACTGGGCCCCACCATGCCGGTGGTGGATGCACCCGGTGTCGCCGAAGCGATTTTGCGGCTGGCGGCGGCGTGTCTCGAGCCGGTATCGCGCCAGCAGGCCGAAACGTCGCGCAATACCGCGTCGCTGATTACGATCAAGGCGTTCATAGAGGAGCACCTGCTTGACCCAGCGCTGGGCCCGCAGACGCTGATCGATGCCTTCGGCACGACGCGCTCGGCCCTTTATCGGTTGTTCGAGCCGCTGGGCGGGGTGACGGGCTATATCGCCAAACGCAAGCTCCATCACGCCTTCCGGCTGCTGTCCGACACGCGACAGCCCCATGGGCGGATCTCGACCCTGGCAGCCGAGCTTGGTTTCAGCCACCCCTCCGCTTTCACCCGCGCCTTCAAGGATGCGTTTGGCCTGTCTCCCAAAGCCGTTCAGGCCCTGGCCCAGCAATCGCGAGATCAGGACGTGCAGCTCAAGATTTCCACGGAACCGATGCAATATCTGACGCCAATCACACCCGTCTGATCAGACCAGCTCAGGTCCTGGCGAAAGGGTGTTCACGACGTCCGTGGCGGCCGCCGTGATGGTGCGTCACCGGCAATGGAATGCCGCCAGCGATCAGGAGGCGTGCCGGGCTGCCTTGGTGGTCTTGTCCAGCTTCGGCGTGGGCACGGCATACTCACGCAGCAGCGCGAAGTCCTCATTGTCATGCAAGTTGGACATGGCCTGGCTCATGAAGCCAAAGACGGCGCGCAGGTGCCAAGACCCCAGGCTGAGGCGCTTGAGCCCCAGGCGACGCAGCTCCGACATGGCCGGCCATTCGGGCTGCATCAGGAGGTTGAGCGGCCCGTTGATACCAGTCGCCAGGGGGCCGATTTCGGAGGCGGGTATCTTTGGTCCCGACACGAACACCCCGTGGGCGCCCGCGGCAAGATAGGCATTGCCCCGCCGGATGGCTTCGGCCGTTTTTTCGGCCGGGGGCACGTCGTCCATAATCCAGTAGCCGTCGGTCCGGGCATTGACGAACAGGGGAATCCCTTCGGCTTCCGCCGTGCGCAGGATGACGCGAATGCGATCGGCATGTTCATCGGGAGACACGAGGGGGGCGCCGGGCTTGCCCGAATTGTCCTCGAGATTGAGCCCGACGACGCCTGCGGCGATCAGCTTGCGCACATTGTCCGCCAGCCCGGCATGGGTATCGGCATAGCCGGTCTCCATGTCGATGCTGACCGCGATGTCGACTTTGCTGGTAATGGCGCGCACCACCTGCAGCATCTCCTCGAAGGGGATGACCTCGTCGGAGGTGACACCATTGGCAAAGCCGAGGCCCACGCTGGAGGTCGCGATGGCCTTATAGCCGGCACCGTGCAACACCACCGCGCTCAGCGTATCCCACGTCGGCGCGATGACGAAAAGCTCGCGGTGCAGGGCATGGAAGTCGGCATAACGATCCGTAGATTTGGCCATGAGATCCTCTTGGATGATTGGGATTGAGCGGGGCAGCTAGAAGATGCCCAAGGCACCGATCTCGGCGGCTGCCTTGGCGACCTGCTCGGCGCCGATCGGCTGGCGCGGCGGACGCAGAACGCCGCCTTCGAAGCCGAAATGACGCATCAGGGGCTTCATGGCGCGCATGCTGGAGCCGCCATAGCGTTGGTTGATCTCATAGAGCCCCATTAGCTGCGTATAGTTCTGCCGCACGCCCCCGATGTCGCCGGCCTTCCAGGCGGCCACGATGCCCGCCGCCAGTTCGGGGCGAAGATTGGATTCGTTGGCGAGGAAGCCGGCGCCGCCCAGCGACAGGATGGTGGGCCCATGCGCAGGACCGCCGCAATGCACCTCAATGCGCGCCCCCAGCCGCTGCACCAGCGAGATCTGGTAGGCGACGTCTTCGGTCGCCGAAACGATGCCCACGATATGCTCGAAGCGATCGACCAGCTTTTCGATGAAGGGAACAGGCAGCATGTAGCCGGCGACGCGATGGGTGGAAAGCACCACCGGGATAGAGCTGGCGCCCACTACCTCGTTATAGTAGGCCTCCATCTCATCGGGCGTCGGCTTGGCCCCATGCCCCATGTCCAGCGAATAGATGTGCACGGCATCGAGGCCCGATGCCTCGACTTCGCGGATATAGGAGACCATGGCCGCAGCGCTGTGATGTTCGCAGCCCATGGCGCGCACCGGCACATGGCCTTGGAGCTCCTCCCGTCCGATGGTCATCACCCGGGCGCGTTCGTCGCGTGTGAGCGAATAGCCTTCGCCGCTGCCGCTGCCGATCAGATAGACGCCGATGCCGTTCTCGCGCTGTCGGCGCAGATGGGCGCGCAGGGCATGTTCATCCAGCGAACCGTCCTCGGCAAAAGGTGTCACCGAGATCATGAAGCTGCTCGGCAGGGGATGGGTGGCGCGTGCGGGATTATGCTTGTGCACTCAAAGCTCCGTCGTCATCGAGAATTGGGAAGGGCGAGGAGTCAGCGCGCCGAAGCGCTGGCGTCCCAAAGGGCTGCGATCTCGACCGAGGGCGCAATCGGGAACCAGCCGCGCATGAACCCCATGCTGCGCTCCTGGGCCGCCGCGCTATAAGCGCCGGTGGCGTCTTCGGCGATCACGGCATAATAGCCCTTGGCCATGGCATGGCGGGCCGTGAACTCCACGCCGATATCGGTCGCAACGCCGCCTAGCACCAGGTTGCGGATGTTGCGTGATTTCAGACGCAGATCGAGCGGGGTATCCACGAACAGCGACGGCATGGATTTTGGCAGCACCACATGATGCGCGGCGGGCGCCAAGCCATCCAGGAACTGGGTGTCCTCCATGCCCTCCTGCATGAAGGGCACGAGCTTGTCGGGTGTGTCCACCTTCTGTTTGCGCATCAGGAACTGCAGGAACGGACCGACGGTCAGCTCGAGCGGGGGCAACACGTGGCGGCTCCAGATCACTAGCACGCCCGCCCTGTCGGCCGCCGCGATCAGGCGCTTGGCGGCAGCGGTGATCGAGGCCACGTCGGGCGCCTTGCCGGCCAGGCCCTTCTGCATGTCCCAGAGCACCAGCGCGGTGTGGGCGGGGTCGACATAGTCGCTCAATTGGAGCGGCATGGTCGGCTGTGCAGATGCAAATGTCATGGGTTGAAACTCTTCCAGTAGGGAGCCGCCAGCGCGTTGAGCGTCGGCGTGGGCATGGCGAAGCGATCGAAAAGAGCGGGATCGAGGTTTTCCCGCAGGGCCGCGAAGGCCTGGCGCGCCAGCCCATTCTGGGCCCGCGCTGCGAGCGAACCCGTCTGCAACCGATGCACGCCGAGGGCGCGGTGTTCGGCCGGGCTGGGGCCATCCTGGCTCAGGAGCGAATTGAACTGCCCGTCAATGCGGGCGATCAGTTCGCCAAGCACCTGGGGCGAGAGCCCCTTGCGTCCCGAGATGAAGATGCTGTCGGCCCCAGCCTCCAGATAGAGCTTGGCCCGCCGTACCGCCTCGTCGAGGCGCTCCTGGGCTGGCAGGTCGCCATTGAGCCAGAAGGTGTCGGTTCGGCCCGTGATGAGCGCGGGAATGCCCAGGGCATCGGCAGCGGCGCGGCAGGCCGCAATGCGCTCGGCATGCTCTTGGGCCGCTCGAAGCGGCGCGCCGGGAATGCCGTTGCTGTCTTCGATGTTGAAGCCGACGGCGCCGGCCAGAAACACTGCGCGCGCCATGTCCCCTACCCCGGCGGTCGTCTCCGCATAGCCCTGCTCGAAATCCACGAACACGGGCACGTTCACGGCGCTGCAGATGGCATGTACCGAGGCCAGCATAGCATTGCCATCGACCGCATGGGTGGACGGACAGCCATGCGCAAAGCCCAGGCCGACGCTGGTCGTACCGATGGCCTCAAAGCCGGCATCAGAGGCCACGAGGGCCCCCATGACGTCGCCCACGTCGGGCAGGATGTGAAAGCCCGCTTCGAGCGCGCGGGCCTGTTCGAACTTTTCCCGTGTCGCGAGCATCAGGCGGCCTTTCCGGTCTGGCACTGAACCGCCGCGGGCAGGCTGATCACGGCATCGGGCGGGAGCAGCACGAAGGCGGTCTGACCGAGCGTGAAGTCATCCTGGCTGCGGGCCTTGATCTTGAGGCCGCCGACATCGACGACATATTCGATGTGATCGCCCAGGAAGGTCTCGGCCACGATTGCACCGGAGACAACGTTCTGAGCCGGGCTGCCCGTTGCCGACAAGACAACGCTTTCGGGGCGGATGCAGAGGCTGACGGCGCCATCGCCGGCTGCCGCGACACTGGGGGTCGCGAGCAGCGAGAGCGTAGGTGCAACCTGCACACGCACCTTGTCGCCAGCGGCCTCCACGACCTGACCATCGAGGAAGGTCGCGACGCCGATGAAATCGGCAACGAAGCGATTGACGGGGCGCCGATAGAGATCGCGGCCGGTGCCCATCTGCTCGATGCGCCCGTCCCGCATCACGATGATGCGGTCGGCCAAGGCCATGGCCTCGGTCTGGTCATGGGTGATGTGCACGGCGGTGCTGCGCATCTTCTTGATCAGTACCTTGAGTTCATCGCGCATCTGTTCGCGCAGCTTGGAGTCGAGATTGCTGAGCGGCTCGTCGAGCAGCATCACGCGCGGCTCCGATACCGCGCAGCGCGCCAAGGCGACGCGCTGTTGCTGGCCGCCCGACAGGGTCGCAGGGTAGCGGTCGCCCATCCCCGAAAGCCCCACCAGGGCCAGGGCATTGTCGACAGCCGTGCCGATTTCGGCGCGAGGTGTGCCGCGCACGATCTGCGAATAGGCGATGTTTTCGGCAATGGTCTTGTGGGGCCACAGAGCATAGGATTGAAACACCATGCCGACGCCGCGCCTTTCAGGCGGCAAGAACACCGCGCCATCGGCGACGGTCTTGCCATCGAGCCTGATCGTGCCTGAGGTCGGCACGTCGAGCCCGGCGATGGAGCGCAGGGTCGTAGTCTTGCCGCAGCCTGACGCGCCCACGATGACCAGGATTTCGCCTTCCTGGACGCTGAAGGAGAGATTGTCGACGGCGCGCTTGCTGCCGTATTGCCTGACAAGGTTCGAGACTTCGATAACCGACATGTCGGGTCCCCCTTAGCGGTCGAGTGTGTTGCGCAGGATGCCGAACTTGCGATCGGCGGCGAAGATGATGACGAACATGATGCTGGCCTGCAGCACGGCCACGGCGATGGCGCGGGTCTGGTGGCCCTGGGACATATCGTTCCACAGGCGCACCGGCAGGGTCACGGTGTCGTAGCTGTAGAGCAGGATGGTGACGCTGATTTCGGTGAATATCGACATAAACAGCAGGGTCCAGAGCGCCAGTGCGGCAGGGCGGACCAGGGGCACCGTCACATCGGTGAAGGCCCGCAGTGGGCTGGCCCCGCTCATGCGCGCGGCCTCGGTTAGTTCGCTCGACACCTGTGCCAGCGCGGTGCGCGACTGGCGCACGCCCAGACCGATATAACGGATGAAATAGGCGATGATCAGAATGGCTGCGGTGCCGTAAATGGGCAGGGGCAGGCCGACGAAGGTCCACAGGATGCCCACTGCCAAGACCACGGCCGGAATGGCGGTTGGGATCATCGCGACATACTCGATCAGACGCGAGGCGCCGGTGGCCGAGCGCTTGATGAAGTAGCTCAGCGTGACATAGAGCCCGGTGATCAGCAGGCCGCCGCCGATGGAAAAGAGCAGCGAGTTTATGGTCGCGTCGACATTCTCGCGCCTGAGCAGGAAGAGGTAGTTGTCGAAAGTGAACAGCTTCCAGGACAAGCGCGGTGTCAGGAAGTTGAGGAACGAGCTAAACAGCAGCGCGCTGTAGGGCAGGATCACGCCGATGACTAGGTAGAACACCAGGCAGGCCGTCGCGACATATTTCCAGGGACCCAGATCGGTGATGCGCGGGCGGCTGCCTTTGCCTGAAATGGTCACATACTGGCTTGTGCGGGCCAGGATGCGACGCTGCCAGAGCGTGCCGGCCAACGCGATCCAGAGCAGCATCATGCCCGAGGCCGCTGCCATGGTCGGCTCGGACGGTTCGACGGTCATGTCGAAGTAGATGCGGGACGGCAAGGTCTGGTAGCCAAAGCCTGAACCCAAGAGCGTGGGCACGGAAAAGTTCTCGGCCGTGGACACGAAGATCAGGAGGAACGTGGCGGCCACGGTGGGGAAGATCAGCGGCAGGGTCATGCGCAGACCGGTCTGCACCGGTCCGGCGCCCAGCGTGTAGGACGCCTCCTCCAGCGCGCCGTCGATCGAGCGCAAGGCCGCGTAGAACGCCACGAAGGCGAAGGCCGCATGATCTACCGCCAGGACCAGCACGATGCCCTGGAAAGAATAGATGTTAAAGACCGTCCTGATGCCGAACAGCGCATTGGCCGCCGCGTTGATGAAGCCGGCATTGGGCGCCGCCAGGGCGATCCAGCCCACGGCAGTGATGAGATTGGATAGCATCAGCGGCACGATGACCAGCATGGCCAGCTTGTTGCGGCCAGGGGCATTGGTGCGCGACACGATCCAGGCCATCGCCGCGCCCATGATCATGGCCAGTATGGCCACCGTGGTCGAGAGCGTCAGCGTATTGAAGAACGCGGACAGATAGGTGCTGTCGGTATAGGCGCGGACCCAGTTGGCAAATGTCCACTGCGCGCTGGGCGCTCCGGGCGAGTCCGTCAGGAACGAGCCATAGATCAGGTAAACGATCGGCGTGATCACGAGAACGGCCGTGAGAGCGTAGAAGACCCCAGAGACAACGGACTCCAGGTCAACTACCGGCGTGCGCGATTTCCGCGAGAGGGACATGCTCTCTGCGTGTGCAGCGTGGGGCATCACCATGCCTTTGTATGCTTGAGGTCACCGGACTCGGCCGGAGGCGTGCAGCCGCCAATGAAGGCGGCTGCAACCGGAAGCGATCAGCGGACGCCGCCCACATATTGGCGAAACTTGTCCACGATCTCGGGTGTCGAGTTGGTCGCATCGGCCGGGTCGTAGGCGAACAGTTCGTCCGGCACTTTGTACCAAGTCTCGGACGCCACCTGCCGCGTGTCTTCCATACCGATTCGCACCGAGGCACCGCCCAATTGGTGCCAAAGGCGATAGCCGTCCTCGGAGAAGGCATATTCCTGGTAGAGGCGGGCCGCATTGGGGTGCGGCGCATTGGCCGGAATGGCCTGGGCGGTCAACGGGCCCACACCCGGCGATGGCAGGGACCACTGCACGGGCGCGCCGCGCTCCCAGATTGGCAGCAGGCCGGTCTCGGAAGCATTGAAGATGATGGCCACGTCACCCGAGGCCAGTGAGGCAGCGGCATTATTGATGCCCTGGATGACGCGCGGGTTCTGTTCCCCGATCCCCTTGATGAAGTCATCACCATAGACCCTATCCCAGACATACCAGGGCAGGTAGGCCACGCCGCCGGCCGACGGATCGACCACGATGCCGCGGTCTTTCCAGCGCGGGTCCAGGAGACCTTCCCAATTGGAGAGGACCGCCGCTTCTTCTTCGGAGACCAGATCCGTATTCCAGGCGACGCCGACCAAGGCCACGCGGAGCGGATACCACCAGCCTGAGTTCTTGTTGCCTTCGGCGAAGGCATCCTCGCTGGTAATGGCGTATTGGGCCAGAATGCCCTCTTGCGCCATATTGTTCAGCGTGCCCGTATCGCTGTCCTGATAGATATCGGCATTGCCGCGACCGGCGCGCACTTCCGACAGAAAGCGTTCGCGCAGCTCACCCATGGTGGCGCTGAGCTTGCGGACCTCGATGCAGGGAAAATGCTCGTTAAAGCCCTGGACCTGGGCATCCTGCGCCTCGACCCAGCTGCCGTGATAGATGAGAAGCGCACCTTCGGCGCAGGCATCGCGCAGCAATTCGTAGGGCACGCCGGGCATGGCCTGCTGCATGTAAGTCCAGGCATCAGCCAGCGCAGGGTCCACGTCCTGCGCGAAGGCCGGACCACACATGAATGCCGTTGCGATAACCATCAGGCTGCGCCGGCCGAGATTCTTGTTCATCACATCCTCCTCAGGGCCGCAGGGTACACCCTCCAGTGTCGGACCGATGTTTCGGTCTGGCTCGCTGCGGTAGTGAATTGGTAGCGGATATTTGCCGCTGAATAAGTGCAATGAAGGTCGTCATTATTGCTCAAAGCGCAATAGTGGGTCAGGCGATGGAATAGCCGATCCCGGCGGCCTGGTTGGACCGGCGCAACTGCTCAACCATCACGTCCCAGAACTCGGCAGCGTGCGGCCGCAAGGTCTGGCCACGCCGCCGCACCAGCCCCAGGTCCACCCACAATATGGGCTCGATCAGCGGAATGGCACGCATATCGCGCGCATCGCGGGTGGAGAAAAAGAAACTGGGCACTGGCGCGATACCCAGGCCTCGCTCCACCAAAGCCAGAACCGTATACATCTGCTGGACCTCGTAATACCAATTCAGGCGTTTGCCGATCTTGGCCAGCTCCACATCCATCACCATGCGGACACCGGAGCTTTTCCAGGTCGAAATCACCCGGTGCTCGACCAGTTCGCCCCAGGCCACCGAACGGCGGCCGGCCAGCTCGTGATCCTTGGGCGCCACCAGGATGTAGGCAGCTCGGATGATGGGCACGAAGTCGAGCGCATCGTCGAAGGTGCCATAGGAGGTGATGCCGAATTCGGCTTCGCCGGACTGCACCGCGTCGAGCACGTCGTTGGTGGTCATGTCCTTGATCTTGAGGCGAACGGTGGGATGCGCCTCCGAGAAGGTGCGCATGGCGTCGGGCAGGACGTTGGAGGCCACCGAAGGGATCGATGCGATGGTCACGCTGGTGGAGCGGGGTGCTCCCTCGTTCTTTATCACCGTCACCAGCTGGTCGATATTGGCCAGGATCTCGTGCGCGCGGTCGAGGAACTGCTTGCCCGCCAGGGTGAGCTTGACCTCGCGCGTCGTGCGCTCGAGCAGCTTGGTGCCCAGTTGGGTCTCGATCTTGACGATCCGGCGGCTGAGGGCCGAAGGCGACATATTGAGCATCTCGGCCGCAGCCTTGAAGTTCATCGTCGTGCCGACGGCGACGAAGGACTCGATATCCCAGGAGTCGAGTTTAGTGCGCATTGTGCAACGATAATGCCGATTATTGCATCACGTCAATCTTGGCGCCTCTCTCGCCCCACGCCTACAAAGCCGAGGACTAAACGTCGATTATGGCGAAGGGAACACATGATGAGCGAGCAAGCCGCCGAGTTGCGGAAGTTTGTCGAGGGGGTCGGCGGCCGGCTGTCGTCTGGCAAGGCCGCGAGCTATGCACGCGCCGTTCTTGCGGTGGAGGGTCGCAACAACGAATTCATCGGGCGCTGGATGTTGATGGGCGATTTGGCCTGCGTGCTCTCGGCCCATGAACTGGGCGTCACGCCCACGGCCGATGCCAAGCAGCTGGTGCGGTGTATCATCGATCTCATCCCCAATGCCGAGGAGATGGGGCGCACCCAGTCGATCGGCGACATCGTCGTTTCCCGCGAATTGTGGGTAACCCAGGCGGTGGGCAAGGAAGCCGGATCGTGGCTTCATGTGGGGCGCAATCGCGCCGAAAGCCTGCGCGGCTCCCTGCCCCGACTGTTCTTTCGCGACGTGTTGCATCGGGAGGAAGTGGCGCTGGAGCGGCTGGTTGCCGCGCTCGTGACCCGCGCCGGCCCGACGATGACCTCCCTGGCCCCGTTCTATCATCACCTTCAGCACGCTGGCCGCACCTCGTTAGGCGAGTATCTGCTGAGCTTTGCTGCCAGCTTTGAGAAGAACTTCGACCGCATCGCGCAAGCCGATGATCGGCTCGACCTGGCGCCGCCCCCCAATACGGGCCGCCCGATCGTGGTGGACCTGATCAATCGCGTCGGTCACCGGCTGGGCTTCTCTAAGGTCGGCAAGATTTGGCAGGAGTTGTTCATTACCGAGGAGCACTTCGCCGAGCCCACTTTCGTCATGGCGCAAATTTCCGTGGCGCTGGCGCGCCTGGCGGAAGACTTGCGCCTGTTCATGACCAGCGAATTTGCCTTCTTCGAACTGGCCGACGAGCACGCCTCAGGTTCTTCCGGACGCCCGCAGAAAAAGAACCCTTTCGGGCTGCAGGCCGTGATCAGCGGCGGCTCGGTGGGCGCCACGCGCGTCGCCCAGCAACTGGCGACCAATGTCACGCTGTCGGAGGAAGCGGACTCCACCTACCACGCCTACGCGCTCTATCAGTTCTGCGAAGACGTGGTGGCCTGGACCGAGTTCATGGCCGAAGTGATTGAGCTGGGTGACTTCAAGCTCGACGAACTCGAACGCAAGTCGGCCATAGGCTATGCTGGCGCGCGCGAGGCCCTCGACAATTTGGTCTATGACCACAAGGTCCCCTATCGCTACGCCCATCGCGTCTGCGGCGAATTGGTGCGGCGCGCCGAGGAAGGCGCCAGCGAGGCCGAGATCGTTGCCGGCGTGGCAGCACGGCTCGAGGACTATCCGGGGGTGGACACCCAGGAGTTGGTCCAGATCGCGCTCGGCAAGTCCACCCAGGCCCTCTGGCTCAACCTCGATGCCTTTGAAGCGGTCAAGGCCGAGCTGCTAGCCACACGCGCCCAGCGCCACCAAAATCCGCGCGAAAACCCGGCGCAATCGGCGCTGGAGCGTCTCGTGGCCGAAGGTGAGCGGTTTGTCGCCGCACCCTGAGGCCGGACACGCCGGGACGGCGTCGCAAAGCCCACGCGAAAGCGCGGGCTTTGAGCCCCCTGCGGGCGCCTGGGATTGCCACTGCCACGTCTTTGGTGCGCATGCGCAGTTTCCCTACGCTCCGGAGCGCCGCTACACGCCCCCTGACGTGCCGGCGGCCACGGTCATGGCCCTGCATCACGCTCTGGGCTTTGACCACGCCGTTCTGGTCCAGCCCGCCGCGCACGGCTCCGATCACGCGGCCTTGCTTGATTGCCTGGCCCGCACGCAAGGTCGCTATCGCGGCATCATGCTGGTGGACGGAGATGGCGCAGGCCTCTCCTTTGACGCGCTGCATCGCCAGGGCATGCGCGGCGTGCGCTATAATCTGCTGCCGCATCTGGGCGCGCTGCCGGACATGGGGCGCGTCGGCGCAATCGCAGACCGAATCGCGCCTCCGGGTTGGCATATCTGCGTGCATCTGGAGGGCCGCGACCTGGACCACATGCCGGCCTGGCTCGACCTTGGCGTGCCGATCGTCATCGACCATATGGCGCGGCTCGATCTGAACAGCAGCGAACTGGACAACCAGATCGATCAGCTCATGGACCTGCTCTCCCATCCGCAGGTTTTCGTCAAACTCTCGGCGGCGGACCGGCTTTCGGTGTCAGGCGCACCTTATGACGATGGGATTGCCATTGCACGCCGACTGTTTGCGGCCCAGCCGGAAAAGTGCCTTTGGGGCACGGACTTTCCCCATCCCAACCACCCCTCGCCGCCCGACGATGCCACCTTGGTCGACCTCATTGCCGCTATCGCGCCCGATCGCCACAGCCAACGCCTGCTGCTGATCGAAACCCCGCAGAAACTCTACCTTTAGCCATGCCCAGAATCATCCTGATCCACCCCTACCGTCCGTCCATGGGGCCTATCGAGGCGGCCTTTGCCGAGCTTTGGCCGGAGGCAGAAGTCTGTGCGCTGCTCGATGAGTCGCTCTATGCCGATGTTGCTACCGACGGCACCATGCAGGCCAGTGTGCCCGATCGCATCGCCACGCTGGTGCGCCACGCACTGGCCTCGAAAGCCGATGCAATCGTTTTCACCGGCTCGACCTTCGGCCCGGCCATGGACAATGCCCGAGCTGGTCTCAGTATTCCCGTGCTCAAGGCCGACGAGGCTATGGCCATCCACGCTGCGGAAAAAGGCGGCAAGGTCTTGCTTGTCTGCACTGCGGGACGCGCCCTGCCCGTCTTGGTGAACAATCTCGAAGCGGCTATGCGCGAACGGGACACGGCGATCGATATTTCGACCCTGGTTGTGGCCGAAGCTAAGGCCGCGCTGGTACGCGGGGCGACAAACGAGCACGATGCTTTGCTGGTCTCGGCCATAGTGCGCCAAGACCGGCCCGACACGCTGCTTTTGGGACAAATGTCCATGGGTCGGGTTCCGGCTCTGTTGCCCCCAGCATGGCGGGAGATCACCATGACGTCAGCCGAAGCCACCGTTCAACACTTGCAAGGATTACTTGCGTAACAAGGGGATACAAGAACGCCTCTTGTATTGCCGATGAAATCAATGATCGCTTCGAAAGCGCTGGCACCTCCGCTGGCGTGCGCTCGTGCCCGACATTTCCCAGCACGATCAACGTGCCGTTCCGGATGAGCTCGTGCGTCTTTTTGGCAGCTGCGACCAAAATGAGCGGACCTGCTCGACCGTGGATGATCTGTGCCGGCTGAACTATATCCTGCGCCTTGAGTTTGGGGCCAACCTTGCCCGTCAGCAATACGTGATTGAAGGCGTTCTGAATGCTGGGCGTGTGGCGCAGCTCACGACCGATGCGGTTGAGCGCGCCTGGGATTCGAATGGTCTCACCGGCACGGCACTCAATTTTCCAATACGCAGCAGCAAAGCCGTGACCGCCGCACGGCTGATTTGGATTCTACGTCAGCAAGTTCAATGATTTAGGGATGGCGGAGAGAGAGGGATTCGAACCCTCGAGACGGTTCCCCGCCTACACACTTTCCAGGCGTGCGCCTTCGACCACTCGGCCATCTCTCCGCAACGGCGGGATGCAAGGGGTGCTCGGGTGGTGAGCACTTGCGTCCGGACCGCGCTCGGGCGATGGCTGGGCCAGCGCTTGTCGAGCGGGCGCAATATACTCATCGGCGGATCAACCGCAAGGGATCATTCGCACAATCACATCGGCGTGGCCGATCTTGGGAACAGGTACGCCCATTCCCATCTTGTGGCGCATGCGCGCGGCGTGTCAAAAGCTCGGGGACCGGCCGGTTGCGACCGGTCTGGAGTTGGGAGACATGCCCATGCGTCTGGTCCTGCGCCTGGTGGGAACCTGGCTGATCGCCATGGCGGTCATCTTGATCGTGGTGGATGGCATCAAGAGCCTCAGCGACGGGATGATCATCATGACCCCGCTGGGCGACACTTGGGCGGGCCTGAACCAGGCCAGCCTCTTGGCCGTCAGGGACTTCCTGGCGACCCGGTTCTTCGGCGCCCTGCTCAACCCCGTGCTCGACACCCTCCTGGGCTGGCCGGGCTGGGCGATCGCGGGCGTGCCGGGCATCATTCTGGCCCTGATGGGCCGCAGCCGGCAAAGCCGGCTCAAGCAGTTCACCCAGATCTGAGGCCGAGCCGGCCCTGGATCGCTTCGCAAAGGCAAAGCCGATGTTCTTCCGCTCCAAGCCCGCCACCCTGCCCTCGGCCGAGCAGGCCCTTCCCGGCCGCCCCGAAGCCATGGCTGTGGCCAGCACCCATTACGTCAACGACGCCCCGCTCAAGGGCCCCTATCCGCATGGCAGCGAAACCATCTATTTCGGCCTGGGGTGTTTCTGGGGCGCCGAGCGCCTGTTCTGGCAGATGCCGGGCGTGGTGGTGACGGCAGTGGGCTATCAGGGCGGTCACACGCCCAATCCCACCTATGAGGAAGTCTGCTCAGGCCATACCGGCCACACCGAGATCGTCAAGGTGGTCTACGATCCGGCGCGCATTGCGCTCGACACGCTGCTCAAGACCTTCTGGGAGGAGCACGACCCCACCCAGGGCATGCGCCAGGGCAATGACGTGGGCACGCAATATCGCTCGGCCATCTACACCACCACGCCCGAACAGGCCCAGGTGGTGGCGCGCAGCCGTGCCGCCTATCAGGATGCGCTCAAGGCCCGCGGGCTGGGTGCCATCACCACCGAGATCGCGCCGGCCGGCCCGTTCTATCATGCCGAGACCTATCACCAGCAATATCTGGCCAAGAACCCCAATGGCTATTGCGGCCTGCAGGGCACCGGGGTGTCCTGCCCGGTCGGGCTGGGCGTTTCGGCGGCCTGATGAGCCTGTTCTCCCGGCAGGGCTTTGAAGCTCACATCCTCACCCTGCCGGGGTCCCATATCGTGCATCAGTGGCGCGACGACTCGGTGGCCAAGCTCGGCCCGCGGGTGTTTGCACTCAGCGACAGCGATGGCGGCGAGATCTGGTTCAAGGCCTCGCCGATGTCGTTCGATCTGCTGACCGAGTTGCCCCAGGTGCGCCCGGCGCCCTATTTCGCACGCGCCTCGTGGGTGGCGGTCAAGCCGGAGGCGCCGCTGAGCGAGGCCGAACTGGTGGGCTATCTGGCCCAGGCCCACCGGCTGGTGGCCGCCAGCCTCACGCGCAAGCAGCGGGCGGCGCTAGGCCTAGATGGCTACGGCGTCACCGCATAGAGCTTCATGGTGCTGCCCGGGGGCGTCACGTCCTCGAACCAATCGGGCAGCGTGCCGGCCGCTTGCAGCGCCAAGAACGCATCGTCGCGGTGACCGGGCAGAATCGCCTGGGTGCGCAATGGCGGACAGGTGACGACCAACGTGATGCCACGCGCCGCCAGAATGGCACGCGCCTCTTCGATGCCGCCGCCATAGACTTCGATGGCATCGCGCAGGGCCTGCTGGTTGCGGTGATAGGGCGCGGCCAGCACGTCATGGGGCGTATAGAGCAGGGTGTGGGCGCCCAGATCGATGGGGGTGGCGACCCGCTCGGGCGGCAGGGCAGCCAGGGCAGTGTAGGCTTCGGGCACCAGGCAGGCGTTGCGGCCGCCGGGCCCTTGCGCCAGAACCTCGCCGCGCGCCATCAGGGTGGCAAAGTTGGTGGCCCAGGCAATGGGCACTCCGGCGCTGACCAGCCAGGTCGCCACCAGGCCCAATGCGGGCAACAACCGCCGATGCTTCAGATAGAACGTGCGCGCCATGCCGATGAGCACGGCGCAGCCGGGCATGGCCAGTGCCACCGCCAGCCTCGCGCCACGGGTTTGCACCAGCATGACCAGCACGGCCATCACCAGAAAGCCGCATAGCACCAGCCAGTCGATGCGGCGCTCGGCGGGGCCGCGCCAGGCGCACCAGAGGGAAAGGGCCAGCCCGACCAGGATGGGCAGCAGAACCCCCAGCGTGTAGGGGGTCAGCGAAACCAGGCTCTCCCAGAGCGGCTTGGCTTCGGTGATGCGGGCGATCCAGTACACCTGGAGCCAGGGGTCGAGCCCTGCATAGGGACCGGCCAGGCACTGGGGATAGAGCCCTACGATCACGGCCAGGGCAAGGGCGCCGGCCAGGGCGCCAAGGGTCAGCCGCACCGGCCAGCGCGTGGTGGCCGGGACCAATATGGCCAGGGCGGCAAAGGCAAGGCCCACCAGCAGCGCCCCCAGCACGAAGACGATGGAAAGCGCGTCGCAGGCGGGGGTCAGCCACTGCCCGGGCGCTAATGCGATAAGCAAATGGGCCACGCTTGCTGCCGCAAAGCTGAGCCCGAAGCTGGCCATGGCCCGGCCCTGGCGCGGATCGAGGATCCAGGCGAGCCCGAACACGGCAATAGCCACCACCACCTGGGGCAGCGCTTCAGTGGCGATGGCCATGGCCGTAGCCGCCATCAGCCCGGCCCAGAGCGCATGCCGTGGCCGCTCGCGCGCCATGATGGTGAACAAGGCCAGCGCCAGGGTGAGGATGATGACGACGTTGTGGTGGTCGAGCCGCCCAGGCGAAAATTCGAGCAGGATGACGGCCGAGAGCAAGGGCAGCACCAGCGCCGGCAGGGTGGCCTGGCGTCCAACCATGCGCACGCACAGCTGCAGGCTGATCAAGAGGAATACGCCCAACAGCAGCAGCGGCCAGACATAGGCCGCAACGATATCGGCATTGGCCCCCAGCAGGGGCCGGCCCAGCGCGATGATAGCGGCAATGGGCGCATCGACCAGGCGCGACCAGTGCATCTGGGCGCCGTAGGGCGTGTTGAGATTGTGCTGAACGTGGTCGAACCAGTTCTGCCCGGCCAGCAGATCGCGGACCATCACCAGGCGCATGGCATCGTCGGTATCGGTAAATAGCGGCGCGGTGGGGCCCGCAAGCCAGGTGCGCAGGCCGACAAAGGCCAGCGCCAGCGGCAGCAGCACAAGGAACAGCCGCCAGTCGGGCCCAACCTGGGAGCCCTTGCCTGTCGCCAGACGGCCAGCCTGCCCCTGCTCCACTCGGCGCCCCCTCTTGCCCCGTGCCTGCCATAGCGCCAGGGGCGTTAAAATGGGCTGAAAGCACAAACGACAAGGGCGGCACCGGGCCGCCCTTGCAGGTTAGAATGCGCTGAAATCCGCGTCAGCCGCGCGGCTGGGGCACCACGCGCAGATAGGGCTTGAGTTCCTTCCAGCCGCCGGGGAATTTTTCCTTGGCGGCTTCGTTGGAGACGGCCGTGACGATGATGACGTCGTCGCCATTCTTCCAGTTGACCGGAGTGGCCACCTGGTGCTTGGCGGTCAGCTGCAGGCTGTCGATGACGCGCAGGATCTCATCGAAATTGCGGCCGGTCGAGGCCGGGTATTCGATCTTGAGCTTCACCTTCTTGTCCGGCCCGATGACGAAGACCGACCGCACGGTGAGCGAATTGTCGGCATTGGGATGGATCATGTCGTATTTGCGCGCCACCTCACCCTTGGGATCGGCGATCAGGGGGAAATTGAGCGCAGTGCCCTGGGTTTCCTCGATGTCGGCGGCCCAGCCGGCATGGTCCTTGAGCTCGTCGACCGACAGGCCCAAAACCTTGACGCCGCGCTTGTCGAATTCGGGCTTGAGCTTGGAGGTGTAGCCCAGCTCGGTGGTGCACACGGGCGTGAAATTCTTGGGATGACTGAACAGGACCGCCCAGGACCCATCGATATAGTCGTGAAAGCGGATGTGGCCTTCGGTGGTTTCAGCCTCGAAATCGGGGGCGGTATCGCCAATCAAAATTGCCATGTTCGGCTCCTCTTGGGCCCGGCAGACCGGGCCATGACATGTGACCATAATATCGTGGTCGGGCTGGGTTATGAAAGCACGCCGCTCTGGAATAGTTTTGTGTCTTCCAGCGACTTGGCAGCATCGTGTTGCCCAAGCGCCGCGCTGTGCAAAACGCGGGCACACGCGCACCCCTTGGCTGCCGCGCAATGGCTACATCATATTGCCCAGCACGTCGCGCACCGTCGCATTTTCGAAGGCCCAGGCCAGCACCAGCGGCACAAAACCCAGTGCCAGGGCGATGACAGGAGGCACGCGCACGGCGCGGGCCAAGGCATAAAACATGGTCACGACGGCCAGATGAAACAGGATCTCGGTCGAGTTGCGCTCGATGTAATACAGCCAGCTGCCCATGGACGGAGCCCCTTTTCATACCCGAACCCCGCCATGATGCGCGCACTTTGCTAAGAGCGCGCAAAGGGGTGGTGCTGATGGCGCCTTACGGAACGGTCAGCACACCGGCCGGGGTCGCCGCATTGGGCGCCCCTCGCGTCCAGGTCACGTCCTGGCCGCTGAGCGGGATCACCGAAAGCGACATCTTGCCCGACCCCAGCTGCACCTGGCGAGCATGGGCGAGATAGACCAGGGCGTTGTTGGCCGCATCATAGGTGCGGGTCACGCGCAGGCTCTTCCAGATCAAGGACCGCCCCTGCTGGAAGATTTCCTCCCCGCCCTGCCCCATGCGGATATCCCCGATGGTCAAGGGTCCGGTCGCCGAGCAATCGAGCGCCGAATAGGAGGGGTCCTCGAACCAGTTGCCCTGCTGCAAGCGGTCGATCAGGCTGCGGTCGAAATAGGCCACATGGCAGATGACCCCCTCGATATCAGGATCGGCAACCGCCTCGATGGCGATGTCGTTGCCGGTCCAGTCCACGCCCACCCGCGCCACCTGGTTGCGATCCGAACAGGCCGCCAGCGTGCCCAGAACGACGAGGGACGCGGCAATTGCGGCAATGGGCTTGAGCATGGGCGAAACCTCCTGGGGTGCAGCCAGATAGATGGCCCCGCCCGCCGCCCCTCACAAGGGCGCATGCGACAAATCCGCGGCCTGCCTGATCAGCGCTCGGAACGCTTGAGGCGGTGCTCGAGCCAGCGCACGAAAAGCGAGAGCGAGATGGTCATGGTGAGATAGAGGAACGCCACGACGTTGTAGGTTTCAAAGAACTTGAAGCTGCCCGAGGCATAGACCTTGCCCAGCTGGGTGATGTCCTGCACCCCCAGTGCCGAGACCAGCGCGCTATCCTTGATCATGGAAACGAAGTCATTGCCCATGGGCGGCAGGATGATGCGCAGGGCCTGCGGCCAGACCACCAGCCGAAAGGTGGCCAAGGGCGAGAGCCCGAGCGAACGGGCGGCCTCGACCTGCCCGGTTTCCACAGCCTCGATGCCGGCGCGGAAGATTTCCGCAATGAAGGCAGAATAGGCGATGGTGAGCGCGAAGATGGCCCGCCAGGTGAGGTCGAAATTGCGCACGGTGAGCGTGCCTACCCAGCCCTGCTCGCGCAACGGCGTCAGCAGCCAGTTGGCGCCTTCCACCATGGCCGGTGCGCCCACGAAGGCGACGTAGAACAGCAGCACCAGAATGGGGATGCCGCGCACGATCTCGATATAAAAGGTCGCCGCCTCGCGCAGCACGCGCAGTCGCGAAGTGCGCGCCAGCACCACCATGAGCCCCAGCACGCAGGCGCCGGCAAAGGCCACCCCCGTCACCCACAGCGTGGTGAGGATGCCCGTGGAGATGATGCGGAAGATGGTGCCGTAGCCCTGGTCGGCCAGAAGCTGCCAGAGCACCAGAACGCCCAAGAGCACGATCGCCAGAAACCACCAGGGGATCTGGCGCCGGGCCGCGCGCGGGCGCTGGGCGGGGGCAGGCGGTGCGCTTGCACGGCCTGCCTCGAACTTATTGGGCGGCGTTATATTCGTAGAACCACTTGTTGACGAGGGCGTCATAGGTGCCGTCGGCCTTGATGGCGGCAAGCGCGGCGTTCACCGGGGCCACCAGGTCCGAGCCGGGGGTGAAGATGAAGCCGAAATCCTCGCTGCCCAGGGCTTCGCCGAGCACTTTGAAGCTGTCGGGATTGGCCCCGATATAGCCGGCCGCCGAAGTCTGGTCCATCAGCACCGTGTCGACGTCCCCGGTCTTGAGCGCCTGCACCGAGGTGCCGAAGGTGTCGAACAGCTTGATGCGCGGATTGGCCTCGTCGCCATCGAGCACCGAATAGACCGCCACGTAGAAGTTGGTGGTGCCGGCCTGGGCCCCCACCAGCAGGTTTTCGTCGGCGGCAAAGCTGGCCGCATCGGCAAAGCGTGCCTCATCGGCGCGCACCAGCATGAATTGCTGGCTGGTCAGGTAGCTGTCGGAGAAATCCACCTGCTCCTTGCGCTCGTCATTGATGGTGATGCCATCCATGCCCACGTCGTACTGGCCTTCACGTACCGACTGGATCATCACGTCCCAGCTCGAAAGCTGCCAGTCCACCTGCGCATTGAGGCGCTTGGCGATCTCGTTGAACAGATCGTATTCCAGGCCCACGCCCTCACCCGTCTGGGGATCGGCGAAATTGAGCGGGGTATAGGCGTTTTCGGTGACGGCCACGATGGTGCGGCCGCCCAGATCGGGCAGGTCCTGGGCCACTGCGGGCGCAGCCAGGCCCAGAACCAGGCCGAGCACGGGAAGGGCAAGCTTGAACATAAGGTCTCCGGAGGCAAGAAATCGGGACATGCCGGCGGCACGATGGCCGGACCCTAGCTCAGTCTCCTGCCCACGGAAAGGCCCGCGCCGACCTCAGGCGTCTTCGCTCAACTCGGCGCCCGGCGCGTTCTTTTTGACCGAATCGATCAGCGACTTGGCGCTGGCCTTGGCCTTGTAGGTTTCCGACCGCATCATGGTCTCGCCATTGGCGGCCACGAAGCGCACGAAGGGTTCGCCTGACTTGCTCTCGACGATCTCGAAGCGATAGCCCTTGCCCGCCTCGCCGGACGCAAGATCGGCGACAGCGGCACCGGGGGCGTTCTTTTTCAGCGACTCGATGCAGTTCTTGGCACTGGCCTTGCTCGCATAGGTCTCGGACCACAGCAGCGTCTCGGCATTATATGCAAAGCGCGCCGTGAACTGCCCGCTCTGGCCTTTGGTGATCTGAAAATAATGCGCCATTGAAACCTCCCTGATGAGACGGGAATCATCCAAAACCCGGTTAGCGGATTTTGCAAGTCGTGACGATCAGCAGGAGCTATTCGTGCGACGGCGTCTGGGGGCGAACGGGCTGTTGCGCCGGCCGTGCCTCACCCAGAAGCGCAAAGATGCGCTGCAGCAGCCCCTGCTCGATCTTGCGGCCCGAGGTCTGGTGGGTCAATTCCACCAGCAGCGCGGTGGTGGAGGCCAGCCGGGCGCTGGTGAGCCGGGCGATTTCCAGGGCCAGGCCAGGGTGGCTCTGCAGATAGCCGAGCCCGTCTTCGATGACGTGCAGGCGGCTGGGCGCCAAGGCGGTGACGGTGGCGCTGTGGGCATGGCCCAGGAGCACCGAGATCTCCCCGATCACCGCGCCGGGCCGCTCGATGGTGGCAACGGCCACGCCTTCGCGCAGAATGGCAAGCTTGCCTTCGATCAGGATATAGAGCTTGCCGGTAGCCTCGCCTTCCACCAGCAGGCGAGTGCCGGTGGGCAGGGTCTGCACCGGCAGTTGCTCGACCTGGGTCAGAATCGGATCGCTCACGGCACGCCTTCCAGGCCGACCATTCGTGACCGGCCCATAACATGAAAAAGCCGCCCGATACTATCGGACGGCACGCCTTGATCGACAAGGCCAGTTCGACCGGGGCTCGCGACCGTCAGGGGGCGGGCGGGCGCAAGCCGGGGTCAGAATCGTTGTTGGTTGTTACTCAGCGCACCCAGACGACGGTGCGGTTGCTGCGATCGACCAGCACGGGGCGGTCGCCGGCATAGACATAACCGTAATATTGGTTGTCCGGGATCGGGGTGATTTCGACGCCGTCATCGAACTGATAGCCGGCCGAGAGATCGGCATCGATCGAGATCGACGTCGTGGGATTGGCCTCGATATAGGCAACCGCATTCTGGTCCATCAGGTAACCGGGCGACTGCACGACTTCGCGCGTCTCCAGATCCACGATGTAGATGCGGTTGTTGGCATAGAAATAGCCGAACTGGTCGTCGCCCTCGATGGGATAGACCGTCACTGCGGTGTCCAGCGAAGAGCCTACCGACACGCCGTCGATATAGACCACGTCCACCGGGTTCTCGGCGGCATAGCGCACGGCAGCGTCCGAAACGGTCTCAGAACCGATCACCGCGCCGGCAAAGCCGCCGATCAGGGCACCGATGGGGCCGCCAACCAGGCCGCCGATGACTGCGCCACCAGCACCGCCGGCACCTGCACCAACCACCGCGCCAGCGTCGGCATTGGAGGTCTGCGCCATAACCGGAGCGGCAGCGCCCAGCGTGGCAAGGGCTATACCCAGCATCAAAATCTTACGCATTGTTCTTATCCTTCCAAGGCTATTCTGCCCGGCGCCACAACGAGTGGCTGGAAGGATCGTTCCCGATAGTTCAGATGCCAGCTTGAGCCGGGATCAATCGTCGCCCATCTTGAGGGCCTTGATGAAGGCCTCTTGCGGGATCTCCACCGAGCCGAACTGGCGCATGCGCTTCTTGCCCGCCTTCTGCTTTTCGAGCAGCTTGCGCTTGCGGGTGGCGTCGCCGCCATAGCACTTGGCGGTCACGTCCTTGCGCATGGCGCGCACGGTCTCGCGGGCGATGATCTTGCCCCCGATGGCCGCCTGGATCGGAATGACGAACAAATGCGGCGGGATCAGCTCCTTGAGCTTTTCGCACATGATGCGCCCGCGCGATTCGGCAGCCGTCCTGTGCACCAGCATCGAGAGCGCATCGACCGGCTCGGCATTGACCAGAACGGAGAGCTTGACCAGATCGCCGACCCGATAATCGGCCAGGTGGTAGTCAAAGCTGGCATAGCCCTTGGAGATCGATTTCAGCCGGTCATAGAAATCGAACACCACTTCGTTGAGCGGCAGGTCGTATTCCACCATGGCGCGGTTGCCCACATAGGACAGGTTCTGCTGGATGCCGCGCCGATCTTGGCAGAGCTTGAGGATGGCGCCCAGATATTCGTCGGGCGTCAGAATAGTGGCCTTGATCCAGGGCTCGCGGATCTCCTCGATCTTCATCACGTCGGGCAGATCGGCCGGGTTGTGCAGCTGGACGGTCTCGCCGCTGGTCAGCGCCACCTCATAGACCACCGAGGGGGCCGTGGCGATCAGGTCGAGATTGAACTCGCGGCTCAGGCGCTCCTGGATGATCTCCAGATGCAGCAGGCCCAGAAAGCCGCAGCGGAAGCCGAAGCCCAGCGCGGCCGAGGTTTCCATCTCGAACGAGAAGCTCGCATCGTTGAGCCGCAGCTTGCCCATGGCGGCGCGCAACTCGTCGAAATCGGAGGCATCGACGGGAAAGAGGCCGCAGAACACTACCGGCTGGGCCGGGCGGAAATCCGGCAGGGGGGTGGCCGTGGGTTTCTTGTCATCGGTGATGGTGTCGCCGACATTGGTGTCGGCAACTTCCTTGATCGAGGCGGTGAAAAAGCCAAGCTCGCCGGGCCCCAGCTCGCCCACATCCACCAGCTTGGGCGTGAACACGCCGACGCGGTCGAGCTCATAGACGCCGCCCGAGGCCATCATGCGGATGCGCTGGCCCTTGCGCACGGTGCCGTCGATCACCCGGATCAGCACCACCACGCCCAGATAGGTGTCGTACCAGCTATCGACCAGCAGCGCCTTGAGCGGGGCGGTCTCGTCGCCCTTGGGCGCCGGCAGGCGGGTGACGATGGCTTCGAGCACGGTATCGATGCCCAGGCCGGTCTTGGCCGAAATTTCCAGCGCTTCGGACGCATCGATGCCGATGACGTCTTCGATCTGCTGCTTGACGCGCACAATGTCGGCGGCGGGCAGGTCGACCTTGTTGAGCACCGGCACGATCTCATGATCGGCATCGAGCGCATGGTAGACATTGGCCAGCGTCTGGGCTTCCACGCCCTGGGAGGCATCGACCACCAGCAGCGAGCCCTCCACGGCGGCCATGGAGCGCGAGACTTCGTAGGCAAAGTCGACGTGGCCGGGCGTGTCGATCAGGTTGAGGATATAATCCTCGCCATCCTTGGCCCGGTATTTGAGCCGCACGGTCTGGGCCTTGATGGTGATGCCGCGCTCGCGCTCGATATCCATCGAGTCGAGCACCTGCTCTTTCATCTCACGCAGATCCAACCCGCCGGTCATCTGGATGAGCCGGTCGGCCAAGGTGGATTTGCCATGGTCGATATGGGCGACGATGGAAAAATTGCGGATATTTTTGAGCGGCACGGTCATGGTCGCGCTGATAGCAGAACGCCGATGCGGCGCAAAGGTGGTTTATGTGTCGTAAACGCCGCCGCACCATCCGCAAGAGCAACCGAGCCCATCGCGGCGGCGTTGCAGACCTCATGCGCACCATGCTCCTTCTGCCGTTGCTCGCCATCAGTGGACTGGCCCTGGCCCAGACCACGCCCGACCCGCCGCTGCCCCGCGATCGGCCCGACGCGGTGGAACCGGCCATAGCCGAGCCGGCTCAGGACGCAGACCCGGCCGACCCCGCTGCCGCGCCCGAAGCGGCGCCCGAAGCGGCGCCCGAACCCGTAATACCTTTACCCCGCCGGCCGCCAGAGCCCGCCGCCGAACCCGCGCCGGACGCGGCACCGTCGGCAGACGAGGCGCAAGGCGAACCCGCCGAGCCCAAGCCGCCGCGCATCTACCAGACCATGTGTCCGGCGGTCGTCGTCGGACTGGTCCAGGCCGAAATCCTGCCGCCCATCGATGAGGACGGCTGCGGCGAGCAATCGCCCTATGAGGTCAGTGGCGTCATGGCCAATGGCCGCATGGTGCCACTCTCGAGCCCGGCCACGCTCAATTGCGAAATGGCCAGCGCCCTGCCCGGCTGGCTTTCGGCCATCGATGGCTGGGCCCAGGCGCGCGAAAACAGCGGGCTAGCGTCCGTCCAGGTGGGCACCTCCTATTACTGCCGCAACCGCAATAATGCGGCGACCGGGGATCTCTCCGAGCATGGCTTTGCCAATGCGATGGACGTGACCGGCTTCACGCTGGAAAACGGGGACACGATCAGCCTCCCCGGCGGCTGGGCCGATGCCGGATCGACCCCCGGCCGCATGTTGCGCTATGCGCACGATGCCGCCTGCAGCACGTTCAGCACCGTGCTGGGCCCCGAAGCCAATGCGCTTCATGAGGATCATCTGCACATCGATCTGGGTTGCCACGGCCGCACCTGCACAGCAAGACTGTGTGAGTAGGCAACAGGACCCAAGCTTCCGGGCCCAGCCGGCGTCTCATGGCGAAAGTCAGGAGGTGGCCATGACTGCGCCCAAACACGCGCCCTGGTTTTGCGACGCCATTGGCGGCACCGAAACCACCGCACCGCACACCGCCCTCGAAATGGGCTTTGCCATCGACGCGCTCGCCTCGATGGCAAAGACCTTTCCCGATTGGATCATCGACTGGGACGAGGTGCCCCAGCCGACCGTCAAACTCAGCATCCTCGCGCACGTGCCAAGCCAGTTCCTGGAAATTCGGGCCGAAAGCACCTTGGGCGATTGCGGGATCATCGCCCGGCCCGACCCATCGGGCTGGGTGCGGATCACGGCCTGGGTGGCGGGGAACGCGGTGTTGGAGGCCTATCTCGACCGCCCCTACGAGCAATATGCGCTTTGGCCGCCCGGCGCAGATGCCGATCCTCAAGTGGTGGATGCCCCCGGCAGCATGAGCAAGCGCTTGTGGTGGCTGTCGCTCGACAGCGCCGCCTGGCCGGTTCTGAAACCTCTGGCGCCCCAGGGCCGGCTCAATGCCAAGATCGTCGAGTCATGAGCCGCAAACGAAAACGCCGCCCCGGAAGGGACGGCGTTTGAAATCCTTTTAACCCTTATGAAGGGTCAGGCCGCGTGGCCTTCGAGCCATTTGGAGAGGCCCGCCTTGGGCGTACCCGCGCCAACCTTCATGTCGGCCGCCTCGCCGCCCTTGAACAGGATCATGGTCGGGATCGAGCGCACGCCGTACTTGACGGTGGTGTTGGGGTTTTCGTCGACGTTGAGCTTGACGATCTTGACCTTGCCGGCCAGCTCGGTCGACAGCTCATCGAGCACCGGAGCAATCGCGCGGCACGGACCGCACCATTCCGCCCAGAAGTCGACCAGAACGGGTTCTTTGGCGTTGAGGACTTCCTCGCCGAAATTGGCGTCGGAAACATGGGTGGTCATGGATTTTGCCTTTAGTTGAAAGCGGAGGCTGTTTGAACGCAAAAGCTAGGCAGAGTCGAGTCTTGGCGCAAGTTCGCTCACTTGAGGGTGAAGGCAGCCGCAGCCCTTGAGGTTAGCACTTCAGGCAAGAACATCAAGGATTCCAGGCTGGTCCACAATATGGCCGTTTCAACGCGCCAGCCGGGGAAAAGCTGCCTTGCAACCAGCGCATAAAGCCCCAGCTGGGTGAGATAGGCCGGCGGCACCGCCTCGGGCCCGTCGGGCACGGCGGCATCGGACTTGAAATCGACCACCAGCACGCTGTCCTTGGTCACCACCAGCCGGTCGATGCGCCCCGCGATCCGCACCGGGCTGGTGCCGCGCAGGCCATCGATCAGGATCGGCACTTCGGCCCGGCTAAGGGGTCCGAAAATGTCGCGCGGATAGGGCTTTTCGAGCAGCGCCACCGCCTTCTGGGCCAATTGGGCATGCAGTTCGGGGCGCTGGGGCAAAAGCGCAGGCAAGGCCTTGTCGAGCACCCGCTCCCAATCGGCCCGCGGCAGCTTGCCCAGGTGCTGGAGCAGGGCGTGCAGCGCCACCCCGCGCTGGCGGGCCGTGTCGGCATCGCCAAGGCTCTGTTCGACGGTATCGAGCGCCTTGTGCGGATCGGAGGCCTCATGAGCGCTCGACGGCCGCACGGTTTCGCGCCGCACCGGCGCCAGCAGCGCGCCCGTTTCGATAAAGGCCCCCACGGGCTTGGGCGGCACGGCCAGCTCGGTGATCGGGGCAGGCAGCGGGCGCAGGGCGGGAAAGACCAGCCCGGTCACCTCACCCTCGGCATCGTGCACGGGAGCGCTGAGGGGCGCCAGCGCCGCCTCGATCGCCTCATACCAGCTGCCCTTGAGCTGGGTTTCGGCCTTGCGCGCGGGGGTCATGGCGCCCGTGACGTAAAGCTCGTCTTCGGCGCGCGTCATGGCCACATAAAGCTTGCGCCAATATTCCTGGCGCTGGCGCTCCTCCTGGGCCTCGGCGACAGGCAAGGTCTTGGCCACGTGATCCTTCCTGCCGGCGGCATGGATCAAAAATGGCCCCGGCGCCTCGGGACACAAATGCACGTCGCGGCCCAGATGCTTGGCCGAGGGCGTCGACACCGCATCGGCGAGGATGACGATGGGCGCCTCCAGCCCCTTGGCGCCGTGCACGGTCATCACCCGCACCCCGGCGCCGGTCTCGGCCAGTTCGCGCTTGATCGTCACCACGCTGGCGCGCATGGCGGCCAGAAAGCCCTCCAGCGAGGGCTGGGCGGTCTGCTCGTGGCCCATGGCCAGTTCCAGGAACTGGGCCAGCACGTCTTCCACCTCGCCGCCCAGCCGTGCTTGGAAGCGCCGCAGCCCGCCATCGGCATAAAGGATCTGCGCGAAGAATTCGAAAGGCCGCCCGAAATCGAGATAGCTGCGCCAGTCGCGCAACTGAGCGGCGGCCGCCTGCGCCTGTGGCGCGCGCGCTTGCATCAGGCTGTCCCACAGCCGTCCATCCCGGTCATGGGCCAGGGCAAACAGCAGGTCTTCGTCCACATCGAACAAAGGCGAGCGCAACAAGGCCGCCAGTTGCAGATCGTCGGCGGGATTGAGCAGAACGTCGCCCAGCGCCAGCAGATCGAGCACGGCGATATGGCTGGTCACCGCCAGCCGGTCGGCGCCCGGGGTGGGCAGGCCCCTGGCGTTGAGCGCGCGGATCAGCTCAAAGAACAGGGCCGAGCGCACCTGCACCAGGATCAGCACGTCGTCGGGCGTCACCGCCCGGCCGCGCGGGCCCAGCGGACGGCGTTGCGCGACCCAGGACGCGATCTCGGCGGCAATGCGCTCGGCCAGTTGCCGGGGCGCGGATTTGAGGCTTTCGGAGGCTTCGAGCGGCCATTCGGCGCCTTCCTCCCCCTCGTCGGGCTGTTGCACCGGCGGCCACAGCGTCACCGTGCCCCCGGCCTCGGGCCGCGCGGTTTCGTGGACGATCTTGTCCTCGGCCAAAAGCGCTGCGGCGATGTCGGGCCGCTCGCACACCAGGTCCACCGCCTCCAATATGCCCTTGAGGGTGCGAAAGCTCGTGTGCAGCGGCACGCGTTCAAAGGGCTTGTCCACCCGCTCGGCATGGCGCTGGAACTCACGACCGGCATCGCCGAACAGGCGCGGCTCTGCCCCCTGGAACGAATAGATCGATTGCTTCTGGTCGCCCACGGCAAACAGGGTGCGCGGCCGCTCGATGGCGCTGTCGCCCACGAAAAATTCCCGCGCGATCTCGCGCACCACCCGCCATTGCTCGGGATTGGTGTCCTGGCTCTCATCGACCAGGATGTGGGTAATGCCCGCATCGAGCTTGTATTGCACCCAGGGGCCATAGGCGGGGTTGGCAAAGAGATCGCCCAGCTTTTCGATCAGGTCGTCGAAATCGAGCAACGAGCGGGCGCGCTTTTGCGCCTCATAGCTGTCGGCAATGACGCCCAGAACGTCCAGAATGGCGTCCGAGCGGTCGAGCAGCAGGGCCAGCTTGCGCATTTCGGCCAGATCAGCCAGCCGCTCGGCCTCGGCCACCAGCATCTCGGCCAACGCCGGATCGCCGGACTTGACCGCCTTTTTGGGGAAGGTCTTGGGCACGGCCTGATCGGCGGTCAGGAACGCTGCCATCCAGTCCTGCGGATCGGGAGCGGCCAGATCGAGCCGGCCGAGCTTGTCCTCGGTCTGGCTGCCGCCCGGCTTGGGCGGGCAGAGCGCAAACAGCCGCGCGATTTCCGCCGGGCCCACCAGGCGCTCGGCGACGATCCGGGCGTCTACCGCCTCGGCGCTCAGCCCATCGCCACAGCCCAGCCAGGTCCGCAGCCGTGCCTTGGCCCGGCCCCGGTCGGCCAGCACCGGGCGCAGCTTGCGGCCATCGGCCAACGCCTCGTCTATGGCCTTGGTGATGGCACTGTCGGTCATGAGCGCAAACAGCCGCCCCACCGGCCCGGCAATGCCGGTTTCCCCGCGCAAACCCCCCGCCAGCACGCTTTCGCGCGCGCCCAGGATCATGCCGGCCCTGTCCTCGTCCTCGATCACCGAGAAATCGAAGGGCACGCCGGCTTCGAGCGGAAAGCGGTGCAGCACGCTTTCGCAAAAGGCGTGGATGGTGACGATCTTGAGCCCGCCAGGCGTTTCGAGCGCATGGGCAAAGAGCGTTCGGGCCAGGCGCAGCTTTTTGGGCGTGGGCGCGCCATCGAGGGCGTCGATCTCGGCGCTGAGCGCGGCTTCGTCCAGCAGGGCCCATTGCGCCAAGGTGGCGGCCACGCGGCGGCGCATCTCAGCGGCGGCGGCCTTGGTGTAGGTGAGGCACAAAATGGCGCCCGGCGGCACGTCCGAGAGCAGGAGGCGCAGGACGCGCCGGGTGAGCACATAGGTCTTGCCCGAGCCGGCATTGGCCTCCACCCAGGCCGAAGCGGCCGGATCGGCGGCCCGGCGCTGGCGCGCCAGCGTGTCGGCGGAAATCCGGACGGTGCGGCTCATGCCTCGCCCTCGTGCAGCGTCCATTCCTGGGTGCGCGCCAGATGCGTATAGGGCCCGGCAAAGTTGCGGTTGGGGTCGGGCAATATGGCGGCGGCCATGGGGCGCTGTGTCAACAAGAATGCCGCGACGTGCCGTTGCAGCCGCCGCCCGGCCTCGTCGGCGGCGCTTTGCAAGGTATGGCCCTCGGCCAGCTTGAACGGGCTTACTGTGAACGCCTCGGGCCCCAGCCCGATCTTGATATAGGCAAGCCCGCTGGCCTTGGCCGGGGCCATGGCCTTGAGCCCGCCCTGGGCGGCCATGGCCGCCTCCAGCAGCAATTGGGGCGCTTCGAAATTGGTCATGCTGGCCGTGCGCGGCAGGGCCCCGGTCTTGAAATCGAGGATTTCCAGCGTCCCGTCGGCGCACAGATCCACCCGATCGGCCCGGCCCACCAGCTTGAAGCCGTCGAGCGCGGGAAACAGCCATTCCCCGTCGATCTCGGCATTGCGGCCTGCGACATGGCTCCGCTCGGACTCGAAGTCCAGGAACTGCCGGGCGGCGGTGGCAAAGCGGCGCAGCCAGATGTCGCGGCGTTCGGCAATGGTGTCGAGCACGGCAAAGGCCTCGCGCGCCAGGGCATCGAGTTGGGCGGGGGCATCGGGATGGGTCAGATCGAGCCGGTCGGCAATGGCCCTGGCAAAGACCTGGTGGATGAGCGTGCCCCGATCACGCGCGCCGGGCTCCTCGCCCAGTGGGTCGAGCGGCCGCAGGCCCAGCACGTACTTGGCATAGATGTCGTAGGGCGAGCGGAACAGGGTTTCCACTTCCGTCACCGACAGGCGCCGGGGGCGCAAATCGGCAGGTGGATTGGGCGCCGGGCGCCGGGCCGGTTGAGGCTTACCCTGGGGAGCGTCGAGCCGGCGCGCCGCCGCTAGCCACACATCGCCCCGGGCGCGCAGACTGGCGGAAACCGCCTCGCCCAAAAACGCTTCGAGCCTTTGCACCAGGCGCGAGACGATGGCGGGGCTGGTGCCGCGCCGCTCGGCATAGGCCAGAATCACCTGCCCATTGCCCAGGCCCATTTCGAAATCATGGGCCGATTGCCCCTGCTGGCGCTCGGGCGGCTCGAGCCCGGCGCCGATGCGCATGGAGCGGCTGAGCCAGGGGCCCGGATCGGCAGTGCGCGGCCAGAGATCCTCGTTGAGCGCCGCCAGGATCAACAGGTCAGGGTTTTGCAGCCGCGCCTCCAGCTCACCCCAAATGGCGATGTCCGAGCGCCCCGGCCGCTCGGGGCGCAGATCGAACCCTTCCATGAGCTGGTAGAGCACGCCCTCGATATCGTGCCGTCCATAGGGCAGCCCGCCGGGCTGGGCTTCCAGGATCGCCAGCCAGCGCTCGAAGGTTTCGGCGCCCAACAAGGTCTGCTCGCCCTCCCCGGCGACCAGGCCCGCAACCATGTGGCGTAAGCCACGCGCCAGGGCGGCAGGCAGCATGGCGCCGCGTTCCAGCAGGGCCACCACCGGCGCCATGGCGTCCTCCAGGCGATCGAGCACGCCCGCGATCGTCTCAGCCTCGGCCGGGCTCAGCCGGTGCGCGGTGCGCGCGAGCCGACGTTCGGCATTGTCGGACAACACCTGGCGCAGGCCGGCGAGACCAGGGCCGAGGCGCTGCCCGCGCAACAGCGCCAGCTCCAGCGTTTCGGCGGCCCGGCGCAGCGCGGGGCGGCCCAGGCCCAGCCGCACGTGGGGATTGCCCAACAGCCCCATCAGGTCGATGGGCTTGCAGCCGCCATTGGCCACCGCCAGCCCCTGGCGCACCAGCCGACCAATGCGGCTTTGAAACAAGGGCGTGCCGGCGCTGTCGTCCACCTCCACGCCATAACGGCCCATTTCGGCGGCGATGCGCCGGGCGAGGTTGCGGTCGGGGGTGACGATGCCCACGGTCTGGCCTGCCGCAAGGCCCGCCCGCGCCGCCAGCCCGATGGCCCGCGCCTGTTCATCCTCGGTGCGGGCCGCAATCAGCGAAACGGCAGCGAAGGCCTCGGCCATGTCCTCGGGATTGAGGCCCGCTCGAGCCTCGGCCCAGTCGGCCGTGGCATCGGCCCGCGCCAAGGCATGCCGCACTACCTGGGTGCGCAGTGCGGGGTGGGGCGCCAGTTCGGTCACCGTATCGAAGCGCTGCCCCAGGCGGCGCAGCAGCTTTGCCGTGCCATATTGGCCATGGCCCTGCCCGCCCTTGAGCGGGTCGAGCAGCAACTCGTGCTCGGCCGGAGTGATGGTGGTGTCTACCCCAGCCAACACCAGGCTGCCGCGCTTCAGCGCCGCAATGGCTGCCAAAAGATCAGCCGTAGCCACGATCGAGCCGGTAGAGCCCGCCGCGATCACCGGGCGATCGCCATAGATCAGGGGCGCGGCCATGGCCTGGCGGCGCAGCCGAGCATTGCGCCGCGCCGCGCCGTCGCACAGGCCCTGCGCCGTCAGCAGGTCGGGCCAATGGCTGAGCGCGATGTCGAGGAATTTGAGCGTTTGCTGCCAGTTTTCGGCCAGATCCTTTTCCAGCGCCAGCCCGGCCAGCGCCTGAGGCGCGATGCCCTCGACTTCCAGATCGTCGATGAGCTCGGCCAAAGAGCGCGCCATGGCCAGGATTTCGGCGGCGCTGGGTGGCGTGGCAAAGCCCTGTCGCCCCTCGGGCGTTCCGGCCCAGGCCGCCACCAGTTGCGCCAGCACCAGCCGCCGCTCCAAGGGATCGATGGCGGTGGGCAGCACCGGGGCATCGATGGGGGGCAAAAACGGCTCCTCATCGGCCGGATCGCCGCCAAAGGTGCGGATATCGGGCAGGAGCGCATGACCGCGCTGGGAAAAAGCCTCAGCCAGGGCCAGCCGCGCGCGACGGGTTGGTACGATGATGGTGACGTCGCTCAGCCAGAACGGCCCCTGGCGTGGCCAGTCAGGCATCAGCGTGCCATCGAGTACGCGCTCGGCCAGCGTGGATAGAAACCGCGCGTGGGGCGCGATGGTGAACACCGCCTGCCGGCTCATTGGTCCGCCTCGAGCACCTTTTCGGCCTCCCCGATCGCCGCCGGATCGCCCACATGCAGCCAGGGCGCCAACAGGGGCGCACCCACCATGCGGCCCGCCTCGAGCGCCTGATCGAACAGGGTTACGAGCGAGAATTTGTCCGTCCCCGCCGCTGCGATCAGGCTGCGCTTGATCAGCGCTACCCCGGCATAGATCACCGGCGCGCCGCTATCGCTGGTGATCCGGCGATTGGGGTCGAGGCAGAAATCATGGCTGCGCCGAAACCCGGTGGCCTGATGCGGCCGGGCGCACAGCAGCGCCGCCTGGGCGCCATGCTCATGATAGGTCTCGATCAGCCTGGCAATGGGCCGGTCTGCCCCCAGGGGCCAGATCGAATCGGCGTTCATCACCAGGATCGGATCGGTGTCGAGGCTGGGCAGCGCCTGGGCAATGGCGCCGCCAGTGTCGCGCAGCGTGGCCCGCTCGTCCGAGATCACGATCTCGACCCCAGCGTGCCGGGCACGCAGCGCCGCGATATGGCGCTCCATCTGATCGGCGTGATGGTGCACGTTGATCACCAGGCGCGGAATGGATTCCAGCACCGCATTTTCCACCACCCGGTCGAGCAGCGGCTTGCCCGCCACCCTGACGAGCGGCTTGGGCAGGGTGTCGGTCAAAGGGCGCATGCGGGTGCCCAGGCCCGCGGCGAGCACCATGGCGTGGGGGAGAGGATAGCCGGACATGGCCAGATCAATAGCGCCGCCGGGGCTAAAGTCCATCCCTGCGTGCAATCACGTTGGCGCGTCGGCCGATCCCGTCATCGGGCACGCTGAGGGTCACGATCAGGGCGGCCTTGTCGGTCAGTTCGGGGGCTCGCTCGGGCCATTCCACGATGACGATGGCGTCCTCGGCCTCCAACAGGCCCAGCTCGGCGATCTCGGCGGCGTGGGCCAGCCGATGCAGATCTGCGTGCAGCACCGCCACGCCCTTGCCCTCATAGGGCTGCACCAGGGCGAAGCTGGGGGACGGCACGTCCAGCTCGGCATCACCCATCAGCGTGCGGATCATGGCGCGGGCAAGCGCGGTCTTGCCCGCCCCCAGATCGCCCGAGAGCAATACGATGTCCCCGGCCCGCAGGCGCCTGGCGAGGGTTTCGCCCAGGGCCAGTGTTGCCGCGTCGTCGGGCAGGAACATTTCGCTCATTCAGCGACATTGCCCGTCGAATGGGCCGCAATGGCAGGAAGGTTGACGATGACGCGCGTGCCGCGCGGCCGGCGCGCCTCCACCCCGATGGTGCCGCCATGGAGATTGACGAAGGTCTTGACGATGGCCAGGCCCAGCCCTGCGGCGCGCTGGCGGCCCGCCAGGTTGGGTTCGCGCCCGGAAAAGGCGGCGGCGGTATCCTCGCTCATGCCCGTGCCCTGGTCTTCCACCACGAACAACAGCCGGTCGGTACCGCGCCCGAAGATCGAAAGCCGGATTTCGGCACCCGGCTCGGAGAACCGCGCCGCATTGGACAAGAGATTGTAGAGCACCTGCACGATGCGCGTGCCATCGGCCACGAAGGGCGGCAGGTTGGGCGCGATATCGAGCACGAGGTTGATGGGCTGCTCGCCATCGACGGGGGGAAAGCTCGCCGCCAGCCCGGCCCGCGCCAGATCCACCAGATGCTCCACGTCCTGCGCCTCGGGACGTAGTTCGGCAATGCCGGCATCCACCGTCGCCAGATCGAGAATGTTGTCGACCAGAACGCCCAGCGTCGCGCTCGAAGCGCGGATATAGCCGGTATAGGCCTTTTGCTTGTCGTTGAGCGGCCCCACGCTTTCAGACGCCAGCAGGTCGGCAAAGCCGATGATGTTGGTCAGCGGCGAGCGCAGTTCGTAGGAGACGTTCTGCACGAAGGCATCCTTGAGCCGGTCGGCGGTGATCAGCGCGTCGTTGCGCTCCTTGAGCAGCTTGGAATAATTGGCGCTTTCGGTCACGTCCACGAAGGTCATCATGGTCTGCCCGTCGGGCAGTCGCGTCAGGGCATAATCGAGCAGCCGGCCATCGGCGCGCGTGATGCGGCCGCGCGTATCGGCGCGATTGGGATTGAGATCGACGATGCCGCGCTTGAGATTGGCCCAGATTGGCGAGCCGTCGGCGGGAAATTCCTTGGCCGCGTGCTGGGCCAACTGGTCGATATGGGGAAACTTGTTGAGCAGGTTGGACGAAAAGCCCCAGAGCGTTGCCAGGCGCGGATTGAACAGCGTCAACCGGCCATTGGTGCCGAACACGGCCACGCCTTCGTTGAGCGCATTGAGCGTTTCGCGCTGCACGCCCAAGAGCGCCTTGTTCTGGCTTTCGAGCTTGAGCCTCTGGGTCAGATCCTCGAACACATAGATCACCCCGCCCGCCGTGCCGGCGGGGGCAGCCATCACATTGATGGTGCGGCGGTCGGGCAAGTGCCACTGCTCCTGGCGCGGAGCCTTGAGCCCATAGGACGTCAGGTGCTTGTTGCGCCAGGCCTTGTAGTCGGCTTCGTCGGGCAGCAGGCCTTGCGTGCGCAGCCGGTCCAGGATCTCGCGCTCGTCCATGCCCGGCTGCAGCCATTCGGCATCCAGGCTCCAGAGCGCCAGATAGGCCGGATTGGCATGGAGCAGTTCACGCTTGGGCCCGAACACCGCCACCGGTGCGGCCAGCGCGTCGATCACGGCCCCCATATGGGCCAGGGCCAGTTGCGGCGGCTCGTCGGGCAGCACGGGCACGGGGCGCAGCATGTCGAGCCCCAGATCGTCGAGCTCGCCGGCAATGCGCTCGAACACGCCGTGACGGCCCAGATTGAGGCGAATGAGATTGGGCGCGCCCAGCTCGGCAGGCGTGGTGTCGCTGCCCGGGCGGCCCATGGCGCCGGCCAGCGCGTGCCAGGCCGGATTGGCATAGATCAGCGCCCCGGCCGGATCGCGCAGCGCCGCCGGATCGGGCAGTTGCGCCAGAATGGCGGCGGCGGCCGATTTGGCCGTGGCGGTCTGGGTGGCCGGGGCCGCAGGCGCCGTGCGCAGGCGCAGGGCAACCCCGGCCCCCAACACCCATCCCGAGGCGCGCAGGCCACGGCCTTCGCGCGTCTTGAGAATTTCTTCGAAGGTGACCCCATCATTGCGCAGGGCCTGCAGCGCCAAACCGAGCATCTGGGACGATTCGGGGGTCAGCCAGGAGCGGAACTCGAACAGCTGGTCGGGATCGGCATCCTGGGGCATCACGGCATTGACCTGGCCCAGAACGCGCGGCGCGGGGCTGCCGGGGGTCCACATCACGGTGATTTCGGGCAGGCCCGACAGCAGCGCCTCATAGTCGTCCACCGCCGAGCGCAGCATGGAAATGTGACCATTGGCGGCCACCCGCACGATTTCGTCGCGCTTGACCAGGCTGCGCACCACCGACATGGCGATCAGCGCAAACAGGGCGGCACCGATGGCGATCACCAGCGGGGCGGCGCCGAACCATTGGCTTGAGGTGAGCGACTGGGCGTAGGCAGGCGTGGAGAGCAACAGCACACAGACGGCAGCCAGACCCACGAATCCTGAACGTTTCCGGAATCGCTCCAGAGCCAAACCGATGACCATTGTGTTGATTGCCCCAGCGAACGCACGACATACGAGGCGTTCGAATCGAGGCAACATACCCAGCCGTGACGGAGCGATGAAGGGGCTATTTGGCTGTGGATTGCGGGATGAACGCCCTCAACCTATCTTGACCCCTAGGGAACTCAGGGGTTCCAGGCCGATATAATTTTATGAAATTTTTTAACCCTTCGGTAACGCGCCGCGGCGTTTCGCCGCCTCAGCGCGGTGGCGTGCCGTTCTGGGCGAGCACGTGTCCGGCCAGATAGAGCGAGCCGCAAATCACCACCCGCGCGCCCTTGATCTCCGCCGCCGCCTCGAGGGCCGCATCCAGACTGTCCGTGGCCCTGCCCACCAGTCCAAGCGCCTGGGCCGCCGCCGCGATGTCCCGGGCCTTGTGAGCGTTGGGCTCGCCGGGAATATCGAGCGTGAGCACCAGGGGTGCCCGATCGGAGAAGGCCTGTAGCAGGCTCTGGGGCGTGCGGGTGTTCATCATGCCTACGATCAGCACCAGGGGCGCCGGGCGCCTGCGCGCCATGGCGGCGAGGGCCCGCGCCAGTGCCGCGGCGCCATGGGCGTTGTGCCCGCCATCGAGCCAGAGTTCGATCGCCTGGGGCAGTCTGTCGCGTAGCGGTCCCGACAGCGGGGTCAGCCGCGCCGGCCAGTCCACGCTGCCCAGCCCGGCGGCAAAACCCGATTCGTCGATCGGCAGGCCCAGATGGCGCGCCGTGGCGATGGCCAGCCCGGCATTGTCCACCTGATGCTCCCCCACCAGCTTGGGCAGCGGCAGGTCCAGCAAACCGGTCTGGTCCTGATAGACCAGCCGCCCGTGCTCGGAATGGGCATCCCAATCCTGCCCGGCGATGAAAGGTGCAATCCCCAGGGACTGGGCGCGGGCCATGAGCACCGCGAGCGCGGCATCGTCCTGGCGCGCGAACACTGCCGGGCTGCCGCGCTTGAGAATGCCCGCCTTGGCCTTGGCGATCTCGGGCAGCGTGTCACCCAGGAACTGCTGATGGTCGATGGCAATGGGAGTGATCACGGCACCCTTGGGGTGGTCGATGACGTTGGTCGCGTCGAACTCCCCGCCCAGCCCCACTTCAAGCAACAGATAATCTGCCGGGATCTGGGCGAACAGCCAGAAGGCTGCCGCCGTGGTGATTTCAAAGAACGTAATGGGCTGACCGGCATTGACGCGCTCGCAATGCTCGAGCGCCCCATCGAGCGTTTCATCGTCCACCAGCGTTCCGGCCAGCCGGATGCGCTCGCTAAAATGTACCAGATGGGGCGAGGTGTGCACATGCACGCGCTGCCCAGACGCCTCCAGGAACGCACGCAGATAGGCAATGGTGGAGCCCTTGCCATTGGTGCCCGCCACATGGATGATCGGCGGCAGCCTGTCCTGGGGCCGACCCAATTGCTCGAGCAGCCGCTCGACGCGGCTCAGGCTGAGATCGATCAGCTTGGGATGCAGCGACAACAGGCGCTGCAGGATGGCATCGGTACGGGACATGGCGGGCGCTGAGACTCAAAGGTGAGGGGATATTTTCCCCTCCCTAGCCGCGCGGCACCCAGGCGGCAAGCGCCGCCTATTCGGCGTGCGCGGCCTCGGGCGGAGCCGTGATCAGGTCGTTCTCACCCTCGACATCGTTGACCAGCACCGGGGTGGGACGGGCGGGTGCGGCATGGGTCAATTCGATTGCAGCTTCGGCCTTGGTGAACAGGCGCACCAGGCGGCCAATGGTGGCGCGCTGGTTGTGCCGGTGCACCACCATGTCCACCATGCCGTGATCGTAGAGATATTCGGAGCGCTGGAAGCCCTTGGGCAGCTTTTCGCGAATGGTCTGCTCGATGACGCGCGGCCCCGCAAAGCAGATCAGCGCGCCCGGCTCGGCCAGATGCACGTCGCCCAGCATCGCATAGGAGGCCGTCACGCCGCCCGTGGTGGGGTTGGTGAATACCACGATGAAGGGCAGCCCCGCCTCGCGCAGGCGCAGCACCGAAACAGTAGTGCGCGGCATCTGCATCAGCGACAGGATGCCTTCCTGCATGCGCGCGCCGCCAGAGGCGACGAAGAGAATGAACGGCAGGCGCTTTTCGGCCGCCGTCTCCAAGCCCTTGATGATGGCCGAGCCGGCTGCCATGCCCAGCGAGCCGCCCATGAAGTCGAAGTCCTGCACGGCGACCACAACGTCGGAGGTAAAGAGCTTGCCGGTGGCCACCATCACGGCGTCTTCGGCGCCGGTCTTGGCACGGCTCTCCTTGAGCCGGTCCGAATAGCGCTTGGAATCGCGGAACTTGAGCGGGTCCTGGGGGACGCTGGGCAGCGGCACGATGTCGTACTTGCCGCCATCGAGGAAATTGGCCAGCCGGTCGGACGCCTTGATCTTCATGTGGTAGCCCGAATTGGGCACCACCCACTGATTGGCCTCGAGATCGCGATAGAACACCATCTCGCCCGATTCCGGGCACTTGACCCAGAGGTTTTCCGGCGTGTCCTTCTTGGCGGTCGTGTTGTTCAGAAACGACCGGATCTTGGGACGAACGACGTTGTTGATCCAATTCATCTGGGCGTCTTGCTCCCGGGCCTCATGCGATTTGCCACCGCAACAGCGGTGGCGCGATGTGGCCTATATGGTGATTGTGGCAAATATTATCAGGCCGAGGCGGCATCCGCCAGTTGCGCCCGCGCCGACTTGACGCCGGCGGCCAGTTCGGCAACCAGCGCGGTGGCCGCGGCCACCGTCTGCGGGCCGGCCTTGCCCTCGACCAGCGAACCGGCAATGGCATTGACCAGCGCCGTGCCCACTACCACGCCATCGGCATCGCGCCCGATGATGGCAGCGTCTTCGGCGGTCTTGATGCCAAAGCCCACGGCCACCGGTAGATTGGTATGGCCCTTGATACGGTTGACCGCATCGCCGACCGCCGCGCGGTTCTTGATCGCCGCGCCGGTAATGCCGTTCATGGACACGTAGTAGACAAAGCCCGAGGTGTTCTTGAGCACGGCGGGCAGGCGCTTGTCATCGGTCGTGGGCGTGGTGAGACGGATGAAATTGAGCCCTGCATCGAGCGCGGGCACGCACAATTCGTCGTCTTCCTCGGGCGGCAGATCGACCACGATCAAGCCGTCGACGCCAGCTTCGAGCGCCTCGGCAATGAAGCGGTCCACGCCATGGATGTAGATGGGATTGTAATAGCCCATCAGCACGATGGGGGTGGTGTCGTCGCCCTTGCGGAAATGGCGCACCATGTTCAGCGTCTTGGTGAGCGTCATGCCCGCAGCCAGAGCCCGCTGGCCGGCCATCTGGATGGACGGGCCGTCGGCCATGGGGTCGGAAAAGGGCATGCCCAGTTCGATGATGTCGGCCCCCGCCGCCGGCAAGGCCGCCAGTATGGCCTGGCCGGCCTCGAAATCGGGATCGCCCGACATGATGAACGTCACCAGGGCGGGCCGGCCCTCAGCCTTCAGCGCTGCAAAGCGCTCGGCGATACGGGAAGCAGTCATGAAACCTCAGCCATCGAGCGGGTGGTCAATCGCGACGGTTTAGGGGCATCAAAGCCCCCCTGTCAACAAAACCCGCCGGGGCCAAACGCAAAGGCCCAGTCTGGTGACCGGGCCGATCGATTACTTGCCGCCAAAGCTCTTTTCAAAGACGAAACCGGGCAGGTCGCCGCGCGACAGGCCACGGGCCTTCAGAGCATTATCGCTCAGCGCGCTCAGGCGCTCATATTGCGACACTGCGTTGCGCGCCCGGCCGATATCGCCGAACAAGGCACCGATCTGAGAAAACACGCCATTCCGAGCCATTATTGCCTCCATCTGTTACGCTCATAATATGGGCAGTGGCCCATGAATGAGTAGATGGCTGGCACGCATGGCAAGCCTGCGCGTCGGGCATGCCCTGGCCTAGAAGGCCATGCCCAGATGCTTGCCCACCGATTCGATGTCCTTGTCGCCCCGGCCCGACAGGCACAGCACGATCGACTGGTCCTTGCCCATGGTGGGGGCCAGCTTCATCACCTGCGCCAGGCCGTGGGCCGATTCGAGCGCCGGGATGATGCCTTCGAACTTGGTGCACATCTGGAAGGCTTCCAGCGCCTCGGTATCGGTGATGGGCACGTAGCGCACCCGGCCACTATCGCGCAAAAACGCATGTTCGGGGCCGACGCCGGGATAGTCCAGACCCGCCGAGATCGAATGGCCTTCCAGGATCTGCCCCTCGGCATCCTGGAGCAGATAGGTGCGGTTGCCGTGCAGAACGCCCGGGCGCCCGCCGGTCATGGAGGCGGCATGGCCGTTCTCGACGTCGATGCCGTGCCCGCCCGCCTCGGCGCCATAGATGGCAACATCGGCATCATCGAGGAAGGGATGGAAAAAGCCGATGGCATTGGAGCCGCCGCCGATGCACGCAACCAGCGCATCGGGCAGCTTGCCCTCTGCCTTCTGGAACTGTTCGCGCAATTCGGTGCCGATGACGGACTGGAAGTCGCGCACCATGGCCGGATAGGGGTGGGGGCCTGCCGCGGTGCCGATCAGGTAATAGGTGGTGTCGACATTGGTGACCCAGTCGCGCAACGCCTCGTTCATGGCGTCCTTGAGGGTGCCGGCGCCCGAAGTCACGGGCCGCACTTCGGCGCCCAAGAGCTTCATGCGGAACACGTTGGGCTTTTGCCGTTCGACGTCGGTGGCACCCATGAAGATGGTGGCGGGCAGCCCGAAGCGCGCGCAGACCGTGGCGGTGGCCACGCCGTGCTGGCCCGCACCGGTTTCGGCGATGATGCGCGTCTTGCCCATGCGGCGGGCCAGAAGGATCTGGCCCAGGCAATTGTTGATCTTGTGACTGCCGGTATGGTTGAGCTCTTCGCGCTTGAACCAGACCTGGGCGCCGCCCAGTTCCCTGGTCAGCCGCTCGGCAAAATAGAGCGGCGAGGGCCGCCCGGCATAATGGGCATTGAGATCGTCGAGCTCGGCCCGGAACTGGGGGTCGGCCTGGGCGTCCTTATAAGCCTGCTCCAGATCCAGGATCAGCGGCATCAGCGTTTCGGCCACGAAGCGGCCGCCGAAGGGGCCGAAGCGTCCGTTCTCGTCCGGCCCGTTACGCAGGGAATTGAGCCCGTTCATATCCACGCCGAAAACTCCTGGTGGTCTGGCACCCCCATGGGCGCGCTCGCTTGATCGTTACGGGCCAGCCTGCCGCCGGGTTCACACGAGATCGGCAGCTGCCGCGCGCGCCCTGGCGATAAAGGCGCCGATCAACTCGGCATCCTTCTGGCCCAGGGATTTTTCCACCCCCGAGGAGACGTCGAGACCGAAGGGCCTGAGCGTACGCACCGCTTCGGCCACCGTCTCCGGCGTCAGCCCACCCGAAAGCATGAAGCCCAGTTCGGGGTCAAGCGCCTTGAGCAGCGACCAATCGAAGCTCGCGCCCAGCCCGCCCGGCCGGTCCGCCCCCTTGGGCGGCTTGGCATCGAGCAGGATACGGTCGGCAACCTCAACAAATCCGGCGACGGTGGCCACGTCCTCAGGCGACCCGATAGGCACCGCCTTGATGACCGCCACGCCCGCTTCCTCGCGGATTGCCGCGACGCGGTTGGGCGTTTCGGGACCGTGCAGCTGGATCCAGTCAGGGCCCAGCGCCGCGACTTCCACCACGCAGGAATTGTCCGGATTGACCAGCAGCACGCAGCTTTCGATCCGCCCGCGTGCCTGGGAGATCAACAGCCCCAAGGCGTCGATGTCCACATGGCGCGGCGAGCGCACAAAATGCACGAAGCCCACCATGTCGGCGCCAGCCGCGATGGTGGCCTCCAGCATGGCCTCCGACTTGATACCGCAGATTTTGATGATCGGCTGATAAGACATGTCGACCGGATTGAATTGATTATTCGCGGACCATCAGCCCGTCGGCGTCGATGAGCGTCCGGCTCTCGACCGCGGTGCGGCGCTGATCGTCGATTTCACGGTGCAGGCGATCGGCCTCGCGCCGCCAATGGCGCTTTTCCTGGCGTGCAGGGGCCTGGGAGAACCAGGTGGCCACGCCCCCCAGCAGCACGCCCAACATCAGCACGGCATAGATGACCAGAAACAACGGCACGCCGAAACCGGGGCCGTTGAGTGCTTCGGGGGATACGAGCGGGTTGAAGTTGACCACGACCAACTGCCGGTTGGCCAAGGCAAAAACGATCAGCACCGCCGAGAGCGGCAGCAGGACGAACCAGCCCACGAGACGTTTTAGCATCGGCGACAGCTCTGTTGGGCCGCAAGTCTCCGGTCAGCGATTGAGACGCTCACGGATCTCCTTGCCTGCCTTGAATTGGGGAACGTATTTCTCACCCACGTCAACCTGTTCGCCAGTCCTGGGGTTCCGCCCCACCCGGGCCGGTCTGTTCTTTACCGAAAACGCTCCGAATCCGCGCAGCTCCACGCGGTCGCCGCGCGCCATGGCATTGCCGATTTCGTCGAGGATGGCATTGACGATGTTTTCGATGTCGCGCTGAAACAGGTGCGGGTTTTCTTCCGCCAGCTTCTGGACCAGTTCGGACTTGATCATCGTCGTTCCCCGGGCTTTGTCCGCGCCGCCAAAAGTTTAGCGGCTGGTGGCCAATAAGGGTTCAACCTGCCAAAGCGAAACCAGCCCGTCAAGCACGATGGGGCCCGAAGGCAGGCCCAATGCGGCCTTGGCCTCCTGTCCCAGCCAGCGCGTCCACTGCCCGATGCCGTCGGAGGGCGGCGGAAAGCGCCGCGTCACGGGCAGGTCGGCGGCAATGGCCCGCTCGCTTTCGAGCCAGGCAATGGCTTCCGCCTCCCCGCCAATGGCATCGATCAGGCCCGTTTGAATGCCCATGCGTCCGGTCACGATGCGCCCATCGGCCAGGGCAAGCGCCTGGTTGCGATCCATGTTGCGCCGCTCGGCCACGAGGTCCACGAACCAGTTGAAGCTGTCATTGACCAGGGCGGAAATGCTTTCGCGCACCTGGCCGGTCATGGGCTCGTCGAAATCGGGCTCGGCCTTGAGCGGACCGGAGGCGACCTTGTCGAGATCGACCCCGATGGTGTCGAGCAGCTTGCCGGCATTGATGTGCTGGTAGAGCACCCCGATCGAGCCCACGATGGACAGACGGCGTGCAAAGATGCGGTCGGTGCCCAGGGCCGTCATATAGGCCGCCGAGGCGCCCAGCTCGTTGATGACGCTGACCACGGGCTTGGTTGCGCGCACCCCATTGAGAGATTCATAGAGTTCTTCGCCGCCAGCCGTGGTGCCGCCGGGCGAATTGATCACCACCAGCAGCGCCTTGACGTCGTCGTCCTCGGCCAGTTCGGCAATCAGCTTTTGCCGGGCGGCATCGGAGGTGATGGTGCCCGAAATCTCGATCCGCGCGATCTGGTCGGCCCCCGGCGCCCCTTCGCTGACAAAACGCGCCGCGCCGGCCAAAACCGCAATCGCGAGCGCCACGAAGGCAAAGATGCGCCACCGTCCGCGCGATTTGCGCAGCCGGCTGGCCACCGGAATGTCGTGCGGGGAAGGCTGGGGGCTCTCTGTGGTCATCTTGGCCTCGTGGCTGTGCCTCTCGAATAGGCCCGGGCCAAGGCAAAGGCAAGGCGGGCGCGCCCTCTGGGCCGCCCGCCCCAATCGCTAGTAGCGGTACTGGCCGGACTTGAACGGGCCCTGGGGCGAAACGCCGATATAGTCGGCCTGCGCCTTGCTCAGTTCGGTGAGCTTGGCGCCCAGCTTGGCCAGGTGCAGGGCCGCGACCTTTTCGTCCAGATGCTTGGGCAGCACGTGCACGCCGTTTTCCAGGCCGTCGGCATTGGTCCACAGCTCGATCTGGGCCAGGGTCTGGTTGGAGAAGGACGCGCTCATCACGAAGCTGGGGTGGCCGGTGGCATTGCCCAGGTTCACCAGCCGACCTTCGGACAGAAGGATGATGCGGTTCCCCGAGGGCAGCTCGATCAGGTCTACCTGCGGCTTGACGTTGGTCCACTTGAAGTTGCGCAGCGCCCCGACCTGGATCTCGTTGTCGAAGTGCCCGATATTGCACACGATCGCCATGTCCTTGAACTTGCGTACATGGTCGACGGTCACGACGTCCTTGTTGCCCGTGGCGGTCACCACGATGTCGGCGCGGTGGGCGGCATCATCGAGCGTCACCACCTCATAGCCGTCCATGGCCGCCTGCAGGGCGCAGATCGGGTCCACTTCGGTGACCAGCACCCGGGCACCCGCGCCGCGCAGGGACTGGGCCGAGCCCTTGCCCACGTCGCCATAGCCGCACACGATGGCCACCTTGCCGGCCATCATCACGTCGGTGCCGCGACGGATGGCATCGACCAGGCTTTCGCGCGTGCCGTATTTATTGTCGAACTTGGACTTGGTGACGCTGTCATTGACGTTGATGGCAGGGAAGGGCAGCTCGCCCTTCTCGTGCAGCTGATAGAGCCGCATCACGCCCGTCGTGGTTTCCTCGGAGACGCCACGGATCGAAGCGCGCACGCGCGAATAAAAGGCCGGATCGCGCGCCAGGCGCGCCTTGATGGTGGCAAAGAAGATTTCCTCTTCTTCATTGCCCGGCTTGTCCAGGATGGACGGATCGGTCTCGGCGCGGGCGCCGGTGAGGATCAGCATGGTGGCATCGCCGCCATCGTCCAGGATGAGGTTGGCCAACTCGCCATTGTCGAATTCGAACAGCTGGTCGGTATAGGCCCAATATTCTTCCAGCGTTTCGCCCTTGAAGGCAAAGACCGGGATGCCGGCAGCCGCGATGGCGGCGGCGGCGTGGTCCTGGGTCGAAAAGATGTTGCACGAGGCCCAGCGCACGCTGGCGCCCAGCGCCACCAGGGTCTCGATCAGAACCGCGGTCTGGATGGTCATGTGCAGCGAGCCGGCGATGCGGGCGCCCTTGAGCGGCTGGCTGGCCGCGAATTCCTCGCGAATGGCCATCAGGCCGGGCATCTCGATCTGGGCGATCTCGATTTCCTTGCGGCCAAAGCCGGCCAGAGAAATGTCCTTGACCGAATACTTGCCGTTGCCGGTGTCCATGCGCGTGTCCCGATGCTTGCTGTGCTGATCGGGGCGGTTATAGCGAGCCGTCCCGCGCGGATCAACAGGACATAAAGAAATGTTTATATCCCTATGCCGCGCTAGTAGTCCGCCGTGTCGGCATAGATCGCGTCTCGGTCGCGACGGCGTCGCCGCCCGAAGATGAGCCGCGCCAGGCCAAAGAGATAGGCGGTAAGCAGGTAGCCTATCAGGAAGCCCGCACCGGCAAAGCCGAGCCCTTCGAGCGTGATGGGCAGGGCGGGCTGATAGCTCGCCAGGGTGCGCGAGGCGATCTGGGGATCGAAGAACTGCGGGAACCACGCGGCCCGCTCCAGGGCCGGCGCGTCCTGCACATTGGTCAACAGCGTGTTGAGATAAGTGTAGCGCGCGAAGGTGGCGTTCATGCTGGCGGCGCGTCCCACCAGAAAGCTGTCATCGGCTGCCGCATAGCGCGCCATGGCCTGATCGCGGGTCAGCCCGGCGCCTAAGGCTGCGGCATCGAACTCGGCGGTAATGGCGCGCAATTCGTCCACCGCCCCGCCCAGGCGCTGCACATATTGCTGGGAGTATTCGGGGAACTGGCTGACGGCCAAAGCCATCAGAAGCCCGATCAAGAGCGCTGTCGCGTGCCGCATGTCATGTCCCTGGGGCCAACCGCTTGCGGATCAGTCCGCTGCGCCTTCGCTATCCTCGTCAAAGCCGTTCTCGACCAGTTCCACGATGGCTTCAAGCGCCTCGCGGGCTTGCCGGCCGGTAGCCTGCACCAGGATCTGGCTGCCAGGCCCCGCGCCCAGCATCATCAGGCCCATGATCGAATCGCCCGACACCGCCGTGCCGTCCTTGACCACCTTGATCTCGGCGTCGAAGCATTCGGCGGTGCGCACGAAGCGCGCCGAGGCCCGGGCATGCAGGCCCTTGCGGTTGATGATGGTCAATTGCTGGGCCAGCGCCCGGCCCGCACCCGCCCCGGCATCCATCAGGCTCAGTTCGCTCCCAAGACGTCGTTGGCCACGTTGATATATTTGCGGCCCGCTTCCTGGGCGCGTAGCACCGCTTCGCGCAGCGGCAGTTCCGAGCGAACGCGGGCGAGCTTGACCAGCATGGGCAGGTTCATGCCCGCGATCACCTCGATCTCGCGGCTCTGCATGGCCGAAATCGCCAGGTTCGAGGGCGTACCGCCGAACATGTCGGTCAGAACGATCACCCCGTCGCCGCTATTGGCCGCATCGATGGCCGCCAAAATGTCGTTGCGCCGCTCTTCCATGTCGTCATCGGGACCAATAGCGATGGTTTCGCACTGGTCCTGGGGGCCAACCACATGTTCGAGCGCCGACTTGAACTCATTGGCCAGCGCGCCATGCGTCACCAGAACCATGCCGATCATGCACCTATCCTCTGCACGGACCCCGCCAGCTGGGGCGCCTGGGAGTTTTGTCCCCAAAGCGAACCCTTTCAAGTGGTATTTTCTGCCAAGGACGCGAGGAAACCGGGTGACTTGACGCACTCGCGCAGGATCAGCATCTGGTGATCGGGGTCCACCAGCCCTCGGCGCGGCATGGGACAGCGCCCAACCGTCACGCCCAGAAGGCTGGTTTGGAAGGCGGACGGCTCGGGCATGCGCTCGAAATGGTCTACCAGATCCACCACCAGATCGACCCGCGCCCGGGGCAGATGATCACGGCGCACGAGCCCCAGCCCGCGCAGCTCGATCAGGCCCGCAATGGCGGGGGGCGCGCGCATGATCAGCCCCTCGGCCGTCACTTCGAGGTCCAGCCGGTCGTCGGCGACCAGCTGCGCCTCACCTGGAAAGCGGTCGAGGCATTGCAGCGCCAGCAGCGACTTGCCCGAGCCCGAAGGCCCCTGGATCACGATGCCCGTGCCCCACAGCACCAGGCCGGTGGCATGGACGTTGGTGATCACTTCTTGGCCCGGTTGAGCGTGACGGTGAATACGGCGCCAGTGCCCTCCTCCCGGTTCCGGGCCGTGATCGTGCCCTTGTGGGCGTCCACGATCTGCTTGCAGATCGACAAGCCCAGCCCCGAATGGTCGCCGAAATGCTCGCCGTCCGGCCGATCGGTGTAGAACCGCTGGAAGATGCGGCTGACATCGCCGCGAATGCCGGGGCCATTGTCGGCCACCGTGATCACCACGTGATCGGCCGTGGTGGCCACGTCCACCTCCACCAGCCCGCCATCGGGACAGAACGACACGGCGTTGTCGATGAGGTTGTTGAACACCTGTGCCAGCCGCCCGTCATGACCCATGACGAAGGGCGCATGGCGCGAGGTCGCACGGGTGAGTTCGACCCCAATGTTACGCTTGGCCGCCATGTCCTTCTGGATCGACACCATGGCATCGGCGAGCTGGCCCACATCGACCCGCTCGGCCAATTCCCGCGCCAGCTCGGCATCGAGCCGGGAGGCGTTGGAAATGTCCGAGATCAGCCGATCGAGCCGCCGCACGTCGTGCTGGATGATGGCGTTGAGCCGCTCCTTGTCTTCGGGCCGCTTGGCCAGCGGCAGCGTTTCCACCGCGCTGCGCAGCGAAGTCAGGGGATTTTTCAGTTCGTGGGCAACGTCGGCCGCAAAGCGCTCGATGGCCTCGATGCGGTTGTAGAGCGCATTGGTCATGGCCCGCAGCGCACCCGACAAATGCCCGATCTCGTCGGGCCGGTCGGTGAAATCGGGGATTTCGGCGCGGGCATTGCCCGCCGTCTGCACCCGCTCGGCCGCTTCCGACAGGCGCCGCATCGGCCCGGCAATGGTGCCGGCCAACAGCAGCGACAGCCCGATCGACACGCTGGCAGCCACCAGCGCGATACGCAGGATCTGCCAGCGCTCCTGGCTCACGATGGCATCGATCTCGCCGGGCTGGGTGGAGAGCAGCAACGCTCCCACCGTGGCGCGCAGGCGCTGCACCGGCACGGCCACCGACACCACCAATTGCCGATGCTCGTCCACCCGCACGATGTCCGCCGGGGCGCCGCTCAGGGCCGCCGTGACTTCGGGATAGCGCTTACCCTCGTCGGCCGCGAACTCCTGATACATCGGGTAGCGATCCCCCGGCACCCAGAGCAGCACCGCGTTGATCCAGTCGAGCAGGAAAAAACCGCTGTCGCGGTTTTCCGCCCCCGGCCGGGCCTGGCGGCGCGCAAAGATGTTGGCGCTGTCGAGGATGAGATAACCCGCCTCGTCATAGATCCGGGCGCGCGTGCGTGTGGGCGTCACCAGGTTCTGCAACAGCGGCGCAATGCGTTCGGGATTGATCGGAAATTGCAGCGTGGGATCGAAATAGGTCAGCGGCGACACCGTCTGCCCGGTCTGGAGCTGCAACAGCCGATCCGGATTGATGGAAATCACGTCGCTGTCCACCGTGGCCGAGGCCGCAATGGCCGCCGCCATGATCTCGCCCTGCACGCGCAGCGACTGCACGCGGGCCTCGATCAGGCCGGCGCGCCACTGGTTGAGATACAGGATCCCCACCACCAGCACGGCCAGGCCGATGAGGTTGAGAAACAGGATGCGCCGGGTAAGGCTGGAAAACAGCGTGATGTCGACGAAGCGCCGCACGGCCACCAGGGCGCCCAGCGTGTCGCGCCAAAGCCGGCGCCGCCAGGTGCGGCGCGGTGTGCCGGCCTTGCGCTTGGCCGGCGGAGCCAGATCGTCGGTAACGGCCACTGGGGCGCTCCTGGTGCCGCTTATTGTTCCTTGAAGCGGTAACCCACGCCGTAGAGCGTCTCGATCATCTCGAAATCGTCGTCCACGGCCTTGAACTTCTTGCGCAGCCGCTTGATGTGGCTGTCGATGGTGCGGTCATCCACATAGACCTGGTCGTCATAGGCCGCGTCCATCAGCGCATTGCGCGACTTGACCACGCCGGGCCGCAGCGCCAGCGCCTGCAGGATCAGAAATTCGGTGACGGTGAGGGTGACGCGCTGGCCCTTCCAGGTGCAGGTGTGGCGCTCCTCGTCCATCACCAGCGCACCGCGCTCGATCAGCGCCTTGCCCGGCTGGGCCTCGCTGGACGTGGGCAGTGCGGAAGGATCGCGCGTGGCCGAGCGGCGCAGGATGGCCTTGACGCGCTCTACCAGCAGGCGCTGGCTGAACGGCTTGGTGATGAAATCGTCGGCGCCCATCTTGAGGCCGAACAGCTCGTCGATCTCTTCATCCTTGGAGGTGAGGAAGATCACGGGCACGTCCGATTTCTGGCGCAGGCGGCGCAGCAGCTCCATCCCGTCCATGCGGGGCATCTTGATGTCGAGAATGGCCAGGTCGGGCCGGTCGGTGGTCAAACCCTCGAGACCGGAAGCGCCATCGGTATAGGTCGACACCGAATATCCCTCGGCCTCCAGCGTCAGCGACACGGAGGTGAGAATATTGCGGTCGTCGTCCACGAGCGCGATCTTGGGCATGGGCTTTCCCTTTTCGTCCTGGTCTCTTGCCGCCGGCACCTGTGGCTTTGCCAGCCCGGGCCGATCCTTGCGCGTCTTAGGCTGTCACAAATGCGCGTAAAGTATGACGTCCCAGCCATCCAAGTCCTTGGCCAAATTACGTCTCGAACCGTGCAACTTAGGTCTTAAGACCCATTGCCATCTGGCTCGCACCCGCCGCGCCAGCCTATTGCGTGGTGGATAATAATACCAGAGAGACAATTTTCGCGCCAAGCGCGGGAGAGCATGATGACAGGTTTCGATCACACCGGACTGGCCCAGAGCGTGGCCAAAAGCGCCCGTGGCGTCTCGCACAACGAGATCGCTCCGGCCCTGGTGACGGGCGCACTCTGGCGCGGCGAGGTGGAGCTGACCGCCCATGGCGCCGTGTCGGCCTCCACCGGCAGCTTCACCGGCCGCTCGCCCAAGGACAAGTACATCGTACGCGACGCGCTCACCGAGAACGACGTGTGGTGGGACAATGCGGCGGCCATGACCCCGGCCCAGTTCGACACCCTGCTCGAAGATTTCCTGCGCGGCTATGAAGGCAAGAACCTGCATGCCCAGGACCTGGTGGCCGGCGCCGATCCGCGCCATCAGTTCCCGGTCAAGGTGTTTACCGAAACGGCCTGGCATGCGCTGTTTATCCGCAATCTCCTGATCCCGGCCGCATCCAATGGCCAGGGCTTCGTGCCTGAGGTAACGATCCTGCACCAGCCCTCGTTCCGGGCCGACCCGGTGCGGCACGGCACCCGCAGCGAGACGGTGATCGCACTCGATTTTTCGCGCAACATCGTTCTGATCGGCGGCACGGCCTATGCCGGCGAGATCAAGAAGAGCGTGTTCTCGCTGTTCAACTTCCACGCCCCGGCACGCGGCGTTCTGCCCATGCACTGCTCGGCCAATATCGGCCATGATGGCCGTACGGCCCTGTTCTTCGGGCTTTCTGGTACCGGCAAGACCACGCTCTCGACCGATCCGGAACGCCAGTTGATCGGCGATGACGAGCATGGCTGGAGCGAGGACGGCATCTTCAATCTCGAAGGCGGCTGCTATGCCAAGACCGCCAATCTCAGCCGCAAGGCCGAGCCCGAGATCTTTGGCGCCACCGAGAGCTTTGGCACAGTGATCGAGAACGTCGTGCTCGATCCGGTCACCAAGGTGCCCGATTTCAACGATCTCTCGATGACCGAGAACACCCGCGCCGCCTATCCGCTGGCCACGCTTGCCAATGTGGCGCGCTCCGGCATGGGCGCCGAGCCCAGCCATGTGGTGCTGCTGACCGCCGATGCCTTCGGCGTCTTGCCCCCCATCGCGCGGCTGACCCCGGCCCAGGCCATCTACCATTTCCTCTCGGGCTACACCGCCAAGGTGGCCGGCACCGAGCGCGGCGTGACCGAGCCCAAGGCGACCTTCTCGACCTGCTTTGGCGCTCCCTTCATGTCCCGGCACCCCTCGGTCTATGGCGGCATGCTGGAAGATCGGCTCAAGGCCGGCGGCGCCAGCTGCTGGCTGGTCAATACCGGCTGGTTCGGCGGCGCCTATGGCACCGGCTCGCGCATTGCCATCGCCGCCACCCGGCGCCTGCTCAATGCGGCCCTGTCGGGCGAACTCGATGGCGTCGAGATGCGTCGCGACAGCGTCTTCGGCTTCGAGGTGCCCGTCGCCGTCTCGGGTGTGGATGCCGCCCTGCTCGACCCGCGTTCGGGCTGGGCCGACAAGGACGCCTATGACGCCCAGGCCCGCCGGCTGGTGGATCTGTTCGTGGCCAATTTCGAGAACCTGGGCGCCGGCGACGGCGACGTGGTGGATGCCGGGCCGCGCTGGCCCATCGCTGCCGAGTAAGTTTTCAAAGAAGTTTCCCTACTCCCTGCACTGGAAGGCGCGCTATCTGCATGGATGGCGCGCCCTTTTTTTGCGCCCACCAGACTCAAGGGCTTAGCAAGGAGCACCATCATGGCCAGCCACACCGACAGCGAACGGCTCGATGCGCTGGAAACCCGCATCGCCTATCAGGATCAGACCATCGAGGAGCTGAGCCAGGCTTTGGCAGCGCAGTGGAAGCTCATCGAGCGGCTGGAGCGGGAGATGGCGCGCCTGACCCAGATGCAGCAGGACATGGCCTCCGCCCTGCACGAAGCCCCCGAACCGCCGCCGCCGCACTATTGAGCAGCGCGCGCCGCTTCGGCCGCTGGAATGATTTCGGTTTCGACCAGGCCGTGCAGCCGACGCACATAGCCATCGCCCGCCGAAGGCTGGGTCGGGTCGGCGGTCATCACTACGGTCAGGCCAAGATCCTTGACGACATAGAGCATCTGGCCGCCAAACCCCCAGCCATAGCGCACGTTGTAGCCGGCCATTTCGGTGAGGAACCAGCCATAGCCGTAATATTCCCCGCTCAGCCGTGAGCGCTGCTGCGGCGTCCAGGAGGCGGCGATCCATTCGGGGCTCAGCACTTGTGCGCCCTCGTGCATGCCGTCATTGCGGTAAAGCTCGCCGAGCGCCAGCACCGCCCGCGGGGATAGCGCCAGATTGTTGCCGCCCAGATAGATGCCCTGCGGATCGCGGTCCCAGCCGCCGATCCTGGCGCCCAAGGGATCGAGCAGCCACGCCTCCGCCAGGTCGCGGGTGCTGCGCCCGGTCGCCTCAGTCAAAATAGCCGACAGCAGATGCGTGTTGCCGGTCGAATAGATCATCCGGCCGCCCGGCGCGTCGATGAAGTCGCGCGCCAGGGCGAAATCCACCCAATTGCGACTGGCGACCCAGGCGCCATAATTGGCGTTGGACGTGCCTGCGAGCCCCGCGCGCATGCTCAACAAATTGTCCAGAGTGATCGCCTCGATACGCGAATCGTCATTGCGCTCCGCCGCCTTGGGCAACAGATCCACCAGGCGCTGGTCGACGCCGTCGAGTTCTTCTTTATCGATTGCAATGCCCACCAGGGCCGAGATGACGACCTTGGACAAGGATTTGATGTTGACCGGATCATCAAGATCGCCGCCCAGCAAATGCTCAGCGACTGCGACCTCACCGTCCCTGGCAATGATCAAGCTTTCGACACGCCCCAACGCCCGAGCCGCGTCGAGCGCCTGGGCGAACGACGCCTGGTACTCCTGGCCCCAGGCCGGGCTCAGCAGGACGCCCACCAGGGCTGCCGCCATCATCCAGACCTTTGCCATGCCGCGCCTCTCCTGCCGTGACGATGCGGCCCAACGCCTCATTGGGGCAAACCGTTCGGCGGAATGGCACACTGATTGGTGACCTCGGCCACCGCCTGGCTCTGTTGCGGGGTGGGTGTCGGGGTCTGGATGGCGTCCCAGAGATTGCCGACTTCGATGGCATCCAGGCTACAGGCGCAATAGGCCGTGCAATAGCCCGCATTGCCTGAGCTTTCGTAGCAGGAGCGCTCGCAGGTGAGCAGAAACTCGTTGCCGCGCGCCAGTTGCTGGGTCTGCATCTGGTTGGCCAGCGGAAACAGCACCGCAAGAAAAATCGGCTGGTGCACCAGATAGATCACCAGCGTCCACCGCCCCAGCACAGCCAGCCAGCGCCAGGGTCGCGCCTGCGGCGCAAAGGCAGCAAGGCGCGGGCCCAAGGGCGAATTCAGCACCAGTTTCGCAGTTGCCACGCCCAGCAAAGCCACGCCGAACCAGGGAAATACCGGCACCAGATCGTTGGTGGGCGGCGCGATGTCCCAGAACCCGATCCAGGCCAAGGGCTTGGCGGAAAATTCAGGCAGGCTGATCGCAAAGGCCGCAATGACGATGACGAGGCCCAGCGCGCCGGTCAACAGCGGGGGGGCGCGCAGGAACGGCAGGCACAGAACCGAAAACAGCGCGATGGCGTGCAGGATGCCGAAGAACACGAACAGCTCGGGAAAGGCGACCAGCGTGCCGATGGTGATGAGCCCGGCAGCGCCGACCAGGATCGCCAGGCGCTTGAGAAAGGGCCGCCAGCGCACCCCCTGCCCATGCGCCAGCACCAGGCTGACCCCGACCAGAAACACGAAGACGGCCAGCAGGGCGCGGGCAAAGGCGACCCAGCCCCACTCATAGCTGACATCGACGCCGATGAAGCGGAAGTAGCTCAGATCCCAGCAGAAATGGTAAAATACCACCCCGATGATGGCCAGGCCGCGCAGCATGTCGACCACCATGAAGCGCGGAGCACGGGGCGATGGGGTGGCAAGCATGATGGGTTTTCCGCAACGGCAGGGGCAGTCATGGGAGCCATACCAGCCCCGGTTATGGAAATCGCCCCCGATTCGGCTTATGTGATGGCCATGACCGTAAGCTTTGCGCCCTTCGACGCCGTCGTCTTCGATCTGGACGGTACCCTGCTCGACACCGAACTGGTGTTTCGTGAAATCGTGTTCTCGGTGACCCAGGAGCTGGGCTTCACCATGACCGACGATGTGCATATGCGCATGGTGGGCTCGAGCCACGAGGCCACCAGCAAGCTGTTGGTGGAAGCCTATGGCGTGAGCTTCCCCTATGCCATGTTCGACGAAAAATGCCGCTTCGGCATGAAATCGCGCATGGCCATTGCCGCCGTGCCGGTCAAGCCGGGCGCCATCGAGCTGATCGACGAGCTGCGCAGCCGTGGGATTCCTGCGGCCATCGCCACGTCGTCGCGCCGCCAGCATGTGGAAACCCATCTAGGCGCAGCGGGGCTGCTCGAGCATTTCCAGACCATCGTCACCCGCGATGACGTGACCTATCCCAAGCCCCATCCCGAGCCCTATCTGATGGCCGCCGACCGGCTGCAGGTGGACCCCAGACGCTGCATTGCCTTCGAGGACTCCCATGCGGGGGTGCGCGCGGCCCATGCGGCGGGCATGCAGACCGTTATGGTGCCCGATCTGGTTCATCCCACCGACGAGATCGAGGCGCTGTGCGTGGCCGTGCTCGAAAGCCTCGCCCACGTGCCCGGCCATGTCTGGCCCAAGGGCTGAACGGGACGGGCCGGGAAAAGTTTTTCTATGGGTTCGATGGCGCTAAAGGCTTGAGTCGGCTGCTACTCCAGCCGTTGCCAATGCCTCTGCAACCCATTCGCAAACATAGCACTTTTCATCGCGCTTCAGGCTGGGTATGAGGCGGGCCCTCTTGTCCATGCCCGTTGCGAGCCCCCTTGGCCCAAGCCCCAGATCTTCCGCAAAATCGTGCCCTGACCATCGCGCTTGGCAGCGTGGCCGTGGGCGTGCTGGTGCTGGGCCTGAAGTACTGGGCCTATTACCTCACCGGCTCGGTGGCGCTGTTCTCCGATGCGCTGGAATCGATCGTCAACGTGGTGACGGCGGTCGCGGCCTTGATCGCGGTATGGCTGGCCGCCAAGCCCGCCGATGCCGCCCTGCCCTATGGCTATCACAAGGCCGAATATTTCTCGGCCGTGCTCGAAGGCGTGATGATCCTGGTGGCGGCGCTGCTGATCCTGCGCGAGGCCTATGAAGGGATCATGGCGCCGCGCACGCTCGATGCGCCATGGCAGGGACTGGCGGTCAACGCGGTGGCGGGGGGCATCAACGCCATCTGGTGTACGGTGCTGCTGCGCGCCGGACGCCGCCACAAATCCCCGGCATTAGTGGCAGATGGCCAACATTTGTTGACCGATGTGTTGTCATCTGCGGGTGTAATCGTGGGCGTGAGCCTGGCGGCCCTGACCGGGCTGCACATCCTCGACCCGATCCTGGCGGTGCTGGTGGCGCTCAACATCGTCTGGTCGGGCTGGACGCTGGTGCGCCAGAGCGTGGGCGGGCTGATGGACGTCGCCGTGCCCACCCAGGACCTCAACGCCATTCGCGAGGTGATCGCGGCCAATGCCGATGGTGCCATCGAAGCCCATGACGTGCGCACCCGCCAGGCCGGCAAGATGACCTTCATCGATTTCCACCTGGTGGTGCCCGGCACCATGCCGGTGCAGGAAGCCCACTCGATCTGCGACCGGATCGAGCAGCAGCTGCGCGCCAGGATCGAACCGGTGCAGATTACCATCCATGTCGAACCCGAAGACAAGGCCAAGCATCACGGCATAGTGGTGGTCTAGCCCCCTCACACAGACATCGCGCCGGCCACCCCTCGCTTGCATTTTGCAAGCGGGGTACTCGCGCTTGCGTGGCGGGGACAGTGCCAAAGTCGATTCAAATGCAAGCGTTGCAATTAAGCCGCGCTTTTCCAAAGCCCTATAGCCCTGAGATCCGCGCTCCCCGAGCACTTTTAAACGCGCCATCAAGCCGTTAACCTAAACTTAAGAAGTGCGGGATCATGGTTAAGGCGCAGTAAATTTGTGGTTCCCTTAACCAGCGAACCTCGGTTAGTGTCTGAGCCGAATTCACGACCAGCGGTCCTTGCATGGGGCCGTTTCGGGGGAAGGACCATTTACGTATGGCGCTTGGGGCGTACGGTTTCGCTTTGTCTGGACTTCGGCTTTTGGCGGCAGCTGCCGCAGCCGCATTGCTGTCGCTGACCACGATCATTCCGGCCGGAGCACAAGACGTTGCCCTGGCCGAAATCGCACCGGTAGACCTGACCGCCGGAGTGTTGGACCAGTTGCAGGCCCAGCGCGACATCATCGAAGCATCCAAGCCCCGGCTCACCGCCGAAATGCTGCAGAGCTACGTCAACCGCCAGCAGCAGCTCAAATCCTTCAACGGCTTTTACGACGGCAGCGAAGCGCTCAGCGGCGACATGCTGTCGAGCTACATCGCCGCCAAGCAGAATTCGGCTCTCGATGCCATCGAGCGCATCGAACCCAATCTCACCCCCGACATGGTCGCAGACTACGTCAAGCGCGACGACTTCATGACCACGCCGCGCCGGGTGCGCTTTGCCAAGGACGAGCAACTGTGCCTGACCCAGGCAATCTACCACGAAGCGCGCGGTGAAAGCTTCGAGGGCCAGGAAGCCGTGGCCAACATCATCGTCAACCGCGCCATGTCCAAGGGCTATCCCAATACGGTATGCGGCGTGGTGTTCCAGAACGCCGACAAGGGCCGCTATCGCTGCCAGTTCACCTTTGCCTGCGACGGCCGTTCCGACATGGGCACCGAGCGTGCCGCCTGGACCCGCGCCGCGCAACTGGCCGAAACCACTTATCAGCAGTTCCGCCAAGGCAAGCGCCCAGACGTGCTGCCCGGTTCGGCGCTGTTCTACCACACCACCGAAGTGTCCCCCTCCTGGTCACGCAGCTTCCGCCGCGTTGCGGCCATCGGTTCGCACATCTTCTATTCCAAGAGCTGAGCTGAACCGACCGGGAGCCCAAGTCTCGATGTTCAATGAAAAAGGCCCTTTGCCATTGGCACGGGCCTTTTCATTTGGATCGCTCCGAGGTCTTCGCGGACCCTCTGGCGCACCGAAGTGGACCAACGATAAAGGCCACGGCACCGCACGGGGGCTGAGGGCGCTTTACCGTTCCCTTCGAAGCGGTGAGCAGGCCTAGGCCTGCTTGCCGTCGGCTTCCTCTTCCAGCGTGACGGCGACGTCGCCATTGGCGGAGAGCCGCACGCGGTCGCCTTCGACGTCGGCGACCAGACCAAGCGCGATGTAATGGTGGTGACCCTCATGGCGGCCCTCGCCGCTATCGGCCTTGACGAGCTTGATGCGATCGCCTTCGACCGCGTCGACCTTGCCCACATGCACGCCATCGGCACCAATGATTTCCATATGCTCGCGAATTGCGCTGGCATCAGCCATTTTGCAGTCTCCTTGCGTTGGAATGATTTCTCTCACAACGCGGGGCGGGCCCAGAAGATGCATGACCACGACGAGCGGCTCAGGCGAGGCTGCGGTTTGTTCAAGTCTCCACGCGCAGCAATGCGGTGCCCAGGGCTGAACGGGCCGCGTATCTACCCGGACGATGCAGTACACTCGGCCCGATGCGGGCGCCGCAGATGATCACGTCCCCCGCGCCAAGCGGACGACCAAGCGCTAGGGCATAGTCGGCCAGCCAGATCAGCGCGTCGGCGAGAGTATCGAGATCGGGCCCGGAAGTGGCCTGGCCGATCGTCTCGCCCTCATGCTCGAAACTGATGGCGAGGCTATCGAGCGGCGGCGCCAGGGCCAGCGGCACGCCGGTGCCGATCACGACCCCGGCATTGTTGAGGTTGTCGGCAAGGATGGTGGCGAAGGGGTGGACCGTAGGGTCGGCATAGCGCGAGCCGAACAGCTCGATCATGAGATTGACGCTGCCCACGGCGCCCAGCGCCATGCTGCGATCGCTGCCGGCGGGCAAGGGAGCCGCCAGCACGAAGCCCACTTCGATTTCTGCCGCGAGCCGGCTGGCCAGCGCCAGTCCCGTGCCGGCATGCGGAGCGCCGCGCAGCGGAGCCGCGCACCAGCCATCCCCACCACCTGGGCGGCCGCCCACTTTCCAGCCACAACTTTGGTGTCGCAACAGGAAGGCCCGTTGCACCGCCTGCGCTTCAACTTCGGTGGCGACGGCAAGGTCTGGCGGCAGAGCGGGGATGGTTTCACCCCGCCGCCAGAGCTCGGCGAGATAATCGGCGGTGCGCGCGGCCTTGTCGTCCATGACTGGTCTGGTCCTTAGAGCCGGAAGCTGCCGTCGAGCGGGGGCATGGCGCGGCGCCATTGGGGATCGTTACGCTGCTCGGCCAACCCAGCCTTGAGGGCCAGAAGCCCTCCGGTGGCATCGATCTGGGCAATGCGCTCGGAAGCCAGAGCCGAGAGCCGCTCGGCATCGGCGCCATCGACGTCGCGATAGAGCGCCACCAGATCTGCCACATAGAGATTGGGCAGGCCCCCGATCATGCCGGCGCCGCCGGCACGCAGCAAATGGGGCAAGACGCGGTCATCGCCGGTAAAGATGGCCAGCTCGGGGAAGGCGGCGACGAAATCGAGCCCGCTTTGCAGATTGCCCGTGGAATCCTTGATGCCGGCAATGGGCGCCCCCTGCCCCGCCTGCAAGGCGCGCACCAGCTCGTGCGTGATGGTCACCCCGCTCATCTGAGGGATGTTGTAGAGCACCAGGCTCACATCGGGGCGGCCGGCCCGCGCATAGACGCCCTCATAGAACGAAACCAGCCCCTCGATGGACGGCGACTTGTAGTAATAGGGCGGCAGGACGAGGACATGCTTGCAGCCCAGGGCCGCTGCATCGGCCATTTCGGTGGCCGCCTGATCGAGCGCACTGGTCATGATGGCAGGCAGCATCTGGTCGGGCCGGATGCCGGCCGCCAGCATGGCCTCAAGGGCCGCACGCTTTTGGGCTGGAGAGAACGCCACGCCCTCCCCGGTACTGCCGAAAGTGGAGACGCGGCTGCCGCCATGCGCGAGCAAGTGCTGGGCGTGGGCGATTAGACGGTCGATGTCGATGGTCAGATCCGGGCGGATCGGGGTGAGGATGGCAGTGACGATGCCGCCCAAAGCGGCGTGAGGGGGGCTGAAATCGGTCATGAACAAAGCTCCGGTCACCTGACGGTGGCGTGTAATTGGGCAAAGGAAGGCGGCACGTAGCCCAGGTTGCGGGACATATCGAGACAGGCGGAAATCAGGAGGCGCGAGATCTGGCCGGAGCGCTCGCCGATGATTTCGGGGTCGGTGCCCGAAATCGAACAGCCCCCGATCACCCGGCCATTGGCGCCATAGACGGGGGCGCCCACGCAGTAATTGCCGATTTCGTTCTCGCTGTTGTCGAAGGAATAGCCGCGCGCATTGATGACGCGCAGCTCGGCCATCAGGCTCTCGAGATCGGTTATGGTATTGGGCGTGACGCGCGGCATGCCCACGCGCTGGAGAATGCCGCGCGCTTCGGCTTCGGGCAGATGGGCGAGAATGGCCTTGCCGACCCCGGTGCAATGCATGGGCATGCGATCGCCTACCGCCGTGCGGGCGATCAGGCGCCGCGAGGACTCCACAGCATAGATGTAGAGGATGCGGTCGCCTTCCAGGAAGGTGAGATAGACCGACTCGCCGGCCTTGTCGGCCAGAGAGCGCACATGCGGTGCGGCGCGATCCCGGATCTCGACATTGACCCGCACCGATTGCGACAGCGCCAGGATGCCGGTGCCCAGGGCATAGGCCTCGCCCCCGATCTTTTCGATCAGGCCTTCGGCGACCAGGGAGCGCAGGATGGCGTGCGTGGTGCTCTTGGGCATTTCGAGCCGCAGGCTGATTTCGGCCAGGGACAGGCGCGGCTCCTGGGCGCTGAACAGCTTGAGCACCCGCATGGCCTTGGCAAGGCTCTTATTGGTCGAAGGCTTGGCTTCCAGTGTGGTCACGGCGCGGCTTTCCTAGTCCTGATCCGGTGTTACGCCGCGCAACTGCAGGGTCTCGGCAAAGTGGCAGGCCGACAGGTGGCCCGGGCTCACTTCGCGCAAGGCAGGTGCCTCGGCCTTGCACTTGTCGGTGGCATAGCGGCAGCGCGGATGAAAGTAACATCCGCTGGGTGGATTGGCGGCACTGGCAACTTCGCCACCCAGCAAAATGGTTTCGTCGACACTATCGGGATCCGGCTTGGGCACGGCCGACAACAGCGCCTCGGTATAAGGGTGGCGCGGGCGGGCATACAAGTCTTGGGTATCGGCCAGCTCGATAATCTTGCCCACATACATCACCGCCACGCGGTCGGCGATGTGTTCGACCACGCTGAGATCATGGGCAACGAAGATGAAGCTCAGGTTCAACTCCCGTTGCAGGCGCTGCAGGAGATTGAGTATCTGGGCCTGGATGGAGACGTCGAGCGCCGAAACGGGCTCGTCGGCCACCACCAGCACCGGGTCGGTCACCAGCGCCCGGGCAATACAGATGCGCTGGCGCTGTCCGCCCGAAAAGGCATTGGGATAGCGCGTGAGCTGGGCGGTGTTGAGCCCGCACATCTGGGCCATGCGCTCCACCTTGGGGCCCACCTGTGCCTCCGGCACGCCATGGGCGCGCAGCGGCTCGGCGATGATGTCGCGCACCGTCATGCGCGGGGACAGCGAGGAATAGGGGTCCTGGAACACCATGTTCATGTGCGGCCGCATGCGCTTGAGCGCCGCGCGGTCGGCCTGGGCCAGATCCACCGCTTCGCCGGGGGCGGGCAGGAAGCGCGCCGAGCCTGCGGTGGGGTCGATGGCGCGGATGATGCAGCGCCCCAGCGTGGTCTTGCCGCAACCCGATTCCCCCACCAGCCCCAGCACCTCGCCGCGCCTGAGCTCGAAACTGACGTCGTCCACCGCCTTGACGTGGCCGGTGACCTTCCGCAGCAGGCCCGTTTCGATGGGATAGTATTTCTTGAGGCCCTCGACCTTGAGCAGGGGTTCAGCGGACATTGGCGATCTCCCGATCGAGCCCAGCGGCCGCGACCACTTCGGGATATTGGAAACAGGCCGCCTTCTGGCGCGCCGCCACCTCGACCAAGGGCGGCACGGCGGTGTCGCAAACGCCCTTGATGGCAACGGGGCAGCGCGGGAAGAAACCGCAGGCCCGGGGCTTGTTGATGGGGATGGGCACATTGCCCGGAATGGATTCGAGCGGTTCGCCCGATTTCTTGCCGATGCGCGGCACCGAAGCCATCAGCCCGCGCGTATAGGGGTGGCGGGGGGCGCGGAAGAGGTCGCGCACGGGCGCATATTCCACGATCGAGCCCATATACATCACCGCCACCTCGTCGGCCATGCGGGCGATGACGCCAAGATCGTGCGAGATGTAGAGAATGGCCATGCCCATATCGCGCTGCAGGTCGCGCATCAGGCGCAGCACCTGGGCCTGCACGGTCACATCGAGCGCGGTGGTGGGCTCGTCGGCGATCAGCAGCCGGGGCTGGGAGGCCAGGGCCATGGCGATCATGGCGCGCTGCCGCATGCCGCCCGAGAGGTGATAGGGATATTTGCGCAGCGCTTCGGCGGGGGCGGGAATGCCAACCTTTTGCAGGATGGCGATGGCAAGCTGGCGGGCCTCGCGCTTGTCGCGCGTGCGGTGGAGCAGGATGGTCTCCTCGATCTGATTGCCGATGGTGTGCACCGGCGAGAACGAGGTCATGGGCTCCTGGAAGATGATGGCGCACTCCCCGCCCCGCACGCGCAAGAGCGCGGGATCGGATTTGTCCAGCCCCACGATTTCGGTCGGCGGCCGGTCGGGGTGGTGGAGCAGGATTTGTCCCGTCGTGCGGGCAATGCGGGGCGCGATCTTGAGAATGGACTGGGCGGTGATGCTCTTGCCGCAGCCCGATTCTCCCACCAGACCCAGCGTCTTGCCGGGCGCGATGGCAAAGCTCACGCCGTCGGAAGCGACCAGTTCGCCTTCGAGCAGGGGCAGCACGACGCGGAGATTTTTGACCTCGAGCAGCGGTTGGGGCGTGGCCGGCACGGGCGGCGCGACATTGGGCTGGCTCATGGATCAGCTCCTATAGGGATCGAGCGCATCGCGCAGGCCATCGCCCAGGAACGAGAAGGCAATGACGATGAGGATGACGAGCCCGCCGGGCACCAGCAGCCAGGGGCTGAGCGTGACGGTCTGGATGTTCTGGGAATCGATCAAAAGCGTGCCCAGGCTGACCGCAGGGGGACGCAGCCCCAGGCCCAGAAAGCTGAGTGCGACTTCGCCCAGGATCATCTGGGGCACGGCAAGCGTCAGGTGCACGATCAGATAGCTCATGAAGCCGGGCAGCAAATGGCTGGTGATGATGCGCGCCTCGCTGACCCCCGAGACCTTGGCGGCCATCACGTAATCTTCCTCGCGCAGGCTGAGGAGCTTGCCGCGCACCACGCGGGCCAGGGTGGTCCAGCCCACGACGGCCAGGACGGTGGAGATGCCGAAATAGACCTGGGTGGGCGACCAGTCCGAGGGCACGAGCGCCGCCAGCGCCATCCAGAGCGGCAAAGTGGGCAGCGATTGCAGGAATTCGGTGAGGCGCTGGACGAAATTGTCGATGCCGCCGCCGAAATAGCCCGAAATCCCGCCAAAAAAGAGGCCCAGCCCGAAGCCGATGGCCAACCCTAACAGCCCCACGAACAGCGAGGTGCGGGCACCGGCCAGCATGCGGGTGAAGAGGTCTCGGCCCAGGGAGTCGGTGCCGGCCAGAAAGATCTTGCCGCCCTCGCTGACGCCGAACAGGTGGATGTCGGCGGGGATGAACCCCAAGAGCCTGTAGGGCGTGCCGGTGACGAACAGGCTCAGCTCGTAGCGCTGGGACGTATCGACCACATATTCGCGCTGGAAGGTCTGGCGGTTGAGCTCATTGCTAAGACCATAGACGAAAGGGCGCAGGTGGAAGTTGCCCTCGGTATCGACGAAGTGGATGCCGGTGGGCGGGGCCAGGAGATAGCCCGAATGGCGCTGGAAGGGATCGTAGGGGCTGACGAATTCGGCGATCAGCACCAGGACGTAGAGCAGGACGATAAAGACCAGCGAGATGGTGGCCGCCTTGTGGCGGGTGAACTTGGCCCAGAAGATTTCGCGATGGGACAGAACCCGGCCGCCCTGGGGGCCCTCGTCGGCGACGGCTTGAAGGTGAGACAATGCCATGACCCTGGTTCTCCCTAGTTGGCCCGGCTCATGCGCACGCGCGGATCGAGCACGGTGAGCAGGATGTCCGAGAGGACCACGCCGACCACGGTCAGAACGCCCAAAAGCATCAGCGAACTGGCGGCGACGTAGGTGTCCTGGGCGATGATGGCGCGCAGCAGCAGCGGGCCGATGGTGGGCAGGCCCAGAACGATGGCCACGATGGTGGAGCCCGAGACGATGTCGGGCAGAAGGTGGCCGGCGGTGGAGATGATGGGGTTGAGCGCCACGCGGAAGGGATACTTCATCAACAGCCGCCTTTCGGGCAGGCCCTTGGCGCGCGCGGTGGTGACGTATTGCTTTTGAAACTCGTCCAGAAGCTGGGAGCGCAGGATGCGGATGGTGGCGGCGGTGCCTGCCAGGCCCACCACGATGACGGGTACCGGCAGGTGGATCAACAGATCGATCACCTTGGCCATATCCCAGGGCGCGTTGATGTATTGGGGCGAAAACAGCCCGGTGGGCGTAACCCCGAACAGCCGGGCCGACGCGACCAAAAGCAGCAGGGCCAACAGGAAATTGGGCACGGCCAGGCCGATGACGCCCAGAAGGTTCACCGCATAGTCGCCGGCCGAATATTGATGGGTGGCCGAATAGAGCGCCACGGGGATCGAGACGGCGTAGACGAACACCATCGAGACCAGCGACACGATGATGGTGAGCCAGAGCCGGTCGGCGACGAGCGTCCAGACCGGTTGCTGCCACTCGAAGGAATAGCCGAAATCGCCCTGGGTCACGAGCGGCACGATCCAGTTGAGGTACTGGACGTGCAAGGGCTGATCGAGCCCGTAGCGCACGGTGAGGTAGTCGAGCTGGGCCTGGCTGGCAGGCGAGCCGGCGGCGTCGAGCTGGGTGGCGAAGGTCTCGATGAAGCTGCCAGGCGGCAGGTTGATGATGTAGAAGCTGACGATCGAGATCAGCACCAGGATGACCACCATATAGGCCAGGCGGCGCAGGATATAGGAGAGCATTGGTCCTCCACGCTGTCGGGACTGGCGGCGGTCGGGCCGGCCGGTGGGCGGTGGGGGCCGCGCCACAAGGCGGCGCGACCACGATTGGTCGGGGCGGCTAGAGCAGCTGCCGGAAATTGGGGATGGTGCCGTAATAGATGCGGTTGGCATCGTGGAAATTGGCGGCCCCGCGATAGGCGGTGCGCACGGCAAAGATGATGTCGTTTTCGCCGTCGAACTGCCAGTCGGTGTATTGGAAGCCGCTCAGGCGGATCGAATCCTCGGGCTTGAGGCCGGTCTCGTCGCGCAGCAGCTGCTTGACGCGGCGCCAGTTCCACAAATCCTTGGAGGCCAGCACATAGACCTTGTTGCGCTGGCGCATCGAGTGGTCCTTGTGGAAGCGGGTAAAGCTGTCATCTTCCTCGCGGGCCCATTGGCGCAGGATGTGGTGATCGTCCAGCGCATTGCCGATGGTGATGTATTCGCCCGAAACCGGATCGCGCCGGATGGTGAGCTTGGCCTTGCAGCCGGGCAGGTCGAAATAGCCGGTCTGGGGATCAAAGCTGATGGTCTTGCCGCCATCCTCGATCTTGATGCGGGCCGATTTTTCCGCCTCCAGGGGGCCGGCCTCGAAGGTCATGACGTCCCAGAGCTGCCCGTCGGGATCGGCCACCACATTGCCTTCGCGCCAGCCGGGCTTGAGGGTGCGGCCCCACTCCTTGGGCACCCAGGCCGGATCGAAAGGGATCTTGTTGCTCATGGTCCAGTTGGCCGCATCGAGCAGGTTGGCATCGACGGGCGCCGAGACCACGCAGGCCTGAAAGCCCGTGCCCCAGACGCAGGGCGTGCAATCTTCGAAGGCCTTGTAGATGCGGCCATCGTGGATGGTCACCGCCACGGGCGCGCAATGGTAGTTGGGCCCCTCGTGATAATAGCCGCCGGCAAACAGCCAGCCGTTTTCCGGGCCGGTGGGATGGGTCCAGGTATAGCCCCCGTCATCGCTGCGGCGGATGACGATGGAGCCATATTGCTGGGAGGTTCCGAAGATGTAGAGAGCGCCGTTGTGAATAAACAGCGTGCTCCAATAGCAGTTCATGATGTGGGTGATGTTCACCCAGGTCGCGCCATTGTCCTCGGAGCGATAAATGGACGTCAGGCTCTCTTCGGACTCGTGGTTGCGCGGGCAACCCACCCCGTAATAGTCGTGGCTGACCACCAGGGCATTGTCGGGCAGGCGCACGACGCTGGGACTGCCCAGGAAGGTGCGCGAAAGTTCAGGCTGGTATTTGACTTGGCTGAGCGGGATCATCGAAGGGTCCGGGAGACAGGGGGGCGGTGGGGACCAGGCCCCGGGGGCCTGGTCCATGGGGCCGAAACGTCAGTCGGCCAGGTACCATTGCTCGGCATGGGCGCCGCGCAGATGGTCGATGTAAAGCATCTGGTCGTCGGGGAAGTTCTTGATGCGGTTGGAGCGGGTGTAGATGTAGGGGACCTCGCCCACCGTGCCGATGTGAAGCATCTGGCGCACGGTGTTGCCGACCACTTCCTTGCCCAGCGCGTAGTACTCGTCCGAGCCCAGCGGGGTTTCCTGCCAGCGGGTGACCAGCTCCTGCTGGGCCTTGAACTCGGCCGGCGGCTCCTCGCCTTCCGCCCCGTCGGTCAGCTGCCAGGTGCGCCAGGCCATGCCGCCGCCCACGGGATTGGTGTCCAGCCCATAGGGCGGGCGGAACCAGATCGGGCGGGTATACATGTCCTTTTCCGACACCACGTCGGCAAACCAGACCGATGCCTGCACCTGACCGGCGGCCACGGCCTGCTGGAAGGTTTCGCGGGTGACGGTGTTGACCTGGGTGGGCACGCCCACGGCCGACCAGTATTCGGCGATCAGCTCGGAGAGCTGCACGCGATTGATGGCATCGGACAGGATGATGCGCAGCGGCTGGCCATCGGGGCGCATGCGATTGCCGTCCGGACCACGCGTCAGGCCCATCTCGTCGAGCAGGGCATTGGCCTGGTCGGTGTCGTAATCGGCGAAATAGGGGCCCATCCAGTCTTCATAGAAGGGCGAGCGCGACGACACGCCCCACTGGCGCGGCACGCCCAGGCCAAAGAAGATCGTCTCGTTGATCTCCTCGCGATTGACGGCCAGGGACATGGCTTGGCGGAAGCGCACGTCGTTGAAGATCTCGGCCAGAGCGGGATCGTTGACCGTGATGTTGAACTGATATTTGACGATGGCGCCCAGATCGGCGGCATAGAGCATGGTGGTGTAATTGCCGCCGGCTTCGCCGGCCTTGAGCACGGGCAGATCGGCTTGGGCGAACTTGTCGGCATAGTCGAGCTGGCCCGACTGCACGTTGAGCTTGACCACTTCGGGATCGGAGATGAGCATGCGCACCTGCTCATCGAGATAGGGCAACTGGTTACCCTCGGTATCGACCTTCCAGTAATAGGGATTACGCCGGTAATACTGGTTGCCGAACTGATCGACCTCGCTCAGCGTCCAGGGCTTGAGCACCGGCAGGTTGGGATCGACCTGGAAATCGCTGGTCTGACCGTTCTGGTGGGACACGAAGGCATCGATCCAGGAGCTGAATCCCTCCTGTTCGGCCAGGGCCTCGGCGTCGGGATTGTAGTCCTTGTGCCACTTTTCCAGATAATGCCGGGGGGCCAGGGGGAAGCCCGGCTCGGCGCGGGCCACCGAAAGAATGAAGGCGGGATTGGGCGCGGCAAAGCGGAAGATGACCGTGACGTCGTCGACCTTTTCCACCGTGATGGGCTGGCCGCCCACGATGAGATTGCCCGGCAGGGGCGGCAGATCGCCCTGCCCACCGATGTCGTTGAAAAAGAACAGGATGTCGTCGGCGGTGACCGGCTGGCCATCGCTCCACTTCATGCCGCGCCGCAGGGTGACGGTGGCCGACATGTTGTCTGGGGCCAACTCGATGGACTTGGCGATGTCGGGGTAGACCACTTCCCAATTGGTGGTGACCCCGGCCAGATGCGCATCCCAGGCCGAATAGCCCACATTGCCGAACGATTGCGGGTTGGTGGCATTGTAGCGGATGGTGCCGCCATAGGTGCCGATGGCTTCGCGCGGGCGCACCACCATGACGTCTTCGCGCACCGGCAGGCGCTCGGCCACCGGCGGCAGTTCGCCGTTCTGGACGCGCGCGTCAAATTGCGGGGACTGCTTGAATTCGGGGACGCTGTTGCCCGTCTCGGCCTCGTAGTCGGCCAGGCTCCAGGCCATGAAATCATCGACCAGCGCGATTTCCTGGGTCTGGGCATAAGTGGGCGTAGCGGTGATCTGGAGCCCGATGCCCGCCACCAAAGCGAGCGCCGCAGCCCCCAATATCGATTTGAGCTTAGTTTTCATTCCGATCCCCTCCCTTGGATCCGAGGCAGATAGACGGCTGTGTGCCGTTTGGAAAAACTGACTAGTCAGACCACTCCCCGGACTTGCCGAACTGCTGGCGCGCCGCGGCCCCGAAGCGCCGCTCGGCTTCCACCAGGGCCTGGCGCGTCTGGGCCATGGTGCTGCCGCGCAGCAGCTGGCTGGCGCCGATCACGGTGTGACACTCATTGGCATCCATGAACTGGGTGGCTTCGAGCACCCCGGCCTGATCGGCCTGGGGGATGACCATGAAGCCGTGCTGATCGGCGTGAACCAGCTGTCCGGGCTCGATGGTAAGCCCGAAGACCTCCACCGCATGGCCCCAGCGCACCGGCCAGGCATAGGAATGGCCCACGCATAGCCGCCGGGCGAGCGCCTTGAAGCCCAGCGAACCCATCTCCACGATGTCGCGCACGCCGCCATCGGTGATCATGCCAACGCAGCCCAAAGCGCGATGCAGGCTGGCATTGACCTCGCCGAAATAGGTGCCGATGACGTTGGGACTGTCAGCATCCTTGACGATGACGATCTTGGGGCCCGGCACGCTTTCGAGATAGGCGCGATAGTCCTGCGGCGCCTGCGTCTTGGCGATGTGGTCGGGATTGCTCGGCTCGACCTCGAGCGTCACCGCGTAGCCGACCATGGCCCCGAACTGGGGCATGAAATCGCGCACCTCCTCGCGATTGACCACGGTGCGACGATCGAGGCTGCTGACCTGCTCCCACCCATTATAGACCGTGGGCGTGGAGAAGCGCTTGAGGCGCAGCAAATCACCCTCGGACAACCCAACCGGAGCGTCCAATTCTACCTCCCTAGCGTTCATCATTGTGGAACGCAGTTCCTTATTTCAATTAGGCAATCACCATTCGCGATTGCCGTCAAGCACGTTTCAGAATGGGCTTTGAGAACTAGCCTAAGGTCGTAGCCATGTCAGTGGCGGCGGCAAGGCACAGCGCGTGAGTCTTGAGCGCGTCGGCATAGGTGCAGCAGACCCCGCTGGGCTGGCCGGAGCGCACGGCGGCCAGAAAGGCCCGAGTCTGCCGGACATAGCTGGTTTCTCCGCCGGGAAGTCGCCGAGACTGGCCGGCCTCGATGATCTCGATGCCCGCAAGAGTGATGACGATCTCCCGGCCGGGGGCAATGATGCGCAAATGTGCACCGGGTCCGCCCGGCAGCAGGCAGGTGGCGGTGATGGTGACGGGCGCGCGTCCGAAGCTGAAGAGAGCGGCGCTGGCCCCGGCGATATCGGCATCGGGATAACCCGGCATGGCGTCGAAATTGCCGGTGGCGGCAATGAGCCGGCCCTCGCCCAACAGGTTTCGCGCCAGATCGATGAGGTGGCAGGCCTGTTCGACCAATTGGCCCCCGCTCTGCGAGTGCCGACGCCACCAGGGCGCGGGCGGGATGCCGACGTGGAACTGGCCCAGGGCAAGCCGGGCCGGTTCGGCGGCCAGGATAGACCTGACGGTATCCAGGCCCGTCAGGGCGCGCCAGTTATAGCCCACGGCAACGACGAGGCCGGACTGATCTATCGCCTGGGCGATGCGGCGCGGCGTTTCGCTGCCGAGCCCGATGGGCTTTTCGACGAGAAATGGAATGCCGGCAGCGATGAGATCGAGCTCGATGGTGCCGTGGCCATCGGGCGGGACGGTGACGAACACCGCGTCCGGCCGCAGCGCCAGGAGCGCGTGCGGATCGTTGAGGGCCGTGCCGCCGAACGCTTCGGCAGCGGCCTTGGCCCGATCGGGGTTGCGGGACACATGGCCCACCACCTCTATCCGTTCGCCCGTGTGCGCCAGGCTGGCCAGATGGCGTCCGGCCATGGTGCCGGCGCCGATAAATCCGATGCGCATGTCGTCCCGCCCTCTGTTCCCTCATGCGCGCCAGCGTGGCGGCGTGCGGGCCGGGGCGTCAAGGGCGGGATCGTGTGGCCCTCAGGCGGTCTTGAGCACCACCTTGGTCCATTCGTTCTGGTTGTCGCGGAAGTTCTTGTAAGCGTTGGGCGCCTCTTCGAGGGGCAGGCGGTGGCTGATCAGGAAGGTGGTGTCGAGTTCCTTTTCCTGAATGCGGCGCAGCAGATCCTGCGTGTACTTTTGCACATGGGTCTGGCCGGTGCGGATCTGCAGGCCCTTTTCCATCATGGCGCCCAGGGGCCATTTGTCGAGCATGCCGCCATAGACGGCAGGCACCGAGACGCGGCCGCCCTTGCGGCAGGCCAGGATGGCCTGGCGCAGCACGTGGCCGCGATCGGCGCCGGGGGCGATCTTCTGCTTGACGAAATCGACCACGTTATCGACGGCCATGCCGTGCGCTTCCATGCCCACCGCGTCGATCACCGCATCGGGGCCGAGCCCGCCGGTCATTTCCATGAGCGCCTCGCGCACATGGGTCTCCTCGAAATTGAGGATCTCGGCGCCAAACTTTTGCGCCAGAGCCAGCCGGTTGGGGTGATGGTCGATGCAGATCACCTTGGCAGCGCCCATCACCACCGCGCTCTGGACGGCAAAGAGGCCCACCGGGCCAGCACCCCAGACCGCGACCGTGTCGCCCGGCTCGATCTGGGCGTTTTCGGCTGCCATCCAGCCGGTGGGCAGGATGTCGGACAGAAACAGCACTTCGTCATCGCTCATGCCATCGGGCACGACGATGGGGCCGACATCGGAAAAGGGCACGCGCACATAGTCGGCCTGCCCGCCCGGATAGCCGCCGGTCAGGTGCGAATAGCCGAAAATACCGCTCATGGCGTGGCCATAAAGCATTTCGCTGGCATCCTGCTTTTCGACCGGATTGGTGTTGTCGCAGGCCGAAAACTGCTGGCGCTGGCAGAAAAAGCAGCTGCCGCAGGAGATGGTAAAGGGCACCACTACGCGCTGCCCCTTCTTGAGGGTGCTCTTGGCGCCCACCTCCACCACTTCGCCCATGAACTCATGGCCCATGATGTCGCCCGATTTCATGCCGGGAATGACCCCGTCATAAAGATGCAGGTCCGAGCCGCAAATGGCGGTGGAGGTGACCTTGAGGATGATGTCGCGGGGATTGATGATTTCGGGATCGGGATGGGTGTCCACCCGGACATCGCCGGTGCCATGCCATGTCAGCGCGCGCATTAGTTGTCATCCTTTTCCGAATGGTGCTTGCTGGCCGTGGCGATCTCGCCGGTTTCCATGAGCATCTTGAAGCGCTTGAGTTCGTGCCGGGCCTGGATGTTGGGCTCGGCGGCAAAGAGCTTGGCGGCCAGCCGGCCGAGGTCGCCGCCCGGGGGCTCGTAGCCGATTTCGGCGGCAACCAGGGTGCCGCGCCCGGCAGGAGCATCGGTGAATTTCACCTGGCCCTGCGTCTTGATGTCCGAGCCTTCGACCGAACGCCAGCCGATGACCTGGTTCTCGACGTCCTCGACCACTTCGGTCTTGACGGTGACGGTCTGTCCGGCCGGGGCGCGGATGGTCCAGGCGGAACGGCCGGCGCCATCGCTGGTGATGGCCTCGACGGCGTGCATGAAGGTGGGGAGGTTGGAGAAATTGCGCCAGAAGGCGTAGAGTTCGGCGCGCGGCCGGCTAATGAGAACGGTGCGGCCCACAATGGCCAGGTCGCCCTCCTTGTCGTCGCGCCGGGCGCGTTTGGGGGCGTCGTCGTGTTCGGCTGCCACGGAACTTCTCCTTGCTTGCCAGGGATTTGGGCGGGCGCAGCGACCAAAGGCACATGCCTGCCCCCGCCAGGGCTCAAGCCCACCCAACTCCGGGCCGGGTGAGGAGTTGCCGATGCCAACAAATGCCATGCCCCAGACGGGATCGGCTCAAAGGGTGAACCTTTCGCGGGCGCCAGGGTTTGATGGGCTCAACGAGCAAGGAGCCAAACGATGGACACCGATCCGCGCGAGCGCCAGCCCAAGGGCGACCATAACCGGCGCATCGACCTGGGCCTTTCCCGCGAACAGCTGGCCGCCGAGGCCGGGCTGACGGCAGAAGAGGTGCGGCTATACGAGGCCACCGGCCCCGACCAACCGTTCGAGGTGGAGGTGGCCCGCCGCATCGGGGAAGCCCTGGTACGGCTCGAGGCCAATCCGCCCCCGACCCAGCAAGTGCTGACCTGACCGCCCACCCAACATGGCGCAACCCCACGCAACCGGGGACCGCGGGTGGGGTTGATCCTCCGAGCAGCCAAGTTTTGGAGGACCCATGTTTGAATTTGGACCCTATCTCTGGCTTTTCGTCGTCGTCGGCGGCGTGCTGGTTCTGGGCGCCGCAATCGCTTTTGGCGAGTTGGCCAACCGCAAGCGCAGCCCGGCCGAACGAGCCAGCGAGAAGCGACAGGCCGATACGGCCACCCATGAGATCTATCGCAAGGAATAGGCCGGACATCCCGGCTGGACTTGGACGGCGGAGCGGGTTTCCCGTTCCGCCGTTGCAGTTTCAGGTCGTGGCGCGGGTGAGCGCGATGATGGCCAGCAGGCCCAGCGCCACTATGCCAGCCACCAGCAGATAGCCAATGCCCCAACCTCGCCGCCCTTGAGACGGCGCTTCCCCGACCTGGGCCTGCTCCAGGGCCAGCTCGGCAGGCTGGGGCGGAAAGCCGGCGGCCTCGGCATCGGTACCGAGCGGCGCAGCAGCCGGATCGAAGGCCGCTACCTTGTCGCGCGTGGCACCGGCATCGATCTGCCCCCGCAATTTGTCGGCCGTGGGCTTGGTCATGGCAGCTATCTCCCAGTACATGTCGCGGACCGGTCAGAGGCCGGCCCTTTGCCGCTACTAAGCGGCGCCGCCAGCCGGGGTTGCGCCATTCACATGCCGCAGGGTCGACGCGACAGGCCAGACCGTTCAGCGCAGCGAGAATTCGACCGGAATGACCAGCGTCACCGTCGGCTGGGCCAGCCCCGAGGGCGGCGCGGGCAAGGGCGAGGCGCGACGCACCATCTCGAGCGTTGCCTGGTCCAGGCTGGGCGAGCCCGACGACCGCACGATGGCGGCACCGCTGACCCGTCCTGCGGCATCGACGGCAAAGCGCAGCTGCGCCACGCCCTGCTGCCGGCTGCGGCGCGCCTCGGCGGGATAGCGCTTGGCGCGATTGAGCTCGGACAAGACCTGGGACTGCCAACGCTGGGGCGAAACGGTGGACGTGCGCCTGGTCGTGGCGGTCGGGGTGGGCGCGGCGGCGCGCGGGGCATCCTGGGCCTGCACGCTGCGCGGCGCGGCCTGCTGGCTGGCCGGCTGCGCAGGCGCGCGGCGCTCGCGCGCCGGCTCCGGGCGTGCCTGCTGCTGACGGTCCGGGCGTTGCTGTTGCGCACGCGCCTGGGCATGGGCTTCGCGCTGGCGGGCTAGGCTCGCGCGTGCCGGCTGCGCCATGGGAATAACCAGGGCCGGATCTTCAGCGGGCAGCAGATCGGGAACGGGCAAGGGGTCGGCGACCTGCGGCAGCGGCTCGACCACTGGTTCGGGCACAGGTTGAGGTTGGCGCACCGGCTCGGGCGTAGGTTCAGGTGCCGGGACTGGCTCCGGATTCGGCGTCGGCTCGGGCTCGGGTGCCGGTTCAGGCGCCGGTTCGATGACTGGATCGGATTGCGGTTCGACCGCGGGCTCGGCCGGGGGCGGCTCGGTCACGGGTTCGGGCGGAACCGGGTCGGGCTCGAGCTGGACCTGGTCGGGCGCCAGTTCCCCCTCGGGCACGGCCAGATCCTCCACCTGCGGGGCCACGGGTGCCGGGGCCAGATCGAGCAGAATGGCCGGGGGCGGAGCGCCCTGGGGTTCGGGCGCCGGCCTTGAGGCCAAGGCAACCACCCCGATGGCGGCTTGCACCCCAACCACCAGCACCAAAGCTGTGGCCCACAACCCGGCATCGCGCCAGCCCAGGCCGTGCAGGCGCTGGGTGCCTATGGTCTCGCCGGCCAGGCTCATGCCGGGGGCGCCGCGACGGGCTCGTCCGCAGAGGCCGGGTCACCCCCCACGGTTTCCAGCCCGACCAGGGCGATCTTGAGATAGCCCGCTTCGCGCAAGAGGTTCATCACGCCCATCAGCTCGCCATAGGGCACGGCCTGATCGGCGCGCAGGAAGATGCGGGTTTCCTTGTCGCCCTCGGTGCGCTGGTCCAAGGCCGGGCCCAGTGCGGTTGGGGCGATGTCGGCATCGCCCAGCGACAGCCCCAGATCGGCCTTGAGCGTAATAAAGAGCGGCTCGTCGGGGCGCGGCTGGGGGATGGCATTAGATGCAGGCAGGTCGACCGCGACATCGACGGTGGCCAGCGGCGCTGCCACCATGAAGATGATCAGGAGCACCAGCATCACGTCGATAAAGGGGGTGACGTTGATCTCGTGGGTTTCGACCAGATCGTCCTCGCCGGACGTTTCGCGCACGCTGCCGGCCATCAGGCTTGCTCGGCGACCGGTACCAGCACCCGCCGGGGTAGCGGCGCGGGCTGGCGGCTATGGGTGCGCTCGAAATCGAGATCGCGACTGACCAGGCGCTCGATGCCCGCGGCGATATCGCCCAGAAGCTGCCGATAGCCGGTAATGGCGCGGGCAAAGACGTTGTAGATCACGACCGCCGGAATGGCCGCCACCAGACCGATGGCGGTGGCCAGCAGCGCTTCGGCAATGCCGGGCGCCACGACCGCCAGATTGGTGGTCTGCGCCTCGGAAATCCCGATGAAGCTGTTCATGATGCCCCAGACCGTGCCGAACAGGCCCACGAACGGGGCAATCGAGCCGATGGTGGCCAAAAGCCCGGTGCCGCGCGCCAGCCGACGCCCCGCCGCTGCCACCAGGCGCGACAGGCGCGAGGCCACGCGCTCCTTGAGGCCCGACCCGTCGGTGCCGGCCAGCGCCTGGGCGGAAAGATCCACCTCCTCGGCGGCAGCCTTGAGCAGCATAACGCCCATGCCCTTGCGCTTGGCCAGGCCATGGAGTGCCTCATCGAGGGTTCGGGCGTGGGTGATGGCGCCCAGCGCAATGCGGGCGCGGCGTCTGGCGCCGGCCAACTCCAACGTCTTGGCCACCAGCACCGTCCAGGTGAGCACCGAGGCCAGGGCCAACCCGATCATCACCGTCTTGACCACCAGATCGGCCGCCAGGAACATGCCCCAGGGCGAAAGATCGTGCGGCAGGGTTGCCGCCGGAACGGTGGGGCCGGCAAGCGGGGGAGCCTCCTGGGCCAGGGGCGCAACCTCGGCAGGCAACGCCGGCGCGGCGGCAGGCGTGGTGTCGGGCTGTGTTTGGGTGGGCGCGGCAGGATCGGGCGTGACCTGGGCCCAGCCCGAGCCGGGCATAAGGATGGCGGTGGTGAGCACCAGGGCCACGCCCCAGATCCCGTGCTTGATCTTGCTCAAAATGGCGTCCTTCCAGTCCCCGACCGGCCGCCCGAACGCAACCGGAGGAGGGCGCCAGACTTGCACGCCATCGCCACCGCCGCCGGACCGCCGCAGTAAAGTTGACTGCTTTACTCACATATTTTTGCGCAGGCATCCAGCCTAAAAATCGGAGGCCCGAAGGTTACCCTTCCAGGGGTTCCAGCCATTGGATGTCCTTGATCACCCGGCGGGTTACGTCGAGCGCGGCGGTGATGGCGGGGCGCCAGTCGTCGAGGCGATGGGCGGCACACATGTGCGAGGGACCGATGGCCGGCTCGCCCCGCAGGGCCACCACCTGGCCCGAAGCGATCTCCTTTTCCACCAGCCGGCGCGGCAGAATGGCGACGCCCACGCCCGCCACCACCAGATGGGCGATGACGGTGATGCTGTTGGACACCGAGATCTGCTGGGGCGACAGTCCTTCGGTGCGGAACCAGTTGACCGTCTGTTGATACATGGGCGACGGGCTTGGATTGGATAGAACCGGCAGATGGCCGATGTCGCGCGGCCTGATGACTTCGGGCAGGCCAAAATCGGACCGGGCCAGCCAGGTGGCGCGCTGTTCGCCCAAGGCCTGGATGCGCAGGCGCGGATCTTCGTGCAGATTGATCCCCAAGGCCAGATCGGTGCGCCCGGCCAACAGGTCGCGTTCGAGATCGACGCTGGTGGCAATGGCCAGTTCCAGCCGCAAGAGCGGATGGGCCTCGCCCAGCAGGCTGATGATGCGCGGCAGGCCGGCCACCGCCAGGGCCTCGCTGACCCCCATGCGCAACACCCCGGTGATGCGCTGGGGCCGGGCGCTCTCATAGAGCTTTTCGACTTCCTCGATGATCAGGCGCGCATGGCCCAGCGTGGCCGAGCCTTCGGGCGTGAGCAAGAGCCGACGCCCCTGGCGGCGGAACATGGGATGGCCCACTGCATCGGAGAGATCGCGCAGGCGCAGCGACACGCTCGACTGGGTGAGGCCCAGATGCTTGCCCGCCGCGCTGACGCTGCCCAGTCGCGCGACCCAGACCAGAGCTTCCAGGTGTCCCAGTGAGATACGCATATTGGAAATTCCAATGTGTTTTGCCCAGAATTACTCATTAGGCGAGGTCTGCCAATACTGCTAGCGTTTGGTCAGCAAGACGGCTACGCCGCCTGAACGGCTATAAATTGTGCATCACGAGCATCATCAGCGAAGGGAACATGGAATGAAGCGCGTGCAGTCCTATCTCGGCCTGGCTGCCCTGGGCTTGGCGGCCCTGGCCTCCAGCGCGGTCGCCGCCCAGGAAATCGCCAGCGTGAACCTCAAGGTTTCGGGCGGCAACCGGACGCAGAACCAGTTCCGGTTCATCCAGGAACCGTTCTTTACCGAGCAACTGCCCGCAGCCTCGGGCGGCGCCGTCACCACCACTTTCGGCTCGCTCGACGATCTGGGCATTCAGGGCCCCGAAGTGCTGCGGCTTTTGAGCCTGGGCATGTTCGACATTTCCGAAGGCACGCTGAGCTACATGGCCGGCGAGGCGCCCCAGTTCGAGTCGCTTGACCTGCCCGGCCTGACCGCCGATATCGACCAGCAGCGCGCCATGGCCGAGGCGCTGCGCCCCGAGCTCGAAGCGGTGATGGCCGAGCGCTTCAACGTCAAGCTGCTCTCGATGGCGCCCATCGCGCTGCAGGTGCTCTACTGCAACAAGCCGGTCGCCAGCCTGGCCGATCTCGAAGGCCTCAAGGTGCGCACCTTCAACCGCTCCATGGCCGAGCTGGTCGAGGGGCTGGGCGGCCAGTCGGTCAACATCCCGTTCGCCGAAGTGGTGCCCGCCATGGATCGCGGCGTCGCCGATTGCGCCATCACCGGCACCTCGGCCGGCAATACCGCGCGCTGGTGGGAAGTGACCGACCATCTGGTAATCCTGCCCATGGGCTGGTCCATGACCTTCTTTGCGGCCAATTCCGACAGCTGGGCCCGCCTGCCCGAGACGACCCAGGCGCTGCTGACCGAGCAGTTCGCCGACATGCAGGACCGGCAGTGGGCCCAGGCGGCCAATGACATCCAGGACGGCATCAACTGCAACATCGCCCAGGGCGAGTGCAAGGACGGCATCGTGGCGGAACGCCCGATGACCTTGGTCGAGCTCTCCGCCGAAGATCAGGCCCTGGCCGCCGAGATCCTGAGCCAGAGCGTGTTGCCCAGCTGGGCCGAGCGTTGCGGCGCAGAGTGCGTGGCCAACTGGAATGCCACCGCCGGCCAGGTGATCGACCTCGAAATCGCGAACTGAGCCACCCATGACACGCATCGAGCCACTCGTCAGCGCAATCTCGCTGTGGATGGCCAGGATCGGGGGCGGCGCCTTGCTCGGCGTCGCCCTGCTGATCTCGGTGGAGGTGCTGCTGCGGGTGCTGCGCATCGGGCATCTCAGCGTAGGCACCGAGCTTGCCTCCTACGCCCTGGCCCTGGGCGCCACCTGGTCGCTGGCCTATGTGGTGCTCGAGCGGGGCCACGTGCGGGTCGACATCCTGGCCAGCAAGCTCCCGGGCGTGCCGCGCGCCGTGCTCGACCTTCTGGCCTTGGTCAGCCTGGCGCTGGCCGGGCTGGTTTTGAGCTATGGGGCCTGGGGCATGGTGGCGACCTCGCTGCGGCTGGGGTCGCGCTCCAACACCACGCTGGGCATTCCGCTGGCCTGGCCGCACGCGCTTTGGACCTTCGGGCTGATCTGGTTCACCCTGGTGGCCCTGGGGCGCACCATCCAGGCGCTGCGCGCCATCCTGCGCCGCGACCTTGCCGCCGCGGCCCGCATTTCGGCCTCGCCCAGCGCCCAGGACGACGTCGAGGACGCCATCGCCCAAACCAATGACCGCCTGTCGGCTCCGGAGCGGACCCCATCATGATCCCCACCACGCTTGGCCTGTTGTTCGGCCTGCTCGCCATCGGCCTGCCGATCGGCGCCGTCATGATCCTGTTGGCCCTGGGGCTCGATTGGTTTTTCTCGCCCATCCCGCTGTTTCTGGCGGCGGGCGAGTTGAGCTGGGTCTCCTCGTCCAACTATCTGTTGGTCAGCGTGCCGCTCTTCGTGCTTTTGGGCGAAATCCTGTTGCGCGCCGGCATTGCCGAAAAGCTCTATGGCGCCATCGTGCAATGGATCGGCTGGCTGCCGGGCGGGCTAATGCACGCCAATATCGGGGCCAGCGCCGCCTTTGCCGCCACCTCGGGCTCGAGCGTGGCCACGGCGGCCACCATCAGCGTGGTGGCCAAGCCCATGGTCAGCCGCTACGGCTATTCCGAACGCCTGTTCTACGGCTCGGTCGCAGCCGGGGGCACGCTGGGCATCCTGATCCCGCCCTCGATCAACCTCATCCTCTATGGCTGGCTGACCAGCACCTCGGTGCCTGCGCTCTATATGGCGGGCGTGGTGCCAGGGCTGGGTCTGGCCATCGTCTTCTCACTGGCCATCCTGGTCATCTGCCTGATCCGGCCGGCGCTGGGCGGGCAAAAGATCGAGACCAGCTGGGCCTCGCGCCTGGCCAGCCTGCCTTCGCTGCTGCCCCCGCTGTTCATCTTCGTGGTGATCATCGGCTCGATCTATCTGGGCCTGGCCACGCCGACCGAATCTGCCGCGCTCGGCGTAGTGGCGGCCCTGGTGCTGGCTGCGCTGTATCGCCGGCTCACCCCCACCATGCTGCTCGAGGCCATCGACGGCACCATGCGCACCACCGGCATGATCATGCTGATCGTAATGGCGGCCTGGTTCCTCAATTTCGTCATTTCGGCCATGGGGCTGGTGACGGCGGTCAACTCGGGCATCGTGGCGCTGGGGCTCGAACCCATCGCGCTTTTGGCCACCATCATCGTGATCTATCTGGTGCTGGGCTGCTTCATGGACCCCTTGCCCATGATGATCGTCACCGTGCCGGTCTTGACCCCGCTGGTGGTATCGGCCGGGTTCGATCCGGTCTGGTTCGGCATCTTGATCGTCCTGCTGTGCGAGATGGCACTCATCACCCCGCCCATAGGCATGAACCTGTTCGTGGTGCAGGGCGTGCGCCGACAGGGCTCGCTGACCGACATCATGATCGGGGTACTGCCCTTCATGCTGGCCCTGCTGGCCATGATCGGGGTCATCATCGCCTTTCCCCAGATAGCCTTGTGGCTGCCCCAGTTGGTGCGCGGCTGACCTGCCTGTTTCCAATGGAGTGTTCAATGAACCAAGACCTCGTCGTCCGCCTGCGTGGCAAGACCGTTACCATCACCGAACCCATGCGGCAGGCCGTGCTCGAGGAAATGCCCGAGATCGGCTGGATCGAGGATATCGAGCTGCGCACCAAGGTGCTCAATGCCTGGGCCGCGGCGCTGGCAGCCAGCGGCTTTGCCCGGCTGGGCGATCTCAAGCCCTCGGGCAATTACGATTCCATGCCGCTGCGCACCGGCACGCAGGCCGATCACATCCGCTCGGTCACCCGCATCGCGCTGGCCATGGCGCAGGAACTCGACCAGCTGTTCCCAGGCTTCAAGTACAACCGCGACATCCTGATCGCGGGTGGTCTGTGCCACGACATCGGCAAGGTGTGGGAGTTCGATCCCGACAACGTCAATCGCTGGCGCGCCGATCCGGCGGCCGCCGGCATGCCCTCGATCCGCCATCCCGGCTATGGCGTGCATATCTGCCTGACGCTGGAGTTGCCCGAAACCGTGGCCCATGTCGCAGGCGGGCATTCGGCCGAAGGTGAACTGGTGCAGCGTTCGCTGGAAAACACCATCATCCGCTGGGCCGACCACAGCTTCTGGAAGATCGTGGAAGCAGGCGGCCAGCTCGACGACGTCGATACCTGGCTGCCGCCCGCCAAGCTGGCATAACGCGCAAAGCCAAGCTGCAAGAAGGCCCCGCCAGTCGGGGCCTTTTTCGTTTGCAGCTTCAGGCGGCAGCTGGAGATGTGGGGGCGCTGCGCAGGGCGGCGATGGCGGTCATGGCCTGGTGGTGGCTGAGGTGCACCTGGCCGCTCAAATGGTGGATGAAATCGGTGCGGGCGAGCTTGTCCATCACCGGTCCCTTGACCTCCGAAAGGTGCAGCCGCACGCCCAGATCGGCCAGGCGATGGGCAATGGCCTCCAGGCTTTCGAGCGCCGACATGTCGATGGCGTTGACCGCCGAACACATCAGCACCACGTCGCTGAGCCCGGGAGTGGCCGCCACCTGCCCGATGACCAGATCTTCGAGATAGCGGGCATTGGCAAAATAGAGGCTTTCATCGATGCGGATCGAGAGCACGCCGGGCATGGTGGCGACCCGGTGGCGCTTGACGTTGCGATAGTGCTCGGTGCCCGGCACCTGGCCGACAATGGCGGCATGGGGCCGCGAGGAGCGGTAGAGAAACACCAGGATCGAGGCGCCGACCCCGAGCGAGATGCCGATTTCCACCCCCAGCGCCAGCGTGCCGGCCAGGGTGATGGCAACGGCGGCAAAATCGGCCTTGGAATAGGCCCAGGCGCGCTTGAGGATGGAGAAATCGACCAGCGTCAGCACCGCCAGAACGATGGTGGCCGCCAACGTCGCCTTGGGCAGGATGGCGAGGAAGGGTGTAAGCAGCACCGTGGCCCCGGCAATGCCGATGGCGGTGAAGGCCCCGGCGGCGGGCGTAGCCGCGCCGGCATCGAAATTGACCACCGAGCGGGCAAAGCCGCCCGTTACCGGATAGCCCCCGCCAATGGCCGCCGCGATGTTGGAAGCGCCCAGGCCGATCAGCTCCTGATTGGGCGCGATGCGCTCGCGCCGTTTGGCGGCCAGGGTCTGGGCCACCGAAATCGATTCCACGAAACCCACGATGGAAATGATCAACGCCGGCACGGCTAGCTGCTGGATGGTGTCGAGGTTAAAGCTGGGCAGCGCCAGCATGGGCAGGCCCTGAGGCACCTGCCCCACCAGCGCCACGCCCTTGGCGCCCAGATCCAATGCGGCGGAAAGCGCCATGGTCAGGAACACCACCAGCACTGGCCCGGCCCGGACGATGACATTGGCTTGCCCCTTGGGCAGGCCGAAGCGGGCCAGCCAGTTTTTGAGATCGAGCCGGATCCAGAGCAGCAGGGACAGCGCCAGGGCCCCGATGGCGACCGTATGGAGGTTGACGTCGCCGATATTGGCGGCAATCGAGCCGAGGAGATCGGGCATGGCGTGCCCTTCGGTGCGGATGCCCAAAAGCCCACCCACCTGGCTGGTGGCGATGATCAGCCCCGATGCGGTAATGAAGCCCGAAATCACCGGATGGGAGAGGAAGTTGGCGACAAAGCCCAGCCGGAACAGGCCCATGGCCAGAAGCATCACGCCCGAAAGCAGCGCCAGCAGGATGGCGGCGCTGGCATAATCGGCGGTGCCCTCGGCGGCCAGGCGTCCCACCGCCGTGGCGGTCATCAGTGACACCACCGCCACCGGCCCCACGGCCAACGCCGTGGAGGTGCCGAACACCGCATAGGCAATGAGCGGCAGGATGGAGGCGTAAAGCCCCACCTCCGGCGGCAGCCCGGCCAGCAGCGCATAGGCCAGAGATTGCGGGATCAGCATGATGGTCACGATGATCGCGGCAATCAGGTCGCTGGTCAGCGTCCGGCTGTCATAGCGCCGTCCCCAGTCGAGAATGGGAAAGAAGGTCTTGAGCTGCATCGAGAGGGACTGGCCGGTAGGGCCGCCCCCGGCTGGCCGGGAACGGCGGGCGGATGGGAGGGGTCAGCGGCTGAGGGTGGCGTGCAGGCTGCCGGCCCGCGCGCCCGAGCGGCAATAGCCCAGCATGGGCTTGGGCATGGCCTGCCAGGCCTCGTGGAACCGTATGATCTGGCCTTCGCCCAGGGGCCCGGACACCGGAATGTGCACGATTTCAAGCCCCTGCGCCTTGGACGCCTCGGCGATCTCGGCAAAGCTGGGCTGGCCGGGCTCTTCATTGTCGGGGCGGGCGCACAGGATGGACTTGTAGCCCGCCTTGGCAACGGCTTGGACCTCTTGGGGGGTGATCTGGCCGGTCACGGCGAAATCGGCATCGATCTGGCGGGGTGTCATGGTGGGTTTCCTTTTGGAGTTCCGGGGAGGCGGGATCAGAGGCCGTTGACCGGCACCTTGAGATAGACCTTGCCGTCGCTGTCGCGGGGCGGCAGCCGGCCGGCGCGCATGTTGACCTGGAGGGACGGGATGATCAGCTTGGGCATGGCCAGGGTGGCGTCGCGCTCCTGGCGCATCTTGACGAAGGCATCCTCGCTGGTGCCGTGCCCCACGTGGATATTGTGGTCGATCTCGTCGCCCACCGTGGTCTCCCATTGGATGTCACGGCCATTGGGGCCGTAATCATGGCACATGAACAGCCGCGTCTGGCGCGGCAGCGCCAGCACGCGCTGAATGGAGCGATAGAGCGTGCGCGCATCCCCACCGGGAAAATCGGCACGGGCCGAGCCGCCATCGGGCATGAACAGGGTATCGCCCACAAAGGCGGCATCGCCGATCACGTGAGTGGTGCAGGCCGGGGTATGGCCGGGCGTGTGCAGCACATGGGCAGTGAGCCCACCAATGGTGTAGGTGTCGCCATCGGCAAACAGCCGGTCGAACTGGCTGCCGTCGCGCTGGAATTCGGTGCCTTCGTTGAAGATCTTGCCGAACGTGTCCTGCACGATGGTGATGTTTTCTCCAATGCCGAGCTTGCCGCCCAGCTTGGACTGGATATAGGGCGCCGCCGACAGGTGATCGGCATGGACATGGGTTTCGATCAGCCAGGCCAGCTCGAGCCCATTGTCCTTTACGAAGGCGATGATCTTGTCGGCGCCCCCATAGGTGATGCGGCCGGCGGCATAATCGATGTCCATCACCGAATCGATCACGGCGCAGGCCTTGGACCCAGGGTCCTGCACCACATAGGAAATGGTATTGGTGGGCGCATCGAAGAAGGCTGTGACCTGGGGCCGAACCGACAGGTCGGGGGTGAAGGCTAGATTGGCCATGCTAGGTCTCCTCTGGGATCAGGCGCTTTGAGCGGCGCGCTGCGACAGGGCGGCGCGCAGGGAGCGGGCAGCGGCGATGCCGGCCAGCATGGCACCCACGAAGGCCCAGGCCGTGACTTCGCCCAGCCCCAGGGCGGGAATGGCCCCGCCGGGGCAAAAGCCGGAAATTCCCCACCCTATACCGAACACCGCAGCCCCGGCGAGCAGCGGGGTGTCGAGCTTGCGGCTGGTGGGCAGATGGAACTTAGCATCGCAAACGGGCGCGGCACGCCGCAGCACCAGCCGATAGCCGATGGCCGTGACCAACAGCGCTCCACCCATGACGAAGGCCAGGGACGGATCCCAGGTGCCCGCAATGTCGAAGAAATTGAGCACCTTGGCCGGATTGGCCATGCCCGACAAGGCAATGCCGGTGCCAAAGATCAGCCCGAACAGGCCGGCCAGAATGACGCGCTGCATCACAGGCCTCCCAGGACGTGACGGATGATGTAAACGGTGATCATGGCACTGGCCAGGAAGGTCAGGGTGGCGGCAATCGAGCGCGGCGAGAGCCGGGCCATGCCGCACACGCCGTGACCGGAGGTGCAGCCGGCGCCGAAATAGACCCCCACCCCCACAATGAACCCGCCGATGACGATGAAGGGCAGCGGCACGGGGCTGTCAAAGGCGATGGCCAGGTCGCCAAAACCCAGGATCAGCATGGGCGCGACAATGGCGCCCACGACGAAGGCGGCGCGCCAGGGCCAGTCGGAGGCCAGGGGCGGCAGCAATCCGGTCAAGATGCCGGTCATGCCGGCAATGCGGCCATGAAAGGCCATCAGCAGCACGGCCGACAAGCCGATCAGGGCGCCGCCCAGCAGCGACATCACCGGGGTAAATTGCGTCATTAATCAAGCACCTTGCGGGTCGAGAGACCAAAGAGAGTATAGAGCGGGCAAAAGCGCACGATTGCGGTCAGAACGAGCACCGCCCCCACCAGCAGCGACGCCCAATAGGCCCAGGGCTGGGCGAACCAGACGAGGCCGGAGAACTGCGCCGCCAGGATGAGCACAACCCCCAGCACCAGACGAACGGCCCGATCGGCGGACCCGATATTGACACGCATGTGAACCTCCTTGCAAAGCACGCGCCCAAGCGCGAATATGCAATCAATAATGTTCCTATATACGAGATTGCTAATATGATCAAGATGGATCTGGCAAGGATGGAGGAAAATGCCGACAGGGCATCCCAGCTCCTGACCGCCATGGCCAATGCCAAGCGGCTGCTGATCCTGTGCAACCTGCTCGAGCAAGAACTCAATGTGGGCGAATTGTCCGAACGGGTGGGGCTGAGCCAATCGCCGCTGTCCCAGCACCTGTCCAAATTGCGGGCCTGGGGCCTGGTCAAGACCCGCCGCGATGGCCAACAGGTGCGCTATTCGCTCGCCTCGGACGAGGTTCGGCAGGTGTTGACGACGCTGTATGGGATTTATTGCGCTGGCTGAGGCGCGGGGAAGAGTACCCCCACCCCGACCCTCCCCCTGAGAGGTGCAGGGGGCGTTAGAGCCGCACGCTCCGATCACCCTGATAGATCGCCAACCTCACAGTCAGGTTCCTCCCCCTCCCAGGGGGAGGACAGGTGGGGGTTTCCTCACGTCCACCGCAAGAGCCGGGGAGCCTATCGAAGGGCAATTTGGTAGCGGGCGGGCACAGCCGGCTGAGTCACTCAGCGCCTGGCCTAAGGCGCCAGTTCCATGAGCGCGGCAAGCCTGTGCGCACTGCCCTGCGCAGGTCATGGCTTTGCCCCTATAAATCACGACGTTGGAATCGCGTAATACGACGATTCCTCAAGGTGCGGGGTCTTGCGTGCAGTCCGGCGCCGCCCAGAGGCGGATGGCGGCGCCGGGGTCTTGGCCCAGGGTCAGGCACTGCCCGGCATCGGGACAGAGCGTCCAGGGACTGGGGGTTGCGCCCGAGGCGGCGAGATCGAGGCTGGCAAGCGGGGGCAATTCGGGCACATAGGTCCAGCGGCCATTCTCCCAGACGGCATCGGGGGGCACGGCAATGCCGGCACCCGGCCCCTCAACACTGGCACGGACCAAAGCGAGCCTCTCGCCTGAAACGCGCCATTCCTCCCGCCACTGGGTCAACTCGACCGAATGGGTCCAGCTCAGGCTAAAGCTGGTCGCCATGAGCGCGGTGAGGGCACCGGCGCTGGCAATGCACAGCATCAGGAGGCCCTGAGCGCCGGGCGGTGGCGCATGCGCCACCAATGCTGGCCGATCAGCAGCAGGGCCAGGGCAAAGCCGATCTCATCGGTGAGCGGCAGGGCGAGCATCAGCAGCACCGCCGTGCCGAAGGCAATTAGCCGCTCGATGAGTTTGGCGGGACCCACGAGATAGCCCACCACCGCCACGCCCAAAAGGCCGATGGCCAGCACGGTCTTGATCAGGATGTAGACCACTTCCACCGGATAGCCGAAGCTTGCGGCGATGGCGCCGCCATCCTGCAGCATCAGCGAGGGGGTGTAGACGGCCATGAACGGCACGATGAAGCCGGCAGCGGCGAGCTTGGTGGCCTGCAGCGAGATCTTGAGACCAGACGTCTTGGCCATGGGCGCGGCGGCAAAGCAGGCGAGCGCCACCGGCGGGGTGAGATCGGCCATGATGCCGAAATAGAACACGAACATGTGGCTGACCAGCAGCGGCACGCCCAGCTCCAGCAGCGCCGGCCCGGCCAGGGACGAGGTGATGATATAGTTGGGAATGGTGGGAATGCCCATGCCCAGCACCAGGCAGGTGAGCATGGTGAGCACCAGCGAGAGGAACAGATTGTCCTGCCCGATGGCGATGATGGCACCGATGAAGGTGGAGGCGATCCCGGTCAGGGTCAGGGTGCCGATGACGATGCCCACGATGGCGCAGGCAATGCCTACCGGCAGGGCGTTGCGGGCGCCCTCCGCCAAGGCGTCGCGCACGATGGCCAGCGTTGCCACCCCGCCGCGCACGAAAATGCAGGCGAGCACCAGGGCGCCGATGACCAGCATCAGCAGATTGACGCCAAAGCGCAAAAACGCCGCCGAAGCCAGCCCGAGCGCTATCCAGAACACGAAGCGGAAGGCGCGCGGCCCGATGGCGGCGGCCAAGGGCGTGCCCAGGATCAGCACCACCACCAGCGCGAGGCCCATGGTGCCGGCAAAGATCGGCGTGTAGCCGGCAAACAGCAGGTAGACCAGCGCCGCCAGCGGCAGCACCAGCGGCCAGTGATCGCGCACCGCATGCCAGGGATTGGGCAGTTCGGCACGGCTCATGCCGCTCAATCCGGCCTTGCCCGCTTCCAGATGCACCACCCAGAAGCAGGTGGCAAAATAGAGAATGGCCGGAATGATGGCGGCAAGCACGATGGCGCTATAAGGCACGTCCAGCGTTTCGGCCATGATGAAGGCCACCGCCCCCATGATGGGCGGCATGATCTGCCCACCCATGGACGAGGTCGCCTCCACCCCGCCGGCAAAGGCGGAGCGAAAGCCGAAGCGCTTCATCAGGGGAATGGTGAACTGCCCGCTGGCCACCACATTGGCCACGCCTGAGCCCGAAATGGTGCCCATGAGCGCAGAGGACAGGGTGCAGACCTGGGCCGGCCCGCCGCGCCAGCCACCCACCAGGCCCAAGGCAAAATCGTTGAAAAGCCTGATCATGCCGGCCCGTTCCAGGAAGGCGGCAAAGACCACGAAGATGAAGATATAGGCGGAGGAGACATAGACCGGCGTGCCGTAGATGCCTTCGGTGCCAAAGCCGAAATGCTCCACGATCTGCGCGAAATCATAGCCGCGATTGATGAACGGCCCCGGCGCGTACTGGCCGAAAAAGCAGTAGGCCAGGAAGATGCCGGCGATGATGGCCAGCGGCCAGCCCATCAGGCGCCGCGCCGCCTCGAACACCAGCACGATGAGGATGGTGCCCATGACCAGATCGAGCGGGGTCAGAAAACTGCTGCGCCGCAACAGGTCGGCGTAAAAGACCCAGTTGTAGAGGCCGGTGCAGAACCCCAGCACGGCCAGGGTCCAGAAAAACACGCGCCCGGGCAGCGTCTTGGCCACCAGATTGCCGACCAGCCCAAAGCCGAGCAGCAGCAGGAAGCCCACATGCATGGCGCGCACCACCTGGCTGGGCAGCGTGCCATAGGCGGCGGTCCAGAGCTGGAACAACGCAAAGACGATGGCGATACCGAAGGCGATGCGCCCCATGAGGCCCGTGCCGAAACCGGGCGGCAGGCCCTCCACGCTCTCTTCGGCGCTGGGCGCGGCCGGGGCCGCACCGATCTGGGCATTGGTCATGACGCGTCTCCCACCCCGGCCGCGTATCAAGACTCCGGGGCCACGCGGCCCCGGAGCAGCCTGGGCTAGAGCAGCCCGGCTTCGCGATAATAGCGCTCGGCGCCCGGATGGAGCGGAATGCTCAGCCCTTGCGTGGCCTTGGCCGGATCGATGCCTGCGGCAGCCGAGTGCGAAGCCTTGAGGCGCTCCAGGTTCTCAAACATCAGCTTGGTCATCTGGTAGGCCGTTTCGTCGCTCACCCCGGCATGGGTGACCAGGATATTGCCGATGGCGGCGGTGCTCACATCGGCGTCCTGCCCGTCATAGGTGCCGGCCGGAATGACCGAGGCCACATAGGGTGCGCCGATGCTTTCCACCACTTCGGGAGGGATGGCCACGATGTTGATGTCCATGGTGGCCGAGAGATCCTTGATGAAGGCCACGCCCAGCCCGGACGATTGCAGGGTGGCATCGAGCTGGCGGTTCTTGATCAGCTCGGCCGATTCCGCATAGGGCAGGAACTCGACCTTGCCCAGATCCTCATAGCTCATCTCGGCGGCGGCGAAGATGGCGCGGGCGTTGAGCTCGGTGCCCGAGGCGGGAGCCCCTACCGAGATCGAGCGCCCCTTGAGATCGTCCAGCGTCTGAATGCCGCTTTCGGCGCTCGCCACGATCTGCACGTAGTTGGGATAGATGGCGGCAATGGCGCGCAGATCGGTGAGCGGCGCGGGGAAACCGGCCTCTTCCAGCCCATCCCAGCCCGCTTTCACAGAATCGCCCAGGGCAAAGGCCAGTTCGCCCTTGCGCTGCTGCAAGAGGTTGAGGTTCTCCACCGAGGCCTTGGTGGCCTGCACCTGGGTGCGCGAACCCTCGATGTTTTCCGCATAGATCTCCGAGAGTGCCACCCCGAGCGGATAATAGACCCCCGACGTGCCGCCGGTGAGGATGTTGATGAACTCCTGCGCACTAACGGCAGTGGCGCCGCCCAAGGCCAGCACGGCCCCCGCAACCAGGGCCGCCACGCGGCGAGATGGAGACAATGACATGCAATAGTCCTCCCTTAGTCATGTCCTGAACTATCCCGTCCGGCGCCTCCTCGCGCCGAACGGTGCCAAGTATTGCAACAGGTGTGCCAGCCCGTCATTGTCTTGGCAATCAGCAAGTTGTTTCTCGACGCGATAAGATGTCCGCCCGGCGATCGCCGCGGCCCTGCCATGGGAAGCGATCATCGGGCATGTCATCGGGCCCTATTGGGATAGACGGCAGCACGCAAAGGCCCGACCGTGTCAGCTCACTATGCACGCGGTAGGCGCGCAGATGTGACAGGCTGGCGTCGTCGTTCGGACACGGCTCGACAACAAAGTTGAACCAGGCGATCATCTTGGCTTGCGCCGTGCCGCCCTCGGGTGCATGCCAGCCGCGGAACGGTGCGGCCCGCATCGGCCCCAACACTCTCGCGCCGGAGGCAGACGTGCTGCGTCGGTTCTTTTCCTATTATGCGCGCTATCGCGGCCTGTTTTTTCTCGATTTCGGCTGCGCCGTTTTGGCGGGCCTGCTCGAGCTGGGCTTTCCGCTCGCCGTCAAACTGTTCGTGGATACGCTGCTGCCCAGCCAGAACTGGGGCCTGATCGCGGGGGTGGCGGCGCTGTTGCTGGGCGTTTACGTGCTCAACACCGGGCTGACGGCGGTAGTGAACTATTGGGGCCATGCGCTGGGCATCTCGATCGAGACCGACATGCGCCGGCAGGCCTTCGACCATATCCAGAAGCTCTCGTTCAGCTATTTCGACAACCACAAGACCGGTCATCTGATCACCCATGTGACCAAGGACCTCGAGGAAGTGGGCGAAGTGGCCCATCACGGCCCCGAAGACCTGTTCATCGCCATCATGACGTTCATCGGCGCCTTCATCCTGATGTTCACCGTGCACTGGCAGCTGGCGCTGCTGACCACGCTGATCGTGCCGTTCATGACCTGGCTGGTGAGCCGCTATGGCGCGCGCATGACGCAGAACTGGCGCACCCTGTTCCGCCAGGTGGGCGAGTTCAACACCCGCGTGCAGGAAAGCGTGGGCGGCATCCGGGTGGTCAAGGCCTTTGCCAACGAAGACCATGAGCGGGCGCTCTTTGCCGCCAACAACGAAAGCTACAAGGCCACCAAGCTCTCGGCCTATGCCTATATGACGGCCAGCATTTCGCTCTCCTATTTCAGCACGCGCTTCGTGCAGCTGGTGGTGATGATCGCGGGAACCTGGTTCGTGGTTCGCGGCGAGTTGAGTTATGGCGGCTTCGTGGGCTTTCTGCTTCTGGTCAACGTGTTCTTCCGGCCCATCGACAAGATCACCTCGGTGCTCGAAAGCTATCCCAAGGGCATTGCCGGGTTCCGGCGCTTCACCGAGCTGATCGACACCGAGCCCGACATTGCCGACCGGCCCGGAGCCCAGGTGGTCAGCGCCCTGCGCGGCGACATCGTCTATGAGAACGTCGAATTTTCCTATGGCGGCGCCGGCAAGGTGCTCGACGGGCTCAACCTTTCGATCAAGGCCGGGGAGACCGTAGCGTTCGTGGGACCCTCGGGGGCGGGCAAGACCACGATCTGTTCGCTGCTGCCGCGCTTTTACGAAGTGACGGGCGGCGCCATCCGCATCGACGGCATCGACATTCGCGACATGACGCAGGCCTCGCTGCGCAGCCAGATCGGCATCGTGCAGCAGGACGTGTTCCTGTTCGGCGCCACTTTGCGCGAAAACATCGCCTATGGCAGGCTCGGTGCCAGCGACGCGGAGATCTGGGATGCGCTCAGGCGCGCCTCGCTCGACGAGTTCGTGGCCAGCCTGCCCGACGGGCTCGATACGCTGGCCGGGGAGCGCGGCGTCAAGCTCTCGGGCGGGCAAAAGCAGCGGCTGGCGATTGCGCGGATCTTCCTCAAGAACCCGCCCATCCTGATCCTGGACGAGGCGACTTCGGCGCTGGACACGGCCACCGAACAGGCCATCCAGGCGGCGTTGGCCGAATTGTCCAAGGGCCGAACCACGCTGGTGGTGGCCCATCGCCTGGCCACCATCCGCAATGCCGACCGCATCGTGGTGGTCAATCGCGACGGCATCGTGGAGGAAGGCTCGCACGGCCAGCTGCTGGACCGGGACGGCGCCTATGCGCGGCTCTACAAGGCCCAGTTCGGCGAGGTGGCGTGAGGGCGCCGAGAGGGCTCAGCGCCCGCCGCTGACGTTGACGATGGTGCCGGTGGTGTAGCTAGCCCCGTCCGAAAGCAGCCAGACGATGGCTTGCGCCACTTCGGCGGCGCTGCCGACGCGGCGCATGGGCACGCCGCCCACCAGGCGCTGCGCCCGGACCGCGTCGCCGGTGGAGGCGTGCATTTCGGTATCGATCAGGCCCGGCCGCACGGCATTGACGCGAATGCCGTCGGCGGCGACCTCGCGGGCCAGCCCGATGGTGAGGCTGTCGATGGCGCCCTTGGTGGCGGCATAGTCGACGAACTCATGGGCCGCGCCCAGAACGGCGGCCATGGAGGAGAGGTTGACCACCGCTCCGCCCTTGCCGCCGCGCGACAGCGCCATGCGGCGCACCGCCTCGCGGGCGCACAGGAAGCTGCCGGTGAGATTGGTGGCCAGGAGCTTCTGCCAGCGTTCGAGCGACACTTGTGCAAAGCCGGTGGCGGTTTGCAGAATGCCGGCATTGTTGACCAGCCCCGCTATGTCGCCCAGCCCGGCGGCAAAATCGAACAGGGCGACGACATCGGCCTCCTGGGCGACGTCGGCTTTGAAGGCCGCGGCCTTGCCCCTTTGCGCGACGATCTCGGCGACCACGCCTTGGGCGGCGGCGGCATTGGCGTGGTAGTTGACCACCACGCTCCAACCCTCCTGGGCCGCGAGCAGGCAGGTGGCGGCCCCGATGCCGCGCGAACCGCCGGTGACGATCAGAACACGGCTCATGGCTGGCCCTCCCGCTGGGACACCAGATCGAGGGCCACGTCCACGATCATGTCCTCCTGGCCCCCCACCATACCACGCCGCCCCAACTCGACCAGTATGGCGCGCGTATCCAGTTCGTATTCACGCGCCGCCTTTTCGGCATGGCGCAGAAAGCTCGAATAGACCCCGGCATAGCCCAGGCTCAGCGTTTCGCGATCGACGCGCACCGGGCGGTCCTGCAAGGGCCGCACCAGCGTTTCGGCGGCATCCATGAGGGCGAAGAGATCGCAGCCATGCTCGATGTCGGTGTTTGCAATGGCTGCGATGAAGGCTTCGAGAGGGGTATTGCCGGCACCGGCGCCCATGCCGGCCAGCGACGCATCGACGCGGAAGGCGCCGGCCTCGACGGCGACCATGGAATTGGCCACCGCCAGCGACAGGTTCTGGTGAGCATGGATGCCGATCTGCGTCTCGGGCCGCAGCACGGCGCGATAGGCTTCGATGCGGGCCTTGACGCCTTCCATGCGCAGCGCCCCGCCGCTATCGGTGACATAGACGCAATGGGCCCCGGCCTCCTGCATGATCAGGGCCTGGGCCGCCAGCTTTTCGGGCGCGGCCATGTGGCTCATCATCAGGAAACCCGCCACGTCCATGCCCAGCGCGCGGGCAGCCCCGATATGCTGGATGGCGACGTCAGCCTCGGTGCAATGGGTGGCAATGCGCACCGACTGCACGCCCAGATCGCGAGCCCGCTTGAGATCGTGCACCGTGCCGATGCCGGGCAGCAATAGCGTTGTGACCTTGGCGCGGCTGCACACCTTGGCAACGGCCTCGATCCAGTCCCAATCGGTATGACGGCCAAAGCCGTAATTGAACGAGGCGCCCGAGAGCCCATCGCCATGGGCGATCTCGATGGCATCGACACCGGCCGCATCGAGCGCTGCGGCGATGTCGCGCACCTGCGCCAGCTCGTATTGGTGGCGCATGGCGTGCATGCCGTCGCGCAGGGTGACGTCCTGAACGTAGATGGCGCGGGTCATGCCGCTGCTCCCGTCTTGCGCAGCGCAACCAGGCGCTCGGCCGTGCGCAGGGCAGCCGAGGTCATGATGTCGAGATTGCCGGCATAGGCGGGCAGGTAATGGGCCGCCCCTTCCACCTCGAGGAAGACGCTGACCTTCAAGCCGGAGAAGTGGCGGTCCATTTCGGCGACATAGAGCGGGCCATTGCCGCCGATGCGCTCGAACTGCACGGCCTGCTTGAGCCGATAGCCGGGCACATATTCGGCAACCCTGGCGACCATGGCCTCGATGGAGCGGCGCACCGCTGCGGTGTCGGCATCATCGATCAGGCAATACACCGTGTCGCGCATGATAAGCGGCGGCTCGGCGGGATTGAGCACGATGATCGCCTTGCCGCGCGTGGCGCCGGCCACCTGCTCGATAGCCCGGGCCGTGGTTTCAGTGAATTCGTCGATATTGGCGCGGGTGCCGGGACCGGCCGAGCGCGAGGCGATCGAGGCCACGATCTCGGCATAATGCACCGGGCTCACCGCATTGACGGCCGCCACGATGGGAATGGTCGCCTGGCCGCCGCAGGTGACCATGTTGAGGTTCTGCGCGCCCAATTGCGCATCGAGATTGACCGTGGGGACCACGAACGGGCCCAAGGCCGCCGGGGTGAGATCGATCACCGTCTTGCCATGGGCGGCCAGCACGGCGTTGTTGTGCTTATGGGCGCCGGCGCTGGTGGCATCGAACACGATCTCGACGTCGGCAAATTGAGGCAGGCGCACCAGCCCTTCCACGCCCTCATGGGTCACCGCCTTGCCCAGGCGGCGGGCGCGGGCCAGCCCGTCCGAGGCCGGATCGATACCGACCATGGCTTTCACCGTCAGGGTCTCGGACAGGCGCTCGATCTTGAACATCAGGTCGGTGCCGATATTGCCCGACCCGATAATGGCAGTCCCGATGCGCTCCATGCCTTGGCTCCTTGTGCCCGATCATCCCTTGCGCCGGTGCTAGCGCGATTTCGATCAAAACTGAACACATAAATGTTTACTTTTGCAACATAGACGCTAGGTTCGATCCAACGAGAGCGGGCAGTAGAGCTACCGCCACGGCACGACATGTCGCGCGATCGCATCGCCGGCATGGCTTGGCGGGATTGCGAGCCGGGTGCATGCGCCGTGCCGGCCCAGGGGAGACAGTGATGGCCACCGTATCGATCCGCAGCCTCTCCAAGGCCTATAACAAGCTCACCGTGATCAAGGACATTTCGGCCGAGATCGCCGATGGCGAGTTCGTGGTGCTGGTGGGACCGTCGGGGTGCGGGAAATCCACGCTGTTGCGCATGATCGCCGGGCTCGAGGACATCAGCGGGGGCGAGTTGGCCATTGACGGCGTGGTGGTCAACGACGTTTCGCCCAAGGACCGGGACATCGCCATGGTGTTCCAGAACTATGCGCTCTATCCGCACATGACCGTGGCCCAGAACATGGGCTTTTCGCTCAGCCTGCAAAAGCTCGACAAGGCCACCATTGCCAGGCGCGTGGCCGAAACCGCCGAAGCGCTGGGCCTGACGGGGCTGCTCGAGCGCTATCCCAAGCAATTGTCAGGCGGCCAGCGCCAGCGTGTGGCCACGGGCCGCGCCATCGTGCGCAATCCCAAGGTATTCCTGTTCGACGAGCCGCTCTCCAACCTCGATGCCAAGCTGCGCGTGCAGATGCGCACCGAACTCAAGCAGCTCCATCAGCGGCTGGGGGTGACCTCGCTCTATGTGACCCACGACCAGATCGAGGCCATGACCATGGCCGACAAGATCATCGTGCTGCGTGATGGGGTAATCGAGCAGGTGGGCGCCCCGCTCGAGTTGTTCGATTTTCCTGCCAACGTGTTCGTCGCCACCTTCATCGGCTCGCCCGCGATGAACCTGTTCGAAGGCCAAAGCGACGGCACCAGCGTGACGCTGGCGGGGGGCGCGAGGTTCACCCCGCCCAGGACCCTGCCCAAGGGGCCGATCACGCTCGGCATCAGGCCCGAAAACCTCGAGATCGCCCAGGACCCGGCCCAGGCCATTGCCGGCACGGTGGCCGCCATCGAGCCCACGGGCACCGAGACCATGCTGATGGTCGACGTGACGGGGCGGCAGGTGACGGTTCTGACGCGCCAGCGCCTCGCGCTCTCTCCCGGCGCGCCTATCGGGCTCCTACCGCAGCTCACTCACGCCCATTTCTTCGATGCGCAGGGCCTCCGCATCGCCTGACCCCACGGATACAGTTGACTGCCATGACCCAGACCAAGCGGATTTTGGTGATTTCCGACAGCCTGCACGAGCTGCCCGCCGCCACCACGGCGCTGGACCAGTGCGGCCATGAAGTGAGCTATCACCACGGGCTGACCCATTTTTCCCAACTGCCGGCCGAACTGGTGGCCACTGCCGATGCCATCGTGATGGGCCGGGTGATGCAGACCGATGCCAAGGCGCTGGCCCTGGCCACACGCTGCAAGGTCATCGCGCTGCACACCTCGGGCTCGGACAATGTCGATCTGGCGGCGGCCAGCCGGGCGGGGATCGTGGTCACCAACGTCAAGGGCGTCAATGCCGAGCAATGCGCCGAGTTCTCGCTGGGGCTGATGCTGGCCGTGGTGCGCCAGATCCGCACCGGGGACATCGCCATTCGCCAGGGGGAATGGGCCGCGCGCACCCAGTCGAGCCTGGACCTTTATGGCGCAACCCTGGGCGTTCTGGGCCTGGGCCTGATCGGGAAAGCCGCCGTGCGCCGCGCCGCGGCTTTCGGCATGCGCATTGTGGTGCACACGCGCACGCCCGACCATGCCTTTGCCGAGCAGTATGGCGTCACCTATGTCGAAAAGGACGAGGCGCTGCGTGAGGCCGACGTGGTCAGCCTTTATGCGTCGCTGACGCCTCAGACGCGCAACATGATCGGCGAACGCGAATTGCGGCTGATGAAGCCCTCCGCCTATCTGATCAACATCGCGCGCGGCGAACTGATCGACGAGGATGCGCTCTATCGCGCCTTGAGCGAGGGGTGGATCGCGGGGGCCGGGCTCGACGTGTTTGCTACCGAGCCTTTGACGCAGAGCCCGTTCTTTGCACTGCAAAACGTCATCCTGACGCCGCACCAGGCCGGGCTGGCCCAATCGGCCAAATCCAATGCCGCCCTGGGTGCGGTGACCAACGCCTTGGAGGCGCTGGCCGGGCGCCTGCCGCCCAATGCGATCAATCCGGAAGCCTTCAACGGAGCCAAGCCATGACCGGCACGACCACCTGGTCCGAACTCATCTCGCAGCCGGATGCCTGGCAGAGCCTGCTCGACCGGCTGGCCCAGCCCGGCGAACTGCCCCAGCTGACGCTCGAGGACTATGACGAGATCGTCCTGGTCGGTTCGGGCACGTCCTATTACCTGGCCATGGCGGCCGCCGACTGGCTGCGTCGGCGCACCGCGATCGCGGTACGTGCGGTGCCCTCGTGCGAAGTCATGCTCGATCCGCTCGAAGTGGCCCCGCGCGGCACGTCGCGACGCCTGGCCATCGGCTTTTCCCGCTCGGGCGAATCAAGCGAGCTGATCCTGGCGATCAAGGCCATGCGGCTGGTCGGCTTTACTGTACTGGCCGTGGGCTGCACCGAAGGCTCCTCGCTTCTCGGCCTGGGCCACCACGTGTTCCACATTCGCGAAGGCCATGAAGATGGCCTGGTGATGCTGCGCTCGTTCACCGGCATGTTGATTGCCGTGCAATATCTCTTCGGGAGCCCGGACGATCGCGCCGCGCTGCGCCAATTGCCCGAACTGGGCCGCCAGCTCCTGGCCACCCAAAAGGATGCCCTGCAGGCCCTGGCGCACGGCAAGGCCTTCGACCGCTTCGTGTTTCTGGCATCGGGGGCCAACTATCCCATCGGGGTGGAAGCGAGCCTCAAGATCCAGGAAATGTCGATCTCGACCAGCGAGGCCTATCATTCGCTCGAATATCGGCACGGCCCCAAGGCCACGGCCGATGCCCAGACCCTGGTGAGCCTGATCGCCCTGGCCGACAAGGGCCACGGACTGGCCCTGGCGCGCGACCTCAAGGCGCTGGGCGTGACGCTTGTGGTCACCGGGCCGGGCGCGGCCGACTATGCCGAGATTGCCGACCTGGCCGTGCCGACGGGCCCCGGCATGAGCGATGGCCAGGCTTCGGCTTTGACCTTGATGCCGCTGCAACTGATTGCCTTCGAGACCGCGATGCGCAAGGGAAGCAATCCCGATGCGCCGGTCAACCTGGCCAAGGTCGTGCTGTTTTAACGAAAGGGTCCGGTTCGTGACCGCGTTCGACGTGCTGGCGGTCGGGGAACTCAACCCCGACCTGATCCTGGCCGGGATCAAGGCTAAAGCGCCGGTGCTGGGCACCGAGCAGGAGTTTGCAAGCCATCGGCTGACCCTGGGCAGCTCGACCGCCATTGCCTGCGTGTTGATGCAGCGCCTAGGGCTGCGCACCGCCATGGTAGCGCGGATCGGCGATGACGACTATGGCCGCTTCTGCCAGGCCGCGCTGGAGGCCGAGGGCATCGACACCGGCGGCGTCGTGGTCATGCCAGGGGTCGAGACCGGGGTGACCATTTCGCTACCCTATCCGCAGGATCGGCTGCTGCTCACCTGCTATGGCACGATGAGCGCCATGGGCGCCGAGGCGGTAAGCCAGGCGATGCTGGGCCGGGCGCGGCACCTCCATTCGGGTTCGTTCTTCATCCAGCGCCGGCTGCGGCCGGGGCTGGCGCAGCTGTTTGCCCAGGCCAAAGCCATGGGGCTGTCCACCTCGCTCGACACTGGATGGGACCCCGACCAGCGCTGGCTGGAAGCCGATCTGCAGGCGACCCTGGCCCACACCGACATGCTATTTCCCAACGAGGTCGAGTTCCGCCATCTGACCGGCTCGGACGACATCGTCTCCGGCATGGCGATGCTGCACGGGCTGGGCGTGGGCGAAGTGCTGCTCAAGCGCGGCGCCAAGGGCGTGGTGCATTCGGGCCCCGATGGGATCGCCGAGCAGCCGGGCTTTGCCATCATCCCGGTGGATACCACCGGGGCAGGCGATGCCTGCAATGCCGGGTACCTGGCCGGGCGGCTGGAGGGGCTGGCGCTGACCAAGCGGCTGGCGCTCGCCAATGCCTGCGGGGCGCTGACCGCCCAGGCGATCGGGGGCACCGGGGGCTTGAGGAGCCGCTCCCAGGCCGACAGCCTGATCGCCGGTTAGGCCAGCACGACCTTGGGGCCTAGCTGCTCAATGGCCTTGACCATGGCCGGCGAAGCGCCGCTATCGGTGATGATGCAGGTAGCCGCCGCCACCTGCGAGATCACGGCGGGGCGCGACTGACCCAGCTTGGAATGGTCGGCGACGATCCACACTTCGCGGGCCCGCTCGATGAGCACGCGGTTCACATAGGCTTCCGCGTGATCGTAGGTGGACAGCCCGTGCACCGGATCGATGCCGTCAATGCCGATGACGGCGACGTCGAAATTGCAGTCGCGCAGCGTGCGCTCTGAGACGTGGCCCACCATTTCGGCGGTGCGGCCGCGCAGGATGCCGCCGGTCAGGAGCACCTCGATGCGCTCGGCGTCGCGCAATTCGAGGGCCACGTTGACCGCATTGGTGGTGACGCGCAGATGCATGCGCTTGAGCGCCACGATCATCTGCATCACCGTGGTGCCGCCCCCGCACCCCAGGGACACGCCGGGCGTCAGCATGGAGGCCGCCATGGCCCCGATACGCCGCTTTTCGGGCAGAAACGCCATGACCTTGGCGTCGTAGGGCAGCTCTTCATTGGTGTCGCGCAGCGTCACCCCGCCATGGGTGCGCACCACCGAGCCCAGCTCGTGCAATTCCCCGATATCGCGCCGTATCGTGGCCGAGGATGCATCGAGCAACTCGGCCAGCTCCTGCACGCCGATGGCACCGCGCTTGGCCAGCTCGGCCAGAATCCTGTCATGGCGTTCCGCTTTGATCATCGCCGCACCCCCAATGCCCGACAGCTATACCAAGACCGGCCCGCTGCGCCACAACCATCAAGCAAAATGATCAAAATCAATCACCCTAGTGTGGACTTTTGCTCTTTTCCGATCCATGCTCGGGCTCTCACTTCCCTGGCGCAAGGTCCTCGAGGTTATCGGAATGTCCCGTCACAAGCTCGTTCTCATCGGAGCCGGCAGCACCGTCTTCACCCAGCGGCTGGTGGCCGATATCATCCTGGCCGGCGAGGCGGACAAATGGGAGCTGGCCCTGGTCGATATCGATCCGGTGACGCTCGAAGCGGTGGACAAGCTGGTGGGCAAGATGCTGGTGGCCAAGGGCGCGGCCATTCCGGTGACGTCCACCACCGACCGCCGCACCGTGCTCAAGGGCGCCCATTTCGTGGTCACCACCATTGCCGTGGGCGGGCGCCCGGGCTGGCAGCAGGACATCGAAATTCCGCGCCAGTTCGGCATCTACCAGCCGGTGGGCGACACCGCCCTGCCGGGCGGCATTTCGCGCGCCATGCGCATGATACCGCCCATGATCGACATTGCCCGCGACATTGCCGAGCTATGCCCCGACGCCTATTTCTTCAACTATTCCAACCCCATGACGGCCATTACCCGCGCCATCCGCAAGGCGACCGGCGTGCCGGTGGTGGGCCTGTGCCACGGGGTGCATCACGTCGAAGGCGTAATCGCGCGTTTCTTGGAGGTGGAAGAAGGCAGCATCACGTCGTTCGGGGTCGGGCTCAACCACCTCACCTTCCTCACCCGCCTGCGCTACAAGGGCGAGGATGCCATTCCCATGCTCCACGAAAAACTGCGCGAGCAGAAAAAGACCCTGGCCGAGGAGCTGGCCAACAAGACCGAATGGGCCAATATCGTCACTGGCCGGGCGCCGCGCTATGCCGACGATCCGTTCAGCTGGGGCATGTTCGAGCGCTATTCGATCTTCCCCTGCGCCATGGATCGCCATGCGGTGGAGTTCTATCCCGAGCGCTTCCCGGGCGGCGCCTACTGCAATCACCTGTTGGGCCGCGAGGCCTTCCCGATCGACAAGCGCATCGGGCTGGGCGACCAGTGGTATCAGGAAATGCTCGACATCGCCCATTCCGACGAGCCGCTGCCGCGATCCTATTATGAGAACGTGCCCGGCGAGAGCGAGCAATTGCTCGAAATCATGCACTCGCTCATGGGCGACCAAAAGCAGGTGTTCTCGGTCAACATGCCCAATCAGGGCCAGGCACCCTACCTGCCCAAGGATGCGGTGATCGAGTGCAACGCCGCCGCCCTGGGCGGTGGTTTCATGCCCCTGATGGCCGACGAATTGCCCCCGGCTCTGGTCTCCAAGCTGCAATCGAAGATCTCGGCCATCGAGATCACGGTGGAAGCGGCGCTGCAGGGCGATCGCGAACTGATGCTGGAGGCGCTGCTGGCCGATGGTGGGGTGGGCGAAGTGGACAAGGCGCGCGCCCTGCGCGACGCCCTGCTCGATGCCCACAAGCAGCACCTGCCCCAGTTTGCGTGAGGCCAAGATGCAGACCATTGCTCCCGATTTCGACCGCATGATCGATTTGCCCGGCGTGGGCCCCTGCCCGCGCCCGGTCGATATCGACCAATCCGTCACCGGCTTTGCCGATCTGGTCTCCCTGCGCATCTACAGCTTTGCGGGACAAGCGCCGATCGAAGGCGAGGCCGAGGACGATGAAGTGCTGATCGTCCTGCTCGACGGCGCCGCCGCGATTGCGGTGAGCGGAGCCCAGGAAGCCCGGTTCGAGCTGACGGTTACCGGAACCCGCGCCATCTATCTGCCGCCCGACCATCACTATCGGCTGCTGCCCCAGGGCAAGGCGGACGTCGCCTATGCGCGGGCCAAGCCTCGGGCCGTCAAGGCGCCGCAAGGCTTTGCGGCGGGCCGGGATGGGCTTGTGGTTGAGGACTATGCCGACCGGCTGCAAATGCGGCTGGTGGACGGCTCCGGGGTCGCGGTGCAGACCCGTGCGGGCAGCCGCACCGAGCGGCTGGTCCATGCCTTGGGGACCAATGCTGCGGGGGGACCCGAGGAGCTGGCCCCTTGGCACACCTTGGCCCTGAGCAAGGGCGAAACCCACACGCTGGCCAGCCCTGGCCACGTGCTGATCGTCGCTGCCACCTGAGACCTAATACGCCCAGGGCGCCGCAACCGGCGCTCTGGGTCAGGCCCCACGATAGGCGGGCAGGCGCTGGATCTTGAAGTTGGAAAACAAGAACTCGTAGCCGGCGAGGTCCACATGGCCGTCGGCCAGCGGGTTTTCGCCATAGGCGCCGCCGAACAGCCAGGCAAAGGAGCGCACCTTGTGGCCCAGCTGTTTGAGAAAGTCCTCCTGGGAGCCCACGATTTCGCTGCGCAGCGAGATCGCATCGTCGAGGGAAACCCGGGTATGGTTGCGCGTGTGGCTGGCCACCACATGGTCGCGATCCAACTCTCGCACCTCGTCCCAGCTTAGCGCGTAGCGGCCATCGGCATATTCGTCGGGCATGGTGCGCAGCGTGCGGGTGGCGCCGAAGGCCAGTTGCTCGGCAGGCGGGCACGACACATAGCCGCTGGCTACGAAGAACCACCCCACCAGCCCGTGCTTTTCCAGCAGCGGCCGGAACACGTCGTAATTGTTGCGATAGCCATTGTAGAGCGCGATCACCACGCCTGGCCTGGATGCACTCCAGCGCCCGGTGGCCAGGAACGCCGCCAGATCGTCTTCCGTCGTGGGGGCGAAATGCTCGGCCAGGATGGCCAGCTCGCGATCATACTCGGCCGTCCGCGCCGCAGGGGTGTTGTGATAGTTGATGGCCTGCACCGGGGCGCCGGCGGCCATGGCGCGCGCAAGGATCTGAGGGTCCATCAGGCCAGCCTTTGAATCTTGAAGTTGGAGAACAAATAGCGGTAGCCGGCCTGGCGCAGCAGCGCATCGGCGCGCGGGTTGATGCCGATTTCGGCGCCGCGCAGCCAGCAGAACACATCGACGCTGGTGCCCAGTTGCGCCTCCATCCCACGCTTGGAGACCACGATCTCCTCCTCCAGCACCGCATCGGGCGTATCGGGGCGCAGCTCGCTATGGTGGCGCGAATGGCAGGCAAAGACATGGCCGCGCCCGGCAATGGCACGCGCCTCGTCCCAGTTGAGCGCAATGCGCTGGCCGGGATATTCGTCGCGTTTGGCCAGGTGCAGCACGTGGCCGGCGGCATAGTCGCGCTGCTCGGCCTCGGGTACGCCCAGAAAGAAGGACGGCACGAACAGCCAGCCGGCAAAGCCGAACTCTTCGAGAATGGGCAGCATGACGTCGAGATTGTCGCGATAGCCCTCAAACAGCACCGGCATCAGTCCGGGCTTGGCCTGGGCCCAGGTGCCATCGAAGGCGGCATCGAAATTGGCGCGCGTGATGGGCGCAAAGTGCCTGGCATAGGCCTCCATCTGGCGCCGAAACTCGGTCTCCCGATAGCGCGGCGTGGCATGGAAGTTGACCACGCGCATGGTGCGTCCACCGGCATGGCCGGCCACGATCTGGGCCAGCGCCTGATCGGCGGTGCCTGGAAGCAGGAGCCGCGACACTAACGCACCCTGGGGTGCAGCGCTTCGGTCTGGCTGAAGGCCGGCGTGGCAAAGGCGAGGAAATGGCGATCGGCAATGACTTCGACCAGCCGCGCGATGTCGCCCGCCGTCAGCTCGCCCTTGCGGTGCCTGAGGGCCGTGGCCGCCTGGGCAAAGAGGGCCGCGAGCTGCGCCCCGGCCACCGGATCGGCATTGGTGCGGTCCTGCGCGGCACCCGTCAGGTCTTCGGCCACCAGGAACATGGGCACGCCGATTTCGGCATAGGGGCGGCTGCCCAGCCGCTCCATGTCGGCAAGCAATCGATCGATAAAGGCTTGAGACAGAGCTGGCGCCAGATCGGACATGATCACCCCTTTACGCTGCCGGCGGTCAGCCCGCGGACATAGAAGCGCTGCAACAGAAGAAACGCCACCATGACCGGCACGATGGACACGAACACCGCCGCCTGCTGCATCGACTGGGTTGCCTCCTCGCGGAAGGCGCCGCGCAGCAGATAGATGCCGGCCGGAATGGTCTGCAGATCCGGCGCGGTGCGCGTCACCGTGATGGTCCAGATCACCTCGTTCCAATGGTAGATGAAAACGAAGATGGCTAGCGTGGCCAGGCCGGGCAGCACCAGCGGCAGGACGATGCGAAAGAAGATGAAGAACTCCCCGGCGCCATCGATACGGGCGGCATCGATCAGCTCGTCGGGGATGTTCATGAAGAACTGGCGCATCAGGAACACGCCATACCAGGAGACGGCAAAAGGCAGGATGAGCGCCGCATAGGAGTTGAGGAACCCCATGCCCCCGGTGCCCGTCAGATCGTTGCCGCCGGCCAGCGGGAAATAGCGCAGGATGAAAAAGATCGGGATGATGAACAAGAAGAACGGAAACATCTGCGCGCCCAGCACGAAGCGGAACGTGATGTCGCGGCCCCAGAAGCGGAACTTGGCCAGCGCATAGCCCGCCATGGCGCTGGTGATCACCTGCAGGGCGGTGATCGAGAAGGTGGTGATGGCGCTGTTGAGCGTCCAGCGCGCCATGGGCAGCTCGGTAAAGACGCGCACGAAATTGTACCATTCGGGCGTCTGCGGCCAATAGACCGGCGGCCGCGCCAGCCGCTCGGCGGGCGTGCGCAAAGCACCCAGCAGCATGTCGAGAAAGGGCAGCACCATAAGCAGGGCGCCCACGGTCAGGAACCCATATTTCAGCACCGAAAGCAGCAGGCGGCGGGTGCGATGCGAGCGGATCGCGGACATGTCAGTGAGCCTCCACGCCGCCGCGCCGGAAGAAGCGCAGCTGCAGCAGGGTGATCACGAAGATCACCGCGAACAGGATGTAGGCGGCGGCCGAGGCACGCCCCATGCGCAGATCGGCGAAGGCCATTTCGTACATATAGAGCCCGGTCACCGTGGTGGAGCGCAGCGGCCCGCCTTCGGTCAGCGTCATCATCAGGGTGAAGTAGCTGATGCCGGTGATGAAATTGGTGATCAGCACGAAGAGAATGGTGGGCTTGAGCAGCGGGATGGTGATGCGGGTAAACAGCTGGAAGCTGTTGGCGCCATCGAGCCTCGCCGCCTCGTAATAGCTGTCGTCGATATTGCTGAGCCCGGCTGAAAACAGCAGCATGTTCTCGCCCAGCCGCATCCAGACGAACACCATAATGGTCGAGAACATGGCCAGGCGCGGGTCGGTGAGCCAGCCCGGCCCCGGCAGGCCCAGGGCGCCCAAGCCCATATTGACGATGCCGTAGGTGTCGTTGAGCACGTACTGCCAGATATAGGCCACCGCCACCACGTTGGTGATCATGGGCAGCCAGTAGAGCGAGCGCCAGAGCGACTGGTAGCGGCTGTTGGAGAAGGCATAGGCGATGACCAGCGCCAGGGGCACGCCGATCGCGATGCCGCCAAAGGCGAAATAGAAAGTGTTGAGCAGCGAGCGGTAGAAGAACGGATCGCGCGTCAGCAGGTAGATATAGTTGTTGAGCCCCGCCCAGCGCGGCGGCGTCAGCGAGTCCCAGTTGGTGAGGCTGATATAGGCGGAATAGACGACGGGGAGCAGGAAGAAGACCAGGCCGAACAGGATGGCCGGCGCCAGGAACAGATAGGGCGCGACTTTTTTGGATGAAAGGCGCTGCCACATGGTCGGCCCGCTCCCGTTTGCATGTCAAAATCCGCCGGACGCACCGACCGGGCTATCCTGGCCGATGCGCGGGAAAAAGGCAGCCGGGGTCCGGCTGCCTTTTGCTTGGATCAGGGCTGCTCGTCCATGATGGCCTGGATTTCGGCATCGGCGGAGGCCAGGGCGTCGCTGGCGCTCATCGCACCGGCCCAAGCCTGCTCGATATAGCTGCGCAGGATGCGATCCACTTCGGCGGCCTGGTAGAGATTGGGCTGGCTGACGGCCTTGCCCGACTCGATTTCGGCCACGAACGGCCCGGTGAAGAAATCGCTGACGCTGTCGCCCATGGCGGCCAGATCGGCCGAAGAGCCGGTCAGCGCGCCCATGCCGGCCAGCATGGCACCGGTGCACGACAGCCCGCCCTCGGTCTGGGCGGTATTGAGCCATTTGAGCAGAGCCCAGGCTTCCGGCTTGACGTCGCTGGTGGAATCCACGGCCCACAGGAAGCTGTAGAGCATGGTGCCGCCCGGGCCGTCGGTGGGGATGGAAGCCACGCCGACGGTGTTTTCGAACTCATCGCCAAAGGCGGTGGCGAAGTTGGACTTCTGCCAGTTGGCCATGATGGCCATGCCCACGGCACCGGTGGGGAAGTCGGTGACCGTGATCGAGTTCGACGTGATGCCTTCGGCAAACAGCTCGGACTGCTGCTCGAGGATCTTGACCGCTTCGGGCGAGGTCAGATTGGTCGAGCGGAAGTCGTCGGCATAGGGCTTGACGCCGGCGGCATACATCTGGGCGTAGAAGACGTGCACCGCATTGGCGACCGAGGGGCCATAGGCATAGCCGCCCACGGTGATGTTGCCCTGGTCGTTCTTCTGGGTGATGGCGGCGGCGATGGTCTTGAGCTCGTCCCAGGTCTTGGGCGGCTCGCTGAAGCCGGCTTCGCTCAACAGCTTCTTGTTGTAGATCAGGTCGTAGACGCTGAGCTCGGTGGGAATGCCATAGAGCTGGCCGCCAATGGTGGCCGCATCGATGGTGGCCTGGCTGTAGCCGGACGTGATGAAGTCGATCATGTCGGCGGGCGGCACGTCGAGCGCGCCGGCGGCGGCCAGTTGCGGCGCCCAGATCGAATAGATGTTGTAGATGTCGGGCGAGGTGCCGCCAACGCGCGAGGTGAGGATGGTCTGCAGGAAATCGCCGTAGGACGCCTGCTGATATTCGATCTTGATGCCCGGATTTGCGGCTTCGTACTGCGTGAAGCACTCCAGCACCGGCGCAGCCTGCTCGGGCGTGTAGTGGGCGGCGACCTGGATGGTCTTGGTATCCTGCGCAACGGCCGATCCGGCGCCCATCGCTAGGATGGCCAGCACCGAAACCGAGTTCCGCGTCAACGACTTGGTCAGATGATTTTTCATGAGACTCCCCCTGGTGAGCGCAATCACGGCGCGTCGGGGCTCTCGGAATATCCCATCGCTCTCGTGTGCTATTGGACACGCTAGCAAGCAAACGCTCAAAATGCTACATCAAAATGATCGATTTTGAGCTGCCCTGTGACGGGTTCGTGACACTGCGAAACCAGCGCCCGGAAACCCGCCAGCGGGGCTCTGGCCAGCCGGGAGCAGGCCCTACTCGCCCATGGCGTGGGCGCGTTCGAGCGCCAGTTCCTCGGCACTTTTGGGCGGGGCGGACTTGTCCTTTTTGGCGCCGCGCAGCAAGAGGATCAGCGGGATCGAGGCGATGCTGAGCAGCATCATGAGCCAGAAATCGTCCAGATAGCTCAGGATCGCGGCCTGCTGGGTCACCAGCCCGTCCAGCATCGACACGGTCTGAGGATCGCCGGTGAGCAGGCCCGACATCTGGGTCTGCACGGCCTGCGAGCTCGTCGTCAGCCGCTCGGCCAGTTCGGCATGGTTGATCTGGAGCATGCTGGCCAGCACCGCCGAGACCAGCGAAATGCCGATGCCCTGGCCCATATTGCGCACCAGACTGAACATGGCGGTGGCATCGGCGCGCACCTTGGGCAGGATGGTGGCAAAGGCCATGGTGGAGAGCGGCACGAACAAAAAGCCCATGCCGAAGCCCTGCAAGGCGCCGGTGGTGATGACCGGCCAATAGTCCATTTCCAGGTCGAAGCTGGTCATCTGCCAGAGCGAATAGCTCATGATCACGGTGCCAAACAGCATCATGAGCCGCGCATCGACCTTGCCGCTCAACCGGCCCACGATGATCATCGAGGCCATGGTGGCCAGACCGCGCGGCGCCATCAAGAGCCCGGTGAACACCACCGAATAGCCCATCAGGTTCTGCAGCAGCGGCGGCAGCAGCGCCAGGCCGGAGAACAGCGTGATGCCCATCACCAGCATCAGCACCGAAGCCAGGGAGAAGTTGAAGTCCTTGAAGATGCGCAGATCCACGAAGGGCTGCTCGGCGGTGAGGGAATGGACGATGAAGACCCACAGCCCCGCGATCACCAGACCCAGCTCCACCCAGGTTTCGGTGGATTGGAACCAGCTGTTTTCCGCGCCGCGGTCGAGCAGCAATTGCAAGGCGCCCACGCCCAGGGCCAGCATGCCGAAGCCGAAGAAATCGAAGCGCCGGCGCTTGATCTCGGTATTGGGCATATAGAGCACCAGCATGGCCACGCAGAGCGCGCCCACTGGCACGTTGACCAGGAACACCCAGCGCCAGTTGAAGCTTTCCGTCAGCCAGCCGCCCAGCGTGGGCCCCACTATGGGGGCCACCATGATGCCCATGCCATAGATGGCCATGGCCTGCCCGATGCGCTCCTTGGGATTGATGTTGAGCATCACCGTTTGCGCCAGGGGCGCGATCATGGCGCCGCACAGGCCCTGCAACACGCGAAACAGCACCATTTCGGGCAGGCTGGTGGCAATGCCGCATAGCGCCGAGGCAATGGTAAAACCGATGACGGCGAACAAAAACAGGCGACGCTGGCCCAGCCGGTCGCTCATCCAGCCCGTCAGCGGCGTGGCGATGGCGGCGGCCACGATATAGGAGGTCAGGACCCAGGTGATCTCGTTTTGCGCCGCCCCCAGCGCCGAAGCCATGTGCGGCAAAGCGACATTGGCGATGGTGGTGTCGAGCACCTGCATGATGGTGCCCAGCATCAAGGCCAGGGTGAGCATGCCCTTGTTCTTGACGATCAGGGCGGGTTGGGACTGGGGCGCGGCTTGGGCCATGGCAGGCTTCCACAAAGGATCGGGCGCCGTCGGTGCGGCACCCGGACAGGGGGGCTAGTGCTGCAATTTGTCGAGCGTCGAGGCGCCCGTATCGACGCTGACCAGGGCACTCATGCCCGAGCGCAGCGGCGCTTCGGCGCCGTCGAAATCGATCCGCACCGGAATGCGCTGCACCACCTTGACCCAGTTGCCCGTAGCGTTCTGGGCGGGGATCAAGGCAAATTCGGCGCCCGTGGCGGCACCGATGCTGGTGACGGTGCCGTGGAGCGCCTCGCCGGGCAGGGCATCGACTTCCACTTCGGCGGGCATGCCGATCCTGATGGCACCCAGCTGGGTTTCCTTGAAATTGGCCTCGACCCAGGAGGTGCTGGTTGCCACCAGGCTGGCAATGGTGGTGCCAGTGGCCACGAACTGCCCCACATTGAGGCTGCCGATCTGGCTGACCACGCCATCGGCGGCGGCGATCACCTGGGTCTTGGCAAGGTTACGCGCCGCCAGGTCCACCTGCGCCTGGGCGGCCAGGACAGCGGGATGGGCATCGGTATCGATCGCGGGGTCTCCGCCCAAGCCCGCTGCGGCGCTCGCTACTTGCTGGCGAGCGCTTGCAACGGCATTCTGGGCCTGCTGCAGGGCGAGTTTGGGCTGATCAAGCGTTGCGGCCGACGCCACCTGCCGCTCGAACAGTGCGTTCTGGCGGTCATAGGCCTCCTGCTGCAACACCAGGCTGCTCTGGGCGGCTTCGAGCCCGGCCTGGGCGGCGGCATAACCGGCCTTGAGTTGTTCGACCCCCACGCGCGCCGAACCCAGAGCGGCATTGGCCTGGTCCAGCGCGATGCGGTAGGGCTCGGGATCGAGGGTAAACAGCACGTCCCCGGCATGCACCAGCTGGTTTTCGGCCACGTTCACCGCCGTGATGCGGCCCGCCACGTCGGCGGACACCGACACCTTGGCCTGGTGCACATAGGCGTTGTCGGTTTCCTCGTAGCGGCCACCGGTGAGGTAGAAATAGCCCCCTACGGCCGCCAGCAGCACCGGTACGCTGACCATGAGCAGCAGGCGGCGGCTGCGGCGCCTGGCCGGGGGCGGCGGCGCGACGGTTTGGGCCTGGGCGGGCACGGCGGCCCCTTTGGCTTCGGACACATGGGCGTTCATTTCAAAGCACTTCCTTTGCCGGCGCTGCCGCACCGGTGAGATTGTTGCGAACATGGGTCAGGGAGGCGGCCAGCGCCGCCAGTTCGGCCTCGCTCAGGCCTTCCACGGCATGGCGGTAAACCTCGACGCCGACCGCCTTGGCGGCCCCGAACAAAGCTCTGCCCTCGGCGCTCAGATGCACCACCTTGGCGCGGCTATCGGCGGGGTCCTGCTGGCGCAGGACCAGGCCACGCCGCTCCAGGCGATCCAGAATGCCCTTGAGCGTCATGGGGTCGGCATCGACGGCTCCCGCCAGCGTCACCTGCGACACGCCGTCCTGGCGCACCAACTCGGCCAGAACCCGCCATTGCGGCAGGGTCAGGCCATGGCCCTTGGCGATGTCTTCGAACTTGCGCCGGAAGGCCTTGGCCACCTGATGCACCAGATAGCCCACCGATGGCTCGCCTGACAGGGGATTGGACATGGGGCACCCGATCGATTTACCAAGCCTGCATATAATATGTGTGCTTGCTAAATCCAGCTGCATTTCGTGAGCCCTAGCCATGCCGCCGGCGCATGTCCGGATCGGAAGGCACGACGCCTTGCCCCGCAAACAAAAAATAGCGGGAGGCGCCATGCCCCCCGCTACCTGATTGCTTAAGATGAAGTGAGCCCGCGCCCGGGCGCTCCCCTTACCAGCGCACGGTGGCGCCGACCTTGATGGCCCGGCCCGGCTCATAGACCGGCTCGGTTGTCGAGGCGGTGAGCGGGTTGGCGTAGTGCACGTCGAAGAGGTTGTCGACGCGCAGGTTGAACGAGACGTTCTCGGTGGCCTTGTAGCTGGCAAAGGCGTTGACCAGCGTGAAGTCGTCGGCGACGGCACCCTCGGGCATCCAGTTGCGCTGCACTTCGCCGCCCAGCACCAGGGCCTCGTCGAGCAGGCGCACCCCCGCCTGGGCCGTGATCTGGGTAGTGGGGATGGTGGTGAGCGGGCTCTCCCCATCCGCATCGATCAGCGTGCCCTCGATGACCGAGGTGCTCAGGCCGGCAAACCAGCCGCCCTGGTCATACATGGCTTCCAGTTCGAAACCCTGGATTTCGGCGGCCGCATAGTTCTGGAACTGGGCGCAGGTGCCCATGTTGTAGCCCACCATGCGCGGGGGCGAACCGGCGAAGATCGGCCCGGCCGCTGGCGCGTCGCAACCGCCCGTGCCGGTTGGGATGGCATCGTTCATGCCGATATAGTTGTCCACGTCGTTGTGGAAATAGGCGCCCTTGAGCCGCAGGCTGTCATCGGGGTTAAACAGCCCGTCGATGGCGTAGTTGACACCGAATTCCCAGGTCTTGGCCGTTTCCGGATCGAGATCGGGATTGGGCAGGAACGGGAAGATGGCAAAGGCCGGATGGGTGCCGTCGATCAGCGTTTCGGTGATGGACGGGGAACGGTAGCCCTCGGCATAGGTGGCATAGGCCTGCAGCCCCGAAAGCGGGCCTTCCTCGAACGGGGACACCCCGACCGTGAAGCGCGGCGAGAGGCGCGAGCCGCTATTGGTGGCCCCTTCGCTTTCCAGTTCATAGAAATCGTAGCGCAGCCCGGCGATCACCTCGAGCCACTCGAAGCTGGCCTTGTCCTGGAGATGCAGGCCGCCCACGGTGCGCGATCCGGCCGGATTGTAGGGGTCTTCCCCGCCGCCATCGATGGGGTTGGACGTGTCCACCCGATCGTGGACGATGTCCCCGCCATAGGTCAATTCGTGCCGCACCACGCCGGTTTCTATGACCGAGGTGTTCCAGACGTCGAAGCTGTAGGTGGTGAGGTCATAGCCGGTTTCCGCCCCGGCGGGCACGGTGACGAAGGCCTGGTCCTGCTCGGAATAGCGGCTGAGATCGGTCAGGTTGACCGCGCCGTAGTCGATCATGTTGACCGAGGCATTGGCGTGGAAATCGATCAGCTCATTGGTCGGGTCGCGATGCTCGAACCGGGCCGAGAACGTGTTCTGGGTGGTATCGACCGCGCGGGCGCCGTCCAGTTCTTCCCACTCATTGTTGGCCCCGTTCCAGCCCAGGTCGAGCTTGGAGAACTCGGTCGGGCGCAGCGTCGCCTTGACCAGGCCCGAGAGCACGTCGAAGCCCGAATCGGGCACGGTCGTGCCATCGCCGGCCGTGTAATCGTCGAACTTGCGCCAGACGACATTGCCCAGAACGTCGAAGCTTTCGGTGAGGCGCACCGCGCCGGTGGCGCTGGTGGTGATCCCTTGCGCGTTGCTGTCGTAGTTGACGCTGGTTTCGAGCCCATACTGGGCGCCGGGATCGAGGAAAGTTTCGGCCGACTTGGTGTTGAACATCACCACGCCGCCGATGGCGCCCGAGCCATAGGTGTTGGACACCGGACCGCGAATGACCTCCACGGTGTCGAGCAGCGCGGGATCGACGAAGAACATCGAGCCGGTGCCGTGCCCGTAGCGGTTGAAGTTCTGCCGGGCCCCATCCACGATCACCTGCACGCGACCGAAATCCTGCAGGCCGCGAATATTGGCGGCCGAAGCGGAGCGGCGCGCATCGGTCTGGATGGCGATGCCCGGGGCGCCGAAGAACACGTCATTGGCCGAGGACGGCATGCGGCGCTCGAGCGTTTGCGCATCGATGCGGCTGACCGAGGCCAGCGCGTCGATCGGGGCTTCCCCGGTGCGCGAAATGACGGTGATGCCATCGAGGAGCATCACGTCCTGGGACACATCGCAAAAGGCGAGATTTTCCGGGGCAACGGGTGCGGCGCAGAGATCGGCCTGCGCCACGTCCTGGGCCATGGCCGCTCCGGTCAGAGTGCCCAGCGCAACGCTGGTGAGCAGCACGCCGCGCATGAGGGCGCCCGAAACAGCCCGATGTCCGGCGGCGCCTTGAAGATTTCTATTGCCTGTCGCACACGCGCGGACCTGCATTTCATACCCCTTTTGATCGGATCTAAAAACGCGATGCTGGCTGGCGCGAGGCTGGCTTGCTGCGGCGATCCCCTGCCCCCGTATGGCCGATTTGGGGATCGGCAGGGCTGGATTATAAAACTTGATGACAAGAGTCAACTATTGACACGGAGGTAATCATGACTATTGGAGTCATGTATCAGCCGCCCCTCGCAGCGGCCGTGACACAAGGTTTTTGCACCCCGCCATGGGCCCATACGCACCTGCCAGAAACGATGACGAACCTGCCCCGGGGCCGTGCCAGCAGCAGCCGCGGCACTATACGACCGCCCAGCTGTTCAGCACCGCCCGGGAGATCGCCATCGAGCACGAGGGGGCCACCTACCGGCTCAGGATCACCCGGCAGGGCAAGCTGATTTTGAACAAATAGGACCCGACATGACCTCATCTCCCACCCCGCTCGAAATCCGCGACCTCCGGGCTGCCCAGCCGCAGATGCGAGAGCGTGATTTCGCCCGCATTCACAAGCTGAGCGAAGCCCAGCTGGTGGCGGCCCATGTCGGTTCCGGCGTGACGCGCCTGCGCGTGGATGTGCCGGCGCTGCTCGAAGGGGCCCGCACGCTGGGCCCGGTGATGGCGCTGACGCGCAATGAAAGCGCGGTGCACGAAAAGATCGGACCTTATGAAAAGGTCTTCACCGGCGGCCACAATGCCATGGTGCTGGGCGAACAGATCGACCTGCGCATCTTCCCCAGCCGCTGGGCCTCGGGCTTTGCGGTGACCAAGCAGACCGACGACGGTGCGCGCCACTCGCTGCAATTCTTCGATGCCGCAGGCGATGCCGTCCACAAGATCCATCTGCGGCCAGAATCGAACCTGGACGCCTATCACGCCCTGGTCGCTGTGCTGACCTCCGAGGACCAGAGCCAGACCCAGCCGGTCGGCGTGGCCCCCAGCGTCGAGGCCTTCGATGCCAACAAGCCCCAGGCCGATGCCCAGGCGCTGCGCGAGGCCTGGGGGCGGTTGACCGACACCCACCAGTTCTTCCCCATGCTGCGCGATCTCAACCTGCCGCGCCACCAGGCGCTGCTGATGGCCGGCCCCGACTATGTGCATCCCGTCGCCGTCGAGGCGGTGGAGGCCATGTTCGAGCGCGTGGTGGCCAATGGCCTGCCGCTGATGGCGTTCGTGGGCAATGCCGGCTGCATCCAGATCCATTCGGGGCCGATCCACAAGACGGCCCGTATGGGCGCCTGGTTCAACGTGATGGACGAGACCTTCCACATGCACCTGCGCATCGATCACATCGCCCATGTCTATGTGGTGCGCAAGCCGGTCAGCGAGGGCCATGTCACCTCGCTGGAGGCCTATGACGCCCAGGGCAGGCTGATCATCCAGTTCTTCGGCAAGCGCATCGAAGGCCATGACGAGCGCCCGCTCTGGCGCGAGACGCTGGCCGGCCTGCCCCAGCCCAATACCTCCGTTGCTGCCTGAGGATCACCCATGCGCCCCGTGCTGCTTGCCCTTGCCCTCACTGCCTGCCCGGCCTTGGCCTTCGCCCAGCCGGTGGCGCCCTTTGCCGATCCGAGCCGGCTGGTCACCATTGGCGGCTCGCTGACCGAGATCGTCTATGAACTGGGAGCCCAGGACCTTCTGGTTGCCCGCGACTCCACCTCAACCTATCCGGCCCAGGTCGGGGCGCTGCCCGATGTGGGCTATATGCGGGCGCTGGCGCCAGAGGGCGTGCTGTCGGTGCAGCCCAGCGCCATCTTGATGCTCGACGGCGCCGGGCCGCTCGAAGCCATCGAGGTGCTCCAAAGCGCCAGCGTCGAGATGCTGACCGTGCCCGAGAGCCATGACGCCCAGGGCGTGATGACCAAGATCGAGATGGTGGGGGCCGCGCTGGGGCTCGAGGCCGAGGCGGAGGCGCTCCAGGCGCGCCTGGCGCAGGACTTTGCCGCCGTGGCAGAGCTGACCGCCGATCTGCCCGAGCGCAAATCGGTGCTGTTCATTCTCTCCACGGCCGGCGGGCGCATCAATGCGGCCGGCACCGGTACGGCGGCCGAAGGCATCATCGCCCTGGCCGGTGCCGACAACGCCATCACCGACTATGCCGGCTACAAGCAGCTTACCGAGGAAGCCATCATCACGGCCGATCCCGACGTGATCCTGATGATGGACCGGGGCGGCGACCATGCGGCAAGCGATGCCGAACTGCTCGCCCAGCCTGCCATTGCCCTCACCAAGGCGGGCAAGACCGGCGCCATCATCCGCATGGATGGCGAGTATCTGCTGGGGTTCGGGCCGCGCGCGGCGGCGGCGGCGCGGGACTTGTCCGAGGCGCTCTACGCGCCCGGCCAGGACTAGCCCGATGAGCCTTGTGACCCTCGATGCAGCGCGTCTGGCCAGCCGGGAGGGCAATCGCAGCGCGCTGGCCCGCCTGGCGCTGGTCATGCTGGCGGGCCTGTTGGTGCTGTCGGTGGGCATCAGTCTTTTCACCGGGGCATCGGGGGTTTCGGCGCGCGATGCGGCGCTGATCTGGCTAGGGCTGGCCGGACCGGACGCGGCCGATCAGGCCCGCACCCTGGTGATCATCAACGACATCCGCCTACCCCGCACCGTCCTGGCCATCATGGTCGGGGCGGGGCTTGCCATTGCCGGGGTGGTGATGCAGGGCATGTTCCGCAATCCGCTGGCCGATCCGGGCCTGGTGGGCGTTTCGGCGGGCGCGGGGCTGGGGGCAGTGCTGTTCATCGTGCTGGGCGGCACGGTCCTGGCTCCGGTCAGCCTGGTGCTTGGCATATATGCGATCCCCATTGCGGCCTTTGCGGGCGGCGCGCTCACCACCATCGTGCTCTATCGGGTCGCCACCCATGGCGGGCGCACCGAAATCGCCACCATGCTGCTTGCCGGCATCGCCATCGGGGCACTGTCGGGAGCGGTGACGGGTGTCTTGGTCTATCTGGCCAATGACGTACAGCTGCGCGATCTGACCTTTTGGGGCCTGGGCTCGCTGGCCGGGGCCAACTGGACCAAGGTGCTGGCCAGCGCCCCCTTCATGGCAGGCGGGATCGTGGCGTCGCTGGCGCTGTGGCGCGGCCTCAACGCCCTGACGCTGGGCGAAGCCTCGGCCCATCACATGGGGGTGGACGTGCAACGGTTAAAATCCCTGGCCATCGGGGCGGTGGCGGCGCTGGTGGGCGCGGCAGTGGCCGTCAGCGGCGGCATCGGCTTTGTGGGTATCGTGGTGCCGCACCTGTTGCGCATCCTGATCGGGCCCGATCATCGTTATCTTCTGCCCGCCTCGGGGCTGTTGGGCGCCTCGTTCCTCCTATGCGCCGATGCCGTCAGCCGCATCGTGGTGGCGCCTGCCGAGCTGCCCATCGGCATCGTTACTGCCAGCGTCGGCGGCCCGTTCTTTCTCTATATCCTGCTGCGCCGCAGGAACGACCTGGCGTGGTGACGGCCCATGTATGAAGCCCGCGACCTGACCTATGCCCAAGGGCGCCAGCACATCCTGCGCGGGGTGAACTTCTTTGCCCGGCCCGGCGAGGTGACGGTGATCATCGGACCCAACGGCTCGGGCAAATCCACCCTCATCAAGGCACTGACCGGCGAGATCAAGGCCGCGGGCAGTGTGACGATCAATGGGCGGGCGCTCGGCACCCTGCGCCCCTTCGAAGCGGCGGCCATGCGCGCCGTGTTGCCCCAATCGAGCGCCCTGACCTTCCCGTTCTCGGTGCGCGAAGTGGTCCGGCTGGGCCTCTCGGGCGGCATGGCCGGGCTGACCCCCGATGGACTGGATCAGTTGCCCGAGCGGGCCCTGGCGCGGGTGGATCTGGCCGCCTTTGGGGGGCGAACCTATAACCGGCTGTCGGGGGGCGAACAGCAGCGCGTGCAACTGGCCCGGGTGCTGTGCCAGGTCTGGGCCCCGGTGCTCGACGGCCAGCCGCGTTATCTGCTGCTCGACGAGCCGGTGTCGAGCCTCGATATCCGCCACCAGCTGCTGATCATGGACATTGCCCGCGACTATGCCGCCGCCGGGGGTGGAGTGATCGCGATCCTGCACGATCTCAACCTGGCCGCCATGTATGCCGACCAGATCGCCATCATGAAGGAGGGCCGCATCGTAGCCCAGGACAGCCCCACGACCGCGCTCACCGACACCCTGATCGGGGATGTGTTTGGCTGTCCGCTGCGGCTCAACGCCCTGCCGGCCGGGCACGCCCCGTTCGTTTTGCCGCAATCGGCGCGCTGATCCCGCCAACGGGCCGGCAAGCAGTACACAACGCGCCCCAAAGCGCCTATTTGTGCAGCAGGATGCCCGCGCGGCGGGCAGCCCGAAGGCGGCACGCCGCCCGGTCATGCAAAGGATAAAACGCTATGGATCAGCTCGGACTGCTCATTGGCAATGAGGAGCATCAGGCCACCGGAGGCGCCGTGTTCGAGTGCCGCAACCCCATGAGCGGGCAGGTTGCTACCCGGGCCGCCGCCGCCAGCCTGGCCGACGCGCAGCGAGCCGCCGACGCAGCAGCTGCAGCCTTTCCGGCCTGGTCCAGGACTGCGCCAAGGGAAAAGCGCAAGATCCTGCTCGATGCCGCCGGCCTGCTCGAGCAGAAAGGCCCGCTTTTCGTAGAGGCCATGGGCGCCGAAGTGGGGGCCACCGCCGGCTGGGCCATGTTCAACGTTATGCTGGCCGCCGACATGCTGCGCGAGGCGGCAAGCCTTATTACCCAGATCAAGGGCGAAATCATCCCATCCAACCGTCCCGGCACGCTGGCCATGGCCGTGCGCCAGCCCGCCGGGGTGGTGTTGTCCATCGCGCCCTGGAATGCGCCCGTCATCCTGGGCATTCGCGCGCTCGCCACCCCGCTCGCCTGCGGCAACACCGTGGTGATGAAAACCTCCGAGCGCTGCCCGCGCACCCATCGGCTCATCGTCGAAACCCTGATCGAGGCGGGGCTGCCCAAGGGCGTGCTCAACGCCCTCTCCAATGCGCCGGGCGATGCCGCCGCGATCGTGGATGCCCTGATTGCCCATCCGGCGGTGCGTCGCATCAACTTCACCGGCTCGACGCGCGTGGGCCGCCTCATTGCCGAAAAGGCAGGGCGGCATCTCAAACCCGTGCTGCTCGAGCTGGGCGGCAAGGCGCCCCTGATCGTGCTCGACGACGCCGACCTGGACGCGGCCGTCGCCGCCGCAGCCTTCGGCGCTTATATGAACCAGGGGCAGATCTGCATGTCCACCGAGCGCATCGTGGTGATGGATGCGGTGGCCGATGCATTCGTTCAAAAGCTGGCCGCCAAGGCCACGACCTTGATCGCGGGCGATCCCGCCCAAGGCAACACGCCCCTAGGCTCGATGGTGGATCAGGCGGCCGCCCAGCGCATAAGCGAACTCATCGCGGACGCCACTGCCAAGGGCGCGGTGCTGGCCGCCGGCGGGCGTATCGAGGGCACGCTGATCGATGCCGTCGTGCTCGATCGGGTGACGCCCGCCATGCGCATTTATGGCGAGGAATCCTTTGGGCCCGTCGTTACGGTTGTGCGGGTGCCTACCGTGGACGAGGCCGTGCGCGTCGCCAACGACACCGATTATGGCCTGGCCGCGGCGGTGTTCGGCCAGGACGTGACGCGGGCTCTCTCGGTTGCGCGGCGCGTCGAGAGCGGCATCTGCCACGTCAACGGCCCGACGGTGCACGACGAGGCCCAGATGCCCTTTGGCGGCGTCAAGGCCTCTGGCCATGGTCGCTTCGGCGGCAGCTGGGGCATTGCCGAATTTACCGAGTTGCGCTGGGTGACCGTGCAGGAAGACGCCCTGCACTATCCGATCTAGCCCAGCCTATCGCGGTAGCGAGATTGGAGCGGCACGATATTTCGTGCCGCTCCAATAGTTTGGCTAGGCCAGCGTGCGCACCTTGGGCTCGCGATCCCAATAGCGCTGCTTGGCTGCCGCAACAAAGCCCTCCAGGTCGGTGATGCCCGCATCGGGCTCGACGCCGGCCTTGTCCAGGAGCGGCTTGGCGTCCGCATTGTGCCCGATGGCCTTGAGATGGCCGAAGGCGTCCATCACCCATTGCACGGCGGCGGCTTCCTTGGTCAGCTTGGCGCAGGCCTTGGCCGAAAGCACCACGGCGCAAGCGTCCACCGTCACCGAGGGCTGCCCGAACAGCTGCGCATCGGCCTTCATCGTGCTGCCATCGGACAGCGGCACGGCACCGACCTTGGGCGCGATGGTGATGGCATGGCCGCCTTCGGCCTTGATCGCAGCCTTGAGGCTCGCCAGGGCCTGGGCATCGCTGCCATCGGCAAACAGGATGCCCACGGTCCGCCCCTGCAGGGTGTGCTTTTCGAGCGGTCCGCGCACGATGCGCAGTGCCGGGGAGGGTGCCATGTCGAGCACCGGCGCCCGGGTGGGCGAGGCCTGCGGCAGCGGCATGGCCAGGCCTTCGGCGACGCGCGTGGCCAGTTGCTCGTCGACATTGCGCAGATTGGCCATCACGGCAACGCGGATATGCTCGATCGAGACCTTGGACAGCTCGAACACGAAGGCCGAGGCAATATGGGCCTGTTCGGCGGGGTCCATCGAGCGCCAGAACAGACGCGCCTGGCTGTAGTGATCGGCAAAGCTCTCGGGCCGGATGCGCAGCTTTTCCCCGGCCTCGTCGGACGGGAAGGTCTTGTAGCCATTCTCGGGATCTTCGCGGGCCCCGGCCACCTCGCCCACCTTGGCCAGGCTATTGGGCTCGTAATTGGCGCGGCCCTTGGGCACCTGCATCTGCATCTGGCCGTCGCGCTGCTGGTTCATGAACGGGCAGCCATCGGGACGCCCCTTGGCCTGGTTGATCGGCAGCTGGTGGAAATTGACCGTGCCCAGCCGCGACAGCTGCGTGTCGGTGTAGCTGAACAGCCGCCCCTGCAGCAGGGGATCGTTCGAAAAGCCGATGCCGGGTACCACATGGCTGGGCACGAACGCCGCCTGTTCGGTTTCGGCAAAGAAATTGTCGGGATAGCGGTCGAGCACCAGCTTGCCCACGATCCGCACCGGCAGGATTTCCTCTGGGATGATCTTGGTGGCGTCGAGCACGTCATAGGGCTGGCTGTCGGCAAACGCCTGATCGAACAGCTGCACGCCCAGCTCCCACTCGGGATAGTCGCCCCGCCCGATGCGTTCGAACAGATCGCGGCGCTGGAAGTCGGGATCGGCACCGGCGATCTTGACCGTCTCGTCCCAGATGGTGGAGGCCAGGCCCGCCTTGGGCTTCCAGTGGAATTTCACGAAGGTGGATTTGCCGTCCCGCGTGATCAGGCGGAAGGTATGGATGCCGAACCCTTCCATATTGGCAAAGGTGCGCGGCAAGGTGCGGTCCGACATGATCCACATGGCCATATGGGTGGATTCGGGCATGAGGGAAATGAAATCCCAGAAGGTGTCATGCGCCGTGGCCGCCTGGGGAAAGCCGCGGTCCGCCTCCATCTTGGCGGCGTGGATCAGATCTGGGAACTTGATGGCGTCCTGGATGAAAAACACCGGGATATTGTTGCCCACCAGATCCCAATTACCCTCGCGGGTATAGAATTTTACGGCAAAGCCGCGCACGTCGCGCGGGGTGTCGACCGATCCGGCCCCGCCCGCCACGGTGGAAAAGCGCACGAACACCTCGGTACGCTGCCCCTTTTTCTGGAACAGGTCGGCACAGGTGATGTCGGCCAGGCTGTCGGTGCATTCGAAATAGCCATGCGCCGCCGTGCCGCGGGCATGCACGATGCGCTCGGGAATGCGCTCGTGGTCGAAATGATTGATCTTTTCGCGATAGACCTCATCCTCGAGCAGCACCGGGCCGCGCTCGCCCGCCTTGAGCTGGTTCTGGTTATCGCTGATCGGCGTGCCGTGATTGGTGGTGAGCACGGGATGTTCGTCATCGGCAAACTGGTGGGTTTCGCCACCATTGCCGACGTTCAGATTAGGCTGCTTGCTCATGAAAGTCCTCGCTCGGTTCGCGAGGGGAACGGCTGGTGGGGCCCGAGGTTTCGTCGCGCCGATCATATTGCGCTAGGGCAATGCCTGCGGCGCATCGGCATGCCATCGAACGACTATGCGCCCGGCTCAATTAACGCAATACTGGATGTTAGCAGGGACCGGCACAGCCTGAAACCTGGCATGGCGCGCAGCCGACATTGGAATACTTATGGACAGCCCCCAGACACAGCGCCCCTCGGGGTCTGCCAGCCCGTATTCATCGCGCATGATCGTGGCTTATCGCTACGGCGCGCTGGCTTTTGCCGGCATCGGCGTGGGCTGGGCCGTGGTGTTTGGCGCCATCGGCTGGTGGGGGGTGGTGGCGCTGGACATCGCCATCATCGTATGCGGTCTCTCGATCTACGTCCTGATCCGGCGCGGCCATCTCACCTTGGGGCTTCTGGCCGCCCAGGCCGCCTTGATGGCCATAGCGGTCATCATGGGTCTCGTGCTTGACGTTCCCACCGCCGACGCGCCGCGGGTCAGCCACCTCTATCTGCTGGTCGTGGCGGCCTTGGGCTATTTCAATTTTCAGCGCCAGAGTTCTCTGGCCCAGTTGTTGCTGATCGGACTGTGCCTTGTGGCTTTCGTGGTGCTGGCCAGCATGCCGCTGCGAACCGATCTGGCCCTGGTCATGCCCGAGATGGTGCGCAGCATCGGCACCTGGGTCAACACCATCATGGCCACAACACTGCTAGCCGCCTGCATTCACGCCACCCAGGCCGATCTGGTGCGCAAGGACAAGTTCAGCCGCGCGTTGATGGCGGCGCTGTGGAACGAGGAATTCACGCTCGTGTATCAGCCGCAGGTCGATCTGGCCCGAACCACGATCGGCGCCGAGGCACTCTTGCGCTGGCACAGCCCGGAGAGGGGCGAGGTGTCGCCGGCCGAGTTCATCGGCCAGGCCGAGGCACTGGGCCTTATGGTCGCCATCGGCGGCTGGGTGCTGGAAAAAGGCTGCACGACCCTGGCCGGCTGGGACGAGGATGCCCGTTTCCGCCACCTGACCTTGTCGGTCAATATCAGCGCCAGCCAGCTCATGGACGAGGGTTTCGAAGCCCTGGTGCGCGCCACGCTGACCAAGACCCGTGCCGACCCGCGGCGCCTGACCCTGGAATTGACCGAAAGCGTATTGGTAACCGACATGGAGCTGGCTGTTGCCAAGCTGCGCCGGCTGCACGATCTGGGCATCACCATCGCCTTGGACGATTTCGGCGTGGGCTATTCCTCCCTGTCCTATCTGCGGCGCCTGCCCATCCAGCAGATCAAGATCGACCGTGGCTTCGTACACGATGCAACGAGCACGGACCGCAGCGCATCGCTGGTGCGCAACCTCATCCATATCGGGCAAGATCTGGGACAGGACGTAGTAGCAGAAGGCGTGGAAACGCCGGACCAGCACGCTTTGCTGGTCCAGGCCGGCTGCCGCAAATTCCAGGGTTTCCTCTATGGCAAACCCATGCCTCTCGCCGAGTTCGAACAGGGGCTAGCACAGTAATCTTGTCCGGCAGCGTGCATGCGGCAGGCCAAGCTACCCGGCACTTCCCAGCTGTCGATTTCACCGATGCGGCCTCGGTCCAAGCGATGTCGGCATATGGGCCCTGGCATATGCCAGGTCTCATGGTGGCCGGTCGCCACGCGCGCAGGCGCCCGGTTTGCTTGGGTATTGCGGATCAACGGCGTGTTAGCCCCCACTGCAAGCAACATCTTGCCTGAGGCACAAATCCAAACGGTCAATGCGCAGGATTGCTGGAGCGGGTGAAGGGAATCGAACCCTCGTCGTAAGCTTGGGAAGCTTCTGCTCTACCATTGAGCTACACCCGCGCGCGGCCTCTTGTTTGCGTCAAAAACGCTGAGGCGTCAAGGGTGGTGCGTGGGCGAAACGCCAGGGGTGGAGGCGCCCCTTGGGGCGCCTCCGGAGCGGATGGGCCGGGCTTAGTTGGCGGCCAGGCCGGTTTCGAAGAGATAGACGCGCTCGTCACGGCGGGGCTCGAAATCGATGCGGTCGGAGACGCCGTAGAAGTCGGGCTGGAAGTAGAGCAGCAGCCACGGGCTGTCGTCGTAGAACACCTTGAGCATGCGATCGACGATCTCGCGTTCCTCTTCTGGGGTCTTGGATGCGGCGATCTCGGCCCAGCCGTCAAACCAGTCGGGATTGTTCCAGCTGGTGTAGTTGGTGCCCGATTCCACCGTGGCCAGGTCGGTCATGTCATAGAGCGGGGTCGTGATGTTGCCGCCCGAGCCCAGAAAAAACAGCGGCCCGGCATCGTGCTTGGAGATGAGCGGTACGTAGACCGAGGCGAATTCGAGCAGCTCGACTTCGGTTTCCACACCCACATCGGTCAGATACTGGCCGATGGCCTGGATCACGTTGGTATCGTTGAGGTAACGCCCGCGCGGGCCCTGCAGCTTGATGGGGAAGCGCACGCCATTGGCATCGCGCGGATAGCCGGCCTCGTCGAGCAGCTTTTCGGCCATTTCCGGATCGTAGGGATAGGGCGTGAGGTTCTTGTTGTCGTGCGGCGGGTTCACCAGGCCCGTGGCGCGGGTGCATTCGAAGTTGAGCAACTGGCTGCAGATGGCGGGCACGTCCACGGCATATTGCAGGGCGCGGCGCACATCGGCGTTCTGGATCGCCGCACCACCGGGGGTGGAGGCAAAATCCTCGCGCATGTTGAAGCCCACATAGATGCGGCGCGTGCCCTGCACGGCCTTCACCTGGGCCGTGCCCGAGGCATCCACGGCCGCCACCTGGTCGGGCGCGACATTGGTGATGATGTCAACATTGCCCGCGATCAGTTCGGCGGTGCGGGTCGAGGCTTCGGGGATGATGCGGAAGATGATGTTTTGAAATTTGCCCGGCTCGCGGATCTTTTCGAGCACCACCTGGGAGCCGCGATCCCAGCTCACCATGCGATAGGAGCCCGAGGCGACCGGCTTGAGCGCTGCCTGCTCGAGCGACATGGCCTCGTAGCTGTCCTTGCAATGGATCATCACTTCGGCCATCAGGCTGAAGGCGATCTTGTTGGGCCGCCCGATGGTGACGGTGAAGTCACGCTCGTTGAGCACTTCGGCGCCCTGGAAGTCGACCGAAGAGAACACGAAACCCGGCGTGCTGCCCACAAAGGCATTGGCGGGGTCCTTGGCGCGGTTGAACGAATAGGCGGCGTCCTCGGCGGTCAGCGCCTCGCCATCCTCGCAGGTCAGGCCCTCCTTCATGGTGTAGGTATAGACCAGCCCGTCGTCCGACAGGGTGTAGCTCTCGGCCAGATCGGGCACGATGTCGCCACTGGCCTGGGTTTCATAGAGCGTGCCAAAGATGTGGCGCGCGATGTTGGAGTTGTCGCGGCTCGAAATCGCCGGCGGATCAAAGCTCGAGGCATCGGCCGAAAGCCCCACCACCAGGGTGTCGTCGGGCGGCGCGGCGTGGGCGGCGAGCGGCGCAAGCAGGCTGGCCGCGCCTGCCAGCAGCAGGCGTGTCACTGTTTTCATCTGAACGTCCTTTGAAATTTCAGGAAGCCGGGCCGGCTCGGCACCAAACGCATGCCGAGGCAGATAAACGCGATAGGCTGGGAAGCAGTCCAGTCATGAAACGACCGGCGGCAAGACACATACCCCCAAAGGGCAAGAACACGGCACCAAACATCTTGGGCATAAACCATGCGCCCTCGCTCTGGATTTGGCCCAACCATGCCAATGGCCGGCGCCCTACGTGCAGTGACCGCCTCTCGACTTGCAATTGCCGCGCCATGCACACTGCATGCTTTTAGATTGTCGACAACTGCCTGATGATAGTGGCCGTCGATGCGCTGCGGTGTCAAGCGCCTTTCCCTCAGAATCTGCCCAGCGCACAGGCACCGCCCAGGCCGTGGTCAAAAGCACGGCAGGCAGGAGATTGACCGAGCGCGGGATGTTTGATTGTTATACAAGTAGACAGGTTCGGGGGAGGACGCCGGGCCTGACGCTTTTTGCCCCCAAGGGGCGCAGACCAGGATCCGGCCCGTGACATCCAAGCTCGATATCGCCTTTGATCGCTACTACACCTATGATGAAATGACCGAGCGCCTGCGGGCGCTGGTTGCCGCCTTTCCCCAGATCGCCAAGCTCACCTCGCTGACCAAATCCATGCAGGGGCGCGACGTCTGGCTGGTGGAGATCAACAATCCCCAGACTGGCCCGGCGCTCGAAAAGCCAGGCTACTACATCGACGGGCAGATTCACGCCGAAGAGCACGCCACCAGCGCCACCGCGCTCTATGCCGCCTTCCACCTTTTGACCCAGTACGGCAAGGACGAGGAAGTGACGCGCCTGGTCGACAGCCAGGCCTTCTACATCCTGCCGCGCATCAATCCCGACGGGGCCGAGCTTTCGCTGGTGCCGCCCTATTACAACTGGTGCGGCAATGGCCGCTTCATGCCCGGCGCCGACCGGCTCGAGGGCCTGATCCCCGACGACATCGACGGGGACGGCTATCTGGTGTGGATGCGCGTGCCCGATCCGCGCGGGGAATGGAAAAAGAGCGCCAAGAACCCTGACATCATGGTGCAGCGCAAGCCCGGCGAAGAGGGCGGGGAGTATTTCCGGCTTTATCCCGAAGGCACCGTGCGCAATTACGACGGGGTCAACGTGCCGGTCGAAAAGCCCTTCGACGGCAATATGAACCGCAATTTCCCCACCCACTGGTCACCCCAGGAGTATGGCGCGGGCACCCATCCGCTGTCCGAGCCCGAGGCCGCCGCCATGGCCAAGCTCATCCTGGACCATCCCAATATCTGCGGCATGTGCGCCTACCACACCCATGGCGGCATCATCATGCGCCCGTCCATGACCAAGCCCGACAGCGCCATGAGCGCGCGCGACATCAATCTCTACAAGGAGATCGGCAAGGTCGGCACCGAGTTGACCGGCTATCCCACCGTCTCGATCTACGAGGATTTCACCCCCGACAAGACCAAGGTGCGGCGTGGCGGGCTGATGGACTGGACCTATGAGGAAATGGGCATCATCAGCTTCGGCACCGAGCTGTGGGATCTTGAACGCGAGGCAGGGGTGGAGAAGGAGGGCTATCTCAACCTCTATCCGCGCTCCGAAGAGGTGCAGCACAAGATCTATGCCTATGTGAAAAAGCATGTGGGTGAAAAGGGCTGGCGGCCGTGGAAGGCGTTCGACCATCCCCAGCTGGGCCCCATCGAAATCGGCGGCATGGTCAATATCTGGAGCTATCGCAATCCGCCGGGCGAGTTGCTGGAAAACATCTGCCGCACCAACGTGTTGTTCAACCTCAAGCACGCAGCCGCCGCGCCGCGCGTCAAGGTCGACAAGGTCAGCGTCACCCCGGTGGGCACCGGGCTCTACAAGGTGCGCGCCGAAGTTTCCAACCACGGCTATCTGCCGACCAATCTGTCGGACGTCGCCATCCAGAACGGGGTGGCCAAGCCGGTCACCGTGTCGATCGCGGTCAATGGCGGTGAGCTGGTGATGAACCCCCAGACTGCCGATCTGGGCAATCTGGCGGGCCGCAACGAGCGGCTCTATCCCTGGTCGCCCTGGGGCCAGCAGTGGAGCGCCACCGCCAAGCCGGTCGAATGGCTGGTGCGCCTGGACGGCCCGGGTTCGGTGACGGTGACGGCCCGCTCGGAAAAGGGCGGCACCCATCGCGTGAGCGAGGCCGTTCCTGCCTGATCGCTGCATAAGCGCGCTAAAAATCAGGGCACCCGCCGGACCGGCGGGTGCCCTTTTGCATTCAGGGCCGGCGCACGATGGGTTTGCCGCCCAGATAGACGCTGAGCTTGTGCCGGTCGCGCAGGATGGAAATGTCGGCCAGAGGATCGCCATCCACCAGCAACAGGTCGGCGAACTTGCCCGCCGCCAGCCGCCCGGCCTCGATCTGCATCAGATCGGCCCCCACCGCCGTAGCGCAGTGAATGGCTTCGAGCGGGGTGTAGCCGCCTTCCACCAGAAGCTCGATCTCGCGGGCATTGGCCTTGCCATGGGCCAGAAAGAACCCGGCATCCGAACCCGCCGCCACTTTGACGCCCAGGCGCCGTGCGCGCGTCAGCCGTTCCCATTTGGCCTCTTCGGAGGCCTTGGCCCAGTTGAGCGTGCGCGACGGCGCATTGGGATTGGCCATGATATAGGCCGAGCTGGCCTCGTTGACCGCCAAGGTGGGCACCAGGAACGTGCCGCGCTCGATCATCAGTTCCAGCGTGGCATCGTCGATCCAGTGGGCGTGTTCCACCGTGTCGCAACCAGCCGCGATGGCTGCGGTCAAAGGCGGGCCGCCCGAGGTGTGGGCCGCCACCATCACGCCCTGCTCATGGGCCTCGTCGCAGGCGGCGGTGATTTCCTCCACCGTCATTTCGAAGCGATAGAGCCGTTCGTCGCGCCGATTGCCCACGCAGGGGTTGAGCTTGATGAAGTCGGCGCCCCGCGTCAGCTGCCGCCGCACGCCGCGGCGAAACTCCACCGGCCCGTCGCAGGCCGCGTTCATGTCGCGAAAGCTCACCATGTCGCCAAAGCCGGGCTGGTCCATATGCCCGCCCGTCACGGTCAGCCCCAGGCCCGGCGCCTTGATGCGCGGCCCCTCGATCTGCCCGGCATTGATGGCATTGCGCAGATCGATGATGGTGCCGCCCGGCGCATGCATGTCGCGCAGCGCGGTAAAGCCATATTCCAGACTTTCGCGGGCATAGCGTACCGCCCGCAGCGCCATGGCCGGATAGTTGACGAAGGCCGATTCCGCCCGGAAGGCATTGGGATCGACGGCGCCCGAGTAGGCCAGGTGCACATGCACGTCGATCAGCCCGGGCATCAGGGTCGTGCCCGGCGCGGTTTCGATCACCTCGGCACCTTCGGGCACCCCGATATCGGCAGCCCGGCCCACGGCAACGATCCTGTCCCTATCAAACAGCAGCGCTGCCTTGGCGATGGGCTTGGCTCCGGTGCCGTCGATCAGCTGGTCGGCTAGAATGAGCTTCATGCTGCCAACTCCCCGGGAAACTCGGTAACCAGGGCGCCGGCCTGGGCCACCTTCACGCCGCCCTTGTAGACGACGAGATTGTTCGGATCGGCCAGGAGCTTGAGGCTGTCCAGCGGATTGCCCGCCACCAGCACGAAATCGGCCATGCGGCCCTTGGCCAGAAGCCCAGCATTGAGCTCCATCAGCTCGGCATTGACCGCAGTGGCGGCGACGATGGCCTCCATGGGGCTGTAGCCGCCATCCACCAGAAGCTGCAATTCGCGCCAATGCATGGTGCCGTGCGGCAGGGTGAAGCCGGCATCGGTGCCCGCGCCCACCTTGATGCCCGCCTTGCGGGCCTTGTCTAGCGACACCCACTTGGCCTCGCGCGAGGCCAGGGTCCAGTCCGAATGGGTCTTGGCGCCATTGGGCGGGGGCAGCTCGAAATTGCGTTCGTTGACCAAAAGCGTGGGCACCAGATAGGTGCCGCGCTCGGCCATCCGCGCGATGCAATCGTCGTCGATCCAGTGCGCATGCTCGACGCAATCGACGCCGTTCTCCACCGTGATGGTCAGAGGCGGCCCGCCCGAGGTGTGGGAGGCGACCTTGAGGCCCTGGGTATGGGCCTCCTCGCAGGCGGCGCGGATTTCCTCGGGGGTCATTTCGAGGCGCCAGTAAACGCCGGGCACCTTGCGCGAGCCGACGCAGCTGTTGATCTTGATGAAATCGGCGCCGCGCCGGGCTTCCTGGCGCGCGCCCTGCCTAAAGGCGTCGGCACCGTCGCAAGGGTGGGCGAATTCGCGCATGGCGGCATGATCGGCATGGATGGGCAGGTCCATATGCCCGCCAGATACCGTCAGGCCGCGCCCGCAGGCGCGCAGATGCGGCCCTACCACGTCGCCCGCCTCGATGGCCCGACGCAGATCGATGATGGTGCCGCCCGGGGCGTGCATGTCGCGCAGAGCGGTAAAGCCATGCACCAGCGAGGCTTGCGCATAGGACAAAGCCCGCAGCGCCACCGCCGGATAGGAGAGGTCGAGCCGCTCGGCCCGCAGCGCCTGAATATCGGCGGTGCCCGAATAGGCCAGATGCACGTGGCTGTCGATCAGGCCGGGGATGAGCGTGGTGCCGGGCGGAGCAGCGATCACGTCGCAGCCCTCGGGCGTGCCCAGCTCGGCCTGCGAGCCCAGGGCCACGACCAGGCCGTTTTCAACCAGCAGCGCTCCCTTTTCGATGGGCGGGGAGCCGCTGCCGTCTATCACCAGATCGGCCTGGTAGAGTCGTCTCATCCTCTTGTCCTCTTGCTGGTACTGGAAAGCCTTAGTCCTGGGCGGCGGCCAACTCCTGCGCCATGTCCCAGGCCTTGATGCGCTGGTCGGTGATGCCTGCGGCATCCTGGAGCGCCAGGTGCACGAAGGCGGGGGCAAGCTCGGAAGGCTCCTTCCAGATCTTGCGGGTCTCGGCGTCATAGGTGACTTCGCTCATGGCGGTGTGCACCGGATGGCCGGGAGTGATGGTGTTGACCGAGACGTTGTAGGGCGCGAACTCGACCGCCAGCGCCCGCGACAGCCCCTCTATGCCGAACTTGGAGGCGCAATAGGTGCTTTCGTCATTGCCGCCCTTGATGCCGGCATTGCTAGAGACGTTGATGATGGCCCCGGCCTTGCGCGCCTTCATGCCCGGCGCCACGGCACGGATGGCCAGGAACGGCGCGCGCAGGTTGACCGCCAGCAGCTGGTCCCAGTCCTCGACCGACACCGCTTCGACCGGCTTGAAAAAGATGATGCCGGCATTGTTGACCAAAACGTCGATGCGCCCCGCCTCGGCCTCGATGGCCGAAAAGGTCTGGGCAATCGCCTCGGCATCGGTCAGGTCCAGTTTGCGGGTGCGAATGTCCCCGCCCTGGGCCGAAAGGCTCTCCATCTCGTCGGCGAAGCGGTCGATGGCATAGACCACCGCGCCCTCGTCGGCATAGGCCCGGGCCACTGCCCGGCCGATGCCGCGCGCCGCCCCGGTCACCACCGTGATCTTGCCGGAAAGCTTGCCCGTCACGTGGCGATCCTCCCCCCGTCGATGACCAGTCCGATACCGGTCACGAACGAGGATTGCCTGGAGGCCAAAAACAACACGGCCTCGCCGATCTCGTCGCCCGTGCCCATGCGCCCGAGCGGCGTGATGGAGCGCCAGCGCTGCTCGACTTCGGCGGGATCGCTCGAGAGCGCCTTGTTGCGCCGGTTCATGTCGGTGTCGATGACGCCGGGATTGATGGCGTTGCAGCGAATGTTGCGCCCCGCATATTCGATGGCGATCACTCGCGTCATGGACATGATGCCGCCCTTGGAGGCCGCATAGGAGAGATTGCCGCCCACATTGGCGAAGGCACTCACCGAGGAATTGTTGACGATGGTGCCCCCGCCATTGCGCAGCAGCGCCGGAATGGCGTGCTTGCAGCCAAAGAACACGCCCTTGAGGTTGATCGAGATCACCTTTTCGAACAGCTCTTCGCTGATCTGGTCGGACGGGGTGACCGGCTGCTCGATGCCGGCATTGTTGAAGATGGTGTCGAGCTTGCCATAGGTGCTCTCGGCAGCGGCCACGAGCCCGGCAACGTCCTGTTCGACCGACACGTCGCAGCGCTGGAAGGACAGCGTGCCACCCTGGGCCTGCGCCTCGGCCACCAGCGATGCGCCGGCCTCCATGTCCACATCGCCAACCATCACGCTGGCGCCTTCGCGCGCAAACAACAGGGCTGTCGATCGCCCCATGCCCTTGGCACCGCCGGTGATCACCGCCACCATACCCGCAAGTCTCAACGTCCGCTCCTCGTCAACAACGACCCTGCCCAACACAGGCTACGCTTCGTATACTTGTAATACAATCTAAATATCCTATCATGGCCTTGTGGCGCCCGCAAAGCGCCCATTTCCCAACCCAAGGAGCCAGCCATGGCCGCACCCGGCATTACCCTCTCCAGTCCGCCCGACGTCGCCCGCGCCTCGAGCTACGAGCACGTTGCCGTTGCCGGCGACTTCGCCTTCATCGCCGGCCAGGTGGCGCGCGACGAGAACAACCAGTGGGTGGGGATCGGCGATGCGGGCGCGCAGGCCGCGCAGGTGTACCGCAATATCGGCCGCATCCTGGCCCATATCGGGGCCACGCCCGACCAGGTGGTCAAGATCAACACCATTCTGGTGGATCGCGCCGATTCCCAGGCCATTACGGCGGAGCGGCTGAAGTTCTTTGGCGACCATCGCCCGCCCCATACCGGCATCGTCATCACCGGCCTGGGCTCGCCCGAGGTCAAGGTCGAAGTGGAAGTGGTGGTCTATCTGGGCGGCAAGTAACCGGACCGCCGGACCGGCCCTCGAGCCCTTGTCCAGCCGCGTTTCCGAACCGCAGAACCGTCACCAAGTCTGCTGGAAACGCTCTCAGGCGCCGGTCTGGCCCTTTTCGCGCTCGATCAGCAGCATGTGGCCTTCGAGCGCGGCCTGCAGGGTCTTGAGATCCACGCTGGGCTTGGCCACCTGCGCCAATATGAAGTCGCGAAACCCCTCGTGCTGGCGCGGAATGGCATCCAGATCCTTGTCGCGGAAGCGGTCGAAATTGAACACGATCAGCACGTGCCGGGCGATGGCATCCCAGAGCGTGCCCACGATGGCATTGCGCGCGGCATTGCGGATGGTGCGATGGAAATCGAGATCGGCCAGCAGCGAGGCGCGCACATTGCCGGCACGGGCCGAGCGCTTCATGTCCTCGATGGCCACTTGCAAGGCCGCCGGATCTTCCTCGCCCGCTTTCCAGTTCTCGATGGCATCGCGCAACAGGAAGGTTTCCAGGCACAGCCGCACCTCCATCACCTGCTGGGTGACGTGCGGATCAAACGCGGAAACGCGATAGGAGCGATGGCTGCCCCCGCTCAATATGCCTTGGGCATGTAGCACCTTGAGGGCTTCGCGGATCGGCACGCGGCTCACGCCCAGCTTTTCGGCCAGGGTCGTTTCCACCACACGCTCACCGGGCAGGATCACCTTGGTGGCGATGGCTTCGGCTATGGAATCGGCAACGCTGTCGGAGAGCGAGACACGCTTGGGCTGGCGCAACATGCCCGGCGCCGCATTCATGCCAGTGCCCTCAACGCTCAAGCGCAATCTCCATCAAGCCATTTCGGGCAGTAAACTTGACGCTTCCTCTAGCATCGGTCCCATTTGGCATCAACCGGGCGCACCGGCATGACCGATGACCCTGCCGTGATGTCCCAAAGCCGAGCCCCGGGCCCATTTCAGCCCAAGCCCACGATGTGATCGGCGGTGCGCAGAGCCAGGGCTTGCGCCGTCGCCGTGGGGTTGATGGCCGCCGCCGTGACGAACACGCTGGCATCGACGAGATAAAGATTGGGGCTATCATGGCAGCGCCCGAAGGGATCGACCACCGAAGTGCCCGGGTCGGCTCCCATCCGGGCGGTCCCCATCAGGTGAAATCCGGCCTCCGAGCGCAGGGGCGTGTCCACGATGGCCTTGGCGCCCGCACCCTCGAGAATTTCGCGGGCCCGCGCCATGCCGAAATCGAGAATGGCGCGGGAATTGGGCGACACCTTGTAGATCATCTTGGCCGCCGGCAGCCCGTCGCGATCCTTGAGCGTGTCCGATAGCGTGATGCGATTGTCCGGCTCGGCCAGATCCTCGGCGCAGACGGTAAAGCCGCACACATGGTCGAAGCGTTCGGCAAACGCCTGGTGATGGCCGGCGCCCCAGGGCAGCGGCGCGCCAAAGATTGCGCCGCGCGCCGTAGCCAGCGGCCCCGGCCCGCCGGTCAATTGCAGTTTCAGCCCGCGCTTGAAGCCGTGTTCGGGCCGGCTGGCATAAAATTCGAACGAGACGATGCCCGCTTTTTCTCCGCTGACCCAGGCACCCAGCGGTTCATCGAACACGCCGTCGACGCGCGCATAAGGGTGCAGCATCAGATTGCGCCCCACCAGCCCCGAGCTGTTGCCCAGCCCGTTGGGGAACGTTTCCGAGCGCGACAGCAGCAGCAGGCGCGGCGTGCCCAGCCCATTGGCGGCAACCAAAAAGCGCTTGCCCCGCACGCGGAAGCGCCCGGTGTCATCGGCACAGAGCGCTGCCGTCACCGTGCCGTCGGCATCGTGTTCAAGCTCGAGCACGCGCGTGCGCGTTCTGATCCGGGCACCGGCGGCCACCGCTTCGGTAACATAGGCGCGGTCGGCGCCGGAGCGGATGCGGCTGGGGCAGCCCAGATCGCAGGGACCGATATGGGTGCAGTGCCCGTTGCGCGGTGCGTCTCCATCCCGGCCGACCACCAGGTCCACCGGCCACCAGTGCCAGCCGCGCCGGTCGAACTGGGCCGCCATGCGCCGGCCATGCGCCCCGATAGTGGGCAGCGCCAGCGGCCTGCCGCCCTGGGGCGGGCCGGAGGGATCGCCGGGCATGAAGGCCACGCCCAGCCGGCTTTCGTTGAGATCGTAGTAGGGCTGCAGATCCTCATAGGCGATGGGCCAGTCCTCGCCCACGCCGTCGAGCGATTTGACTCGGAAATCCTCGGGGCGAAAGCGCGGCACATGGGCCGACCAATAGATCGAGCCGCCCCCCACCGTATTGCCGATCATGGGCTTGATCGGGCTCTCGGCATCGTCGATGGGATCGTCCCAGGGGCCGCGCCTGATATTGGGGTTGGAATGGAGCGCTCTGGCGCGCCGGCTCTCCCAGTCGGGCCCGTCCCGGTCCAGGCCCTGGTAGTCGAACCAGTCGCCCTTTTCGAGGATCAGCACGTCGACGCCCTGGCTGGCCAGCCGCCAGGCCGCCGCCCCGCCCGTGGGGCCCGACCCAATCACCACCACATCGGCGAAATCGTCTGCCATCTGGGCCCTCAGAGCCGCCGCAGGCCGGCCTGGCGTGCCGTAACCTGCGTCAAAAGCGTGGGATCAAAGCCCATATCGGGCTCGCGCGGGGCCCCATTGGCGAGTTCTGCCACGCGGGCCTGCACCGCAGGGGTGGCATAATAGGCCTCGTAGAGCCCATCGCGCAGCGCCGCGAAGGGCTTGGGGGCCGCCCGCTCGAAGCTTTCCACCAGCGCCACCCCCGCCTCCGGCCCGGCCTTGGCCACCTCCATCGCCAGTTCGGCAATGGCCGCGCCATAGCCGGCGGGCAGGCTGGAAAACACCTCCCCGAGCTGCGGCAGGGCGGCACTGGCGCTGGGCCAGCCCGTCGCGCCGTCGCCGGGCAGCAGCAGATCGGCCAGGGCCTGGGCGGAAGAAAGGCTCATGCCGCCTCTCCCAGGGCCTGCCTTACGCGGTCGGCGCCATAGTCGCGCTCGGCAGCGGGGCGGCTGACCTTGCCTTCGCGCAGATCGCGGGCGATCTCGGCCAGCGCCCGCTCGGCGGGATCGCCATAGCCGCCGCCGCCCAGGGTTTCGATGCGCACCACCTCGCCCGCTGCGAGCACCAGGCCCGAGGCTTTCGAGTGCAGCACTTCCTCCCGGTCGGTATCGGGGTTGCGGCGAATGCGGGTGGTGTTGGACGCCTTGCCGCCGAACACGCCCAGCGCCGGCACCACATGGGCGTCCGAGCGGGCCGAAAACGTGGTGTTGTCGGCCCGGATGCGGATCTGCCGGGCCATGCCCAACCCGCCCCGATGGCGCCCCGCCCCGCCCGAATCGGGCACCAGGCAATATTCGTCCAGCAGCAGCGGATATTCCAGTTCGAGCGCTTCGGCGGGCAGGTTGGTGGAGTTGACGGTATGCACATGCACCGCATCCATGCCGTCGCGATCGGCAAAGGCGCCCACGCCCCCGCCCATGCTTTCGGGATAGACATAGGTGGCCTTGCGTTGCGGATGCCAGCCCGAGACCGACACGGCCGAGGTGGAATCGTTGCACGAGGCCATCACCTTGTCGGCCGGGAGCGCTTGGTAGAGCGCCCCGAACACCGCCCCGCACAGCCGGTTGGAGGTAACGGCGCGCGCCGCCACTGCCGCAGGGGCGGTGGGATTGACGATGGAGCCGGCGGGCGCGGTGATCGCAATGGGGTCGATGATGCCTTGATTGGGCATCAGCCCGGGGTCGAGCACCGCCTTGACGCAATAATAGATCGAGGCCTTGAGCGCGCTGTCGGGCAGGTTGATGGCGCCGCGCGCCTGCGGGCCTGAGCCGTCGAAATCGAAGCTCAGCTCTTCGCCCGCCACGGTGGCGGTGCACACGATGGGCACCGGCTCGCCGGGAAAGCCGTCATCGTCCATGGCGCGTTCGAAGCGGTAGACCCCGTCGGGCAGCGCCGCGATGCGGTTTTTCAGCCGCCTGCGCGTATAGGTCAGGATGTCCTCGATGGCCTGGGACACGGCGGGCCAGCCCATGCGCTCGATCAATTGCCCCAGCATGGCGCCACCGCGCTGGTTGGTGCCAACTTGCGTGCGCAGGTCGAGCAGCCGCTCTTCGGGATCGCGAGTATTGTGCGCGATCATTTCGAGCAGATCCTCGTCGATCGCCCCACCGCGCGCGATGCGCATGATGGGAATGCGGATGCCTTCCTCGAAGATCGAGCGCGACACGCCAGAGGTCGAGCCCGGCGTGCGCCCGCCCACATCGGCATGGTGGGCGATGTTGCCGCAAAAGAACCGCACCTTGCCGTCCTGGTGCACGGGGGTGATGATCGAGATATCGGGCAGATGGCTGCCGCCGGCCAGATAGGGATCGTTGGCGATGAAGGCATCGCCGGGCGCCATGTCTTGGAGCTTGTAGCGCGCCAGCATCGCTTCCACCGCCCCGATCATGGCCCCGATATGGATCGGGATGTGATCGGCCTGCGCCACCAGCCGGCCCTGGGCATCGAACAGCGCCGTGGAGCAGTCGCGCCGCTCCTTGATGTTGGAGGAAAACGAAGAGCGGATGAGGATCGAGCCCATGTCCTCGGCAATGGCCAGGAGGCGATTGGAGAACACTTCCATCTGAATGGGGTCGGCGATCTGGTCGGTCGTCATTGGGCGGTGCTCACGATGAGGTTGCCCCAGCGATCCAGGCTTGCGGCCTGGCCGGGCAGGATGAGGGTGGTGGCGCTCATTTCGTTGACGATGGCGGGGCCGGAAAACTCGATCCCCACCGGCAGGCGGCCGCGCGCGAACACCGGGGTCTCGACCCAGCCGTGCCTGGCGTCGATATAGACCGGGCGGCTGCCGGTGCGGGCGCCCTCCAGGCTCTCCCCGCCCGCGATTTCGGCCTGGGGGGCCTTGGGCACTTCGCCAAAGGCCTGCAGCCGCGCCGACACGAACTGGATGGCGCGCTGGCGGATGTCGTAGCCATATTCCTTGCGGTGGGCGGCATGGAAGCGCTCTTCGAGCTCGGCCAGATCGTTCGGCCCCAGCCCGTCGCAATCGACCTTGATCTCGAAGTTCTGCCCTCGATAGCGCGCATCGAGCAGGCGCTTGAAGCGACGGCGCTCGGCGGGCACGTCCTCATGGTCGAGCCAGGCCTGGCCCTCGGCTTCCATGTCCTGAAACAGGGACCGGATCGCCTGCCAGTTCTCCGGCGTGGCATCGGCAAAGTGCGAGCGCACATAGTCCGAACTGAGATCGGTCAGGAGCATGCCGCGCGCGCACAGCGTGCCCGGCTCGCGCGGCAAAAGGATGCGCGGCAGGCCGCATTCCACCGCCACTTCAGCCGCATGCAGCGGCCCGGCGCCACCGAAGGCGCAGAGCGCGAAATCGGCCATGTCATAGCCTTTTTCCACCGACACGGAGCGGATGGCGCGGCTCATATTGGCATTGGCGATCTGGATGATGCCATGGGCCGCTTCTTCAAGGCTGATGCCCAGGGGGGTGGCGACCTTGTCGCGGATGGCGTCGCGCGCCGCATCGAGATCGATCTGCATGCGCCCGCCCAGCAGCATGCCCGGATCGAGCCGCCCCAGCACCAGATTGGCATCGGTGATGGTGGGCTCGGTGCCCCCGCGCCGATAGGCGGCGGGACCGGGATCGGCCCCGGCCGATTGCGGCCCGACCTTGAGCGAACCGGCATCGTCGATCATGGCGATCGAGCCGCCGCCCGCGCCGATGACGTGAATGTCCAGCATCGGGGTCTTGACCGGATAGCCCGCTACCAGCCGAGCATTGGTAAAGAGCGGCGTGGCATCGTCGATCAGCGACACGTCCGTCGAGGTGCCGCCCACATCGAAGGTGATGAGATTGGGCAGCCCGGCGATGCGCCCGATCTCGGCCGCACCCACGACGCCCGCTGCCGGGCCCGACACGCAGGTGCGCACCGGATTGGCATAGACGGTCGAGATCGACATCAGCCCGCCATTGGAATGGATGGTATAGGGCTCGGCCGGAATGCCCACCGCCTCGACGCGGGCGCGGAATTTTTCCAGGTAATGGCCCATTTTGGGGCCCACGAACGCATTGACCGCCACGGTCGACATGCGCTCGAACTCGCGGAATTCGGGCAGGATTTCCGAGGACAGCGTGATGTAGGCATCGGGCAGCGCGGCGGCCACCGCCGCCTTGGCGCGCGCCTCGTTCTCAGGCCGGCGGTAGGAATGGAGAAAGCAGATGGCAACGCTTTCCACCTTCTGGTCCACCAGGCCCTGCACCGCCGCCTCAAGCGAAGCCTGGTCGAACTCGGTCAGAACCTCGCCCTCGGGCCCGATGCGCTCGGTCACCTCGAAGCGCCGGTCGCGCGGGATCAGCACCGGGGGCTTTTCCACCCGGTAGTCATAGATCGAGGGTCGCGCCTGGCGGCCCAATTCCAGCACGTCGCGAAAGCCCTTGGTGGTCAAAAGCCCGGTGCGCGCGCCGCGCCGCTCGATGACGATATTGGTGGCAACGGTCGTGCCATGGCCCAGATAGACCACATCGGCAGGCGAGAACTCCAGGCTTTCCAGCAGCAGCCGCAACCCGGTCTCGATGGCCTCGGAGGGGTCGTGCGGCGTGGAGGGCACCTTAAAGAAGTGAACCGCCCCGCCGTCCTGTTCGAGCAGGGTAAAGTCGGTGAAGGTGCCACCGACATCGATGCCTATGCGATACATGCCATGCCTTGGTTTGGGCGGCTCCTTGCCGCCGATTGATCGTTTCGCCTTATGCCGCCCTAGCGGTGCCGATGGGCACCAGCGCCTCGGCCTCCTCGGCCCGCCAGCACGCCGCCAGATGCCCGGCGCCGACGGTGCCCAAAGGCGGCTCCTCCATGCGGCAGCGCTCGATGGCGATCGGGCAGCGCGTCTGGAAGCGGCAGCCGGTGGGCGGGTTGAGCGGGCTGGGCATATCGGCCGACAGGATGATGCGCTGGCGATGGCGCTCAATGGCCGGATCGGGCACCGGCACGGCGCTCACCAGGGCGCGGGTGTAGGGATGCTTGGGCGCCCGGAACAGGGTGCGCTTGTCGGCCTGTTCGGCGATCTTGCCCAGATACATCACTGCCACGTCGTCGGAGATGTGTTTGACCACCCCCAGCCCGTGCGCGATGAAGAGATAGGTCAGGCCCAGTTCGCGTTGCAGGCGCTTGAGCAGGCCGATGACCTGGGCCTGAATGGAAACGTCGAGCGCCGAAACCGGCTCGTCGCAGACGATCAGTTCAGGCTCGCAGGCCAGCGCCCTGGCAATGCCCACGCGCTGGCGCTGCCCGCCGGAAAATTCGTGCGGATAGCGGTCGGCATAGCTGGGGCGCAATTCGACCAACTCGAGCAGTTCGGCCACGCGCCGGCGGATCGCCTCGCGACCCTGGCGCAGCCCGTGCAGCATCACCGGCTCGCCGATGATGTCACCGATGCTCATGCGCGGGTTGAGGCTGGCATAGGGATCCTGGAAGATCATCTGGATCTTGCGGCGCTGCGCCTCGCGCTCGGCCGCCGTGCCGCTGGCCACGTTCTTGCCCTTGAAAATCACCTCGCCGGAAGTCGGGTGTGTCAGCCCCACAATGGCGCGGCCCAGCGTGGACTTGCCGCACCCGCTTTCGCCCACCAGGCCCAGCGTGGCCCCGGCGGGAATGGCGAGCGAGACGCCGTCCACCGCCTTGACGGTGCCGACGCGGCGTTGGAACACCAGCCCCTTGTTGACCGGGAAATGCACCTTGAGATCGATGACCTCGAGCAGCGGCGATGTGGTCATGACGCGCTCCCGGCGGGATCGAGGAGGAAACAGGCGGCCTGGCGGGTCGCGGTGACGCCATAGAGCGGCGGGCTCTGGGACAGGCAGCGCTGGAAGGCGAAATCGCAGCGCGGCGAAAAACAGCAGCCCGGGGGACGGTGTGCCGGATCGGGCGGCGTGCCGCGAATGGGCAGGAGCGGCGCATCGTCGATGTCAAAGCGCGGCACCGAGGCCAAAAGCCCCTGGGTGTAGGGCATCTTCGGGCTGGCAAACACCGCGTCGGTGGGCCCCTCTTCCACCACCCGGCCCGAATACATCACCACCATGCGGTCGGCCAGGCCCGCCACCACCCCCAGATCGTGGGTGATGATGATCACGGCCATGCCGAACTCGCGCTGCAGCTTGCCCATCAGCTCCAGGATCTGCGCCTGGATGGTCACGTCGAGCGCGGTGGTGGGTTCGTCCGCGATCAAGATCTTGGGTCGGCAGGCCACCGCCATGGCGATCATGACGCGCTGACGCATGCCGCCCGAAAAGTGATGCGGATAATCGTTGAGCCGCTGCTCGGGGCTGGGCACGCCGACCAGCCGCAACAGCTCGATCGAGCCCTTCCTCGCGGCAGAACCCGAGAGGCCCATATGCAACTCGAACATTTCGCTCAGTTGCCGCCCCACCGTCAGCACCGGGTTGAGCGAGGTCATGGGGTCCTGGAAGATCATGGCGATCTCCTTGCCTCTGATGGCGCGCATTTGCGCATCGCTGGCGGACAGGAGGTCGCGGCCCTCGAAGGTTATGGCATCGGCCTTGACGGTCTTTCTGGCCAGAAGGCCCATCACCGCCAGGGCCGACACCGACTTGCCCGAGCCGCTCTCGCCGACGATGGCCAGCGTTTCCCCCGCATCAAGATCGAAGGACACGCCATCGACGGCCGGCACCACGCCGCGATCGGAGGTGAAGGTGACACAAAGGTTGCGAACCGACAGGATCGGAGCCATCAGCGCGCCCTCAGCTTGGGATCGAGCCCGGCGCGCAGGCCATCGCCCAGAAGGTTGAAGGCAATCACCACGGTCAGGGTGGCCAGGGCCGGAAAGGCCGAAATCCACCAGGCGCGCTGCAGGAACTGCCGGCCTTCGGACGACATCAGCCCCCATTCGGCCGTGGGCGGTTGCGCGCCCAGGCCCAGGAAGGACAGACCAGCGCCCACCAGAATGGCATTGCCGATCTGGAGGGTGGTAAACACCAAGAGCGGCGCATTGGCATTGACGAAGATGTGGCGCACCATGATGCGGAAGGGCTTGTTGCCCACCAGCCAGGCGGCTTCCACATAGGGTTGCGACTTGACCGCCAGCACGCTGCCGCGCATCAGCCGGGCATATTCGGGAATGGCGGCAATGCCCACCGCCACCATGACGTTGAAGATGCCGGGCCCGAGCGTGGCGATGATGATCAGCGCGAGGATGATGCTGGGAAAGGCCAGCATGGCATCCACGAAGCGCGAAATCAGGGCATCCACCCAGCCGCCGAAATAGCCCGCGGCCAGGCCCAGCGCCACGCCGGGAACGAGCCCGAAACCAACGCTGATGACGCCCAGGGCCAGCGAAATGCGCGAGCCGTGCAGCACGCGGGAAAACAGGTCTCGCCCGAGCTGGTCGGTGCCGAACCAGTGCAGCAGGGACGGCGCCTGCCGGGCCCGCCCGGCCAGCGCGTTGGGATCGTAAGGCGCGATCAGGGGCGCGGCGATGGCAATGAAGATCCAGAGCAGCAGGATCACCAGCCCCACCAGCCCGCCGCGATGGGCCAGGAACCGGCGCCAGGCATCGCGCCACGGACGGCGGATCTCTGCTTCGGGCTCGATGGCCGGCAGGCCGGCGGCTACGGCCATGGGTGCACTATCGGCCATAGCGGATCCGGGGGTCGAGGAAGGCATAAAGGATGTCGACCAAAAGGTTGACGCTGACATAGATCACCGCCAGCAGCAGCACGGCGCCCTGCACCAGCGGGTAATCCTTGGCGATGATGGCGTTGACGATAAGCCGCCCCACGCCGGGGCGCGAGAACACGGTTTCGGTGACGACGGTTCCCGCCAGCATGTTGCCGAACTGCAGGCCCACCATGGTGACCACCGGGATCATTGCGTTCTTGATGCCATGGCGCCAGAGCAGGAGACGCGGCGGCAGGCCCTTGGCCCGGCCGGTGCGCATATAATCCTCGCCCAGAACCTCGACCATGGACGAGCGCACCAGCCGCGCGATCAGCCCGGCATTGATCAGGCCCAGCGACAGCGCGGGCAGGATCAGCTGCTCGATGCTGCCCCCGCCCGAGGAGGGAAACCAGCCCAGATTGAAGGCAAAAAAGAACACCAGGATCAGGCCCAGCCAATAGACCGGCAGCGAGGCGCCCAGATAGGACAGCGTCATGCAGATCGTGTCGATCCAGCCGCCCTGGCGCACCGACGCCAGAATGCCCAGCGGCACCCCGATCAGCAACGAGCAGAACAGCCCCGCCACGGCCAGCTCCACGGTGGAGCCCAGGCGATCCAGGATCATGGCCAGCACCGGCTCGCGGAAGCGCAGCGATTCCCCCAGATCGCCGACCACGGCGCCGGAAATGAAGTGCCAGAACTGCACCAGCAGCGGGTCGTTGAGGCCCATCTGCTCGCGCAATTGCGCCAGCCGCTCGGGCGGAATGGCCCCGCCTTCGGCGCCCGCCAGCATCAGCAGCGCCGGATCGCCGGGCAGAAGATGCATGATGCCGAAAACGATCACAGAGATCAGGAACAGGACGGGGATCAGCTGGATGATCCGCCCCAGAATATACGAGCCCATGACGCGCTCCGCGACCCAAGGAAACCAAGGCGGCGGGCCCCTGTTGGAGAGCCCGCCGCATGCGAAGGATTATTCCTCGATGGTGACGTCGTGCAGGAAGAAGAAGGTGCCTTCGGCGCCCAGCTTGAAGCCCTTGACCGAATTGTCCACCGCAATGAAGGACGGATCGCTCAGGGTAGGCACCATCAGGGCTTCTTCCATGATGATTTCCTGAGCACTCTTGGCCGCTTCGCAACGCGTGGCGTCGTCGGGGTTGCTGGCCACTTCCTTGAGCAGGGCGGTGAGTTCGTCATTGACGTAGCCGCTCCAATACCAGCCGCCCGGCCGGTCATAGGCGGGGTTCCAGATGTCGTCCAGGATCTTGGGATCGGTGCTGCGCAGGCGTTCATACATGATGTCGAAGGTGCGCTCCTGCACTTCCTGAAGCTGCACGGGGCCCGGGATCACCTGCACCTGCAGGTCCATGCCGATGCCGCGCAGCTGGGCCTGCAGGGCCTCGCCGATTTCCTGGTGATGGAGCGTCTGCCAGCGCACCACCAGCGGCGTGCCGTCCTCGACGCCCGCCACGCCCGAGGCCTTGCGGATCCCGCTGCCATCGTCCTTCCAGCCGGCTTCGTCCAGCAGCTGGGCGGCCTTGGCCGGATCGTTGGGATACATGTCGGTGGCACCGGGCCAGAAGCAGCGATGGATGTTGTTGAGCGGCCCGTCCGAGGGCTCATAGAGCCCGTCATAGAGCAGGTCGTTGATCTGAGCCATGTCGCGGCCATAGAGCAGGGCCTGGCGCACGTTCTTGTTGTCGAGCGGCGGCTTGCGCACGTTCATGACCATGGAAAGGCCCGTGCCGGCCTGGCCCTTGCTCAGAAGGCTTGCCCGATCGCTGTCGACATACATGTCGGTGGACAGAGCCGGGATCTGGAAGCCGATATGAGCCTCCCCCGCATCGACCACCGTGCCCAGAACGGCCGGTTCGCCGATGAAGCGGATGGTGACGCTGTCGAGCAGCGCCGGACCCTCGTGTTCCTGCACCGAGTTCCACCCGCCATACTCGTCCCACTTGACGAAGGTGATGTGGTCGTTGGGCACCCATTCGGAGAACTTGAACGGGCCAGTGCCCACCAACAGCTTGTCGAATTCCTGCGGGGTGGAGGCCGCCGCGGCAGTGGGCGACCAGAGCGGCGCCTTGCGCGCCACGTCCATGAAGTTCACCCACGGCTCGTCATAGACGAAGCGCACCGTGAACTCGTCCACCACCTGCACTTCCTTAAGCGGCCCGATATTGCCAGCCAGCTGGGTCGAGGCGGTTTCCGGCGCCAAGATGCGCTCGAAATTGTACTTGACCGCCTCGGCGTTGAACGGCGTCCCATCCTGGAAGATCACGTCGTCGCGCAGCTTGAAGGTGAAGGTCTTGGCGTCGGGCGCGATCTCCCACTCGGTGGCGAGCGCCGGCTGATAGGTGCCGTCGGGCGCTACGATCACGAGCGGATCGGTGACGAAGGAATCGAACAGAATAGTCGTTGTATAGGGATCGACCTGATAGTCGAGATTGGCCGGCTCGATGCTGGCCTGCACGGCGATGATCAGATCACCGGCAGCATTGGCGCTCGATGCGGCACCCAAAGCCAGCACGCTGGTGGCAAGGAGAAGAGACGATAGGCGTAGACCTCGTGTGAGACGATGCATCGCGGACCCCTGTTGCTTTGCCTGGACCCCGATCGACTGATCGCCTCAGTCGATCGGGAATCGCTTTTTTGAAAGTACGACTCTTGTTTTTTCACCGGCTTGTACCGGCTGCTTACCCTTTAGACCACTCGCACCGCATACTGTCTAATCGTTATACAATTTGGTCAAGAGGCCGGCGCGATATTTTCAGTGCACGAGCTCGCCGCCCTTGAAAACTTTGAGGTTTTCGCGCTTGCCCAGCACGGTGATGTCGGCCAACGGGTCGCCGTCCACAATCAGGATGTCGGCCAGCCGCCCCGCTTCAAGGCGCCCGGCCTCGATTTCGAGCAGATCGGCGCTCGCGGCGGTGGAGGCGATGATGGCTTCCATAGGCGTGAAGCCGCCCTTGACCAGCAATTGCAGCTCATAGGCACCCCATTTGCCGTTCTCGAGCTGGAAGCCGCTATCGGTGCCGGTGCACACGCGAATGCCGGCCTTGCGCACGCGCGCCAGCGTGTCCCACTTGGCCTTGCTCGATTCCCGGTGCCAGCGCTTGTACTTTTCCGCCAGCTTGGGATTTTCCACCGCATAGCCGGCATGGACGTCGTTGACGGTCAGGGTGGGCACGAAAGTCGTGCCATGCTTGACCATCAGCTCGATGGTCGCATCGTCGATCCAGTGGCCATGCTCGATGGTATCGACGCCATTGCGCACCGAGGCCGACACCCCGGCCGGGCCATAGACGTGGGCGGCCACGTGCACGCCCTGAGCATGGGCCTCGTCGCAGGCCGCCGCGATCTCCTCCTCGGTCATTTCCTGGCGCCAGAAGCGGTCGGGGCTGTTGTGATAGGAGACCCAGGTGTTGAGCTTGATCAGGTCGGCGCCGCGCTTGAGCTGTTCGCGCACGCCCTGGCGGAAGCCTACCGGGCCGTTGCAGGGGGCAAACATGTTTTCGAGCTTCACATGGTCGGCCCAGCCCGGATGGTCCATATGCCCACCCGTAACCGTCAGCCCCATGCCGGCGGCCTTGATGCGCGGGCCCTTGACGTAGCCCTTGTCGATGGCCCGGCGCAGATCGATGATAGTGCCGCCCGGCGCGCCGACATCGCGTACCGAGGTAAAGCCCGACCGCAGGGTTTCGAGCCCGTAATAGGCGGCGCGCAGGGCGATTTCGGCAAAGGAGAGCCGCGCCAGCTCATGGCTTTCGGCCCCGATTTCGTCGGGAATGCCTGGGGTGCGCAGATGCACGTGCACGTCGCAGAGGCCCGGCAGCACCGTGCCGGTGGTCTCGATCACCTCGGCGCCTTCGGGCACGCCGATATCGGCCTGGCGCCCGCAGGCCAGAATGCGCTCGCCATCAAACAGCACCGCCCCGCCCGCAATGGCATTGCCCTTGCCGTCGATGACCTGTGCTGCCCGGATCAATGTCGTCATGGCTCGCCCCCTGCTGCCGCCCGGAGCGCTGAGCTCCATTTCGCCAGTAGACTGTCATACAGTATACACATGCGCAAGCTTTCATCACCGCGCCAGGATGCGCAATAATTAGACTTTGGGGTGAGCGGGCGTGCAAAAGCCAGTGCGCCGGAACGGTCCCGTTCCCACGCCTCGTAGCGATCCAACAGAGCGGTGGTGACGTGCCTAGGCTTGGTGCGCCAGGCTGGCATCGGCATAGGGCGCCAGAGCCGCCTTCACCTGCGCCACGGCCACGTCCGGGGCGTTCGCGGACAAGGCGCCCGATGCTATGGCGCCATAGTGCAGCGGCAGATACTGGCTGACGAGCGGCAGCGGCAGGCCGGTGCGCTCGAGATTGGCAAACAGCTGCTCCACCGCCGCCACCACGCCCGGCTCGGTCCAATAATAGCGCAACCGGTCCGAATAGCTGAAATGGCGCAGATAGGCCTGATGCTCTGGCGTGCCGTCATAATGGCCGGACCAGTCGCCCGGCCGCGCCAACATGGCCGCCTCCAGCGCCGCGCGCAGGCCCGAGCGCTGGGCGGCGGGCACCAGTTCGGCCTCGACAGCTTGCAGCCCGTAAAGCGCCTCGCGCAGCGCAAAGCTCGCGGCAGGTCCGACCTTGAGAATGGCGAAGTGATGAGCCACCAGCGCCTTATAGCCTTCGGGCCGCTGGTAGTCGGTGGAATGGGCCTCGAACACCAGCCCCGGCGCATCGTCGAGCGCCCGCGACAGCGCCGTGGCACCGGAGGGATCGAAATAGACCACCTCCTCATTGCCGAAATCGACACCCGGCTGCACCACCATGCCAACGACACGGCCAAAGGCCTCTTCCAGCCCGCGCGCGGCAAAAGCCTGACGGTGCAGGTCGAGGGTCATTTGCACATGAGCCGGGTCGGTGGGCACGATGGCATGGCCCGCGCCCATGCCGCCGGGCGGCGGCACTTCGGTGCCGATGATATAGACCGGCTTGTGCACCCCCGCCGCGCCTTCGGCAGCCTCGGCCAACCGCGCAGCGCGCTCGGCGATTACGGCTTCGGGCAGGATCTCGGGATCGTCGGCGCAGCGCATCGAGCAATCGAGATGGATCTTGGCAAACCCGGCGCCGACGAAGGCCTCGACCATGGCAACGGCCTTGGCCATGGCGGTCTCGGCGTGCTCCCTGCGCCAAGGCTGGGGCCCCAGATGATCCCCGCCCAGGATAACGTCATCCTCCCCCAGGCCCAAATTCGTCGCCGTTTCGCGCACGCGGCGGGCGAAATCGGCCGGCTGCATGCCGGTGTAGCCGCCAAACTGGTTGACCTGGTTGCAGGTGGCTTCGATCAGTGCCAGCTGCCCGCGCTCCCGAGCCAGTTCCAGCGCCGCCCGGATCACCAGCGGATGGGCGCTGCACACCGAGGTGATGCCCTGCTGCGCCCCGCCCCGATTGGCGGCGAGAATGGCAATGAGACGGCTGGTGGCGTGGGACATGGCAATTTTCTCCTGGCCCCAGCCTTTTAGAGCCTTCCACCGCTGAGATGAAGCGGTGAAACGCTCTAAGTCCTTGTACGGTAGCGCTTGCCCGCGCACGCGGGCTTAGTCGACGTCCAGCGTTTGCGGCACCAGGTCGCGGTCCTCGCCAATGGTGTAGCTCACCCTTTCGAGGCTGCCGGTGAAGGCCGTGGGGCCGTCGAGCCCGTCAAACAGCACCGGCAGATTGGCCGCGCCCAGTTGCAGCGGCGCCAGCGAAATGCGCAGCAGCGTCTTGTCGAACCGCACCTCGCCCACCGGGGCGCCCTCCACCAACAGCGTGCCGGTGCCGGCCAGCGATCCGGTCTTGGTAAACTCGAAGCCCACGGTTACCCGGCCCAGCGGCAAGGGCCGGTCGGCGGTCAGCACGGTCACCTCACCGCAATAGCTGTACACATAGACCAGCCGGTTCTCGAGCACGAACAGCCCATAGCCGCCATGGCGATTGCCGAAGGTAAGGATGGTGCCGCCCTGCTCTTCGGCATCACGCGCGATCACCGCTTCGATGCGGTGCGACACATCCTGCGTCAGGGGTGCCGCTTCAGCCGGAATGACGGCGATGGGCGGGTAGAAATCGAAGCGCTGCCGGCCGCGAATGGCGTCAGGCTTGGGCTTGGCCTTGAACAGCGCGTCCCGATCGTCGAGCGGCATCACGTCGAACTTGCCGGCTTCCGCCCACCAGCGCTCCTTGAGCTCCTGGAGCTTTTCGGGCATGGCCTGGGCCAGATCGTTGCACTCGTTGAAGTCCTTGTCGAGGTGATAGAGCTCCCAGCGTTCGGTCTCGAACGAGGTGCCCGCCACATGCCTGGTCACCGCCTTCCAGCCCTGATGCCAGATGCTGCGATGGCCATACATCTCGAAATACTGCGTCACCTTCTGGGTCGGCGCGTCGGGGGCATCAAAGCTGTAGGCAAAGCTGGTGCCGTGCAGCGGCAATTGCGGCACGCCGCGATAGGTTTCGGGCGCGTCGAGCCCCAGAATGTCGAGCACGGTGGGGGTTACGTCCACCACATGGTTGAACTGCCGGCGCACCGCACCCTGGTCGGAAATGCCCTTGGGCCAGGACACGATCAAGGGATCGCGAATGCCCCCGCCATGGGTGAAGGCCTTGTAGAGCTTGAGCGGGGTATTGCTGGCCTGCGCCCAGCCCCAGGGATAATTGGTGTAGCTTTCCGACCCCCCGATGCGCTCCAGGTCGTCGAGGTTCGCTGCATCGGATTCGGGCAAGAGGTTGAACCAGCGCAGCACGTTGGTGGTGCCCTGCGGCCCGCAATCGGTGGAGGCGCCGTTGTCGGAGATCAAGACGATCAGCGTATTGTCGCGCTTGCCGGTCCGGTCCAAAAATTCGAGCAGCCGCCCGAACTGGGCGTCGGTATAGTCGAGAAACGCCGCATAGGTTTCCTGCAAGCGCAGCCCCACCTGGCGCTCGGCCTCGGGCAGGTCGGCAAAGGCGACGACGCCGGGATTGGCAGGCGGCAGCTCCACGCTGTCGGGCACCAGCCCCATGGCCTTTTGCCGGGCCAGCCGCCGCTCGCGCTCCACGTCCCAGCCATGGTCGAAACGCCCGCGATATTTCTCGATCATGGCGCGCGGCGCCTGATGAGGAAAATGCCCGGCGCCAAAGCACAGATGCATGAAGAACGGCTTGTCGGGCGTCAGCGAGATCTGGTTGGAAAGATAGGAGATCGCCTTGTCCACCAGATCCTCGGAGAGGTGATAGCCCTCCTCCGGCGTCTTGGCGGGGGTGGTCAGGTGATTGTCTTGCACCAGCTCAGGATGGAACTGGTCGGCGCCCCCGTTCATGAAGCCATAGAAGCGCTCGAACCCCCGGCCCAGCGGCCATTGATCGAAGGGGCCGGCGGCGCTGGCATCCTCGGTTGGCGCCAAATGCCATTTGCCAACCGCGAAGGTGGCATAGCCCTCATCCTTGAGGATTTCGGCAACCGTCGCCGCCTTGGGGCTGATGGCACCGCGCCCGGAAGGCCAGCCCATATCCACATTGGCCAGATAGCGCATGCCCACCGCATGGTGGTTGCGCCCGGTCAACAGGCACGCCCGCGTGGGCGAGCACAGCGTGGTCGTGTGGAAATTGGCATAGCGCAGGCCGCGCGCGGCCAGGGAGTCGAAATTGGGCGTCTCGATCTCGGAGCCAAAGCAGCCAAGATCGGAATAGCCTACATCGTCGAGCACCACATAGATGACGTTCGGGCTCCCCTCGGGCGGGCGGCGCCGGGGCTCGTACCAAGGCGTGGATTCGGCATGGGTGCGGCCCAGGCGGCGGGCTTGCGGGAACTGTGCCAAGACGGCCTCCGAAAATTGTGGTCGTTGCGGCCCGCCGGGGCGGGCGGGCGCGGGCCGCAAGGGTCCGCACCGGCTTTGAGGATCTCAGAGAGGATCAATACTTGGCGGCGTCGCGCAGATAGCGCTTGAGCGCCCCCTGCCCCAGCGCCTTCCAGGCGCGGTCGGTCAGAAAGCCCAACAGCCCCAGCAGCACGATGGCCGAGAACATCCAGTCGATGCGGAAATAGAGCCGCGAGGTCCAGATCAGATAGCCAAGCCCGGATTCGGCGGCCAGCATTTCGGCGGCCACGATGACCAGGAACGAGGACGCCAGCGCCAGCCGCATGCCGATGTAAATGGCCGGAATGCTGGCCGGCACCACGATCTGGGTAAAGACCTGCCGTTCATTGGCACCCAGGCAGCGCGCCGCGTCGAGCTTTTCCTGCGGGATCGCGCCCACGCCGCTGGCGGTGTTGACCATGACGATGAAGGCCGTGGCATAGGCAATGAGCAGGATCTTGGAGGTTTCGCCCACCCCGAACCAGACGATGAACAGGGTAACCAGCGCAATGGCTGGCACGAAGCGAAAGAAGTGGATGAAGGGGTCCACGATGGAGCGCGCGATCGGCGAGGACCCCACGAACAACCCGATGGGAATGGCAATGGCACTGCCCAACAGCCAGCCGCCCAGAATGCGCATCATGGACACCAGCACCGCTTCGAGCAGCGTGCCTTCGGCCGCCAGCTCGGCCGCGCCCGCCAGGACCGTGGAGGGCGGCGGCAGGAAGAAGGCGTCGATCACCGTCATCGACACCAACTGCCACAGGGCAACAAAGCCGATGACGCTCAGGATCGAAAGGGAAAGGTTCAGATGTCGTCCCATTGGCCGGCGGCCTCCCTCTCGATATCCGCTTCGAGCGCGCGGACGATGTCGGCAAAGCGCGGATCGAGATCATCGCGCGGGTAGTCGAGGTCAATGTCGTAGAGCTGGCGAATATTGGCGCGCGGGCCCCGGCTCATCACGCCCACGCGCTGGCCCAGCAGCACCGCCTCGCGGATGTCGTGGGTGACATAGAGCACGGTCTTGCCGGTCTCCTGCCAGATGCGGGCGATTTCGCGCTGCAGCACCCGGCGCGTCAGGGCATCGAGGGCGGCGAAGGGCTCGTCCATCAGCACCACGTCGGGCCCGGCGGCCAGAGTGCGGGCAATCTGCACGCGCTGCTTCATGCCGCCCGAAAGCTCGTGGGGGAACTTGCTCTCGTGTCCCTTGAGGCCGACCAGATCGATGTAACGATGCGCGGTTTCGGCCTGAAGGGCCTTGCTCGCGCCCGCCATGCGCGGCCCGAAGCCGACATTTTCGAGCACCGTCAGCCAATCGAACAACGGGCCCTCGACCGACTGAAACACCATGCCGCGCTCGCGCGCCGGGCCGGTGATAGAGTTTTCATTGGTAAAAACCTTGCCCTGGGTGGGAAAGGCGGTGCCGGCAACGAGCTTGAGCAGGGTGGATTTACCCGACCCGCTCGGCCCCACCAGAACGAAGAACTCGCCCCGCGGGATGGTCAGGGAAAGTTCGGCGAGGATGAGCGCGCTGCCGGCAGCCTGGCCCGGATAGGCCATGCCCACCGCGTCGAACCTGATGGCGTGGGAGTGGGCGCCGGTCGCGGGGTTTGTCTGGGTCATGGCCATCTTACCCGGGCGGACTAGTTCAACGAAACCGCGCCGGGCACAGCTTCTTCAAGGAAGCTGGGATCGACGGCGGTATCGAAGGTGACGGGGGTCTTGATCACGGTGGACGCGAACTCGGCGATGGTCGCAAACGAGGTGCGCTCGGCCTCGGTGAGCTGGAGCTTGAAATCCGTCATATTGATCAGGTTGAGCGTAGAATCGACCGGCGCCTTGGTGTTGGACGCCACGATTTCGGCCGCCTGCTGGGGATTGGCCTCGATGAAGGCGGTTGCCTCTTCGAGGGCCTTGAGCACGCCGACCACCGCCTCGCGATTATTGGTGGCAAAACCGGTGTTGGCGCTGACATAACCGCTCTGGTTGAGCGCCGCTTCGCTATCGTCGGTGAGGATCGAGAAGCCCGAGGTTTCGGTGGCCTGCTTGACGCCATCGGCCCACACGAAGGCCGCATCGAGCCGGCGCGCCTTGAGCGAGGCCACGATCTCGAGCAGGCTCTCGAACGGCACGAGCTCGACCTGGTCTGCGGAAATGCCCTGGTTTTCCAGATATTTAACGGTGACGAGGTTCTGTGCGGTACCAGTGGCGATGCCGAACTTCTTGCCCACCATGTCCTGGGGGGTCTTGATCTGGTCCGAGACGGCCAGCTTGTGCCAGCCGGGGGTGGAGGCAAAGACGGCGGCCAGCACGGTCAGCTGCCGGCTCTGCATGCGCAGCGTGGTGGGGAAATCCAGGCCCACCCCGATATCGGTGCGACCGGTCAGCACCGCATCGAGGCTTTCGATGCCGGTGGCGAACATGGTGACTTGGGCATCGACGCCATATTTCTCGAACAGGCCCTGGTCCTTGGCCACCCAGGTCTGGGTGCCGGTGGTGTAAGGGTCGACACCGATGCGCACGGTCTGGAGCGACTGGGCGAAGGCGGTGGAGGCGGTGGCGGAGACCAGAAGGGCGCTGAGAAGGCCCAAGGCCTGGCTGAACTTGCGGCGGGAGAGCATGGCCTGATCCTTGTGAGTGAGGGTGCGGTTTAGGCGGGCGGGCGTGACGTGCGGCGCGGGCCTCAAGGCTCGAACTGCACCTTGGTCAGGGACTGGCGCTGTCCGACCGAGATCAGCGCCGGGTTGGACCAATGGCGGGAAATGACGGGAATGCGGCCGTCGCGGGTGTGGACACGGGCGAAACCGCTGAGCAGCGCCATGCCTTGAGGCACGCCAAGCAGCAAAGCGACCTCGGGATCGGCATTGACCGCCGTGGTCCAGCTTTCGAGCTCGGCGCCTTCGGGATCGAGCTGATCTGCGAGCGCTGCCAGGATGTTACGGTGCGCGGCCATGTCGAAATTTGTGCGCAGGCCGGGGGCGAGGAAATGGTGGATCAAGACCACGGGCCGGTCATCGGCGGAAAACAGCCACACCAGATGGCGCACGGTGGTGCCGGGCGCCAGGTCCATCTGGGCGGACAGATCGGCATCGAGCGCGGTGTCGGTTTCGTCCAGAACGGCGAGCGAAGGGCTAAAGCCGGCGGCCTCGATCATGCGCCAGAAAGCGCGGCGATGGCCGAAATCGTTTTCGACCGGCGCGCGGGCAACGAAGGTGCCAACCCCATGGCGGCGCACCAATAATCCCTGCGTGGAGAGCTTGGCATAGGCCTCGCGGATGGTGGCCCGGCTCAGCCCCAATTCCTTGGCCATGTCGATTTCGGCGGGCAACTGATCCCCGGCCTTGAGCTGGGCGCGCTGGATGAAATCCAGGATCATTTCGCTTGAGGGTGACGCCACTGACAGCCTCCAGAGGTCAGACGTCTAACCTCTTGTCATTTTTGTGACGGAGTCAAGCGCAGATCGTGTGCACACAGCCAATCTGCTGAAGTTTGTTGCACCTGTGTTGGCAGTGTGTGGAAAACCGTTGCGGCGCCCGCTCCGGGATGGAACGGGCGCCGCACAAGGGCACGAGCACGACTGGAAGGTGCGGGGATTACTCCCCGGGGATGGCCCCGGCCAGACCAGCCTCGTCGAGGAGGCGCGCAATGGTGCCGTCGGCAATCAGCGCGGCGATGGCCCCGTCGATCTGGCTGCGCAGGAAGGTGTCGGACGCTCCCAGAATGGCGGCAAGTGGCGTGCTCATGCCGCGCAGCGGATCGGGCGAGGCGAGGGTCATTTCGGCGAGGGCCGGATCGGCGGCCACCAGCCGGGCAAAAGTGGGCGACCAGACGATCATGGCCCCCAGGGTGGCGTCCTTGAGCCGCTCGGCCATCAGTGCCGGATCGGCATAGGGCAGCCGGCGCCATTGCTGATCGCGCGGCAGCGAAAGGTTGTAGGTGATGAAGCGGGCTTCGCCCTGGCTCTGCATGGCGGTGCCGATGGTTTCCGATTTGGGGATGTCGGCCAGGCTGGCGTAATCGGCATCGCGCACCACCAGGAGATAGGGAATGCTGGCATAGGCCGAGGTGATGGTGAGCCAGGTGGGATAGGCGCCATCGGGCTGGAGCGAAAAGCCCAGCGCCACCTGGCACTCATTGGTCATGGCGATCAGCAGCTCTTCGAGATAGCCGATGGCATCGATGGGAAAGCCGGTGGGGAGATCCTTGAAGCTGGGCCGCACCAGCAGCACGTCGGCAATCGCCTGGGCCACCGCCTTGTCGAAATCCACCGTGCGCGACAGGGGATCGGTGCAAAAGGTGATGTTGTCGCCCTCGAGCGGTGTGGTGCGATCGAGCATTTCGGCGGGCACGGGCGGATTGTTGCTCTGGGCCAGGGCGGGCGCCAAGCCGGCGCCCAAACAAAGCATCGCCGGCGCCAGAACACGCAGGGCAAGGGTGAGGACCGAAGGGCGGGCGGGCATGGATAAATCTCCACCGGGAACGGGAAAGCGGCTGCCGCAGGCTGCGCCAGGAGCGGCACGCCGGCAGGGGCGATGCAAAAGGGGGGCACGACGGCCCCCCTTTCAAGTCCAAACGCGTGCCGGCGCGCCTTAGTTGGCCGCAGCCGTGGTTTCGGCCTGGGGCAGCTTGAACACGAAGATCGAGTTGCCCGAGCCGCTGGGCACCGGGATTTCCGAGAACAGGGAGGCCGAGCTGGCAGCCTGGGCGCTGAACCCGGTCGGGATCACCAGATACTGCTCGCCATCGATCTCATAGGTGGCCGGGTGGCCGCCAATGGGAGCGTTCAGGCGCACTTCCCAGAGCACGTCGCCGGTATCCTGGTCGAGCGCCTTGAGGTAACGGCCGGCGTCACCGCCAAAGACCAGGCCGCCGCCAGTGGCCAGCAGCGAGCTGGTGAGGGTGGCGCGCTGGGTATGGCGCCAGGCTTCGTTGCCGGCATTGGCGACATCGATGGCCGAGATCACACCGGCCTCTTCCACGCCGGGGGGCATGGTGCGGGGACCGACGCGAACGCTGCCCACGGCATTGCCGGGCGTGAACTCCTGCACCTGCGGGCTGACCGTGTTGCACGATTCGGCCAGCGGCACGTAGAAGCGCTGGGTGAGCGGGCTATAAGCGCCGGCCTGCCAGAGCTTGCCGCCCGAGAAGGACGGGCAGGCATCGACCTGCTGGCCCACTTCGGTGGGGATCAGATCCTGGTTGAGGGTGATCTCGCCGGTTTCGGAAATGCCCGTGATGACGTTCTGGTAGATGGTCTCCTTGGACCACAGATACTCGCCCGTCTCGGCATCGTTGGCAAAGGCGATGCCGGTCTTGGAGGGCACCGAGATCAGGAGCTTTTCGCCATCGAGCTCGACCAGCACGCGCTCGAACGGACTGTCGAGGTCCCAGTTGTCGCGCGGCACGACCTGGTAGTGCCACTTGCGCTCGCCGGTCTCTGCGTCCAGCGCCAGGGTGGTGTTGGTGTAGAGCACGTCGCCATCGCCCGAACCGCGGATCACTTCGGGATAGGGGATGGGCATGCCGGTGCCGAAATAGACGGTCTTGGTTTCGGCGTCATATGAGCCGGTCACCCAAGGCGAACCGCCCCAGCGGTTTTCCACCGGAACGCCGTTCCAGGAGGCATCGACTTCGGGATTGTTGGGATCGGCGATGGTGTTGAAGCGCCACAGCTCTTCGCCGGTCTCGGCATCATGGGCGGTGAAATAGCAGCCGCCATTGGTGCCCGCGATCGAGCAGCCCGACACGCCGGCAAAGATCTTGCCGTCGGCAACCAGGGGGCCAGCGGTGTAGCTGTAGCCCTTCTCCCAATCGTGCACCTGGGTTTCCCAGTTGACCTGGCCGGTCAGGGCATCGAGCGAGACGATCTTGGCATCCACCGTGGTGAGGATGACCGCACCCTCATAGAGCGCGATGGAGTTCTTCTGCCGGCGGGCCTGATTGTTGTGATAGCCCGAGGTGGCGGGGAATTCGGGGCGGACGTGCCGGTATTCCCACAGCATTTCGCCGGTCTTGGCATCGAGCGCCTGCACGATGTTGTTGTTGGTGGCCAGGAACATGATGCCGTCATGGATGAGCGGCGCCACTTCCTGCTGGCCCTGCTCGGCCATTGGCCAGGCCCAGGCGAGCTGGAGCTGGGCCACGTTTTCCTTGTTGATCTGGTCGAGCGGGCTATAGCCCTGGTTGTCGACCGTGCCGCGCCAGTTGAGCCATTCCTCGGCCGGCGGATTGAGCAGCATGTCGTTGGTAACCGGCTCATAAGTGCGCGTGGCCGAAGTCTGGGCCAGTGCCGGCCCGACCACCATGGTCAGCGCGGTAAACGCCAGCAGTGCGGATTTCAAACGCATAGGGACCTCCCCTTGATATCGATGTCGCTCAAAAGATCGAAAGGGCAGCGCACCCAAACCCCGGCGTGCTGCCCGAAAACGGCTATTGCGCCGCCGTGCCCTGGCCTTCGGCCAGGCTGATGGCCTCGAATGCTTCGAGATCGCCTTCGGGCAGTTCGGTGTCCCCGGCGGGCAGGCCCTGGCGCTGCAGCATGAAGGCCAGGATGTCGGTGTAGATCTTGTCGCCCAGACGGCCGGGGGCCTGGGGCGGCATGTTGACCGAGTAATATTCGTAAACGCCGGCCGCGGTGCCCCAGCCGGCCAGATCGCCACCGGTCAGCGCGGGGCCGACATCGCCCTGCAATTCAGCGCCATGGCACTGGGCGCACTGGGCCCGGTACTGCCCGGCGCCGCGCATTGCCTGCTCTTGCGTATAGACGGCAGCGACCTGGGTGGTTTGGGCGGGAGCGGCATCCTGGGCCATGGCCCCGAAGCTCACCAGGGCGCCGGCCAGGCCGACGGCGATCAAGACAGGAAGGGTGTTCACGGCAACCTCATTGAGATCTTTGAAAGTCATGCAAAATGGGGACATATCGTCGCATGATGGCAGCGCGCAGAGATTATGTGTTGAACCGTATCTGGGTCAACCCCTTCCACGCAGCCTCACGCACCATGCGACTGGGCCGCATGCGATAAAACGCACTGATTTTGCAGGGTTTATCGCGGGCCAGCCGGATATGCGGGCGGCCCTCAGGGCCTAGGAATTACGCAAACAGGCAGTGATCGCGCCCATGATTGAACTCAATCCTAGTTGATATGAGTCCCAGCAGACGCATGGCTTATTGATTATTGATCAAGACCTAGCCGCCGGGGCGGTAGGGCCGGAAGTGCTTGGAGAGTTTCAGGCTCTGCGCCTGGTAGTTGGAGCCCAGGACTGTGCCGTAGAGGCGGTCGGGGCGTTCGGCCATTTTCTCGTAGATGAGGCGCCCGATGGTCTGGCCATGGCCCAGCAGGAAAGGCACTTCGCGGCTGCGCACTTCGAGCACGGCGCGGCTGCCGGTGCCGCCGGCGGCCGAATGGCCGAAGCCGGGATCGAAGAAGCCGGCATAGTGCACGCGGAATTCCCCGACCAGGGGATCGAAGGGCACCATTTCGGCGGCATAGTCGGGCGGCACATGCACGCTTTCGCGGCTGACCAGGATATAGAACTCGTCGGGATCGAGGATGAACTCGTCCGAGCCACGATTGATCAGGGGCTCCCAAAAGTCGAGCACGTCCAGCCCGTCCTTGCGGTCCACGTCGATGACGTCGGTATGGCGCTTGGAGCGAAAGCCGATCAGCCCGTCGCGGCCCTCGCCGCGCAGATCGATAGACAAGGACACCCCTGCCCCCACATCCTCATTGGGATCGACCACCAGCACCTGCTCGGCATGGAGCTGGCGATGGGCCAGGGCATCGAGCCGGGTGTCGCCCAGGCGGAAACGCATCTGGCTCAGGCGCGAGCCGGTGCGCACCATGACGGGGAAAGTGCGCGGGGAAATCTCGAGATAGAGCGGCCCGGCATAGCCTTCGGGCAGCGTATCGAAGCTGCGGGCGCGATCGCCGATGACGCGGGTGAAGATGTCGAGCCGCCCTGTCGAACTCTTGGGATTGGCCAGCGCGCTGACGCCAGGGGGCAGCGACAGGCTTTCGAGGAGAGGCACGATATAGACGCAGTTGCGCTCGAGCACGGCGCCATGATCGAGCGCGATGGCATAGAGCTTGAGCGCCTCGATGCGCTCGGCGACGCTATGATCGGGCCCGGGCAGGAAGCTGGAGCGCACGCGATAGGCCACCGGCCCCAGCCGGAGATCGAGACTGGCGGGCTGGACCTGGTCGTGATCGAAAGGCCGCGCGAGCGAAATGCTGCCCTGCGAGGCCAGCGCCTCGATCATGCGTGCCGAAAATATGCCCGGCGCGTAATCGTGAGCCATGCCGCCGCCTCCTGTGCCTGTCCCTCGATAGCGTGCAATTGACGCCCGCGCCAGTTTGGACTTAGGGTGCCGCCAGTGGTGATTTGGGCCGGTCAGATTGCAGCCACTTAAAACAAATTGCTAAACGACCGTCGGGTGCCGGCCGCGTGAAGATGCGTGCCGGCTTTTTTGTTTGCGAAGGACCAGATGAGCAAGTCGCAAAACCCGCTGAGCGATCCCAAGAACCGCTCCGCCCAGACCATGCTGGTGCATGGGGGCACCGAGCGCAGCCAGCACGGGGAAACCTCCGAAGCGGTCTATCTCAATTCGGGCTATGTTTATCCAGACTCGGCCGATGCCGAAGCCCGCTTTGCCAACAAGGCGCCCGGCTACATCTATTCGCGCTTTTCCAACCCCACCGTGGAGATGTTCCAGAAGCGCATGGCGCTGCTCGAAGGCGCCGAGGCGGCGCGGGGCACGGCCAGCGGCATGGCGGCCGTAACCACCGCCGTGATGAGCCAGGTGCGCGCCGGCGACCATGTGGTGGCCGCCCGGGCGCTGTTTGGTTCGTGTCGCTATGTGATCGAGGATTACCTGCCGCGCTGGGGTGTGACCTCGACCCTGGTGGATGGGCGCGACCCGGAAAACTTCGCCCGCGCCATGCGGCCCAACACCAAGGCGGTGTTTCTCGAAACCCCGACCAATCCGACGCTGGAGCTGGTGGACATCAAGGCCGTGGCCGAGATTGCCCATGCCCATGGCGCCAAGCTGATCGTGGACAACGTGTTTGCCACCCCGCTCTGGCAGAAGCCCCTGGCCCTGGGCGCGGATCTGGTGGTCTATTCGGCGACCAAGCATATCGATGGGCAGGGCCGGGTTTTGGGCGGGGTCATCCTGGGCAGCCAGGAGCTGATCGGGGGCGACATCCACACCTTCATCCGCCAGACCGGGCCCTCGATGAGCCCGTTCAATGCCTGGGTGCTGCTCAAGGGGCTCGAAACCCTGCCGCTGCGGGTCAACCAGATGACGCAGAACGCGGCCAGGATCGCCGATTTCCTGGGCAATCACCCCAAGGTCAAGCGGGTGCTCTATCCGCACCACAAGGACCATCCGCAATACGAGCTGGCCAAGCGGCAGATGGCGGCGGGCTCGACGCTGGTGGCCTTCGACGTGGCGGGCGGGCAGGAAGAAGCCTTCAAGCTGGCCGATGCGCTGGCGGTGATCGTGATTTCCAACAATCTGGGTGATGCCAAGTCGATCATCACCCATCCGCGCACGACCACCCATCAGCGGCTGGCCGAAGAGGTGCGGCTGGAGTCCGGGATTACCCCGGCGACACTGCGGCTGTCGGTGGGACTCGAGCAGGCCGAGGACCTGATCGCGGACCTAAGCTTCGGGCTCGACCAGATCTGAGGCCCCGGCCCGGCGCGCCGCAAAGATGCGCCAGGCCAGAACGATGCGCGAGCCGCCGGTGATGAAACAGCCGGCGGCAAACAGCCCGGCGAGCAGGCTGAACTGCTGCGGCCACAGGCACAGCGCGGCAAAGAACGCGATGGTTTCGGTGCCTTCGAGCAGACCGCCGGTGAAATAGAGCGATTTGAGCCCGCGGCTGGCCGTGGTCAGCCGGTGCTTGGCGGCCAGTTCGGCAAAGCCCAGAAACGTCGAGCCGTTGAAATAGAACGAGGCCAGCAGCACCGCGCCCCAGACCGCGTTACTAGCCGGATCGGCGAGCACGAAGCCGAGCGGAAACAGGCCGTAGAACAGAAAATCGCAGGTGATGTCGAGATACCCGCCGAAATCGGTGGGGGCGCTCGTGCGAGCCACGGCCCCATCGAGCCCATCGAGCAGGCGCGAGGCGATCAAAAGGACGAGGCCGGCAAGATACTGCCCCTGGGACACGGCCAGCGCCGCGCCGATGCCGATGGCGAGCCCGGCCAAGGTGACCCAGTCGGCCTTGATGCCGAGCCGGGCGATGGAGGCGCCGAGCGCGTTGAGGGGCGGGTCGATGACCCGGCGCATGGCGCCGTCGAGCATGGCAGATCATTCCTCTTTGATCCGGGCTTCTAGCACCGCCCGGACCAAAGGCTTACCTCATTTCGCCGTGAGCTATTCGGCCGGTCCGGGCAAGACGCCCTGGCCCTCGGCGGCAGAGAGTTCGCGTTCGAGGCGGGCCTCTTCCTCGGCCTTGGGCTTGGCAAAGCCGGCGATGAGGAGGTAGGCGACGGGCGTCAGCAACAGGGTGGAGACGGTGGCCAAGCCCAGCCCGCCCACCATGATCCAGCCCACGGCCTGGCGGGCCTCGGCCCCGGCGCCGCCGAAGACGATGAGCGGCAGGCCGCCTAGAATGGTGGCCAGCATGGTCATCACCACCGGGCGCAGGCGGATGTTGGCGGCATCCTCGATGGCCTCGCGCACCGAATAGCCTTGGTCGCGCAGCTGGTTGGCGAACTCCACGATCAGAATGCCGTTCTTGGCCATGATGCCGACCACTAGAACGAGGCCGATCTGGCTATAGACGTTCATCGACCCTCCCGTGAGCAGCAGGGCATAGACCGCGCAGGCCAGCCCGAAGGGCACGGTGATCATGACGATCACCGCGCTCCACACGCTTTCGAACTGGGCTGCCAGCACCAAGAAGATGATGATGAGCGCAAACGAGAAGGTGACGATCAGCCCGTTATTGGCCTCGCCCAAGGTGGCCGCTTCGGCCAGCGGCACCATGGCGGCGCCTTCGGGCAGGAGTGGCTGGGCAATGCCATACGCCTGGTTATAGGCATCGCCCAGGCCGAAGCCTTCGGCCAGATTGGCCGAGACCGACACGGCGCGGCGCTGCTGCTCGCGGCTGAGCGAGGGCGCGATGGGCGCCTCGGTGAGGGTGGCGATGGTGGACATGGGCACGTAGCGCCCGTCGCCGGTTTTTAAAAAGATCGATTCGAGGTCGCGCGGATCGTTGATCGGGCTGGTGGAGGACACCATGCGCACCGAATAGCTGGCATCTTCGATAAAGACCGAGCCCATGTCGGCGCCATCGATCATGGCCTGCATGGTGGTGCCCAGGCCGTTGATGTCGATGCCCAGATTGGCGGCGCGCTCGCGATCGATGCTGAGAGTGAGCTGGGGCTGGGTGGTGTCGTAATTGACGTTCACCCGCTCGAAGCGCGCGTCCTGGCGCATCTCTTCGGCAATGGCCTCGGCGGCGGTGGCCAGCTGCTGGTAGTTCGAGCCGACCACGGCAAATTGCAGGCCGTTGCCGCCGCCGCGAATGCCAAGGCTGTTGCCCTGCATGGCAAAGGTGCGCACGCCGGGCACATTGGCGACCAGCTGGGAGATTTCAGCCGCGATCTGGGCCTGGGTGCGCTGACGCTCTTCCCAAGGGGCCAGAGTGAGGGTCAAGAAACCGCTATTGGTGTTGGAGCCGAAGCCGGAGATGGAAAAGACGCTCTCGATCTCGCCGGAGTCGACATAGGGCTGCACCAATTCCTCGATGCGCTGCATCTGGCTGCGGGTGAAATCGAGCGACACGGTTTGCGGCGCCGAGACGCGGAGCGAGATCTGCGAGCGATCTTCCACCGGGGTCAGTTCCTGGGGCAGGCCGATGAAGACGAACCAGGAGGAGGCGGCAAACAGCACCGCCGCGATGACTACGATCAGGGGATTGTTGAGGCAGAAGCGCAGCGCCACGGCATAAAGCGCAGCGAAACCGCGGCCGATGGCGCCGATGATGCCGCCGCGCGGGCCATGGCCCTCATGACCATCCTTGAGCATGCGCGAGGCCAGCATGGGGGCCAGCGACAGCGCCACGATGGAGGAGAGCAAGACCGCAATGGCGAGGGTGAAGCCGAATTCGCGGAAGAGCTGGCCGGTCTGGCCGGGCAGGAAAGACAGCGGCACGAAGACGGCGGCGAGCGTCAGCGTGGTCGCGATGACGGCAAAGAACACTTCCTGGGTGCCCATGACGGCGGCGGCGCGCGGCCCCATGCCCATGCCGCGTCGGCGCACGATATTTTCGAGCACCACGATGGCATCGTCCACCACCAGCCCGGTGGCCAGGATGATGGCCAAGAGCGTGAGGATGTTGATGGAAAAGCCGGCCATGTAGATGCCCGCCACCGTGCCCACCAGGGCCACGGGCATGGTGAGGGCGGGAATGAGGGTTGCGCGCCAGTCGAGCAGGAACAGATAGATGACCGCCACCACCACCAGCACGGCGGCAATCAGCGAGCGCTCGACCTCGTGCAGGGCGCCCGAGATGAAGACGGAATCGTCGGAGGACACCTTGAGATTGACCCCGGCGGGCAGCTGCTGGGAGAGCTGCTCGACCGCCGCGTGCACGTCCTCGGAAATCTGGATGGTGTTGGACTGGGCCTGGCGCACGATGCCCAGGCCGATGCCCGAGCGGCCATCCGAGCGCAGGCCGCTGCTGGAGGAATTGGCGCCGAAGATGACGCTGGCCACATCGCCCAGCCGGGTGCGGCCATTGATGATGATGTCCTCGAACTCTTCGGGCGTGTTGACCTCGGCAATGGCGCGCACGTTGATGTTCTGATTGGCGCCGTTGATTGAACCCGCAGGCGTATCGAGGGCGATATTGGCGAGCGCGGAGCGCACATCCGCAACGGTGAGGCCGACCGAGGCGAGCTTGACCGGATCGACGTCGACCTGGAAGGCCTGTTCCTGAGTGCCATAGACCTGCACTTCGGCCACGCCGGTGACGGCGGCCAGGCGCTCGACCACCACGTCTTCGACCAATTCGGTCAGTTCGGCATTGGAGAGCGTATCGGTGGTGACGGCGAGCTGGATGATGGCCTGGGCGTCGGAGTCGGCCTTGACGATGGTGGGCGCGTCGGCGTCTTCGGGCAGGCGATTGGTGAGCCGGCTGACCGCATCGCGCACGTCAGAGGTGGCATTGTCGAGATTGGTGCCGTCCGAGAAGGTGAGCGAGACGCGGCTGCGGCCATAGGAGGAGCTGGAGGAAATCGAGGTGACGCCCTGGACGCGCGCCACCGCGCCTTCCACAGCCGAGGTGATCTCGCGATCCACCGTTTCAGCCGACGCGCCGGTGAAAGTGGTGGAGACCGAGAGCGTGGGGCGCTCGACGCTGGGCAATTCGCGCACTTCCACCCCGAACAGGGCGGCAAGGCCGGCCACGATGATGAGCGCATTGACGACCACGGCGAGGACCGGACGCTTGACGAAGAGGGCCGCGATGGTGCCGCCGCGTTCGTTCTTGCTGGAAATGGACATGGGGCCGGTCCTCGCTAGGCGACGTTGCAGGGGATCGTAAGGCTGGGGGCACCGAAGCGCCCCCGGCAAGAGCGGCTGTTAGCGCCCCGGAGCGCCGCCGGGCGCGCCTTGGGGAGCGCCACCCTGGCCGCCACGCGGTGCGGGCGCGGGGGGCTCGATGATCTCACCGGTTTCGGCATTGAGCAGGCGCACCGACTGGCCGGGCTGGAGCTGGAGCACGCCCTGGGTGACCACCTGATCGCCGATGGCGATATCGCCGGTGACCAGGACGCCCGAGGAATTGCGCTGCACGATCTGCACGAAGGCCTGCTCGACCGTGCCGTTGCGATAGCGCCAGACATAGGCGCCTTCGGCGGACCATTGCACCGAGAGCGGATCGACCGAGGCGAAGGTTTCGCCGGCAAATTGCAGGATGACCGAGAAGGACATGCCCGGACGGATGCGGCCATCGTCATTGGGCAGGCGCGCCTGCACCTGGAGCGTGCGGCTGGCCGGATCGATGCGGTTGTCCACCGCCGAAACCTCGCCGGTAAAGCTCTGGCCGGGCAGCGCCGAAGAGGTGGCGGACAGCGCCATGCCGCTGGAGATGGACTGGGCGAAGCGCTCGGGCACCCAGAAATTGACCAGGATGTCGGAATTGTCCTCGACCGTGGTGATGACGGTCTGGGCGCTGACGGCATTGCCCGGGGTGACCTGGAGCAGGCCCACCGTGCCGGCAATGGGGGTGGTGATGACGCGGCGCTCGAGCGCGAGTTGAGCGTTGCGCAATTCGAGCTGGGCCTGATCGTTGGTGAGCTGGGCGGCCTGGAGCTGCACCTGGGCGACGGAATTGGAATTGCGCAGCTCGGTGGCGCGCGCCAGGGCGGCGGCGGCATCCTGGGCGGCCAGCTGGGCGCGATCGAGCGCGATCTGCTCGGAGGCAGCATCGAGCTGGCCGATGACGTCACCCGCTTCTACGCTCTGGCCGGGGCGAACCGCCAGGCTTTGCAGCGTGCCCGAGGCGGTGGTGGCGATGGTGACCGAGCTTTGCGCGCTGCCTTCGCCAATGGCGGTGAGCTGATTGTTGATGGTGGCACCGGCCACCGGCGCGGTGGTAACCAAAGGGATGACGCGGCCAGGGCCGCCGGGCCGCCCCATGGGGGTGGCCCCCACCGCTTCGGGCGCCGGCTCGATAAAGGGCAGGCTGATGCCGTACTGATCGAGAACGTTGGCGGCATTGGGATAAAAATAGGCCCAGGCAAGAAAGCCGATGCCCAGCAGGATGACGGCGCCGATGAGCTGCTTCCAGAACGGCGTGCTGCGGCGCGGAGTTGTGGGCGCGGGGGGCGGCGGGGCGGGCGTTTCGGGCGGCGCCTGAACGTAATGGGGCCGGTTCTCGACCGGCACCGCGACGGGCTGGGTGTATTGAGGATTGACCGCTCGTCTTTCGTCCACGCTGCAACCCTGAACCGTTGTTACCGAGCCGAAAAGTTACGCTCCACACTCAGCTTAGACAAATGAAAGATTGGAAAGGTTCAAATCATTGCATGCGGGGGATGCAGTGAGCGCAAGGCTAGACTGCGGGCGCCCCCAGAACGGGCACCACGATAGGACAGGCTCGACGGTGGAGAAAGGGTGCGGCCGCCGGGGCCGCACCGAATGTCAGTGTTCGGTTTCGAACTCGTGGGGCTTGAAGTGATAGGCGGTGGAGCAGAACTCGCACACCACTTCGATCTCGCCGTCGACGGCCATGTCGGCGCGCTCTTCGGTGGAGAAATTGTCACGCAGCATGGCTTCCACCCGCTCGGCCGAGCAGGTGCAGCGATCTTCCATCAGCTGGGCTTCGAACAGGCGCACGCCCGATTCATGAAAGAGCCGGAAGAGCAGGCGCTCGGCCGAAACCGAAGGCTCGACCAGCTCGTCATCGCCCAGCGTGTTGAGGATAGCCTTGGCCTGGGCCCAGGCATCGCTTTCCACGAACGAGGTGTCGCGCGTGTCCTCATTGTCCCAGTCGCCATCGCCGGGCAGGTCCGGCATGGTCTGGCCGCCGCCCTTGGGCATGTATTGCACCAGGAGCCCGCCGGCCCGCCAGCGCGGACGCGCGTCGCCGCGATTGGTGACCTCGGCCACGGCCAGGCGCACCATGGTGGGGATCTGCTCGGACTGCAGGAAATAACCATGCGCGACCTCTTCGAGGGACTTGCCCTCGAGCGCCACGATGCCCTGGTAGCGATCCATATGGCTGCCCTGGTCCACCGTCATGGCCAGATGACCCTTGCCCAGCAGCTCGCCGGGCGAGACCTTGCCCTGTTCGGCGGCCTTGACCAAGGCGTCATGGTCATAGCGCGCATAGCCGCGCAGGCCATCGGGGGCATCGAGATCGACCACGATGAGATTGACCGGCCCGTCGGTCTGGGTCTGGAGGATGAAACGGCCCTCGAACTTGAGCGAGGAGCCGATCAGCCCGGCCAGCACCACCGCCTCGCCCAGAAGGCGGGCGACGGGGGCGGGATAATCGTGCCGGCGCAGGATGGCGTCGAGCGCATCGCCCAGGCGCACGACGCGCCCGCGGCAATCGAGACCCTCGAGGGTGAACGGCACCGCGACATCGTCACCACTTTCCGGGCGATCGAGGCCGAGGGAAGACAACAAGATTTCCGACATCAGATGTGTTCGATCCCGAACACCCAGGCCAGGATCGCCTTTTGCACGTGTAAGCGGTTTTCGGCTTCATCAAAAACGACCGATTGCGGCCCGTCTATGACCTCATCGGTAACTTCGTCGCCGCGGTGAGCGGGCAGGCAATGCATGAACAAGGCATTGGCGTTGGCCCGGCCCATTAGAGTGGTATCCACCCGATAGGGTTTCAAGACCTTGCGGCGGATGCCCGCATCGGTGTCGCCCATCGACACCCAGGTGTCGGTGATGACCAGATCGGCGCCCGAAACGGCCGCGTGCGGATCCTCGCACAGGGTGACCAGGCCATCGGACTTGCGGATATCGGCCAGCAGTGCCTGGTCGGGCCCGAATTCCTCGGGGCAGGCAATGGCGAGGGGGACCTTGAACAGCGTTGCCGCATGCACCCAGGAGGTCAACACGTTGTTGCTGTCGCCCACCCAGGCCACCTTGGCGTTCTCGATCCGGCCGCGATGCTCCTCGAAGGTCATGATATCGGCCATGACCTGGCAGGGATGGGAGCGGCGCGTGAGCCCGTTGATGACCGGCACGCGCGAGGCGCCGGCCAATTCGAGCAGGTCGTCATTGTCCAGGATGCGGATCATGATGGCGTCGACATAGCGCGACATGACGCGGGCGGTGTCGGCCAGGGTCTCTTCGCGCGCCAGCTGCATCTCGTTGCCGGTCAGCATGAGCGTCTCGCCGCCCAATTGCCGCATGCCCACGTCGAAGGAAACGCGGGTGCGGGTGGACTGCTGCTCGAAGATCATGGCCAGCACCTTGTCCTTGAGCAAGGCCGGACGATCGCCAGCGGCAAGGCGCGTCTTGAGCTCGCCGGCCAGCGCCAGGATCTGGCGCAGGGTGGCGGGGGAGAAGTCTTCCAAGCTCAAGAAATGCCTGGGCTGGCCGATCGGGCTGGTCATGGCGGCGTCATCCTGTTCCGAGGGGCTTTTGAAGCTGGCTCAACTGGCCGCAGCGGGCGCGGCCGATCCGGCCTCCGTATCGATGTCGGTGAAGGTTTGGGCGATCAGGGCCATGGCCTCGTCGATATCGGCCTGGGTGACCACCAGCGGGGGCAGCAAGCGCAGAACGTTGTCGCCCGCCGCCACGGTCAGCAGGCCGTTCTGGCGCAGGCGCTGCACGAAATCCTTGACCGGGGGCACGATCTTGATGCCCGCGATCAGGCCCTTGCCGCGCACTTCCACCACCTGGTCGGGGAAACGCTGGGCCAGTTGCTGCAGGCCCCAGCTCAGCGCCTGGCCCATCTTGTCGACCTGGGCGAGGAAACCGTCTTCAAGGATGCGGTCGAGCACGGCATTGCCGATGGTGCAGGCCAGCGGGTTGCCGCCATAGGTCGAGCCATGGGTGCCCGGCACCATCGAGCCGGCCACTTGGGCGGTGGCAAGGCACGCCCCCAGCGGGAAGCCGCCGCCAATGCCCTTGGCAACCGCCATGATGTCGGGCGTGATGCCCGCCCATTCATGGGCGAAAAAGCGCCCGGTGCGGCCATAGCCGCACTGCACTTCGTCCAGGATCAGCAGCATGCCGGTGTCGTCGCACAGCTTGCGCAGCCCTTGCAGGAATTCGGCCGACATGGCGGTGACCCCGCCTTCGCCCTGCACGGGCTCGATCAGGATGGCGCAGGTCTGGGGCGTCACCAGTGCCTTGACGGCATCGAGATCGCCCGGGGCCAGGTGCTTGAAGCCCGCCAGCGCGGGGCCGAAGCCTTCGAGATAGCTCGGATTGCCGCCCGCGGCGATGGCGCCCATGGTGCGGCCATGGAACGAGCCGGTGAAGGCGATGATCTCGTAGCGATCTTTCTGGCCCTTGGCCCAGAAATAATGCCGCGCCGTCTTGATGGCGCATTCGATGGCCTCGGTGCCCGAATTGGTGAAGAACACCGCATCGGCAAAGGTGGCCTCGACCAGGCGGGCGCCCAGCCGCTCCTGCTGGGGAATGGTGAAGGTGTTGGAGGTGTGCCAGACCTTGTCGGCCGCCTCGTGCATGGCCGCGACCAGGTGCGGATCGCCATAGCCCAGCGAATTGACCGCGATGCCGGCGTGGAAATCGAGATAGGGCCGACCATCCTGCGCGAACAATCGCACGCCCTCGCCCCGCTCGAAAGCGAGTTCGGACCGGGCATAAGTGCCATAGAGCGCGGACATGGGCGTTTTCCGAGATGAGGAGGGGTGGGACGAGAGGTTAAGAAGGTGTTGCAAAAAAACCAGAAACGGGCCGTCAAACCGCGGCGCGCGGTGTCGCGCTTATGCCGTTTGGGGGCTGCAAAGTCAATCTGGAGCGGCAAATGCCTGAATTGACTCATGGTTCTGGCCCAAGGCGGCTAAGTGGGGATAAGCGCGGGAAAATTGAGCCTGACTCTTGATCCGCGATTCCGGGGCCGTGTATGATCAACGCCATTGGGACACGATATCTCGTGTGGCGGACCCTCTTGCCCTACGACTTGTAGCGCGTACGTGCTCCGACGTCTGTCAGCGTCGGACGAGAGCGGATTCCGGCCAGATCTTACGGCTTAGGAGCATATACCGGTGAGCTGGACTGACGAGCGCGTCGAACTTTTGAAAAAGCTTTGGATGGATGGACATAGTGCAAGCCAAATCGCCGGCCAGCTCGGCGAAGGAGTGACGCGCAATGCCGTGATCGGCAAGGTCCATCGACTGAAGCTTTCCACCCGGGCCAAGCCCGCCCCGTCGCCGGCCAGGACCCGGCCCGTGCCGCGCCCGCCGCTGCGCCGGCCCGGCACGCCCATGAACAGCCCGGGCGCCCCGGCGCCCTCGGCCATGCCGGCCGCCGCGCTGGCGAGCAGCCCTGCCCCGCGCGTTTCGGCGCCGGCCATGACCATGATGAGCAAGCCCCGCCCCATGGCCACCGCCGTGGTGGGTGCCACGGCCCTGGCCGTGACACAGGAGCTGGAGGTGGAGCGCGTGGTGACTTCAGCCGAGGTGACGGAATTGTTCATTCCCGAAGGCCAGCGGCTCACCCTGCTGCAGCTGACCGAAAAGACCTGCAAATGGCCGGTGGGCGACCCGCTGTCTTCCGAATTCTATTTCTGCGGCAAGCATGCCGACGAAGGCCACCCTTACTGCGAGTTCCACGCCAAGAAGGCCTATCACCAGATCGACAAGAAGCGGCGCTGAGCGCTTCGGGATGGAAATGACAAGGGCCGGTTCGCAGCGCGAACCGGCCCTTTGCTTTGGCGGAACGATTGACCCAGGCCGGACCTAATTTACGGCCGAGAAGCGCTCGTCGAAGGCGTAGCCGGCGCCGCGCACGGTGCGGATGGGATCGGCGGAGCGGCCGCGATTGATGGCCTTGCGTAGGCGCCCCACATGCACGTCCACGGTGCGCTCGTCGACATAGACGTCGGTGCCCCAGACGCCGTCGAGCAATTGCTCGCGCGAATAGACCCGGCCCGGATGGCGCATCAGATATTCGAGCAGGCGGTATTCGGTGGGGCCCAGATGCACCTCGCGGCCCGAGCGGCGCACGCGGTGGCTGGTGCGATCCAGTTCGAGATCGCCCGCCTTGAGCACGGCGGTGACGAGCTGGGGATTGGCGCGGCGCAGCAGCGCCTGGATGCGCGCCACCAGCTCGGGCACCGAGAAGGGCTTGACCACGTAGTCGTCGGCCCCGGTGGCCAGGCCGCGCACGCGCTCTTCTTCTTCACCGCGCGCGGTGACCATGATGATGGGCACCGCCTGGGTTTCTTCCCTGGCCCGCCAGCGGCGGCACAATTCGATGCCCGAGAGACCCGGCAGCATCCAGTCGAGCACGATGAGATCGGGCACCAGGCCGCGCACCGCCTCGATGGCCTCGTCTCCGGTCAGCGCGGTCAGCACCTTGAAGCCTTCCGCTTCGAGATTGTAGCGCAGCATCAGGGACAGGTCGGCTTCGTCCTCGACGACGAGGATGGTGGCACTCATGGCGAACTCTATTCGTGTATCTGGGTGCGCTGGAGGTCTTCGGCATCGCCCGACAAATGCTTGCCGGTCTGCAGGTAATAGGCCGCCTCGGCGATGTTGGTGGCGTGATCGCCCAGCCGCTCCAGGCTCTTGCCGCAAAACAGCAGGTGCGTGCACTGGGTGATGTTGCGCGGATCTTCCATCATGTAGGTGAGCAGCTCGCGAAACAGCGAGGTGTAGAGCGCGTCGATCTCGTCGTCGCGGTTGCACACTTCCACCGCCGCCTTGGCATCGCGGCTGGTATAGGCATCGAGCGCGGCCTGCACCTGGGCCAGGATCAGGTCGGTCATGTGCTTGACGCCGTTGTAGAACTTGGGCGCCAGCGCCAGGCTTTCGATCTGGAGCGTGCGGCGGGCCACTTGCTTGGCCATGTCGCCCATGCGTTCGAGATCGTTGGCCACGTGGATGGAGGTGATGATCAGGCGCAGATCGCTGGCCATGGGCTGGCGCCGCGCGATCATGGACACCGCCATGTTGTCGATGACGCGCTGGGCGGCATCGATGGTGCGGTCGGACGCCACGATGCGGCGGGCCAGGACGTGGTCGCGCTTGAGCAGGGCTTCGGCGGCCTCGGAAATGGCGGCCTCGACCATGCCGCCCATTTCCGAAATGGCCTGGGCCAGTTGGGTCAGCTCGTCTTCGTAGGACGAAACGATATGCTCGCTGCCGGTAGGTGCCATTGGTGGTGTCCCTTGCTGGGGCGGATCAGCCGATGCGGCCCATGATGTAATCCTGCGTCTTCTTGTTGACAGGATTGGTGAAGATGTCCTCGGTGCGCCCTTCCTCGATCAGCTTGCCCAGGTGGAAGAAGGCGGTCTTCTGGGAGACGCGCGCAGCCTGCTGCATGGAGTGGGTGACGATGACGATGGTGTAGTTCTGCCGCAGCTCGTCGATCAGCTCTTCGATGATGGCGGTGGCGATGGGGTCGAGCGCCGAGCAGGGCTCGTCCATCAGGATGACTTCGGGGCCCACTGCAATGGCGCGGGCAATGCACAGGCGCTGCTGCTGGCCGCCCGAGAGCCCGGTGCCGGGCTCGTTGAGCCGGTCCTTGACCTCTTCGAACAGGCCCGCCCGGCGCAGCGAGGAGATGACGATCTCGTCGAGATCGGCGCGGTTGCGGGCAATGCCATGAATCTTGGGGCCATAGGCCACGTTGTCGTAGATCGACTTGGGGAAGGGATTGGGCTTTTGGAACACCATGCCCACCCGCGCGCGCAGCTCGACCACGTCCAGATCGGGGGCGTAGACGTCCTCGCCGTCGAGCTCGATGCGCCCGCCGACCTTGGCCCCCTCGATGGTGTCGTTCATGCGGTTGATGCAGCGCAAAAAAGTGGACTTGCCGCAGCCCGAGGGCCCGATGAAGGCGGTGACGGCGCGATCGGGGATATCAATCGAGACATCGAACAGCGCCTGCTTGGCGCCGTAATGCACCGTGACGTCGCGGGCCGCGATGCGGGTGCGGTTGTTGAGCGGATCGACCGCGCCCTGCGGCGCATCGGGGGCCAGGGTGGTCTTGATCTTGCCAGCCAGCATGTCCATCGTTTCGGGCTCCGGGTTGCGTTGGGGGCTCATGCGCGTTTTTCCAGGCGGCTTCTAAGGATGATGGCGATGGCGTTGAGCAGGATCATCAGACCCAGCAGCACCATGATGGCCGCAGAGGTGCGGGCCTCGAAGAAATTGCGGTTCTCGTTACCTTGCCAGAGGAAGATCTGCACCGGCAAGGCGGTGGCCTGATCGACCGGCGAGCCGGGCACGGCGGCAACGAACGCATTCATGCCGATCAGGAGCAGCGGCGCGGTTTCGCCCAGCGCCTGGGCCACCCCGATGATGGTGGCGGTCAGGATCGAGGGGAAAGTGACGGGCAGGACGTGGTGGAACACCATCTGCGTCTTGGAGGCGCCGAGCCCCAGGGCAGCCTGGCGCAGCGCCGGGGAGACGCCCTGGAGGGCGGCGCGGGTGGCAATGATGATGGTGGGCAGCGTCATCAAGGTGAGCACCAGCCCCCCCACCAACGGCGCCGAGCGCGGTAGGTTGAAGAAATTGATGAACACGGCGGCGCCCAGCAGGCCAAAGACGATGGAGGGCACGGCGGCCAGGTTGTTGATGTTGACCTCGATCAGGTCGGTGAGGCGCGACTTGGGCGCGAACTCTTCGAGATAGATGGCGCTGGCCACTCCGATCGGCACGGACAGGCAGATGACGACCAGCATCATGTAGAGCGAGCCCATGAAAGCGCCCGCCAGGCCCGCCGAAGCCGGGGCGGCGCGGCTGTCCACATTGGTGAACAGGCCCCAGGCGAAATCCTGCGTCAGCGTGCCATTGGCCTCGAAGGTGTCGATCAGCTGGCGGGCCGAGGGCGACAATTGCTGCTGGGCATCGCCCAGCGTGCGGTCGATATTGCCCTTGGACCAGTTGTCGGCATTGGCCGAGGCGAGCAGATCGAAGCGCCGGGTCTGGCCCATGAGGCTGGGGTCGGCCACGAAGGCCTCGCGCAGCACGTGCCGGGCATTGGTCTCGGGGATCGAGAGCAGCGATTTGGTGTCGATCTCAAAACCGGCCGGGGTGGCGGCCCGCATGGCGGCTTCCACCACCTTGTTCCAGTTCAGCATGGCGATGCCGCGCTGCCAGCGCAGCATCTGGGCCCTGAAATCGGCATCGGACTGGCCGGCGGCGCGCACGGGGATGGGATCGATTTCGAGCAAGGCCGGATCGTAGGTGACGTCCAGGTGCAAGGTGGCCTGGTGAAAGGCCGGGATGCCCTTGCGCAAGACGTCGGTGAACAGTAGCGCCACAAAGCCCAGGGCGGCGCAGATGGCCACGATGCCCATGATGCGGAAGATCTGTTCGCTGAGGTGGCGGCGGCGCAGGCTGGCGCGGACCTGGAGCGTGCGCGCGGAGGGCTGCTTGCGGGCAGGAGCGGTCGGATCGGTCATTATTCGTACTGCTCCCGGAAGCGACGGACGATGTAGAGCGCCACGATGTTGAGAAGAAGCGTCATGACGAACAGGGTGAGGCCCAGCGCAAAGGCCACCAGCGACTGCGGGCCGGTAAAGTCGGTATCCCCGGTCAGCTGGTTGACGATGGACACGGTGATGGTGGAGATCGGCTCGAGCGGGGTGCCGCGCAGCACCGGGCTGTTTCCGGCGGCCAGCACCACGATCATGGTTTCGCCGATGGCGCGGCTGACGGCCAGAAGGAAGGCACCCACGATGCCGGGGAGCGCTGCGGGCAGCAGCACCTGGCGGATGGTTTCGGACTGGGTGGCGCCCAGGCCGTAGGAGCCGTCGCGCATGGCGCGGGGCACCTGGTTGAGGATGTCGTCGCTGAGCGAGGAGATGAAGGGAATGATCATGATGCCCATGACCAGGCCCGCCGTGAGCGCGCTGGTGGCGCTGATCGAGAGGCCCACGCTCGCGCCCATGGCCTTGAGGAACGGTCCCACGGTAACCAGGGCGAAAAAGCCGTAGACGATGGTGGGGATACCGGCCAGGATTTCGATGAGCGGCTTGACGATGGCGCGCACGCGGGAGGGGGCGTACTGGGACAGGTAGATCGCCGTCATCAGGCCGATGGGCACCGCCACCAGCGAGGAAATGGTGGCCACCCAGAGCGTGCCGGTGAGCAGCGGCAACAGCCCGTACTGGCCGTAATTGGCATTGTTGCCGGTGGACGAGAAGGTGGGGTTCCACACGGTGCCAAAGAAGAACTCCACCGGGCTGATGAAGCTGAAAAAGCGGATGGCCTCGAACACCAGCGAGAGCATGATGCCCACGGTGGTGAGGATGGCGATGGCCGAGCAGAGCATGAGGCCGGCCGTGACCAGGCGCTCGACATGGTTGCGGGCCCGCAGGCGCGGGGAGATCCGGGAGCGCGCATAAAGCAGCGCCAGGATGGCCAGGCCCGCAGCGGCGGCGATGACGGCCAGGAACGTGATGGTCTGGAAGCTGCGCAGCGCGTCGGCGGCGGACTGCTCGAAGGGCTGCACGTCACCGGCTACGCCATAGCCTGAGGCCAGGGCGCCGATGCGCTGGATGGTGGCATCAAGGCCCGCCTGATCGAGCCCGAGGAGGATGTCGGCAGGGATCTGGGAGACGAGATAGCCGCGGGTGAGGTTCGAGCCCAGAAGGCCCCAGAGCACCAGGATGACGAGCGCGGGCACCAGCGTCCAGATGGCGACGCGGGCGGCGTGATATTGGGGACGGGAATGGACGTTGAGGCTGCCGGCGGTGGTTGCCAGGCCGCGCCCCTTGGACCAGCCGGTCTGATAGGACAGCCCGAGCAGCACCAGGAGCAGGCCAGCGATAATCAGGGAGTTCATCGACGCAACCCTTGATGCTGAAAGGACGAGGGCCGCACCCCGAGGCGCGGCCACTCAAGGCTTGGGCTTACATGCCCGCTTCGAAGGCGGACAGCACGTCCTGGGTCTTTTCGGCCGGCTGCGGGATCAGGCCGGCAGCTTCGAGCACGCCGCCGTCGCCCGACATCTGCTCGGAGAGGAAGAACTGCACGAATTCCTCAAGGCCGGGGATGACGCCGATGTGCTGGCCCTTGACGTAGAAGAACAGCGGGCGGCTGACCGGATAGTCACCGGCGGCGACGCTCTCCTTGCTGGGAACCACGCCATCGACGGTGGCGACCTTGAGGGTGTCGGTGTTCTGTTCGTAGAAGGATAGACCGAACACGCCCACGGTGTTGGTGTCCGAATTCAGGCGCGCCAGGGTCTCGGTGTAGTCGCCCGAGATCTCGGTGACGACGTCCTGACGGAAGGTGGTGCAGGCGTCTTCGGCATGGCCTTCGGGCAGCTCGGCGGCTTCACAGCCGGCCGACACGACGCGCTCCTGGAACACTTCGCGCGTGCCGTGATTGGAGGCGGGGATGGCCAGCATGATGGGCTGGTTGGGCAGCGAGGCGTCGATCTGGTCCCAGCTGGTATAGGGATTGTCGACCATGGCGCCGTCCACGGGCACCTGGGCGGCAATGGCCTTGTAGACCATCACGGGGGTGAGGGCGAAATCGGGGCCCGAGGCGGCCGAGGCAAACACGATGCCGTCGAAGCCGAACTGGACTTCACGAATGTCGGTGACGCCGGCGGCGGTGCAGGCCTCACGCTCGCCATCGCGCATCGGACGCGAGGCATTGGCGATGTCGATGGTGTTTTCGCCTACGCCCGAGCAGAACTGGCTAAAGCCGCCGCCCGTGCCGCCCGAACCCACCACGGGGGTGTTGAACTCGGGGAAGGCGGCACCGAATTCCTCGGCCACGATCGAGGCGAAGGGCAGGACGGTGGAGGAGCCGGCGATCTGGAGGGTGTCGCGGGACTGCGCCAGAGCGCCGGTGGTGCCCAGGGCGACGAGCGCCAGAACGGCGACGCTGACGGTGGAAAGCGATTTCATGCTTGTCTTCCTTTTCGAGAAGGGTGGGTCGGTAACGGCCTGACCGGCCCGAACCCCCGCGTTGACGACGCGCAACCTAAGTCCGATGCCCAATGGTTTTATGTCAGTTGGAAAACAGTTTTATGACAGTGCAAATAGCTGAAAACGCTGCATGAAAATGCGCGACGCCCCGGCGGTGCGGCCGGAGCGTGAGATTTGTAACATTGCCAGGGGGCTGGGAGGCCGGGCGGCTACTTGGGCAGCACCACGCCGATCTTGGCGAGAAGGCCGCCATCGACCTTGTATTCGCCCCCGGTGCAGAAGCTGGCGCGCGGGCCGGCCAGGAAGGCGATCATCTCGCCCACATCCTCGATGCGCCCGACCCGGCCGAGAGGATGGGCTTGGCCCCAGCTGGCCACCACCTCGTCCTCGCTCTTGCCGTCGAGGTTTTCGCGGGCGGCAAAGCGGAGCATGGGGGTGTCGATGGAGCCCGGGCAGACGGCGTTGACGCGGATGCCGGCATCGGCATGGTCGAGCGCCATGGCGCGGGTGAGGGCCAGCACCGCGCCCTTGGAGGCGACATAGGCGGCCAGATTGGTCTGGCAGGCAATGGCCTGCACCGAGGCGATGTTGACGATGGACCCGCCCCCACCCGCCTTCATGACCGGAATGGCATGGTGGCCGGTGAGATAGATGCCCTTGAGGTTGACGCCCATCACCTGGTCCCACTGGTCTTCGGCCATGGTTTCGACCGTGCCATAGGGCTGGATGGCGGCGCTGTTGACCAAAATGTCGATGCGCCCGAAGCGCTCGCGGGTTTCTGCGACCAAGGCCTCGACCGAATTGGCCGAGGAGACGTCGCCGGTCACCCCCAGGGTTTCCCCGCCAAGCGTTGCCACCGCGCGATCGAGGGCGGCGCCATCGGGCCCGAACAGGACCAGGGTTGCCCCCTGGGCCGCCAGGGCCTGGGCGCCGCCAAAGCCGATGCCGGTGGCGCCGCCCGTGACGATGGCGACCTTGCCGTTCAATTCTCCCATTGCATCCTCCTGCCGGTTTTGAGCGGCAGGCTAATCGCAATGAAGGGCCGGTCAAGCCCGGCGCGGTCAGACGACCGTGAGGTCGACGTTGAAGCCGTTGCGAGAGACTTCGCTATAGGGGCAGATGACGTGGGCCTTCTGCACCACGTCCTCGGCCACCGACTTCTCGATGCCCGGCAGATGCACCTCGAGCGCCGCCTTGATCCAGAAGCCTTCCTGGTCGTCGCGATCGGTGAAGCTCACCGAAGCGGTGACGGTGGCATCCTCGGGGATCTTGACCCCGGCCTTGCGCCCGGCAGCCTTGACCGCGCCCAGAAAGCAGGCCGAATAGCCCAGGGCGAACAGCTGCTCGGGATTGGTGCCGCGCGCGCCGTCGCCACCCAGTTCCTTGGGCGTGGTGAGGGTGACTTCGAGCACGCCGTCTTGGGTCTTGGCGCTGCCGGTGCGGCCGCCGGTGGCGGTGGCCTGGGTGGTGTACATGGTCTTCATAGGTCAAAAGGCTCCAGTTGTCCGGCGCTGCGGGCCGGTTCGGCTCGGGCAATGTGCGCATCGCGTCCCGCTGCCGCAACGCGATAGCGGAAAAATTTGTCGCAACCCCGACGTGATCCAAACCGGCATAGGCCGGCTCGGCAGGGACGTAACGGTTCAACAATGATGAACGATCCCTTCGCCACGGCACGCATGGCCGCAACGGCCAGGGCGCCTATATTGGGTACCAGACAGTTTCTCGCCGCCAAGGAGGCCGCAATGATCCAGGTAGAAAAGCAGGTGGGTATCCGCACCGCGCCGGTGCTGCCGCTCAGCACCCGGCTCGGGCCCGTGCATATCGGGGTGACCACGCGCGATCGCGCGCTCGCCATCTGGCGTGACGTGGTGGGGCTCGAGCTCATCGAGGAGACCGGCAACAGCCTGGTGCTGGGGGCCGGCGGCATGGTGCTGATCGTGCTCGAAACCGGGGCCAGGAGCCCGGTGGTGCCCCATACGCTGGGGCTCTACCACGTGGCCATCCACCTGCCGGACCGGAAGGCGCTGGCAGAGATGGCGGTGCGGGCCCTGCAGGCCAATGTGCGCATTTCACCCACCGACCATCTGGTGTCGGAGGCGATCTATCTGTGGGACCTGGACGGCAACGGCATCGAGATCACCTTCGAGACCCCCTGGCGCGGTACGCTGGGCGACCCCGACCAGGGCGCCTATGCGGTGACCAAGGATGGCAAGGTGCATTCGGGCCGCGACCCCATCGACCTCAAGGGCCTGCTGGCCGAGCTGGGCCCCCAGCCGATGATCGCCCGCACCGTGCCTGACGGAACCCGGATCGGGCACGTGCACGTGCATGTGGGCGATCTGGCGCGGGCCATGGGCTTTTATCGCGACGTGCTGGGCTTTGGCGGGCTGTTCCTGATCCGGACCTTCGGCATGGGCGATGTGGGACTTGACTACATGCCTCACACCATTGCCTTCAACATCTGGGCCGGGCCGCAGGCCACCCTGCCCCCGCCGGGCAGCGCGGGCCTGGTGTTTTTCACCATCGTTCTGCCGGACCAAGGAACGCTGGAGAGCGTGGTGGGACGGCTCGATGCAGCCCATATCCCCCATGAGCCGGTAGCCGGCGGCATCGAGACGGCCGACCCTTATGGTCATCGCATCAGGATCGTTCTGCCCGGCTGAGGCGTTGGCGGGCAGAGACTTTCAACGAAAGGACAGGACCATGGTCGACCCCCAGGAGGTGCTGGAGTTCTGGTTTATCCAGCACGGGCGCGAGGACTGGTTTGCCAGCAGCACGGCGTTCGATGCCCTGGTGGCCGCACGCTTTGCCGCAACCCACGACGCGCTGGCGCGCGGGGACGGCTTTGGCTGGCGCACGAACGCGCACGGGCGGCTGGCCGAGATCGTGGTGCTCGACCAGTTTTCCCGCCAGCTCCATCGCGGCACCGCCGGCGCTTTCGCTCAGGACGGCAAGTCTTTGGCGCTGGCCCAGGAAATGGTGGCCCAGGGGTTGGACCAGACGCTGCCCGAGCCGCAACGCGCCTTTGTCTACATGCCCTATATGCATGCGGAATCCGTGAAGGTGCATGCGGAGGCCCAGCGGCTGTTCGGGGCGCTTGAGGACCAGAGCTGGCTCGAATTCGAGCAAGGCCACGCCGCCTGCATCGCGCGCTTCGGGCGCTATCCGTTCCGCAACGCGGCGCTGGGGCGCGAGACGACGGACCAAGAGCGCGCCTATATGGCCGAGCGGCAGGATCTGGGGTTCTGAGGCGCGGGAACCCCGCCGCGCCCCTGGCATTGACCTTGGCAAGACCACGGCCAAGGAGACGGACCTCATGGAACTTACCGGCAAGATCGCCTGCGTGACGGGCGCGGGATCGGGGCTGGGCGAAGCCAGCGCGCTGGCCCTGGCCGAGGCCGGGGCCGATCTGGTGCTGATCAGCCGCAGCCAGGACGAACTGGAAGACGTGGCCGAAAGGATCGAGACGCTGGGCCGCAAGGCGCTGGTGCTGGCGGCCGACATTTCCGATGCCCAGGCGATGGCCGAGGCGTTCAGGACGATCAAGGCCGAGTTCGGACGGCTCGACATCGTCTTTGCCAATGCCGGGATCAATGGGGTGTGGGCTCCCATCGAGGAGATCGCGCCGCATGAATGGGACGAGACGCAGGCGGTCAATCTGCGCGGGACTTATCTGACCATCCATCACGCCGTGCCGCTGATGAAGGCCAAAGGCGGATCGATCGTCATCACCTCCTCGATCAACGGCACGCGCACCTTCACCACGGCGGGTGCGAGCGCCTATGCCACCTCCAAGGCCGGGCAATTGGCGCTGGGCCAGATGCTGGCGCTGGAACTGGCCGAGCACAAAATCCGCGTCAACGTCATCTGCCCTGGCGCCATCGAAAGCGAGATCAACGAGAATACCAAGGCGCGCAACACCGAAGACGCCGACGTGCCGGCCCACTATCCGGAAGGAGAAATCCCGTTGACGGGACATGTGAAGGGCAAGGCGCGCGACGTGGCCGATCTGGTGCTGTTTTTGGCCTCGGACCGGGCGCGCCACATCACCGGCACGCCGGTATGGATCGACGGCGCGCAATCCTTACTTGTGTAAAACGCATGCAACGCCTGCCTGCAACCGTGCTTAAAGCTCTGGTACCGCCAAAGGTTTTGCGGAGGGCACGATGCTGGATCTAGGGCCGTTGCTGTGGGCGATCGTGGTGGGCGCCGGCGTGCTGGTGCTGGCCATAGCGGTCGGTCGGGACGAATTGGCCGAACGCCGACGTATAGGCCTCGAAAAGCGCGCGGCTGATGCTGCGGCGCTGGGCCCGCACGAGGACTAAGCTCAGTCGCCGCGCCAGCCCAGTGGCCTGACCAGAGCCTTATCCACCAGCGCGCCCTTGTGGCCGATGACGATGCCGGCCACGCCATGGGCCCGCGCCACGGCTTCGGGCAAGCCAAGGCCCATGAGGCGCGCGGCCAGGAACCCGGCATTGAAGCTGTCACCCGCCCCGGTGGTATCGACCACTGCGGGCGTGCCTTGGGGCGCCACGGCATGGCGTTCGGCGCCCGATGCCACGAGCGCGGGCAAGGCACCATCCTTGACCACCACTTCACTTACGCCCAGATCGAGATAGCGCGCGGCCGTAGCCTCGGCGCTCGCATCGCCAAACACGGGGGCTTCGTCCGAATGGGTGGGCAGCACCACGTCGGCGATGGTGGCACCCACGGTCAGCGCCGAAGCCATGATCTTGGCGCTGGTCCAGAGCGCGGGCCGCACATTGGGATCGAACGCGATGCGGGCGCCGCCATTGCGGGCCCCGACCATGGCCTTGATCAACCGCCCCCGGGCGCGTGGAGCGAGAATCGCCAAGGTGATGCCGGAAAAATAGATCAGATCGGCGCCGCTCAGGGCCTGCTCGAGCGCGGCACCGTCATCGGCCAGGAGCTTGGCGGCGGCCATGTCGCGCCAATAGGTGAAATGGCGATCACCGGCTTCCTGATGGATGAGATAGAGCCCAGGCCGGCGCCCGGCAATTTCCTTCATGTGCTGGGTGCCGATGCCGTTCTGGGCAAAAAAGCCGCGCATCTGATGTGAATAGCGGTCATCGCCCAAGGCGGTGACGTAATCGACCTGCCAGTCGGCGGGCAGGAGGGCGCGCATATACCAGGCGGTATTGAGGGTGTCGCCGGCAAAGCCCATGCGATAATTGCCCTCGGCGCCGCCCGACATCTCGATCATGCATTCCCCGATGCTGACGAAACGCTTGGCCATGCTCGCTCTCCCCCCGCTGGTGCCGCCCGTCTTATGCCCGGGCCGCACCCGGGGTGCAATGTTGTCAGTCGCGCTGGCGGCGGGCGAGGAACGCTTCGGCGCCCAGCACGATGGCGGGGTCCACCGGCCCGATCTCGGCCTCGTCCTTGCCCTGAAAACTCATGGCGCCCAGGACGGTGCGGATGATGTTGAGGCGGGCGCGGCGCTTGTCGTTGGCCAGCACCACCGACCAGGGGGCATGGGCGCTGTCGGTTGTCGACAGCATCAGGTCGCGGGCCGCCGAATAATCGTCCCAGCGCTGGAGCGCCACTTCGTCGACGGGCGAGAGCTTCCAGGTCTTGAGCGGATCGTGGCGGCGGTCGTGGAAGCGCTGCATCTGCATTTCAAGCCCGATATCGAGCCAGAACTTGAACAAATGAATGCCGTCGCCGGTGACCATGGCCTCGAAATGGGGCGCGTCGGCCAAAAACTTGTCGCTCTCGGGGATGGTGCAAAAGCCCATGACGCGCTCGACCACCGCGCGGTTGTACCAGGAGCGATCGAACAGGATGGTTTCGCTGGCTGCCGGCAGCCAATCGACATAGCGCTGGAAATACCACTGGGTGGCTTCGCGGTCATTGGGCTTGGGCAGGGCCACGGTGACGTTGTAGCGCGGGTTGAGATTTTCCCGATAGGTCTCGATGGCGCCGCCCTTGCCGGCGGCGTCGCGTCCTTCAAAGACGATGATGATGCGCTCGCCGCTGGCAATCATATGGGCCTGGAGGCGCACCAGCTGCTTTTGCAGGGCATAGACCTGATCCTCGTATTGGGCTTTCTTGAGCTCGTCCCCATAGGGAAAGCCGCCCGAACCCAGGGCTGCCGCCTTGATGGCCGGGGGCAGTTCGGGGGCATCGATGTCGAAAAGCGCGCGGGGGTCGGTCACGGTCAGATCTCCGTTATATTGGCGTGGTATGGGAGGGGATTCGCGGTAAGGAAGCAATCGATGGCCATCGAGCAGGAGATGGATCGCGTGGCGCTGCGGCCCAACCGGCGCTGGGCCGCATTCGGCTGCGTTCTGGCGGTGTTTGCGCTGTGGGTGGGCCTGGGGCGGCTGAGCCCGGCCGAGGCGGTGTTGTCGGGCGGGCTGATCATGGCCGTCATCGCCTATGGCTTTATTCCTCGTGCCCTGCCCCCGGCGGTGCGCGCGCCGGCCCTGCCCGCGACACCGCTCGACGATGCCATCATCGGCAAGTTCGCCGACGCCCTGCCCGATCCCACCATCGTTTTGAGCCAGCGCGGGGCGATCCGGCACATCAACCCGGCAGCGCGCGCCCAGTTCCCCAGCGCCGCCATCGGCTTTCCGCTGGCGTTTTCGCTGCGCCAGCCGGCCCTGCTCGAAGCCATCGAAATGGCCAATCGCGAAGGACAATCGCGCAATCTCGAACTGGCGCAGGCCGTGCCCACCCCGGTGTGGTATCGGGTGACCATTGCGCCGATTGCCGCCGATGACGGGGGCGACGGCTTCACGCTGTTGAGCTTTCACGATCTCTCCGAGCAGAAGCGGGTGGATGCGATGCGGTCCGATTTCATCGCCTATGCCAGCCACGAACTGCGCACGCCGCTGACCTCGCTGATGGGGTTCATCGATACGCTGCTGGGTCCAGCCGCCAAGGATGCGGCGGCGCGCGAGAAGTTCCTGCGCATCATGCGCAGCCAGGCCGAGCGCATGTCCAAACTCATCGACGACCTGCTCTCGCTGAGCCGGATCGAGATGCGCCAGCACGAGCGGCCCACGACCCAGGTGGAACTGCGGGCGCTGTTGCGCGAGGTGGTGGCCAATCTGGCGCCCCAGGCCGAGGCGGCGGAGGTGAGCGTGGCGCTCAGCCTGCCCGAGGCGCCGGTGACCGTACTGGGCGACAAGGACGAATTGTTCGAGGTGTTCGAGAACGTCATCGACAACGCCATCAAATACGGCGCCGAGGGCAAGGCGGTGGAGGTGGAGCTGGGCGCTTCGGAACGCCCCGGCTTTGCCCATGCCATCAGCGTGACCGACCACGGACCGGGGATCGACCCCCAGCACGTGCCGCGCCTGACCGAGCGGTTCTATCGGGTGGATGCCGATTCGAGCCGCAAGAAGAAGGGCACCGGGCTGGGCCTGGCCATCGTCAAGCACATCGTCAACCGCCATCGCGGCACGCTGGCCTTGCGCAGCGCCCCGGGGGAAGGCATGCGCGTGGTGGTGCACCTGCCTGCGGCCAAGATCTAGGCCAGAGGTTTGCCCAGGATCAGATCGGCGCCCTTTTCGGCCAAGGCATAAGTGGCGGCCACCGTATTGCCCGAGACGATGGCGGGCATGATGGAGGCGTCGCAGACGCGCAGGCCGGCAACGCCGTGGACACGCAAGGTTTGGGGATCGACCACCGCATGGTGGCCGGTGCCCATGGCGCAGGTGCCCACGGGGTGAAACAGCGTGCCCACGGTTTGCCGGATGAAGGCATCGAGCGCGCCATCGCTCTGCACGTCGGGGCCGGGCGAGACTTCGCGATCGAGATGGGGCGCAAAGGCGGGCTGGGCGGCCAGTTCGCGCACCTTGCGGATGCCGGCGCGAATGGCATCCATGCGGCTTTCGCCCCGGAAGACGTTGTAGACAATGGCGGGCTTGTCGTTGGGATCGGCGCTGACCAGCCGCAGGCGGCCCAGGCTCTGGGGCCGCAATTGGCACACGTGAAACAAAAAGCCGTGGCCGGTAAAGCCGCGCGCATTCTGCGTGTTGGCGACGGCAGTGCAAAAGAACAGCTGGATGTCGGGCCGGATCTCCCCAGGCTGGGTGGCGATGAAGGCGCCGCCTTCGCCGGTGGTGGAGGCAAACAGGCCGCGTTTGCGGAAGAGCCAGTCGAGCACGTGCAGGGCATTGCGCAGCAGGGCCTTCCAGGACATGCCATAGGGCGCCGTGGACTTGGCCTTGTATTCGATGGTGACGTCGAAATGGTCCTGCAGATTGGCGCCGACGCCGGGCAGATCGACCAGGGGTGATATGCCGTGGCGCGAAAGCTCGGCACTATCCCCGATGCCGGCCAACAACAGCAGATGCGGGGAGACGAAAGAGCCGGCCGAAAGGATGACCTCGCGGGCAAAGAGTTCGCCTTGGCGCCCGTCTTCGCCCTGCCAGCGCACGCCGGTGCAGCGCGTGCCCTCCATGATCAGCCCGGTGACGCGGCGATTACCCGCAATGGTGAGATTGGGGCGCAGGCGCACCGGATCGAGATAGGCGCCTTCGGCGGTGACGCGCTGACCATGGCGCTGGGTGAAGGTGTAATAGCCGAACCCGGCCTGGCTGGGGCCGTTGAAATCGGGATTGAGGGTTTCGCCCGCCTGCGTGGCGGCGCTCAAAAACACCTCGCACATGGGATTGACCGAGCGCAGCTGGGCGATGTTGACCGGCCCGTCGGTGCCGTGAAAGCCCGGGTCGATCTGGGCGCCCAGGGGCTTGCCGCCCAGGCGCTGGCCGCGCTCGGACTTGGGATCGGCCAGAAGCTCGAAGCGCTCGAGTTTTTTGAAATAGGGCAGCAGATCGTCATAACCCCAGCCGGGATTGCCCAGATCGCGCCAATGGTCGTAATCCTCGCGCTGGCCGCGAATGAAAATCATGCCGTTGACGGTGGTGGAGCCGCCACTGCCCTTGCCGCGCGGCAGATCGATCTGGCGGCCTTGCAGGCCCGGCTCGGGTTCGGTGCGAAACCAGGACATGAAGCGCGGCCCGCCCAGGAAGGCGAGCGCGGGAGCCATGAAGGTGACCATGCCCAGGGGCATGCGCACCAGGGGCTTTTGCGCATTGCCGTCCTGCCCCATTTCGACCAGGCACACGCTGTGGGCAGGGTTGGCCGAGAGCCGGTTGGCCAGCACGCAGCCGGCGGCGCCGGCCCCCACGATCAGATAATCGAAGCGCTCCAAGCTCAGATGTCCTGGTTTTGCGGCAGAATGACCAGATCGCGAATGGTGACGTGGGGCGGGCGGGTGAGCATGAACACCACGGCCTCGGCCACGTCCTGGGACCTGATGCCCTCGCGGGCGGCGATCTTGGCATCGATGCCCGCTTCCCCGTCATAGCCCCAGAGCGGGTTGAGGACCACGCCGGGCGCAATGGCCCCGACGCGCACGCCCGAAGGGGCGACCTGGCGGCGCACGCCGTGCACGAAGGCCTGGATGGCATGTTTGGAGGCCGAATAGATCGGCTCCCAGGGAATGGCCTGGTGGCCCGAAACCGAGCTGGTGACCAGCACGTCACCGCTCCCCTGCGCGATCATGCCCGGCAGCACGCCGCGCACGGCGCGAAAAACGCTGTTGACGTTGACGGCCAAAAGCTCATCCCAGGCGTCGGGATCGCCCTCGGCGACGTCGCCGGGAATGTAGAGCCCGGCATTGGCCAAAAGGACGTCGATGCGCCCGAAGCGGCCTAGACTGGCGGCGACGACGCGCTGGACTTCCGGGCCCTGGCCCAGATCGGCGGGCAGGAGCAACGGATCGCCGCCGATTTCGGCGCCCACGGCGGCGAGCTTTTCGGCCGAGCGCCCGACCAGTGCGAGTTGCGCCCCTTCGCGCGCCAGCGCCTGGGCATAGGCGCGGCCAATGCCCGACGAGGCCCCGGTGATGAGGGCGATCTTGCCCGCTAAAGGCTTGCTCATGATAATCCTCCCGGCCCGACGCCTTGAGGCGCTCTATGGGCTGGACGGGAGCCTAAAAGCCGCCATGCGGCTCGTCAAGTTTGAGATTTACTCACGTAAACTTTCATAGGCCGTGCAGCCAGGCGATGCGGGCAGAAAGATCGGGGGCGCCGAAGGCGAGCGAGCCCATGACCACGGTCTGGGCTCCGGCGGCGCGCAGCAGCGGCACGGTGGTGTCGCGAATGCCGCCATCGGCGGCAAGGATTATGGGGCGACCGGCAGCGCGGATGAGGCCCTGCGCCTCGGTGAGCCGGGCGGTGGCGGTGGGATCGAGCCCCTGCCCCTTGACCCCGATGGCGGTGCCCAGCAGCGTGAGCATGCCGACGCGATCCAAAAAGGGCTCGGCGGCGGTGACTGGGGTTTCCACCCGCAGCACCAGGCCGGCGACGAGCCCCAGCCGGGCGATCTCGTCGAGCGCGGCATCGGCCACGGCGGCGTTTTCGACGTGCAGGCTGATGAGATCGGCCCCCGCCTCGGCGAACTGATGGATCTGGGAGAGCAGCACCCCATCGGCCACCATCAGATGCACGTGGATGGGCTTGGCCGTGAGGGTGCGGATGCGCGCGACGAGATCTGGGAAGAACAGCAGCGCCGGGGCGAAATGACCATCGGCCACATCGACATGGAGAATATCGGCAAAGGGCTCGATGCGGGCGGTCTCGTCGGCCAGGCGCACCAGATCGGCCGACCACATGGAAAATTCGGCCAACAGCCGCTCGGTGGGCAGGGCTGCGAGCCAATCGGCGGCGGGGCGGGGCATGGCTTAAAGCTCCTTGAGAAAAGCGCTGAGCTGGGTGTGAAGGTCGGAGAGATAGGCCGGCTTGTCCTGCGCCTTGGGCGTCAAGGTGCCGTAGCGGGCGCCGGGGATGAGGGCCACCAATTGCCGCGCCATGGGCTCGGGATGGATGGCATCCTGGGCGGTGCCGAGCACCAGGGTGGGGAGGGCGAGCGCGGCGATCTGGGCGCGGGTGATGCCCGGACCATCGGCGGCGATGGCGGACAATAGCGCGGCGGTTTCGGCCTGGGGGACGCGGGCGAAAAAACCCAGGAGGGAGTTGAGGTTATCGGGCGAGGTGCGACAGAGCTCGGTAAAGCTGGGACCGGCCGTAAACCGGGCACGGGCGGTGAGCGCATCGTAGCGTGCCAGCAGGGCACCGACCTCGCGATTGGGGGCGAGATTGGCCGGGGCCGGTTCGGAGATCCAGGCGGGACGGACCAGCACCAGGGCGGCGACCAGCTCGGGCCGGGTGACGGCGAGCCGCAGGCTGAGGGCGGCGCCCATGGAAATGCCGCCCAGGACGACCGGGCCGGGGCAGCGCTCGGCGATGAAGGCGGCCAGATCGTCGGTGAACCGGGCCAAGGACAGCGCTTCGGGAGGGCCCAGTTCGGAGCGGCCATGGCCGCGCGCTTCGAGCGCATGGAGCTGCAGCGTGTCGGGGACGGCTTCGAGCACCTGGGCGATGTCGCCGCACAGGCCATGGAGGAAGACGATGGGCTGCCCCCTGCCCCGCTCATAGGCGGCAAGGCGCACGCCATGGCTCAGAAATTGAGTGCAGTGCAGCGCCGTCATAGCGCGGCAAGGGTTGCGCGCAGGAAGGCGGCGACCTGCGGCGCCTCGTGGGCCTCAAGGCCATGGGTGACGAGATCGCCATTAAACCCGGCGGCCGTGAGGCGAGCCAGGAAGCCGGGGAAATCGATGACGCCATTGCCGGCGGTGGCGAAGCTGCCATCGGGGTTGCGGTCCTTGGCATGGGCCATGACGATGCGGTCGGCCAGAAGGTCGACGGCCTGGGCGATGCGATGCTCGCGCTCGGTGGCGGCTTCCGTCTCGAAGAGATTGGCCGGATCGAGCACGATGACCAGCCGGTCGGACGCCATCTCCGAAAGGAAGCGCCGGGCCAAAGGGGCAGAACTGATGACGTTGGACAGCTCGGGCTCGATGCCGAGATGCACGTCATGACGCTCGGCGATGGCGATGGCCTGGGCCATTTGCGCGCAGAGATCGGCCCAGGCTTGCGGCGTGGCGTTGTCCGGGTGGTGGCGCCACTGATCGTCACGGTCGCGCGTGCCGGTGCACAGCGTAATCAGCCGCGTGCCCAGAGCAGGGGCGGCGGCGGCGAGGGTTTCGAGGCGGGTCAGGCCCCGTTCGCGCACGGCCGGGTCGGGGTGGATCATGTTGTAGGTGCCCGAGACGGCAGCGATGGCAAGGCCGGTTTGCGCAGCGGCCTCTGCGACGGCGCGCGCCGCGTCATCGGGGATCGCATCGGGCATCGACGGCAGGCCCGAACAGGCCATGTTATATTGCACCGCCTCGAACCCGGCAGCGCGCGCGGCGGCCAGCACGGGGCCCGGGCTGGTGCCGGGGAAGGTCTTGGCGAAAATGCCGATGCGCATCAAACTTCTCCCCAAACCTCGGCGAGGGTGACGGGGCGACCGGTGCGGGCCGATTGGGCGATGGCGGCCATGGCGCGCACCGAGGCCACGCCATCCTCGATATCGGCGCCGGTCATGGGGGCGCCATCGAGCACGGTGCGGGCAAAGCCTTCGAGCTGGCGGCGGTAGAAATGCCCGTCCGCCCCCAGAACGCGGCGGGTTTCGCCGGTGGCCTCGTGGAAGATGTCCACCTCGCTGGTCTTGTAATACCAAGGGTTGTAAGTCTTGCCCAGGATCGAGCCGCCCTCGCCATAGATCTGGAAGCCCTCGTGCCAGTCCATGCGGACCGCGACGGTGAGATCGAGATGGCCCAGAACGCCATTGGCAAATTCGACGTCCACGAACCAGCAGCGCATGCCCCCGCGCCTGGAGAGCCGGGCCTCGACCGCCGTGATCTCGCCGCCGAAGAACCGGGCGGTATCGACCAGATGGCTGCCATGGGCGAGCATGTAATAGCGGTCGAGATCGGCCTTGGGGTTCTCGGCGGGCTTTCTGGCGTTGGCGCTGGTGACCATCAGGGGCTGGACCGCATCGGTCATGGGATAGCGATGGGTGGAATCGCAATACCAGGCCTTGAGCGCGACCATCTCGCCCATTCCGGTGTCGATGAAGGCCTTGGCGGCTTCGAGCCCGGCGTCGAAGCGCTTCATGTGGCCCACTTGCAGCACCTTGCCGGTGCGGGCGACCACTTCGCGCAGGGATTGGGCTTCCTCGACCGAGGTGGCGAGCGGCTTTTCGCACAGGACGTGCTTGCCCGCTTCGAGCGCCAGCCGGGCGGCGGGGACGTGGAAGGCATCGGCGGTGGCGATGATCACCGCTTCGAGGTCGGGATCGGCCAGCATGGCCTCGTAGGAGGCAAAATCCTTTTGCGGGGCGTGGGTGGCGGCCATGCGGGCGCGCAGATCGTCGGCCACGTCGCAAATGGCGTAAAGATCGGCATTGGCCGCCTTGGTGGCGCTTTCGAAATGGGCGGCCTGGGCGATGGGGCCGCAGCCCAAAACCCCGACGCGCAGCCTGCGCTCTGCCTTGACGGGCATGATCGGCCTCCCCTGCTCGATTTGTTTAGAATCTAAACTATATCGCGCGCGCCGCGTCAATGGCACCGGTTCAGCGGGGGCGGGCCAGGGCGCTGTCGTGCCAGCGGCGCAGGGCCAGGTGGGAAATCAGCGAGGTCATGGCGAAGATGACGACGCCGGTGAGGGTAAGCAGCACCAGGGCCGCAAACAGGCGCGGCATGTTGAGCCGGTATTGCGCCTCGAGCAGGCGAAACGCCAGGCCCGACCCGGCCCCGGCGGTGCCGGCGGCAAATTCGGCCACCACGGCGGCGATCAGCGCCAGCCCGCCCCCGGTGCGCAGGCCGGCCATGAAGAAAGGCAGCGCGGCGGGCAAGCGCAGGGCGAACAGGGTCTGCCAGCGCGAGGCGCCGCACAGCTCGAACAGGTCGAGCAGGCCGTGATCGACGCTTTTGAGCCCCTGCACCAGATTGGCAAGGATGGGAAAGAAGGCCACGAGGAAGGCGCAGAGCAACAGCGCGACCTGGGTGCTGGGGGTGTAGATCAGAAGGAGCGGCGCCACGGCTACTACGGGGGTGACCTGCAAGATGACGGCGAAGGGATAGAGCGCCAGCTCGATCCAGCGCGATTGGACCAACAGCACGGCAAGCACCAGCGCCCCGACAATGGCCAGGCCCAGCGCGGCAAAGGTGATCTGCACGGTGACCAGCAGGGCGGGGAACAGGATCGGCCAATCGCTCCAGAGCGCGCCGGCAACATCGAGCGGCCCGGGGAGGATATAGCGCGGGATCTGGTTGAGGGTGACCAGCAGGTGCCAGCCCAGGATGAAGAGCCCCAGCATGGCGAGCGGCACCAAAACCGAGACCAGAGTGCGGGCGTTGCGGCGGGCCGGGCTCATCGCTCTCCCTCCGCCATGGCGGCGTGCAGCGCGGCCGAGAGCTGAGCCGAGCGGGCGCGATAGGGCTCGGACAGGCGATAGGCCTCGTCCCGCCGGGGCGGCTGATCGAGCGCGATATCGGCAAAGGCGCGACCGGGGCGGGGCGTCATCACCACCACGCGCGAGGAGAGATAGGCCGCCTCGAACACCGAATGGGTGACGAACAGAACCGTGAGCCCGGCCGCTTGCCAGAGCGCCAGCACCTCGTCGTTGAGACGCTGCCGGGTGATTTCGTCGAGCGCGGCAAAGGGTTCGTCCATGAGCAGCAGGCGCGGGCGGGTAACGAGCGCGCGGGCGATGGCGACGCGCATCTTCATGCCGCCCGACAGCTCGCGCGGATAGGCCCGGGCGAAGGCGTCCAGCCCGAGCGGGGCGAGACTCTGGCGGGCGCGTTCGCGGGCTTCCGTACGCTCGACGCCCGCCAGTCGCAGCGGCAGGGCGACATTGCCCAGAACGGTGCGCCAGGGCAAAAGCGTGGCATCCTGGAACACGAAGCCGATCTGGCCCGGCTGGCGAGGCTGGGGGCGCAGCACGCGGCCTTGGGTCGGCTCGGCCAGGCCCGCGACCAGCCGCAAGACGGTGGATTTGCCGCAGCCCGAGGGGCCGAGCAGGGTCAGGAATTCACCCTGGCGGAGGTCGAGCGCCATGCCGGCCAGCGCCTGGGTGCCGTTGGGAAAGCGCTTGGACACGGCGTCGAGCGCGACCAGAGGGGCGGGCGAAGCGGGAGCGGTCACGGCGCCTCACTCAATCCAAAGGGGATGGCGCGCCGAGCGTGAGCCAGGCGCGCCGCAACAGATGGGGTCAGCGGCTGGCCGGATCGAGCCCCACGCCCTTGCACACATAGGAGGCATCATAAGCCTGAGCGATGTCGATGCCCGGCTCGAAGCGTTTGACCGAGACCATGCGCTGGTAAAAATCGGCCCAGTTGGCGTCGGTCATGCAGCCGATGCCCTGGGTCAGCGCATCGCCCGAATCCACGATGCCGTACTCGACCATCTTGTCGCGCGAATAGGCGAGCTGGGCATCGGTCATTTCGGGGTTGTCGGCCTTGATCAGGGCGTTGGCGCCGCTGTTATCGGCATAGAGATAGTTGTACCAGCCGATGATGCTGGCATCGATGAAGCGCTGCACCAGGTCCCGATTAGCCTCCACATAGGGCCGCATGGCCACGATGGTGGTGGAATAGGCCTTGTAGCCATAGTCATCGAGGAGGAACACGGTGGGCTCGAAGCCGGCCTGCTGGGCAATGGCAAAGGGCTCGGAAGTCAGGAACCCCTGCTGGGCCGATTGCGGATCGGCCAGAAACGGGGCGGGGTTGAAGGTGTAGGGGCGGAACTGCTCGTCGCTGAAGCCCTCGAAATTGGCCTTCATCCACTCGAAATAGGTTAGGAACCCGTCGCGGCCCATGAAGATCTGGCTGGCGCGGGCCAGATCGCCCAGGGTCTCGAACCCGGCCTCTGGATGGGCCAGCATGACCTGGGGGTCCTTCTGGAAGATCGCGGCCAGCGTCAGGGTGGGCACCCCTTCCTTGACCGCGTCGATGGCTGTGGAGGGCCCGCCCATGTAAAAATCGATCTGCCCGGCGGTGAGCAGCGCGCGGTTGGGGCTTTGCGGCCCGCCCTGGCGGATGGTGACGTCCAGCCCATAACGCGCATAGGTGCCGTCGGCGAGCGCCTGATAGAAGCCGCCATGTTCGCCCTGGGCCAGCCAGTTGGTGCCGAAAGTGACCTTGTCCTGGGCCTGTGCGGGCAGGGCCATGAGCGTGAAGGCCATGGCGATGAAGGGTGCTAGCTTGACCATTGCGTCGTCTCCGATTCCGCCCCCGGGCCGGGGCAGCCATGCCAATGCCAGCATTGGCCCGCCGATGCCACGAAAAAGCAAGGGTCAGCCCGGCATCGCTGGATTGCGCAGAATGAAACGCGGCCACGAAGCGATTGCGCCGCCTGCGCTTTTGCGCATGGTTGACTGCAGGTGCCGCCGCCGCGATTCCCTCCCCACGCTCCTCCGGCAGCCTCGAGCAGCGCCCAGCCCTTCCAGGCCAAGTTCCGGCCGCAGCAAGCAGTAGCCCCGATGTCCTTTGCCATGAGCGAGCGCCGCACCTCCCTGATCGGGGGCATGATGATTGCGGCGGGGCCGCTGAGCATTGCCATGTATGCCCCGGCGCTGCCCACGGTGGTGGCCGACCTGGGCACGAGCGATGCCATGGGCAAGCTGTCGCTGGCGATCTATTTCGGCGCCTTCGCGCTGGCGCAATTGCTGTGCGGCCCGCTCTCGGACGGGCTGGGACGGCGCAAGGTGGCCATCGGGTTTTTCGTGCTTTATCTCAGCGGCGGGCTGATCGCGGCAATCGGGCCCAATGTGGGCTGGCTGCTGGCCGGGCGGCTGTTGCAGGGCATAGGCGTGGCGGCCGGGGTGGCGGTGTCGCGCGCCATCGTGCGCGACCAGTTCGTGGGCACCCAGTCGATCCGCACCCTGACGCTGATGAATCTGATCCTCACCGTAGCGCCCGCGATCGCGCCAACCATCGGCAGCCTGATTTTGCAGGTGGGCACCTGGCACACGATCTTTTTCGTCATGGCCGCCTATGGCGCGCTGGCGGCCATGGCCATGGCGTTCTTCTTGAGCGAAACCCTGCCGCCCGAGCGCCGCACGCCGCTGCGGCCGGGCGTGGTGCTGGCCAATTACCGGCATCTGGCGGCAAGCCCGGCCTTCATGCGCCCGGCCCTGGTCCAGGCGACGGCGATGGGCGGGTTCTACGTGTTCACCGTGCTGCTGCCGTTCATCCTGATCGACCGAATCGGGCTAAGCCCGCTGCAATTTGCCATCGCCATGCTGGCCCAGACCGGCTCTTACATTGCGGGCACGCTGGTGACGCGCCAGGCGCTCAAGCGCTTCGATGCCGAAACGCTGATGCGGATCGGGGTGGGGTTCACCTGCGTGGCGGGGCTGGGCTTTCTGCTGGTGCCGCAGCTCTTTGCCATCACCCCGGCCAGCATGCTGGCGCCGGTGATGGTGTGGACCTTCGGCATTGCCTTTATCGGGCCGGGCTCGACCTCCTCGGCCATGGCCGGGTTCGGCGGCATGGCCGGTTCGGCGGCGGCGCTGTTTGGCTGCATCCAGATGGGCTGGGGCTTCCTGGGATCGCTGGTGGCGGGGCTGTTTGCCGATACCGTGCTGTCGCTGTCGGTGCTGGCCCCGGTGATGGCGCTGCTGGCAGCCCTGCTGCTGTTGCTCAAGACCCCTGCCCCGCCAGCGCCGCTTGCCGGCGTCGACGAGGCGGTCGTGGCCGGTCCCAAGGCCTAGATCACTCGGCCGGGCCGATGGCGCGGGGCGGCTCGCCGCCCGGAGGCAGGATGGGGGCTTCGTGGTGCTCGGGGCCCTTGGGCAGGAAGCGCGACACGAAGCGCCCGAAGCTGTCCACATAGGTCAGGATCACCGGCACCACCACCAGGGTCAAAAGCGTCGAGCTGATCAGCCCGCCAATCACGGCATGGGCCATGGGCGCGTTCTGCCCGCTGCCTTCATGCAGGCTGAGGGCCAGCGGCAGCATGCCGAAGATCATGGCCAGCGAGGTCATGATGATGGGCCGGAACCGGGTAGCGCCGGCTTCGACCAGAGCGTCGAAGAGGTTCTGGCCCTCGGCGCGGCGCTGATTGGCATTGTCCACGAGCAGGATGGCGTTCTTGACCACCAGGCCCATGAGCATGATGAAGCCGATGGCCGACATCATGTTGAGAGTGGACCCGCCCACCAGGAGCCCCACCATCACCCCGATCAGCGAGAGCGGCAGGGAGATCATGATGGCGATGGGCTGCAGGAAGCTGCCGAACTGGGAGGCCAGCACCAGATAGATGAAGATGACCGCCAGCAGCAGGGCCGAGCCGGCGGCCGCCGCGGTTTCGGCCAGCTGCTCGACGTCGCCGCCCTGGGAGATGCGGTAGCCCGCCGGCAATTGCAGCTCGGCAATGGCCTCCTGCACCTGGGTGGTGACGGCGCCCAGGGGCACGTCGGCCAGATTGGCGCTGACCGTGACCTGGCGGGAGAGATCCTGGCGCACGATTTCGCCCGGACCGGTCGATTGCACCAGATCGGCCACCTGGTCGAGCCGGATCATGGCCGTGCTGCCGGTGGCGCCCGACTGGATGATGGGCAGCGCCCCCAGCGTTTCCACCTGATCGCGCAGGGCTTCGGGCAGGCGCACCACCACGTCGTAGGTATCGCCATTGGCATCGGTCCAGTCGCTGACCTGCTCGCCGCCCAGCATGGGGCGCAAGGTGGCCCCGATCTGTTGCAGGCTGACGCCCAGATCGGAGGCGGCCTCGCGGTTGATGCGCACGCCCAACACCGGCTGAGCCGCCTGCAGGCTCGATTCGACGTCCTGAAGGCCCTCGATCTGGCTGAGGCGAGCCGCCAGCTGGTCGGCAAGACGGGTGAGCGTGGGCAGGCCATCGCCCAAAATGGTGACCTGCACCGGCTTGGCCACGCCCCCCAAGCCGCCGGCGGCGCCCACGGTGAACTCGATGCCGGGGATCTGTTGCAGCACAGCGCGGGCCGGCTGGGTCATTTCCTGGGGCGTGCGGCTGCGCTGGGCCGGCGGCACCATGGTGACCAGCACCGAAGCGCTGTTTTCGCCCATGGACTGGCCGGCATTGATGGTGGCGTAGGTGCGCTCCACCTCGGGCATGGCGCGCAGGGTGGACTCCACCTGGCGCACCTTGGCGGCGGTATAATCGATGGACGAGCCGACGGGGGTCTCCAGATCCACCTGAAACTCGGAATTGTCGGTGGCGGGCACGAACTCCACCCCCACCATGGGGAACAGGAAGAAACTGCCCACGAACAGCAGGAAGGCAGTCAAAAGCGTCATGATGCGGTGGCGCAGCGAGAATTTGAGCACGCCGCGATAGCCCTGCCCGATCCAGCCAAAGAAGCGGTCGAACTGGGCCACCAGCCGCCCGATGGGGCCGCGTTTGGCATCGGGATGGGCATCGGGATCATACCAGACGCTCGACATCATAGGATCGAGGGTGAAGGCCACGAACAGCGAGATCAGCACTGCCACCGAGACGGTGACGCCGAATTGCAGGAAGAACCGGCCCAGAATGCCTTCCATGAAGGCCACGGGCAAGAACACCGCCACGATGGAGAGCGTGGTGGCGAGCACGGCCAGGCCGATCTCCTTGGTGCCTTCGAGCGCGGCCTGCACGTGGCTTTTGCCCATATGCAGGTGGCGCATGATGTTTTCGCGCACCACGATGGCGTCGTCGATGAGGATGCCCACCGAGAGCGAGAGCGCCATCAGGGTCATGATGTTGAGGGTGAAGCCCAGCGCATTGAGCACGATCATGGTGCCGATCAGCGAGATGGGCAGCGTCATGCCGGTGATGATGGTGGAGCGCCAGGAATTGAGGAAGATAAAGACGATCACCACGGCCAGGATGGCGCCTTCCACCAGCATGTTCTGCACGGCATGGAAGGACTGCTCGACCGGCACGGCATTGTCGCGCACGATCTGGATGCGAACGTCGTCGGGCAGCTCGTTGGCTTGCAGATCCTCGAGCACGCGGTGGATGTCCTGGGCGACGGCCACGGTGTTGGCGCCCTGGATCTTGACCACGTCGATGGCCAGCGCCCGCTCGCCATTGAGGAGCGCCAGGGAATCGGTATCGGCCTGACCGTCCTCGATGGTGGCCACATCGCCCAGGCGCACCGGCTGGCCGTTCTTGCGTGCCACGATGATGTCGAGGAAATCGTCGGCATTTTCCAGCCGGCCTTCCACCTGGATGGACTGGACGATGGCCCCTTGGGTGACCGAGCCGGCGGGCAAATCCTGATTGTCCTGGGAGAGCGCGCTCAGCACTTCGCCCACGCCGACGTTGAAGGCGGTCAGCCGGTCGGGGTCGATCAGAATGTTGAGCTGGCGCGGCACGCCGCCCACCACGGTGGCCCGGCCCACGCCGGGGATGACCGAGAGGCGGTTGACGATGACGTCCTCGGTGAGCGCGGTCAGGTCACGCGGGGAAAGGCGCTCGGAGCTGACCGCCAGGGAGACCACCGGCAACTCGGAGGGATCGAAGCGCAGGATTTGCGGGGTGTCGGCATTGGAGGGCAATTGCGCCTCGATGCCGGCGATCTTGTCGCGCACGTCCTGGGCGGCAGTGGAGGACTGCACGTCCATGTTGAACATGACGATGACCATGGCCGAGCCGGCAAGCGCGGTGGACTGGATGGTATCGATGCCGTTGACGGTGTTGACCGCATCTTCGATGGGGCGGATCACGTCGTTTTCCACCGCCTCGGGGGAGGCACCCGGATAGCTCACCACCACCGCCACCACCGGCAGGTCGATGTCGGGGAACTGCTCGATGGGCAGGCGCTGATAGGAATAGAGCCCGAAAACCAGGATCGCCACCATGATCATGGTGGCGAAAACCGGGTGGGAAACGCTGATGCGGGTCAGAAACATCGGTCAGCCTCCAACCATGGTTACGGCCATGTCCGGTTCGAGCTGGGTAAGGGGCACGGTGACGATGGTGTCGCCCGCAGCCAACCCCTGGGTGATTTCGGTGAGCCCGCCGGTGCTCCAGCGCGGCCCCAGGGTGACGGCCTGGCGCACGGCGCGGCCGTCCACGATCTTGAGCACATAATCGCCCTGGGCATCCTCGCGCAGGGCGGCAGGGGGCACGCCGATGGCATCGGGCTTTTCTTCCACCACGATCTGGCCGGTGGTGAACATGCCGCCCCGGAACACCCCGTCGGGGTTCTCGATGGTGAGATAGACCGGAATGGTGCGGGTGCCTTCGGCGGCCACGGGGTTGATGCGGTCGACATTGGCGCTAAAGGTCTGGCCGGGCAGGCTCTCCACCGTCAGGACCACGCGCTGGCCGGGCGCGATGGCGGCGCTGGCATTGAGCGGGGCGCTGGCCAACACTTCCATGCGCGAGAGATCGACCAGGGTAAAGAGCGCCGCCCCGGCCGCGACCGTCTGGCCTGGCTCGACGGAACGAGCGGCCACCACGCCATCGAAGGGGGCGATGACGGTGGCGTTTTCGAGCGCGATCTCGGCGGTGCGCAGCTGGCTTTCGAGCGCGGCGACGTTGGCGCGCAGGCCATCGACATTGGACTGGGCGCTTTCGAGATTGGACGAGGGCGTGACGCCGCGCTCGACCAGCTGCTGGGTGCGTTCGAGCTGGGCCTGCGCCAGCACCAGCTGGGCGCGGGTGGCCTCGACGGTGGCCGATTGCTGCTCGAACTGCACGCGCAGGGACTCGATATCGATCTGGAGCAGCACCTGGCCCTGCGAGACGCTGTCGCCGGGGCGCACATTGACCAGTTGCACCGTGCCCGACGCCTTGGCGGTAAGCGCGGTCTGGCGCTGGGGCTGCATCGCCCCGGTGACCTTGACGGTGCGCTCGAGCGTTTGCGGTTCGAGGGTCGTCACTTCGAGCGGATTGAGCTGCATGACCGGCTCGGCGGGCGTTTCGGCCACGGGCGGCGGCGGGGGCGGCTGCATGCGGGTGAAGACGAAAACGCCGATGGCGGCAAGAACGACCAGGACGAGCAGCACCCAGGGCCAGCGGCGCCGCTTGGGCGGCAGCCCCTGCTGGGCCCGCACCGCCACGGCGCGCTCGCGCTTGCTCATGGCCCATTCGGGCTTGCCGTTGGCATCGGTCAAAGTCATCGCACGCTCATCCAAAACGCATTAATCCTGTCGGTCCGCATCCTGCCGGTGATGCCATTGCAGCATCATGTCGGCACAATCGCGGTAAAATCGGGCCAACTCGCCGATGCGCCCCTTGGCCTGGGCCAGCTCGGGAGACAGCTGGGCTTCGGCTGCCTCGATGTCCTGGGCTGCCTGCCGCATCTTGTCGCTCATGGTGACCATGATGCGCTCGAAGGGCGAAGCAACGAGTTCGTAATAATCCTGCCGCTTGCCGGGCACCGCCACGCGCCGGATGACCCCGGCGGCATCGAGAAAGCGGGCATTGGTGCTGATCGAAGCCTTGGAAACCTGCAGGCGCTCGGCCATTTCGGCCAGGCCGTAGCGGCGCCCCTCGATCAGCAGCAGGCCATAGATGCGCCCGGCAATGCGCGCGCCGCCATCGCGTTGCATGACCAGGCCCATCTGCTCGATGAACTGGTCGGCGGGGTCGATATCGGGGTCCAGGGGAGAGGTTTGGCTCATGGCAGGCCGGGTTAGGCCCTAAAGTTCGTTCAGTCAAGATTGAACGAAGTGAACCAGCTATGTTCCGGGCGCATATGGGTGGCAGCGGCCCGCGAGATTTGGCGCGACGGCGGGCAGCGGCCCGGGCCATAACGGCGCCAACGGCAGGCGCAAGGAGAACCCATGGACATCGAGGTGACCGACACTCCGCAGGCGGAGGTGCTGGCGGCGCTGGGCGCCGAGCTGACGGCCTTCAACGCCCAGGACGTGGGGCCCTCGGGCCGGCAGGCTGTGGCGGTGTTCATGCGTGAGGGCGAGACGCTGCTGGCCGGGCTCAACGGCTATACCGCCTGGGGCTGGCTCTATGTGCAATGGCTCTGGGTGGCCCAGAGCGCCCGCGGCCAAGGCTGCGCGGCAACGCTGCTCGAGCGCGCCGAAGCCGAGGCCAAAGCGCGCGGCTGCCATGGCGCCTATATCGACACCTTCAACCCCGTCGCGCTCAAGGTCTATGAGCGGCAGGGCTACACGGTGTTCGGCGCCCTGCCCGAGTTTCCCCAGGGCCGCACGCGCTCGTTTCTGCAAAAGGCCCTTTGAACCGCCTATTCGCGGTGGCTCAGCACCCAGTCGTAATAGGTGTTGGTGAGGCGGATGCCGTAATTGACCTCGCCATCGTCGGCCACGTTGACGGCGCGCACATAGCGATCCCCGCTGGCGGGGTCCTGCTCGTAAATGGCCGAGCCGGAGGAGCCCGAAAACGTGTCGCAATCGTGCCAGACTTCCAGTTCGGAAAACTGGAAGGCGCCGATCTCGCAGGAGGCGCGCCACATGGTGCCCTGCGGCATGTCGGCGGGATAGCCCACGATATGGGCCTGCATGGTGGTGGCCTCGTCGACCTTGAAGCCATACCAGCCCAGCCGGTCGCCCACCGGCTCTTCCAGGATCACCACGGCAATGTCCCAGGGCACCACCGAGCCGTAATAGCCCTGGTAGTTGTCGATATAGGCGGTGAGGATGTGCGCGGTGCGATAGGCGTATTCGCCAAAGGGCGCGAAATTGGGCTCGTTGGCGCCGGGGTTGAACAGGATCTGGTTGGCCCAGCCGCCATCGTCGTGATCATAGATACAATGGGCCGCCGTGATCAGCGTGCGCGGGCCGATCAGGGTTGCCGAGCAGGTGAACCAGCTGTCGGGATCGGACGGGCTCTGGGTGCGCAGCCAGCCAATGGCGCGGAAGGGAAACGCCGTGGCGTCCCCGATCCGCACGCGATCGTCGGTGCCTACCACGACGCGGGAGGCTTCGGGCGCCGGAGCGCCCAAGGCGGCCAGCGCCGATTTTTCCGCCTCGAAGGCCGAGCGCAGCGCCTGGGGCGCAGTCTCGGTCTTGGTGGTGCCATCGCTCGACCGGGTGGTGGTGCCCAGGGCAGCGTCCAGCTCGGAGGGGTCGAGGCCCAGCGGGCCCCGGCTGCGTTCGGTGGGATCGATGCGCGGCAGGGGACGGGCGCGGCCGGGCGGCAGCTGCTGGCCGATGGCGCGGTCGATCTCGACATCGTCGGTGCCCGAAAATTCGGGGCTGGACTGGGCCAGGGCCGGCAGGGCGGCACTGCCCAGACCCAGGGCGAAAACGGCGAGCAGGGCAAGGCGCTTGAAGGTCATGACGTGAACTCCTTGATCGGGATCTGCGCTCAGAGCGCACCGGTATAGGACAGGATCCAGCTCTGGAAGCTGGAGACACGGGCATAGACGCCATAGGCGGCAGCATGGCCGCATTTGGTTTCGGCCGTGGCAGGACCCTCGCCCCAGCTGACCACGCCCAACTGCACCGGGCGATCGCCCGCCATGGCAACCAGGGGACCACCGCTATCGCCATAGCAGCTGTCGCGCTGGCCTTCGGCGATCCCGGCGCACAGCATGTTGGAGGTCAGGGGATCGCCCATGCCCAGCGAGAGTTCGGCGGCGACGTCTGCGATGGCCTCTTCGCGCAGGCGCACCCGCGGCGCGATGTTGCGCAGCGTGGCCAGAACGTCATCGGCATAAAAGCGCTTGATGCCGGCATTGCAGGCGTCGTTGTCTACCACCTCGATCTGGGTTTCGAGCAGATAGCGCGGATAGCTGCCATCCTCGGTCATGCCCCAGCCGATGACGGTGGCCGCCTGGCTCTGGGGGGCGGCCTGCCAGGGCAACGCCACGGTGGGCTGGTCGGAGGGCTCGGCCAGCTCGATCAGCGCCACGTCGAATTCCATGGTCACGGGATCGTATTTTTCGTGCACGTGGACGTTGGCGGCGGGAATGCGGGTGCCCGCCATCAGATCGGCGCTGCCGGTGAGAATGGCGACGTCGGAAGCCGGCAGCGGCGCATCGTAATCCCACAGGCAGTGGGCGGCGGTCAGAACCCAGGTGGGGGCGATCAGCGAGCCGCCGCAGAACTGGGCCTCGAACTGGCTCTCCACCTCGTCGGTGAGGGCGCCGGCGCGCAGCAGCGCCACCTGAAAGGGGTATTCGCCTTCATCGGCGGTAAAACCGCCAAAGACGCGGTCGGTTTCGCCCGCCGCCAGCGCAGCGGCCCGCGCTTCGGGCACCGCCTGGTAGGGCACGACCTCCTGGGCGAAGGCGGCCGAGGAAAGACCTGCAAGAATGGCCAGCCCCAGAATGGGGCGTCCGATGGACCTGTTCATTTGAAAACACACTCCCCTGAGGCCGGTTTGCGGCGGGCCGCTCGGCCGTTCATGCCAATGAGACGCGGGCTTTCGCCAAAAGCTTGGGCGATTTTTCCGGCCCCTCCCGAAGGCCGGCACGATGACAAGAAAGCGGCCCCAACACAATTCCCTCAAATGCGGGGGGTGCGAGCGGCGTCTAAGTCTATAAAGGGGCCATCCGGGCTCTTGCGCGACAGTCAAAAGGTGAGGCAGATGAAGCGGTTTGGAACGGGTGCGACCAAGATGGGCAAGGGTCTTTATCGGCTGGGGCTGGGCATGGCGCTGGTGGGGCTGGCCTGCGCGCCGGCCCAGGCGGTGTGCGCGGTGTGCAATGCCCAGATCGTTCTGAGCGAGCCGCTGGCCAGTTGCCTCGATGGCCGGATCGCGGACGAGATCGCAGCGCTCGGCGCCTCAGGCGCGCCGGTCCGGCTGATCGATCTGTCCGATTGCACCAGCCGGGGCAGCCTGCCGCTCGACCCCTCGAGCGCGGCGCTGACCATTGCGCCCGATACCAGCTTCATTCTGGACGAGGCGGGGCTGGTGTGCTTGCGCGACCTGATCGCGCAGGCCCCCGATCCGTTCGGGCCCAGCCGCGTGTTCGACCTGGGGGCGCTGTGTCCGTGAGTGCACCCAGGCGCCCCCAGCGCGAGGCGAGCGAGCCCACCGAGGCACTGGGCCCCACCATTGCGACCGACGCGCAAGCGCAGGCCGCCACGGCCGATGCGCTGGTGCGCACGCCCGGCGTTCTGGCTGCCGTGCTGGGATCGGGCACACCGAGCCCCGAACCCGGCGGCAGGCTGAAGCGCGCCGACGAGATCTTTGCGCTCATTCTCAAGATCGTCACCATTCTGGCGCTGAGCTTTGGGTTGCTCGAATATGACCGGCAGAAATCGGACGGGCGGGTGACCCAGTCCCTGGCGCTGGTCGAGCAGTGGGAAAATGGCGGTTTTTCCCAGACCTATGCCAATATCAACGACCAGATCTGGCCGCTCTATGCCCAGAACGCGCCCGTGATCGCGACCCTGGGCGAGGCGCCCCAGGCGCGCGATTTGGTCTATGCCAATATCGGGGAGGCCATGACCGGCCGGGACGATGCCTTCGTGTCGGAGGCCGACCGGTCGGTGGACAAGATCTTTCAGTTTTTCGAACGCGCGGCGCTGTGCGCCGACCAGACCATTTGCGACTACGGCGTGCTCCGCACCTTTTTCGGCGACGAGGCGGAGAGCTTCTGGCGCTATTTTTCGAGCTATGCGGAGCGGCGGCGGCTGGCGGGCTATGCCGGCTATGGCGAATGGGCGCGCAAATTCGCGGCGGGCGAAATCCGCCGGCCCAAGTTCTTGGGGCTATTCTAGCCCCAGAACCCCGGTTCGGGCGGGGTGATGCGGCCATCGGCAAAGCCAAGGCCGCCCGGCCGATCCGCGACCAGCCAGAGCGGGCCATCGAGATCGACCCAGCGGGCGTGCGCCGCCAGCAGCAGCGCGGGCGCCATGGCCAGCGAGGTGCCCACCATGCAGCCCACCATGATGTCGAGCCCGGCGGCGCGCGCGCCATCGGCCAGCGCCAGGGCCTGGGTCAGCCCGCCGGTCTTGTCGAGCTTGAGGTTGATCGCGTCGTAGCGGCCGGACAGACCTGCGAGACCGGCATGGACGCTTTCATCGGCGCAGATGGGCACCGGATGGGCGATGTCGGCCAGCGCCGCGTCGGCACCGGCAGGCAAGGGCTGCTCGACCAGTTCGACCCCGCAGGCGGCGCAGGCAGAAAGGAGCGGCACGAGCAGATCGCCGCTCCAGGCCTCGTTGGCATCGACCACCAGCCGGGAATGGGGCGCAGCCTGACGCACGGCGGCGATGCGCGCCTCGTCCCCTGCCCCGCCGAGCTTGACCTTGAGCAGCGGCAGATGCGCGGCGCGGGCCGCAGCTTGCGCCATGGCCTGGGGTTTACCCAGGCCGATGGTGAAGGCGGTTTCGACACGGGGGGGCACGGTGACGCCGGCCAGATCGGCTACCGTCGTGCCGGCCAGTTTGGCGTCCAGATCCCAGAAGGCGCAATCGAGCGCGTTGCGGGCAGCGCCGGGGGGCAGGATGGCTTGCAGGGCCCTGCGGTCGAGCCCTTGGGCGAGCGCAGGGGCGAGGCTCTCGACAAGCGCCAGCACGCCCTCAGGCGTTTCGCCATAGCGGGCATAGGGGACGCATTCGCCGCGCCCCGTCACCCCATCGCGGGTCAACTCGACCAGCACCACCACCGCCTCGGTCTTGCTACCGCGCGCGATGGAGAACGGTGCCGAGAGCGCAAAGCGCTCGATGCGGGCGGCGAGCGCCGTCATTTACGGCTCGATCTTGAGTTCGGCGACGAAATCGTAGCGGTCGCCACGATAGGAGGAACGCGTGACCTCGATGGGGCGGCCATTGGCCAGAAAGGCGCGGCGCTCGATATGGAGCACGGGGGTGCCCACCTCGACGTCGAGCAGTTCGGCCTCGCGCGCATCCGCAATGGCGGCGCGCAGGCGTTGGAGCGCGCGCACGGGGCGGTGGCCGGTGACGCGCAGCGCGTCGTACAGCGATTCCCCGATGGCCTCGGGGGTGACGGCCGAAAGCGGCACCACCGCGTTTTCCACCGCCAGGGGCTCGCCATTGGCCAGGCGCACGCGCGAGAGGCGCACCACCTGATCGCCCGAAAACAGCCCGAGCTTGAGCGCCTCGTCGGGACTGGGAATGCCGGAGGTCTTTTCGAGCACGATGGACTTGCTGGCCGCGCCGCGCCGCTTCATGTCCTCGGTGAAGCCGACCAGGATCGAGAGCGGCTGGTCGATCTGGGGCGACACGAACGTGCCCGCCCCGCGCCGGCGCGACAGCAGCCCCTCGCGGAACAGGTCCTCGATGGCATTGCGCACGGTGATGCGCGAAAAACCGGTGGCCTTGGCCAGGTCGCGCTCGGAGGGCAGGGCTTCGGAGCCGCGCAGCACGCCGGTTTCGATCAGGCCGCGAATGGTGGAAGCCAACTGCACATAGAGCGGATTGGCGCTCTCATGGCTGGCAGGCAGGTTGGCCACGATCTCGTCCAGCATGGGGGCATTGGCTTCGCTGGCGCCGTCGGCGTGCTTGTTCATGTGCGGCCCTCCTAGGCCTGCCCCTTGAGGCGCGGATCGAGCGTGTCGCGCAAGGCGTCGCCCAACAGGTTGAAGCCAAATGAGAGGAACAGGATGGCCAGGCCCGCAAACACGGCTGGCCATGGGGCGAGAAGCAGGAAATTGCGCCCTTCCGACAGCATCAGCCCCAGCGAGGGAATGGGCGGCTGCGCACCCAGCCCCAGAAAGGACAGCGAGGCTTCCACCAGAATGGCAGCCGAAAGCAGCAGGCTGGTCTGCACCAGGACCACCGAGGCGAGATTGGGCAGAAGGTGCATGAAGATGATGCGCCGGTCCGAGGCGCCGATGGCGCGGGCGCCCATGACATATTCGCTCTGGCAGATGACCAGGGCCGGGCCGCGCAGCAGGCGGGCAAAGATGGGGGTATAGACGATGGCAATGGCCAGCGCCGCGCTCCAGGCATTGGGGCCCAGGACCGCGATGACGCCGATGGCCAAGAGCATGATGGGAAAGGCAAACAGCACGTCCATCACCCGCATCACGATGCGGTCGAACCAGCCGCCGTAATAGGCGGCCAGCATGCCCAGCGTGCCGCCGGCCAGAAGCGCCAGCGCCACCGCGATGGTGCAGGTCAAAAGCGAGGTCTGGTAGCCATAAAGGATGCGCGCCAACACGTCCCGGCCCAGCTGGTCGGTGCCCAGCCAGTTGAGCCCGTTGGGCCCTTTGAGGCGCTGCACGATGACCTGGGCGTAAGGGTCATGGAGCGCCACCAGCGGCGCAAACACCGCCAGGAGGACCTGGATGGTCACAAAGACGATGGCAAAGCTCAACAGCTTGTTGGACGAAATGAAGCGCATCATTGCTTGGCGACCCGCGGGTCGATGACCACGTAGAGCATGTCGACCAGGAAATTGACGATGACGAAGGCCGAGGTCATGACCAGGATGGTGGCCTGCACCAGGGGATAGTTGCGCTCGGCGATGGCGCCGAGCACCAGCCGCCCCAGGCCGGGAATGGCAAAGACCTGTTCGATGACGATGGCCCCGCCCAACAGATACCCCGCCGAAACGCCCACGCTGGTGATGAAGGGAATGAGCGCGTTGCGCAGCGCGTGCTTATAGACCAGCCGCGTCTTGCTGGCGCCCTTGGCGCGGGCGGTGCGGATATAATCCTGGCCCAGCGCATCGAGCATGGCCGAACGCACCAGCCGCGAAAGATTGGCCAGCATGGGCAGGGAGAGCGCGATCACCGGCAGGATCATGCGCTGCAGATTGCCCAGGGGGTCTTGGGTGAACGGCACATAGCCCAGGGCCGAAAAGCCGGGCAGCAGCTTGGAAACGGCAAAGATCGAGACGATGCCGAGCCAGAAGGAGGGGATGGTGAGCCCGGCAATGGCCCCCACGCGCACCGCCACTTCCGACCCCTTGCCGCGCGCCACGGCCATGAAGCACCCCAGGGGCACCGAGAGGCCCGCGCCCACCAGCACCGACAGCAGCGTCAATTCGAGCGTGGGCCAGATATGGGCGGCGATCTCTTCGGCCACCGGGCGGCCGGTCCAGATCGAGGTGCCGAAATTGCCTTGCAATGCGCCCCAGATCCAGGTGCCGTATTGGGTCCAGAGCGGCTGATCGAGCCCCAGCCGGCCGCGCAATTCGGCAATGCGGTCGGGCGTGACCTCGGTATTGGCGCCCAGCATGATGGCCACCGCATCGCCGGGAATGAGCCGGATCATCAAAAACACCACCAGCGACACGCCGAACAGGACGATCACGAGGTCGGTGAGGCGGTTGGCGAAAAAGCGCAGGGGCATGGGCGGCCGCAGGTTGGTCTGGGATAAACTCTGCGCCGTGGCGCAGGGAGGGTGCCGGCACGCCTTTCCCAAAGGAAAAGACGCGCCGGCACCCCAGGGAGGAGCCTTACTCGGCGACCGTCACGTTCTTCAGGCTGGTCAGGCGACCGTTCGAGTAGATCTCGAAGCCGGAGACGTCGTTGTTGACCGCCGTGAACAGATTGCCATAGGCGATGTGGGCGGCCGGACCCTCACAGGCAAGCTTGCGCTGCACCTGGTCGTAGATGGCCTTGCGGGCCGCCTGATCGGTGGTGGTGCGGCCCTCGTCGAGCCAGGTGTCGATCTCGGCATCGTCATACTTGAAGACGTTGGTCGAGCCGCCGCCAAAGAAGGTGCGGTAGAAATATTCGTCCGGATCGGGGCTGCCGCCATTGGCCGACACGAACAGGTCGAAGTTGGAATTGCGCCAATCCTGCACGAACTGGCCGATTTCCTGGTTGATCAGCTCGATCTCGATGCCGGCCTGAGCGGCCTGCTGCTGCACGACCTGGGCAATGTCACGCGTATCCTGCCGGGGCAGCACGTTCATGGTGACCTTGAGCGGCAGGGTGACGCCGGCCGCTTCGAGCATCTGGCGTGCCTTGGCCGGATCGGGCGTGTAGCAGGCATATTCGGAGGTATCGAGGGCCCAGTTGACGAGGGCGGGCGAGAGCGGACCGGCGGGCACGCCGGCACCGAACAGAGCACCCTGGATGATCTCGTCGCGGTTGAGCAGGTAGTTGAAGGCTTCGCGCACTTCGGCCTTGTCGAAGGGCGGACGCTCGGCATTCATGCCCACCAGCGTGTAGGCGATGTCGCGGGTTTCCTGCACGGTAACGTTGGGCTGGCCCTGAAGCTGGAGCGCGGTGGCCGGATCGATGCCGGGCAGCAGGTCGAACTCGCCGCTGCCCACGCCCACCTGGCGGGTCGCCGCCTCGGGCACGAAGTTGAAGCGCACGCCGTCGAGCTTGGGCGAGCCGGCTTCCCAATAGGTCTCGTTCTTGGCCAGGCCGATAAAGCCGTTGGGCTGCCATTCGGTGAACTTGAACGGGCCGGTGCCCACGGGGGTCTGCTGGAGCGCGTCCTTGTCGGTCTCGAACTCAGCCGGCACGATGGCAATGGTCGAGAGCGAGGAGAGAATGGGCGCGAACGGCGCATCCATGGTAAACTCGATGGTGGTGGGATCGACCACAGTGATGGACGTGATCGGGGTCACGCGGCTGGCGAGCGGGGAGGCGATGTCGGCCGACTGCACGCGGCGGATCGAGGCGGCGACGTCCTCGGCATCAAAGGCCGAGCCGTCATGGAAGGTGACGCCCGAACGCAGCTTGAAGGTGTAGGTCTTGCCGTCTTCGGAAACCGTCCAGCTTTCGGCCAGGCCCGGCACCACGGCCAGATCCTTGTCCACGGTGGTCAAGCTCTCATAGATGGTGTTCTGCACCACCACCACGCTGTTGAAGGCGGTGATCAGATGGGGGTCCAGGCCCGCCGGGGACGAGTCCACCGCCACCTGCAGGGTAGCGGCCTGGGCCATGCCCGCACCGGCCAGTAACGAGGTCGCCAGCAAGGCGACTCTGAGCATCTTTAGTGACATCGTTCCTCCTAAACTCTGAGATCGCCTGCCATCAGGCTCTCGCGCCACCCCGCATGCGGGGTCGTAAGTCCAGTTTGATACCACTCTGGACATTTCAAACGCTATGGTACTAGTTGTTCGCGAGCAAGAAAAAACCGCCACCCGCCCGGCCCCTGGCTTTGCGGGCCCCCGACCGGAGTGCCGATGACCCAGACCATGGCCAACCCGCTGCTCAGCATCAGGGATCTGCGCATCGACGTGGGCAAGCGCGCCATTCTCGAAGGCGTGTCGCTCGACATCCATGCGGGCGAAATGGTGGGGCTGGTGGGCGAAAGCGGGTGCGGAAAATCTGTGACCGCGCTTTCGATCATGCGGCTGATCGCCGAGCCGCCCATGCGGGTGAGCGGCGGGCAGATCCTGTTTTCGGGCACGGACCTGTTGGGGCTGAGCGAAAAGGCGCTGCAAAAGCTGCGCGGCGACGACATCGCCATGATCTTCCAGGAGCCCATGACCAGCCTTAACCCGGTGTTTACCATCGGGGACCAGATCACCGAAGCGGTGCTGCTGCACCGCAAGGTGTCGGACCATGACGCCAAGGCGCGGGCCGTCGAGCTTTTGACCAAGGTGGGCATTCCCGCCCCCGCCCAGGCGCTCGAGCGCTATCCGCACCAGCTTTCGGGCGGGCAGCGCCAGCGCGTTATGATCGCCATTGCGCTGGCCTGCGACCCCAAGCTGCTGGTGGCCGACGAGCCTACCACCGCGCTCGACGTGACGGTGCAAGCCCAGATCCTGGACCTGCTCGACCGGCTGCGGCGCGAGACCGGCATGGCGGTTTTGCTCATCACCCACGATCTGGGCGTGGTCTCGCAATATTGCGACCGCGTGGCGGTGATGTATGGCGGGCGCGTGGTGGAGGAAGCTCCCGCCGAAGCGCTGTTTGCCCGGCCGCGCCACCGCTATACCGAGGCGCTGCTGGCCACCATTCCGGCAGCCAATCCGCCCGGGGTGGAACTGCCCGCCATTGGCGGCACCGTGCCGCCGCCCGGCCAGCGCCCGCCCGGCTGCACTTTCCATCCGCGCTGCCACGCCATGGTCGAGCCCTGCCCCAAAACCATGCCCGAACTGGTCGGGGACACCCACAAGGTGCGCTGCTGGAACCCTGCCTCATGAGCCTGCTCGACATTCGCCACCTTTCGAAAACCTATCCGGGCGCCCATGGCCAGACCGTCAAGGCCGTGTCGGACGTTTCGCTGACCATCGAGGCGGGCGAAGTGCTGGGCGTGGTGGGGGAATCGGGGTGCGGCAAATCCACCCTGGGCCGGGCGCTGCTGCGCCTGATCGAGCCCAGCGCGGGCGAAGTGCATTTTGGCGGCAAGGACCTGGTCAAGCTCGACCGGCGCGCCATGACCGCCATGCGGCGCGACCTGCAGATCATCTTCCAGGACCCCTTCGGCTCGCTCAACCCGCGCCACAAGGTGGGCACCATCATTGGGGAGCCCCTGGTGGTGCACAGGGTGGGCACACAGCAAGAGCGCAAGGCGCGGGTGGCCGAATTGCTGGCCCTGGTGGGGCTGCCCGACAATGCTGCCGACCGCTTTCCGCATGAATTTTCCGGCGGGCAGCGCCAGCGCATCGCCATTGCCCGGGCCCTGGCGCTCTCACCCAAGCTGCTGGTGGCCGACGAGGCGGTGTCGGCGCTCGACGTGTCGATCCAGTCCCAGATCATCAATCTCATCGCCAAGCTGCAAAAGCAGCTGTCGCTCTCGATCCTGTTCATCAGCCACGATCTGTCGGTGATCCGGCATGTGAGCGACCGCATCGCGGTGATGTATCTGGGCCGGATCGTGGAGATCGGACCGGCCGAGGAGATCATGGAGGCCCCGCTGCACCCCTATACCCAGGCGCTGCTGTCGGCCATCCCCAGGCCCGGCGTGGGCCGGGGCGCCGGCCGCATCGTGCTCGAAGGGGAATTGCCCGACCCGGCCAATCCGCCCACCGGCTGCCCCTTCCACACCCGCTGCCCCAAGGTGATGGCCGTGTGCAGGACGGTGCGCCCTGAACTGGCCGCGCCCCACGGCGCTTTAGTCGAAGGACGCGCACCCCAGAGCCAGGTTGCCTGCCATCTTTACGGACCCACGCCATGACCCTTGCCGATCTCGCCCGCACGACCTTTGCCCCCGCCGAAGCCTCCGTCCAAGCCAAACGCATTCCCGGCGCCGTGCTGGGGCTGGTGACGCGGGGCGGCGAGCGTGAAGTGGTGTTTGCCGGTGAGGCCCAGACCGTGCCGGTGAGCCGCGCGGTAGGGCGCGAGACCTGGTTCGACCTGGCCTCGCTGACCAAGGTGATCTTCACCACCACGGAAATTCTCAAACTCGCCGTAGCGGGCAGGATCGATCTCGATGCGCCGCTGACCAGCGTCATTCCCGATTTCCGGCAATATGCGCCCGAGGCCTGGGAGCGGCGGGTGACGTTCCGGCAATGCCTGGGGCACCAGACGGCGTTCCCCGGCGTCGAGCCGCTCTATACCTACGGGCAGGACCCCCAGACGCTGCGCGCCTTCGTGTTGCAGCGCGAATGGCGGGCCGGGCCATCGGTCTATTCGGACATCAACTTCATTCTCCTGGGCATCGTGCTCGAGCGGCTGGCGGGCAAGACCATTCGCGATTTTCCCGTCGCCCAGGGCCTGAGCTTTGCGCCCGATCCGGCGATCACGGCGGCTACCGAGCATTGCCAGTGGCGCGGGCGGGTGCTGGTGGGCGAGGTGCATGACGAGAACTGTTTTGCGCTGCGCGGCTCGGGCCATGCCGGGCTGTTCGGCACCGTCGATGGCGTGCTCGATTTCGCGCAAGGCCTGCTCGACGGCACCGGCGCCCCGGCAGAAGCGATCGCCCTGATGCGCCAGCCGGTTTCCGAGCGGCGCAGCCATGGCTGGGAGCGGCCCCATATCGGCTGGTCGGGGGGCGATCATTGCCATCCCGGCATTATCGGGCATACCGGCTTTACCGGCACGGGGCTGTGGCTCGATTTCGAGCGCGGTCTGGCCTGGACGCTGTTGAGCAATCGCGTGCACCCCACCCGCCACGTCGATACCGGCATTTTCGCGCTGCGCCGCGCCGTGGGCGACATCGTTACCGCAGCAGCCTGAGGAGAAGAGATCATGGACCCCATCTGGGCGGTCGGGCTGATGACCGGCACGGTGCTGGACGGCAATATCGACGTGGCGCTGTTGCGCACCGACGGCGAAAGCGTCAGCCAATTCGGGCCCTATACCCTGGCGCCCTATGCCCAGGATGTGCGCGACATTCTGGTCGAAACGCTGGAGACGGCGCGGGCCTGGAATTTCGAAGGCCCCGATCCGGCGATCTTTGCCGAGGCGGAAGCCATGCTGACCCGCGCCCAGGCCGAAGCGGTGCGCACTCTGGTGGAAAGCTCGGGCCTGACCATGGCCGATATCGGCATTGTCGGCTTTCACGGCCAGACCGTTCTGCACCGCGCGCCCCAGCCGGGGCGGCTGGGCGATACGCGGCAATTGGGCGACGGGCAGCTGATGGCCGAGATCTTGGGCACGCGGGTGGCATGGGATTTCCGCAGCGCCGACGTGCGCGCGGGCGGACAGGGGGCGCCGCTTTCGGCCACCTATCACGCCGCGCTGCTGTCCGATCTGGGCACCGACGGCGACACCGCCGTGCTCAATCTGGGCGGGGTGGCCAACATCACCTGGTGGGACGGCAAGGACACGGTGATCGCCTTCGACACCGGCCCGGCCAATGCCCCGATCAACGATTGGGTCAGGCGCCATACCGGCGCCGAGATGGACCGCGACGGGGCGCTGGCGGCAGCGGGCCGGCTCGACGAGGTGCGCCTGACCGAACTGATCGAGCACCGCTATCTGACCCAGCCCTATCCCAAATCGCTCGACCGCTTCGATTTTTCCGCCGACATGGCCAAGGGTTGCGGGCTGGAAGCGGGTGCGGCGCTCTTGACCGCCTTTACCGCTTCGGCCGTGGGCGCGGGGCTGGACCTGTTGCCGCACCGGCCCAGCCGGTTGATCGTGTGCGGCGGCGGACGGCATAACCCGACCCTGATGGCCGAGCTGGCCAAGCGCGCGGGCGTCGAACCCATCCTGGCCGAGGCCGTGGGCTGGCGCGGCGATGCCATCGAGGCCGAGTGCTTTGCGCTTTTGGCCGTGCGCACGCTGCGCGGCCTGCCCATCAGCTATCCGCTGACCACGGGCGCCCCCAAGCCCATGACCGGGGGGCGGCTTTCGGTATGAGCCGCCTCAGGCGGCGGCGGGCCGGGGCGTGGTGAACAGGCCCAAGGCGCAGGCCGAAATGATCAGCGCCCCGCCTAGCCACAGGCTGGCATCGGGCACTTCGGCAAACAGCACATAACCAAACAGCGCCGCCCAGAGCAGGGTGGTATAGTCCACCAGCCCGAACACGGTGGCCGGCAGGCGGCGCAGCGCGGCGATGAACAAGAGGAAGCCCCCCGAGCCCAGAAGGCCCGTCAGGGCCACCTGCACCCATTGGGTGCCCTGCGGCATGACGAAATCGGTCGCCGCCACCGGCAGGGCGATGAGGGCCACCATGGCGCTTTGGGCCAGGGTGATGGCCGGGGCCGGTTCGTCGGTGGACTGGGCCTTGAGCATGACCATGGCGCCCGCATAGCAGAGCGGCGCCAGAATGGCGGCCAGCCAAGCGTCGAGGCTCGCGCCTCCAGCGCCCACCGCCCCCTGCGCACCGCCAAAGACGATGACCAGCGACCCGGCAATGCCCAGACCCACCGCCGCGATGGTGCCCGGCCCCGTGGGCTCCTTGAGGAACAGGGCGCTGAGGATGGCCACATAGATCGGCGCGGCCATGGCCAGTGCCGTGGTGAGCGCCAGGGGCAATTGCGCCAAAGCGTGGAAAAACAGGAACGCGGTCAAGGCCAGCAGCACGGCGCGCATGGCGTGCCGGGGCAGATAGCGCCGCTGCGGCCAGGGCTGGCGGAACAGCACCAGATAGAGCGCCAGCCACACCACGCTCCCGGCAAAGCGGAAGAACACCACTTCGGGCGGCGGCAGGGCCCCGGCCAGGCTCTTGACCACCGCATCCATGGCCGAAAACATCAGCATGCCGCTCACGGCCAGCCCGATGGGCGCCAAACGCTCGATCATGGCAGCACCGGGGCCGGGACAGAAATCGTCATTTGAACTCGTTTGGAAGGGCGGCCCTTCTAGGGCGCGCGGGAAGGCGAGACCTTGGCCTTAGCGCCTCCCCTGCCCTCAGTCGAGCCCCACCTCCACCGGATAGAGCAGCACCGCGCCCTTGGGGCCGATGGCCGATTGCGGCACCATGCCGCCCGCCCGCGTCGTGGCCCCGCCTGCCAGCTCGGACAAAAGGCTCGACAACGACCCGTCGCCGCCGCGCGCCACCTCGCGCACCCCCACCTGGGTGAGGAAGGAAAGATCCTGGGACGCGGCAAGGCGGGCCGCCTCGGTCATCACCACCACGATCTTTTCGGCGCCCGCCGTGGCGCCGTTGATCAGCACTACCGGCTCAGTGATGGTGTCGCCCGGTTGGAGCCGCACGTCATAGGTCAGCGTGATGGAATAATCGCTGCCCACATAGAGCACGCTGAGATCGACGGGGCGATTGAAGGCATTGGTGGCCGTCAGATACACCAGATCGTCAGGGGCGAGCCGGGGCGCGCTGCCCGGCGCCACCGGCTCGAGCGCGCCGGTTTCAGCCCGCTCCACGGCAAAATCGAGCGTCACGTCCCTGGTGCCAAAGCTGTTGCCCGCCGCCAGCCGCGCCAGGCCATTGGCGCGAAAGATGGTGACGAGATTGTCCTTGAGCGTTTGGGCGAAAGCCTCGTCGGCATCGTCCCGGGGCACGGCCATGGCCTTGGCGCGCTCGGCGGGGGCCAGCGAGATTTCCCCCGTATCGGGCAACAGCCAGAGCCGGGGCGTTTCATCGAGGGTTTCGACCAGAGCGCGCTGGCGGGCATCGCGTTCCACCACCTGGGCATCGGTGAGCACGGCAAGGCGCAGATCGGCGGGCTGGTCGGCCTCGACCAGGCGCAACTGCATGGGCACGGCGGGATCGGCAGCGATGGCGCTCAAGGCCCGCTCGACCTGGGCCAGCGCCGCCGGATCGCTGCCGGGGCCGGGCCGGGCCACCACCAGCTCGAAATCATAGTCGATATCGACCAGCCGCGCATAGGCGCCCTGAGGCAGCGCGGCGACATCGAGCGTACGCCCCTGGGCATCGGCCACCGGGCGCAACGTGCTGGAGAGATTTTGCGCACGCACCACTTCCAGTTCGCCCAGCGCTTCGGACACGTCCGACGAGGGACGCGGCAAAACCAGCACGCGCGAGCCCGGCGTCAACCGGTGCAGCAGGCCCCCGGCAATGGTGAGGCGCGGCCCATCCTGGCTGATCGGCCATTGCAGCACGCGCGCGGCCTGGGCCGAGCCGAAGACGGGCGCGTCGAGATCGCCCTGGAACAGCGGGGTCGGCCGGGTGCGGCCCATGGCGGCATAGGTTTGCAGCACGCTCTGGGCGAGCTGGCGATAGCTCATATCCGGATCGGCGGCCAGCGCCTGCAACAGGGTGTAGGAGAAGAGCCCATAGATCTGCGCATCGGGCACGCCCTTGGGCAGGGCCATTTCGGGCGTGGTCTCGGTGCTCTGGGCGGCAAAGAAAGCCACCAGCCCGCCGGTTGCGGCCGTGCCGGCATTGGGCTCGAGAAATGCCTCTTCGAGCGGCCCGCCGCGCGTGGCCTCGGCACCGGCCGCCACTTGCGCCAGCACCGCTTCGGGCACGCCCAGATCGCGCGGGTCGAGCCGGCGGTCGCGCACGCTGTCATCCTCGAAGGCGCGGGTGACGGTGCCCGACTGGCAATGGTCGAACACGGCCCACACGAAAGCGCCCTTGGCCCGGATGGCATCGAGCGCGGCGCCGATCTCGTCATCGGTGATGGCGCCGGGGGCGCCCTTGTCCATGTCCACCCATTTGCCTACGTCCATGGGCAGGTAGATCTCGTCCATGCCGTCGGGCTCGGAGGGATCGTTGAGGGCGGGCTGCTGGGACCCGTGCCCGGCCAGTTGCAGATAGACGAAATCGCCGGCGCTCGCCGCCCGCGCCAGCTCGGCCAGCGCCGTCATGATGGCATCGCGCGTGGGCTGCTCGTAACCGGGTGCACTGGCCAGCACCGTGACGTCGTCGGGCCGGAACTTTACGGGCGCGTGATCGAGCAGATAGCTCTGGGTGAGCATGGCATCGTTGAGCGGGCCATTGAGCCAGTCGCGCTCGGGATAGTTCACATATTGGGTGGAGGCCACGATGAGCGCGTGGTTGGTGCGCGCCAGCGCCGGGCTGGCCTGGGCCATGGCAAACAGGCCGAGCGGGGCCAGCGCCAGCCAGGCGGCCATGCGGCAAGACAGGGACATAATGAGCCTCCTCCAACTGCGTGTTATGGGCCGGGGACCAGTGTTGCCGGTTTCCCCCCGCTGTCCAGTCCGCTAGAGCATGACAAACCGCACAAGGATACCCCGGTTCATGGACAACACAGTGCTAGGACGCCCGCTTTCGCCCAAAGCTTGGCCGCGCGCGGTGCTTTTCGATCTGGACGGCACGCTGATCGATTCGGCGCGCGATTTGCAGGCCGCACTCAACCGCACGCTCAGCGATGACGGTTTGGCGCCGCACGGGCTCGACGCGGTCAAGGCCATGGTGGGCGACGGGGTGGCCAAGCTGACCGAGCGCGGTTTTGCCGCCGCCGGTCGGCCGCTCGATGCGGCGGGCATTGCGGCGGCAGCGGCCCGACTGATGGCCCATTACCAAGCCCATCTGGTGGACCACACCGAACTCCTGCCCGGCGCCGCCGCAGTGATCAAGGCGTGTGCCGCACGCGGGCAGGCCTTGGGGCTGATCACCAACAAGCCGCGGGCGGCGGCAAGCGACATTCTCGCCCATTTCGGGCTACTCGACCATTTCGGCGTGGTGGTGGGCGGCGATGCCCCCGTGCCGCGCAAACCGGCCCCCGACATGCTCTGGCTGGGGCTGCAAACCCTGGGCTGGCAAGCGGCGGACGCCGTGATGGTGGGCGACAGCGCCCCAGACATCAACGCGGCCCGGGCGGCGGGGGTCTACTCAGTTGCCCTGACCGGCGGCTATGGCGCCGTGGCGACCGCCGATCTGGGCGCGGATCTCGTGATCGAACACCTGGACGACCTGCTGCCCGCGCTCGACGCGCTGGCGCGTCCTAACGACGTCTAGCTCGCCTTGCGCGCTTTGGGTTGGCGGCGGGCGAGCTTGAGCGCCTTGAGCCGTTCGGCATCGGCCATGGCGCCATCGCCCAGATGGGCATGGCCGCGCGCCTTGGCCAATTGCAGCTGGCGCTGCCGCTCGAGCGCGCCCTGGCCCCGATCGGCCTCGCCCGCGCAATGGGGGCAGCGCACGCCGTCCAGATAATCGGGATGCGCGCGATCGCTGGGCGTCAGCGGCCAGCGGCAGGCGCGGCACAAGGTGGCTTCCCCCGGCACCAGGCCATGGCCCACGGCCACCCGCTCGTCGAACACGAAGCATTCGCCCGTAAAGCGGCTCTCATCCTGGGGCACCTGCGCCAGATAATCGAGAATGCCGCCCTTGAGGTGGAACACCTCTTCAAACCCCTGCGACAGGAGATAGGACGAAGCCTTCTCGCACCTGATGCCGCCGGTGCAGAACATGGCCACCTTGCGATCGCGCTTGGGATCGAGATTTTGCGCCACGAAGTCCTTGAACTGGGTGAAGTTCTGCGTGTTGGGATCGATGGCGCCTGCAAACGTGCCCAGCCCCACTTCGTAATCGTTGCGCGTATCGAGCAGCACCACGCCTTCGTCGGCGATGAGACCGTTCCAGTCCCTGGGCTCGACATAGGTGCCCACGCGCTCGGCGGGGTTAGCCTGCGGCGCCCGCAGCGTGACGATTTCGGGCTTGAGCCGCACCTTGAGGCGCAGGAACGGCATGGTGAGCGCTTCGGCGAGCTTTAGCTCCCCGCCCACCAGTCGCCCGCCCCAGACATTGCCCTTGAGCAACCAGTCCTGCAGCTCGGCGATGGCCTGCGGCGTGCCCGCCACGGTGCCGTTGAGACCCTCGGGGGCAATGATGAAGGTGCCCTTGATGGCGCGCGCGCGGCAGAACTGCTCGAGCGCGAGCTGAAGCTGGGCGCAATCGGGCAGGCTGGCGAACTTGTAGAAGGCAAGCACGGTGAACATGGCTGCCGATTTACACCGCGCCCGCGCGCGACGCAAAGCCCATCGCCGTGCCCCCTTGGCAAGCTGGGCGCTCCCCTGCGATAAGGCCAGCAGAACCTCGGGAGACCGCCATGACCTATCGCGCCGCCGACACCCGTTACGACACCATGGCCTATCGCCGCTCGGGCAAGGCCGGGCTGAAGCTGCCCGCCATCTCGCTGGGCCTGTGGCAGAATTTCGGCGGCACCCGCGACTATCCTTCGGCCTTCGAAATTCTGGGCCATGCCTTCGACCGGGGCATCACCCATTTCGACCTGGCCAATAATTACGGTCCCCCGCCCGGCTCGGCCGAAGAGCTGTTCGGCCAGGTGATGGCGCGCGATTTCCGCCCCTATCGCGACGAGCTGATCATTTCCTCCAAGGCTGGCTACACCATGTGGCCGGGCCCCTATGGCGACCATGGCAGCCGCAAATATGTGATCGCCAGCGCCGAGCAGAGCCTGAAACGCATGGGGCTCGATTATGTGGACATCTTCTATTCGCACCGCTTCGACCCCAACACCCCGCTGGAGGAAACCATGGGCGGGCTGGCCCAGCTGCATCGGCAGGGCAAGGCGCTCTATGTGGGCATCTCCAACTATCCCGAGCCGCAGACGCGCGAGGCGCACCGCATTTTGACCGAAATGGGCGTGCCGCTGACCATCCACCAGCCCTCCTATTCGATCCTCAACCGTTGGATCGAGAACGACGACACCATCGGGGCGTGCGGTGCGCTGGGCATCGGCATGATCGCCTTCTCGCCGCTCGCACAGGGCGTGCTCTCTGGCAAGTATAGCGGCGGCAAGACCGACGGTACCCGCGCGGCCGAGGCCAATTCTTCGTTGCAGGATAACCGCCTGACCCCCCAGATCCTGGACGGGGTGGACCGGCTGGGCGCCATCGCCAAGGCCCGTGGCCAAACCCTGCCCCAACTCGCGCTGGCCTGGGTGCTCCGCCGCCCCGAAATGACTTCGGCGCTGATCGGGGTGCGCACGCTCGACCAGCTCAAGGACAATCTGGGGGCCCTCGACAACCTGGACTTCACGCCCGAAGAACTGGCGGCCATCGACGCCGCGGTCAAGGACGGGATGATCGATCAGAAGCCGAAATGGTAGGGACGTTCTCTCCGGCCCAATAGTCTCACGCACAAGAGCAGATCGAGCGCCCAGCCTTGCCCCAGTTCACGCCCCGGCCCGGGCAGATCCATGTCTGCCTGACTTTCGATGACAATTTCTGGGCCCCCGCCTATGCCCTGATGCGCTCGGCGTGCCTCTTCACCAAGCGGCGCGCCGATCTCGTATTTCATCTTCTGCACCGCCCGCTCGCCCCCGAGCACCGGGCCGACCTCGACAGGATCGTGGACGAATTTGAGGCCACGCTGGTCTATTACGATCTGGACCGCGCACCGGTGTTCGCCGACATCGCCGCGCGCATGCCTTATAACAAACGCCTGACCAACATCGTCTATGCGCGGCTGGTAATCGACCGCATCCTGCCCGACCAGATCGAGCGCGTGCTCTATCTGGATTGCGACATGCTGATCAAAGCACCGCTCGAAACCCTGTTCGAGCGCGATCTGAACGGCCACCCGATTGCAGCGGCGCCCGAGCCTTTCGCGGTACGCATCACCGGCGGGCGCGACCTGATCAGGAATCGCGACATCTTTGATCCCGCAGATCCCTATTTCAACGCGGGTCTGATCCTGATCGATCTCCGGCAATGGCGTGAAGCGGACATATTGGGCCGCCTCGAAGCCGCTTTGGCAGATGGCACGATGGCCCGGATCTATTACGATCAGGACTTTCTGAACCTGGTGTTCAAGAACCAATGGCTGGTGCTGGAAAGGGCGTGGAACGTCATCGACGCACGCCATGCCCATGAGCCGCTCGATTGCCGCATCCTGCACTATACCGGCGAGCGTAAGCCCTGGCACCTCATCTCGGGCACGGCCTTTGCCAAGCTCTACCGCCATGTGATGACCAACGAGCTCTATTATCGCTTCATGCGGCACCGCTGGCGGGTCTATTGGCGCAAAAAATTCAACCGGCTGCTGGGCCGCAAGCCGGCCTGATCAGGCCGGCACTATGGCGTGGCGCTCGCACAGCTTGGCGAGCGCGCTGCCGGGCGTTGGCTGCGGCATGGACGCACGGCCGCGATTGGTGAGCTGGCTGCGCCAGATATGGACCGCCAGCGTCTGCGGACCGATGAAGGTCTCCACGGCACTGCCCGGTGTCATCAGACCTGGGATCTGCTCATAGGCGACGGGATAGAACACCTTTGCCGGGCGAACCTCGTCCAAGAGGCCACGCGTCTTGACGAAATGAGTCAAGGCCGCCGGGCCCGTGGCGCCGTATTGCAGGTGGCCGGCCGGCACCTTGTCGCCCAACAGCCGCCGGGTGGCCACTTCGAGCCGCCTGATGGGCGGCAGGAACGGCTCGAGCAATGGCCTGGGCCCGGCATCGAACACCGAGAGCAAGTCATCCAGCAGCGGCGCGTCGGGGGGGGCGCCGAACACGGCGGTGTTGACCGAGCCGGGCCGAAAACGCTGCGGCTCGCGCTCAAATCCCATTAGGTAGTCCTGAGCCTGGGGAAATGGGCGCACGCAATAGATGTCGCAATCGGCCCAGATGCCCCGCCCCGCCTGCAGCAGCTTGAGGCGGAAAAGATCTGAAAACACCGCGACCGTGCCGCGACCCTTGTAAAAAAACAGGCGCTCGGGCGACACCAGCTCCCCCGCATCGCGCCACACCGCCCCCTCAGGCAACCCCTCGGGCCGCGAGAAAGCATAAAGCTCGAAGCGGTGACCATGAGCCAGAAAGCTCTCGATGCACAGCCTTTCGAGCCAGCTCAGCGGGCCGTGCCAGAACGAGACGATGGTGGGCAGGTCCTGCTGCATCCCGATCCTGTTGCGCGGTTGGCGAAGGGCGGCCCGCCGCCCTCCGAGCCTATCCCCTATCCCCGCAAAACGCCGCCGGTGGCCTTGGTCACGGCGGTGACGATGGCGGCAGAGAGGGTGTCGATGTCTTCCTCGGTCAGGGTCTTGTCGCGCGGCTGGAGCGTCACGGCAATGGCCAGGGATTTCTTGCCTTCGCCCACATGGGGACCCTCATAGAGATCGAAGACTTCGACGCCCGTGATCAGGGCCTTGTCGGCGCTGCGGGCGGCCTTGAGCACGCTGGCGGCGGGTACGTCCTTGTCGAGCACGAAGGCGAAATCGCGCGAGAGGGGCATCAGGTCCGAGAGGGTGAGGGCCGGCTTGGCCCGGGTGGGGCGCTTGCGCGGCTCGGGCAGGGCATCGAGATCGAGCTCAAAGGCCACTACCGGACCCACCAGGTCCATTTCCTCGACCAGCGCCGGATGGAGTTCGCCGAACCAGCCCAGGATCACCTTGGGGCCCAGCTGAATGCGCCCGCCGCGGCCCGGATGGCTCCAGGCGGCCGGCTCGGCCACCAGCTGGGTCTTGTCCAGGTCCACGCCCAGGGCATCGAGCACGGCGGCCAGGTCGGCCTTGGCATCGAACACGGTGAGCTTGGGCGCCGCGCCCTGCCAGTGGCGCCCGGCGCCCATGGGGCCCGCCGTGCCCACGCGCATGGCGGTGGCATAGGTGTGCTGGCCCTCGGGGGCATCGGAGAGAAACACCTGGCCCACCTCGAACAGCGCCAGATCGCCAAAGCCGCGATTCTGGTTGCGGGTGGCAGCACTGAGCAGGCCCGGCAACAGCGAGGGGCGCATGTCGGTCATGTCCGAGGCGATGGCATTGGCCAGCCGCAGCTGCGGCGCCCCGCCCCCGAAGCGCTCGGCCAGATCGGCGGCGATGAACGAATAGGTCACCGCCTCGTCGAGCCCACGCGCGGCCAGCGCCCGGCGGGCGATGCGGCGGCGGTTCTGGATGGTGGTGAGCATGCGCGGGGCGACGTGGTTGAGGCGCGCCAGGGGCTCGACGGGAATGGTGTCCACCCCGCTCATGCGCATGATCTCTTCCACCAGATCGGCCTTCTGCGTCACGTCCGGCCGCCAGGAGGGCACGATGACCTTGAAGTAATCCTCCCCGTTCTGGACGATGAAGCCCAGCTTGGTCAGGATGGCGGCCATGCGCGACTGCGGCACGTCGAGCCCGGTGAGGCGCTTGACCTCTTCGACAGGGAAATCGATCAGCGTATCGGGGGTGCTGACCGAGCCCGCCACCACGATGTCGTGCGGCGTGCCCCCGCACAGCTCCAGCACGAGCCTGGTGGCCAGCTCCAGCCCCGGCAGCACCGAGACGGGGTCCACGGTGCGCTCGAAGCGATAGCGCGCATCGGAATTGATGCCCAGCTTGCGGCCGGTGGCGGCAATGGCGGTGGGCTCGAACCAGGCGCATTCGATAAAGACGTTGACCGTCTCGTCGCTCGAACCGGTCGCTTCCCCGCCCATGATGCCGCCAATGCCGATCGGGCCGCTGTCGTCGGCGATCACGCACATGGTTTCATCGAGATCGTAGGTCTTGTTGTCGAGGGCCAAAAGGCTCTCGCCAGGCCGGGCCAGGCGCGCATGCACGGTGCCCGACAGCTTGTCGGCATCGAACACGTGCAGCGGGCGGGCGCGATCGAGCGAGACCAGGTTGGTGATGTCGACCAGGGCATTGATGGGGCGCAGGCCCACCGCCCGCAGGCGCTGCTGGAGCCATTGCGGCGAGGGCCCGTTCTTGACGCCCGTGATCAGCCGTCCGCCGAACATGGGGCAGATTTTCGGCTCGCCTGGCGCAAAGCGCAGCTCAACCCCGATGGGGCTGCCGCTGACCTGGGCCGGCACCGGCTCGATCGAGCCATCCTTGAGCCCACCCAGCCCGAAGGCGGCCAGATCGCGCGCCACGCCCAAAACCCCGGCGCAATCGCCGCGATTGGGGGTGAGGGAAATGTCGAACACCACGCCGTTCACACCGGCATAATCGACATAGCGCGCGCCCACCGGGGCATCGGCGGGCAACTCGATGATGCCGTCGTGATCGTCCGAGATTTCCAGCTCGGCCGCCGAGCACAGCATGCCGTTGCTTTCCTGGCCGCGGATATTGCCCTTGACCAGGGTGATGTCCTTGCCCGGAATATAAGTGCCCACCGGCGCGAACACGGTTTTCATGCCCGTGCGGGCATTGGGCGCGCCGCACACCACGTTGATCAGCTCGCCCGTGCCCGCATCGACCTTGCACACGCGCAGCCGGTCGGCATTTGGGTGCTGCTCGGCCGAAACCACATGGGCCACGACGAAATCCTTGAGCGCCCGGCCCTGATCTTCCACCGCCTCCACTTCCAGCCCCACCGTGGTGAGGGTGGTGGCGATTTCATCCACCGAGGCTTGCGTGTCCAGGTGATCCTTGAGCCAATCGAGGGTGAACTTCATGAGTAGATGCTTTCGGTGGCGGTGACGTGCGGCAGGGCGCCCGAGAGGGCAAACAGGTGAACCAGAACGTTGGCAAAGCCGCGCGCATCGTCGAGCGCGCGGTGGGTGTGGCGGATATGGCCATACCATTGTGGCGGCACGCGCTGCATGCCCCAGTTGAGATAGGGCGCGCCGCGCAGGGCGCCGGCCATGGTGTAAAGGCAAACTCCGCCGCCCCGAAAGATCTGCCGGGTCTTGAACGGCCCGCCCAAAACGCGCGTGCCGGCGAACTGGTCGAGATAATGGTCCATCCACAGCCCGTCGAACATGATGGGCGCGGCGGCAAAGACGCGAGGCCCGGGCAGGCTATCCACCCAGTCGGCAAAGCGCGGCATGACCAGTTCGGCGGGCTCGGGGTTGTGCGTGGCATGGGCCCAGGCCTCGGGCTGGGTCTGCCACCAGGCCATGGTGGTGGCATCGGGCACACGATCGGGACGCGGGGCCAGCACGGCCTCGAACTCGCCCAGCACAGTGCCCTTGGCGGTGATGGCCACCGAGGCAAAGCTCAGCATGGAGGAATGAAGCGGCGAGGGTCCGTCCGCCTCGATGTCGGTCACCACGAAAGTGGGCTCGGCCACCTGCTCGTAAAGGGCGCGACCGGCGGGCAGCACCTCGACCAGCGCAAAGCGCTCGCACACCAGCTCCATAGCGGGCGCAAAGCCGCCATTGCGGGCAAAATAGCGCTCATGGCCAGTGCGCCAGGCGGCGTAATCGCCCTCGCCTTCGGCCAAGGCGAAGTCCTCGGGCACGGCGTCGAAGCGCACAATTGCCACGCTCTTGGTTTCGATCACGGCAGCCGGCTCGCCCGCGCCGTTGAGCACCACGTCACGGCGGCCGATCTCGGGCATGGGCTCGCCGCCCGGCCCGAAATCGCGCAGCGCACCGCAGGTCGCCGTCTTGCGCCCCGCCAGCACCAAAGCCAGCAATTGGTCCGCCAACTCCGGGCTGTCCCCGAAGCTGAAGCGGACGGCATTTGCATAGTGGGGCGGGAGGTTGGTCACGACCTTAGCTCGACAGCCCGCCGAACAGAGTCGGCAGGTCGAGCGGGCGGAAGCCGTAATGGTCCAGCCAGCGCTTGTCGGCGTCGAAGAAGGCGCGCAGGTCGGGCATGCCGTATTTGAGCATGGCGATGCGATCGATGCCCATGCCCCAGGCAAAGCCCTGGTAGACATCGGGGTCGAGCCCGGCATTGCGCAACACGTTGGGGTGCACCATGCCGCAGCCCAGGATTTCGAGCCAGTCGCTGCCCTGCCCGATCTTGACCTCGTTGCCCGAGCGGTCGCACTGTACGTCCACTTCCATGGACGGCTCGGTGAAGGGAAAGAAGCTGGGGCGGAAGCGCGTCTTGACGCTGTCGACCTCGAAAAAGGCCTTGAGGAACTCCTCGATCACCCAGCGCAGCTGCCCGATATGGCTCGACTTGTCGATCACCAGCCCCTCGACCTGATGGAACATGGGGGTGTGGGTCTGGTCGCTGTCGTTGCGATAGGTGCGGCCGGGGATGACCACGCGGATCGGCGGGGTCATCGAGGCGGTGACGTAGCTGGCGGTCGGCTTGGGGCCATTGGCCTGCATCACCCGCACCTGCACCGGCGAGGTGTGGGTGCGCAGCACCTTGCGGGTGCCGTCCGGGCCGGCGGGCAGAAAGAAGGTGTCGTGCATTTCCCGGGCCGGATGGCCTTCGGGGAAATTGAGCGCGGTGAAGTTGTAATAGTCGGTCTCGATATCGGGCCCTTCGGCGATCGAGAACCCCATGTCCGAAAAGATCGCGGTGATCTCGTCGATCGTCTGGCTGATGGGGTGGATACGCCCCGTGGCGGTGGGCGCGGGGCGCAGGGGCAGCGTCACGTCCACGCGTTCGGCGGCCAGCCGGGCGGCCAGGGCCGCTTCCTTGAGCGTTGCGGCGCGGTATTCGATCAGCCCGGAGACCTCGGCCTTGAGGGCATTGATCTGGGCGCCGGCACTCTTGCGCTCCTCGGGGCCCATCTTGCCCAGCGAGGCCAGCAGCGCCGAGATCGAGCCCTTCTTGCCCAGGGCATCGACGCGCACCGCGTCCAGCTCGCGTTCGGTCGGGGCAGCCGCGATACGGGCGGCAAGCTCTGCGCCAAGGGTGGCAAGATTATCTAGATCGGACATGGAGCGGTCTCGGATTGTGCGGGCGCGCGTTGGGTAACAAATCAAAAAGCCCTGCGCCATCCCTTAGGGACGGCGCAAGGCTTGCAACTTGACCTCAGCCTGGCTGAAGGGCCTCAAACGCTCGCCTCTTTAAAGAGGCGGGGGCGTTTCAGGCAGAGACCCGGGCGTGGGTGGTCTGTTCGAGACCTTCCAGATAGCCCAGGGCGGCCTTGGCCTTGGCGACCAGGACGCCGAACGCTGCGGGCTCGTGGATCGCCAGATCCGAAAGCACCTTGCGATCGACTGCAACCTCAGCCTTGCTGAGGCCGTCGATAAATCGGCCATAGGTCAGGCCATACTCGCGCACGGCGGCGTTGATGCGCTGGATCCAGAGCGCGCGGAAGCTGCGCTTCTTGTTGCGGCGGTCGCGGTAAGCATACTGGCCGGCCTTTTCGACCGCCTGCTTGGCGACGCGGATGGTATTCTTGCGACGGCCGTAATAGCCCTCCGCTGCCTTCAAGACCTTCTTGTGGCGAGCGTGAGAGGTTACGCCTCTTTTGACGCGGGACATCTATCGGCTCTCCTTAGCGATTGTAGGGCATGTACCACTTGACCAGGCCTTCGTCACCCTTGCTGAGCACCTTGGTGCCGCGCTGGGTACGAATGTACTTGGCGTTGTGGCTGGAGAGACGGTGGCGCTTGCCGGCAACGCCGGCCTTGACCAATCCCGTAGCGGTAAACCTGAAGCGCTTCTTGGCGCCAGATTTGGTCTTCATCTTGGGCATTTTGCGGGTCCTTGGGTTTGGATCGGCCATTGCTGGCCCATCGCATTCGAGAACAGCCACGGCATGCCTGTTCGGCCGGGCGGTTCGGAACGACTTGGTACTTTCAGCCGGCAAAGCCGACCGCTCCTGTCGGGGCAAGCCCCGGCAAAGATGGCGCTTCATAAGGCCAAGCCCTGCCCCTGGCAAGGGCCAAAGCGCTGCCCCCGCGTCATTGGGGCCAGCAAAGCAAAGAGCCGGCCACGAGGCCGGCTCACTGCATAGGCTGGCGGGCGCCTTACTTGGGCGCCAGCACCATCACCATCTGCCGGCCTTCCGAGCGCGGGGTGGATTCGACCTTGGTGATCTCTTCCATCTGATCGCGCACCTTGAGCAGCAGTTCCATGCCGATATCCTGGTGCGCCATTTCGCGGCCACGGAAACGCAGCGTCACCTTGACCTTGTCGCCCTCGGCGATGAACTTCTCCACCGCGCGCATCTTCACGTCATAGTCGTGCTTGTCGATGTTGGGGCGCAGGCGGATTTCCTTGACCTCGATCACCTTCTGCTTGGCGCGGGCCTCGGCGGCTTTCTTCTGGGCAGCATATTTGAATTTGCCCAGGTCCAGGATCTTGGCTACCGGCGGCGTCGCATTGGGCGAGATCAGAACCAGGTCGAGCCCGGCTTCCTGAGCCATGCTGATGGCCTCTCGGGTGCGCAACACGCCGCGGTTTTGTCCATCCGCGTCGATCAGCTGCACATCGGCAGACGTGATATCCTCATTGGATTGCGGCCCGTCCTTTTGGGGCGCAACAGGTCTCATAGGACGACGAATGGCAAGTTTTCCTTCTTTTGACAGGGGAACGGGTGAAATCGGCCATAAAATCGTGTCAAGACCGGCATAAGTCAACAGGCAAGCGGGTAGAATCCGGCGTTGCGAGGCCTCATGGCCGCCCGACGCGATAATAACGGCAGGATCGAGCAGGCATTGAACACCATTGCGAGCAAATTGTCGAAGTTTAACGGCGGCGCCGAGCCCGTGAGCCGCATGCTGGGCGTGGGCCAGGGCGCGGCCGCGCGCGAGATCGCGGTGCTGCACCGGGCAGGCCCGGCGCCGGGCATCTTCTGGCTGGGGGGCTTTCGCTCCGACATGGCCGGCTCCAAGGCCCAGGCGCTCGACGCGCTGGGAGGCGAGTTGGGCGCCAGCGTCACGCGCTTTGATTATTCGGGGCATGGCCGTTCGGGCGGCGAGTTTCTCGATGGCACGATCGGCCGCTGGCTCGAGGAAGCGCTGGCCGTGTTTGCCACCACGCAAGGGCCGCAAGTGGTGGTGGGCTCCTCCATGGGCGGCTGGCTGGCGCTGCTGCTCAACCGGGCCCTGCGCGCCCAAGGCGATCCGCGTGTGGCGGCACTGGTGCTGATCGCCCCGGCGGTGGACATGACCAAGGACCTGATGCTCGATCAGTTCACTCCAGCCGAGCGCGACGAGCTGGCGCGCGACGACCGGGTGACCCAGCCGTCGCAATATTCGGACCAGCCCTACGTCATCACCGGCCGGCTGCTGGCCGAAGGCAAAAACCATCTGCTGTTTGGCAAGGGCATCGAGACCGGCTGCCCGGTCTTTGTGTTGCAGGGCGGTCAGGACCCCGACGTGCCGCAGGCCCATGCCCTCAAGCTCGTCTCCCATCTGGTGCACGACCCGGTGCACGTGACCCTCATTCCCGATGGCGACCACCGGCTGAGCCGCCCGGAAGACCTCGAAATCCTCAAGGACACCGTGACCCGGGCCCGGCAAGAGGCGATGAGCACCCGCAACGGGCTGTCAGCCGCCAAGGAAAGCCTCTAGCGGCCGTTTCTGGACGCCCTTCGCGTCGAAATTGGCAGGATCGAGCCAGGCCTCGTAGCCCGCCTTGAGTGCGGGCCACTCGCCATCGAGCATGGCGAACCAGGCCGTATCGCGGTTGGCGCCGCGAATGATCATGTGCTGGCGGAACACGCCCTCGAACTGGAAGCCGAAGCGCTGGGCGGCCCGGCGCGAGGGCAGGTTGGCGCTGTCGCATTTCCATTCGAAGCGCCGATAGCCCAGATCTTCGAAGACATGGCGGGCAAACAGATACAACGCCTCGGTGGCGCGCGGGGTGCGCGCCATGTCGGGTCCCCAATAGATCGAGCCGATCTCGATCACCCCGTGCTCGGGCACGATGCGCATCAGCGCCTGCCGCCCCAGGCACCGCCCGCTCTGGGGCTCGACCGCGGCAAAGGTCATGGGATCGGTGCGTCCGGCCTGCAGCGCGATCCAGGCTTGCATGGCACCGAGATCGGTAGGCGGCAGATCGAACAGATAGCGGAATTTTTCCGCGATGTCGGGGCCGCTGGAGGCCCGATAGAGATCGGCGGCGTGGCCCGGCGCCAGCGGTTCGAGGCGCACATGGCGCCCCGTCAGCACCACGGGCTGGGGCGGCCTGGCCGGGCCGGGCGGTCTCACCGATCCCGCCCCTGGGCGATGATGGCATCGAGCCCATGACGATAGGTGGGATAGAGCAGCTCGATCCCCAGCGCCTCCTTGATCCTGCGGCTCGAGACGCGCTTGTTGTCCGAATAGAACGAGCGCGCCATCTCGGTCATCTGCGCTTGCTCGAAGGGAATTTCGGGCGGCGGAGCCACGCCCATCACGTTTGCGGCATAGGTCACCAGGTCCTGGGGCGGGGCCGGTTCGTCATCGGCGAGGTTGAAGGTGCCCGCCAGCTTGCGCTGGGCGGCGAGCGCGGTGACCCGCGCAATGTCTTCCACATGGATGCGGTTGAACACCTGCCCTGGCTTGACGATGCGTCGCGCTGTGCCTTCGCTGAGCTTTTCGAAGGCCGAACGGCCCGGCCCGTAGATCCCGGCCAGCCGCAGCACCATCAGCGGCAGGCCCAGCCTCTCGGCCAGCGCGCGCCAGGCATTTTCGGCGGCAATGCGCTGCTGGGAGCGATAATTGACCGGGCGGCAGGGCGCATCCTCGTCGATCCAGTCGCCGCCGAAATCGCCATAGACCCCGACGGTGGAATAATAGCACAGCCATTCGAGCGACTTGGCCTTGGCGATGTCTTCGCCATGCTGGAGCAGCACGGCATCGCCGCGCGCATCGGGCACCACCGAGGTGATGAGATGGGTGGCCTGGCTCAGATCTTCGTTGAGGGTGGCGCCGGGTTTTTCACCGTCGAACAGATGGGCGCGATAGCCCATTTCGGCCAGATCGCCCGCCGTTTCGGGCGAGCGGGTGGTGCCGGCCACGGCCATTTGCGGGTCGAACTGGGCGTGCAACAGCCGGGCGGTAGCAAGGGCGGAGTAGCCCATGCCGAAGAGAAACAGGCGCATAAAACATCCTATGCTGGCATGATATCGTCGGTGGCCCATTCTGCGGCCACCGTGGCATCGGGGTCCTGAGCGTGATAACGGGCCTTGAGCGCGTCCAGATGACCGGGCTCGGCCAATTGTCGCACCGCCCAGATCGCGGCGCCCCGGATCAACGGCTCGGCATCGTCCAGCCGGGCCAGCGCCAGGGGCAGCAAGTCCGGATCGCCGCTATTGCCCAGGGCGATCATCACATTGCGCAAAAACCGCGCATGGCCCAGGCGCTTGACCGGTGAGCCGGCAAAGAGCGCGCGAAAGCCCTGGTCGTCGAGCCGGGCGAGGTCGGCGAGAGCAGGGGCACGCAATTCGGGCCGCGCCGTCAGCTTGGCTTCGCTGGTGGCGCTGGCGAATTTGTTCCAGGGACACACCGCCAGGCAATCGTCGCACCCATAGATGCGATTGCCCATGGCGCGGCGAAACTCGACCGGGATCGGACCCTTGTGCTCGATGGAGAGATAGGCCAGGCATCGGCGCGCATCGAGCCGGTAGGGGGCGGGGAACGCCTGGGTGGGGCAGATGTCGAGGCACCGCGTGCAACTGCCGCAACTGGGCTTGCCCGGCGCATCGGCGGGCAGCTCCGCACTGGTAAAGATCGCGCCCAGAAACAGCCAGGAGCCCAGCTGGCGCGACACCAGCACCGTGTGCTTGCCCTGCCAGCCCAGCCCCGCCGCCTCGGCCAGGGGCTTTTCCATCACCGGCGCGGTATCGACGAACACCTTGACCTCAGCGCCCAGCCTTTGCGCCAAAAGCCCGGCCAACTCCTTGAGCCGCCCTTTGATCAGGTCGTGATAGTCGCGATTGCGGGCATAGACCGAGATATTGCCGGTGCTTTTGTGCGCCAATAGCGCCATGGGGTCGCTATCGGGGCCGTAATTGACCCCCAGCATGATCACCGAGCGCACCTGCGGCCACAGCGCCTGCGGGCTCTGCCGCCGCTCGGCCGTGTCGGCCATCCACTCCATGTCGCCATGATAGCCCGCCGCCAGCGCCTGGCTCAGCTTTTCGGGCAGGTCCGGCCGCGCGTCGGCCCGGGCAATGCCCATGGCATCGAACCCAAGCGCCTGCGCCCGCGTCCGCAGGGCGGCGAGGGTGGAGGCGATCGCGCGAGGGTGCAGTTCAGCGGCCGACGACATCCTGCTCCAAAAGCTGCCGGATATAGCGCGTATAGGGCAGCCCCTTTTGTCGGGCGCGTTCCTTGACGGCATCGAGCAGCGACTTGGGCACGCGCATATTGAGCTGCGCGCCCTTCTTGTCGAACTCAAAGCTCAGCGGCTTGAACTGGGAAAAGTCGAGATCGGACAGATCCTGCTCCAGAAAGGCCTCGGCCTGCGCGTCGCTGTCGAGTTCAGGGACTTTCCTGTTCATAGCGTTCGACCTCCTGCTTGTGCATATAGCGTGCACTGATCGGCCTGATCCTGTCTCGTCCATCGATACGCCGGAACGTGAAGGCTACGAACAGCGCGCGCCCGGCCAGCGTCCTGCCTACGGCGATGAAGCGCGCCTCCACCTGATCGTGCTTGCGGTCAGGCGCGAAGCGCGGCTCCCCGGCGAAAAACTCTTCAATCTCGCCAAGGCTGACACCGTGCTTTTGGCACTTGTCGCGATTGCCGTCGTCCCAATCCAGCGCCATCGTCTAGATTGGGCTACACATATGTATATACGGCCTCGTCAAAAATCCAGATCCGCATAGCCCGCATGGGGCAGCATGCCCGAGACGCGGTCGGTGAGGAGCGTGCGGAAGGCGGGGCGGGATTTGATGCGGGCATACCAGTCGCGCACCTCGCCGGCGGCCGACCAGTCGATGTCCCCCAGATAATCGAGCGTGGAGAGGTGCGCCGCCAGCGCAAAATCGGCCAGCGTCATGGCATCGCCCGCGATCCAGCGGCGAGTGGCAAAGATCCAGTTGAAATATTGCAGATGCTCGTTGAGGTTGGCCTTGGCCACCCGCAACACGCCCACATCGAGCGAGGCGCCGCGCACTTCGCGCTTGGCGATTTTTTCCTCGATGAGGTAGCGCGTCACCTCGTCGTTGAACTTGCCCAGAACCCATTCGGTGACGCGCCACATTTCGGCACGCTCGGCAATGGTGACGGGAAACAGCCCGACCACTACGGATTTGGGTGCGTAGGCCTCCTCGATGGCGTGGATGGTGGCGAGCGCCCCGATGGCCACCGCCTCTTCCTCCTCGATCACAAGCACCGGCACATGGGCGGTGGGATCGATCTCGGTAAGCCTTTCGTCACCAGACCAGAGCTTTATGTCGTCGAGTTCCACCGCAATGCCATATTCGGCCAGCATCAGGCGCGCCAGGCGCGAGGCGGGGTCGAGTCTGTGGTGCAACAGCCGGGGCATGGTTTTGCTCTTGACAACGCGCGCCATTGGCGCGGCTTAACAAATCGGGCTAAAAGCGGCGCGATCCGGGACGATATGGATCGATGAGATAGGGGATCAGATGAACGGCGATCAAGGTCTTTTTGTGCCCCTGTTGTTGGGCATTCTGGAAGGCCTTACCGAATTCCTACCGGTCTCCTCCACGGCCCACCTGTTGCTGGCCGGCCATTTCCTGGGCTTTGACAGTCCCGGACGGGCCTTTGAGGTCATGATCCAGCTCGGCGCGATCATGGCGATCATGACCATCTACTTCCAGCAGCTCTATACTCTGGTGCGCGACGCCCTGGGCGGCAAGCCCTATGCGTGGCGATTTGCGGGCGGGGTGGTGCTGGCCTCTTTCCCTGCCGCGCTGGCGGGGGTGCTGGCCCATGATTTCATCAAGACCGTGATCTACGAGACCCCGGTGCTGATCTGCTCGATGCTCATCATCGGCGGCATGATTTTGCTGTTCGTGGACCAGCTCAAGTTCAAGCCTAAATATACCGACATCTACGCCTATCCGCCCCGGCTGTGCCTTTATATCGGGCTGATCCAGGTGCTGGCGCTGGTGCCGGGGGTGTCCCGCTCGGGCGCCACCATCGTGGGCTCGCTGCTGCTGGGCACCGACAAGCGCTCGGCAGCCGAGTTCTCGTTCTTCATCGCCATTCCGCTGATGGCGGGTGCCTTTGGCTACGATCTCTACAAGAACCACAGCCTGATCACGGCCGACATGGGCTGGGGCATTGCCGTGGGCTTTCTGGCCTCGTTCGTGGTGGGCGCGCTGGTCGTGCGCTACCTACTGAACTTCATCACCCGCCACGGCTTTGCCCCCTTCGCCTATTGGCGGATCTTCGTGGGGGCGATCGGGCTCTGGGCGGTGCTGCTGTTCGGCTGAGCCGAACGGGTGCCGGTCACGGCCAGCTTGTCGAACTGGCCGTTCTTGCGGAAGCGCCACAGATAGGTCGAGAGCACCGCTTCCATGCCGGTGGGGGCGATGCCGAAGGCCTCGAAAGTACGCCCCTGGGCGATGGCGGCCTCGGACACCTTGTTGTCGCGGCCCAGCTGGATCACCTGGTCGCGCGTCAAAAGCGGGTGCGGCAGCAATTCCATCGGCATGGCGATGAGCTTGGCCAGGCCCTGGGGCAGCGGGATCAGCGGATTTGAGCGGCCGGTTTCGGCCAGCATGCGCTCGAGCAACGCCTTGAAGCTCGCCACTTCGGGCCCGCCCAACTCGTAAATCCGCCCGCCGGGCACCGCTCCCGCCACGGCCAGCGCCAGCGCCTGGGCCACGTCGCCCACATAGACGGGCTGGAACAGGCTCTTGCCGGAAATCAGCGGCAGCACCGGAAACAGCCGGGCCAGCGAGGCAAACAGGTTGAAGAAGCCGTCGCCCTTGCCGAAAATGATCGAGGGCCGCACGATGATCGCCTGCCCGAAGGCCTTGAGCACCTCTTCCTCGCCCTGGGCGCGCGAGCGTGCATAGGCGCTGGGCGAGGCCGGATCGGCTCCCAAAGCCGACATGTGCACCAGGCGCGTCACGCCCGCATCACGGGCCGCCGTCGCCACGTTGCGCGCCCCCTGGGCATGCACGGCGCCAAAGCTCTGCCTGCCCTTGGCAAACAGGATACCGGTGAGATTGACCACCACGTCGGCGCCCTGGGTGGCGCGCAATACCGAAGCGAAATCGCGCACATTGGCCTGGATGGGCTGGATCTGCCCCACATTGCCCAGGGGCTTGAGGTGCCCGGCCAGATCGGGGCGGCGCACCGCCACCCGCACGCGATAGCCGGCCTTGGCCAGGTCCTGCACCAATTGGGTGCCCACGAACCCGGACCCGCCAAACACGGTGACCAGTTGGGAAGCGGCGTGATCCATGGTGTCGAACTCTCCGACCGAGTGAGCGCTGTGCGCCCTCATATCGCAAGCCAGCCTTGCCTGTCGAGCGCAAGGCACCGGGTCGGCTTGACTCGGCCATCGCTTCGTTCTTTATTTGTTCTATCACACTTCGGGAGAGGACGATGTCCGAACGCAAGACCTATGAAGGCGGCTGCCATTGCGGCGCCGTGCGCTACAAGGCCACCACCGACCTGGCCGGGCTGGCCGATTGCAATTGCTCGCGCTGCCAGCGGCTGGGCTGGGTGATGCAATCGGTGCCCGAGGCCGACTTCACGCTCGAGAGCGGCACCGACGCCCTCACCGCCTACCGGTTCAACACCAAGACCATCGAGCATCTGTTCTGCTCGGTCTGCGGCATCGAGTCGTTCGGCACCGGCACCGATGGCGACGGGCGCAAGCTGGTGATGATCAACGTCAACTGCCTGGAAGGCGTGCCGCCGGTCGATCGCAGCGCCATCAAGCACTGGGATGGGCGCAGCTTTTAAGGCCCCGGCGATAAATTCGTGGCGCGGCCCAAAAATTCCGTTTGTGACGAATTGACAGCCGTGCCCGAAGCCCCTAAACACCCCCCTGCCCGGCCCAGATGGCGGAATTGGTAGACGCGCTAGCTTCAGGTGCTAGTTTCCGAAAGGAAGTGGAGGTTCGAGTCCTCTTCTGGGCACCACTCTCTCAATAGAGAGTGGTTTTTAGGATCGAGCCTATGGCTCTCCTGTGGTGTCAGCCCATACTGATGTTTGATAATTACAGGTGCAGCGACCTTACGCCTTGTCGATGTGGTGTCGGTGGACAAAGTCATTGGGCCACCAGACCAGATAATGGCCGCCCAGGCGCCAGACCGGCACCTTGCCATTGATCTCGGCCGTCCGCAGGTATTTGTAAGGCTTGAGCTTGAGCGTGCCCCCGGGAAGCTTGATGCGCAAATTCATGGCCAGCATCTCCATCACACGCGGTGAGTAGAGAACCTCAGGCCGCTGGGAGTCAAGCCTAAGCACCATACCCATTGGGGCTGTGTATATTAGGGCTGCAGCCTTCAATTTCATTCAGTTGAATTCATCGCTATTCAAGCCTTGTGCCCGGCAGGCGGGCAGCATGCTCAAATCCTGCTCAGTTCCGTAGCCTGCGCCAGCTGCGTACCACCCGCTCTATCGCAGTTGATTAAATCTTGTCCCACAGGCAGCCCTTGCGCGCTTGGGGCGTTGGCACACCAGCAAACAGGAGAGCTGTAATGGCCTTATCCAAGAAAATTCTCGCCGGGCTCGCAGGGCTGATGGTCATCGGGTCGGCCGGCGCCGCCTTGGCCGCCCCGGCCGTGGCGACCACCAACGTCAATGTGCGCACCGGTCCGGGCGGCGGCTATGCCGTGGTCGACGCTCTGCGGCGCGGTGACAGGGTCGAAGTCGAAGGCTGCGAACGCGGCTGGTGCTATGTCACCAAGCGCGGGCCCGATGGCTGGGTTTCGGGCCGCTATCTGGCCGAGCCACGCTTCCCCTCGCGCCCCTCGGTCAATTTCAGCTTCAATTTCGGGCGCCCGCCCATCTTCCGGCCCGATCGCCCCGGTCGGCCGGACTGGGATGGTCCGGGACGTCCCGATTACGGCCCGGGTCGCCCCGGCGGCCGGCCCGACCGGGACGATGACCGCGGCGGTCCGGACCGCGGGGGGCCTGATCGTGGCGGCCCCGACCGTGGGGGCCCCGACAGGGGCGGGCCCGACAGAGGTGGCCCTGATCGCGGCGGACCCGATCGCGGCGGCCCCGACAGGGGCGGACCGGGCCAGGGTGGCCCGGATCGCGGCGGCCCAGGCGGTCCCGATCGCGGTGGTCCCGACCGGGGTGGTCCCGATATGGGCCCTCCGGGCAATGGTCCCGATCGGGGCGGCGACCGGTGCTTCCCCGGCAGCCGCGACTGGCCCGAGTGCCGTCGCTAGATTTGCCCGCAACACGTCTGAAAGGCACCGCCCCGCGCGGTGCCTTTTGCTTTTGATGCACCCTCTGGCCGGCTTGGGCCTTTGCTCGGAGACCAGGGATGTGGCATCAGAGGGCACACATTGCGAAAGGGGCTCTCATGGCCGTCAGACTGCACAAGGGCGACTTGCCCGATCTGTCCCGCTACGGCCGGGAAGTGGCGATCGATACCGAAACCATGGGGCTCGACCCCCATCGCGACCGGCTCTGCGTCATCCAGCTCTCGCCCGGCGATGGCAGCGCCGACGTGGTGCAGCTGCCCATGGGCCACACCGATTCGCCCAATCTCAAGGCGCTGCTGACCGACCCCAAGGTCACCAAGCTGTTCCACTATGCCCGGTTCGACGTTGCCGTGCTGCAGAACCGTTTCGGGGTGGTCACCGGACCGATCTATTGCACCAAGATCGCCAGCAAGCTGGTGCGCACCTATACCGACCGGCACGGGCTCAAGGATCTGGTGCGCGAGCTGCTCAACGTCGATCTGTCCAAACAGCAGCAAAGCTCGGACTGGGGCGCCGACAAGCTCAGTGACGCCCAGCTCGATTATGCCGCCTCCGACGTGCTCTATCTGCACGATCTCAAGCGCCATCTCGATCGCATGCTCGAGCGCGAAGGGCGGCTGGAACTGGCCCGCGAATGCTTCGATTTCCTCAAGACGCGCTGCGCGCTGGACCTGATGGGCTGGGGCGAAACCGACATATTCGCCCATAGCTGACCCCAATGGCACAGCCCCTCACCCAAGCCAGCAGCGATGCCCGCGCCTATCATGCGCTGGTGCGCCATAACCGGCTGGTGGGGGTGCTGCGCATCCTGGTGCCGCTGCTTGGGCTCCTGGTCCTTGCCGTGCTGGCCGTCCAGATCGTTCTGGGCAATCTGGCGCGCGAATTTTCCATGGCGGGGCTCAGCGTCCAGCGCGACCAGCTGGTGCTCGATGCGCCCCGCTATGCCGGGGTGCTGTCCAATGGCGCGACCTATGAGGTGGGTGCCGCGGCCGCCCAGGCCAGCATCGCCAATCTCGACCTGGTGCAGCTCAGCGACATCGCGCTGCGCTTTACCGGGCCCGACGGCACGGTGGTGACCGCCCGGGCCCCCCAGGCCCAGCTCGACCTCGATACCCAGCACCTGGTGATTGCCGGCATGCTCGACATTGCCGACACGCTGGGCACCACGGGCAGCCTCACCGACATCGCCATAAATTGGCCGGACCAGACCATGACTGTCACCGGCCCGCTGGCGCTCAGCTTTGCCGATGGCACGGGGATGACGGCCCAAGGCGCCGATTACGACATCGCCCAGGGACGCTGGAGTTTTTCCGCGCCCCGGCTTCGGCTCGATCAGGTCAATCCATGATGCGTTGGTTGCTCGCTCTCGCCTTTCTCGCCCTTTCGGGGCTGGCCGCCCAGGCCCAGACCGGCCCGCTCGAAATCAGCGCCGATCGCTTCACCGTCGATGAAAAGGCCCGGCAGTCGGAGTTTTCGGGCAATGTGGTGGCCAGCCAGCGGGGACTGACGCTTAGCGCCCAGAGCGTGGTGGTGCGCTTTGGCACCGGCGGGCCCAGCGACATCGAAAGTTTCGAGGCCAGCGGCGGGGTCAAGGTGACCACGGCGGATCAGACCGCGACGGGCGAGCGCGCCAGCTACGATCCGAGCCGCCGCATCATCCGTTTGCGCGGCAATGTCAGGGTCAGCTCCGCCTCGGGCTCGCTTTCGGGCCCCGAGCTGATCGTGAACCTGGACGATAACACCACCACCTTCTCGGGCGGGGGCGGCGGCGGGCGCGTCACCGGGGTGTTCACCCCGCAATGAGCGGTGAGCCCAAAGGCGGCCGCGTCAGCCAGGATGGCTGGCTGATCGCTACCCAGCTGCAAAAGAGTTTCGGCAAGACCCAGGTGGTGCGCGACGTCTCCATCGCCGTGCGGCGCGGCGAGGCCGTGGGTCTGCTGGGCCCCAATGGCGCGGGCAAGACCACGGTGTTTTCCATGATCATGGGGCTGGTCGTGCCCGATCACGGCCAGATCCTGCTCCATGGCCGCCCCGTTACTCACATGCCGCTCTATCAGCGCGCCCGGCTGGGCCTGGGCTATCTGCCCCAGGAACCCTCGATCTTTCGCGGCTTGAGCGTGGGTGACAACATCCTGGCCATTCTGGAAGGCACGGTGCGCGGAAGGCGCCGGCGCCAGGAACGGCTCGACCAGCTGCTCACTGATTTTTCCATCGCCCATCTGCGCAAGAAGGACGCGCGGGCGCTCTCGGGGGGCGAGCGGCGGCGGCTCGAAATTGCCCGCGCTTTGGCTGCCGAGCCGCAGTTCATGCTGCTCGACGAGCCCTTTGCCGGCGTCGATCCCATCGCGGTGGCCGATATCCAGGGGCTGGTGCGGCAGCTGACGGGCCAGGGCATCGGGGTTCTGATCACCGACCATGCGGTGCGCGAAACCCTGGGCCTGGTCGATCGCGCCTATCTCATCCATGACGGCCGCGTCATGATTCAGGGACGGCCCGAAACCATTGCGGCCGATCCCGAAGCGCGCCGGGTCTATCTGGGCGAGGGCTTTTCGGTCTGAATTCCCCGGCTGTTTGAGCCCGGTCAAAGCCTTGCGCGCACTGGACGGATTGGGCTGGCACGGTTCTTGTATCGGGCGGCCCGATGAGTCATGGTCCTTGCCGCGAGAAGCTGCCCCGGAGCGTTTCCGAAGGCGGCACAGGGAAGGGACCGGACGAAGACATGGCACTTGGGCCAAGGCTCGAAGTCAGGCAATCGCAGAGCCTGACGCTCACGCCGCAATTGATGCAGTCGATCCGGCTGCTCCAGCTCAGCCACCTCGAACTCTCCGCCTTCGTGGAGGCGGAACTGCTGCGCAATCCGCTGCTCGAGCACGAAGAGCAAAGCGAAGCCGAGACGCCCGAACGCAGCCCCGAACCGGCGACCATGGAAGATGCCGTCGATCACGGCGAGCGCATCGGCACCGCCGATTCCATTGCCGACGGCTACGACACGGCCATCGAGAACGTCTTTCCCGAGCAGGTGGGCCACGATGCGGGCGGCGCTGCCACCCAGTGGCAGGAAGGCTCTGGCGCCGCAGGCGAGGCCAATGATCTGGACCAATATGTTGCCAGCCGCCGCACCCTGGCCGATCACCTTTCCGACCAGATCGCCATGCTGCTCACCGATCCGGCCGAACGGCTGATCGCGCGGGCGCTGATCGACAATCTCGACGAGGCGGGATACCTGGCCACCGATTGCGCCCAGCTGGCCGCGCTGTTGGGCACCGAGCCCGAAGCCATAGAGGCGGTTCTGGCCAAGGTGCAGGGCGTCGAGCCCGTGGGGGTGTTTGCCCGGACCCTGGCCGAATGCCTGGCGCTGCAATTGCGCGAAAAGGACCGGCTCGATCCCATCATGGCCCTTTTGCTCGAGCATCTGGACCTCTTGGCCACGCACGACCATGTGGCGCTGTTGCGCATCCTGGGCGCCGACCGCGAGGATTTGGCCCAGATGCTGGCCGAATTGCGCGAGCTCGACCCCCGCCCCGGCCGCGCCTTCGACACCGCACCGGTGCAGTCGGTGGTGCCCGACGTCTTCGTGCGCCAGGGCGTCAACGGCGCCTGGCAGATCGAGCTCAATCCCGAGACCCTGCCCCGCGTTTTGGTGAACCGCAGCTATTATGCCTCGGTCACCGCCCGCACGCGCGACAGCAAGGAAAAGGCGTTCCTGGTCGATTGCCTCTCGACTGCCAACTGGCTGACCAAGAGCCTGGACCAGCGCGCCCAGACCATCCTCAAAGTGGCCGCCGAGATCGTCAAGCAGCAGGACGGGTTCCTGCTGCACGGCATTTCCCAGCTCAAGCCCATGACCCTGCGCCAGGTGGCCGAGGCCATCGAGATGCACGAATCCACCGTCAGCCGGGTCACTGCCAACAAGTACATGGCCACCCCGCGCGGGCTGTTGGAAATGAAATACTTCTTCACCACGGCGCTCAATTCGGCCAGCGGCGGGGAAGATCATTCGGCCGAGGCCGTGCGCCACCGCATCCGCCAGATGATCGATGCCGAAAGCCCCCAGGCGATCCTGTCGGACGACACCATCGCCGAAATGCTCAAGAAGGAGCAGGGGATCGACGTGGCCCGGCGCACCGTGGCCAAATATCGCGAGGGGATGAACATTGCCTCCTCGGTGATCCGGCGGCGCCAGAAGCGCGCCATGGCCCAGGCCAGCTGAGCCCGGGCCCCGGTTCGGGGCGAAGAAAATCTAGTGCTATTGGCGAGGCCTGTCAGCCCCTCATTGAAACCGGGGGCGGGCTTATCGCGGTTGCCGGGGCCCGCGTGCGGGGTCTAGCATGAGGTCCAGGTACCGCCCATGTCTAAGGAGCGGCGCCTGACACCGCACAACAATAAGAGGAACCCATGGCCTTACGTGTTTCGGGAAAGAACATGGACGTTGGCGAAGCCCTGCGCGAAAAGGCGCAAGACTACTTCGAAACGGTGGTGGGGAAATATTTCGACGGAGGATATGAAGGGCATATGACCCTTTCGCCCGAGGGCTTCGGCTTTCGGGCCGATTGCGCCATCCATCTCGATTCGGGCGCGTTGCTCAAGGCCAGCGCCTCGGCCCCCGATGCGGTGGCCGCCTATACCGAGATGGCCGATCACATCGCCAAGCGCCTGCGGCGCTACAAGCGCAAGCTCAAGGGCCAGCGCCGCACGGGGGATGCGGCCGAGGGCTCGGTGCCGGTGCAGGCCTATGTGCTGCAAGCCCCTGAAGGCCATGAGGAAGTGGCCGAGGATTTCTCCCCGCCCATCATTGCCGAAAGCACGGCGAACCTGCGCCAGCTCAGCGTGGGCGAGGCCGTGATGGAGCTTGATCTGGCTCAACACGACGTGTTGGTTTTTCGCCACGCTGGACATGGCGGGGTGAATGTGGTTTATCGCCGAGCCGACGGCAATATAGGCTGGATAGACCCAGCTCTGGGCGCAAACTAGCGACCCACCCAGCCCATGAATCGAGTTCAGCTGAAGGGTTTCTGATGGAACTGGCCGATATCCTGCCTGAAAAGGCAGTGATCGCTTCCGCTCACGTCAAGAACAAGGCGGAATTACTTGAACTGCTGGCTCAGCGCACCGCTGAGATCGCTCAAGTTGACGCCGAAGCCGTCAGGGATGCTTTGGACCAGCGCGAGCAGCTGGGCTCGACCGGGTTGGGCAATGGCATTGCCATTCCCCATGGCAAGTTTGCCGGCCTCGATCACGTGGTGGCGGTGTTTGCCCGGCTGGACGAGCCCATCGAGTTCGACGCGGTGGACGACCAGCCGGTGGACCTGGTGATGATGCTTCTGGCCCCGTTCGGGTCGGGTGCCGATCACCTCAAGGCGCTGGCCCGCGTGGCCCGGCTGCTGCGCACCGAAATGCTGGTGGAAGACCTGCGCCACACCGACGATCCCCACAAGATCCATGGGCTGTTGACCGCCCCGCTCGCGGCCCATCACGCCGCCTGAGATCTTCGCGAGACAATCAGGCGCCCGATCCGAACCCGGACCGGGCGCTTTTTCGTTCAGCTCAGCACCCGGCGCCGATACTGGCTGGCCAGCACTATGGCGACCAGCGCGAAGGCCCAGCCGCCCACCATCATGGGCCAGCTTACATGCGCCAGCGCATCGGCGATCAGCGCGCCGGCATTGAGCGGCTCGGGCGTGGCCAGGAACTGCTCGAAGCGCGACTGCCCGATATCGAGCTGCAGGCGATCGCGCAGGAATTGCCCCACATAGCCCATGGGCGGCCCGCCATCGACCAAAAGCCGCTCCACCAGCCCGATCAGCGCCGGGATCAGGAAGGCCAGCGGAATGGCCCAGCGCCCCACCACCGCCGATAGCGCGCCCACGAACGCCATGAACGGCAGATACCAGAGCAGAGCCACCATGGTCAGCACGGCGCACACCAGCGTCGCCTGCACATAGCTTCCAGCCGCCTCCAGCGGTGTGGGCGGGGTAAAGGGCAGGGCCAGGCTGGTCAGCCACACCACCACCAAGGCCCACAGGCCCGAGAGCGCCATCACCAGGATGATGGCGAAGGGCAGGAGCGTCAGCCCCGCGACGAGCTTGCTGGCCAGGATCTTGAAGTCCGATTGCGGCATGGACTTCCAGAACAGCATGGCATTGTTGCGCTTGTCGGCAGCAAAGGCATCGGCGTGGTAGAAAAACAGCGCCGCCATCAGGTAGAGCCACCACAGCCCCGCCGAGCCCAGATAGAAGAACTCGTAGAGCTTGCCGCCATGGCCGACATTGGAGACGAAATCGCCCTCCATGCGCCCGCTGACCCAGGGCAGCAGGGTGACCAGCACCAACAGGCCCGTCACCACCAAAGGCGCGATGAAGAAGGCGCCGCGATGCTCGAGAAATTCGCGCTTGATCAGCGCCAGAAAGGCTTTCATTGCGCCGCTCCCGCTTGGCCGGTGGGGCGATCCATGAGCGCCACGAACAGATCGCTGAGGCTGGGGGTTGAGACCTGGCCCAAGGGCATGAGCGCCGCGCGGTCGGCTCCTTCGAGGATCATCACGGTCTGGCCGAAGCGGGTTTCGGTAAAGACCGGCTTGAGGGCCTGGGCCGCGGGCAGTTGCGCGGGGTCGGTCACCACCAGCTGCGCATAGGTCTGGGCCACGGTTTCCATCGGCATATGGGCGATCAGGTGCCCGTCGCGGATGAACATGATGTCCGAAAGCAGCGATTCGATCTCGTCCACCTGGTGGGTGGTGATCAACAGCGTGCGGTCCTTGGTCATGTAGTCGTCCAGCAGCCGGCGGTAGAAGCGCTTGCGATAGGTGATGTCGAGCCCCAGCGTGGGCTCGTCGAGCACCAGCAGCCTGGCGTCGATGGCCATCACCACCGCCAGGTGCAACTGCGCCAGCATGCCCTTGGACAGCGCCTTGATGCGCACGTTCTGCCGGATGTCGGTGCCCTCGAGAAAGCTCATCGCCCGCTCGCGCGAGAAATTGGGGTGGATGTCGGCCACCAGCGCCAGAAGCTCGCTGACCTTGAGAAAGCGCGGCAGGCTGGCCACGTCGGAAATGAAGGCTACCCGCTCCATCAGCTTGGCGCGGCTGGCAAAGGGATCGAGTCCCAGAACCCGCACTTCGCCCTGGCAATCGGTCAGGCCCAGAATGGCGTTCAGCGTCGTGGTCTTGCCCGCCCCGTTATGGCCCACCAGCCCATAGATGCGCCCGGCGGGAATGGTGAAATCGAGCCCGTGCAGGATCTCCCGGCCGCCCAGGCGCTTGCGCAGACCCTTGGCGGTGACGATGGCATCGCTCTGGCTCATGCGCCGGGCTCCTTGTCGATCAGGTCTTGCAGCCGCAGGCCCAGGGCCGCGATGCGCTGGGCGATGCGCGGCCATTCCTCGGCCAGAAACCGGTTGCGCTCGTGCTCGAGCAGGGTCTGGGCCGCCCCCTGGGCCACGAACATGCCCATGCCGCGGCGCTTTTCGACCACGCCCAGATCCACCAGCGCCTCGAAGGCCTTGGTAACGGTCAAGGGGTTGACCGAGAGTTCGCCCGCGATCTGGCGCACGGAAGGGAGAGCATCGCCCGGCTCGACGGTGCCCGAAACGATCATGTCGACGAGCCTGTGCCGGATCTGCTTGAAGATCGGCTGGTCGGTGTGGAACGCATCCATGTGTCCTGCCTGAGTAGTGTGTTAGTTACATAACACACCATGGCACACCGTCAAGCGCGTTCAGCCGACCAGCACCGCCCGGCTGCATTTGACCCCGTAAACCTGGGTATCCACCTCACCCAGCCTGATTCCCAGGGCATTGAGCAGCGCCACCAGGGTGGCGTCGAGCACCGGCCCCACAGGGGTGAGCAGGGCGCGCAGCGCCGATTCGATCAGGGTCTTGGGGGTCAGCACCAGAGGCCCCAGCGCAATGTCGAGTTGGAGGTTGGACAGCAGCGATTGCGTGAGACTCTGGGTTGGCGTGGTGGTGGTCGCGGTTTTGACGGTGCCCGAGAGGATGTCCACATTGGAAAAGCTCAACTCGGTGGCGCGCGTTGCCCCGACATTGGCCGCGCCGCGCCCGATCACCTTGAGCGCGATCAGATTGATCAGCGTGGCCTGCTGCGGATTGGGCGTGGCGGCAAAGTCACCCAGCGTTTCATTGCTCACCTCCCCCACGCTGAGCCGCGCGATCCCCGGCGTCACCGCCAGCCGGGCCGCGCCATGGGTGGCCGCGCCCACCGGGCAGCTGGCGGACAGAACGCGCGCCTCGCCATGGGCAACCTCGAGATAGAGCGGCAGGCTCACCCCCGCGCCCAACAGCAGCACCCCGCCTGCCAGCTGCACGCTGATGCGCAGCCGCACCTGCGCGGTGCGCACCAGCGTGCCCGAGGGCCCCACCGCGAACCAGGTGACACCCTGGGGCGGCTCGCCCACCGCCAGCCGCAGCGTCATGCTGGTGAGACCGGGAATGTTGGCGCCCAGATTGAGCCCCACCTGGTGGTTGCCATCGCCCAGCACCGCTGCAGCCGCGAGCACTTCGAGCGCCGAAAGCTGCGCCAGCACCACGGCCTGGCTGCCATCGCCTATCGTCAGCTGCCCCAGACTGCCCAGATCGAGAAGCCGGTTGAGCGCAAAGCTGCCATTATGGCCCGCCGCCTGGGCGATGGTGCGGGCCGCCGCCTGGGCCGCCCCGGTGGTCACCTCGGCAATGGCATGGGCCAGATCGCCATGATCGGCGCGGACGTCGAGCAATTGCTCATAGGTGCCCCCGGTGATCTCGAGCCGCGCGGCCAGGGCATCGAGCATCGGCAGGAGCGAGATTTTCGTATTGAGCAGGCCGTTATAGTCGACGGCCCGCAAGCTCACCTTGGTGCCCAGCAGCCCGTTGAGCACGGCGTTGGCCACCCCGTCCTGCAGGCTCGCCAGCCGCGAGCCGATCGAAAACGTCACCTCCGGCGTGGTGCTGGCAATGGCCTCCACCCCGATCTGGGGCGCAGGAAACAGGCTCTTGGCAAAATGCAGCGTTCCGGGTTGGCTCAGGCGCACCCGCACGGCATTGGGCGGGCTCTGTGCGGCCGAAAACCGGCTGCCGACCGGCAGGGCCGGGTCGTAGCGCCCCGGCTCGACCACCAGGCGCGGCGCCACCCCCTGCCCCGGCCCGATCACCCCGGCCTCTTCAAGCATGGCCGCCACTGTCTGCCGGGCGCTGGCCGGGTCGGCGGTGGCCGCAATGGCGGCCAGATCGACCAGCCGCTGCGCATTACGCCGCTCGAAGCCCAGCGCGCCATAATCGACCGCCAGCGCCCCGGCGGCCATGCAGATCAGGAAGGCGGCGGAGAACAGCATGGCCATGTTGCCCGAGCAGTCGGCCAGAAACTGCCTGATCCGGCCCCCCAGCCCGCCGCGCATGGCTCTCAGATCCCGCCGCGCCGGATCGAGGAGCTGAAGGCGATGATGCGGCTTGGCAGCGGCAGCGGCGGGGACAACTCCCAGATGGGCAGCGCGGAGGCATCGTAGCGCACCGTCACCAGATACTGGCTGGCATCGTTGGGCTTGTCGCCCACCACAAAGCTCAGCCGGGCGGGGTCGATCAGCACATAGGACTCGGCGTTGCGCGCCAGATAGCCCTCCACCAGCCCGTTGCGCTCCTGCTCGGTCAGCCCGGCAATGGCGGTGCGGGCAGCATCGGCGGCCAGCTGCTGCACCGCATGGGCGGCACCGAAATAGATCGCATAGGCAATCATGCCGAACAGCAGCAGCAGATAGACCGGCAAGAGCAGGGCAAACTCTACCGCCGCCACGCCGCTGCGGCATGTAAACAGATTATGTTTGTTCTTTTTCGTCCTCGCCATGCTGTCCATCTAAAAGGCAATACCCAAACAACACAAGTATTCATTTAGATCAACGAACCCTGATATTCTTGTAATATTACGTGCATGCTTCTACGTAGCCCGGTGCTCGCCCTGTCCGGGGCAAGGGGGGTGACAGACGGGCGGGTTCGGGCTATCCCGGCATGACCCGAAATGGTCTGACGAGGGCGAATGTGAGCGAGAAGGCCGATATCAATGCCTATTTCGAGCGGGTCGGTTTTGCCGGCTCGATAGCCCCCAACCTGTCGACCCTTGCGACCCTGCACGCGCTGCACCCGGCCGCGATCCCGTTCGAAAACCTCTCGGTTTTGATGAACGAGCCGGTGCTGCTCGATCAGCCCAGCCTCAACCGCAAGCTGCTGCGCGAAAAGCGCGGGGGCCTGTGCTACGAGCACAACTTCACCTTCATGCGCGTGCTGCGCGAGCTCGATTTTACCGTCAAGGCGCATGGCGCGCGCACCTTGTGGAACAATCCCGAAGGTCCGCTGCCGGCGCGCAACCACATGCTGCTCACGGTCAATCTCGATGGCACCAACTATCTGGCCGATGTCGGCTTTGGCGGCCGCACGCTGACCGCGCCGCTGCGCCTGCGCGCCGAAGTGGAGCAGGACACCCCCCATGGCGTGTTCCGCCTGATGGGGGCCGACCCGGCCTGGCGGCTGGAGGCCAAGGTGGGCGAGGACTGGCGCCCCATGTACCAGTTCGACATGACCGAATATCTGCTGGCCGATGCCGAGGTGGCCAGCCATTACGTCGCCACCCATCCCGATTCGAGCTTCCGCCAGCGCCTGATGGCCGCGCGGGTCGAGCCGGGCAAGCGCCACACGCTGAACAATACCAGCTATGGCATCCACCATGGCGATGGCGAGGTGGAGCGGCGCGAACTCACCAGCCTTGAAGAGGTGCGCGACGTTCTGGCCGGGCCCTTCAAGATCGCGGTGCCCACCTCCGGGGTGCTCGACGAGGCCATCAGCCGGATTTTAGCGGCGGCCCAGTAATGGCGCCCGTCATCGTGGACCCCAAGGCGGTCCACGCCTTTCCCGACTGGCGCCAGTTCGAGGCCTGGCTGGCCCAAAACCATGCCAGCGCCCCCGAGCTTTGGCTCAAGATCTATAAAAAGGGCAGCGGCCAGCCCACCATCACCGCACCCGAGGCGGTGGAAGTGGCCCTGTGCTGGGGCTGGATCGACGGCATTCGCAAGAGCCTGGACGAGAGCGCGTTTTTGCAGCGCTACACCCCGCGCCGGGCCAAGAGCATCTGGAGCCAGGTCAATCGCGACCTGGTGGCCAAGCTCGTCGCGGCAGGGCGCATGACGCCTCACGGCCTGGCGCAGGTGGAGGCCGCCAAGGCCGATGGCCGCTGGGACGCCGCCTATGGCCGCAGCGCCGACATGCCCGTGCCGCCCGATCTGGTCGCAGCCATCGCCGCCGATCCGGCGGCCCAGGCGGTGTTTGCCACCCTCACCCAGCAGAACCGCTTCGCCCTGGCCTTTCGCCTCCACGCCATCAAGACCCCCGCCGGCCGCGCCCGCAAGATCGCCGCCTTCGTGGCCATGCTGGCACGCGGGGAAACGCCCTATCCGCAACGCCGGGACCTGGCGTGACCGCGCTGGTGGCCTTTCTGCGCGGGGTCAATGTGGGCCGGCGCCTGATCAAGGCCAAGGATCTGGCGCAGGCCTTCCAGGACCTGGGCCTGGCGCAGGTCCAAACTATCCTGGCCACCGGCAATGTCCGCTTTTGCGCCGATCCCGCCCCCGATCTGGCCGACCGCATCGCGGCTGGGCTGGAGGCCCGCTTCGGCTTTCCCGTCGGCACCATCCTGCGCCCGGTGCCGGCCCTGCAAGCCATGCTGGCCGCCGATCCCTTCGCCGGCATCGATCCGGCCGCCGACGTCAAGCGCTACGTCATGCTGCTCGATCGCCCGCTGGCCGAGCCACCTCACCCTCTCCGCGTGCCCGGTGATTTCGAGGTCTTGCGGATCGATCCCACAGCGCTTTACATCCTCGCCCACCGCCTGCCCAATGGCCGTTACGGCCAAGGCATCGACCAGCTGGCGCGGCAGGTCGACAAAGCGGTGCTGGCCACCACGCGCAACTGGACGACCATCATCAAGGCGGCCCGCTAGACCGCCCAATTTTTAAGGGAGCTGCCATGATCACCGTTTTCGGTTCGCTCAATCTCGACCAGATCGGCACCGTCACGCGCCTGCCCCAGCCCGGGGAAACCGTGGCCGGCGGCACTTTCTCGATGGCGCCGGGCGGCAAGGGTGCCAACCAGACCCTGGCCGCGCGCCGCGCCGGGGCCGATGTGCGCCTGATCGGCGCGGTGGGCGAGGATAGCTTTGCCGAACCGGCCCTGGCGGCCCTTTCCGAAGCGGGCGTCGATCTGGCCGGCGTGCGCCGCGTCCCCGAACCCACCGGCATCGCCATGATCCTGGTCGATGCGTCGGGCGAGAACTGCATTGCGGTGCTGCCGGGCGCCAATGGCACGCTGCGGCCCGCCGATGCCGAGGCCACCCTCACCACCATGGCCAAAGGCGACATCCTGTTGCTCCAGCAGGAAATCCCTCAGTCGGCTACCGCCAAGGCGCTGGAGCTGGCGCGCGAAAAAGGCGTCATCGCCATTCTGAACACCGCGCCCTTTCTCGATTCCACCCCTGAAATCGCCCGCCGCGCTACCATCGTGGTGGCCAATGAGAGCGAGTTCGCGCTGATGTGCGAGGGCGGCAGCAAGCCGCTCGAAAGCCTGATGCGCGACTGGGCCAGAAGCCGCGGCCAGACCATCATCGTGACGCTGGGCGGGGAAGGCGCACGCGCCGCCACCCCGACCGAGTTCATTGCCGTGCCGGCCCTGCCCATCGAGCCGGTCGATACGGTGGGGGCCGGGGACACGTTCTGCGGCTATCTGGCCGCCGGGCTCGATGCAGGGCTCGACCTCAAATCCGCCATGACCCGCGCCGTGGCCGCCGCGAGCCTGGCTTGCCTGTCGCCGGGCGCACAACCCGCCATTCCTCAGGCCCAGGCGGTGGACGCGGCTTTGAGCAGCGGCTCGAGGTGATCCTCAAATAGCAGGCCCGGTCGTTCGGCCAGCGCTGCCTCATAGCTGCGCTCGGCCTCGATCGACACCGTGAGGAAGGCGGCGATGCCCTCGGCGCCGCGCGGATCGGCCATGGGGTAATCGCCCCGCCCCAGCGCGTCGAGCAGCATGGTCTTGGCCCGCACCATGCGCTCGGTCACCCCCTCGCCATTGCTCATCGAGGTGCCCAGCTTGACGTAATCGTGCAGCGGCGTGCCCAGATGGTAGGAAGCGGGCGCGGTGCGATAGAGCCGCATCAGGAAATCGAGATCGGTCATGTTGGGCAGCGCCGGGTCGTAGCGCCCGTCGCAGACCCGCGTATCCCACACGATCATCGAATCCATCGAGAGATTGATCCATTTGTGCGCCCCCGCCGTCAGCAGCCGGTCGGGACCCGTGCCCACGGTACGCAGCGGCGTAAAATCGGGCGTCATGGCCGTCAGTGCCGTGGAGACGATGGGCGCCGCCTCCAGCCCCTTGAGCGCCATCTCGAGCTTGCGCGGCTGCAGGCGATCGTCGGCATCCAGAATGGCGGCATAGGGGGTGCTAACGACATCGAGCGCGCTGTTGCGGGCCCGCGAGGCGCCAGAGCGGTGATAGGGCGAGGCCATTGGCCGGATGCGACTATCCGCCAGCCCGGCCCGGCCCAGTTCGGCCTCGTAATCGACCCCGTCATCGCTGACCAGCAGCAGGGTCCAGTCGGTATGGGTCTGGGCCAACAGGCTCGCAACGGCGGCTCTTATGGTGCCCTTGGCCCCATAGGCGGGCATGATGATGGAAATGGTCTGGCTCACGCGCGGGCTCCCCGGCCCGATCTTGAAGCGGGCCCGGCACTCCCCATATCCTGTGCAACCGGCGGTGCCAAATCGATTGGGCCGCCAGATACGTTGCTTGTTTCAAGGACGGTTTTGGATGTCTCGCGTTTCGCTGTTTTCGGCCCCGTTCCTTCTGGGTTTCGACACGTTCGAGGAGCGTCTTGATCGGCTATCCAAGGGGGCGGACGGTTATCCGCCCTACAATATCGAGCGGGCCACCGACACCGACGGCACCGAGCGATTTCTGATCTCGATCGCCGTGGCCGGGTTCTCCCAGGCCGAGCTCGACATCACGGCCGAAGACAATCAGCTCCTGGTGCGTGGGCGGCAGAAGGACGACCCCAATCGCCAGTTCCTGCATCGCGGCATTGCCGCGCGCCAGTTCCAGCGCAGCTTTCTTTTGGCTGACGGCATGCTGGTGGAAGGCGCCGCCCTTCGGGATGGCATGCTGATCATCACCTTGAAACGACCGCGCTCGGCCAAGGTCGCGCGCCGTATCGAAATCACCCAGAGCTAATGCGAGGCCATTATGCAGTTTCCTAACGACCGGCCCCATGCCGACCCCGAAGACAATCCGCTGCGGGTTCTGACCCCCGAACAATTCGCTGCGCTGGGCGGCAGCGCCGTCGCTTTCGTACGCGAGATCAAGGGCCACGAACTGGCACCCATCCTCGACGAGGAAGGCCTGGCCCAGGACCAGTCCGCCTATCAGCTGATCATGTCGGCCGACGGCCAGCCTCTGCTGGTCACAGACAGCAGCGAAGCGGTGCACGAGTGGCTCGCCGAACGCCGCGTCGGCGTCGTCACCCGGCACTGATCTTCCGGCACTGCCAGACGTTTCAAAAGGCCCGGCGACGGGCCTTTTTCATGCGTGCCGTTCCGATCGGGCTCACACCTTGACGGCGTGGGGCACCCGGCCCGCTTCCCCGAACACCTGGAGATAGCGCGCGATCTCGCGGGCATCGCCCGTGGCCTTGACCGGATTGTCCGAAAGCTTGACCGCCGGGCGGCCATTGGCCGAGGCCACCTTGCACACCAGCGAAATGGCGTTGAGCCCGTCATTGGGCGCGGGAGCACAGCCTTCGAAATCGTTGGTGAGGTTGGTGCCCCAGCCAAAGGTCATGCGCACCTTGCCGTCGAAATGCCGATAGGTCTTTTCGATGGTGTCCACGTCCAGCGCGTCGGAAAAGATCAACAGCTTGTCGGCCGGATCGCGGCCATGGGCGCGCCACCAGGCCATCACTTGCTCGCCCCCCGCAATGGGCGGGGCGCTGTCGGGGCGGAACCCGGTCCAATCGGCCACCCAGTCGGGCGCATCGCGCAAAAACGCCGTGGTGCCGAAGGCATCGGGCAGCACGATCAGCAGATTGCCGCCATAATAGCTGCGCCAGTCTTCCAGCACCTGATAGGGCGCCTTGCGCAGCGCCGCATCGTCGGGCGCCAGCGCCGCCAGCACCATGGGCAGCTCGTGGGCATTGGTGCCCAGCGCTTCGAGATCGGTATCCATGGCCAGGAGCACGTTGGAGGTGCCGGTGAACTTGTTGCCAATGCCTTCCTTGAGCGCCTCCACGCACCAGCGCTGCCACAGGAAGGAATGGCGCCGCCTGGTGCCGAAATCGGAAATGCGCAGCTCGGGCAATTGCTTGAGCCGCTCCACCTTGTCCCACAGCTTGGCCTTGGCCCGCGCATAGAGCACGTCGAGCGAGAACGGCCCCAGGTCGCGCATGGCTGCGCGCGAGCGCAACTCGTTGATGATCGCCAGCGCAGGGATTTCCCACATGGTGGTTTCCATCCAGGGGCCGGAAAATTGCAGCTCGAACTGCCCGTCCCGCCGCGTCAGCTCGTAATCGGGCAGGCGGAATTCGGCCAGCCAGCGCAGAAAGCCGGGCGAAAAGATCTGGGTGGAGCCGTAAAAGCTGTTGCCCGCCAGCCAGATCATTTCCTTTTTGGAAAAGCGCAGCGTACGGGCGTGGTCGAGCTGGGCGCGCAATTCGCCCTCGTCGATCTCCTCGGCCAGCCGCACGGTGTGGGTGCGGTTGATCAGCGAGAAGGTGGCCTCCACCTTGGGGTAGAGCCCCCAGATCATCTGCAGCATCAGCAGCTTGTAGAAATCGGTATCGAGGAGGCTGCGCACGATGGGGTCGAGCTTCCAGGTGTGGTTGTAGACGCGTCGGGCGATATCAGTGCGTGCCATCTGGATCTCTTTGCGGGCCGAGCGCTGGTGTAGAGCATTTGGCGGTTAACTGCAAAAGCGCTACGGCTCACCGCAGCCGGCGGCTCACATGAGGTGAGCCCGACAGCCCGAAGCGCCAGGGCGCCTCCGCATTGCGGGTAATCCCGATGCGCGGCCCGCTCACCACCTTGCCCATGGCCTCACCCGGCACCAGACGAAACGGGGGCGCATCGAGCGGCAACCCGTCATGGCTTTTGTCGATCCCCAGCGCCTGGGTCAGCCGCCCCGGCCCCGAACACAAGAGCCGCGCCTCCGACACCCCGCGCCGCTGCGCCATCAGCTCGAGCCCTGCCAGGGGCGCCAGGGCGCGAATCAGCACCGCGCTGCCGGGCTGGGCAACGAGGTTGAAGCACCAATGGATGCCATAGGAGCGATAGACATAGGCATGGCCCGCCGGCCCGAACATGGCCCGGTTGCGCGCCGTGGGCCCGGCAAAGCTGTGCGAGGCCGGATCGGCGGCGTCATAGGCCTCGGTTTCCACGATGGTGCCACCCACCCCATCGACGAACAGCCCGACCCCGATCAGGGCCCGCGCCAGCTCCAGCACGGGCCGGTCGAAGAACTGACGAGCCAAGGGCGCAATCGACACGAAACGGTGATCCTGATGGCCTAAAAAGAAAAAGCCGCCCGAAGGCGGCCTTGTCTTAAACGAGGGATGGTGGAGCCAATCGGAATCGAACCGACGACCTCTTGAATGCCATTCAAGCGCTCTCCCAACTGAGCTATGGCCCCATGCCCGTAAGGCGTCCCTTGGGATCGTTCCGCTAGGCGCTTGCCCGTCGGAACGAGGCGCAACCTATTGGAGCTTATCGGCGGACGCAAGCCCCTAAATCGAAAACGGAGCGACATTTTTATCGCCGCTCCGTTTTGGCATAAAGCCTTGATAAGGCTTAGCGTTCCTCGTCGCCGCCGCCCACGTCGAAGTCCAGGTCCTCGTCTTCGTCCTCTTCCTCGAGGAAGGTGTCGTCGTCGTCGCCCAGGTCCTCGACATCCTCGACGTCTTCCACGTCTGGGATATCCTCATCGGCATCGGGGGTATCGGCGTCGGCGTCCTCGAGCGAGACGATTTCGGCGCCGGCCTCTTCGGCGGCGTCCTCGACCTCGACTTCATCCTCTTCGGCGACCGGGGCGACCCGGGCCGGCTTGGTGGCGGCCACTTCCTGGAAATAGGACAGCGGATAGGACTTGCCCGTATAGGGCGAGACAATCGGGTCCTTGTTCAGGTCGTAGAATTTCTTGCCCGTTTCGGGGTCGGTGCGCTTGGTGCCACGGTCGTCATTGGCCACGGTCTGTCCTCGTCATAGGCGGATTGGGGGGTAGGGTCCGGTTATGGCCAAACCTTGGGCCCTGTCAAACTCAAAATGGCGGCAAGATTACGGGCATGGCGCGAGCAATGGCGAACCGCCCCGTACGCCGATGCCGCGCCCGAGGCTTTCAGAGCCGCAAGGGAGTGTGGTATGGCCTCTGGCCAAAGCCAACCTTGGGTTCTTCATGTCGCATCAGTCCCAGATCGCCCGCCCGCTGTCCGCCCGCCGGTCTGAGGCGCTTGCCGGCCGTTTTTCGGTGCCCGGCGACAAGTCGATCTCCCATCGCGCCTTCATGTTCGGCGCCATGGCCGTGGGCCAGACCATGGTGGATGGCCTGCTCGAAGGCGAGGACGTCCTGGCCACCGGCCGCGCCATGCAGGCACTGGGCGCCAGGATCGAAAAGGTCGACGGGCGCTGGCACATCGATGGCGTGGGCGTGGGCGGTTTCCTCGAACCGCAGGGCGATCTCGATTTCGGCAATGCCGGCACCGGCTCGCGCCTCACCATGGGGCTGGTGGGCACCTATCCCTTCGTGACCCGCTTTGTGGGCGATGCCTCGCTCTCCTCGCGTCCGATGAAGCGCGTGCTCGATCCGCTGCGCGCCATCGGGGTGGAGGTGGTCGAGCACCATGACAACAAGCTGCCCATCGCCCTGCGCGGGCCGCGCACCCCGCTTCCCATCCGCTATCGGGTGCCCATGGCCTCGGCCCAGGTCAAATCCTGCGTGCTGCTGGCCGGGCTGATCGTTCCGGGCACCACCACGGTGATCGAGCCGATCATGACGCGCGACCACACTGAAAAGATGCTGGCCGGCTTTGGCGCCCAGATCGACATCGCCACCGATGCCCAGGGCGTGCGCACCATCGAGGTCATGGGCCTGCCCCAGCTCAAGGCCCAGCACGTGGTGGTGCCGGGCGATCCGTCCTCGGCCGGCTTCCCGCTGGTGGCTGCCCTGATCGTGCCGGGCTCGGACATCGTCATCGAGAACGTGCTGATGAACCCCACCCGCACCGGGCTCATCGATACGCTGCTCGAAATGGGCGCCCAGATCGAAAAGCTCAATCCGCGCAATTCGGGCGGCGAAGACGTGGCCGATCTGCGGGTGCGCCATTCCAAGCTTACCGGCGTCACCGTCCCCGCCGAGCGCGCGCCCTCCATGATCGACGAATATCCGGTCCTGGCCGTAGCGGCCGCCTTTGCCGAAGGCGATACGGTGATGCTCGGGCTCGAGGAATTGCGCGTCAAGGAAAGCGACCGGCTGGCCGCCGTGGCGCGTGGGCTCGAAGCCAACGGCATCGATTGCAGCGAGGGCACCGACAGCCTCACCGTGCGCGGCAAGCGCAAGGTCAAGGGCGGCGGCATGGTCAAGACCCATCTCGATCACCGCATCGCCATGAGCTTTCTGGTCATGGGCCTGGCCGCCGACAAGCCGGTGAGCGTGGACGACGAGACCATGATCGCCACCAGCTTCCCCACCTTCGTTTCCGGCTTTACCGCCCTGGGCGCCCAGTTCGAGCGGCCCCGATCGTGACGAGCCGGCCATGATCATCGCGGTGGACGGACCGGCGGCATCGGGCAAGGGCACGCTGGCGGCGGGCCTGGCCCGTCATTATCGGCTGCCCCATCTGGATACCGGCTTGCTCTATCGCGCCGTGGGCCGCGCCGTCGCCCCGTTCGAAACGGCGCCCGATTTCGACGCGCGCGCCATCGCGGCGGCCAAGACGCTCGATGTCTCCCATCTCGATGCCGAAGCGCTCTCCACCCAGCGCTTCGGCTCGCTCGCCTCCAAGGTGGCCGTCATCGGCCCGGTGCGCCAGGCGCTGTTTCACTTCCAGCGCGACTTTGCCACCCGGCCGGGCGGCGCGGTGCTGGATGGGCGCGACATCGGCACGGTCATTTGCCCCGATGCCGACGTCAAGCTCTTCATCGAGGCCGACAGCAAGGCGCGCATGGAGCGCCGCGCCCGCCAGTTCGAAGCCCGCGGGCAGGTGGTTGACCGCTACGCCCTCTATCACCAGATAGAAGAGCGGGACGCGCGCGACCGCGCCAATCCCAATGGCGGTTTCTACAAGGCCCATGATGCGATCTTGCTAGATACCACGCGGCTCGATATAGAAGCCGCACTCCGCGCAGCCATCGCGATCGTGGACGAAGCGCTCTCGCGCAAGGCCGGCTGAACGCCGAAATCCAAACCTTGCACGCCCGCCTCGCCGATCGAGACCATGAGGGCCGCGGTTTTGCCTGCACGTTAAGGACCTTGTTTCCGGGCGCCGGATCGCTACCGCATGGATCGGCAGCGATCGGAACCAGGGCTCCAGACCAAAAACCCCAACCGCCGGTGCATCTGGAGATGAATTTGGCACAGCAGACTGTGACGAAAGACGACTTCGAATCCCTGTTGATGGATTCGTTCATCGATAACGAGCCTTTGGAAGGCGCCGTTGTCAAAGGCCGCGTGGTGGCGATCGAAAAGGATCTGGCCATCATCGACGTCGGTCTCAAGACCGAGGGCCGCGTGCCCATGAAGGAATTCGGCCAGGCCGGCCGTGACGGCACCATCAAGGTGGGCTCGGAAGTCGAGGTCTATGTCGACCGCGTCGAGAACGCCATGGGCGAAGCCGTGCTTTCCCGCGAGAAGGCCCGCCGCGAAGAGAGCTGGGTCAAGCTCGAAGAACTCTACAACAAGAACGAGCGCGTCGAAGGCGTCATCTTCAACCAGGTCAAGGGTGGTTTCACCGTCGATCTGGAAGGTGCCGTGGCCTTCCTGCCCCGTTCGCAGGTCGATATCCGCCCGATCCGCGATATCGCTCCGCTCATGAACGTGCCCCAGCCGTTCCAGATCCTCAAGATGGACAAGCGCCGCGGCAATATCGTGGTGTCGCGTCGTGCCATTCTCGAAGAGAGCCGCGCCGAGCAGCGTTCGGAAATCGTCCAGCAGCTCGAAGAAGGCCAGATCGTGGACGGCGTGGTCAAGAACATCACCGATTACGGTGCGTTCGTGGACCTGGGCGGCATCGACGGCCTGCTGCACGTCACCGACATTGCGTGGCGCCGCGTCAACCATCCTTCCGAAGTGCTGGCGATCGGTGAGACCATCAAGGTCCAGATCATCCGCATCAACCACGAGAGCCACCGCATCTCGCTGGGCATGAAGCAGCTCCAGGCTGATCCGTGGGAAGGTATCCAGGCCAAGTATCCGGTAAGCGCACGCTTCACCGGCCGCGTGACCAACATCACCGACTACGGCGCATTCGTGGAACTGGAGCCGGGCATCGAAGGCCTGATCCACGTCTCCGAAATGAGCTGGACCAAGAAGAACGTCCACCCCGGCAAGATCGTCTCGACCTCCCAGGAAGTCGAAGTCATGGTGCTCGAGGTCGATCCCGACAAGCGCCGTATCTCGCTGGGCCTCAAGCAGACCCTGCAGAACCCCTGGGAAGCGTTCGCCGAACGCAACCCGATCGGCTCCACCATCGAAGGCGAAGTCAAGAACAAGACCGAGTTCGGCCTGTTCATTGGCCTCGAAGGCGATGTGGACGGCATGGTCCACCTCTCCGATCTCGATTGGCAGAAGTCGGGCGAGCTGGCCCTGGACGACTACAACCGCGGTGACGTGGTGTCGGCCAAGGTGCTGGACGTGGATGTCGAAAAAGAGCGTATCTCGCTCGGCATCAAGCAGCTGGCCACCGAATCGACTGCCGATTCGAGCGGCGAAGGCATCAAGAAGGGTTCGGTCGTCACCGGCACCGTGACGGAAGTCAACGATGGCGGCATCGAGGTCAAGATCGCCGACAGCGAGATGACCGCGTTCATCCGCCGCGCCGATCTCAGCCGCGACCGCAACGACCAGCGTCCGGAGCGTTTCTCCAAGGGCGAAAAGGTCGACGCACGCGTCACCCAGTACGATCGCAAGACCCAGCGCATCACCCTCTCCATCAAGGCGCTCGAAATCGCCGAGGAGAAGGAAGCCGTGGCCGCTTACGGTTCGTCCGATTCGGGCGCTTCGCTCGGCGACATTCTGGGCGCTGCCCTCAAGAACCGCGACGACAACTAAGCTCGGCTCTCGCAAGCTCTGAACTTTGGACCCGCGCTGCAAGGCGCGGGTCTTTCTTTACCTATGTTGGGGAACATTCATGACCCAGACCTGGTCTTTGCTCGGCCCGAACGAGCTGTCCCATGTGGTGGACATTGCCGCCGTCGTGCATCCAGGCTTTTTCGAAGCCGCCGACGTACTGGCCGAAAAGCAGGCGCTCTATCCCCAGGGGGCGCGCCTGTTGCGGCTCGATGGCGTGCCCTCGGGCTATATCTTGAGCCATCCCTGGGCCGCCAATGCCATTCCGGCTCTCAACGCGCCTCTGGGCGCGATCCCGCCCGATGCCGACAGCTATTACCTGCACGATCTGGCACTTTTGCCCAGCGCGCGTGGCACCGGCGCGGCGGGCGCCATCGTGGCGGACATCCTGGCCCATGCCCGAGGAGCAGGTTTTGGCGTGGCCAGCCTGGTGGCCGTCAACGGCTCGATCGGCTTTTGGCGCCGGCAGGGCTTTGCGGTGAACGAGGTGCCGGCCCTCCTCGACAAGCTCGCCGGCTATGAGCCGGCCGCCCGATTCATGACCCGGCCCCTGTGAGGCGAATCGGCCAGGCGAAAGACTTGCCCACGGGGCACGAAAACCCAACAGAACCGGCCCTTTGCGCGTAATCTATTGACATAAAAGGCTTCAAGTCTGGCATCTTGGCCACCATTGCTCCCCGATATGGGGTTGCGGCACACTTTGCCGTTGACGGTCGCCCCTCAATTCTGTGCAGATAGGGCAGGCGCTTGGGAACGCCGAGGGGATTGGGGTGGAGCAGGGACAGCTCATAGTGGCCGAGCCGATGGCGGAGGGTTTCGAAGGATCCGGATTCCGGGCTTTCGTGCCGTCTCGCCCCGTGCGCGACCCATGGTCGGGCCTAAGCGTGCCGGCGCCCCAGGGTGCCGTGCCTGCGCGCACCCTCGTTGATTTCTGGCAGCCGCGGCCCAAGCCGCGCAGCCGTGCCCCACGTCTCGAGCTTTGGCTCAAGACCGTCAAGATTCCGTTTCCCGATCAGGAAAAGATCAAGGATTTCTGGCTGGCCGGCACGCACGGCACGCAAGAGGCGACTCTGGTCAAGGCGCAGGACTGGGCACATCTGAGCGATGCCCTGCCCGGCTTTGCCCTTCATGCCGCGCAAAACCCCTTCAATGTCGTTGCCCGACAGGTCGTCACCGTGCCCGCCCATCAGCGCCGCGCGCGCTGGATGGTGCAGCTGCTGGGCGAGGCGGGCGAAAACGCCGAAGGGCTGGTGGCCTTTTTCGAAGAGGTGTTCCGCCGCTTCCCCGAGCGCCGCAGCTTCCGCGCGCTGGGCGAGATGGTGGTGGCCGAAGTGCCGCTGGCCACTATCGAGCGTGTCTGCCGCTTCCGCATGGCCTGGGTCGAGCGCTGCGCCGCCTGGACCGCCATCCGCACGCCTGCCGAACATCGCAGCGTTGCCATGGGCTTTGAACAGGCCTTGCGCCTGGTGCAGCTCTCCAAGAGCCCCGATCCGATGGAGACGCTCGAAGAGGCCTGGTTCGGCGAATGGCTCAGCCTGCCGCCCTACAGCGTGCAATACCGGCATTTGAGCGACTATGTCGAAGCCCGCTTCGACTTTGCCCAGGGCGGCGCCTGGGCGGTTCCGGCCCAGCGCACCGTGGGCACCATGTCACCAGAGCAGTGGCGGCGCTTCGGCCTGGTGGGCCCGGGCACGCCCGAGCAGACCAGCCACATCATTCGGGGCATGTTCGGGGAAATGGGCTTTCCCGACCCGCTGGAGCATCCTGTCCGGGCCGCGGCACAGTAGGACCTTTTCGTGCACGCCCATCGTCCCATCATCGATTGCTGGGTTGCCAGGCCCAATGCCCGTCACCGGATTGGTCGCGTGGCAAGCCATTTCGAACACGGCGCCATCCTGGTCGATTTCGGCCCCGATACGGCACCCGAAACCCTCAGCGACGGCGACTGGGTTTGCGGGCTGCAGCCGGGCTTCGTGGTCCAGGACGTGCCGCTTTCGGCCGCCCGCCACAGCTTGGGCATCGGCACCATCATTGCCCTGCGCCAGATCGCGGGGGCCGAACAGGCCGCCGTGCAGTTCCACCACAGCCGCCAGATCGCCTGGATTCCCTATGAGCGGCTCAAGCGCATCATGGATGCACGCCTCTACTACCTGCGCGGCCAGGCCAGTGCCGAGGACGGCGCCGAGCGCACCGCGCTGACCCTGATGGCCCACGGCCTGCGGACCTGGAACGAGGCCACCGGCGGGCTCGAACGGCTCGATATCGACCCCCTGCCCCACCAGATCTCCCTGGTGAACCGCATTTTGGGCTCGGGGTCGCTCAACTGGCTGATCACAGACGACGTCGGGCTGGGCAAGGGCATCGAGATCGGGCTGCTGCTGGGCGCCCTGGAGCGCCGGCAGGATCTGCGCCGCGTACTCATCATCACGCCGGCCGCCCTCACGCGCCGCTGGCAGGACGAACTGGCCACCAAGTTCGGCAAGCCCTTTGCCGTCTATGGCGAGGATTTCACCGTAACAAACCCCGCCGACTGGGATGGGCGCGATCGCGTCATCGCCAGCTATGAGCGGGTGCGCCCGCGCCAGGCCGCCGATTTCGGGATCGAGACCCAAAGCGAGTTCGAGCGCCTGCTGTCTGCCGGCAGCTGGGACCTGGTGATCTTCGAGGAAGCCCAGCGCCTGGTGCGCGACGCCAATCCGGCCACCGCTTCGCGCTTCGAGTTGGCCCGGGCCCTGCGCGCCCGCAGCGACGGCCTGATCCTTTTGTCCAGCACGCCCCATCGCGGCGATCAGGGCCGCTTTGCCGAGCTGATGCGGCTGGTGCGCCCCGATCTCAGCGCGCAGATGAGCGATCCCACCAGCCTCGATGCTATCGCGGCCGAGGCCATCGTGGGCAGCGACAAGGCCGCCATCACCGACGCGCTGGGCGTGCCCGCCTATAAGGGCATCGCGCTGCGCCGCATCGAGGTGGCGCGCAATCCCGACACCATCGAGTTCGAGCGCCGGCTCTCGGCCTATGTCCGGCGCGGCTATCGGGCCGCCGAGGACATTGGCGGCCAGGACGGCAAGGCACTCGATGCGACCATGACCATCTACCGGCGCCTGGCCTCTTCGTCGGTGTTTGCGCTGGCCCTGTCGCTGGCCCGCCGCCGCTCGCGGCTATCGGGCGAGCCGGTGCCGCTCGACCATCCCTTCGATCCGGCGCCGCTGGACGGGGAAAGCCTGGCCGAACTGGGCGATGGCGACGACATCCTGGCCGAGGCCGAAATTCCCGCCGCCGCGCGGCTGGCCTTCGACCAGGAAGTGGACCAGATCGGGGCCATTCTCGATCAGGCCAAGCGCTGCTTCCGCAACGATGCCAAGGCCGACGAACTGCGCCGGGTGGTGGACGAGCTGGTTTTGGGCGAGCGCCGCAAGCTCTTGATCTTTACCGAATATCGCGCCACCCAGTCTTATCTCACCACGCGGCTGCAGACCGTTCTGGGCCGCCCGCCCGCCATCATCCATGCCGGCATGACGCCCCAGGACAAGCGTGCCGCCGTGGAAGCCTTTTCCGGCGACACCCCCGTCCTGATCTCCACCGAGGCGGGGGGCGAGGGGCTCAACCTGCAGCAGTTCTGCCATGTCATGGTCAATTACGACCTGCCCTGGAACCTGGCGCGCCTCAGCCAGCGCCTGGGGCGGCTCTATCGCTATGGGCAGCCCGCGCCGGTAGTGGCGATCAGCCTGCATACCAAGGACTGGATCGACAACGAGATCCTGAGCATGGTGCTCGACCGCATCGAAGCCAGTGCCCGCCAGTTGGCACCCAGCGCTTCCCCGGCGGCGCAGGGCGAGATCCTGCTCGATCTGCTCGAACGCATCGAGATCGACGGGCTGCTGGTCGATGCCGGCACCGGGCGGGTGGACCGCACGCTCGAGCGCATCGACGACGCCATCGAGCAGGCCCGCTATGCCAACGGCCTGCAACAGGCACTGCTGGCGCCGGTGCGCGCCGGCATGGGCCGCGACTGGGAGCGGCTGGGGCCGTTCACCACCACCGATCTGGCCCGCTTCATCCACCGCGCCTGCGAGCGGCTGGGTATCGTGGTGTCCCCCTATCGCGACGAGGTCGAGCGCTTCGACGTGCGCCTGCCCGAAGCCCTGGTCGGGCGCTTTCCCGAATTCGGCACCCGCCAGGTGATCGATTGCGTCACCCTGCGCGGGCTCACCGATACGGGCCGCACCCCGCTCGATTTCTCCTCTGCCTTCGTGCGCCATCTGGTGGCCCAGGTGTGCCTGCCCGAGTTCGGCGGCGGCTATGGCGTGCTCGAAGCGGGCGCCGAAGCCGGGCTGATCGCCGCCTTTGCGGTGCAATACCAGAACGATCAGGGCCAGCATCTGGGCGACGACATGCTGGTGGGCATCCGCCATGCCGACGGCACCATCGAGATCGACAATTCCGTGCTGCGGCCACTGTTCGAAAAGCCCCAGCAGGGTCCGGCGCCGGGCAAGGCCAATGTGGCCGAACGTGCCCATGCCTATGATGCCATTGCCGACCGCATCGAGGTGACGGTGGCGGGCGCCACCTCGGCTTTCCGCCACATCACCTCCATCCATCCGGTGGGCGTGCTCGAATGGGAAGGCGATGCCCGCCTGGCGCGGCTGGCCCAGGAGGCGGCCACCGAGCCCGCCTTCACCATATTCGCGCCCGAACCCGACAGCGAGCCCGAACCGGCCCCCGCGCCCGAGCACGAAGAGTTCGTGTTCCAGTTTTTCCCGACCAAGCTGAGCTAACGCAACTTTGCGGGCCTCTCGCGGGTTTTGCTCCCGACGGCAAAACCCAAGGGAGACTGCCAGATGAGCGAGACGATCAAACAGGACGGCAAGGTGGTGGAAAACACCTCCGGCGCCGCCGCCTTCAAAGACGGCAAGAAGGTTGGCCCCGACGCCTCGGAGGTGCAGGTGCGCCCGGCCGGCCCCGATGCCACCAAGAGCAAGCAGAAGGAGTGGGACGAGGTGGACGAAGCCGCCGACGAGTCCTTTCCGGCCAGCGACCCTCCGGCCTATTGAGCCGGACCGACGAATTTCAGGGCCCGGAGCATTGCTCCGGGCCCTTTGCTTTGCGGGGGGCTGGGTTCTGGCCAGTCGCCTCTATCGCACCCATGCAGAAAGGGCGGACCTTGCGGCCCGCCCTTTGCTCTAGCGAATGAAGAATACGATGATCAGGATGAGCCAGATCGGAACACCCAGGAGCCACAGGCCCATAGCACGGAACATGATGCGGTCCTTTCCTTAGAAGCGACGGAAGACGTCGTTGAGCACGGTGTTTTCGTCACGATGACGGCCACCCATGGTGGAGGCCCAATAGGCGCCGATGGCGCTGACCAGCAGCGATGCTGCCACCAGGAACGCGGCGATCACGGCCGTACGGCGTGCCGTTTCGGCAGCCTCGACGGCTTGGGCACGGGCGGCGTCCACATTGGTCATCACCTGGTCGACGCGAGCCTGCGCCTCTTCCTGGCTGAGACCGGTATTGGTCGCCACCAGCTGGGCCAGATAGGCGCGGTCTTCCTCGGGGAGGCCATCGTTGAGCGCGGCATTGCCGAGGATGCGGCCAGCTTCGGCCACAGCGCGGTCAGTGTCGCCTTCGGCGGCGGCCGGCGCACCCGGTGCTGCGGGGGCGGCTGGAGCCGCGCCGCGGAACAGGGTGTCGACGAAATAGGCGTTGGGGTCGAGCCCCTCGGCCGCATCGCCTGCCACGTTGGAGGCTGCCTGCGTCAGGGTACCGGCGGCAGAGCCCACGGCATTGGCGGCTGCGCCCACGCCGCTGACGGCGATCACGGCACCGACCACCAGCGCACCGGCCCAGACCAGCAGGCCATGGGCACCGTCGCGCACGTCCGATTCATGCTCGGTGGCATCGCCAACGCGCTTGCGCATGCGGCCGGTCAAATAGCCACCGGCCATGAAGCTCGAGACCTGCACCCAGAGCAGCCAGGAGGCTGCCGCGATGCCGACCCAAAGCGGGGCCACGCCTTCGCGGGCCCGGAAATCGGTAAAGCCCAGGCCGATGGCCGAGCCGAAGGTTAGAAGCACGAGCGAGATTGCCGATGCCAGGACGACGCCGGCGATGATGGCCGACCAGTCCACATAGGACGTCCGCTCGTTCGACCCGGTATCGGTGACGATCACCTCGGTCGTTGTCGGCGTATCAAGAGCCATGGTGTGTATTTCCCCCAAATGGCGTTAGCGCGTTTTTAGCAGGGACAAGAAGAAGTCCGCGATTGAAAACCGCGACCAGACATAGACTTAGCCCCGTGTACCGCTCCATTGGAGCGGGCGGGGGGCTTAAGCGCGGTGCCTCAAGCCAGCCCGATAAAGGACAGGATGGCCATGACCACGACCACCAGGCCGACCAGATAAATGATGCCGTTCATGATTTGCCTCCGTTATGCAAAGAACTCGTGATGCAACTGGGCCAGAGGCTGATTCGTTCCCGCGCGCCCAAAATTTGGGCATAAACGCGGCACCCATTGATCAAAAAGGGCGCCCCGTTGGGAGCGCCCTGCATGTCGCGTAACGATGTGGCGCTGTCTTAGAGCGCGTCGGTGACCACGGTGGTGTAGGCGCCCTGGGGTTCGGTCGTGATGATTTCCTGGTCGAGCACCATCTTGGCGGTGCGCTCATAGGCGGCCGCATCGAGCGCCGGATCGGAGGGATCGATCAGCTTGGTCACTTCGCCTACCATATAGAGCTGGTGCTCGAGCGACTGGGCGCCGGTCTCGTCATTGTCGATCACGATCTGGGCCGCTTCCTCGGGATTGTCGAGCGCGTACTGCCAGCCCTTCATCGAAGCGCGCACGAAACGCACCATCTGGTCCACGAATGCAGGGTCTTCCAGCCGGTCTTCCATCACATAGAGACCGTCCTCGAGCATGTCGTTGCCCAGTTCGGTGTAGGAAAACACCGTCAGATCGTCGAGCGAATAGCCCGCATCGAAGGCCTGGCCCAGCTCGTTATAGGTCATGACGTGGATGCAGTCGGCCTGCTTCTGGATCATGGGCTGCACGTCGAAGGACTGCTGGAGCACGTTGACCCCGTCGGCGCCGCCTTCGGTGGCCAGGCCTTCCTTGTTCATCCAGGCATAGAAGGGATATTCATTGCCGAAAAACCACACGCCCAGCGTCTTGCCCTTGAAATCTGCCACCGAGGTGATGCCGTTTTCCTTGGGGCAGATCAGCTCCAGGCCCGAGCGCTTATAGGGCTGGGCGATGTTGACCAGGGGCACGCCCTTGTCGCGCGCGGCCAGGCCGCCCGCCATCCAGGTCACGATCACGTCCGCGCCGCCGCCGGCGATCACCTGTTCGGGGGCAATGTTGGGGCCGCCGGGCAGAATGGTGATGTCGAGGTCTTCTTCGGTGTAGAACCCCTTGTCCTTGGCCACGTAATAGCCGGCGAACTGCGCCTGGGTCACCCATTTGAGCTGCAGGGTCAGGGCATCGGCGGCCTGGGCGGCGGAAACCGCACCAAGCGCGAGAGCGCCGGCGAGCAGGCTTGGCAATAGTCTCTTCATCTGACGTATCCCCTGTAAAGTCCCGCTATCCACCACGGATAGACGGATGCCAGAAGGTGACGCCGCGCTCGGCGAGCGCCACCAGTCCGTAAAAGAGCGATCCCGCGAGAGCCGCCATCGCGATTTCCGCCCACACCATGTCGACATTGAGCCGGCCGACTTCGGTCGAAATCCGGAAGCCCATTCCCACAATGGGCGTCCCGAAAAACTCCGCGACGATGGCCCCGATCAGGGCCAGGGTCGAGTTGATCTTGAGTGCGTTGAAGATGAAGGGCGCTGCCGCCGGCAGGCGCAGCCGCCACAGCGTCTGCCAGTAATTGGCCGCATAGGTGCGCATCAGGTCGCGCTCGATATGGCCGGTGGCGTTCAGCCCGGCCACGGTGTTGACCAGCATGGGGAAGAACACCACCACCACCACCACGGCCGCCTTGGAGGGCCAGTCATAGCCGAACCAGAGCACCAGGATCGGTGCGATGCCGATAATGGGCAGCGCCGAGACGAAATTGCCGATCGGCAGCAGCCCGCGCTTGAGGAAGGGCGAGCGATCCACCAGGATGGCGACGACCAGCCCAGCCCCGCAGCCCAGCACATAGCCGGTCAGCACCGCCTTGACGAAGGTCTGGACGAAATCGGCCCACAGCGTCGAGCCGCTGGTCAAAATGCGCGCCCACACCGCCGAGGGCGGCGGCAGGATGACGCCGGGCACGCGCCCGCCGCGCACCCCCGCCTCCCAGGCGATGATGATGGCCAGCCCAAACAGCAACGGCACCAGGAACCGCCAGCCTTGGCCCGTCAGCCGACCTGCGGCAATGGCGGCGCTCAGCCGCTCGGCCAAAAGCCACAGCACCAGCCACACCACCACCAGGAGCAGCCAGAACCAGGCGGGCGCGATGGTTTGAAACGGCAAGGCTCCCAATAGCGCCACCAGGCCAAGCCCTGCCAGCAGCCCGTCGGCCACCATGGGCCAGGGCAGGCGCAACCGGATCAGCGACACCACCGCCAGTCCCAGCGCGATGATCGCCAGCGCCGGTGCTCCTGCCGCTACGGCCCCGATCAGCCCGGCCAGCCCCGCAAGGCTCAAAAGCCCGGCCAATATCGTCTGCAAGCGCGTCAGCCCCCTCATGGCCGCACACCCATGCGCGCATCCACGGCCCGCTGTGCAATGCCCACCGCTCCTACGAGCGCCGCCGCCAGGATGGAGGCGGCAAACAGCGCTGCCCAGATCTGGATGGTCTGCCCGTAATAGGAGCCCGCCAACAGCCGCGCCCCGATGCCGCCATTGGCCCCGGTGGGCAATTCGCCCACGATGGTGCCGATCAGGCTGGCGGCCACGCCCACCTTCATCGAAGCGAACAGGTATGGCATGGCCGCAGGCCAGCGCAGTTTCCAGAAGGTCTGCCAAGGGTTGGCGCTATAGGTGCGCATCAGGTCGAGCTGGATCGCCTCGGGGCTGCGCAGGCCCTTGACCATGCCCACCGTCACCGGGAAAAACGCCAGATAGGCCGAGATCAGCGCCTTGGACACCAGCCGCCCGGCATTGGGATCGAGCCCCAATTGCCCGGTAAAGAGGTTGAAGGCGATCACCACGATCATGGGCGCAATGGCCAGGATCGGGATGGTCTGGCTGGCGATCACCCAGGGCATCAGCGAATGGTTGGTGGCCCGGTTGTGCACGATCAGCACCGCCAGGGCTATGCCCAGCGCCGTGCCGATGACGAAGCCCAAGCCCGTCGCCGAAAAGGTGATCCAGGCATGATAGAGCATGGAGCGGTTCGAGGTCGGCGCATAACCGAACACGGTGTTCCACAGCTCGGCCACGATCTGGTGGGGCCCCGGCAACTTGGGCCGCTCCTGGGACAAGGTGTCGGCAATCAGCTGGGTCTGGCTCCAGGCGGCAAGGCCGTCGCGCCCATAGCGGTCGATCTGGGCCGGGGCATTGAGCCACACGGCCGCCGCATACCAGATGACCATCAACACGGCCAGCACCACCAGCACCGGCACCACGGCGCCGTCGGCCCAGCCGCGCTTGGTCGGGCGCGCGCTCATGCCGCCCGCCGCTTGGCCAGCACCACGCGTCGCTGCACCAGGGTCTTGGCGCGATCGGCATCGGCGGAGGTAATGCCATGGGCCAACCGCAGTACCCGCTCGGCCGCCACCACTTCCAGATGCGGCTGGCGCAGCCGCCGCCCATTGACCACCACCCGGCGCGTCGGATCGTCAGGCCGCCAGTGCAGCGTTCTGAAAGCCTGGGCCGTCACGGTTTGGCCGAAACGCAGCACGGCGAGCCGCCGCATCACCGTCAGCCCGTCCGAACGCGCGATCAGGGACTCGACGCCCAGCGCCCGCCAGATCACCACCCAGATCATGAACAGCCCGCCCAGGCTCCAGCCGCCCAGCCACAGGGCCATGAACGCGCGCTGCTCGGTTGCGGCTAGCATCACCACGCCGAACATCAATCCAAACAGCCAGCCCAGTATTACCAGCACCAGCATCGCCAGCCGCCCCAGCGCGCCCGTGCGGCGGAACACGATTTCGGTAAACCCCTGCCCGTCCCGCACCTCGATGCTGACCTCTCCCCCCGCGGCCATGGTCAGTGCTCGTAGGAGTGGCCGGCGCGCAAGCCTTCGCGCACGCGGTGGGCGATGGCCAGAAATTCCGGCGTCTCGCGAATGTCGAGCGGCCGCTCGGCCGGCAGGTCGCTTTCGATCACGTCGATCACCCGTCCGGGACGCGGGCTCATCACCACGATCTTGGTGGAGAGATAGACTGCCTCGGGAATGGAGTGAGTGACGAAACAGATGGTCTTCTGGGTTGCCGCCCAGAGCTTGAGCAACTCGGAATTGAGATGGTCGCGCACGATCTCGTCGAGCGCCCCGAAGGGCTCGTCCATCAGCAGCAGATCGGCATCGAAGGCCAGCGCCCGGGCGATGGAAGCGCGCTGCTGCATGCCGCCCGAGAGCTGCCAGGGATATTTGTTTTCGAACCCGGTAAGGTTGACCAGCCCCAGCGTGCGCGCAATGCGCGCCTGCTGCTCGGCAGCCGAAAACCCCATCACCTCGAGCGGCAGCGCCACGTTCTGGGCAATGGTGCGCCAGGCAAACAGCGCCGGAGCCTGGAACACATAGCCATAGGCGCGCTTGAGCCGCGCCTGTTCGGGGCTCATGGCATTGACCGTGATGGTGCCCGAGGTGGGCTGTTCGAGATCGGCGATGACGCGCAAAAACGTGGTCTTGCCGCAGCCCGAGGGCCCGATGAAAGAAACGAACGCGCCCTTCTCGATGCTGAGATCGACGTCTGACAGCGCCACCACTTCCCCATCCCCGGTGGGAAAAGTCAGCCCGAGCTTGTGTGCGGCCACCACCACGCTCATCGCCGGGCCCCCGTGGCCTCGCCCCGAAGGGAGAGGGTGCCGACGGATGCGGGGCCCTGTCCCCCAAACCAGATGCTGTGCGCCATCAAACCCCCGAAGCCGGAATGCCCGAACGCTCGATCTTGCGCGGTGCCGTCAATTCTTTCCACTCCGAGAGCGCCCGGTTCACCGGATTTTTTGCCTCGCGCGCCACGAACTGCCCATGGCCGGGCTCGTGATGCATTTCCCCCTCCACCACCGATACCTTGCCCCGGCTCAGAACGAAGCGCGGCAGGCCCTTTACCTTGAAGCCTTCAAAGACGTTGTAGTCGATCACCGATTGCTGGGAGCCCGCGCTGATGGTTTTTTCGCGCTTGGGGTCCCACACGATCAGATCGGCATCGGCCCCCACCATCACCGCACCCTTTTTGGGATAGCAGTTGAGAATCTTGGCGATATTGGTCGAGGTCACGGCCACGAATTCGTTCATGGTCAGCCGCCCGGTATTGACCCCCGTGGTCCAGAGCACGGGCAGCCGGTCCTCCAGCCCGCCGGTGCCGTTGGGGATCTTGGCGAAATTGCCGAGCCCCGTGCGCTTCTGGGTGGTGGTGAAGGCGCAATGGTCGGTGGCCACCACGGAAAGCGATCCGGCCTGCAGCCCGGCCCAGAGCGAGGCCTGATGCTCCTTGTTGCGGAAGGGCGGGCTCATCACCCGGCGCGCCGCATGGTCCCAATCGGGGTTGAAATACTCGCTCTCGTCGAGCGTCAGATGCTGGATCAGCGGCTCGCCATAGACCCGCATGCCCTTCTGCCGCGCCCGGCGGATCGCCTCATGGGCCTGCTCGCACGAAACGTGCACCACATAGAGCGGCACCCCGGCCATGTCGGCGATCATGATGGCCCGATTGGTGGCCTCGCCCTCCACTTCGGGCGGGCGCGAATAGGCGTGCCCCTCGGGCCCGTTATTGCCCGCGTCCAAGAGTTTCTGGGTCATGGCGGCCACCACGTCGCCGTTTTCCGCATGCACCAGGGGCAGCGCGCCCAGCTCGGCACAGCGCTGGAACGAGGCGAACATCTCGTCGTCGTTCACCATCAGCGCGCCCTTATAGGCCATGAAGTGCTTGAACGAGGTGATGCCCCGGTCCACCACCTGGGCCATTTCCTCCCACACCTGCTTGTCCCACCAGGTGACGGCCATGTGGAAGGAATAATCGCAGGCGGCCTTGCCGGTCTTGTTGTCCCACATGGCCAGCGCTTCGAGCAGGCTCTGATTAGGGTTGGGCAGGCAGAAATCCACCACCATGGTGGTGCCCCCCGCCAGCGCCGCCCGCGTGCCACTCTCGAAATCATCGGCCGAATAGGTGCCCATGAACGGCATTTCCAGATGCGTATGGGGATCGATGCCCCCCGGCATCACATAACACCCCGTCGCATCGAGCACGTCCCCGCCCGCAAGGTCCTGCCCGATCTCGGTGATGACGCCGTTCTCGATCCGCACATCGGCCTTGTAGCTGAGGTCGGCGGTCACCACGGTGCCGTTCTTGATGATGGTGGTCATGGTCCTTGCGTCCTCTTTCGTGCTCATTGCCGATATCGAAAACCCCTCACCCTGCCCTCTCCCCTCGAGGGGAGAGGAAAGCGAGGGGCCAAATCGCGCCCTTTCCAGCGATCACAGCCCCCACCCCACGCTCCTTCCTCTCCCCTCGAGGGGAGAGGTCGCCGCAACGCGGCGGGTGAGGGGTCTGCGATCCATCAGTCACCACCCCGCCTGGCCGCTTGCGCCGCGCGGGCCGCCGCCATGCCGCGCACACCTCGTCCGCCAGCCGCCCCACCGGGCCAAAAGCGCAGATCCTCCAGCGGCGCCCCGGCAAGCACCGAGGCAATCGCCTCCAGCACCCCATCGCGGTTCTGCGTCACGTCATTGTTCCAAAACCGCAGCACGCCATAGCCCTGGCCGTTGAGCCATGCAGTCCGCGCTGCGTCCGATGCCCCCTCATGCTGGCCGCCATCGAGCTCCACCACCAGCCCCGCCTCGCGGCAGCAGAAATCGGCGACGAACGAGCCAATTGCCGCTTGGCGGACGAACTTGTGCCCGCCGAGCGCCCGGTTGCGCAGCGCATACCAGAGCTGATTTTCCGCATCTGTCCCCGCCTTGCGCAGTTGCCGGGCCCGGGTGGCAATGTTCAGCCTCACCCCACCACCTCCGCCGCCTCCAGCACGGCATGCAGCAGCACGTCGGTGCCCGCTGCCGCCCAGTCTTTGGAAATCTCCTCGGCCTCGTTGTGGCTCAGCCCATCCACGCAGGGGCAAAAGATCATCGCCGTGGGTGCCACGCGGTTGATCCAGCAGGCGTCGTGCCCGGCGCCCGACACCATGTCGCGATGGCTCAGCCCCAGGCGCTGCGCCGCCGCGCGCACCGTGCCCACCAGCGTCGGATCGAAGGTTACGGGGTCGAAATGCCCCACCTGCTCCACTTCGGCGGTAATTCCCAGCTCCGTCGTGATGGCTTCGAGCCCGGTGCGGATGGTCACATCCATTTCGTCGAGCACCGCCTTGCTGGGCGAGCGGATGTCGATGGTGCACACCACCTTGCCCGCAATGATGTTGCGCGAATTGGGGTGCACCTCGATATGCCCGATCGCCCCCACCGCATCGGGCTGATGCGCCATGGCGGTGGCGTGCACCAGCTCGGTCAGCCGCGCCAGGCCCAGCCCGGCATTGCGCCGCTTGGGCATGGGGGTGGAGCCGGTATGGCTCTCCTTGCCCGTCAGCGTCACCTGCAGCCATTTCAGCCCCTGGCCGTGCGTCACCACGCCGATATCGAGCCCCTCATCCTCCAGGATCGGGCCCTGCTCGATATGCAGCTCGAAAAACGCATGGATCTTGCGCCCGCCCACCGGCTCGTCGCCCTTCCAGCCGATGCGTTCGAGTTCGTCGCCAAAGCGCAGCCCCTTGGCGTCGGTGCGCTCATAGGCCCAGTCGAGCTGATGAATGCCCGCGAACACGCCCGAGGCCAGCATGGCCGGGGCAAAGCGCGTTCCCTCTTCATTGGTCCAGTTGGTCACCACGATCGGTCGCCGCGTGGCAATGCCCAGATCGTTGAGCGTGCGCACCACTTCGAGCGCGCCCAGCACCCCCAGCACCCCATCATATTTGCCGCCCGTAGGCTGGGTATCGAGGTGCGAGCCCATATAGACCGGGTCCGCCTGGGGGTCCGTGCCTTCGCGGCGGGCAAACATGGTGCCCATCTGGTCCACGCCCACGGTCATCCCGGCGGCTTCGCACCAACTTTGGAACAACTTGCGCCCCTGCCCGTCGGCATCGGTCAGCGTCTGCCTGTTATTGCCGCCCGCAATGCCGGGGCCCAGCTTGGCCATGTCCATCAGCATGTCCCAGAGCCGATCGGCATTGCTGCGCAGGTTTTCGCCCGGTTGCGCCATAGGTCAGTCGTCCTCGTTGCTATTGCTGTATTCGATTTGGGCCAGAACCTGCGTCAGCCGGTCCCAGCAGCCTTCGGGATCATCGAAAATGTCATTGTTCCAGAACCGCAGCATGCGATAGCCGCGCGCGGCGAGAAAGGCCGTGCGCTTTTCGTCAGCCTGGCTCTCGCTGTGCTGGCCGCCATCGAGCTCCACCGCCAGCATGGCGCTGCGGCACACGAAATCGGCGACATAAGGCCCGATCGGATATTGCCGCACGAACTTGGCCCCCTCCAGCCGCCGGTCCCGCACCATGCCCCAGAGTTTTGCCTCGGCATCGGTTTGGCTCCGGCGCAGCCGCCGGGCTTTGGCGACTTCGCCCGGGGTGAGCTTGGCGCCCCTCACCCTGGCCCTCTCGCCACAGGGGCAAGGGGACGCAGGCTGCGCGGACCGAGTCTCACTCTCAACGACCGCACCACTCTCGCCACCCACCGGCGGAAGTTGTGTCGTACCAGCCCCTCCCCCATCGCCCCCTCGCCCCTCCGGGGAGAGGGCCGGGGTGAGGGGCCAGGCCCCACGCACCACACCCCCATCCGTGAAAGCTGAGAGCGCGGGCATTGGCGGGCTACTTCATGCTCGGGAAGGTAAATTCGGCGCCCGATTTTATCCCCGCCGGCCAACGCGTCGTCACCGTCTTGAGGCGGGTATAGAAATGCACCCCCTCGGGCCCGTAGATCGCGTGGTCGCCAAACAGGCTCCGCTTCCAGCCGCCGAAGGAATGATAGGCCACCGGCACCGGAATGGGCACGTTGATGCCCACCATGCCCACCTCGATCCGGTCGGCAAAATCGCGGGCCGCATCGCCGTCGCGGGTGAAGATGGCGGTGCCGTTGCCATATTCGTGGGCGTTGATCAGCCCCACCGCCGCGTCGTAATCGGGCGCGCGCACCACCGCGAGCACCGGCCCGAAGATCTCTTCCTTGTAGATCGTCATCTCGGGCGTCACGCGGTCAAACAGCGTGCCCCCGACATAATAGCCGTTATCATAGCCCTGCAGCGCAAAGCCGCGCCCGTCCACCACCAGCTCGGCGCCCTGGTCCACGCCCTGGTTGATATAGGAGACGATCTTGTCGCGATGGGCCTTGCTCACCACCGGTCCCATTTCGGCGTCCTTGTCGGTGGCCGGGCCGATCTTGAGCGCTTCCACGCGCGGCTTGAGCTTGGCCACCAGCGCATCGGCGGTCTTGTCGCCCACCGGCACGGCCACCGAAATCGCCATGCAACGCTCCCCCGCCGAGCCGTACCCGGCGCCCATCAGCGCGTCGGCGGCCTGGTCGAGATCGGCATCGGGCAGGATCACCATGTGGTTCTTGGCGCCGCCCAGCGCCTGCACGCGTTTTCCCGCCTTGGTGCCGCGCTGATAGACATATTCGGCAATGGGGGTCGAACCCACAAAGCTGATCGCCTTGACGTCGGGGTGGTCGAGCAGCGCGTCCACCGCCTCCTTGTCGCCATGCACGATGTTGAACACGCCCTCGGGCAGCCCCGCTTCCATCAGCAGGTCCCAGGCCAGCATGGGCGCGGAAGGGTCGCGCTCGGAGGGCTTGAGCACGAAGGTGTTGCCGCAGGCAATGGCCACCGGATACATCCACATCGGCACCATGGCGGGGAAGTTGAACGGGGTGATGCCCGCCACCACGCCCAGCGGCTGCCTGTCGGAATGGCTGTCGATGGACGGGCCCACATTGCGCGAAAATTCGCCCTTGAGCAGATGCGGAATGCCGCAGGCGAAATCCACGCAGTCGATGCCGCGCGCTACCTCGCCCAGGGCATCGTCATGCACCTTGCCATGCTCGCGCGAAATCTCGCGCGCCAGCTCGTCGGCATGGGCATCGAGCAAAGCCTTGAATTTAAAGAGGATACGCGCCCGCTTCATCGGCGGCGTATTGGCCCAGGCCGGAAACGCCGCCTTGGCCGAGGCCACCGCCGCATCGATCTCCGACAGCGTCGACAGCGGCAATTGCGCGATCTGCTCGCCCGTCGCCGGGTTGAACACCGGCACGATGCGGGACGAGCCCGACGTGATGCGCTTGCCCCCAACTGCGTTCTGGATGGTCGTCATAGCCTCGTCCCCCTTTGCCTTGACGCCCCCCGCCGTTAATCGAGCGCCTTGATGATGGGGGTCAGGATTTCAACGATCTGGTCGATATGGGATTTTTCCACGATCAGCGGCGGCGACATGGCGATGATGTCGCCCGTGGTGCGGATCAGGAGCCCCGCCTCATAGGCCTTGAGGAAGGCCGAGAAGGCACGCTTGGTGGGGCTGCCGGGGATGGGGGCCAGTTCGATGGCGCCCACCAGCCCGATATTGCGCGTGTCGATGACGTTGGGCAGGCCCTTGAAGGAATGGATGGCGTCGGCGAAATAGTCCGCCATCTCCGCCCCGCGCGTCAAAAGCCCTTCTTCCTTATAGGTTTCCAGCGTCGCCAGCCCGGCGGCCGAGGCCATGGGATTGCCCGAATAGGTATAGCCGTGGAAAAGCTCGATCATGTGCTCGGGCCCGGCCATGAAGGCATCGTGGATCTCCGAGGTGGTCAGCACCGCGCCCATGGGAATGACGCCATTGGTCAGGCCCTTGGCCGTCACCATCATGTCGGGGATCACCCCGAAATAATCGGCGGCAAAGGGCGTGCCCAGCCGTCCGTAACCGGTGATCACCTCGTCGAAAATCAGCAGAATGCCGTGCTTCTTGGTGATGTCGCGCAGCTTTTGCAGATAGCCCTTGGGCGGGATCAGAACGCCGGTCGAACCCGCCACCGGCTCCACGATCACTGCCGCAATGGTCGAGGCATCGTGCAGCGTCACCAGGCGCTCGAGCTCGTCGGCCAGATTGGCGCCGTGCTCGGGCTCGCCGCGCGTAAAGGCGTTCTTGCTCAGGTCATGGGTATGGGGCAGATGGTCCACCCCGGCCAGGAGCGTGCCGAAATGCTTGCGGTTGGTGACGATGCCGCCCACCGAAATGCCACCGAAATTGACACCGTGATAGCCGCGTTCGCGCCCGATCAGCCGCGTGCGGCTGCCCTCCCCGCGCACGCGGTGATAGGCCAAGGCGATCTTGAGCGCGGTTTCCACCGATTCCGAGCCCGAATTGGTATAAAACACGTGGTTCATGCCCTGGGGCGCGATGGCTACCAGCTGGTTGGCCAATTCGAACGCCTTGGGGTGGCCCATCTGGAAAGCCGGGGCATAGTCGAGCTCGGCGGCCTGCTGCTGGATGGCTTCCACGATCTTGGGGCGGCAGTGCCCGGCATTGACGCACCACAGCCCGGCGGTGGCATCGAGCACCTGCCGGCCGTCAGTGGTGGTGTAGTGCATGTCCTTGGCGCTCGCGAACATGCGCGGGGCCTGCTTGAACTGCCGATTGGCGGTAAAGGGCATCCAGAAGGCGCCAAGATCGTTTGGCGCGACGTTGAGGCGGTTGGACAACCCTGATCTCCCCGATCCGAATTTATGAGCGTCAGGCCCAAGTTGAGCCTTGACGGGTCGGCCGGCTTTCGCCGATTTTTGACCAACTGGAAAAAACGTTAGCACTCCTATTGAGCCGATCAAGGTGGAAAATGCGCGATCGCGCCGGCGCTCCGGAACAGTCGAGATGAGCGATGTGAGCCCGGCCCGGCCGCAGACCCGCATTCAGCGCGAGAAGCAGGAAATCATCCTGGAAGCGGCGCTCGACGTGTTTTCGCTGCACGGTTTTCGCGGCGCCACCATCGACCAGATCGCCGAGGCGGCGGGCATGAGCAAGCCCAATCTGCTCTACTATTTCCCGCGCAAGGAAGAGATCCACAAGCGCCTGATCACCCGCCTGCTCGACACCTGGCTGGCGCCGCTGCGCGAATTTGATTCCGACGGCGATCCCTTCCCCGAGATCCGCTCCTATATCCGCCGCAAGCTTGAAATGGCGCGCGACTATCCGCGCGAAAGCCGCCTGTTTGCCAATGAGATGCTGCAGGGCGCGCCCCGCATCATCGACATCATCGAAACCGAGCTCAAGACGCTGGTGGACGACAAGGCCGCCGTCCTGCTGCGCTGGATGGACGAGGGCAAGCTGGCCCGCACCGATCCCTATCACCTGATCTTTTCGATCTGGGCCACCACCCAACATTATGCCGATTTCGACGTCCAGGTCCGCGCCGTCCTCGGCCGCGACCGCGGCGGGGACGGCCGCTTCGAGGATGCCGCACGCTACCTCGAAAACCTTTTTCTTTACGGCCTCACCCCTCGCTCCAGGCGATAGGGCCCAAACCCGCAGAACGCCCCTAGAGCCCCTCGCCCGGGTCCATCAGCGTATGAATGCGATCCGCCCCCAGCCGGGCCAGCTTGAGCATCATGGCCTTGCGCCGCGCCGGGGCCAGGGGCGTATCGGGCGCCTGGCGCAAAATGGCGGCGTCGTGGGCGTCGGCCACCATCAGGCCCTCCTCGGCCGGAAAGATGGACGGGTCCAGCTCGGGCGGCTTGGCAAAGAAGAACCGGTCGCAGAAATCCTTGTAATGGGGCCATTTGCGATCGACCTGGAAGTCGATGAGCGAGGACTTGATCTCGATGATCCAGATCTCGCCCTTGGGCCCCAGCGCCAGCACGTCGGCGCGCCGGCCATTGGCCAGGGGCACTTCGGCAAAGCAGCAGAAATCGAGCTGGGCCCGCATCAGCCGCATCACCCCGCGCTGCACGCGCAGCGCGGTGGGCGATTGGCGCAGGTCCACGATGGGCGGCAGCGCCATCATGGCGCTCAGGCCGGCACGGCCTGGCCGACGGGACGGCGGCCCAGGGCTCCGGCCGCCAGAAAGCTCAGCACCACCAGCGGAATGCCCACCCCGAAGCTCCAGCGAATGCCGAAATGCTCGGCCACGAAGCCCAGCAGCGGCGGCCCGAGCAGGAAGGCGACGAACGAGATCTGCGCCAGCGCCGCCACGTTGACCGCCGCCGGCCGGTCGGTGCGCTGGGCCGCTGCCGACATGGCGAGCGGGAAGATGGCGCTGGTGCCCACGCCCATCAGCCCGAAGCCGAGCAACGCCATGGCCGGGTTCTGGGCAAAGAACACCAGCAGCACGCCGATGCCCAGAATGGTCAGCAGCGTGCGCGCCACCGCCACCGGGCTGAAGCGCTCGACGAACCGATCGGCGAAAAACCGCGTCACGGCCTGGGTGAAGGCGCCCAAGGCCACCGCGAACCCGGCCAGGAACGGCTCCACCGCAAAGACATTGCGCATGTAGATCGCCGACCAGTCCGCGCCCGCCCCTTCGAGCACCATGGCCGATAGCGTGGCGCTGACCAGCACCAGAATGGGCCAGCTGGGCGCGGCAAAGCGCGGGGCGGCGGGACCGTCGGCCAACACGCGATGCGGCGCGGGTGTAAAGCGTCCCAGCAGCAGCGCGGTGCCCAGCGCGATCAGGGGCACCATCATGAGCAGGTGCCAGTGGGGCGCAATGCCGCTCTGGGCGATCAGCGCGCCCAAAAAGCCCGAGCTGAAGAAGCCGATGCTCCAGAAGGCGTGGGCGCGGTTCATCAGGCGCTTGCCCAGCATGTGCTCGGTGCGGTCCGCTTCGAGGTTGAGGATGATCTCGATGGCCCCGATCAGCAGCCCCACCGGCATCAGCAGCGCAAACAGCACCATGGGCGCGGGCGCCAGCGCGGCAATGCCATAGCCCAGCGCCATCAGGGGAATGAACAGCAGCAGCGCCAGGCGGTGCCCCATGCGTTCCAGCAGCGGCCCGGCAAAGGTCAAAGAGATCAGCGTGCCCACCGAGGTGCCGATCAGGGCCAGGCCGAGCCCGCCTTCGCCCACCCCCATGGCCGCCTGGATGTCGGGCAGGCGCGGAAACAGGCTGCCAATGCCGAACGAATAAATAAAGAAGCCGCCATAGACGCGGGTCTGGGGCGCAAGGGCCAGGCCAAAGCTCATGATGAATAAATCGCTCGGAAAGGAAGTTGCGAGAACTAGGCGGATTCGGGCCCGAGGGAAAGCGCACCGGCGCGCCCAATTTATGGCAGCACCCGGCGCCCGGAACGAAAGATTTGCCCGTTCTAGTTTTCGAAGACTTCGTTGCGCAGCAGCGCCATGCCGTGATCGAACGAGCGCGTGAATTCGATGCGCCGGTGCCAGCCGCCGGTGCCGCGCAGTTTGTGGCCCGGATCGTTGGGAATTTGTCGCGTGCGCCGGTCCGGCCCGATATAGCTGGCCGTCTCGAAATAGACGATGGGGCGGTTGACCTGCCGGCGCAGGCGTTCTTCCACGCGCGCCGGGGCGATGGGCAGGCTGATGATGTCGTCGAACCCCAGCCCGATGGCCATGCGGATCAGGTCGAGCCCCGGATTTTCGGTGAAGTAGATCTGGGGCGAAAAGATCAGCCGCCGGTCGCCGGCATGGCGCAGCGTGCGGGTGGTGGCGCGCAGGGCGGCCACGTCGGTGCTGCCCGCGAAGAGGAAAAAGCACAGCGGCGTGCGCTCGAACTGCTTTTCCACCGCGCCCATCTCGCGAAACGGCATGACGGCAGAAAAGCCGAAGCCCTGGGCGAGTGAAAACAGCACGGCGCCCGGTCCGCTATCGGCTCCCACGATGAAGGCGGTCGCCTTGATCACGCGCCCATGCTCTCCCTGGCTCATGCCCCGCACCAAATCTATGGGCCGCTAGGGGTATAGAGCAAGCACCCGGCAGGGCAAGCCCCGGCACCCGAGACGTTTCATCGCATCCGATAGAATTTGCGGATCGCCGGCTCAGATCTTTTCGATGCACACGCTGGTATGGCCGGCATTGCGAAAACCCAGCTGGGTGGCCGCGGCGCGCGAAAGATCGATGATGCGCCCGCCCACATAGGGGCCGCGATCGTTGATGGTGACGCGAACCGACTTGCCGGTGCGCTGGTCGACCACCCGCACCTTGGTGCCGAAGGGCAGCGACTTATGGGCCGCCGTCATGGCCTCGGGGTTCATCTTGGCACCGCTGGCGGTGCGATTGCCGGCCAGGGCATACCAGCTGGCCCCGCCGCATTGATCCTTGGCCTGAACAAGCCCAGTCATACCCAGGCTCAACGAGACGACCAGGGTCGCGACGACAGTTGATTTACGCAATGTTTACATCTCACTCAAGTTACCGCCCTGTGCCGGCTAGGGATGACTCGTGGCCAGATTGTGATCCATCTGCCTGGAACCATTTCAAGGCGGGCCATCTGTTGCAGATGCGCACCAGTCATCAGGCACGGAACTGGTGGCGACCCGAGGCACTTGCGCGTTGATTTTGCAGCTTGAATCTGGCCTGTAACGAACAGGCCGGGCCCATATTTGACCAATTGATAAAAAAATCGGCCTGCGCTAGCGTTCCAGTCTGGAATGGCTCCAGGGAGCGGTCATTCCGGCAGGTGCGCGCTGCTCCTTTGTGGGAGACGACATGACCGCCGGTCCAAATCGGGACGGGATCGCCGCTGGGCGGCTGGCCCCCGAGCTTTACCACGACAACTTCGCCGACCTGCATCCGCCGCTGGACCGGCACGAGGCCTTCGTGGAGGCCGATCGCTGCTATTTCTGCTTTGATGCGCCGTGCCTGAACGCCTGCCCCACCGAAATCGACATTCCCCTGTTCATCCGCCAGATCGCCACCGACAATCCGCTGGGGGCGGCCGAGACCATCTTTGCGCAGAACATTCTGGGGGGCATGTGCGCCCGCGTCTGCCCCACCGAAACGCTGTGCGAGGAGGCCTGCGTGCGCGAGGCCGCCGAGGGCAAGCCGGTGCGCATCGGCATGCTGCAGCGCTATGCCACCGACATTGCGATGGCCGAAGGCAAGCAGTTCTTCGAGCGCGCGCCCGACACCGGCCGCACCATCGCGGTGGTGGGCGCGGGGCCGGCGGGCCTGGCCTGCGCCCATCGGCTGGCGCTCAAGGGCCACGCGGTGACGATTTTCGATGCCCGTCCCAAGCCGGGCGGGCTCAATGAATACGGCATTGCCAGCTACAAGGCGCCGGGCGATTTCGCCCAGGCCGAGATCGATTACATTCTCTCGGTGGGCGGCATCGACGTCGTCAACGGGCAGATGCTGGGGCGCGATTTCACCCTCGACAGCCTCCTGGCCGACCATGATGGGGTATTCCTGGCGCTGGGGCTGGCCGGCGTCAACGCGCTGCGGGCCGAAGGCGAAGCGGCTGCCGGAGTCGACGATGCGGTCGACTTCATCGCCGCGCTGCGCCAGGCCGACGATCTCTCGACCCTCCCCATCGGGCGGCGCGTGGTGGTGATCGGGGGCGGCATGACCGCCATCGATGCCGCCGTGCAGGCCAAGCTGCTGGGCGCCGAGGAGGTCACCATCGCCTATCGGCGCGGCAAGGCCATGATGAATGCCTCCCAATGGGAGCAGGACCTGGCCGCCTCCAAGGGCGTCACCATTCGCCATTGGCTGGCGCCCAAGGCCATCCTGGTGGAAAACGGCAAGGTCGCGGGCATCGAGCTGGACGAAACCGCGCTCAGCCAGGAGCGGCTGATCACCACCGGGCGCACCGTGCGGCTCGAGTGCGACCAGGTGTTCAAGGCCATCGGCCAGACCCTGGTCGCCGATCTGGCTGGTGAGTTGACCATCGTGGGCGGCAAGATCGAGATCGATGCCGAAGGCCGCACCGCTCATGAGCGCGTCTGGGCCGGGGGCGATTGCGCCACCGGCGGCGAGGATCTCACCGTCACCGCCGCCGCCCAGGGGCGCGACGCCGCCGAAAGCATTCACCGCGCGCTGATGGGGGCCGGCCAGGCCGCCCAGCGCCAAACCGCGGAGCTGGTCCATGGCTGACCTTCGTACCAATTTCGTGGGCATCAAGTCGCCCAACCCGTTCTGGCTGGCCTCGGCCCCGCCCACTGACAAGGCCTACAATGTCGAGCGCGCCTTCAAGGCGGGCTGGGGCGGCGTGGTGTGGAAGACGCTGGGCGAGGAAGGCCCCCCGGTGGTCAATGTCAACGGCCCGCGCTACGGCGCCATCTGGGGCGCCGACCGGCGCCTGCTGGGGCTCAACAATATCGAGCTGATCACGGATCGCGACCTTTACGTCAACCTGCGCGAAATCAAGCAGGTCAAGATGAACTGGCCCGATCGCGCCGTGGTGGTGTCCATCATGGTGCCCTGCACCGAAGAGAGCTGGAAGGCCATCCTGCCGCTGGTGGAAGAAACCGGCGCGGACGGCATCGAGCTCAATTTCGGCTGCCCGCACGGCATGTCCGAGCGCGGCATGGGCGCAGCCGTCGGCCAGGTGCCCGAATATATCGAAATGGTGGTGCGCTGGTGCAAAGCCTATACGCGCATGCCCGTGATCACCAAGCTCACCCCCAACATCACCGATATCCGCAAGCCCGCCCGCGCCGCCAAGCACGGGGGCACCGATGCGGTGAGCCTGATCAACACCATCAACTCGATCACGGGGGTCAATCTCGACACTTTCGCGCCCGAGCCCTCCATTGACGGGCGCGGCACCCATGGCGGCTATTGCGGTCCGGCGGTCAAGCCCATCGCGCTCAACATGGTCGCCGAGATCGCGCGCGATCCCGACACCTACGGGCTGCCGATCTCGGGGATCGGCGGGGTGACCACCTGGCGCGATGCCGCCGAATTTTTGGCGCTGGGCGCGGGCACGGTGCAGGTGTGCACCGCCGCCATGACCTATGGCTTCAAGATCGTGGAAGAAATGATCTCGGGGCTTTCGGGCTGGATGGACGAAAAGGGCCATGCCCGGCTCGAGGACATTACCGGGCGAGCCGTGCGCAACGTCACCGACTGGCAGTATCTCAACCTCAACTACGTCACCAAGGCCCATATCGACCAGGATCTGTGCATCAAATGCGGGCGCTGCCACATCGCTTGCGAGGACACCTCCCACCAGGCCATCACCAAGTCCAAGGATGGCGCGCGCCATTTCGAGGTGATGGACGACGAATGCGTGGGCTGTAACCTGTGCGTCAACGTCTGCCCGGTGCAAGATTGCATCACCATGGAGGCCCTGGCCCCCGGCATGCTGGACGAGCGCACCGGCCAGGTGGTGCCCGACCAGTATGCCAACTGGACCACGCACCCCAACAATCCCAGCGCCAAGCCGGCCAAGACCGTGGTCGAGCCAGCCGAATAGGCCCCGCACTCCCCCATTCCGGGACGCCGCACGGCGTCCCGGATTAACTGCCACAGCAATAACACCGGTCTGCCCCGGAACGCTCGCAATTGGCTGAGCATTTCCCCCGCCATGGCATACGAACTTTACTACTGGACTGGAATTCAAGGGCGCGGTGAATTCGTGCGGCTGGCGCTCGAGGTGGCAGGCGCCGACTATGTCGACGAAGCCCGCGAGCGCGGCGACGGCGTGATCGAGGCCCTGGCCGCCGATCCGCGCAATCTGACCCCCGCCTTCGCCCCGCCTGTGCTCAAGGATGGCGACGTGATCGTGGGTCAGACCGCTGCGATCCTGTTTTATCTCGGCGTGCGGCTAAACCTGGCTCCGCTCGACGATGCCCAGCGTCTCTGGACTCATCAGATCCAGCTCACCATCGCCGATTTCGTAGCCGAGGCCCATGACGTGCACCACCCGGTCGGGGTGGGCAAATATTACGAGGACCAGAAGCCCGAGGCGCTGCGCCGGGCCGCCGAGTTCCGCGCCGAGCGCATCCCCAAATTTCTGGGCTGGTTCGAAACCATCATTGCCCGCAACCCCAGGGGCGGCCCCTATCTGGTGGGCGCGCGGCTGAGCTATACCGATCTCTCGCTGTTTCAGGTAATGAGCGGGCTCAACTACGCCTTTCCCAAGACCACCCAGGGCCTGCTCGAGCGCTTCCCCAAGGTCACCGCGCTCTATAGCGTGGTGCGCAACACCGAGCGCCTTTCGGCCTATCTTTCCAGCCCAAGGCGCCTGCGCAACAACGAGAACGATCTCTTCCGCCATTACCCCGAACTGGACGGCTAACCCGGCCGCCCGGCTTGCCCGGGCCGGCCCGATGGGGCAGACCCGCTAAGGTCCGCCACCGGCCTTGGAAATTGCAGATGTCCGTCACCGCCCCGCTCGCCCAGGACAAGCGCCAGCGCCTGTTGGGCCATCTGGCCATGCTGGCCTTTGCCGCCTTCATTGCCGGCTCCTACACCACCGGCGCCATGGCGGTGCCCTATCTTGCGCCCCTGCCGCTCAATGCCCTGCGCTTCTGCCTGGCCGTACTGCTGATGGCCGCCTTCAGCTTCGGCACGGGACGCGCGCGCCTGGCCCTGCCCCAAGCCCCCTGGCGATACCTGGTAATGGGCGGGCTGTCGGCGGGCTATTTCGTCTCCATGTTCATCGCGCTCACCATGACCGCGCCCGTCGCCACCAGCGCGGTCTTCACCCTGATGCCGCTGATGACCACGGCGCTGGCGTTTTTTGTGCTGCGCCAGCGCGCCGGTCCGGCCGTGCTGGCCAGCCTGGGCGTTGCGGCCTTGGGCTCGCTCTGGGTGATCTTTCGCGCCGATCTTGGCGCCCTCCTGGCGCTGGACGTGGGCCGGGGCGAGCTGATCTTTCTGGCCGGCTGCGCGTCCTATTCGGTCTATGCGGTGCTGCTGCGCAAGCTCAGCCGGGGCGAACCGGCATTGATCCAGAGCTTTTGGACCATGTGCGGCACCGCCTTGTGGATTACGGTTTTGGCCGTACCCCAGCTCATCACCGCCGATTGGGGCGCCTTGCCGCCTCTGGTCTGGGGCGTCATCGTGTTCCTGGCGATCTTTCCCACCGCCATCTCGTTCTTTCTGGTCCAGTTCGCGTCCCTGCGCCTGCCCTCGGCCAAGGTCACCGCCTATGGCTATCTCACGCCCGTCTTCGTCATCGTGTTCGAGGGCCTCGTCGGCCATGGCTGGACCAGCCCGCTGGTGGCGCTAGGCGCCGCCATCACCGTGCTCGGCCTTGTGATTTTGGCGCTGGTGCCGGAGCGGGGCTAGGCGCGTCGGGATAACCTCTCGGTCCTCCCCCCGCCGAGGCTGACTTCCGGCGACGGTGCGGAGGCCCCCACCCGGCCTCCCCCTGGAAGGCGGAGGAGAGGCGGAGGTGAGGCCAGAGGCATGCCCCAAGCGCGGTGGTGTTCCTCCCCCTGGCCAGGGGGAGGCTAGGTGGGGGTCGAAGGGTGCCGCATGCGGAAGGGCTCCAGCTTGGCCCGGCCCTATCAGCTGCCCCGCTACCGCGGCGCGCGCTTGGCCAGAATGCGCTGCAACGTCCGCCGGTGCATGTTCAGCCGCCGTGCCGTTTCCGAAACATTGCGGTCGCACAGCTCATAGACCCGCTGGATATGCTCCCAGCGCACCCGGTCGGCCGACATCGGGTTTTCGGGCGGCTCGGGCTTGTCCTCGCCGGTCGAGAGCAGGGCGTTGATCACGTCGTCGGCGTCGGCGGGCTTGGCCAGATAGTCGATGGCGCCCAGCTTCACCGCCGTCACCGCCGTGGCGATATTGCCATAACCGGTCAAAATCACCGCCCGCGCCCCGGGGCGCTTGGAGTGCAGCGCCGAAACCACGTCCAGTCCGCTGCCGTCTTCGAGCCTGAGATCCACCACCGCGTAAGCGGGCGCCAGCGCCTCCACGGCCGAAAGCCCGGCCGCCACCGTATCGGCGCTGCGCACGTCGAAGCCGCGTTTCTGCATGGCCCGCTCCAGCCGCGTCAGAAAGGCCTTGTCGTCATCGACCAACAGCAGCGAGCGGTCGCCATCGGGCAGTTCGAGGTCTGGCACTGTCATCATTGGTTCCTTTGCCATGGAAATAGGCACTGCAACCCCTCTTGTCAAAGTACGCCCGATTGCCTAGCGCGGATCGCTGCCCGCCCCCTCGAGCGCGATGGCGTCGCGCTGCCAGCTTACCGTCACGCGGGCGTGGCCTTCGGGCAGCTGGTTGGAAAAGCGCACCACCGCGCCGGTACGCTCGAGCAGGGTCTTGGCAATGAAGATGCCCAGCCCCAGCCCACCCCCCGACCGCTCGCCATTGCGGTGCGGGCGGCTGGTCAGATAGGGCTCGCCCAGCCGGGCCACGAGGTCGGGCGGAAAGCCTGGCCCGTCATCGGTTATGGTCACGCTCACTTGCCGCCGGTCCCAGCTGGCATGCACCTCCACCGCGCTTTCGGCGAAGTTGGCGGCGTTCTCGATCAGGTTGCCCAGACCGTAGAGCAGGCCCACATGGCGCGGAAAGCTCGGCTCGGGCTCGTCGGGATTGGGCTTCCAGGTCAGGTTGATGGCCTTGCCGTGTTGCTGGTGCGGCTGGGCTGCCTCGGCCACCAGCTCGCGCACCCCCAGCACCGCAAAGGGCTCCCCGCTCTCCTCGTTGAGGCTGCGCAGCTTGGCCAGGATCTTGCGGCAGCGCATGGCCTGTTCGAGAATGAGGTCGACGTCCTCGGCCAGCGGCCCTGGCGGCACGTCGTCCTTCATCTCCCGCGCCGCCAGGGCGATGGTGGACAAGGGCGTGCCCAGCTCGTGGGCGGCGGCGGCCGCCAGCCCGTCGAGTGCGCGCAATTGCTGCTGACGCGACAGCGCCAACTCCGTGGCCGCCAGCGCATCGAGCAGCATGCGCGCCTCATGCGCCACCCGGTTGGTATAGGCGGCAATGAAGGTGATGCCGCACAAAAGCGCCACCCAGATGCCGATCACATAGAGCCGGTCGAACAGCAGCGGCTGGTCCACCCGCCAGGGCAGCGGCAAATGCGTCAGCCCCAGGATCGAGACGATCACCGATGCTACGACGCCCAGGCTCAGCGTGCGGCTGGGCGGCAGCGTGGTGGCCGAAACCGAGACCGGCGCGAGCAGCAGAATGGAGAACGGGTTGAGCAGCCCCCCCGTCAGCCACAGCAGGCCCCCCAGCTGCAGCGTATCGAACACCAGTTGCGCCAGCGCCAGATCGACGCTGGAGCGATGCCCGGCGCCAAAGCGCAGCAACAGGCCCAGATTGAGCAGGATCGAAAGCCCGATCAGCACCAGACATTCCAGCAGCGGCACTGGAAAGCCCAGCACGAGCGTCACGAACAGCAGGCTGGCGGTCTGCCCGCCCACTGCCAGCCAGCGCAGGCGCACCAGGGTGTCGAGCCGCACCGGGCGCCCCCCAAGATCGGGTATGGGCGTGGCAAGCTGGCTCATGGGCGACATCCTGGGTTGGGCAACATCGCCCTGCATGGTTAGTTATCGAGCCCGTTTCAAGAGCCAAAAACGTCGCGCCAAAACTTGCACGCGATTTTGAGAGGACCATATCCGGTCTTGTTCGTGACCGGGAGTTTTTAGAAATGAACACTGCACTGATCAAACCTGCTTGGTCGCCTTTGACCATCGGCCTGATGGTTCTTGGCTTCATCGTCTTCTGGCCGCTGGGTCTGGCCGTTCTGGGCTACATTCTGTGGGGTGAAAAGTTCGGCGGCTCGTCCGACAAGGCGCAGGCCTATGTCGACAAGGGCCGCGCCTGGTGCTCCAGCGCCACCCGTGGCTATCGCTCGGGCACGAGCTTTAGCCAGTCGAGCGGCAATGCCGCCTTCGACGACTATCGCGAAGCCCAGCTGCGCCGCCTTGAAGAAGAGCGCCGGCGTCTCGACGACGAAATCCGCGAGTTCCAGGATTACATGGCCAATCTGCGCAAGGCCAAGGACCGCGAAGAGTTCGATCGCTTCATGGGCGACCGCAACGGCACCCGCCAGGGCTATACCGACCGTCCCACCGACAACGCCTGACGGCTTTCGGGGGTCGGCATTGACCGCCTCGGGCGCTTCTTTCGGGAAGCGCCTTTTTCTTTGCCGCAGGCGCCCAGAATCACGGACAATGGCGGTTGCAATGATCGCGCTGTTTTCTCCCAAAGTGCCAGCCACCACCACGCTCATGGCCAATGGCCGGGCCGTGACCGTCACCGTGCGCATCAGCGCGCGCGCCAAGAGCTATCGGCTGAGCCTGCCCAACAAGGGGGGGCCCGTGCTCACCCTGCCGCGCACCGGGCGCTGGCGCGAGGCCGAAGCCTTTCTCAACCGCCATGCCGAATGGCTCGCCACCCGGCTCGATGCCGTGCCCCAGGCCAAGATCATGGGGCCAAATGGCTCGATCCCGCTGCGCGGCGTGCCCCATCGCCTCGTGGCCACCGCCGGCCCGCGCGGCCGCGTCACCATGGGTTTGGACGCCGACACGCCCACCCTGTGCGTTCCCGGCGGGTCGGCCCATTTCGAGCGGCGCCTGCTCGACTGGCTCAAGGTCCAGGCCAAGACCGATCTCGAAGCCGCAGTAAACCTGCACACCGGGCGGCTGGGCGTGCGCCACGCCTCGATCACGCTGCGCTCGCAGGCCACGCGCTGGGGCTCGTGTTCGAGCACGGGGAGCCTTAATTTCAACTGGCGGCTGATCCTGGCTCCGCCCTTCGTGCTCGACTATGTCGCGGCCCACGAAGTGGCCCACCTGGTCGAAATGAACCACGCCCCCGCCTTCTGGGCCACCGTGGCCCGCACCCTCCCCGATTTCGAGCGCGGCCGCGCCTGGCTCAAAACCCATGGCCGCGAGCTGATGAGCTACGGCGCCTGAAGCGGGTTATCTCTGCAGGGCTTCCTCAGGCCCTCCCTCCAGCGTCAGCCCCGCCGTCCGGCACCACTCCTCCAAGGCCTGCCGTATCGCCAGTTTGGCCGGCTGGCTGCGTATAAACGCCCACCAGATCTGCGCCCCCTGCCAGACGCTCAGCATCTGCCAGCCCAGGCGCGCCGCTTCGTGCGGATCGGGGCTCAGCCGCCGCCCCACCGCATCGGCCAGCACCTGGCCCCACGCCGCGCCGCGTGCCCGCAGCGCCGGGCGGCGAATGTCCTCGCGCAACAGCAACAGGCCATCGGTGGCATGGCTTTCGGCCGCCTCGGGTGCGTTCAGCGCCAGCAGCAGGTCGATGGCTCCCTCCGGCCCCGGCCCCGCCTGCGCGTCTGCCGCCGCCGTTGCGGCATCGAGCCGATCCCAGGCGCGCAGCAGGATCGCCTCGACCATTGCCTCGCGCGTGCCATAGCGCTGCACAAGGGTGGCGGCGGCCAGGCTCGCGCCTTGCGCGGCGAGGGCAAAGGTCAGCCGGTCCGGCCCCGCTTCCAGGAGCGGGCCGAACAGCTGATCTTCCAGATCCTCAGGCGAAAGCGTCTTGCGTCGGGCCATGCACCCCTCTATATATGAACGAACGTTTATTTAAATAGGACGGTTATCATGGCCCGCATCGTCGGCTACATCGCCACCAGTCTCGACGGCTTCATCGCCGATCCCGATGACGGGCTGGACTGGCTGTTCAAGTACGACACCATGGATCTGGGCGAACACGACTACCGGCACTTTGTAAAGGGCATCGGCACCGTGGTCATGGGGCGCGGCACCTATGATTTCCTGGCGCGCCAGCCTGTGCCCTGGCCTTATGCCGATCAGCGCGCCATCGTCGTCACCTCCCGCCCCCTCCCCAACCCCTTGGCGCCGCTGGAAATCTGGAGCGATGTCGATGCCCTCATCGCGCATCTGCGTGGCCTTTCCGATGGCGATGTGTGGATGCTGGGCGGCGGCCTGCTGCAAATGGCCTTTATCGAACGCGGGGCGCTGGACGAGATCGAGATCTATGTGATGCCCGAACTGGTCGGCGGCGGCCTCCCGCTCTTTCCCGCCACCGGCTTTGCCGGCAGTCCGCGCCTGATCGGTGCCAAAGCGCTCGACCAGGGCTGCGTCCGCCTCCACTACGCGCTCACCTGAGATGCTTACCGGGCCTCAGGCGGGCGGCTCCTCCGACGCTGCCAGCGCCTCCTTGGCCTTCTGGTGCCCTTGGGCCGCAGCCAGGGTCAGCAGCCGCTCCCCTTCCGCCGGGTCGGGCGCAATCCCCACCCGATGCAGCATGCCCAGCCGATACTGCGCTTCCGCATCGCCCTGGGCCGCCGCCTTGCCGAACCATGCGATGGCGCGCTGGGCATCATGGGGCGTGCCCACGCCCTCCCAATGGCTCAACCCAACCGAATACTGGGCATGCACATGGCCTTGGCCGGCCGCCAGCGTCATCCAGCGCAGCGCCTCTTTATGGTCGCGCGCCACCCCGCGCGCCAGCGCGTGAAACACCCCGACGTGATATTGCGCACGCGGCTCGCCCTGGTCTGCCGCCAGCCGATAAAACCGCAGCGCCATGGCGTCATTGCGCGGCACGCCTTGGCCGAAATGGTGCATCACCCCCAGCTGGTATTGGGCCAGCGCCTGGCCCTGATCTGCCAGCAGCTCGAGGATCGGCAGCGCCTTGGCATAATCGCCGCGCGCATGGGCCGAAAGCGCATCGGCCAGGGTGGGTTGCCGCCCCAAGAGCCGGGCAATCTTGTCACCAAAGCGCATCGCCCAACCCCTGTTGCCCATACCCGCCTAGCTTAGGCGGGGCCCAGGCGCGCGGCTACTCCCGTTCGGGGGGCCCAAACGATCAGGGCCCCGGAAACTCCGGGGCCCTGGGTCAAGTCAGTTGCTGAACATGTTGGAAATGGCGTCGAGCAAATTACCCCGGCGCGTTGCCTGTTGCTGCTGCACCTGTTCGGGCGCGGGGGCCGGTTGCAGCGGCGCCACGTCGAGACGCTGATAGGCGCCGGGCAATTCGGCCACCGTATAGCCCGCATGGGCCTTGGTCATGAATTGCGACCACAGCTCCACCGGGGCCGAGCCGCCGCTGAGTTGGGTGGGCTTGTCGTCGTCATTGCCCAGCCACACGCCAGCCACCATGCGGGCGGTGTAGCCCACGAACACCGCGTCGCGCGCCTTTTGCGAGGTGCCGGTCTTGCCCGCAATGGGCCAGCCATCCAGATGCGCGCGCCGACCGGTGCCGATTTCGAGCGCCGTGGAGAGCATGTCGTTCATCATCGCCACGTTCTCGGGCGCCACCACCTGGCCGGGGCCTGCAGCCTGGTCCTCATAGAGCAGCTTGCCGTCGGCGGTTTCGATGCGCGTAATCACATGGGCGATCACGCCCTGCCCGCCATTGGCGAAGGGGGCATAGGCCGCCGTCAGCTCCAGCAGCGACATTTCGCTGGTGCCCAGCGCGATCGAGGGCACCGGCTGCATGGGCGAGGAGATGCCCATGCGCATGGCCGTCTCCACCACCGTGGCCGGGCCCACCGCAATGGCCAGGCGGGCCGCGATGGTGTTGAGCGAATTGGCCAGCGCGTCGCGCAGCGTCACCACGCCGTAATATTTGTCGGTGGCATTGTTGGGCGACCAGCCTTCATAGGTGAAGGGCACGTCCTCGGCGGTGCTATCGGGGGTAAAGCCGTGCTCGAGTCCGGCCAGGTACACGAAGGGCTTGAAGGCCGAGCCGGGCTGGCGCCGCGCGGTCACGGCGCGGTTGAACTGGCTCTGGGCATAATCGGCCCCGCCCACCACGGCGCGCACGGTGCCGTCCACGTCCATGGCCACCAGCGCGCCTTGGGAAAAGCTCTTGGCCTGGCCTTCGGTGCGCACCATTTCCTTGACCAGGAATTCGGCCTGCTTTTGCAGATCCCAGTTGATGGTGGTGTAGACCACCACGTCCTGGGTCAGATCGCCCACATAGGCCTGCATCAGGCTTTCCACCCAATCGGCGACGTAGGATTCGGCGCCCGCCACGCGGGTGGGAATGTCGGACTGGCCGTTGAGCGCCGCCGCCTGGGCTTCGGCCGGCGAGATATAGCCTTCCTCGGCCATGGCGTTGAGCACCAGCCGCGCGCGGGTGGCCGAGGCCTCGGGATTGGTGCGCGGGTTGAGCCGCGAGGGCGCCTGCAGCGATCCGGCCAGAAGCGCGGCTTCACCCAGCGACAGATTGCGCGCCGACTTGCCGAAATAGGTGCGCGCGGCCGCCTCGATGCCAGTCGAGTTGTGCCCGAAGAACACGCGGTTGAGGTAGAGCTCGAGAATCTGGTCCTTGGTGTAGTTCTGCTCCAGCCACAAGGACAGCAGCGCTTCCTGCACCTTGCGGCCCAAATTCTGGTCGGGGCTCAAAAACAGGTTCTTGGCCAGCTGCTGGGTGATGGTCGAGCCGCCGCCCGTGATCCGGCCTTCGCTGAGATTGCCCACCAGGGCACGCGCGATGCCGATCACGTCGACACCGAAATGGTCGTAAAAGCGCCGGTCTTCGATGGCCAGCACGGCGGCGGGCACGTAATGGGGCAATTCGCGCAAGGACACGGCTTCGCCGCCGGTCTTGCCGCGATTGGAAATCAGCGCGCCATCGGCGGCCAGAATGCGGATATTGGCCGGGCGGTCGGGCACGGCCCACTCGCTCGAAGAGGGCAGCTGCATGCCGTAATAGACCACGATGCCCGCCGCCGCCACGCCGCCCCAGATGCCCAGGATGAACAGCCAGGAGACGAGCTTGAGCATCACCCCCACCAGGGTGAGCTTCTTGCGCTTGCGCCGCGTGCCGCGCTTGGGCTGGCGGTCTTCGGCCACCAGTTCGCTGCGCCCACGGCTGGCCTTGGCCTTGCCGCCCTTTGCGGCAGGCTGGCGTTTGCGGGCCGGTCCCACCCGGTCGTCGTCGGAAAGTCTAATGTCCATGAAGCGAGCCCTAGCGCGCTTTGATGCGCTCTCCAGCGAATGGCACTACCCTAGTGCATTCCCCGACCTCGATGCTATCGAAACAAATTGTGGCCGTTTATGGGACCTTAAGCCGATCCCGCCCCGGGTGTGGCGTATGTGCACGAGATGACCTGCTCTGCGAGGCGTCACTGCCTAGTTTGTAGGTCACGTTTTGTGAAACACTGCCTCTTTGGTACAGCCCGTCCCATCTAGCAAGGCATTGGCAATCTTCTGGTGCAGATCAATGTTAACGTCGAGTGCGGAATGGGTAACAATCCCGTTCTGGTAACGCACCAAAGTTACCAGTTCCGGCTCGGTATTGTCGTAGATGATCACCTGATCAGCCAGCCTAAGGGCATCAGCAAGCCGCGCGAGCGATCTCTGATAGCGCCGCAGAACGGTGCGCGGGGGAATATCATGCCCTCCCTGGGCAACACGAGACTGAATGCGCGCCAGATGAAGCTCAGGCGACCGGAGCAGGACATAGGCGAGTTCGATCTGAAATCCGGCGGCTTTGGCGGTCCGCATCAAGTTTACGGACTGGTTGCTGCTAAGCGTAGTCTCGTAACTGAAGTTCTGACGGTCCGAGATCAGTTTCCCCAAGCGCTCCAAGGCAAGCCGTCCTGCAATGGCAGCGGCCCGCGCGGGATTATCAGGGTCGACCCGCCGCGCAATCGTGTCTGCGTTTACGATTTCTCCCGGCGGTGCCAACGCCTCCCAGAGCGTGGATTTGCCGGCGCCATTAGGGCCGGCGAGAATCGAGCATATTGGGGTGAACGGCATAGCTGCCATCACAATCGCGGCGGCAGATCCCTCACCACGATCGCCTGCCCCGCAAGCAGCTTGACGATCTGGCGGGTGCCATCGGGCAGTTCGCGCACGATGGCGTCACCCAGTTCCCGCTCCATGTAATAGGCCGGAGCGCCCGAGCGCTTGGCCTGTGTTATGGCGCGCTGGCCCATGGTGGCCAGGGCGCGAGCATGGGCAGCAGCATTTTCAAGCAGCATCTTGTGGAGCCTTCCTACCGGGGCAGCCAAGCCACCTCCAGCCACAGCATCACTCAAACGTCCAGATTCGTCACGTTCAGCGCATTGTCCTGGATGAAGTCGCGGCGCGGTTCTACCAGGTCGCCCATCAGCGCGGTGAAGATGGAGTCGGCGTCGTCGCTTTCCTTCAGTTCCACCTGCAATAGCGTGCGCACATTGGGGTCGAGCGTGGTTTCCCACAGCTGCTCGGGGTTCATCTCGCCCAGGCCCTTGTAGCGCTGCAGCGAAATGCCCTTGCGGCCGAAACTGGTGACGGCGCTGAACAGGCTCGAAGGCCCGTGGATGTCGGTGAGGACGTCCTTGCGCGCCAGGCGGCCAGTGCCCTGGTAGAGCGTGTCGAGTTCGGTGCCGATATGGCGCAGCTTGCGCGCGTCCGAACTGCCCAGGAGCGAGGGGTCGATGGCGTGGGTTTCGGTCACCCCGCGCACGGTGCGCGAGAACAGCAGGCCCCGCACGGGGTCCACCGTGCCGGTCCAGCCGCGCTCCAGTTCGTCGGAGATCCGGTCGAGCCGCCGCGCCACCCGCTCGGCGGCCTCGGCGGCGCGCTCGGGGTCATCGAGCAGATCCAGGCTCAGCGCCCCCACGATCAGCGCCTGTTCCACGATCGAGCGCGAATAGCGCGTGTTGAGGCCTTCGAGCGCATGCACCAGGGCGCGGGCCTGTTCCAGGATGCGGCGCAGGTCGGCCCCGGCATGGGAGGAGCCGGCCGCCGTGGTCAGCACCGTGTCCTCGGCCCCCACCGAGATCAGGTAGTTTTCCAGCGCCGCCTCGTCCTTGAGATACTGCTCGGAGGAGCCGCGCTTGATCTTGTAGAGCGGCGGCTGGGCAATATAGATGTGCCCGCGCTCGATCAATTCGCGCATCTGCCGGTAAAAGAAGGTCAGCAGCAGCGTGCGGATATGGGCGCCGTCCACGTCGGCGTCCGTCATGATGATGATCTTGTGGTAGCGCAGCTTGTCGGCGTTGAATTCCTCGCGCCCGATCGAGGTGCCCAGCGCCATCACCAGATTGCCGATGGTTTCCGAGCTCAGCATGCGGTCGAAGCGCGCGCGCTCCACGTTGAGGATCTTGCCGCGCAGGGGCAGCACGGCCTGGGTCATGCGGTCGCGCCCTTGCGTGGCCGAACCACCGGCCGAGTCGCCCTCCACGATGAAGATCTCGGATTTGGCGGGGTCTTTTTCCGAGCAGTCCTTGAGCTTGCCGGCCAGAAAGTTGATGTCGAGCGCCGATTTGCGCCGCGTCAGCTCGCGCGCCTTGCGCGCCGCTTCGCGCGCGGCGGCCGCTTCCGCCACCTTGCCCACGATCACCTTGGCCTGGGAGGGGTGTTCCTCGAACCACTGGCCGAGCCGGTCGTTGACCACGTTCTCCACCGCCGGACGCACTTCGGAGGAGACCAGCTTGTCCTTGGTCTGGGACGAAAATTTCGGGTCGGGCACCTTTACTGAGAGCACGCAGGTCAGCCCCTCGCGCGTGTCGTCGCCGGTAACCTGCACCTTTTCCTTTTTCGTGATGCCCGAGCTATCGGCATAGCTGGTGATCTGGCGCGTCAGCGCCGCGCGCAGACCGGCAAGATGGGTGCCGCCATCGCGCTGGGGTATGTTGTTGGTAAAGCACAGCACGTTTTCGTGGTAGCTGTCGTTCCACTGCAGCGCCACTTCCACCGTGATGCCGTCGCGCTCGTGAATGAGCGAAATGGGCTTGTCGATCAGCGAGGTCTTGGCCTTGTCGAGATAGGCCACGAAGGCTTCCAGCCCGCCTTCGTAGAACAGCTCCACATCCACCGGCTCGGGGTGGCGGCGATCCGAGAGCAGGATGCGCACGCCCGAATTGAGGAAGGCCAGCTCGCGCAGGCGATGCTCGAGGGTCTTGAAGTCGAACTCCACCATGGTGAAGGTATCGGTGGACGGCAGAAACGAGATCTGCGAGCCGGACCGGCCCTCATAGGTGCCCGGCTGCTTGTTCTCCACATAGCTGCCCACCATGGCCAGCGGGCCATCGGCCACGCCATGGGTGAAGCTCATCTCGTAGATCTTGCCGGCGCGCCGGATGTTGAGCTTGAGCCAGACCGAGAGCGCGTTGACCACCGACACGCCCACGCCGTGCAGGCCGCCCGACACCTTGTAGGAATTCTGGTCGAACTTGCCGCCCGCATGCAGCTGGGTCATGATCACTTCGGCGGCCGAAACGCCCTCTTCCTTGTGGATGTCCACCGGAATGCCGCGGCCATTGTCGTTGACCGACACCGAGCCATCGGCATTGAGCGTCACCGTCACCAGGTCGGCATGGCCGGCCAGCGCCTCGTCGATGGCGTTGTCCACCACCTCATAGACCATGTGGTGCAGGCCCGAACCGTCGTCGGTGTCCCCGATATACATGCCCGGCCGCTTGCGCACGGCGTCCAGGCCTTTGAGCACCTTGATGCTGTCGGCGTCATAGGTTTGGACGGTGGGGCTAACGGGCTCGCTCATTCACTCGAATCATGGCTAGTGGCGGGATTTCAGTACTAACGCAAAGGGTGGCATAAACCTAAGCAAAATGCCCGATTTCGGGCGGTTTGACCGGGTTTCAGCCCGATTTTTCGATCCTGCCGTCGCGGATCAAAACCCGTCTGGCAGCATCGCCCAGGCCCGCGAACAAAATCGGATCGGTCCCGGTCATGAAACACTGGCCGCCCAGGGCGCCCAGCGCCGCAAACAGGGCGCCCCGGCGCTCGGGGTCCAGATGCGCGGCAATCTCGTCGAGCAGCAGGATGGGCGTGATCCCCACCATCTGCGCTACCAGCCTTGCATGGGCCAGAACCAGCCCGATCAGCAACGCCTTCTGCTCGCCGGTCGAGCCCAGATGCGCGGGCATGTCCTTTTGGGCATGGCGCACCTCCAGATCCACGCGATGGGGGCCCACCAGCGTGCGCCCGGCCGCGCGGTCCTGGCTCCGCATCGCGCGCCACAGCGCGGCCAGGCGGGCTTCCAGGTCCGAGGAAGATATGGGGTCGCCCTCCCCCTCCAGCAAGGGTGTCAGCGCCAGCTCGGCAGCGGGAAACGCGGCCTGGTCCACCCCCTGGGCCACCAGGCCGCCCAGATGGGTTACGCAGTCGATACGGGCAAAATGGACGGCGGCGGCGTGGGCGGCCATCTGCGCCTCGATGGCATCGAGCCAGCGCGGATCGGGACCGTCGGCCAACACCTTGTTGCGCTGGCGCATGGCGTTTTCATAATCGTTGACGGCGCTCGACTGGGTGGGGATGAGGGTCGTCACCAGCCGGTCCAGAAACCGCCGCCGGTCGCCGGCCGGGCCGGTAAACAGCCCGTCCATGGCCGGGATCAGCCAGAGCACGCGCAGATAGGCGCTCAGATCCTCCACGGCGCGGGCATTGGCGCCGTTGATGCGCACGCGGCGCCCGGCCTGCTCGGCGCTGCCCCCCGTGCCCAGATCCACCGGCCCGGCGGGGGTTTCAACCGTCGCGGCGACCGCCCAGCTGCCATCGCCCCCGGCCTGGGCCAGGGTTTCGAACGGCGCCCGCCGCAGCCCGCGCCCCGGGGTCAAAAGCGATATGGCTTCCAGCAGGTTGGTCTTGCCCGCCCCATTGGGCCCGATCAGCACCAGATGGCGCGCATCGAGATCGAGCGCGCCGCTGGCATAGTTGCGAAAGCCGGCGAGCCGGAGGCGGGAAAGGTAGCGGCTGGCGGTCATGGTGCTGGTGCGGGCGCGCCTGCGCCCGGCCCCGTCAAACCCGCATCGGCATCAGAACGTAGAGCGCCCGGGCCTCGCCATCCTCGCGCACCAGGGTGGGCGAGCCGGCGTCGTTAAACAGGAAGATGGCGTTCTCCGAGCGGATCTGGCCGATGATGTCGAGCAGATAGCGGGCATTGAACCCGATCTCGAAGCCCTCGGTCTCGAACGCGACGGGCAGTTCCTCATTGGCCGTGCCGTGGTCGGGATTGGTCACCGAGAGCTCCAGCATGCCCTCGCGCATGGAGAGCTTGACCGCCTTGCCGCCGCGTTCGGACGCGATGGTGGAGACGCGGTCGACGGCCGTGGCAAAGCTCGCCCGGTCCACGCTCATTTCCTTGTCGTTGTTCTTGGGCGTCACCCGCTCGTAATCGGGGAAGGTGCCTTCGATCAGCTTGGAGAGCAGCACCACGCCGTTGAGGGTGAAGCGGATCTTGGTGTCGGAAACCTCTACCAGCACTTCGTCCTCGGCGGCGCCATCGAGCAGCTTTTGCACTTCGCCCACGGTCTTGCGCGGCACGATGATGCCCGGCATGCCGCCCACCCCGGCCGGGGCCTCGGTTTCCGCCCGCGCCATGCGGTGGCCGTCGGTGGCCACGGCGCGCAACAGCGTCACCCCGTTCTGGTCGATGGCATGGAAATAGATGCCGTTGAGATAATAGCGCGTCTCTTCGTTGGAGATGGCGAACTGCGTGCGCTCGATCAATTCGCGCAAGGTCGCCGCCGGCAGCGAGAAACTATGGCTGAACGTGCCCGATTTCAGATCGGGGAAGCTGTCGGGGGAAATGCAGGCCAAATGGAAGCGCGAGCGACCCGAGGAGATCGCCATCTGCTCGCCGCCCTCGGTCTCGAGCCGCACTTCGGCGCCGTCGGCCAGCTTGCGCACGATTTCATAGAGCGTATGGGCGGGAACCGTGGTCACCCCCTGGGTGCCCACCATGGCCGGCACGGTCTCGGTTACCTCGATGTCCAGATCGGTGGCGCGCAATTCGAGCCCGGCTTCGCTGGCCTTGAGCAGCACGTTGGCCAGGATCGGATAGGTGTTGCGGCGCTCCACCACGCGGTGCACATGGCTCAGCGACTTGAGCAGATGGTTGCGCTCCAGTGTAACTTTCATGACCTCAGCCCCGGCACTAGACGAAAAACAAAACGCCCCGGCGGTAAACCGGGGCGCAGACATTGGCAAGCCAAGCCCTTAAAGGCAAGGGCAAGCGCGGTCGCAGCGGCGCAAAAGGCCGCTATTCCTCCAGCATGCGCTTGAGCAGCTCGATCTCCTGGCACAGATCGCCGTCATCCTTCATCAGCTGCTCGACCTTGCGCACCGAATGCAAGACCGTGGTGTGATCTCTGCCCCCGAAGCGGCGCCCGATCTCGGGCAGCGAGCGCGAGGTCAGCGACTTGGCCAGATACATGGCAATCTGGCGCGGCCGCACCACGTCGCGCGAGCGGCGGGAGGACAAGAGGTCCGTGCGCGGCACCTTGAAGTGGCGCGACACGATCTTGAGGATGTCCTCGATCCGCACCTTGCGCGCATCCTGCGAGCGGATCAGGTCGGCCAGGGTCTTTTCGGCCAGCGGCACGGTGATGGGCTCGCCCGTCAGCTGGTTGGCCGCCACCAGGCGATTGACCGCGCCATCGAGATCGCGGCCATGGCTCACCACCACGCGGGCCACGTAATCGAGCACGGCGGGCGGGAAATGGATGCCCGCAAAGCGGATCATGGCGTTTTCGGCGCGCTTTTCCACGATCGAGCGGCGCAACTCCACGTCGAACGTGGTGATGGGCACCACCAGGCCGCCCGAGAGGCGCGAGCGCACGCGCTCGTCGAGCATTTCGAGATCGCGCGGCGGGGCATCGCCCGCCACCACCACCTGCTTGGCCCCGGTCAGCAGCGTGCTCAGCGTATGGCCGAACTCGGTGGCCGACTTGCCCTGCAAGAACTGCATGTCGTCGATCAGCAGCAGGTCGATCCGGCGCAGCCAGTCCTTGAACGAAAGCGCGGACTGGCGCTGCACGGCGGTGATGAAATGATACATGAAGTGGTCGGCGGTCAGATAGACGATGTTGCGGTTGGCGTCCGCCGCGCCCGCCGCCCAGGCGATCGCATTGAGCAAATGCGACTTGCCCAGGCCTACCGTCGAATGGATGTAGACGGGGTTGAACGTCACCATGTTGTTGGCCGAGGCGCTGGCCACCTGCTTGGCCACCCCCAGCGCAATCTCGTTGGGCGCGCCCGCCACGAAGCTGTCGAAGGTCATCTTGGGGTCGAGCGCCGAACCCGAGAGCGCATCCCCGCGCGGAGCGGCCGGGGCGGACCGCACCAGCGCCAGGCTGGGCTGGGGCGGGGTAGGCGCCGCTTCGGGGCTCGCCGTCTCGGCCTGGGCCAGGCGCGGCCGGGCCTGCCCGTTGACGCGCACGGTGAAATGAAGCCGGGCGATGGCGGGATCTTCGGCCGCGAAGGCCTCGGTCACGCGCTCGGCATAGTTGGACTGGATCCAGGAGCACAAGAACCGCGTGGGCACCGACAGGTGCACCAGGTCTTCCACCACCTCTTCGAGTTCCACCCTGGCGAACCAGCTGTTGAACACGTCTTCGCCCAGGGCTGCCCGGAGGCGTGCCCGCACCCTGGTCCACATTTCGCTGGTCACGCTGGTGTCCGCCTCCTGATTGGCCGAAATCGCTGCAGCCCGTCCCGGACCGGTGATCACCGCCCCCGCACCCTTGGCGGCCAGTTCGGCTTCAAAGCCGCCCTGCCCCAGGGTCCAGATCGGATTGTGCGCACTCGCTTCGTTCTTCATGCTGCCTGCCCCATGCTTCGTCCGGCGACCGCCTCGAAAGCGGCGGTCGCATGCTTCCCCCGCCGCCCGAACCCTTGCGGGCAGGCGGCAAGACTTTCCCCCGACCGCCCGTGACGGCGGCCTGGCCCTGCTCATTGGTTTTGTCGATAACGCGGTGACTTGATCCGGAGAGGAACTACTCGCTGCCGCAGCGCGGCACAAATCCGTCCATTTTGAGCTTCCCATCCAACCTGTAGACTGCCAGACCCAGGCGCGCCGACAGGCATGCTGTCGCCACGACTTTGACGCAACTGTCATAAAACACGGTCAGACGGTGCTCTGCTGTTTTTTGTCGCCGCTTGTCTTGACCCAACGAGGCCATTCTAGTCAGTCGGGTTTTGGCCCGCAATCAATGAATCTGCACCTTGGGGGGTTGACTCGGGGGCAGGGAAAAAAGGTTTCTCCCAGAGTCAGTTAGGCCAAAAAATAAGGCCCTGAGACTCAACGCAGATTCCGGTGAGTCACGGTCGCGCCTTGGGAAGAAAGATTTTCTTTGGAAAGCCGGAAATCGCCCCTTGCAGGGCAAGGACGATGCGGCAAATAGCCCAAATCACTTTCCATTAAGGCTTTGAAGCGTCAAAGAAATTTTTTGATGGGCGAGGAACCGTAACGCAATGTTGCAAAGTGTTACACCTGGGCCACAGCCCTTGAGGGGCCTTTCCGGCACCCCCAGCGGCTCCGCCCCACCCCGTTCCAGGGCCCAAAACAAAAGGGCCCCGAGGGGCCCTTAATGACGTCGCATCGGTGCAGCAGGGCTTAGGCCTGCGCAGCCACGGACTGGAGCGACTTGATGCGGCTCGACAGGCGCGAAACCTTGCGGTCGGCCAGGTTCTTGTGAACGATGCCGCGGGTGGCGGCGCGCTGGATTTCGGGCTGGGCAACCACGAGGGCAGCGCGGGCATTGTCATAGTCGCCCGAAGCAATGGCCTCTTCCACCTTGCGGATGAAGGTGCGCATCCGCGAGCGGCGCGCCTTGTTCACGGCCGTGCGGGTTTCGATCTTGCGGGTCGCCTTCTTTGCCGAAGGGGTATTGGCCATAAAAAGTCCTCTTGGCTCTGTCGCGTCCGGCCGGACGCCGCCAAGGGCGCGTAAGCCGACCGGGTTCAAAATGAAAGCGGCGGCTCATGTGCCGCCAGTCGGGGGCTATATAATCGGACGCCTTGGGGGCGTCAACCGGTTTTCAACGTCTCTCCTCCGGCCCGTGCTGGCATACGGGGCAAAAAAAGCTCGACCGCCCCGATTGCACGATGCGCTCCACGGTGCCCTGGCACAAAGGCGTGGGGCACGGCTCGCCCTCTTTGTCATAAACGGCAAAGCGATGCTGGAAATAGCCCGACCCGCCATCAGAATTGCGAAAGTCCCGCAAGGTCGAGCCCCCCGCCTCGATGGCCTCGATCAGAACCGTGCGCACCCCTTGGGCTAGAAGCTCCAGCCGGGCGCTCGGCTTCCCGTCCTTTGCCACCAGCGCGCCTGCCGGGCAGTCGGGGCGGATATGGGCCCGGTGCAGGGCTTCCGACACATAGATGTTGCCCAGGCCCGCTACCACGCGCTGGTCGAGCAGCGCCGCCTTGATCGGCGCCTTCTTGCCCAAGAACCTTCCGGCCATCTCCTGGGCGTTGAAGGCGTTGGACAGCGGCTCGGGCCCCAGGTCCTTGAGATAGGCGCAATCGGCCTCGCTCTTGAAGATGTCCATGAAGCCGAAGCGCCGCGCATCGGCATAGATCAGGTGCGATCTGCCGTGCTCGGGATGCTCGAGGGTCAGCACCACATGGTCGTGCTTTTCGTCCACCTTGGGCTCGTAATAGCGCGATGCATCCTTGAAGGTGAATTCGGCGAAGCGATAGCTGCCGGTCATCCCCAGATGGCTGAGCCAGGTCATCCCGTTCGAAAGGGCAATCAGCAGATATTTGGCCCGGCGCCCCACGCTTTCGATGCGCTGGCCCTCGAGCGCCTTCACAAACCCTTTGGGAAACGGAAAGCGGAGATCCTTGCGGTTGATCCGCGCGTTAACGATCAGCGCGCCTTCCAGCCAGGGCGCCAGGCCCCGGCGCACGGTTTCCACCTCTGGCAATTCGGGCATTGCTGGGGCTCCTCCCAAAGCGCATTGGCCCTGGCCCAAGGCTGGTCTATGGTGCGCGCCAATCGATCCGACGAGGCCACAGCCCTATGACACAGCCCAGCCAGACCACCCATTTCGGCGAGAAAGAGGTTGCGCTAGAGGACAAGCAGGGCCTTGTCAACGACGTGTTCCACAAGGTTGCCGACCGCTACGACCTCATGAACGACCTGATGAGCATCGGGGTGCACCGGCTCTGGAAGGATGCCCTGGTCAACCGCCTGGCCCCGCCCAGGCAGGGGCGCCTGCCCTATCGTGTGCTCGATATGGCGGGGGGCACCGGCGACGTGGCCGAGCGCATCGTCAATGCCTCGCACGGCTATGCCGAAGTGACGGTCTCGGACATCAACGAAGACATGCTGCGCGTGGGCCGCGAGCGCGCCGCCCATTGGCGCTATGCCGGCCGCGCCCAGTTCGTCACCGCCAATGCCGAGGCCCTGCCCTTTCCCGACAACCATTTCGACGCCTATACGATCGCGTTTGGCATCCGCAACGTGCCCCGCATCGAGTTGGCGCTGGCCGAGGCCCATCGCGTGCTCAAGCGCGGCGGGCGCTTCCTGTGCCTGGAATTTTCGCGCGTCGACGTGCCCGGCTTTGCCCAGGTCTACAAGGCGTTTTCCGATCGCGTCATTCCCCCCGTGGGCCAGGTGGTCACCGGCGATGCCCAGCCCTATCAATATCTGGTGGAATCGATCCGCAAATTCCCCGAACCCGCCGCCTTTTCCGCCATGATCGCGGCCGCCGGCTTCAAGCGCGTCACCCACGATGCCCTGACCGGCAATATCGCGGCCCTGCACGCCGCCTATAAGCTCTAGGTCGCCCCATGGGATTTGCCGACTATTTTCGCCTGGCCCGGGCCGGTTTCATCCTGGCGCGGGAAGGGGCCTTCGGCATTGTCGAACCGGGCCTGTTGCCGCCTTCGGCGCGCGGCCTGGTCAAGCTGGCCCGGCTCGTGGAGCGGCCCGAGGTCAAGGCCAGCGGCAAGGTGGAGCGGCTCAACCGCGCCCTCAACCGGCTGGGGCCCACTTACGTCAAGTTCGGCCAGACGCTGGCCACCCGCCCCGATATCGTGGGCGTGGACATGGCGCTGCAGCTCTCGGCCCTGCAGGATCGCATGGAGCCCTTCGATCCGGCGCTGGTGCCCGATCTTCTGGCCCAGGCGCTGGGCGTGCATGCTGCCCAGCTCACCGACATCTCCCCGCCCATTGCCGCGGCTTCCATCGCCCAGGTGCACAAGGCCACGCTGATCCATCCCGATGGCACGCGCGAGAAAGTGGCGGTCAAGGTGCTGCGTCCGGGCGTGCGCGAGCGTTTCCGCAACGATCTGGCCAGCTATATGTCCGCCGCCCGGCTGGGCGAGCGCCTGATGCCGGGCCTGCGGCGCCTCAAGCCCGTGGAAGTCGTCGAAACGCTCCAACGCTCCGCCGCGCTCGAACTCGATCTGCGGCTCGAAGCCGCCTCGATTTCGGAAATGGCGCAGAACATTGCCGGGGACAAAGGCTTTGCCATCCCCGACGTCAAATGGGACCAGACCTCGGACGGGGTTTTGACCACCGCCTTCATCGATGCCATCCCCATTCGCGACCATGCCGCCATTGCGGCGGCAGGCATCGACCGGCGGCAGCTGGCCATCACCCTGATGCAGAGCTTTCTCAAGCACGCCATCGGCGACGGCTTCTTTCACGCCGACATGCATCCGGGCAATCTGTTTGCCGATCCGCGCACCGGGGGCGTGGTGGCGGTCGATTTCGGCATCATGGGCCGCATCAATCCGCGTGAGCGGCGCTTTCTGGCCGATGTGCTCTACGGCTTCATCCAGCGCGACTATCGGCGCATTGCCATCCGCCATTTCGAAATCGGCTACGTGCCCAAGTCCCAATCGGTGGACGATTTCGCCCTGGCGCTGCGCGCCATCGGCGAGCCGCTGCACGGGCGCACCGTGCGCGACATTTCCATGGCCAAGGTGCTAGGCCAGCTCTTTGCCACCACCGAGATGTTCGACATGCAGACCCGGCCCGAGCTGGTGCTTTTGCAAAAGAACATGGTGCTGGTGGAAGGCGTGTGCCGGTCCCTCGATCCCGATCTCGATCTCTTCGTGGCCGCCGAGCCCGTGGTCACCGACTGGCTCAAACGCAATGCTGGTCCGATGGGCCAGCTCGATGCCCTGCGCCAGGGGCTCGAAACCTGGTCCGACACGCTGGGCCGCGTGCCCCGGCTGGTCGAGCGCGGCGAGGCGCTGCTGGTCCAGATCGAAGCCAACCAGCACGAGGCGCGCCACCGCAGCGGGCTCACCCAGGCGCTGAGCTGGAGCGGGCTGATCGCGGCGATCCTGTTGATCCTCCTCCTGCTGCGCCTCCTGTTTGCGGGGTCCTGATGCTCAACTCCAAGCATATCCTCCTGGTCATCACCGGCGGCATTGCCGCCTATAAGGGTCTGGAGCTGATCCGGCTGATCCAGAAGGCCGGCGGCACCGTGCAGGTGATCCTCACCAAGGCCGCCACCCAGTTCGTCACCCCCTTGAGCGTTGCCGCCCTCACCGGCCGCCCGGCGCTGACCGAGCTCTTCGAAGTCACCCAGGAGGCCGAGATCGGCCATATCGCGCTCTCGCGCTCGGCCGATCTGATCGTCGTTGCCCCTGCCAGCGCCGATTTTTTGGCCAAGCTGGCCAACGGTCTCTGCGATGATCTGGCCTCCACCTGCCTTCTGGCCACCGATACCGAAATTCTCGTCGCCCCCGCGATGAACGTGCGCATGTGGCAGGCCGCAGCCACCCAACGTAACCTCGCTACGCTGGCCGGGGACAAGGTGCATATCGTTGCGCCCGGCGTCGGCCCCATGGCTTGCGGCGAATTCGGTCCTGGGCGGCTCGCCGAGCCCGAGGAGATCCTGGCAGCCATCGTCGCCCGTCTTGCCCCGGCACCCGGGCCCCTGGCCGGGCGCCATGCGCTGGTGACGGCCGGGCCTACCCGCGAGCCGGTCGATCCGGTGCGCTATTTCTCCAACGCCTCTTCGGGCAAGCAAGGCTATGCCATCGCCGCCGCGCTCGCCCAGGCCGGCGCCCGCGTCACCCTGGTGTCGGGCCCCGTCGAACTGGCCGCGCCCAAGGGCTGCGATCTGGTCAAGGTCGAAACGGCCCTGGAGATGCAGGCAGCCGTCCACGCGGCGCTCCCTGCCGACATCGCCATCTTTGCCGCCGCCGTCGCCGATTGGCGCATTGCCGAACCGGCCAAGGACAAGCTCAAGAAGACCACCGGCGCGCCCGTGCCGGTTTTGAGCCTTGTTCAAAATCCCGACATCCTGGCCGAGGTCTCCCGCCTGCCCGCGCCGCAGCGCCCCACGCTCGTCATCGGCTTTGCCGCCGAGACCTCGGACCTGCTTGGCAATGCCCAGCGCAAGTTTTTGGCCAAGGGCTGCGACTGGCTGTTGGCCAACGACGTCTCGGCGACGACCGGCGTCTTCGGCGGCGATGCCAACCACGTGGTCTTGCTTACCGCTCAGGGGCAGACCGATTGGGGAGCCATGCCCAAGACCGGGGTTGCCGACCGGCTGGTCACCGAAATCAACACATGGTTCAACAAACGTTAACCAACGCCCACAAACCATTTGTGGCACGCAACAGTGTCTTGACGCCCTTCGCCCCCGCTTTCAGATTGCCTCCGCCAGAACCGGGGAGAAGGGTCATATGCGGCACACCGTCATCAAGCTGGCCGGCGCCATCGCGCTGGCCCTGGGTCTCACCGGGTGCATCGACGCCACCACCGAGATCGAAATCACCAGCGAAACCACGGCCAAGGCCAGCCTCACCCAGGTGATGAGCGCCGATTTCTACGCCATGGCCAAGATGGGCGCTGCCCAGGCTCAGGACGCCGACAGCATGGCCGGGATCAGCACCGATTTTTGCGCCGACGGCACCCTCACCGAATTGCCCGATGGCGGCGCCCGGTGCGATCTGGTCAGCGAAGGCAGTTTCGACCAGCTCCGGCTGGGCGAGGATTTCGACGGGGATAGTCTCGAATTTTCCTCGGCCGGCCCGGGACTTGTGCGCGTCAGCTTCCCCGCCGCGAGCCTCAAGAGCGATGTCGGGGGCGATCAGGAACTGGACGCCGAGACCCAGCAGATGATGACCGCCTTCTTCGAGGGCCACACCCTCACCCTGCGCATCAAGGGCCGGGAAGTGGTTGAAAGCAATCTCGAAATTTCCGCCGACCGCACCAGCGCCGAGCGGGTCATTCCCCTGCTCGACCTCATCAATGCCACCGCCGACCTGCCCGACGAATTTTTCGCCATCGTGCGCGCCAACTGAGTTCAGGGGCTGCCAAGCCCCTGATTGGATTCAATTCTCCAGCGTTTCGGGCGGCAGCTGTCGCACCGTCTGGAACGCCTGGGCAGGCACGTCGAACCAGCCCTGCCCCTCCAGATGGCGCCGCACGCGCTGGTTGAGGCCGCCCGGCGTTTCGTGCTCGACCACCAGATGCGCCCGCTCGGCCCCCGGCGTCATGACGGCGGTTTCCGACAGCGCCAGCAGCAGGGAACCCAGATAGGCCTGCGCCTGGTCCGGGGGCACGCCCGTTGCCGTCAGATGCTCGATGAGCTTGTTCTGCAAGGCAAAATAGCTCGACATGAACGCACTCGACGCCGTGATCGCACCCAGTTCGGCCTCGCTGCGCGCCACGATCGGCTCACCCAGCCCGGCAAACAGCGCCGCGATCGCCTGGTTTTGCGGGTAATAGACCAGCGGCCCGCGCGCCCGGGCAATCGGCGGCAGCGGGATCATACGCACCAGATCGGGACCGGGGACAAGTTCGGCCAGCCGCGCCATCGGCGTATTGGCCACAAAGCTCACCACCAGCTGGGCGGGCCGGAACGGCAGCCCCGCCAGAACCGGCGCCAGCTGCGGCGGCAACATGCCCAGGAACACGACATCGCTGGCCTCGACCACTTCGGCATTGGAGCCTAAGCGGCTGACATCGCTCAACGTTTGGCTCAGGCGTCGGCTCCGCGCCTCCGAACGCGGCGAGAGCAGGATTGGGTTATCCACCCCCTTGTGCCGCAGCCCCGTGATCACCGCCTCGGCAATGGTGCCCACCCCGATAAATCCCAGCCGCATCATCGCTGCATCCCTGTTGGGGCCTCTCGCGCAACCGCGCAAATCAGGCCATGTTGGGCGCCATGCCCGTCGAAACCTTCCTTATCGCGCTCACCACCTTCTTTGCCACCATCGGCCCGGCCGATCTGGCTTTGGTGTTTTTAGCGCTCACCCGCGATGCCAGCCCGGAGCAGCGCAAAAGCTTTGCTCTGCGCGGCGTGCTGATCGGGGGCGGCATCCTGTTGTTTTTCGCCGTGTTTGGCGAACCGATCCTGGCCCTTTTCGGCATCACCCTGCCGGCGCTGCGCACGGCAGGCGGAGTGCTGCTGCTGCTGATTTCCATCGACATGGTGTTTGCGCGCTCTTCAGGCGGCACCAGCACCACCACCGAGGAAGACCTCGAAGCCCGGGCGCGCGAGGATATTTCCGTTTTTCCCCTGGCCACGCCGCTGATCGCCGGGCCCGGCGCCATCAGCGCGGTGATCCTGCTGATCGCAGGAACTGAAGGCGATTATCTCAAGGATGCCATGGTGATAGCGGGGCTCCTGGCCATCCTGCTCCTCACCTATGTCATGCTGCGCCTGGCCATTCCCATCCAGCGCCTTCTGGGCGTGACGGGCCTGCACGTGGTGTCGCGCATCGTGGGCGTGCTGCTGGCGGCTTTGGCGGTGCAGTTCGTTTTCGACGGCATCCGCTCGAGCGGGCTGTTGCCGCTGGCCGGCGCCTGAGGGCGGCCCCAAGCCATATTGATCAATGCCAGCAAAGCTTTAGGGCGGGGACCGGGCCCCGCCCCGAGCGGGCGATAATTCTATTTCTTCTTGGAAGCGGGCGGGGTCACCGCGCCGGCGGCGGGCGCGACCTTGTCCTTTTTGGGCTTCTTGGCTTCCTTGTTGCTGCGCATCTGACCCTTGGCCATGGCAAACATCCTTCCCGTGGGATCTGGTGCGGCGCCAAATGCGCCGCAGCCCCAAAGGTATAAGCCCCGTCTCTCGCCTGCAAGCGGCAGCGGGGACCAGATGGCCCCGGGCCGGTTCATTTGACGTTGGCGCAGCGCCCGGTATTGGCATAACGCCAGGCCTGGCGCGGATCGCAGCCGGTGAGCAAGAAGTTCACCCATTCGGCCTCCCCGCCATAGAAGGCGTTGCGATCCACCTCGCCGGAAATGCCGCGCATGGTGCCGGTCTGGGTCCACTGCCAGAAGGTCCATTCGCGATCGCGGTAACGCTCGTGGGGCTCTGCGGCCACCGAGCGCAGCCAGAAGGTGGCGTCCACGTGATAGCCTTCGAGCACGTCGCGATGAAAGTTCATGTCGGTATAGATGATCGGCACCTTGCCGGTATGGGCTTCCATGGCCGCCAGCATCACCGCCACCTTTTCGCGCGCTTCCTCAGGCGTGGGCCTGGCCTTGCAGCTCGAATGGTTGTTCCACTCCAGATCGAGCACGGGCGGCAGCGCATCGGGGTCGTTAGGCACGTTGGCGATGAACCAGGCCGCCTGCTCGCGGGCTGTGCGGCACCAGAAAAAGAAGTGATAGGCGGCGCGCGGGATGCCGGCCTCGCGGGCACGCTGCCAGTTCTGGCGGAACATCGGGTCGAGATAGTCCCCGCCCTCGGTGGCCTTGATGAACACAAAGCGCGTACCCCCGGCCCGGGCGGCGTGGAAATCGATATTGCCCTGATAGCGCGCCACGTCGATCCCCTGGATGGGCATGGCCCGGGCGCGATCCACCCCCGGATGGGGCTTGTTGTCACCCTCGATGGGGCCATAGGGCGCACGGGCACAGGCGGCCAGGCCAGCGATAATCAGCAGCAACACCAGGGCTTTGACGAGACGGGAAAGCGACGGGGCGGCCGGGAACATGGGCGGTCAACTCGTTGTAAACGCAAATTACTCGTGCCTTGGATTCAACATGTCGCCCTTAATGAAACCTTGCCTTCACCATCACGCCGCTGGACGTGGTTAACGGCCAAGCCGTTGTTCTGGAAACGTTCTTGAAGGCTCGCCCACCCCTTGCTAAGCTCGACGCGGGGTTAAGGGGAGATTGCGGGCATGGTCAGCCGGGTTCAGACCGTGGCGTTCCAGGGCATCGAGGCGGTGGCCGTGGACGTGCAGGCCCAGATTGCCCCGGGCCTGCCAAAATTCATGGTGGTGGGCCTGCCCGACAAGGCGGTCAAGGAAAGCAGCGAGCGCGTGCGCGCCGCCCTTACCGCCTCGGGGCTGAGCCTGCCGCCCAAGCGCATCACCATCAATCTGGCCCCCGCCGACCTGCCCAAGGAGGGCAGCCATTACGACCTGCCCATCGCGCTCGCGTTGATGGGCGCCATCGGCGCGATCCCGTCCGATGCTTTGGGCGGCTATCTGGCGCTGGGGGAGCTGGGGCTCGACGGGCGCCTGGCCCCTTGTGCCGGCGTGCTGCCCGCCGCTATCGCCGCCAGCGCGCGGGATCTGGGCCTGATCTGCCCCGAAGCCAGCGGCGGGGAAGCGGCCTGGGCCGGCGAGGGCGTCGACGTGGTGGCCCCTGAAAGCCTGTTGGCGCTGGTCAACCATTTGGCCGGGCACCAATTGTGCAGCAGCCCGGTGCCCAGCCGGCAGGCCGCCCTGTCCCGCTTGCCCGATCTGTCGGAGGTGCGCGGCCAGCAATTGGCGCGCCGCGCGCTCGAAGTGGCGGCGGCAGGAGGCCACAACCTGTTGTTCGTGGGCCCGCCCGGCGCGGGCAAATCCATGCTGGCCCAGCGACTGCCCTCGATCCTGCCGCCGCTCGATGCGCGCGAAATGCTCGACATTTCCATGATCCAGTCTATTGCCGGGGAGCTGCCGGGCGGCGCCTTGTCCGATCGCCGCCCGTTCCGGGCGCCACACCATTCGGCCTCAATGGCTGCCCTGGTGGGTGGCGGGCTGCGGGTGCGGCCCGGCGAGGTGTCTCTGGCCCATAACGGCGTGCTGTTTCTGGACGAGTTGCCCGAATTTTCGCCCCAGGTGCTCGACAGCCTGCGCCAGCCGCTCGAGGGCGGCGAGGCGGTGATCGCGCGGGCCAATGCCCGGGTGTCCTATCCGGCACGCTTCCAGCTCGTGGCCGCCATGAACCCGTGCAAATGCGGGCTGGCCGGCACGCCGGGCCATACCTGCCGGCGCGGCGACGCCTGTGCTGCGGACTATCAGGGCCGCGTATCGGGCCCGTTTTTGGACCGGATCGATTTGCGGGTGGACGTGCCGGCGGTCAGCGCCGCCGACATGATGGGCAGCTTCGAGGCCGAAGCCTCCGCCCCGGTCGCCCAACGGGTGGCGGCCGCCCGCCAGGTCCAGCGCACGCGCTATGCCCGGCTGGGAGCCCAGGGCGTTTACACCAATGCAGCGGCCAGCGCGGCGCTGATCGAGCAGGTGGTGCAGCCCGATGCGGAAAGCCAGGCCATGCTGCTGGCCGCCGCCGAGCGCTATTCGCTGTCGGCCCGCGCCTATCATCGCGTGCTCAAAGTTGCTCGTACTCTGGCCGATCTGGCTGGTATCGAGCGGGTCGGACGCCCCCATGTGGCCGAAGCGCTGGGATATCGATTGCGGCTTACCACCAGTTAGCTAAGATCACGAATAGATCGCACGCGCCTCTATCCTGTGTTAATCGTGATTTCCGGGTGGGCTTTGTGTTCTGGGGCGCGAAAGAGCGGCCCTGGTCGGGGAACGAATGGGTAGCAAGGTGTCGCCTGAAGTAGATTGCGCGGCCCAGTTGGTTGCCAGCCAGAGCGCCCAATTGTTCGTTTCCGACAATTCGGCGCACGCTGCCAATTCTGGCTGGGTAATACCTGGCCTGGCTCTCGATCATTTGCCCCTGGCGGCATCGATCGTGGATCTCCAGGGACGGATCGCCTATTGCAACGATGCAGCCCGTGCGCTCTGGGGGCGGGGCCCCGAGGAGGGGCAGGACCGGTGGTCAGGCGCCTGGGGGCTCTTATCGGGCGACGGCACCGCGATTATGGCCCACGAGACCCCTCTGGCCCGTGTGCTGCAAACGGGTGCGGCCGTGGCCCATCCCGAGATCTTCATTCAGCGCCCCGACGGTTCACAGGTGCCCTGCGCGCCCTATGCCGCTCCTATTCGTGACGACCAGGGCCAACTGCTGGGTGCCCTCGAAGTGCTGGTGGACGTTTCCGAGCAGCGAGCGGCCGAAACCCGCCTGGCCAATACCGATGTCGTGACCGGCCTGCCTAATCGCCGAGCGATCGACCGGTATTTGCGGGACGTGCTGATGGGCAGTCAGGGCCAGGGCGTGGGGGTGTTTCGCGTCGACATCGACAAGTTTCGCGACATCAACGACGTGTTCGGCGCCAGCGCCGGCGATGCGGTGCTGGCCCAGACCGGCCAGCGCATCGCCCAACTGATCGGCACCGGATATCTGGGCCGGGCTGCGGGCGACGAGTTCATCATCATCCTTAACCAAAACGTTTCGAGTACCGCAGCGCTGGCCTTGGGCGATCAGATCCTCAAAGCGGTCGCCGCGCCTTTTATCGTAGATGGGCAGACCTTGCGGGTGAGCGTCAGCATCGGGGCGGCGCTGTCGCCCGCCGACGGCACCAGCCCCGAAACGCTCCTGAAAAATTCCGATGTCGCCCTGGCCCGCGCCGAGGCCGAGGGGCGTTCCACCATGCGCCTGTTCGATGCCGAGCGCGACCGCAAGGCCCTGATGCGCAGCGTGCTGGCCGAGGACATCAAGCAGGCCATGGCCGCCGGCCAGTTCTCGCTGCACTTCCAGCCCAAGGTGCTGATCGACGGCACCTTGCGCGCTTATGAGGCGCTGCTGCGCTGGCACCATCCGCTCTATGGCCCGATCCCGCCCGACACCTTCATTCCCTTGGCCGAGGAAAGCGGGCTGATCGTGGTCCTGGGCCAATGGGTGATCGATGAGGCCTGTCGCACGGCGCTGAGCTGGCCCGCGCCGGTCCGGGTGGCGGTCAATGTCTCGCCGGCCCAGTTCCGCTTTTCCAACCTGCCCGGAGACGTTGCGGCCAGCCTTGCAAAGACCGGGCTGGACCCGGCCCGGCTGGAGCTGGAAATCACCGAGGGCGTGCTGTTTCACGATTTCGCCGGGGCGAGCGCGGCCTTGCACGAATGCCTGGCGCTGGGCGTTTCCATTGCGCTTGACGATTTCGGGGCTGGCTATGCCTCGTTCTCCTATCTGCACTCCTTCCCGTTCAGCAAGATCAAGCTCGATCGCGGGCTGACGCGCAATGTGGTGCACGACCAGCGCTCGCGCGTGATCGTGGAAACGCTGGTTTCGCTCTGCCATCGGCTCGACATGCGCATTTTGGCCGAAGGGGTCGAGACAGCGGAGCAATATCAAGTGCTCAAGGCCATGGGGTGTGACGAGGCCCAGGGCTTCTTTTTCGGGCGCCCGGCCGCCCTGGCGCACTACACCCCACCCGAGCAACGTCGCTGAACGTGCTTGCGCTGCGGCCCGTTCTGGCGCTCGCCCTGGCCGTGCTGGCGGGCCTGGCACTGCTCTTGGGCGCCTTGCCGCTCTGGGCCGGCGGGGCCTATCTGGCCCTGGGGCTGATCAGCGCGCTGACCTATCGTGCAGACAAACAGGCGGCGCGCGCCCGGGAGTGGCGCGTGCCCGAGGCCCGGCTGCATGGGCTCGATCTCGTGGGCGGCATTATCGGGGGCCTGCTGGCGCAACAAATGCTGCGCCACAAGACCAGCAAGTCCGGCTTTGCCGCCATCACGGTGCTGATCGCCTTGGCCCACGGGCTGGGGCTGCTGGCCTTGATGCTTTTGGGGCCGCTGCCAATCTCCGTCTAGTCCTCTAGCGGCGCGATTTCGATGCTCGAGCGGTGGTGATAGGGCCGGTCGGGGGTGTGGATGATCGAGGGGAAATGGCCGTGATGCAGGGCATCGGGCAAGGCCTGATCCTCCAGGCACAGCCCGGAATGCTTGCCATAGCGCCTGCCGCCCAGGCCGGGCACCGCCACATCCGTCCAAACGCCATTGTAGAACTGGATGCCGGGGCGATCGGTGAAAAGCTCGAGTTTGAGCGCTCGATCCGGCCCGATCACCGTAGCCGCCGGAACTTCGAAGGGCCGGCCGGTTTCGAGCACCAGGTTGATGTCGTAATCGACCGGCGCCCCGGTGTCATCGCGCAAGGCGCGGGGGGTGCGCAGATCGTACTGGGTGCCATCCACGGGCAGGATGGCGCCGGTGGGGACCAACTGCTGGTCGAGCGGGGTATAGGCGCTGGCCTTGATGGTGACCTCATGGTCCAGAACGTCCGGCCCGGTGCCCAGATTGAAATATTGGTGCTGCACCAGGCTGATCGGGGTGGGGCGATCGGGCATGGCCGAGAGCTCGAGATGCAGGCGATTGCCCTCCAGGCGGTAATGGGCCGTGAACTTGACTTCGCCCGGATAGCCCATGGCGCCATCGGGCGAGACATGGGTGAAACGCACGCCCGTGCCAGCGCTGTCGATCTCGCCGTCCCAGACCTGCCGGCCAAGGCCCTCCAGGCCGCCGTGCAGGTGCAAATTCTCCCAATTGGGCGCCAGGCGATAGGTCTTGCCGTCCAGCACGAACTGGCTGCCCGCAATGCGGTTGGCCACGCGCCCGGCCAGCGAACCGAAATGCGGGCTGTGCTCGGGATAGGGCTCGAAGCTTTCAAACCCAAGCACCACCGAGCGCATACCGCCCGCCAGCGGCACCTGCCAGTCGCGCACCGCCACGCCATAGCCGATGATGTCCACCACCGCCCCGGTCGCGCTGGTGAGCGTGAACTGGTCGACGCGCTTGCCCTGGTGCTGGCCCAGGTTTGTGGTCGTGATGCCCATGACGAAATTCCCCCTGACTTGAAGGTGATAGCGTCAAAGCGCCCATCTTGCCAGCCATGGCGCAGCTTTGCGATTGACCCCAAACGGGCGCGCCCTATGTTGGCCCAAATCGGCTGCGGGAGATCGGCACAATGGCACAGGACGGCGCAAGCTTTCTGGGGCTCGACATCGGCACCTCGGGGGTCAAGGCGATCCTGATCGATCAGGACGGCAAGGCCCTGGGCGAGGCCAGCGCGCCGCTGAGCGTTTCGCGCCCCCATCCTGGCTGGTCCGAGCAGAACCCCGCCGATTGGTGGGCCGCGACCCTTGCTGCCGTGGACGCTTTGGCCAAGACAAAGGGCGAGGCCCTGTCGCGCCTAGCGGGCCTGGGGCTTTCCGGGCAGATGCACGGGGCAACCCTGCTCGACAAGAACGATGCCGTGCTGCGCCCGGCGATCCTGTGGAATGACGGGCGCTCGAGCGCCCAGTGCGCGGAACTGGAAGCGGCCGCGCCCCAGAGCCGGACCATTGCGGGCAACATCGCCATGCCCGGCTTTACCGCCCCCAAGCTGTTCTGGGTGCGCGAGAACGAGCCCGAGATCTTCGCCCGCACCGCCAAGGTGCTGCTGCCCAAGGATTATGTGCGGCTCTTGCTGTGCGGCGACTATATTTCGGACATGTCGGACGCCGCTGGCACGCTCTGGCTCGATGTCGCTGCGCGCGACTGGTCCGACACGCTTTTGAGCGCCACGGGGCTCGAGCGCAGCCACATGCCGGCGCTGGTGGAAGGTTCGGCCCCCGCCGGCAGGCTGCGCCGGGAGTTGCGCGAGCGCTGGAACATTGCGGGCGAAGTGACCCTGGCGGGCGGCGGGGGCGACAATGCCGCCTCGGCCTGCGGCATCGGCGCGATCCGGCCGGGCGAGGGCTTTGTGTCGCTGGGCACCTCGGGCGTATTGTTCGTGTCCAACGACCGGTTCCGGCCCAATACGGCGGGGGCGGTGCACGCCTTCTGCCACGCCATTCCCGACACCTGGCACCAGATGGGGGTGATCCTCTCGGCCACCGATAGCCTCAACTGGCTGGCAAACCTCACCGGCCAATCCGCCGCTGAGCTGGCCGGTGCAGCCGAGACGGGCTTTACCGGGCCGGGCGCCGAGATCTTCCTGCCCTATCTTTCGGGCGAGCGCACGCCGCACAATAATGCAGCAGCGCGCGGCAGTTTTACGGGCTTGTCCCACCTTTCCGATCCGGCCCGACTGGCCCAGGCGGTGATGGAGGGGGTGAGCTTTGCGGTGCGCGACTGCCAGCGCGTGCTGGTCGAAGCAGGAACCGGCATCGACCGGCTGCTGGCGGTTGGCGGGGGGTCGCGTTCGGCGCTCTGGCTCAAGCTCTTGGCCACCAATCTCGACATGGAAATCCTCGTGCCCGAGGACGGCGATTTCGGCGGCGCGTTCGGGGCGGCCCGGTTGGGCCTGTGCGCCGCGACGGGGGCCACGCCCCAGGAGATCTGCACCATGCCCGCCATCAAGGCATCGGTTGAGCCCGATGCGGGTCTCAAAGGCGCCTATGGCGAGCAGTATCAGCGCTATCGGGCGCTCTATACGGCGATCGAGGCCGCCCGCGCCTGAGGCGCCCGATTCACGTGAAACCGCGACCGCTCTGCCCCGCCGCCGCAAAAGCCCTGTAGAACCGGGCGCGGCGCGGTTGGCACGGGCGCGCCCATGGCTTAAATTGCCCATCCCATGGACCAAGCCCCCTTTGCCGTTCCCGAAAGCCAGATTGCCCAGCTGACGCCGATGATGGCGCAGTATTTCGAGATCAAGGCGATCAACCCGGGCTATCTGCTGTTTTACCGCATGGGCGATTTCTACGAGCTGTTCTTCGAGGACGCCGAGATCGCCGCCCAGGCTCTGGGCATCGTTCTGACCAAGCGCGGCAAGCATCTGGGCGAAGACATCCAGATGTGCGGCGTGCCCATCCATGCCGCGCAGGACTATCTCAAGAAGCTCATCCGGCTGGGCCATCGCGTCGCCATTTGCGAGCAGATGGAAGACCCCGCCGAGGCCAAGAAGCGCGGCTCCAAATCGGTGGTGCGGCGCGACGTGGTGCGGCTGGTGACGCCCGGCACGCTGACCGAGGACGACCTGCTGCCCGCGCGCGGCAGCAATTTCCTGGCTGCGCTGGGCATGATCCGGCACGGGGAAACCGATTACGCCCTGGCCTGGGCCGACGTCTCGACCGGGGAAACCCGGGTCGCCGACCTCAATGCGGTCACCCTGATGGATGAGTTGGCCCGCATCGCGCCGGCCGAACTGCTAATGAGCGAGATCACCCGCGCCCATCTGGTGGCCGACCGCCTGTTGCCCCCGGCCATGGCCGAGATCGTGGCGCTGCGCCCGGCGGAAAATTTCGACAGCGACTTGGCCGCCGACCAGCTGGCCTCGGCATTTCCCGATGGGAGCGTCGACCCCACGGCCTTTACGCGCGGATCGCGGGTGGCGCTGGGGGCGCTGGTGTCTTACGTTCTGGAAACCCAGAAGGGCACGGCCCTGGCCCTGCGCCCGCCCCAGGCCGAAACGGTCGCCGCCCATATGGCGATCGACCAGGCCACCCGCGCTTCCCTCGAATTGCTGCAAACCCAGCGCGGCGAAGCCAAGGGCTCGCTGCGTCAGGAGATCGACTGCTGCGCCACCGCTGCCGGGTCGCGGCTGCTGGCGCGGCGGCTGTCGGCGCCGCTCTGCGACCCCAGGGCCATCAATGAGCGGCTCGATGCGGTCGAAACCCTCACCGAGGAAACGGTGCTGGCCACCCATCTGCGCCAGACGCTCAAGGCCGCCCCCGATATCACCCGCGCCTTGACGCGGCTGGCGCTCGAACGCGGCGGCCCGCGCGATCTGGCCGCCATCGGCGCGGGCGTGTCGGCGGCATTGGAGCTGGCGCGGCGGCTCGAAGGCCTGCTCGAACCCTGCACGGCGCTCAAGACGCTCAGCACTGTGCTGGCCCAGGCGCCCAAGGCCTTGGCCGACGAGTTCGTGCGCGCGCTCGATGCCGACCTTCCCCTCCTGCACCGCGACGGCGGGTTCGTCGCCAAGGGCTATGATGCAGCGCTCGACCAGGAGCGGACGCTGGCCTCCGAAACCCGTGCCGTCGTGGCAGCGCTGCAAAACCGGCTCTGCGAGGAAACCGGGCTCAGAACGCTCAAGATCAAGCACAACAACGTTTTGGGGTACTTCGTCGAACTGCCTTCGGCCCAGGGCGGGCGGCTGCTCGAAGAGCCCCATAAGCAGGTGTTCATCCATCGCCAGACGCTCGCCAATGCGATGCGCTTCACCACCGGCGAGCTGGCCGAGCTCGAAGGGCGCATCGCTCGGGCCCATGACGGGGCGCTGGCCCGTGAACTGGCGATCTTTGCCCGGCTGCGCCAGATGGCGCTCGATCTGGCGCCGAGGCTTTATGGCCTGGCCGATGCCATTGCCGAGCTCGACGTCTTCGTGGGGCTGGCCCATCTGGCCGCCACGCGCGGCTTTTGCCGCCCCAAGGTGGATGGCTCTTTGGCCTTTGCCATCACCGCGGGCCGCCATCCGGTGGTGGAAGCCATGGTCAAGGCCGAGCGCGAGAGCTTTGTGGCCAATGATTGCGAGCTCTCCGGGCACGACAAGGCCGGGGGCGGCAAGCTCTGGCTGTTGACCGGACCCAATATGGGCGGCAAATCCACCTTCCTGCGGCAAAATGCCCTGATCGCCATTCTAGCGCAGATGGGCAGCTTCGTGCCGGCCGCCTCGGCCCATATCGGCGTGGTGGACCGGGTATTTTCGCGCGTGGGCGCCTCGGACGACATCGCCCATGGCCGCTCCACCTTCATGGTGGAAATGGTGGAGACCGCCGCCATCCTCAACCGTGCCACCCGGCGCTCGCTGGTGATCCTGGACGAGATCGGGCGCGGCACCTCCACCTTTGACGGGCTCTCCATCGCCTGGGCCACGGTGGAAGCCCTGCACGACCAGGCCGGCTGCCGGGCGCTGTTTGCCACCCATTTCCACGAGTTGACGGCGCTGAGCAAGGCGTTGGCGCGCGTTTCCAACCACACCATGAAGGTGCGCGAGTGGAAGGGCGAGGTCGTGTTCTTGCACGAAGTGGGCGAAGGCGCGGCCGATCGCAGCTATGGCATTCAGGTGGCAAAACTGGCCGGATTGCCCGAAAAGGTGATCGCCCGTGCGCGATCCGTGCTCACCCTGCTCGAACAGCGCTCTTCCGGCCCCCGCTCCAGCGTGCTAGACGATTTACCGCTTTTCGCCCATCAGCCGCCGCCCGAACCGGTGCCGGCCGATCCAGTCCTGGAACTGCTCGACGCCATTCGTCCCGATGAACTGACTCCCCGAGAGGCCATCGAACTCGTGTACGAACTGAAAAAGGCTCGCGATGCCGCTCGCAGAAGCTGACATCAGGCCGAAGAAACCCGGCTTTACCTGCCAGACGGTCGAACAACTGCTCGGAGACTTCCTCGCCGCCATCGGCGATCTGTCCCCGCGCGAGGCCCCCGCACGCGCCATCGTTCTGGCCCAGGCCCGCGCGGCGCTGGCCGGGGCGCGCAAATCGGCCGAAGCGGACCTGGCCGCCACCGGCAAGGGGCTGCGCTGCGCGCACAATTTGGCCCAGGCCGAAGACGAAATCATCCGCGCCGTGCACGCCTTTGCGGTGCGCCACGTCTATCCGGTGGACAACCCCTCGGAGGCCGAAGCCATCGCCATCGCGGCAGTGGGCGGCTATGGCCGCGGCACGCTGGCGCCCGGCTCAGACATCGATCTGCTGTTCATCCTGCCTTATAAGCAGACCCCCTGGGGCGAGCAGGTTACAGAGTATATTCTCTACATGCTCTGGGATCTGGGCCAGAAGGTGGGCCATGCCGTGCGCTCGGTGGACGAGTGCATCCGCATGGCGCGCGCCGACATGACGGTGCGCACCGCAACGCTGGAAGCGCGGTTCCTCACCGGCCACCGCCCGCTGTTCGACAGCCTGATCGCGCGGTTCGAAACCGAGATCGTGCCCAAGACGGGCCCAGAATTCATTGCCGCCAAGATGGCCGAACGCGACGAGCGCCACACCCAGATGGGCAATACCCGCTATGTGGTGGAGCCCAACGTGAAGGACGGCAAGGGCGGTCTGCGCGACCTCAACACCCTGTTCTGGATCGGGAAATATTTCTATCAGGTCAAGACCGGGCGCGAGCTGGTGGACAAGGGCGTGCTCTCGGCGGACGAGTACAAGCTGTTCCTGCGCGCCGAGGATTTCCTGTGGGCGGTGCGATGTAACCTGCACTTTCTCACTGGGCGTGCCGACGAAAAGCTCACCTTCGACGTGCAGCCCGAACTGGCGCAGCGCTTCGGGTTTTCGAGCCGCATGGGCATGCTGGGGGTGGAGCGCTTCATGAAGCGCTATTTCCTGGTGGCCAAGGATGTGGGCGATCTGACCCGCATTTTCTGCACCTCGCTCGAATTCAACCACGCCAAGCAGCTCGACATGGTGGGCCGCGTGCTCGCCCCGTTCCGGCGCGGCAAGGCCAGGCTCAAGGGCGAGACCGATTTCATCGTCGATAGCGGGCGGCTCAACATCGCGGCCCCCGACGTGTTCGAGAAGGACCCGGTCAACCTGATCCGCATCTTCCTGGTGGCTGGGCGGCACGATCTGCTGTTCCACCCCGACGCGATCAAGGAGATCACCCGCTCGATCCGGCTCGTCAATGCGCAACTGCGCTCCAACGCCAAGGCCAATGCCTATTTCCTGGAGCTGTTGACCGCGCCCCAGACGGTGGAGCGCATCTTGCGCGCCATGAACGAGAGCGGCGTTCTGGGCCGGTTCGTGCCCGAATTCGGCAAGATCGTCGCCCTGATGCAGTTCAACATGTATCACCACTACACGGTGGACGAGCATCTGATCCGCGCCGTGGGCGTGATGGCCGAGATCGCCAATGGCGGGCTGCGCAATGAATTGCCGCTGACCCATGAGCTGTTGCCGCACCTCAATGATACGCGCCTGCTCTATGTGGCGCTGTTTTTGCACGACATCGCCAAGGGCCGCCCCGAGGACCATTCGCTGGCCGGGGCCCGCATCGCCCGCAAGTTCTGCCCGCGCCTGGGGCTGTCGCCGGCCGAGACCGATACCGTGGCCTGGCTGGTGCAGTACCATCTGCTCATGAGCGAGGTGGCCCAGTCCCGCGATATCCAGGACCCCGAAACGGCCAAGGCCTTCGCCGACGTGGTGCAATCGCCCCAACGCCTGGCGCTGCTGATGATCCTGACCGCCTGCGACATTCGCGCCGTAGGTCCGGGGGTATGGACGGGCTGGAAAGGCTCGCTGCTGCGCTCGCTCTATTATGCCACCGAGCCGCTGCTGTCGGGCGGCCACTCGCAGGTGAGCCATTCCGAGCGGGTGGGCGCGGCCAAGGAGGCCCTGGCGGCCAATCTGGGTGCCTGGCCGGCGCAGGATGTCGAAACCTATATGGGCCGGCACTACAACCATTACTGGCTGCGCGCCGAGCCCGAACTGCAGGTCGAGCACGCCAAGATGATCCGGGCCGCCGACAGCACCGGCAAGGGCTTTGCCGGCTCGATCCGCATCATGGCCTTCGAGGGCATTACCGAGGTCAGCTTCTACACCCCCGATCATCCGCGCCTGCTTTCTTTGATCGCAGGGGCCTGCACCATGTGCGAGGCCTCCATCATCGGGGCGCAGATCTTCAACACGCGCGACGGGCACGCCATCGACACCTTCCGGCTGCGCCGCAGCTTCACTTCCGACGAGGACGAGAAGGTGCGCGCCACCCGCATCATCGACACGGTCAAGCAATTGCTGCAGGGTCGGCGGCAGATCCTGATCGATCTGGGCAAGGAATCGCGTCACAACCGCCGGCTCAAGCCCTTCTCGCTGCCCGCCGAGGTGCACGTTTCCAACGCCATTTCAGAGAAGTTCACCGTCATCGAGGTGTCCGGGCTCGACCGCACGGGCCTGCTCTATGCGCTGACTCGGCGGATTTCCGATCTCAACCTCACCATCGGCTCGGCCCATATCGGCACCTACGGCGAAAAGGCGGTGGACGTTTTCTACGTCACCGACCTGATGGGGGCCAAGATCGAGTCCAAGGTGCGCCAGCGCCGTATCAGGGATACCTTGCTCGACGTGTTCGAACAGCGTAGGTCGCAGGCCAGCGAGCCAAAGGCGGCCAATGGCTGAGCCGGCCCGGCCGCTTTTGCCCGGGGGCGTGCGCTGAGCCTGTATCGCAATTTCCTGAGCGTGGGCGGGCTGACCCTGCTCTCGCGCATTGCTGGCTTTGCCCGCGATGCGCTGATGGCGGCAGTGCTGGGCACCGGCCCGGCCGCCGACGCGTTCTTTGCCGCCTTCCGCTTTCCCAACCTGTTCCGCCGGCTCTTTGCCGAAGGCGCATTCAACACCGCCTTCGTGCCCATGTTTTCGGGCGCGCTCGAGCAGCACGGGCGCCAAGAAGCCGTGGCGCTGGCCTCGCGCATCATGGCGTGGCTGGTAGCCATGCTGGTGGTGGTAACGATCCTCGCCGAGATCTTCATGCCCCAGATCATGGTGGCGTTCGTGCCCGGCTTCGTCGACGATCCCGACAAGTTCGACCTCACCGTGCTCCTGACCCGGATCATGTTCCCCTATCTGGCCTGCATGTCGCTGATGGCGGCCTATGGGGCGATCCTCAATTCGCTGGGGCGCTTCTTTGCCGCAGCCTTTGCGCCGGTGATCCTGAACCTGGTCAACATCGCGGCCATGGTGCCGCTGGTGAGCTTCTGGGTGCAGGCGCCCCCCGATGCCGCCGTGTGGGTGGCGGTGGCGACCATGGCCGGCGGGGTGGCGCAACTGGCACTGGTCTATGGCGCCATCCGGCGCGCCGGCATGGTGCCCAAAATGCGCCTGCCCCGGCTCGACCCGGAGGTGCGGCGCTTCTGGGCCCTAGCCATTCCGGCCATCCTCACCGGGGGCATCACCCAGATCAACATCTTCGTGGGCACCATCATCGCCTCGGGGGCGGAAAATGCCATTTCCATCCTCAACTATGCCGACCGGCTCTACCAATTGCCGCTCGGCATTATCGGCATTGCCATCGGCACGGTGCTGCTGCCCGAACTGAGCCGGCACCTCAAGGGCGGGCGCATCGACCAGGCCGAAGCGACCCAGGACCAAGCCCTGCTGATCGCCATGCTGCTCTCCATGCCTGCAGCTACCGCGTTGATCGCCCTGGCCGAACCCATCGTGCGGGTCTTGTTCGAGCGCGGCGCCTTCGATGCCCTGGCCACTACGCAGACCGCCCAGGCGCTCATCGCTTTTTCGGCGGGCCTGCCGGCCTATGTGCTGATCCGCGTGCTGCAACCGGGCTATTTTGCGCGCGAGGACACCATCACGCCCACGATTTTCGCTGGGATATCGGTGGTCGCCAATATAGCGATTTCGCTGCTGCTGTTTCCAAGCCTTGTGCATGTCGGCATCGCGTTGGCCACCGCCATTGCGGCCTGGCTCAATGCGGGTCTGCTGGCGCTGTTCTTGAAGTTTCGCGGTCATTTCACGCTGTCGGCCAAGGGCTGGATCAAGCACGGGCTGATCGTTGCCATCAGCACCGCCATGGCCGTGACGCTCTGGCTGATGAGCGCGCGGGCGGGCGCGATCTTTGCGCCCGGTGCCTCGTTCCTGGTGCAAATGGTGGCCCTGGGCGGAATCATCGCCTTCGGCATGGTGTTCTATTTCTTCCTCGTCCACGCCACGCGCGTGCAGCCCCTGGGCGCGCTGCTGGGGCGCCTGCGGCGGCGGCGCTAGACGGCCGCCCTTGCCTTGGCGGCCCGCTTTGCGCGATAAGCGCTCCCTTACCTCGGGAATTTTCGATCATGGCCTTCACCCAGCGCGTCTTCTCCGGCATCCAGCCTTCGGGCGATCTGCACCTGGGCAATTACCTGGGCGCCATACGGCGCTTCGTGCCCCTGCAGGATACCCATGACTGCATCTACTGCGTGGTCGACATGCATGCCATCACGGTGTGGCAGGAGCCCCAGGCGCTGCGCCGTGCCACGCGCGAAGTGGCGGCCGCCTTCATTGCGGCGGGCGTCGATCCCAAGGGCGCGATCATCTTCAACCAGTCCCAGGTGGGCCAGCATGCCGAACTGGCCTGGGTGTTCAACTGCATCGCCCGCATCGGCTGGATGAACCGGATGACCCAGTTCAAGGACAAGGCCGGCAAGAACTCCGAGGCCGTCTCGCTGGGGCTCTTGGCCTATCCCTCGCTGATGGCCGCCGACATCCTGCTCTACAAGGCCACCCAGGTGCCCGTGGGCGACGACCAGAAGCAGCATCTGGAATTGACCCGCGACATCGCGGCCAAGTTCAACAACGATTATGCCGCCTCCATCGCCGCCGAAGGGCTCGATGCCGAGTTCTTCCCCATCACCGAACCGCTGATCGCCGGGCCCGCAACCCGCATCATGAGCCTGCGTGACGGCACCAAGAAGATGAGCAAGTCCGATCCGTCGGACCAGTCGCGCATTTCGCTGCTCGACGATGCCGACACCATCGCCAAGAAGATCCGCCGCGCCACCACCGATCCCGAGCCGCTGCCCGAAACGGTGGAAGGGCTGGCCGGGCGCGCCGAGGCCGACAATCTGGTGGGCATCTTTGCCGCCCTGTCCGACCAGAGCAAGGCCCAGGTTCTGGCCCAGTTCGGCGGCCAGGGCTTTGGCGCCTTCAAACCGGCCCTGGCCGAGTTGGCCGTGTCGGTGCTGGCCCCCATCCAGGGCGAAATGAAGCGGCTTCTGGACGATCCGGCCACCATCGACGCCATTTTGCGCGATGGCGGCGAGCGGGCCGGCGCCATTGCCGAGGCAACCATGAAGGACGTGCGCGCCATCGTCGGCTTCATCCGCTGAGCGGACGACAGGCCGGGGGCGGCACACGAAACAAGGGGTGAGTGCGATTGGCCGATATCACGCCGGACTATAGACGCAAGTTTCTCGTGGTGATCGACGAGACCGAGGAATGCGACCGGGCGGTGACCTTTGCCGCCTATCGCGTCAAGCGCACCGGGGGCACGGTGGTGCTGCTCTCGGTGATCGACACGGCCGACTTCCAGCAGTTTTTGGGCGTGGAAGAAGTGATGCGGGCCGAAGCGCGCGAGGAGGCCGAGCGCCTGCTCGACCGGCGCCTGGCGCGCATTGCCGATATGGGCGGCAAGATCACGGTGGAAACCGTGATTCGCGAAGGCGATGCGCTGGCCGCGATCCGCGATCTGATCGAGAAGGACAAGGATATCGGCATTCTGGTTCTGGCCGCTTCGGCCTCCCAGGATGGCCCGGGGCCGCTGGTGAGCGCCTTCGTGGGCCGAGCCCACGACCTGCACGTGCCTTTGACCATCGTGCCCGGCGCCATGACCGACGAAGAAATCATCGCGGTCTGCTGATCGGCACGCGTAGCAGCCATGCGGCCGGGGCCTTGCGGCGCCGGCCTCAAAGCACTAATTTAGAAACATTCCAAATACGTTCCAAGGCCCTTCGATGTTCATCCAGACGGAAGCCACGCCCAATCCGGCCACGCTCAAGTTCCTCCCCGGTCGCGAGGTGCTGGTTGGCGAACCGCGCGATTTCCGCACCGCCGAGGCAGCTGCGATCTCGCCCTTGGCCTCCGAACTGTTCGAGATCGATGGGGTGACCGGTGTGTTCCTGGGCTCCGATTTCGTCTCGGTTACCAAGGACGACACCAACTGGGCCCATATCAAGCCCGCCATTCTGGGCGTGATCATGGAGCATTTCCTCTCCGGCCGGCCCATGATCGGCAGCGGGGAAACCGCGCCCGACCTGTCCGATGACGAGTTCTTCGACGAAGCCGACGGGGAAACCGTCGAGGTGATCAAAGAACTGCTCGCCACCCGCGTGCGCCCGGCCGTGGCCATGGATGGCGGCGACATCACCTTCCGCGGCTATCGCGAGGGCACGGTGTTCCTGCATATGCAGGGGGCCTGCTCGGGCTGCCCTTCCTCCACCGCCACGCTCAAGAACGGCATCGAGAACCTGCTGCGCCATTTCGTGCCCGGCGTGGAGCAGGTGCAGCAGGTCTAAGCTGCCCGGATTACTTCGTTTGACGGACCGGTGGCCAGCGGCCGCCGGTGCCCCATGATCAACCCGGTGCCGGTTTTGCTCGACACCGGTCGGGCCGCACAGTAATGGTCCCGCCATGTCTGCCCTGCTTGCCATCGACACCGCTGCCGCACGCCTGCAACTGGCCTTGCTGCGCCCTGACGCGGCCCCCGATGTCAGCATCGATCTGGTAGGCACCGGCCATGCCGAAATCCTCTTTGATCGCATCGCCGCGCTCCTGGCCCGCAACGGGCTGGGCTATGGCGATCTGGGGCGCATTGCGGTGACCACCGGTCCGGGCTCGTTCACCGGGCTGCGCATCGGGCTCTCGGCGGCACGCGGCCTGGGGCTGACCCTGGGCATTCCGGTTCTGGGCATTCCCAGCCTGCTGGCGCTGTCGCTGGCAGGGCAGGACGGGGCGCCGCTCTCGGTCCTGCTCGATGCCCGGCGCGAGGAGGCCTATGTGCAGCGCTTTGATGCCCCCGGCCTGCCCGCCACCCCCGCAACGATCCGCCCCATGACCCAGGCTCGCGCCATGGCGCAGGCGCCGGTGTTGGAAACCGACGTGGTGGACGTTCTGGCCCTGGCCCAGTTCGCATCCCGCCAGGACCCGGCCGACTATCCCCCCGAGGCGGCCTATGTGCGCCCGGCCGATGCCAAGCCCCAGGAGGCTGCGCGCATCGCGCTCAAGACAGCGGAGGCCCCATGAAGTTCTGGATGGCTCCGCAGGGCCTGCATGTCGAGCCCGCCGGCCCCGAGGATGCGCAGGCACTCACCAAGCTGCACGACAAGGCGTTCTATCGCGGCTGGCCGCTGCAGGATTTCGTGAGCTATCTGATGAGCGCGGAAACCCCGGCCTATATCGCGTGCGATGCCAAGCGCCGGATTGCCGGCTTTGCCATGCTGCGGCTGGTGGCCGACGAGTGCGAACTGCTCACCATCGTGGTCGATCCCAAATGGCGCGGCAAGAAGGTGGGGCTGGCCCTGCTGCGCGCCGCGTTCGACGACCTGCTGATGAGCCCGGCCAAGGCCATGTTTCTCGAGGTGGACGAGGGCAATGCCCCCGCCATCAAGCTTTACAAGGGTTTGGGCTTCTTGCCGGTGGGCACGCGCAAGGGCTACTATCCCAAGGCCGACGGCCAGCCCGCCACCGCTATTGTCATGCGGCGCAATCTTGGCTAACCCGCGCCCTCGATTGCGTTACGGAGAAGCCCCTTGGTCTATGACGAAAGCAACCTGACCCTGGAGCAGGCCTGCGCCGCCCGCGGCATGCGCATGACCGATCAACGGCGCGTCATCGCCCAGGTCATCGAGCAGAGCGAAGACCATCCCGACGTCGAAGAACTCTATCGCCGCGCCTCGGCTATCGATGCCCGCATCTCGCTGTCCACCGTCTACCGCACGGTGAACCTGTTCGAGGAAGCCGGGCTCGTCACCAAGCACGATTTCAAGGATGGGCGGGCGCGCTTCGAGCTGATCCCGGACGAGCATCACGATCATCTGATCGACATCCGCAGCGGCACCGTCATCGAGTTCCGCAATGAGGAGATCGAGGCAATTCAGGAGGTGATCGCCAAGCGACTTGGCTATAAGCTCGTAGATCACCGGCTCGAGCTCTACGCGGTGCCGCTTCCCAAGAAGGGCTGATCCCATGGTGCTGCGTTCGGCCTTCTTCATCTTCCTGTTCGTGCCGTTCCTGATCGTCATCGTGCCGCTCCAGTCGCTGTTGCTGGCGCTGCGCGTGCCGTTCTGGAATTTCATTCCGCGCCTGTTTCACAAGATGGGCTGCACCTTCATCGGCCTCAAGGTGACGGTTCTGGGCAAGCCCGAGCAGAACCGCCCCACGCTGCTGGTCTCCAACCACGTCTCCTGGACCGACATCCTGGCCATCGGCTCGGTGGCGGACCTCACCTTCGTGGCCAAGTCCGAAGTGGGGCGCTGGCCGGTGGTGGGCTTCATGGCCAGCCTGCAAAAAACCATTTTCGTGGATCGCAACCGGCGGTCCGATGCCGGGCGCACCACCAAGGAAATGGGTGCGCGCATGGCGGCGGGCGGCGCGGTGCTGCTGTTTGCCGAAGGGCAGTCCGATATCGGCACCCATGTGCTGCCCTTCCGCTCGGCCTTGGTGGGCGCGGCCCAGCACGCCATGGAAGAGGCCGGCGCCAAGGACGTGGTGATCCAGCCCGTCACCATCGCCTACACCCATTTGCAGGGCCTGCCGGTGTCGCGCAACGAGCGCTCGCTGATCGCCTGGATCAAGTCGCGCACCGTGGGCGAGAACATCTCCGACATCCTCTCGGGCGGCACCAAGAACGTCACCATCGCCTTTGGCACCCCGCGTCCCCTGGCGCGCGGCGCCGATCGCAAGCAGGTGACCAAGGCCGCCGAGGAAGAGGTGCGTGCCATGCTGGTGGCGCTCAATCGCGGCCTGCCCCTGCCCGCCCCCGCGCCCTGAGGCAAAGCCCTCCCTTGGCAATAAACGCCGCTTTGCTGTAAAGAGCGGCCATGACACAAGCGCCCCAGCCGCAGGCAACCAAGAAGCTCTTCATCAAGACTTATGGTTGCCAGATGAACGTTTACGACAGCGAGCGCATGACCGATGCGCTGGCCGCCCATGGTTATGAGACCACCGGCACGCTCGAAGCGGCGGACCTGGTGTTGCTCAACACCTGCCATATCCGCGAAAAAGCCTCCGAAAAGGTGTTCTCCGAACTGGGCCGCCTGCGCGACCTGCGCGAGGAACGTCGCGCCTTGGGCCAGGACCTTACCATCGGGGTCACCGGCTGCGTGGCCCAGGCCGAGGGCGAGGAAATCGCCCGCCGCGCCCCGGCGGTGGATCTGGTGGTGGGCCCGCAATCCTATCACCGGCTTCCCGAGCTTCTGGCCCGCGCCAAAGTCGCCGGACGCGCCGTGGTCGATACCGAATTTCCCGCCGAGGACAAGTTCGAGCACCTGCCCCCGCCGCGCAAGGAAGCCACCATTGCGCGCGGGCTGACAGCGTTCCTCACCGTGCAGGAAGGCTGCGACAAGTTCTGCTCGTTCTGCGTGGTGCCCTATACGCGCGGCGCCGAAGTGTCGCGACCGCTGGCCCAGGTGCTGGACGAAGCGCGGCGCCTGGTTGATGCCGGGGTGCGCGAGATCACCCTTCTGGGCCAGAACGTCAACGCCTATCATGGCGTGGACGCGGACGGGCGCAGCGTGGGCCTGGGCGAATTGGCCTATCGGCTGGCCGAGATCGCCGGGCTCGAACGCCTGCGCTACACTACCAGCCATCCCCGCGACATGGATGACGCGCTGATCGCGGCCCATCGCGACCTGCCGCTCCTGATGCCCTATCTGCACCTGCCGGTGCAGTCGGGCTCGGACCGCATCCTGAAAGCCATGAACCGCAAGCACACGGCGGCCGACTATATGGCCCTGATCGACAAAATCAAGGCGGCGCGCCCCGACATGGCGCTCTCGGGCGATTTCATCGTCGGGTTTCCTGGCGAGACCGATGCCGATTTCGAAGACACGCTCAAGCTCATCGCCGATGTCGGCTATGCCTCGGCCTTCTCGTTCAAATATTCCCCCCGCCCAGGCACGCCGGGTGCGCTTCTGGACGAGCAGGTCGACGAGGCGGTCAAGGTCGAGCGGCTGGCGCGGCTGCAGGCGCTGGTGACCAGCCAGATGCGGGCCTTCAACGCCTCCATGGTGGGCCGTACCCTGCCGGTGCTGATCGAGCGGATCGGGCGGCAGGCAGGCCAGGTGGGCGGGCGCTCGCCCTATCTGCAGGCGGTGCACCTGGAAGGGGGCACCGAGCTGATCGGGTCAATCCACCAGGTCGAGATCGTGGCCGCCGGCCCCAATTCGCTCGAGGGCCGGCTGGCGCGAAACATGGCGGCTTAACGCCGTTTCTAGGCGGCGCCTGCGGCACTGCGAATGGCATCGGTGAGCATCTGGCTCAGCCCGGTCTGGCACACCCCGTCAAACACCGGGAAGCTCATCTGCCGGGTCGTGGCCTGGCCCTGCCCCTCGTCGCGATAATACACGATGGTGACGCTGCGGATGTCGCGCTGCGGATAATACTGGGCGTGGGTCTTAAGAATCCCGTCGGCGTGCAGGATGCACAATTCGATCGCCGAGCGCTCCAGCATGGCCTGATCGGCTTCCAGCAGCGAACTGCCATAGCGATAGGTGAGGCGCAGCTCGCCCGGATAAGGGCCGTATTCGGCATATTCGAGCTTGGCGGGAGCCCCGCTGGGCAGGACCGGCGCCAGATCGTCCATGCGCACGCTCGAAGGCATCAGCAGGCACGAGCGGTCCCGGCGCAGCTCGAACAAGGCTTCATGAAAGCGGGTAAAGGTGATGCCGTTGGCCTTGGCCTCCTCATTGACCTGGGTGGGGGTGAAATCCCACCGCACGCGAACGCCGGTGATGCTGTCCTCCTGCAGCGCATCCCAGCTATTGTTGACCAGGTTGTCGCAAAACATCTTGAGCACGCGCGCATAGCTGTCCGAGGGCACCGGGCCATAGGGCTCGGGATCGAATTCGGGCTCGGCGCGGATCACCAGGATCTTGCGGCCCTCGCCGTCGGTCTCCACCAGATACTGGTTGACCGTGACGCTCGACCCATCGCCCAGCGGCACGCTTTCAGGTTGGGCCAAACTGGGAGCGGCAGAAGCGAAAAGCAGGGCGACGGCAAGGGCAAGGGCTGGGAAACGAAGGGGCATTGGCGTGAAAGAACCTCCCGGGGCTGGACGCTTGCGCCCAGTCTGGAAGATCGGTTCGCCTGGTTCAGCCCCCGAATGGGGGGCAAGCTCGGACCGCCCGCGTCCCAGGCCCGCCTGCTTGCAGGAGCCTTGGTTTGACACAATATTGCTACAGACACGGCACCCAAAACATCCTAGCCTCGTTGTGATCCGGACAGCGCAGAGTGCGCAGTCCCTCCGGGAGCCGAGAAAGTTTGAGCAGGCACTTGCCACCCACCCCAGACAACGCCCTCGCATCGCAACTCGAACTCGCCTTTGAAGACAATCGCCTGGCAGCCCAGCTCTATGGCGATTTCGACCAGAACCTGGCCCTGATCGAACAACGCCTGGCCGTCAGCGCCACCTCGCGCGGCAATCACGTGCTGCTCAAGGGCGCCGTGTCCAAGGTCGACCAGGCCCGGCGCGTGCTGGAATCGCTCTACGCATCGCTCGAGGAAGGTCGCAGCGCCGAGATCGCGGACGTCGATGCGGTGATCCGCATGGTCGAGACCGAGGACAGCCAGCTCACTTTGCCGACCATGGAAAAGAAGGGCAAGGTGCGCATGGCCCAGATCGCCACGCGCAAATCCACCATCGTGGCACGCACCCCGGCCCAGGACGCCTATATGCGCGCCATGGAACGGGCCGAGCTGGTGTTTGGCGTGGGCCCTGCGGGCACGGGCAAGACCTATCTGGCCGTAGCTCATGCCGCCAGCCTGCTCGAACGCGGCGACATCAACCGCATCGTGCTGTCGCGCCCTGCCGTGGAAGCGGGCGAGCGCCTGGGCTTTCTGCCCGGCGACATGAAGGACAAGGTCGATCCCTATCTGCGCCCGCTCTACGATGCGCTTTACGACATGATGAAACCCGAAACGGTGGAGCGCTGCATCACCTCGGGCATCATCGAAGTGGCCCCCCTGGCCTTCATGCGCGGCCGTACGCTCGCCAATGCCGTGGTGATCCTGGACGAGGCGCAAAACACCACGGCCATGCAGATGAAGATGTTTTTGACCCGGCTGGGCGAGAACTCCAAGATGATCGTCACGGGCGACCCCACCCAGGTCGACCTGCCGCGCGGCGAACGTTCGGGCCTGGTGGAAGCGCTCGACCTGCTCGACGGGGTGGAAGGGGTGCACATTTCGCGCTTCTCGGACCGCGACGTGGTGCGCCATCCGTTGGTGGCGCGCATCGTGCGGGCCTATGAAGCGGCCACCATCCGCAAGGTCGCGGCGGCAGCCGGCAACTGATCATGGCACAACCTCCTCTCGAGATTGCGCTCGTCATCAATGACGAGGCCTGGCCCGACGACCTCGAACCCTTGGCGCACAAGGCCGTGATGACGGCACTCGAAATGAGCGGCGCCAAGGTCAAGGGCGCGGCCGAAATCGCCATCGTTCTGACCAGTGATGAAGAACAACGGCAATTGAACGCCCAGTGGCGCGGAAAGGACAAGCCGACCAATGTGTTGTCCTTTCCCCAGATCGAGCCGTTCGGTCCGGTGCGCGGGCTGTTGGGCGACATCGTTCTGGCCCGCGAGACGGTGCTGCGCGAAGCACTCGAGGAAGAAAAGAGCTTCGAGCATCACTTGACCCATCTCATCATCCATGGATTCCTGCACATCCTGGGCCACGACCATGAAACCGAAGACGAGGCGGTTGTGATGGAAAGCCTGGAAACCCAGATATTGGGCCGGTTGGGGATCGCCGATCCCTATGCCGACGTTTGAACCCCGGCACGGCCCCGAACCGGCAATCACGAGCAAGGACGACAAGTGCCGCCTGGAGCGGCGTGAGCAAATGAGCAGTCTTGAACCTCCAAGTACCCCCGCCGCCGAAAGGCAAGCCTTCACCGCGCCCGAAGAGGGCCCCAGTAGTCAGCCCAGGCGCAACTCCATCTGGTCGCGGCTGAAAACCATCCTGGCCTTCCGGCCCGGCTCGCTGCGACAGGATCTGCGCGAAGCCCTGGAAGAAGAAGCCAATGGCGAGACGCCCGAATTTTCCGACAATGAACGGGTGATCCTGCAAAACGTGCTCAACCTGGGCACGCTCAAGGTCGACGACGTCTCGGTGCCGCGTTCGGACATCGTGGCCATCGAGCTCAATTCCACCATGGGCCAGCTGATCGCGCGCTTCCGCGCTGCCGGCCATTCCCGCCTGCCGGTCTATGACGAGGAACTCGACAAGATCGTGGGCTTCATCCACATCAAGGATGCCCTGCGCGCCGTGACGGCGGCCAGCGCCGCGCCCAATGGCGAAATGCCGGTCAAGTTCATGACCCCGGTGCTGCGCCAGCGCATCTCCCGCCTCAACATCATCCGCGAAGTGGTGTTCGTGCCCCCCTCCATGCCGGTGGCCGAATTGCTGCAGCATTTGCGCAAGAGCCGGGTGCATCTGGCCATCGTCATCGACGAGTATGGCGGCACCGACGGGCTGGTCTCCATCGAAGACCTGCTCGAAGCGGTGGTGGGCGAGATCGACGACGAGCACGACGTGGCCGGCCCCAAGCTGGTCAAGCAGGTGGACGAGAACACCTATCTGGCCGATGCCCGCGCCGAGCTCGAAGACCTGCAGGCCGTGATCGGCCCCGATTTCAACCCCGGACGGCTGGGCGAGGACATCGATACCGTGGGTGGCTTCGTGTTCGACCTGGTCGATCGCGTGCCGGGGCGCGGCGAGGTCATCGCCGGTCCGCAGGGCTATGATTTCGAGATTTTGGCCGCCGATTCGCGGCGCATCAAGCGGCTGCGCATCCTGCGCCAGCGCCCCATCCTGGAAACGACCCCGACCACTCCGCCCCAGACGGTGGAGGTTGAGGACCCTGGCGAACCGGTGCTGCTGGCCCCGCCCCGCGATGGGCAAGGCGAGGGCCCGCGCCAGGCGGCGCAATAGCGTTCCCCCCCCGCATCGGGCGTGGCGGCCACGGCCGCCGCCCTGCATCTGGCAATGGCCGTACGTCCGGCCGGCGCTTGACGCACGCTATCGGCTCCGCAACTTAGCGCCATGCCTTGTGATTCGATCCGGCCGATAGCGGCCACTCCATGACGGCGCTGGCGAACTGGACCATGCTGAGCTTTGGCTGGCGGCGGCTTCTGGCGCTGCTCGTCGCCGGCGCCGTGGCCGGGCTGAGCGTGGCGCCCCTGTTCATTCTGCCCGCCCTGTTCGTGGCCCTGCCGGTCTTGGTCTGGGCGCTGGACGGTGCCGAGCGCCGCCCCAGCTGGGGCCGCCTGTTCGGCCCGGCCTTCCAGATCGGGCTGGCCTTCGGACTGGGCTATTTTTTGGTGGCCATCCACTGGATCGGCGCGGCCTTCTTTATCGAGGGCGGCGCCATGCTGGGCTTGATGCCCCTGGCCGTTCTGGCGCTGGCCCTGGGGCTCGCGGTGTTCTGGGGCCTGGCCAGCAGCCTTGCCCATGCGCTCTGGAGCGAGGGCCCCTGGCGCATCCTGGCGCTGGCGGCCTCCCTGGCGCTGTTTGAATATTTGCGCGGCCACGTGCTGACCGGCTTTCCCTTCGACCTTGTGGGCTATGGGCTGACCGCCAATGACGAGATGGCGCAGGCCGCGTCGCTGGTCGGCATTTACGGTCTGACCCTGGTAGCGATCCTGATCGGGGCCACCCCGGCGCTGATCTGGCCGGCCGACGAGCGCGGCCTGGTACGGCGCCTCGTGCCGTTCTTTGCCGCCATGGCGGTGATCGCGCTGCAGGTGGGCTACGGGCACCAGCGTCTTGCCACCACCGCGTTGGAAACGCGCGACGACATCCGGCTGCGCCTGGTGCAGCCCGCCATTCCCCAGGACCTCAAATGGGAGCTGGCCAATCGCGAGCAGACCGTGGAGCGCCTGATCGGGCTGTCCGAAAGCCGCACCACCCCGGCCGATCCGGGCCTTCCCGGGGTCACCCACGTGATCTGGCCCGAATCGGCGCTGCCGTTCTTTCTCTCCGATTTTCCCGATGCCCTGGCGCGCATCGCCCGCATGCTGCCCGACGGGGTGACGCTGCTGACCGGGGCGCCGCGCGAGGACTATCTGCCCGATGGCCGGGCCGACCACTCCCGGCCGGGCTATAATTCCATCCTGGCCATCGACGATGCGGGGGAGGTCGTGGCCTCCTACGACAAGACCCATCTGGTGCCGGTGGGCGAATACCTCCCGTTCCAGGATTTCTTTGCGCAGCTGGGCATCGGCCAGTTCGTGCCGGGCGCCAATGGCTGGGCCCCGGGCGAAGAGCGGCGGTTAATGTCCACCGCCACCACGCCCGCCTTCCTGCCGCTCATCTGCTACGAGGCGATCTTTCCGGGTGAACTGGGCAAGCTTGTCCAGGGAGCCCAGTTCATTCTCAACGTCACCAACGATGCCTGGTTCGACGGCTCGATCGGCCCGGCCCAGCACTTCCATCATGCCCGCCTGCGCGCCGTCGAGCAGGGCGTCGCCCTGGTGCGGGTGGCCAATAGCGGAGTTACGGCACTGGTCGATCCGCTAGGCCGCGTCACCGCGCGGCTGCGGGAGGGCGAAATGGCCCTGCTCGACGTCGTGCCACCCCGCCCCTTGGGCCAAACGCTCTATGGCCGGCTGGGCGACTGGCCGTTCCTGGCTGCGGTGGCGCTCGCTCTGTTGGGCCTTGGGCTGGCGCGCCGACGCGCGCGGCGCTGACGCAAAATTGGTCTCCCGCCAAGTCCATCAACATATCAAGATTTCTTTATATCAGCCTTGACCCGCCGCCCCCCGACTGGCAAAAACCGGCGTAACGGCCCCATTCTTGGGCAAAAAGGGGAAAAATTGGCACGTTCGAGCTATCTGTTTACCTCCGAGAGCGTTTCCGAGGGCCATCCTGACAAGGTTTGCGACCGCATCTCGGACGAAATCGTGGACCTGGTGTTCCGCGAAGCCAAGAAATGCGGCATGGATGCCGGCGCAGTGCGCATTGCCTGCGAAACCCTGGCCACGACCAACCGCGTGATCATTGCGGGCGAAGTGCGCGTGCCCGAAACCCTGCTCAAGAAGGACAAGGCCGGCAACGTGCTCAAGGACGCCGCCGGCAATCCGGTGGTCAATCCGGCCAAGTTCAAGTCCACCGCTCGCAAGGCCATCCGCTCCATCGGCTACGAGCAGGCCGGTTTCCATTGGAAGACCGCCAAGATCGACGTGCTGCTGCACGGCCAGTCCGCCGATATCGCGGTGGGCGTGGATGCCAGCGGCAACAAGGACGAAGGCGCGGGCGACCAGGGCATCATGTTCGGCTATGCGGCACGCGAAACCCCCGAGCTGCTGCCCGCCCCGATCTATTATGCCCACAAGATCCTGGAAACTTTGACCGAGGCGCGCAAGGCGGGCCATGGCGAAGCCGGCAAGCTGGGGCCCGACGCCAAGAGCCAGGTCACCATTCGCTACGAGAACGGCCAGGCCGTGGGCGTCACCCAGATCGTTCTGTCCACCCAGCATCTGGACGAGAGCCTGACGTCGGCCGACGTGCGCCGCATCGTGGAGCCCATCGTGCGCGCCGCGCTGCCGCAAGGCTGGATCACGCCCGAGACCGTCTGGCACGTCAATCCCACCGGCAAGTTCGTGGTGGGGGGCCCCGATGGCGATGCGGGCCTGACCGGGCGCAAGATCATCGTGGATACCTATGGCGGGGCCGCGCCCCATGGCGGCGGCGCCTTTTCGGGCAAGGACCCAACCAAGGTGGATCGCTCGGCCGCCTATGCCGCACGCTATCTGGCCAAGAACGTGGTGGCCGCCGGGCTTGCCGATCGCGCCACCATCCAGCTCTCCTATGCCATCGGTGTGGCCGCCCCGCTCTCGATCTATGTGGACCTGCACGGCACCGGCAAGGTTGCCGAGGACCGGCTGGAGGCGGTGCTGGGCTCGGGCGATCTGATCAATCTCACCCCGCGCGGCATCCGCACCCATCTGGGGCTCAACAAGCCCATCTATGCCAAGACCGCCGCCTATGGCCATTTCGGGCGCAAGCCGGGACGCGACGGCTCGTTCTCCTGGGAGCGCATCGATCTGGTGCCTGCGCTCAAGGCCGCGCTCAAGAGCTAGCCTTCCGGCCCCAACGCCCCTATGGAAAGGCCCGCCCGCCGTGGCGGGCCTTGATCGTTTCTTGCTTGAGGATGCCCGCGTGACGGACAAGCCGCTTCATCCGCTCAACCGCCGTGGCGAGCCGCGCGCCTTTTTCGGCCGCCGCTCGGGCAAGCGCCTGCATTCGGGCCAGGGTTCGCTCTATCGCGAGCTGTTGCCCCAGGTGCAGATCGCGCTGGACGATGACGGGCTCGACCCCAAGGCCCTGTTCCCCGGTGCAGAGCGGCTGGTGATCGAGATCGGCTATGGCGGGGGCGAGCATCTGGCGCGCCAGGCGGGGGCAGCCCCCGGCACCGGTTTCATCGGCTGCGAGGTGTTCACCGGCGGCATCGGCAAGATGGTGCAGGCCATTGCCGACCAGGACCTGGGCAATGTCCGGCTCTTTACCGACGATGCGCTCAAGCTGCTGCAAAAGCTGCCCGCCGCCAGCATCGACGAAGTCTACCTCCTTTATCCCGATCCCTGGCCCAAGACGCGCCACCACAAGCGACGCTTCGTCTCGCCCCTGACGCTGGCCGAGCTGGCCCGCGTCATCCGCCCAGGCGGCAAGTTCCACTTTGCCACCGATATCGAGGATTATGCCGACTGGACCCTGGCCCACATCCTGCGCGAGCCGGCCTTCGATTTTACGCCCACGGGTCCGGGCGCCTGGCACACGCCCTATCCGGGCTGGCAGCCCACGCGCTACGAGCAGAAGGCCCGGCGCGAGGGGCGCATGATCAGCTTTTACTTTACCTTCACGCGGCTTTGAGACCGCTCCGGGATGGCCGATACCAGGCACTCTTGCCTGAGCCGGCCAACCGGGCTATAAAGCGACAACATCTCTGGCATTTTGCAGAGTGGGCGCCGAACGGCCCCGCTCTTTTTTATTACCCGAAGGATCCATGAGCTTCGATCTCACCGAGAAGCGGTACATCAAGGAAACCGGGCTCGAGACGCGCATTGCCGCCATTATCGAGCCCGTTGCCAACAGCCTTGGCTATGCGCTGGTGCGCGTCAAGGTGACCCAGGAAAACGGCTGCACCCTGCAGATCATGGCCGAAAACGCCCATGGGCGCTTCGCCATCGAGGATTGCGAGAAGCTGTCCAAGGAAATTTCCCCGGTGCTGGACGTGGAAGATCCCATCGACCGCGAATATCACCTGGAGGTCAGCTCCCCGGGCATCGATCGGCCGCTGGTGCGCGCGCGCGACTTCAACACCTATGTGGGCCACGAGGCCAAGGTGGAGCTGTCTGACGCGGTGGATGGACGCAAGCGCTTCCGCGGCATGATCGGGGGCGCCGACGACACCCATTTCACCATCTCCCTGCCCGATGCGCCCAAGGACAGCGATCCGGTGCACCGCCTGCCGCTGTCGCTTCTGGGCGATGCCAAGCTGGTGATGACCGAGGCGTTGCTCAAGCTGGCCCAGGACCAGGCCGATGACGACGTGCTGGAAGATCCCGACGTCGAGCAGATCGAATACGAGGCCGACGATGACGGCCAGGACCTGACCGACGACCAAGACCTAGAAGACGACCAAGACGACCAAGACGACGCAACTGCTCCTGAGGAGACCAAGTAAATGGCCGTTAGCGCGAACAGGCTCGAACTGCTCCAGATCGCCGATGCTGTGGCTCGCGAGAAGTCCATCGACCGGATGGTCGTGATCGAGTCCATGCAGGATGCCATCGAAAAGGCCGCCAAGTCCCGCTACGGCGCCGAAACCAACGTGCGTGCCGAGATCAACCCCAAGACCGGCGAATTGCGCCTGTGGCGCCTGCTCGAAATCGTGGACGTGGTGGAAGACCACGCCCAGCAGATTTCGCTCAAGGACGCCAAGGCCCGCAACGCTGCCGCCAATCTGGGCGATTTCGTCACCGAGCCGCTGCCGCCCATCGAGTTCGGCCGCATCGCCGCCCAGTCGGCCAAGCAGGTGATCGTGCAGAAGGTGCGCGATGCCGAGCGCGAGCGCATGTACGATGAGTATTACGGCCGCATCGGCGAGATCGTGAACGGCACGGTCAAGCGCGTCGAATACGGCAACGTCATCGTCGATCTGGGTCGTGGCGAAGCCATCATCCGCCGCGACGAGCTGATCCCGCGCGAAATGTTCCGCTATGGCGACCGCGTGCGCGCCTATGTCTACGACGTGCGCCGCGAACAGCGCGGCCCGCAGATTTTCCTGTCGCGCACCCATCCCCAGTTCATGGCCAAGCTCTTCCAGCAGGAAGTGCCCGAGATCTATGACGGCATCATCACCATCCGCTCGATCGCGCGCGATCCGGGCAGCCGCGCCAAGATCGCCGTGACGTCGTCCGATTCCTCGATCGACCCCGTGGGCGCCTGCGTGGGCATGCGCGGCAGCCGCGTGCAGGCGGTAGTGGCCGAGTTGCAGGGCGAAAAGATCGACATCATTCCCTGGACAGAGAACATCGCCGACCTCGTGGTTTCGGCCCTCCAGCCCGCCGACGTTGCCAAGGTGGTGCTCGACGAGCAGGCCGAGCGCATCGAAGTGGTGGTGCCCGACGAGCAATTGTCGCTCGCCATCGGCCGGCGCGGGCAGAACGTGCGCCTGGCCAGCCAGCTGATCGGCTGGGACATCGACATCCTGACCGAGCAGGAAGAATCGGAACGCCGGCAGAAGGAATTCGCCGAACGCACCGATTTGTTCATGAATGCCCTTGATGTGGACGAGATGGTTGCCCAATTGTTGGCTTCCGAAGGCTTCTCCTCCATCGAGGAACTGGCCTATATCGAGCCCGACGAAATCGCGACCATCGAAGGCTTCGACGAGGAAACCGCCTCCGAGATCCAGAACCGCGCCGTCGAATATCTCGCTGCCATCGACCGGGCCCATGACGAAGAGCGTCAGGCGCTGGGCGTTGCCGACGATCTGATCGAGATCCACGGCCTCACCCCGGCCATGCTGGTGGCGCTGGGCAAGGACGGCATCAAGACCGTCGAGGATTTCGCCGGCTGTGCCGCCGACGACCTGGTGGGTTGGACCGAACGCAAGGACGGCGAAACCAAGCGCTTCGAAGGCACGTTGGCCGATTTCCCGGTGAGCCGCGAGGAAGCCGAGGAAATGATCCTGGATGCGCGCCTCAAGGCGGGCTGGATTACCCAGGACGAGCCCGAAGCGGCCGAGTTCGACGGGGAAGAGCCCGCCGACGAAGCCCAGGCCTGAGCGGGGCCGTGAGTTATGCCCCGCCGCAATGAGACCGAACGCGAATGCTGTCTGACCCGCCAGACCAGGCCGGTGACCGACCTCATCCGCTTCGTGGCGGGGCCTGAGGGCGATCTCTGGCCCGATATCGACGCCAAGGCCCCGGGCCGCGGCGTGTGGGTGAGTGCCGACGCGGCTTCTGTTGCGGCGGCCATCAAGAAGAAGGCCTTTTCACGAGGGCTCAAGACGCAGCTGCGCATCTCCCCCGATCTGGTGGAATTGACGCAGACCCATCTGACGCAGCGCCTGCTGGGCGCGCTCGGGCTGGCCCGCAAGGCCGGCCAGATCGCCACGGGTAGCACCCGCGTCAGATCCGCGATCGATGCGGGAGACGTGCTGGCCCTGATCACGGCCAGCGACGCGGCTCCCGATGGGCGCGGCAAGATCGTGGCACCGTTTCGGGCTCGTTTCGGGCCCGGCACGCTGCCACACTTCGAATTTCTCACCTCCGAGCAATTGGGTTTGGCTTTGGGCGGTGAAAATGTGATACATGCTGCGCTCACCAAAGGGGCGGCAGCGCAATCGGCGTTGACGCGGGCCCTGCGTTTGGCCCATTACATCGCCCCAAATGGTGCGCCTTCCTCGCCTGCGGACGACGATCTGCCCGACGATGACGCGCAAGACACGAACGAAGCGGGACTTCATGGCTGATAACGACGACAAGCACGACAGCAATTCGGGCGCGGGTAAAAAGACCCTGACGCTCAAGGGTGCGCCACAGGTTGGCGGGCGCCCGGGCATGTCGCGCAGCTCGCGAACGGTGGTCGTTGAAAAACGCACCCGCCGTGTGCCCACTCCGGCCGGCACGCCTGCCCCCGGACAGCGGCCTCAATCGTCTTCGCCCGGCTCGGGCAATCAGGGTCGGCCCCAGCAGCGCTCGGGCCAGGCCCCGCGCATGTCGGCCGGCCTGACATCGAGCGAGTCCGATGCCCGCCAGCGCGTGCTGCGCGAGGCGGCCGCCCGCATGGCCGAGGACAATGCCCGCTTTGCCGCCGAGGAAGCGCGCCGTATCGAGGAAGATACGCGCCGCCGCCAGTTGCGCGAAGAAGCAGCCCGCCAGGAAGAAGACCGCCAGCGTGCCGAGCGCGAGGCTGCCGAAGCCGCTGCCCGCGCGGCCCAGCAGGCCAGCGCCCCGCGCGCCGAACCGGCCCCTGCCGCTCCGGCTCCGCAGGCTGCTGCACCGGCCACGGCCCCAACACCCGCAGCGCCCAGTGCGCGCGAACGTAATGCCGGCCCATCGGTCGTGCGCTATGCCGCCGGCCGTCCCGGCCAGCCGCCGCGTCCGCCGCGCGCTGCCCCGCCGTCCCAGACCCGTCCTGCCGCCGGGGCTGCCCCGGCCAATCGCACCGGCGAATCGCGTCGCCCCCCCGGGGAGCGCCAGCGTCCCGTCGGCGGCGGCATGGCCCCGATCGGCAATGTGCCGCCCGCACCCCCGTCCGAGGCCGATGGCCGCAAGACGCGGACCGGCGCACCCAGCCCACGCGGCATCGTCAATGAGGCCGAGCTCGAAAATGCCCGCCGCGCCTCGCGCGCCGCACCCGAGCGGCCCACGCGCCGTGCCGAAGAGACGGCCGGCCAGCGCAGCCGCCTGACCGTGGTCAATGCCGGGGTGGAAGGGGATCGCGATCGCGGTCCGTCCTTGGCCGCCATGCGTCGCCGCCGCGACAAGAAGATGGGCCGCAACCAGGTGGCCCAGCCCAAGCTCAGCCGCGAGGTGATCATTCCTGAAGCCATTACGGTGCAGGAGTTGGCCAACCGCATGGCCGAGCGTTCGGTGGACGTGATCAAGCTGCTCATGCAGCAGGGCCAGATGGTCAAGATCAACGACATCCTGGATGCCGACACCGCCGAACTGCTGGCCACCGAATTGGGCCACACGGTCAAGCGCGTGTCGGAAGCCGACGTCGAAGAAGGCCTGTACGACGACGTGCGCGAGGATCGTGCCGAAGATCAGGTCGGTCGTCCGCCGGTCGTGACCATCATGGGTCACGTCGACCACGGCAAGACCTCACTGCTCGACGCCATCCGCGAGGCCAACGTCGTCAGCGGCGAAGCCGGTGGCATCACCCAGCATATCGGCGCCTATCAGGTCGAAAAGAACGGCGCCAGAATCACGTTCCTCGATACGCCCGGCCACGAAGCCTTCACCGCCATGCGTGCCCGTGGCGCGCAGGCGACCGACATCGCCGTGCTGGTGGTGGCCGCCGATGACGGCGTGATGCCCCAGACGATCGAATCCATCAAGCACGCCAAGGCGGCCGGGGTTCCGATCATCGTGGCGATCAACAAGATCGACAAGCACGAGGCCGACGCCAATCGCGTGCGCACCGAGCTGTTGCAGCACGAAGTGTTCGTGGAAACCATGGGCGGCGATACGCTGGACGTGGAAGTATCGGCCAAGACCCATCAGGGCCTGGACCGGCTGCTCGAAACCATCCTGCTGCAGGCCGAAGTGCTCGAACTGGGCGCCAATCCCGATGGCCGCGCCGAAGGCCTGGTCATCGAAGCCAAGCTCGATCGCGGCCGCGGTGCGGTGGCGACGGTCCTGGTGCAGCGCGGCACGCTCGCCGTCGGCGACATCGTGGTGGCCGGCACCGAATGGGCGCGTGTCCGTGCCCTGGTGGACGACAAGGGCGTACAGACCAAGGAAGCGGGCCCCTCAATGCCCGTCGAGGTTCTGGGCTTCAATGGCGTGCCCGATGCCGGCGACCGGTTCTCGGTGGTCGAGAGCGAAGCGCGTGCCCGTGAAGTGACCGAATACCGTCAGCGCCAGATCCGCGAGCGGACCGCCGGTGGCGGTGCCACCAGCCTCGAGCAGATGATGAATCAGCTCAAGGCCTCGGGCATCTCCAAGTTCCCCTTGATCATCAAGGGCGACGTGCAGGGTTCGGTGGAAGCCATCGTGGCGAGCCTGGACAAGCTGGGCACCGACGAAGTGTCGGCCCAGATCCTGATGTCGGGCGTGGGCGGGATCACCGAGTCGGACGTGACGCTGGCCACGGCCTCCAAGGCCGTGATCATCGGGTTCAACGTGCGTGCCAACAAGCAGGCCTCGGACCTGGCCCAGCGCGAAGGCATCGAGATCCGCTATTACAACATCATCTACGACCTGGTGGATGACGTTAAGCAGGCCATGTCGGGCCTTTTGGCTCCCGAACGGCGCGAAACCTTCATCGGCTACGCCCAGATCATGGAAGTGTTCAACATCTCCAAGGTCGGCAAGGTCGCGGGTTGCCGCGTCACCGAGGGCATCGTGGAGCGCGGCGCCGGCGTGCGCCTGCTGCGCGACAACGTGGTCATCCACGAAGGCAAGCTCTCGACGCTCAAGCGCTTCAAGGACGAGGTCAAGGAAGTGCAGGTTGGCCAGGAATGCGGCATGGCCTTCGAGAAATACGAAGACATGCGCCCCGGCGACCAGATCGAATGCTTCCGCGTCGAGACCGTGCAGCGCACGCTCTAGGCGGAAACCAGAACACTGTGACAAGGGCGCGGGGAGACATCCTCGCGCCCTTTTTCATGCGCCACCGCCCGGGAGGCAGTTTTGGCAGAACCGCTTGCACGCCTGCACTATACCCTCACGCCAGCCGATGCCCTGGCCTATGAGGCCCTGCCGCACGAACTGCCGCGCCGCGCCCTGCTCGGCTTTGTCGGCGTGCTTTTTGTGGTCGGCATGGCGATGGCCCTGCTGCTCGAGCCGCTGCTTGGCACGGCGGAGGGCTGGCAGAGCTGGATTGCCATGGCCATCGCCATCGCGCTCACCTATGGGATTTGGACGCTGCTGCTGACCCGGGCCACCCATCGCCGCGCCAGGCGGCGCCTGGGGGCACCGCGCGCGGTAACCCTCGAACTCTGGGGCGATCATCTGAGCGTGGCGCAGGGCACCGACACGCTGTCTGTCGCGCTGGAAACCATAGCCGCGGTGACCACCACCGCGACCCATGTGTTCATCGATGCGCCGCCCCAGGTGCTGATCGTGCCCCTCGCCGCCTTTCCCGACAGCGCGGCCTTGCAAGCGTTCGGCACCCAGGTGGACGCCATGAGTCAAGAGGCCAGCGGCCCCTAGGGGCGGGTCGCGGGGCGAACCAGAACGCCTTTGGGTGCAGGCGTAGGCGTCGGCACGGTCAGCTGCGACCGGATCTGGCTGGTTGCCGGCAGGATCTGCGGCCCGGTATCGGCCGCCACCAGCCCACCATGGCCATCGCACAAGGCCGGGCCCACTACCGAAAGGCCCGCGCTGCTGCCAGAATACGAGTGCAACGTGCCATCGGCACAGCGAATGGCGTAGTAATTGTCGCCCAGCTGATAGGACACCCAGGCCGCAGCTGGCCCGGTGCAGGCCACGGCCAGGCCGGCGCTGCACAAAGCCAGGCTCAACAGACGCGATGCAGTGGACATGTTGGAATCCTCCCGGACGCTCGCCAATCGAGTTCATCCTGAGGCCAACCCTGCTCTCGGCCCCGTGAACCGGATCTGAATGGACCGCGCCAACGCCATCTCTCCACGAAGAATGATTGACGCTGGGCCCGGCAATGCCTAAGTCCCGCGCCATGAGAAAAGACAATCACAAGCCCACAGGCCCCTCCCAGCGCATGCTGCGCGTGGGTGAGCTGGTGCGCCATGCGCTTTCGGCCCTGTTTACGCGCGGCGAGATCGACGACGAGGCCCTGGTCGGCGTGGTGGTGACCGTGCCCGAGGTGCGCATGTCGCCCGACCTCAAACTGGCTAGCGCCTATGTCATGCCGCTGGGCGGGGAGCGCGCCGCCGAGATTGTGGAGGCGCTCAACCGGCACAAGAAGTTCATTCGCGGCCGCATCGCGCCCGAACTGGACCTGAAATTTGCCCCCGAAGTGCGCTTTTTCGTCGACAATACCTTCGAGGAATTCGGCCGCATCGACGCCATCCTGCGCTCGGACCGCGTGCAGCGCGACATTCGGGACGATGACGAGGACGAGCCGCAATCGTGAGCGCCCCGCGTCGCAACAAGCGCCCGATTTCGGGCTGGCTGGTGCTGGACAAGCCCTATGGCATGACCTCGACCGAGGCCGTGGCCAAGGTGCGCTGGCTGTTCCAGGCCGAGAAGGCCGGCCATGCCGGCACCCTCGATCCCTTGGCCACGGGCATTCTGCCCATCGCCCTGGGCGAGGCCACCAAGACCGTGCCCATGGTGCAGGACGGCACCAAGACCTATCTCTTCACCGTCAAATGGGGCGAGGCCACCAGCACCGACGACCGTGAAGGCGCGGTGATCGCCACCTCGCCGGTGCGGCCCGAGCGCGAAGCGATCCTGGCCGTTCTGCCGCAGTTTACCGGCACGATCAGCCAGCGTCCGCCGGCGTTTTCGGCCATCAAGGTGGCCGGCGAGCGGGCCTACGATCTGGCGCGTGCCGGTGAAACGGTGGAACTGGCCGAACGCCTGATCACCATCGACAGCCTCACCCTCACCGCCAGCGATGCCGAGACGGCGACCTTCGAGGCCATCTGCCAGAAGGGCACCTATGTACGCTCCCTGGCGCGCGACATGGCCCTGGCGCTGGGCACGCAGGGTCATGTGATCGCCTTGAGACGCTCGGCCGTGGGTGGCTTTACCCAAGCCGATTGCGTCACGATCGATACCATCGAGCCCCTGGAACTGCCCGGCCGCGACGCCCTGCTCAATCCCATCGCCTCGGGATTGCAAGACCTGCCCGAGATCCGGCTCGATCCGCGCCAGGCCGGCATGGTGCGCCAGGGCAATGGCGTGCTGCTGATCGGGGCCAATGCCCCCATTGCGCTGGAGAACTGCTGGGCCAGCAGCCGGGGCGAAGCGGTGGCCATCGGCATGGTCGAAAACGGACAGTTCAAGCCGCGTCGCGTGCTTTTGGGCACAGGCGGCGCAGTTTGAGCGCCAAGGACACGGTCTCGCCCCAAACTCCGTGATAAGCGGGCTTTGCGCGGCACCGCACCGTCTTTTGCCTTGAGCCGGGTGCCAAACCGCGCTCAACTTGCGAGCCAGCCTCAACGATTCCGGTCGAGGCGGAGACAAGGATCATCGTGCGCCAGGGTGTGCTGCGGTCGCAGCCCATAGCCGTCTATCTGTTTCTCCTGGCGACGGTGGCGATCCTGCCGCTGCTCATCTTTGCCGGGCTCTTGCTGCAACGCAACAACGAGGCCCAGGAAAGCGTGGTGCAAACCCTCACCGTGGGGACCACCCAGGCCATCATGCAGGCGGTGGATCGGCGCATCGAATCCAACATCACCATCCTGCGCATTCTCTCCACCAGTCCGGAGATCGATTATCCGGACAAGGAACAGTTCTACATCCGCGCCAATTCGGCGCTGGCCGGCACCGGTTCGCACGTGGTGTTGCTCAACGATCGGTTCCAGCAGCTGATCAACACCCGCGTGCCCTATGGGGAGCCCTTGGGGGTGTCAAACGATCCCGACACCATGACCAAGGCGATCGCCTCCAACCAGATCGTGTTCTCGGACGTGCGCTTCAGCCCCACGGCGCAGGCCTGGATCGCCCCGGTCATCATGCCGCGCACGGCCCGGGACGGCAGCCAGCAGCTGCTGGCCATCAACGAGGATACGCGCAACATCAATGCCGCGCTGATCTCGCGCCAATTGCCCGAAGGCTGGAACGTGGCGCTGGTGGATGCCAAGGATCTGGTGGTAACGGCCTCGGACGGCACCGGCATTGGGGCGGGCACGCCCTTCTTTATTCCCCGCAACCAGCCCGTGGCCTCGAGCAGCTGGCGGCGCGAACGGGTGGAGGGCAACGATCTCTACGTCATCAACTGGACCTCGCCTCTGACCGGCTGGCGCGTGGTCTCCTGGGCCAGCGCGGCAACGGTCGAGCGCCCGCTGACCAACAGCCTGGTCTGGCTGGTGCTGGGCGGTGTGGCGCTGACCGGGGCGGCCAGCATCACTACCTTCATGCTGGCGCGCGAAATCCGCCGTTCGGTGCGCGGGCTGGCGCTCGATGCCAAGCGCCTGGGCGCGGGCGAACATGTCGAGCCGCAGGCCTATCCCGTCGCCGAGATCGCTACGGTGTCGATCGCCTTGGGCGAGGCATCGCGCCGGCGCGACGCGGCCGAGTCCGAAGTGCGGTTCCTGATGCGCGAATTGGCGCATCGCTCGAAAAACCAGATGACCGTGATCGCCTCCATGGCGCGCCAGACCGCCAAGCACACCGAGTCGCTGCCCGAATTTCTCGCCGGCTTCGAAAAGCGCATCTTCGGGCTGGCCCGCTCCACCGATCTGCTGCTGGCCCACGGCATGGCGGGGGTAGAGCTCGAAGAACTCTTCACCCAGCAGCTCGAGCCCTTCGGTCCCTCAGGCCGGCAGGTGAGTCTTTCGGGCCCGGCGCAGCGGCTCAACACCCATGCGGCCCAGACCCTGGGCATGGCAGCCCACGAACTGGCCACCAACGCCGCCAAATACGGCGCCTTCTCTGCCCAGGGCGGCCAATTGGCCGTCACTTGGACCAAGGCGGGCGACATGCTCGAGCTGGTCTGGCGCGAAAAGGTCGCCACCCCGCCCCAGCCCAGCACCCGCACCGGCTTTGGCACCACGGTGCTGCAATCGATGATGCGGGCCGCGCTGGGCGCCACCGTGGAGCGCACCCTGCACCAGGACGGCATCGAGTGGCGCTTCACCATCCCGCTTGCGGCCATCGACCCCGATCTGGCGCCCCATGGCGACGAGGCCGAAACCGCAGATGTGGACGATCCGGCGCGCCCGCGCGTCGTGGCTGCCGGCTAGAACGCCACAAAGCGCTGGCAATCTGGCGCCCCATCGCCTATATCGGGCGCTAGCGATCGGCCCCCCTGTCTGATGAGGGGTCGATGCGTCACGGCCTCCGCTGGACGACATCCCGGCGCGGGCGACACCCACTCCTCCCGACGAAAGGATTTGACGATGTCGATTACCCCTGAGCGCAAGAGCGAACTGATCAAGGAATATGCCACCAAGAAGGACGATACCGGGTCTCCGGAAGTCCAGGTGGCCATCCTGTCCGAGCGCATCGCCAACCTCACCGAGCATTTCAAGACCCACGGCAAGGACAACCATTCGCGCCGCGGTCTGCTCAAGCTGGTGTCGCTGCGTCGTCGCCTGCTCGACTACGTCAAGGCGCGTGACGAAGAGCGTTACCGCACCCTGATCACCCGTCTGGGCATTCGCCGCTGACGGTGCCGGTACGCGGCGGGGCTCCTTGTGGGCCATCGCCGCGTCCGCCTTCCCGCAAGCGGGTGGGCTAATCCATCCGGCGCCGTTTGCGCCGATCAAGCGTCTCCACCCGGAAGCGGCAACGGTTCCGCGGTCAGGAAACGCGAATAAGACTAAGACTTGGACCCGTTTGACGCTTCGTGTGCCAAAGGGGTCCAGGATTGCCGACGAACCGGCAGTTTTGGAGCATGGCAGGATCGCCAGCTGCTTCCGCCCGTCCCGGGCCCTTGGTTCCGGGGCAACCCAGTCTGGGAGCAGCTCACAATCTTGCCCATGTTCCTCCCGGTTCCAACCGGTGTCCCGCCTCAGGGCGCGCAGGGCGCGTCGCTGGTGGCGCCGGGACACGTTTGAGGGGCGATGCCCGGCATCGCTGCCTTTTTGAGGAAATGAAGAGACATGTTTGAACACCATAAGGTGGAACTGAACTGGGGCGGCCAGCCGCTGACGCTGGAAACGGGCAAGGTTGCCCGCCAGGCCGATGGCGCGGTTTTCGCCACCCTTGGGGAAACCGTGGTTCTGGCCACCGTGGTCTCGGCCAAGAGCGCCAAGCCGGGCCAGGACTTCTTCCCCCTGACCGTCAACTACCAGGAAAAGTACTTCGCCGCCGGCAAGATCCCGGGCGGCTATTTCAAGCGCGAAGGGCGCCCCACCGAAGCCGAGACGCTGATCTCGCGCCTCATCGACCGCCCGATCCGTCCGCTGTTCCCCGCCGGCTACAAGAACGAGACCCAGGTCATCGTCACCGTTCTGCAGCACGACATGGAAAATGACCCCGACGTTCTGGCCATGGTCGCCGCTTCCGCGGCGCTGACCATTTCGGGCATTCCCTTCATGGGCCCGATCGGTGCGGCCCGCGTTGGCTATATCGACGGGCAGTACGTGCTCAACACCCCCATCGACAAGAAGAGCGACAGCAAGCTCGAACTGGTCATGGCCGGCACTGCCGATGCCGTGCTGATGGTGGAATCGGAAGCCCAGGAGCTGTCCGAAGAAGTGATGCTGGGCGCCGTGATGTTCGGCCATGCCGAGAGCCGCAAGGTGATCGAGGCCATCATCAAGCTGGCCGAGCTGGCCGCCAAGGAACCGCGCGAATTCGAGCCCGAGGATCACTCGGAGCTGGAAAATGCCATGCTCTCGTTCATCGAGACCGAGCTGCGCGCCGCCTACCAGAACACCAAGAAGGAAGTCCGCTACGCTGCCGTGGATGCCGCCAAGGCCCGCGTGATGGACCATTTCGCGCTCCAGATCGAAAACGGCGTCTACGCTCCCGATCAGGTCGGCGCCGTGTTCAAGTCGCTGCAGGCCAAGATCGTGCGCTGGAACATTCTGGACACCAGCACCCGCATCGATGGCCGCGATCTCTCCACCGTGCGCCCGATCGTGGCGGAAGTGGGCATTCTGCCCCGCACCCACGGCTCGGCGATCTTCACCCGCGGCGAGACGCAGGCGCTGGTGGTTGCCACCCTGGGCACCGGCGATGACGAGCAGTTCGTGGACAGCCTGGAAGGCACCCACAAGGTGAACTTCATGCTGCACTACAACTTCCCTCCCTATTCGGTGGGTGAAGCGGGCCGCATGGGTTCGCCCGGCCGTCGCGAAATCGGCCACGGCAAGCTGGCCTGGCGCGCCGTCAACCCGATCCGCCCCAAGGCCGAAGAGTTCCCCTACACGATCCGCGTGGTCTCCGAGATCACCGAATCGAACGGCTCGTCCTCCATGGCCACCGTCTGCGGCGCCTCGCTGGCGCTGATGGATGCCGGTGTGCCCATGAAGCGGCCGGTGGCGGGCATCGCCATGGGCCTGATCCTGGAAGGCGAGCGCTTTGCCGTGCTCTCCGACATTCTGGGCGACGAAGATCACTTGGGCGACATGGACTTCAAGGTGGCTGGCACCGAGGTGGGCGTCACCTCGCTGCAGATGGACATCAAGATCGCCGGCATCACCGAGGAGATCATGAAGGTCGCCCTCGAGCAGGCCAAGGGCGGCCGCGCGCACATTCTGGGCGAAATGGCCAAGGCCATCACCCAGTCGCGCTCGGAAGTGGGCGAATTCGCACCCCGCATCGAGACCATCCAGATCCCCACCGACAAGATCCGCGAAGTGATCGGCTCGGGCGGCAAGGTCATCCGCGAGATCGTGGAAAAGACCGGCGCCAAGGTCGATATCGAAGACACCGGCGTGATCAAGGTGTCGTCCAGCGACGGCAAGGCGATCGATGCGGCCATCAAGTGGATCCGCTCGATCACCGACGAGCCCGAAGTGGGCCAGATCTACCAGGGCACCGTGGTCAAGACCGCCGATTTCGGCGCGTTCGTGAACTTCTTTGGCGCCAAGGACGGGCTGGTGCACATCTCCCAGCTGGCCGAGCAGCGCGTCGCCAAGACCACCGACGTGGTCAAGGAAGGCGACAAGGTCTGGGTCAAGCTCCTGGGCTTTGACGAGCGCGGCAAGGTGCGCCTGTCGATGAAGATCATCGACCAGGCCACCGGCAAGGAAATCGCCAAGGGCGAAGACGCAGCCGCCGAATAAGGCTGCTGCTTCACGTGAATCGCAAAGGGCCCGGATCGCACGATCCGAGCCCTTTTGCTTGCGGTCGGGCTTTGCCTAGCGCCCGTCTCAGCGGTCGGGCAGCACCCGATGGGGCGGCTGGTGGCCATCCAGGAAGGTGCGGATGTTCACAATCACCGTCTCGCCCATCTCCACCCGGCCTTCCAGCGTCGCCGAGGCCATATGGGCGGTCAGCACCACCTTGTTGGCGCGTGCCAGCGCCAACAATCGTGGATTGATGCCGGGCTTGTTCTCGAACACATCGAGCGCGGCGCCCGACAGGTGCCCGTCCTCGATGCGTGCCACCAGCGCTTCCTCGTCGATCAGCTCGGGCCGGGAAATATTGACCACCACTGCATCGCGCTTGATGCGCGCCAGCCGCGCGGCCGAGAGGATGTGGTGGGTGTCGCGGGTGAGCGGGGTGTGCAGGCTTACGATGTCGACCGCCTCCAGCAGCCCATCGAGCGTGGGATGATAGATCGCCCCGAGCGGCTCCTCGATGGCTGCCGGGCGGCGGCTGCGCGAATAATAATGGATGGACAGGCCGAAGGCGCGAGCCCGCTGGGCAACAGCCGTGCCGATGCGCCCCATGCCCACAATGCCCAGCGCCAGCCCGCGCAGGCGACGCCCCAGCATCCAGGTGGGCGACCAGCCGTTCCACACGCCTTCGTGCACCAGAACCCCCGCGCCCTCCACCAGCCGGCGCGGAATGGCCAGCATCAGCGCCATGGCCATGTCGGCCGAATCTTCGGTGAGCACGCTGGGCGTGTTGGTCACCGTGATGCCGGCGCGGGCCGCCGCATTGATGTCGATATTGTCGTGGCCATTGCCGAACTGGGCGATGAGCCGCACCGAGGCGGGAAAGCGCGACACCAGCTCGGCATCGATGCGGTCGGTGATCGAGGAGACGAAAACCTGCTTGTCGGCCAGCGCTGCTATGATGGCATCGCCCGATAGCGGCACATCGGTCTCGTTGCGGGTCACGTCGAAAAGCTGGGCCATGCGCGCCTCCACCGGGGGCGGCAGGCGGCGGGACACGAAGACGCGGGCCCCCGTGGCGCTCACGCGGTGGGTTTCCACGCGATGGCGCAGCCGATCGCCATGGGGACACAGGAAACACGTGCGGTCATCGCGGCCCTTTAGCGAGCATTAATTACTCTTCTCTAACCTTAGGAAACTTCCACATAGCTGCAAAGTCCATGATTGCACAGATGGGTGTTTCCTCCCCAATGCTCTGGCTGACCCTGCCCGTTCGTCGCCTGCTTCTGGCGCTCGCTGCCCTGTTGACCCTTGTCGCACCGGCCCTGGCCCAGGCCAATACGCCCAGCGGCCTGCCCTTGCCGCGCTTTGCCACCACGCGGTCCGAACCGATCAACGTGCGCGTGGGGCCGGGCACCAAATACGAGGTGGCCTGGATCTATGTGAAGGCCGGCGTGCCGGTGGAGATCATCCAGGAATTCGACACCTGGCGGAAGATTCGCGATGCCGACGGCTCCGAAGGCTGGGTGCACCAGAACCTCCTGTCAGGCCGGCGCTCGGCCTATGTGACGCCCTGGAACCAGGGCGAAACCGTGCCGCTCAAGGCGCGCGGGGACACCGATGCAGGCATTCGTGCCTGGCTGGGCAGCGGCTTTCAGGTGCAGGTGGCCAAATGCGACGGCAAATGGTGCGAAGTGAGCGCCACCGGCAAGTCCGAGGGCGATCGGTCCGCGACCTATAATGGCTATGTCGCCCAGAACACGCTCTGGGGCGTCTACCAGAACGAGATCGTGGACTAGGCGTCCGGAACCAGGCGCACGCCACAAACGAAAAAGGGCGCCAGAGGCGCCCTATCTTACTCGACTTGCAGGCCAGCCCATCGATGATGGGCCGCGCGGCAGCTCAGTCCTGAGCCGCTTTTCTCACCCGCACCACCACGTCCACATGGGTCACCTTCATGCCCGGCGGGGGCTCGGGCAGGCCCTGGATGACGATGGCGGAAGCGGGGATGTCGATCACCCGCTGCTCGTCCTCGAGATAGAAATGGTGGTGGTCCGAGGTGTCGGTATCGAAATAGGACCGGGAGGCTTCCACCGCCACTTCGCGCAACAGCCCTGCTTCCTGGAACTGATGCAGCGTATTGTAGATGGTCGCCAGCGAGACCGGCACATTGGCCTGGTTGGCCTCCGCATGCAGGTCTTCCGCGCTCAGATGCCGATGCGGACCGCCAAACAGCAACTCGGCCAGGGCGACGCGCTGGCGGGTAGGACGCAGGCCGGCCATGCGCAACACTGCGGTGAGGCAGGGCTTGCGGGACGGGACGCGATTGGTGAGGGTGCGGGCAGGCATGGATATGCGGGATTTCCACCGGAAGACGCGATTGCCCAAGGCTTATACTGGCGCACCGGGCCGGAAACAAGCGCTGCGGGCGCAAAACTGGACATTTCGGGCTGACTTTAGGGTGATGGTTTGCCTTTCCCTGCCCGACGATGTGATATTGACCCGGGCCAAAGCCCTCTTTACACCGACCCCACGTTTTACAACACGAGCGGCATTTCCATGACTGAGTCTCGCAACGCCTATGACTACGAGGCTCTGCTGGCATGCGGCCGCGGGGAATTGTTCGGGCCGGGCAATGCCCAGCTGCCCGCGCCCCCCATGCTCATGTTCGATCGCATCACCCGCATCGATGCCGATGGCGGCGCCCATGCGCGCGGGCAGGTGCGCGCCGAGCTCGACGTGAACCCGGACCTGTGGTTCTTCAAATGCCATTTCATCGGCGATCCGGTGATGCCGGGGTGCCTGGGGCTCGACGCGCTGTGGCAGATGCTCGGCTTTTTCCTGGGCTGGGGCGGGTCGCCCGGCCGGGGCCGCGCGCTGGGCGGGGAAATCAAGTTCACCGGCCAGGTGACCGATGACGTCAAGCTGGTCGAATACGGCATCGACATCAAGCGGGTGATGCGTTCGCGCCTTGCCCTTGGCATTGCCGACGGCTACGTCAAGGCCGACGGCAAGGTGATTTATGAGGCCAAGGACTTGCGGGTCGGCCTGTTCACCGACATCTAAGCTTCCGACCGACGCGATAAGCGGCGCGCAACCGGCTGCCCGGTTTTGGGGTTCAGCCACACGCCAGAGGAAAAGCGAGGCCAGTATGAAGCGAGTTGTAGTCACCGGAATGGGGATCGTTTCCTCCATCGGCAACACTGTCGACGAAGTGCTCGCCAGCCTCAAGGCGGCCAAGCCGGGCATCAGCTTTGCCCAGGATTATGCCGACCTGGGCTTTCGCTGCCAGGTGCAGGGCGCGCCCGATCTCGACCCCTTTGCGGTGCTCGACCGCCGCACCACGCGGTTCATGGGCAAGGGCGCGGCCTGGAACTACATCGCCATGCAGCAGGCCATCGCCGATGCGGGCCTGGAAGACAAGGACGTCAAGAACCCGCGCACCGGCATCGTGATGGGCTCGGGCGGCCCTTCCACCCGCACCGTGGTGGAAGCTGCCGACATTACCCGCGAAAAGGGCCCCAAGCGCATCGGGCCCTTGGCCGTGCCTAAGGCGATGAGCTCCACTGCGTCGGCGACGCTGGCCACCCCTTTCGGCATTCTGGGCGTCAACTATTCGATCTCCTCGGCCTGCGCGACCTCCAAGCATTGCATCGGCAATGGCTATGAGCAGATCCAGATGGGCAAGCAGGACATCGTGTTCGCCGGCGGCCACGAGGATCTGGACTGGTCCATGTCCAACCTGTTCGACGCCATGGGCGCCATGTCGACCAATTTCAACGACACTCCGCTCAAGGCCTCGCGCGCCTATGACAAGAACCGCGACGGCTTCGTCATCGCGGGCGGTGCCGGCGTGCTGGTGCTCGAAGAACTCGAGCATGCCAAGGCGCGGGGCGCCAAGATCTATGCCGAGATCGTGGGCTATGGCGCCACCTCGGACGGCTACGACATGGTCGCGCCCTCGGGTGAAGGCGCAGTGCGCTGCATGCGCATGGCGCTTGAGAACGTCAAGGGGCCGGTCGACTACATCAACCCGCACGCCACCTCCACCCCCGTGGGCGACCGCCGGGAAATCGAGGCGCTGCGCCAGGTGTTCGGCACCGAAGACAAGTGCCCGCCCATTTCGGCCACCAAGTCGCTGACCGGCCATTCGCTGGGCGCCACCGGCGTGCAGGAATCGATCTATTCGATCCTGATGATGCAGCACAATTTCATGTGCGAGAGCGCCAATATCGAAGAGCTCGACCCCGAGTTCGCCGACATGCCAATCCTGCGACAACGCCGCGACAACGCCTCAATCGGCATTGCACTCTCGAACTCCTTCGGCTTTGGCGGCACCAACGCCACCCTGGTGTTCAAGCACCCGGACGCCTAGCCCACCGGGCCAGGCGCTGCTAAACTGGCCTCCTCTGGAGGATTTGCCATGACTCGCGCGATCACGGTGCAACTCCAAGTCGATGACGAGATCGACTCGGCCATGCATCAAGCCATTGCTGCGCATGAATTTGCCTCGACGCAGGCTCTGGTCGAGCAGGCTCTGCTCGATTGGAAAGAGCGGCGTGACAATAACGGCTATAGCCGGGCCGAGCTCGAGGCGGAGATCGCACAAGGCTTGCAGTCGCCGCCTTCGTCCTTGTCGCTACCCGAAATCATGGCCCGTGCCCGCGCCAGGCTTCATGGGTGATGGCCTCTGACGTCCGCCTGACCGAACGGGCGCTGGAAGATCTCGATGGCGTTCTGGACTTTATTGCGCTCAGCGGTCGTGCGGCCGCCTTTGCCATGTTGGAGCGCATCGACCAAAGCCTGGAGCGCTTACGCCACACACCTCTGATCGGGAAATCGCGGCATGATCTGGCACCAGATGTCCGGCAACTCCTCGTGCGGCCCTACCTCGTGTTTTACCGCGCCGACGAAGCTGGTATCCTGGTCATCCGCATTCTGCACGAACGCCGGCGTCAGGCGCCTGGCCTGTTCTGAGGCCTAAAGTCCGACTTCGGTAAACCGGGCACTAGCGCCTGAGTACAGCAGCAGGCGGCCATAGAGGGGCTCGCCGAACCCGGTGACGAGCTTGATGGCCTCCATGGCCATAAGCGTGCCGATGACCCCCGTTACCGCGCCCACGATGCCCACCGCTTCGCAGGAGGGCAGGTCGTCGTCCTGGGCGTCGTCGGGATAGATCGCCGAGAACCCCGGATAGAAGCCGCCCTCGGGCCGGGCCAGATGTGGCGCCAAGACGGTCAGATGGCCATCAAACATCGAGACGGCGCCCAGAACCAGCGGCAGGCGCAGCGCCTGGGCGGCGCCGGCCACCACCCGCCGGGTCGAGAGCGTATCGCTGCCATCGAGCACCAGGTCGTAATTGGCCAGGATGGTGGCGGCATTGGCCTCGTCGAGCTGCAGGCCATGGGGCACATAGGCGATGTCGGGATTGAGCGCTTCGACGAAATCGCGGGCGCTGACCACCTTCTTGGTGCCGATGGCCCGGCTGGTGTGCACGATCTGGCGCTGCAGGTTGGAGAGCGCCACCGTGTCATGGTCGATCACCCCCAGCGTTCCCACCCCGGCGGCCGCCAGATAGGCGATGGCGGGGCTGCCCAGACCGCCGGCGCCCACCACCAGCACACGCGCGGCCTTGAGCTTTTGCTGGCCGGCGCCGCCAATGCCCTTGAGCACCAGATGCCGGGCATAGCGCCGGGCTTCGTCCGGCGACAACCGGGGCGCCTCGATCATTGCAGCGGCACGGCCAGAAAACGCCGGTCGGGCCCCTCGAAGCCGAAGGGGTAGACACCAACGATGGCCACCCCGCCATCCAGGCTCCCGCTGTTCATCGGCGCCACCACGCCATAAAGGCGATAATCGGTGGCGCAGCCGCGCGAGGCGGGCAGCATGGCACCGTCACGATGCAGCTCCCGACTGGCCCCATCGGTGGTGAGCGTCAGGGCATAGCCCTTGGCCGGCTCGCCCGGATAGGACTGGCAATCATGGGGCGATCCGGCTTCGAACTGTTCGAGCGCCAGTTCGCTCGAGCCCACCACCTGACCCGGCAGATAGCCTGCCGCGCCGAAATCGAGCGTCTGCCCATTGCCGAATTCGCCATCGCCGTTAAGGGCGATCAGATGGGCGGGGTGATCGAGCCCCAGTTCCACCAGCACCGGCTCGGCGTCGGCGCGGGCCTGGGCCCGCGCCATGGCGATGGTGTCGCCATCGGTCTCCAGCCGCGCCCGGATCGGGGTGCCGCTCACCCAGCGGTCCTGGGCCAGATCGATGACGTAGATATTGGCATAAGGAAAGCCCGAGCCGTCCTGCATGCTATATTCCTCGAAGGCAAAATGGCTGAAATCCCGGGTATAGCCCAAGGGTTCGAACAGCGCCCGATCGCCCGCCAGGGCCGGCGCGGCGCCCAAAACCGCCAACATTGCGATAGAGCTAAACGCCCGTTGAACCGAAGCCGCCAGCACCGCGAACCGTATCATCGAGATCCTCCCTCAGGGCGAAACGGGCGGCGGTGACTGGGGCGACGACCAGTTGCGCGATGCGTTCGCCCCGAACGATGGTGAACTCCTGCTGGCCCAGATTGACCAGCAGCACCTTCACCTCGCCGCGATAATCGGCATCGATGGTACCGGGTGCATTGAGCACCGTCACCCCATGTTTTGCCGCCAGCCCCGAGCGCGGGCGCACCTGCGCCTCGAAACCCGGCGGCAGCGCCATGGCAAAGCCGCACGGCACCAGCGCCCGGGCGCCGGGGGCCAGCGCCAGCGCGGCATCGGGGTTCAGCGCCGCCATCAGGTCCATGCCGGCGGCCTGCTCGGTCTGGCGCTGGGGCAACGGGAGCCCCACACCATGGGAGAGATATTTAAAGCCGATCTCCATTCAGGCGGCGCGGCGCTTCTCGATGGCGTCCCAGATCAGCACGGCGATGTCGGGGCCCCCGAAGCGCTTGATCTCGCGAATGCCGGTGGGCGAGGTGACGTTGATCTCGGTGAGGTAATCCCCGATCACGTCGATACCTACGAAGATCATGCCGCGCTCCTTGAGCGCCGGGCCGATGGCCGCGCAGATTTCGCGTTCGCGCGCGGTCAACTCGGACAGCTCGGGCCGCCCGCCCACATGCATGTTGGAGCGCGCCTCGCCCTCGGCCGGAATGCGGTTGAGCCCGGCTACCGGCTCGCCATCCACCAGAATGATGCGCTTGTCGCCCTTGCGCACCTCGGGGAGGTATTTCTGGATCATGAAGGGTTCGCGGAAGCTCTGCTCGAACAACTCGATCAGGGAAGCCAGGTTGTGGTCGCCCTCCTGGATGAAGAACACCCCGGCCCCGCCATTGCCGTAGAGCGGCTTGACGATGATGTTGCCGTGCTCCTTGCGGAAGGCGCGGATGGCCTCGCGGTCGCGCGTCACCAGCGTGGGTGGCATCAGCTGGGGAAACTGGGTGACGAGGATCTTTTCGGGCGCATTGCGCACGGCCGCCGGCGGATTGACCACCAGCGTTTTAGGGTGCAGCGCCTCGAGCATGTGGGTGATGGTGATATAGTTCATGTCGAAGGGCGGGTCCTGCCGCATCAGCAGCACGTCGGCCTCCGCCAGGTTCTGGCGCGCCGCCTCGCCCAGCGTGAAATGGCTGCCCTTTTCGGCATCGATGACGGTGATCGGCCGGGTCAGCGCGCTCACCACCCCGTCGCGCAGCGCCAGGCTGTCGGGCGTGTAATAGGCCAGCTCATGCCCGCGCGTCTGGGCTTCGAGCATCAGGGCGAAGGTCGAATCGCCCTTGGGGTTGATCGAGGCGATGGGGTCCATCTGCACGGCGACTTTGAGCGACATTGGCGCGTCCTAAACGGTCTCGAAAGCGCCTTTGACATGGCGCGGCCAGCGGCCCGGCGCAAGGAAAATCACATCAAAGCGCAGGGGCGTGTCGGCCAGGGCCGGGTGGCGGGCAATGTAATAGGCCGCTGCCCGGGCGATGCGGCGCGTGTTGACCGCCTCGAGCGCCTCGGCCTCCTGGTGCGCCCCGGCCCGCGCCTTGACCTCGATAAAAACTGTGACGCCCCAGCGCCTGGCCACGAGGTCGATCTCCCCCACCGGGGTCTTCACCCGCTGCGCCACGATCCTGTAGAGCTGGAGCCGCAGGAAGACGGCGGCCAGCGCCTCGGCCCGGCGCCCGCCCCGTTCGGCGCTGATGCGGGCGCTACGCGTCCTTGAGGGCCAGCGCGGCATTGTAGACGTCCTTGCGCTTGAGCCCGAAGCGCGCGGCAATCTCGTCCACGGCGCCGCGCAGGGGCTGGTCGGCCAGCGCCTGGGCCAGCGCATCCTGCCAGTCGGCCTCGGCGATGGCCGCGCCGGGTTCGGCGCCCGCGACCAGAATCACGGCCTCGCCCCTGGTCTCGTCCTGGGCAAAGAGTTCGGCCAGTTCGGCCAGCGTGCCGCGCAGAACCCGCTCGAAGCGCTTGGTCAGCTCCAGCGCCACGGCGGCCTGCCGGTCGGGCCCGAAGGCCTCGGCCATGGCGCCAAGGCTTTCGGGCAGGCGGCGGGGCGATTCGTAAAACACCAGGGTCTCGGTGCGCCGGGCATGGGCGGCAAGCGCATTGGCGCGGGCCCCGGCCTTGGGCGGCAGAAAACCGATAAAGGTGAAGCTGTCGGTGGGCAGCCCCGCCACGGCCAGCCCCGCCAATAGCGCCGAGGGGCCGGGCACGGCAAATAGCGCCCCTCCCTCTTGCGCGATCGCCCGCACCAGCGGAAAGCCGGGATCGGACAGCAGCGGCGTGCCGGCATCGGAAATCAGCGCAATGGCTTTGCCCGCGCCCAGCCGAGCGATGATGTCGTCGATGCGGGCGCGTTCATTGTGCTCGTGCAGCGCCTGGCGCGGCGTGCGAATGCCGTAGTGGTCGAGCAGCCGGGCTGAAAGCCGCGTGTCTTCGCACAGCACCAGATCGGCGGCTGCGAGCGTTTCGAGCGCCCGCAGCGTAATGTCGCGCAAATTTCCGATGGGCGTGGCCACCACATAAAAGCCCGGCGCCAAAGGGGGCGCGGTCACCACCTGCCCGGCGATCACATATTGCGCCGGTTTTGCATCGTCTGCGCTCAAACCCGCACCTGATCTCAATTAACCCGTCCCCTCGTCTTTAAGGGCCACGGACAATTTTGTATAGGAAGGGGGAAGTAAGGCTCGGGGGCACCGGGCGATTGGATATCAGCGCACGGGGGTTCGAAATTCTGCCATGGCCAGATCGACACGCGGCATGGGCGTAAGGCGCGCCGGCATCCGGCTGGGTCTGGCACTGGCAACGGCCGGGCTGGTTTCGGCCTGCTCCATGGGCAGCTTTCCCAGCATGGGCAATTTCGGTACGCCCCGCCCCAGCCAGGACGTGCCCGGCGCCGGGCAGGCCATGCCCACGGCGGCGGGACAGACCGTGGGCAAGGGCCCGGTGCGGGTGGCCATGCTGCTGCCGCTGTCGGGCGATCCGGCGCTGGCCGGGGTGGGCACGGCCATGTCCAATTCGGCCCAGCTGGCCATGAGCTTTATCGAAGCCAATCCCAACATTGCCGAAAACATCACGCTGGTGATCAAGGATACAGGCCCCACCGCCGCAGGCGCCGCCCAAAAGGCCAGCGAGGCGGTCAATGAAGGCGCCAGCCTCATCCTGGGTCCGCTGCGTGCCGATCAGGTGCAGGCCGCCGGCGGGGTGGCGCGCTCTGCCGGGCTGACGCTGATCGGGTTTTCCAACAACACCGGAGCGGCGGCACCGGGCGTGTTCCTGCTCAACGTCTTGCCCGAAACCGAGGTGCGGCGCTCGGTGGGCTATGTGCAGGGCCAGGGCAAGCGCTCCTTTGCCGCCATCGTGCCCACCACCGCCTTTGGCCGCATCCAGGAAGGCGCCTTCCGCCAGGCCGTCGCCGATCTGGGGCTCACGCCACGCGCGATCTACAGTTTCACCAGCCAGGCCGAGGCCGAAGCGGCGGTCAAGCAGGCGGCGCCCTTCCTCAAGGATGGCTCGATCGACGCCCTGTTCATTCCCGATCGGGCCACGGCCACCAGTCTGGCCACTTTCCTGTTCGATGCCGGCATTCCGCCGGGCAAGGTGCAGCTGATCGGTTCGGCCGATTGGGATGGCGACACCCAGATCGTCAATGCGCCCTATCTGGCCGGAGCCATCTATCCTTCGGTGGACGGGTCGGGCCTGGCGGCGATCCGGGGCGACTACCAGGCGCGCTTTGGCGGCCAGCCCCATCCGCTCTCCACCATCGCCTATACCGCCACGCTCCTGGCCAACACCTCGTCGCTCGCCCTGGGCAATCCGCGCTACGATCGCACACAATTGGTGCGCGACAGCGGTTTTAACGGCCGCGACGGGCTGTTCCGCTTCCAGGCCGATGGCCGCAGCGATTATGCCTTGGTGATCAAGCGGGTCGGCAACGGCTCGGCCCAGCAGGTGGACGGCCCCAAGCTCTAGAACGGGCCAAGGTCAGGCGGCCAGGTCCGCCACCACGGCATCGAGCACGGGCCAGCCTTTGTCGGTCACGCGGATATTGCCGTTGCCCAGGGTTTCCACAAAGCCGATGGCCTTGAGGTCGTCGATCTGGCGCTCGTTGAGCTTGCGGCCCGAAAGCTGGGCATAGCGGCGCGGGTCGATGCCTTCGCGCAGGCGCAGGCCCATCACCAGATATTCGTCGCCCTGCTCTTCCCAGGTCAGAATATCGTCCACCACCATGCCGTGGCCCGACGCCATCACCTTCTTGCTCCACTCGAACGGCATGCGCTCGGTGGAGGTGGCATGGCGCCCCGAATTGAGCAGCAGCCGGCCATGGGCGCCCGGCCCAACCCCGACATATTCGCCATAGCGCCAGTAGAGCAGATTGTGCCGGCTTTCCTCGCCGGGGCGGGCATGGTTGGAAATCTCATAGGCGGGGAGGCCCGCGGCACGTGTCAGATCCTGGGTGAGCTGGTAGAGATCGGCCGACAGATCCTCGTCGGGCATTTTGAGTTTGCCCTTCATGAACAGGTCGTAATAGCGCGTGCCCATCTCGATGGTCAGCTGGTAGAGCGACAAATGCCCGCCCGTGGCAATGGCCAGGGCATCCACCAGTTCGCTGCGCCAGTCCTCCAGGGTCTGGCCAGGGCGCGCATAGATCAGATCGAAGCTCGAGCGCTCGAAGATCGACTGGGCCACGCGCACCGCCGCAATGGCTTCTTCCACCGTGTGGCGGCGGCCCAATTCGGCCAGCGGCCCGGGCCGCAGCGATTGCACGCCCAGCGACACGCGGTTGACACCGGCGGCGCGATAGCCGCGAAAGCGATCCACTTCCACGCTGGTGGGATTGGCTTCGAGCGTGATCTCGGCATTCTCGGCCATCGGCCAATGCCCGGCAATGGCGTCGATGATGTCGCCCACCGCCTGCGGGCTCATCAGCGAGGGCGTGCCCCCGCCAAAGAACACCGATTGCACCAGCCGCCCCGGCGCCAGCTTAGCGAAATGGGCCAGCTCCTGCCGATAGGCTTCCACGTAGCCCACTTCGTCGAAGGGGCCGCGATGCACGTGGGAATTGAAGTCGCAATAGGGACACTTGGCCGCGCAGAACGGCCAATGCACATAAACGCCGAACAGCCCGTTATGCGGATCAGCGCTCAAGAACGGCCTCGACGAATTTGGCAAAGGCGCGCGCCCGGTGCGACAGGCCCGGCTGGCCCGGCGCCCAGCCGTGCTTTTCCTCCGAGGTCATTTCCCCAAAGGTGATGTCAAAGCCTTCGGGCATGAACATCGGGTCGAATCCGAAGCCCTTTTGCCCGCGCGGCGGCCAGATCAGCTCACCCTCGATCTTGCCTTCAAAGATCATGTCGCGGCCATCGGGATGGGCCAGGCACAGCGTGGCGTTAAACGAGCCCCGGCGCTGCCCGGGCGCGGTGGCGCCAATGGCCATGAGGCCATCTTCCACCCGCTGCATGCCCAGCGCGAAGTCGCGCTTGGGCCCGGCCCAGTCGGCGGTATAGACGCCCGGATCCCCGCCCAGCGCCTCCACGCACAGCCCCGAATCATCGGAGAGCGCTATGAGGTTGGCGCCCTTGGCGGCGGCATGGGCCTTGATGCGGGCGTTTTCGACGAAGGTCGTGCCGGTTTCTTCCGGCTCGGGCAGGCCGAGTTGCGCGGCCGAAACCAGTTCCAGCCCGAACGGGGCCAGCAGGCCCTGAAATTCGGCCAGCTTGCCGCCATTATGGGTGGCCAGCACCAGCCGGTCGCCCCGCGCCAGGGTGATCGGGACCGCCATCAGAGCGCCAGCGCGGCGGCTTGCAAAGCCGCCAGCTCGCCAATGCCCTTGCCCGCCAGGGCCATCAGGCTGTCCAACTCCTCGCGCGTGAAGGGGGTCTGCTCGGCCGTACCCTGGATCTCCACGAACCGCCCCGAGGCGGTCATGACGAAATTGGCGTCGGTTTCCGCTTCGCTGTCTTCGAGATAATCGAGATCGAGCACGGGGGTGCCGCGATAGATGCCGCACGAGACTGCCGCCACCGGCTCGCGAATCGGGTTGCCCTTGAGCAGCCCGCGCGCGCCCAGCCAGGCCACCGCATCGCACAGCGCAATATAGCCCCCGGTGATGGCGGCGGTACGGGTGCCGCCATCGGCCTGCAGCACGTCGCAGTCGATGGTGATCTGCGCCTCGCCCAAGGCGGCCATGTCGACCACCGAGCGCAGCGCCCGCCCGATCAGGCGCTGGATTTCCTGCGTGCGGCCCGATTGCTTGCCGGCCGCCGCTTCGCGGCGCGTGCGGCTGCCCGTGGCGCGCGGCAGCATGCCGTATTCCGCCGTCACCCACCCCAGCCCCTGCCCGCGCCGCCAGGAGGGCAGGCTGGTTTCCACCGAGGCGGTGCAGAACACCCGCGTCTGGCCGAACGCAACCAGGCACGAGCCCTCTGCGTGGCGCGCCACGTTGCGCTCTATGGTTACGTCGCGCATCTGGTCTGGCGCCCGTCCGGAAGGCCGCATCGGCAATCACTCGCTTTAAGAAAATCTTAACCGGCCTCTTAACGCCGCGTCGGCGTCGGGACAAGCTTGGTGGTCCGATAGGAATTGCCTCAATGATGAACTATATCGATCAGACCGTAGTGAAACCAGCATTCTGAGACCCCATGGCCAAGGCCCAGGAAGATTTTTTGGGCGCACTCAATGCGCGCAGCCAGGATATCTTCCGCAAACTCGTGGAACGATATCTGGCGACCGGCGAACCGGTGGGCTCGCGCAATCTGGCGCGCCTGCTCGACGTCAACCTCTCGCCCGCTTCGGTGCGCAACGTGATGGCCGATCTCGAGGAGCTGGGCCTGATCGCGGCCCCGCACACCTCGGCGGGCCGCGCCCCCACCCAGGAGGGCCTGCGCTTTTTCGTCGATGCCATGCTCGAAGTGGGCGCCATCGACGAGGGCGAGCGCAAGCGCATCGCCAACCAGATCGAGGACAGCGCCGCTGGGGGCAAGCTCGAAGACCTCCTCACCGAAGCCAGCCAGCTGCTTTCGGGCCTCAGCCGGGGCGCCGGCGTGGTGATCGCCGCCAAGTCCGACCTGGTGCTCAAGCACGTGGAATTCGTGCGGCTCGACCAGACCACGGCCATGGCCGTGCTGGTGGGCAAGGATGGGCAGGTGGAAAACCGCGTGGTGCCCATTCCCCCGGGCCTCACCGCCAGCGCCCTCACCCAGGCCAGCAATTATCTTTCCCATCTGGTGGTGGGCCGGACGCTGGCCGAAGCCCGCGCCGCCTTGGCCCGCGAGCGCGAACAGCAGCGGCTCGAACTCGACGAGTTGACCGCAAGGCTGGTGGAGGCCGGGCTGGCCACGGTCAACGGCGCCAACACCGCCCAGGCCACCGTCATCGTGCGCGGCCGGGCCAACCTCATCAACGACACCATGGCGTCCGAGGAACTGGCACGGGTGCGCCAGCTGTTCGACGAACTCGAATCCAAGACCGGGCTGATGGAGCTGTTGGGCGATGCCGAAACCGCCCAGGGCGTGCGCATCTTCATCGGCTCGGAAAACAAGCTGTTCTCGCTCTCGGGCTCCTCGGTGATCCTGTCGCCCTATAAGGATGCCAATGACAAGGTGATCGGTGTTCTGGGCGTTATCGGCCCCACCCGGCTCAACTATGCCCGCATCGTGCCGGTGGTGGACTACACCGCCCATGTGATCAGCTCCATGGTCACCCACAAAGCCAAGGGTTGAATTGTGCGCCCAACTGGACGATATCCGGGGACGTAACTTTTCAGGGCGCAGGGTGAGCCTGCCGGCCGTTCGGCTGCCGGCCGTCCCGTGCGTCCTTATTGACAGGATTTGCCCATGAGCGACGAGACCGCCCGCCCGGAAGACGATATCGACGCCACCGAGGCCAATGAGGCCCCCGCCGACGAACTCGAAACCCTGCGCGCCGAAAATGCCGAAATGCGCGACCGCGTGCTGCGCACCGCTGCCGAAATGGAAAACCTGCGCAAGCGCACCGAGCGCGAGGTCGCCGACACCCGCTCCTACGCCATTGCCGGCTTTGCCCGCGACATGCTGGCAGCCAGCGACAGCCTGTCGCGCGCGCTCATGATGCTGCCCCAGGGCGCCCGCGAAAGCACCGATCCGCTGGTCAAGTCGCTGGTCGAGGGCATGGACATGACCGAGCGCGAAATGCAGCGCCTGCTGGCCAAGCACGGGGTCAAGCCCATCGAAGCCGAAGGGCAGAAATTCGACCCCCACAAGCACCAGGCCATGTTCGAGGTGCCCAACGATCTGGTGCCCGAAGGCACCGTCATCCAGGTGGTCCAGACCGGCTTTGCCATTGGCGAGCGCGTGCTGCGCCCCGCCATGGTCGGGGTGGCCAAGGGCAATAAGGGCGCCGCCAAGCCAACCGTGTCGGACACCGACGCCCAGGCCGGTGTCGAAGGCATCGACAAGAGCGCCTGAAGCCTGCCCGCCGCTTGGTCATGAAACATCGGCCCGTCTCCCCAGGAGGCGGGCCGCTGCGTTTTGGAGGGTCGGCTACACCATGTCGGCAGTGCTGAACGCCACGCCTGCGGCGTCCATGTCCGCCATGGCCTGGGCCAGCGAGCCATCGGCATCGATCGCCCGGCTCAGATCTTTGATCAAAATTGCGTCAAAGCCCGCGGCCCGGGCGTCGAGCGCGGTCCAGGCGACGCAGAAGTCGAGCGCCAGGCCGCACACGAACACCCGCTCCAGCCCGCGCTCGCGCAGATAGCCCGCAAGGCCCGTGGGCGTGGTGCGGTCCGCCTCGCGAAAGCCAGAATAGCTGTCCACGGCCCGGTTATAGCCTTTGCGGATGATCATCTGGGCATGGGGGATGTCCAGCTCGTCGACCAGCGCGGCCCCCCGCGTGCCCTGCACGCAATGGACCGGCCAGAGCACCTGCGGGCCGTAAGCCAGCTCGATCAGGGAAAAGGGGGCGGCCCCGGCGTGGTTGGCGGCAAACGACACATGGTCGGCCCGATGCCAGTCCTGGGTCAAAACCACATTGGCGAATCGCTTCGCCAGGGCGTTGATGGGGGCAACGATCTCGTCGCCCCCAGCCACCGCCAGGCTGCCGCCGGGCAGGAAGTCATACTGCATGTCGACCACGACCAGTACGTCCCGGTCGGTCACCCCCATCCCCATGATGCAACGTCTCCTTACTGGGCCGGAGCCACCGGCGCGGGGGGCGTGGGCGGCACGGCAGGCGCGCCCCTGGCCTCGGCGGCGGCCGGTCCCACGCGGGTCACGCAATCCTCATAGGAGTATTTGGCGCCGACCGCACCGGCATTGACCTGTTCCTGGGCCAGGGCAGAATATTCCGCTTCCAGCTCGGCAATGCGCTCGGCGGGAAAATCGGCTTCGCCCAGCTCGGTGCGAGCCTGGCCCAGAAGGCCCTCGCCCCAGCGGCGCATATCGTCGGCGGCAGCCTGGCTGCCGGCCTTTTCGGCCTCATTGGCGACATAGCCGAAGGCCAGGCCGCACCAAAGCGCCTGATCGGTCTGAGCCGGGATTTCCTGGGCCAGGGCGGCGGGCGCCCCCAAGGCTGCGGCGGCCAGCACGACCTGTAAAAAACGCATATGCATAAAGCTCTTCCTTGCTCCTGGCCGTTTCGGCCGTTATCGGGCACCAAGCGGGTGCAATATGTCAATTTGATGCGCCACGGGACCCGGTTCGATCAAACGCGTGACCCGCTTGAAGGCTCAACAGGCTGTCCTTATATAGCCCCCAGCGCCCCAAGCACGGGGCAAGTTCTGAAATCCAATAGGGACCGGGTCGGACGTCCCGGCCACGGAACTGCCGGAATTCGGGGTTCCACGAGCGGTCTGCTTTAGAGAGGCAAGAAATATGGGAAAAGTTATCGGTATCGATCTTGGCACCACCAATAGCTGCGTCGCAGTGATGGATGGCAAGACCGCGAAGGTGATCGAGAATGCCGAAGGCGCGCGCACCACGCCCTCCATGGTGGCATTCTCCAACGATGGCGAACGCCTGGTGGGCCAGCCCGCCAAGCGTCAGGCCGTCACCAATCCCGAAGGCACGCTGTTTGCCGTCAAGCGCCTGATCGGGCGCCGCTACGACGATCCGATGGTGAGCAAGGACAAGGGCCTGGTCCCCTTCAAGATCGTCAAGGCCGACAATGGCGACGCCTGGGTCGAGGCCAGCGGGGACAAGTATTCCCCCAGCCAGATCTCTGCCATGGTCCTGCAGAAGATGAAGGAAACCGCCGAATCCTATCTCGGCGAGCCCGTTTCGCAGGCCGTCATCACCGTGCCGGCCTATTTCAACGACAGCCAGCGCCAGGCCACCAAGGACGCGGGCAAGATTGCGGGCCTGGAAGTGCTCCGCATCATCAACGAGCCCACTGCCGCTGCCCTGGCCTATGGCCTGGACAAGCGCAACACCGGCATCATCGCGGTCTATGACCTGGGCGGCGGCACCTTCGACGTCTCCATCCTCGAAATCGGGGACGGCGTGTTCGAGGTGAAGTCCACCAATGGCGACACCTTCCTGGGTGGCGAAGACTTCGACATGCGCCTGGTCGACTACCTGGCCGACGAGTTCAAGAAGGAACAGGGCATCGACCTGCGCAAGGACAAGCTTGCCCTGCAGCGCCTCAAGGAAGCCGCCGAAAAGGCCAAGATCGAGCTCTCGAGCTCGACCCAGACCGAAATCAACCTGCCCTTCATCACCGCCGATGCCTCGGGCCCCAAGCACCTGGCCATCAAGCTCTCGCGTTCCAAGTTCGAGGCCCTGGTGGACGATCTGGTGCAGCGCACCATCGAGCCGTGCCGCCAGGCGATGAAGGATGCCGGGCTTTCGGCCAGCCAGATCGACGAAGTGGTGCTGGTGGGCGGCATGACGCGCATGCCCAAGGTGCAGGAAGTGGTCAAGCAGTTCTTCGGCAAGGAGCCCCACAAGGGCGTCAATCCTGATGAAGTGGTGGCCATGGGCGCGGCCATCCAGGCCGGCGTGCTGCAGGGCGACGTCAAGGACGTGCTGCTGCTCGACGTGACCCCGCTCAGCCTGGGCATCGAAACCCTGGGCGGCGTGTTCACCCGCCTGATCGACCGCAACACCACCATCCCCACCAAGAAGAGCCAGGTGTTCTCCACCGCCGAAGACAACCAGTCGGCCGTGACCATCCGGGTCTTCCAGGGTGAGCGCGAGATGGCGGCCAACAACAAGTTGCTGGGCAATTTCGATCTTTCGGGCATTCCTCCCGCACCGCGCGGCGTGCCCCAGATCGAGGTGACCTTCGACATCGACGCCAACGGCATCGTGAACGTGTCGGCCAAGGATCGCGGCACCGGCAAGGAGCAGCAGATCCGCATCCAGGCCTCGGGTGGCCTCAGCGATGCCGATATCGAACGCATGGTCAAGGAAGCCGAGCAGAACGCCGACGCCGACAAGCGCAAGCGTGAAGCGGTCGAAGCCCGCAACCAGGCCGAATCGCTGATCCACTCCACCGAGAAATCGGTGAAGGATTACGGCGACAAGGTCAGCGCCGAGGACAAGGCCGCCATCGAGACGGCCCTGGTCGATCTCAAGGGCGTGCTGGACGGCGAAGATGCCGAGGCGATCAAGGAAAAGACCGCCGCGCTGGCCGAAGCTTCGATGAAGCTGGGCGAGGCCATGTACAAGGCCAGCCAGGCCGATGCCGAAGCCAAGGCCTCGGGCGCCGACAAGGACGATGACGACGTGGTGGACGCTGAGTTCGAGGAAGTCCGCGACGACAACCAGAAGTCGGCATAACTGAGGTCGGTTTCACGTGAATCGAAAAGGCCCGGGCCCAGCGCCCGGGCCTTTTTTCATTGCGGCTGGTTGAACAGGTATTGCTCGTAAAACGCCTCCAGCGGCGGCATGTCGGCCTGCAACAGCCAGAACTGGCGCAGGAAATAGGCCGAGCCATAGGGCTGGAGCGTCGTGGGTGTGGGTTGCACCACATGGATCAGCGCGCAGTTGTTTTCCAGCGCTTCGAGCGACTTGATCTTGTAGCGGTGCCGCTGGGCGATCTGGGCTTCGATGTCCATGATCAACTCCAGATAGCGGACGCGCAAACCCGCAAGCTCGGGATCGGCCTCGGCCAGTTCGTCGAGCCAGGCCGCCATCAGCCGGTCGGCATAGAACTCCCGGCAGTTGATCTCGTAATCGTGCCGCGCCAGATGGCCGGGGTCGTGCCGGTAGGTCATGGCGTGGGCGGCCTCATGGGCGGCCAGCACCAGCTGATTGAACCCTGCCAGCGCAAAGGCCTCCCCCTCCGAGCCAAAAAAGGCCTGCGGCTGCCAGCGCCCCTCGGTCAGGCTGTCGCTCCAGTTCTGCCAATAGGCCTGGGTCTGCTCGGGCGTTGGAATCGAGCCCAGGACGATGGTGTTATCGTCGACGTCGAAATAGTTGAAAATGTAGTCGAAGGCTTCGAAGCGCCAGCGTAGCGGATGAGCGAACCTGGCCTCTCCCCGCTCGTAATGCTCCACCACCAGCATGGCCATGGTCTTGGTGTCGCTGGCCGCCAGCGCGTCGCGGATCGCCTGCGATCCCCAGGCGGGCGTGGCCAGGGCCCCGATGCACAGCACCAATCCCAACAGGCGCATGACGTCCCTCCCGGCAGCGATCCTGATCGACAATGAGGCCTTCTCACGACCCTTGGGAAGCCCCGTTCATGGGGTCTCCTCCCCCCGGCACGCTTCAAAGCAACGGCGATTGCACCTGCCCTATGGAAAAGCGCGATAAGCTTGCTTAAGTAGAGGCCACGCCGTGCCGGGCCGCTTGACCCGGGCGCATCGCTTCAGCCTTATTTTTGGACTATGCAGAACCTGATGACGACGACGATCGCCCGTGTGGCGTTAGCTGCGGAGCGCCGCTGAACTCATGGCCAAACGCGATTATTACGAAGTTCTGGGTTGCCAGCGCGGCGCCGATGAAACCGTGCTGAAAAGCTCCTACCGCAAACTGGCCATGCAATGGCACCCGGATCGCAATCCGGGCAATGCCGATGCCGAGGTCAAGTTCAAGGAACTCAACGAGGCCTACGACACCCTCAAGGACCCGCAAAAGCGCGCGGCCTATGACCGGTTCGGCCACGCCGCCTTCGAGAATGGTGGCGGGCGCGCCAATCCGAACGGCTTCGGGCCCGATTTCGCCTCGTCCATGTCCGACATGTTCGAAGACATTTTCGGGGACATGATGGGCGGCCGCCGCGCCTCGGGCGGGCAATCGCGCCTGCGCGGCTCGGACCTGCGCTACAATCTCGAAATCACGCTGGAAGAGGCCTTCATCGGCCATACCGTCGAGATCGACGTGCCGACCCTGGTGGGTTGCGAAACCTGCGACGGCACCGGCGCCAAGCCGGGCACCGGCACCTCCACCTGCCGCACCTGCCACGGCCACGGCAAGATCCGCGCCGCGCAGGGCTTTTTCACCATCGAGCGCACCTGCCCGGTGTGCCAGGGCCGCGGCCAGACCATGGATCAGCCCTGCACCGATTGCGGCGGCCAGGGCCGGCGCCAGGAGCATCGCAAGCTTTCGGTCGACATCCCCAAGGGCATCGAGGACGGCACCCGCATTCGCCTGGCCAATGAAGGCGAAGCCGGCCTGCGCGGCGGCCCTCCGGGCGATCTCTACATCTTCGTGTCGATCAAGCCGCACGATCTGTTCCAGCGTGACGGTGCAGACCTGTTTGCGCGAGTACCCATCGCCATGACCACGGCGGCGCTCGGCGGCGAGTTCGAGGTTCCCACCCTCGATGGCAGCCGCGCCAAGGTGAAGGTTGCCGCCGGCACCCAGCCGGGCCAGCGCGTGCGCCTCAAGGCCAAGGGCATGCCGGTGTTGCGCTCCAAGGAGGTCGGCGATCTCTACGTGCAGCTCGACATCGAGGTGCCGCAGAACCTCAGCCGCCGCCAGCGCGAGTTGATGGAAGAGTTCGACCGCCTAACCACCAAGGACACCAACCCCACCTCGGACAATTTCTTTGCCAAGCTCAAGAACCTGTTCGACGTGAAGGATTGATGCCTTGAGAACCGCGCTCACTCTGTGCGGCTCGCTGCGCCAGGGCTCGTACAACGAGAAGCTGCGCCGCCATGTCAGCGCCAAGCTGGCCCAGGCCGGAGCCGAGGTCGAGGACATCGACCTTGGCGCCTATCCCATGCCGATCTTCAACGAAGATCTGGAAGCCGAGCGCACGCCGGAAGCGGCCGGCATCCTGGCGCAGAAGTTCGCCGCCGCCGACATTGTCTTCATCGCCAGCCCCGAATACAATTCGGGCGCCAGCCCGCTGATCGTCAACACCCTGGCCTGGATCAGCCGCCAGAAGCACGGCCAGTTCCGCCACGCCGTCTTCGGCCTGGGCGCCGTGTCCTCGGGCAAATACGGCGCCATCGTTGGCATCTATCACCTGCGCGATACACTGCTCAAAGTCGGCGCCCTGGTCACCCCGACCCTTCTGGGCATCGGTCCCGCCGCCACCGCCTTTGATCCCGATGGCAGCCCCAGCGAAGCGGGCGTGGTGCGCAAGGTCGAGAGCCAGGTGCGCGAACTGATGGGCTTTTCGCGCGGCGGCGCCTGAGCCCTACTTCTTGTCGGGCACCCAATCGCCCAGGCCGAACACCTCGACCAGCTCCCCCAGCTCCTGGGCCAGGGTTTCGAGCCGCTCGGGCGCAGCCTGGGTCTGGCGCAGGCGGGCCGGTCCCGCCAGGGGCGCCTTGGCCAAGAGCGCGGCACCCTCATCGGTCAGCGCCACCACCCGCGCCCGCTTGTCCTCGGGGTTGGTCCGCACGCTGACCAGCCCCATACGCCGCAATTCATCCACCGCCTGCCCCAGGGTCGCGGCATGCATCACCAGCCCCTTGCGCAGGGCCGCCAGCGGCAGCGCCGGGCGCTCGGACAGGATGGCGAGGATGGAAAGCTGCAGCACCGTCACCCCATGCTCGCGCCGCAACTGGGCCTGATAAGCCTCCAGCGCCTTTTCGAGCCGCAGCCAGGCTACGGTGAGGGTCAGTGCCGAAAGCTGCATGAGAGAACTATGACGCCATAAGACAGCGGAACGGGCGCCCGCTTCAGCCGGGCCCACCCACCCTTGGACCGATTTGCCGTCGCCTGACAACCCCGCCTCACAAGGATGCTATGGCCCCATAACGCCCTTGCCAGCGCCCGGAGCCTGTGACACCACGCGCCAAAGCTTTCGGCCAAGGAGCCCGCCATGCACGCAGATCTCATCGTCGCGCTCGATCTCGACAGCCGCGCCCAGGCCGAGCTGCTGATCGCCCGGCTGGGCGACAGCGTCGATTTCTACAAGATCGGCTACCAGCTGTTCTACGGCGGCGACGGGCTCGCGCTCGGGCGCGACCTGCTGGCCCAGGGCAAGCGGGTGTTCTTCGATCTCAAGCTGCTCGACATCGACAACACTGTGGCCAAGGGCGTCGAGGCCTTCGCCAGAACCGGCGCGCAGTTCCTCACCGTTCATGCCTATCCCAAAGTCATGGCCGCCGCCGCCAAGGCTGCCCAGGGCTCGCAGCTCTCCATCCTGGGCGTCACCGTCCTGACCGCCATGGACGATGCCGACGTGGCCCAGGCCGGCTATGGCCGCGACGTCGCGGGGCTGGTCTCCCTGCGCGCCCAGCAGGCGGTGGACGCCGGAATCGGGGGCCTTGTGGCTTCGGCCCATGAAGCGGAGATGATCCGCACCCTGGTAGGACCAAGGCTCTCCATCGTGACGCCCGGCATCCGCTCGGCGGGCAGTGCCATGGGTGACCAGAAGCGCGTCATGGGTCCGGCCGAGGCGATTGCGGCGGGCGCCACCCATCTGGTAGTGGGCCGACCCATCACCCAGGCGCCCGATCCGCGCGCTGCCGCCCAGGCGCTTATCAGCCAAATGGCGGGGGGTACGCGCCTGGCCTGAGCCGTTGGCGTTTGCCGCCCCCGCTGCTATAGCCCTTGGCGACAGATTCGGGAGAGCTGACATGGCCGATCTCAAGCTTGCCATTGCCGGCGCCGGTGGCCGCATGGGCGGCGCCAACATCCGCGCCATCCCCACCGTTCCCGGCGTGATCCTGGGTGCCGCCTTCGATCGCCCCGGCGCTGCCTGCCTGGGCCAGGATGCCGGGCTTCTCTCCGGCATCGGCGCCACCGGCATCACCATCACCGACGATATCGAGATTGCTCTCGCCGGGGTCGATGCCATCATCGATTTCACCGCTCCGGCGGCCAGCGTTGCGCTGGCCCGACGCGCTGCCGAGCGTGGCCTGGTCCACATCATCGGTACCACCGGCTGGAGCGCGTCGGAAGACGCCGCCGTGGCCGAGGCCGCCGCTCAGGGCGCGCGCATCGTCAAGTCCGGCAATTTCTCGCTGGGCGTCAATCTTTTGGCCGCGCTCATCCGCAAGGCCACCGCCGCCCTGCCCGATTTCGATGTCGAGGTGCTCGAAATGCACCACAACAAGAAGGTCGATGCGCCCTCGGGCACTGCCCTGCTCCTGGGCGAAGCTGCGGCCCAGGGCCGGCAGGTGGCGCTCCAAACTCATGCGGTGCGCGTGCGCGACGGCCATACCGGCCCACGCGAGCCGGGCACCATCGGCTTTGCCACCCTGCGGGGCGGCACGGTGGTGGGCGATCACACCGTCATCCTGGCCGGCCTGGGCGAGCGCATCGAGTTGGGCCACCGCGCCGAAAGCCGCGAGATCTTTGCCCAGGGCGCGCTCAAGGCCGCGCTGTGGGCCGCGACCCAGCCTGCGGGTCTTTATTCCATGGCCGACGTGCTCGGCCTGGCCGACGCCTGATCCTCACACACGGAGACGTCCCGATGACCGGCACGCTGATCCTGGTCCGCCACGGCCAGAGCGAGTGGAACCTCAAGAATCTCTTCACCGGCTGGCGCAATCCGGCGCTGACCGAGCTGGGCATCGAGGAAGCGCGCCAGACCGGCCAGGTGCTCAAGCGCTCGGGCTATGACATCGACATCTGCTTTACCTCCGCGCTCAAGCGCGCCCAGCACACGCTGGACCTGATCCTGGAGGAAATGGAGATCGTCAACATGACGATCGTGCGCAACCAGGCGCTCAACGAGCGCGACTATGGCGATCTCTCGGGCCTCAACAAGGACGATGCGCGCGCCAGATGGGGCGAGGAGCAGGTGCTGATCTGGCGCCGCTCCTTTGACGTGCAGCCCCCCGGCGGCGAGAGCCTGAAGGACACCGCCGCCCGTACCCTGCCCTATTACAAGGCCCAGATCGAGCCGCTGGTGGCCGCCGGTCAGACCGTGCTGGTCACGGCCCACGGCAATTCCCTGCGCGCTCTGGTCATGGCCATCGAGGGCCTGACGCCCGACGAGATCCTCAAGCGCGAATTGGGCACCGGCGAACCGATCGTCTACCGCATCGGTGCCGACGGCGCGCTGGTTGAAAAGGTGGCGCTGGCGGGCTGAGGCGCACGCCCGCCGACGACGCCCGCCTCCCAGCCCAGAATGGCGCGCTTGCGCGGCACCCCCCAGTGGTAGCCGGTCAGCGCGCCGGTGCTGCCCACCACGCGATGGCAGGGCACCACGAACGACACGGGGTTGCGGCCCACCGCCGCCCCCACCGCCCGTGACGCCGAAGGCCGGCCCAGGCGGGATGCTATGGCGCCATAGGTGGTGGCCTGGCCCACCGGAATGGCCAGCAGCTGCTCCCACACCTTGATCTCGAAATCGGTACCGATCAGCACCACCCGCACCGGCCGCTCGGGTGTCCAGCGCTCGGGGGTAAACACCGGCTCGAGCAGGGCCGCGATGCGGGCGTCGTCACGGCCAAAGCGCGCATTGGGCCAGCGCCCGGCCAGATCCTCGAACGCCGCTTGGACGGAGGTGTCCTCGTCGGCAAAACCAATGCCCGAAATGCCATATTCGGTGGCCGTCACCACCGCCGTCCCGAACGGCGAGGGTGCCGTGCCCCACACCATGTCCAGCCCCGCCCCCCGGGCGCGAAACACGCCGGGCGGCATGGCTTCATAGGTCACGAACAGATCGTGCAGCCGCGAGGTGGAGGACAGGCCGACCTCATAGGTGGTGTCGAGCACGCTCTGGCGATCCATCAGCAGCCGCTTGGCATGATCGAGCGCCACCGCCTGCGCAAAGGATTTGGGCGACAGCCCGCACCAGCGCCGAAACAAGTCCGTCAACTGCCGCTCGCTCAGCCCCAGGCTCTGGGCGAAATGGCCCAGATCCAGCATGTCGGGCCCGGTCCGGCTCAAATAGGCAATGGCGGCACGCACCACGTCGTAATCGGATTGGGTCAGGGATGAGATTTGCTCGTTCATGACCCCAATGTAGAAGCCGGCCTCAAGCCATGCGACCCGATTCTGACGTGGGCCCTCTCTCAAGAGGGACGAGGGGACGAAAGTGGATAGACGCGCGCAAAGCTTGCGCCCCTCGCCTCCGGCACCTTTCGACCCCCACCTCGCCTCCCCCTTGCCAGGGGGAGGAACACCACCGCACTCCGGGCACCCCCCTTCTCCTCCCCCTTCCAGGGGGAGGCCGGGTGGGGGTCCTGCCCCACACCCGGTGCCTCCAGTCACACCCATTCACCCCTCTACGGAGATGGAACGATGGAACCAATGGTCCTGCTCCACCAATCCCTCATCGCCGCCACCCTCCCTTCTCCTCCCCCTCCCAGGGGGAGGCCGGGTGGGGGTCCTCTCCGCAACCCCGGCGCCACCAGTCACACCCATTCACCCCTCTACGGAGATGGAACGATGGAACCAATGGTCCTGCTCCACC